>Ga0129307_1000003_pt1 | contig 451215 bp, 392 predicted proteins | sample P1105metagenome_FD_94437 | JGI IMG/M metagenome (GOLD analysis project Ga0129307, IMG submission 94437) | Capybara group fecal microbial communities from Wisconsin, USA - P1105 metagenome | ecosystem: Host-associated > Mammals > Digestive system > Large intestine > Fecal | place: USA...
CTTGCCAAGGTGGAGGTAGCGAGTTCGAGCCTCGTAATCCGCTCCAAAGACGGCGCTATAGCCAAGTGGTAAGGCGTGGGTCTGCAACACCCTGATCCCCAGTTCAAATCTGGGTGGCGCCTCCAGAAGCACTTGCGACTGCAAGTGCTTTTAAATTTTAAAAGCATGCTCCTTCGGATTTGAAGGAGTTTTTTATTTATGTTGTCAAAAACAGATGCCTGTATGTAAAAAGAAACATATCTTGATAAATATAACGAATAATTTGAGTGATGCAACGTATTTTAAATAATCGGTTATAATTCCTAAAAGAGTATAATCTAAACGAGGTACCATAAGGTATCTCTTTTTTGCGATAAAAAGATCAAAAATTTTTTGTGAAAAAATAATCAAATAGGCTTGAATATTATTTTGAAATGATGTATAATAATAATTGTATGGGCTTTTCCCATTTTGTTTTATAATTTATTCTTTTTACACTTATTTAAGCATTTTGCTTAGTTTATAAGGAGAACTTTATGAAAAAGCTAAACGGTATAAAGCTGAAGCACCGTAAAAATACGGAAAACAGCACTACTGTAATTTTTCCTGTCCCTTCAAAGGTCAGGATACCCATGTCCATGAACATGGGCGCTCCTTGTCTTCCGCTTGTAAAAGCAGGAGATGAAGTCAAGGTCGGACAAAAAATAGGAGATTCTGATGCACCATTCAGTGTTCCTGTTCATTCGGGTGTTTCAGGAAAAGTCACTGCAATAACAGATTATCGCAACGCAATGGGCGCTGTCTGTAAAATGGTGGAGATAGAGTCCGATGGTGAACAGAGTATTTCCGAAGAAGTCAAGCCGCCGGTCGTTACGGACAAGGAAAGCTTTATAAAAGCTGTACGTGCCAGCGGATCCTGCGGACTTGGCGGTGCAGGTTTTCCGACTCATATAAAACTTAATCCCAAAACAAAAATAGATACACTTATAATAAACGGCGCTGAATGCGAGCCCTACATAACAGCTGATTACCGCGAAATGCTTGAGCATCCTGATGATATTATAGGTGGTATAAAGCTTGTAAAGAGTCAGCTTGACATCAAAAACGCAAAGATAGCTATTGAAGCAAATAAGCCCGACGCTATCAAAAACTTCACTGAAATGGCCGAAAACGACGATACGATTGATATAATTACTTTGCCATCTTCCTATCCGCAGGGTGCAGAAAAGGTGATAATCTATAATTCAACAGGAAGGATCGTAAATGAAGGAGAGCTTCCTGCCGATCAGGGAGTTATTGTTATAAACATTTCTACAATTGCTTTTATTTACAGATATATGCAGACAGGTATGCCGCTCGTCACACGCAGGCTTACAATTGACGGCAACGCAGTCGGAGAACCTAAAAATGTAAATGCGGTTATCGGTACTTCTTTCAGAGAACTCCTTGAATTCTGCAAGGCTGATATTGATTCGATAAAAAAACTTATAGCCGGCGGACCAATGATGGGAATGAGCGTTCCGGACATAGATATGCCTGTCGTAAAAACATCAAATGCGCTGCTCGCTTTTAATCATTATGACGAGCGTAAAACTTCAAACTGCATACGCTGCGGACGCTGTGTAAGAGTATGTCCTCTCGGACTTATGCCGGCTGAAATTGACAGGGCATATAAAACTAAAAACATTGAGGAACTTAAACAGCTCAAGGTAATGCTTTGCATGAACTGCGGAAGCTGTACATATGTATGTCCTGCAAACAGAAAGCTTGCAGAAACCAATCAGCTCGCAAAAGCACTTATACCAAGGAAGTAAGGAGGCGGAGATACCAATGAATAAGCTTATTGTTTCACCGTCGCCTCATGACGAAAACTACGTAAAAACATCAAATATAATGCTGAATGTAATAATCGCTCTGCTTCCTGCGTGGGGTGCAGCTATTTATTTCTTTGGCATGAGAGTAATACCACTTTCAGCTGTATGCATCGGAAGCTGTATCTTTTTTGAATATGTATCACGCCGAATGATGAAGCGTGATAATACTATAACTGACCTTTCTGCTGTAGTTACCGGTCTTATCCTTGCTATGAACCTTCCTGTAACGCTTCCGTACTGGATGGCTGTAATCGGTTCGTTTGTTGCAATTGTTATCGTTAAGCAGCTCTTCGGAGGACTTGGACAAAACTTTGCCAATCCTGCCATTACTGCACGAATAGTTCTTATGATATCTTTTCCGGCGGCTATGTCTCATTGGATAAAGCCTCTTGAGTATGATTATGACGCCGTATCCTCGGCAACTCCGCTTGTGCTCGCCAAAAAAGGAGCCGATATTCCGGGGTACCTTGATCTCTTCCTCGGTAAAACCGGCGGATGTCTCGGAGAAGTATGTGCACTCGGACTTCTTATAGGAGGACTTTACCTTGCTGTAAGACGTATAATTTCACTTGCTGCTCCGCTCTCATTTATCGGCAGTCTGTTCATTCTCAGCTGGATCAGCGGTTCTGATCCTATATATCAGATCCTGGCAGGAGGCGTTTTCCTCGGTGCTTTCTTTATGGCAACCGATTATGCAACTACGCCCATAACAACAAAGGGAAAGATCGTTTTCGGACTTGGCTGCGGAGTCATAACATTTATCATAAGGCGTTTCGGCACATATCCTGAGGGTGTTTCTTTTTCGATTCTTCTTATGAATGTACTTACTCCTTACATAGAGCAGCTCACAAGGACAAAGGTACTTGGTGCAAAGGAGGCTGAAAAAAATGAAGGATAAGATTAAGCCTACATTTGTGCTTACGGTAATATGCGTTATAGCCTCTCTGCTTCTTGTATTTGCCTATGAGCTTACAAAGGATCGTATAGCGGCTCAGAAAACAGAAAAATTCAACAGCAGTGTTGAAACACTATTCGGTAAAACAGAAAGCAAAATAGTTCAGATAAAATGCGGATATGACGAAATACAGACAATTGCTGTTACTCCAGACAAGAAGACCGTTATACAGGTGTGTACAGACGGCTATTCAAAGAACGGTATAAATATTCTTGTAGGTATTGACCAAAACGGAGCTTTATCAGGTATCGAATTCGTTTCACTCGGCGAGACTCCGGGACTTGGTTCAAAGGTGCGCGATCAGGAGGATTTCCGCAAGCAGTTCTATGGTATCACAGATCCTCCGGAGTCATTCGACGCTATCAGCGGAGCGACCTTTTCTTCAAAGGGAATGAAGCATGCTGTAGATACTGCATTAAAGGCATATAACGAAAACAAGGAGGCGATACTCGGTGGCTGAAAGCAAAAACAATCTTTTCAAAGAACTTACAAAAGGCATCATTAAAGAAAATCCCACCCTTGTAATGCTTCTCGGAATGTGCCCGACTCTTGCTGTGACAACACAGGCAATGAATGGTATCGGTATGGGTCTTGCGACGACGTTCGTGCTTCTTGGATCGAATATCGTTATCTCCGCATTGAGAAATGTTATTCCCGACAAAGTCAGGATCCCTGCTTTTATCGTTGTTATAGCAAGCTTTGTAACTCTTATAGGTTTCCTTCTTGAAGGATTCGTGCCAAGTCTCTACGACAGTCTCGGAATATACCTTACTCTTATAACCGTAAACTGCATAATTTTCGGAAGGGCTGAGATGTTTGCCAGCAAAAACAACGTTATATCATCCGCTTTTGATGCTATAGGAATGGGTATAGGATTTACGATTGCGCTTTTTATAATGGGTTCTGTAAGAGAAGTAATAGGCTCCGGACAATGGATGGGTCTGGCTATCCCTGTGATACATAACAATCCAATGCTGCTGTTTATTATGCCTGCGGGAGGATTCTTTACCCTTGGTATGATAATTGCAGCTGTAAACAGGCTTTCAAGAAAAAAGCCTCCGCAGGAAATATCATGCGAGGGCTGTCCGAATTTCGAAGCATGCGGAAAGGCAGGTGGCTGTAAATGAAAACAATGCTCGTGATCCTACTTTCGGCCATGCTGACAGATAACTTTGTCCTTTCAAAGTTTATGGGAATATGTCCATTCCTTGGTGTATCCAAAAAGCTTGACAGCGCTGCAGGCATGGGCGTTGCAGTAACATTTGTTATGATATGCGCAACTTTGGTTACCTATCCTATACACCACGGCATACTTGTGCCCAATCATCTTGAATATTTTGACACAGTTGTATTTATCCTTGTTATTGCACTTTTTGTGCAGTTGGTTGAAAATATCCTTAAGAAATGCGTACCTTCACTGTACAGTTCTCTTGGTGTTTATCTTCCGCTCATAACCACAAACTGCGCTGTACTCGGTGTAACAGTACTTAATATCGATAATAATTACAGCTTCTTCAACTCGATCATAAACGCTCTTGGCGGCGGACTTGGTTTTATGCTGGCTCTTGTGATATTCTCCGGAGTCCGCAAAAAGCTTGAATATGCTGATATTCCCGAGACATTCAAAGGCGTTCCCGCAACGCTTATAGCCGCTTCAATAGTATCCGTTAGCTTTATGGGCTTTTCGGGTCTGTTCAACTGAGGAGGTGTATGAATGAGTACATATCTTGTTCCGGCACTTATTCTCGGAGGATGCGGTATACTTGCCGGCGTTCTGCTTACTATAGCTTCTAAAGTATTTCACGTTGAGGTTGACGAGCGCATTGAAAAGATAAGCTCCGTTCTTCCTCAGGCAAACTGTGGAGCTTGCGGCTTTGCGGGCTGTGCGGATTATGCAGCTGCCATTGTTCAGAAAGGCGCAGCAACAAATCTTTGCCGTCCCGGAGGCTCGGACGCTGCCGGAAAAATTGCAGAAATACTCGGAACCGCAGCGGCTGAGGTAGTACCTATGACGGCTGTTGTTCACTGCAGCGGTGACTGTAACGCAACAGATTCAGCATTTCTTTTTGACGGAGTACAGTCATGTAAAGCTGTAAAGCGCTTCTACGGCGGAAGCGGTATGTGTAAATATGGCTGTATCGGTCTTGGAGACTGTGTTAATGTATGTGAAAATAATGCAATAAAAGTTGTAAACGGCGTAGCTAAAGTAATTCCGGCGCTCTGCGGAGCTTGCGGTCAGTGTGCAGCAGCATGTCCTAATGGTTTAATATCTATAAAGCCTGTATCAAAGCATATTGACGTGCTTTGTTCATCAGGCGATAACGGTAAGGCCACAAAGCTCGTTTGTAAGAACGGCTGTATCGGCTGTAGGATATGTGAGAAAAAATGTCCGAATGAAGCGATAATTGTGAACAATTTCCACGCTTCCATCGATTACGGCAAATGTACGAACTGCGGAGCTTGTATGGAAGCCTGTCCCGCAAAGGTCATACACAGGTGCGATAGCAACTGAATAATATTTTTATAAAAGCAGTCTGTATTTGCGGACTGCTTTTATTCTTAAAATATGTGATGTTTCAAATCCGAATCGGCATGGAGTAAGCTTTTCCCGGAAAAATGACATTTATGCATATGAATAACGGCAAAGTATAAAAAACACTTGATTTTTTCAGCATAAGGTGCTATAATGTAAAAAGTGTAACAGGGGAGCTTGTTCAACAGGCTGAGAGGAAGGTGATACCTTCGACCCTTCGACCTGATTTGGTTAATGCCAGCGTAGGGAGTATGCTTTTGAAATGCATTCGGGAAGCTGCGTATGGCAGTTTCCCGATTTTTGTTAGGAGGTAGCTGAATGGTTAAGATAAACGGAGAAAATCTTGATAAGGACGGAAAAACTGTTTCCGAAGTACTTGCTGATATGGAAATAAACGGTCAGCGTGTAGCTGTAGAACTGAACGAGGAGATAGTTCCGAAGGCTAAGTACGGCGAGACCGTCCTCAAAGACGGCGACAAAGTAGAGGTCGTGCGCTTTGTCGGTGGAGGCTGATACTGTGATACCGACACATGAAGAAATGTATGCCGCACTTGAAGAGCGTCACGGCGCCGAGCTTCAAAAGAAGCTCAATAAAGCTTCTGTAGCCGTCTGCGGTCTTGGAGGACTCGGTTCAAATATAGCCATTGCTCTTGCAAGGGCAGGTGTTGGAAATCTCCACATAATTGATTTTGACAGAGTCGATATATCCAATCTCAACAGACAGCAGTATTTTTCCGAGCAGCTTGGACAGTTCAAGGCTGACGCCATGTTCGAAACGCTGAAGCGTATCGCTCCTTATTGCAATATTATCAGGGAGCGGATAAAGCTTGACGAGGAGAATATCCAGAAGTTTCTTGCTGAGGACGATATCATAGTTGAAGCCTTTGACAAAGCCGACCAGAAAGCAATGCTGGTGAACTGTGTGCTGGAGAATATGCCTGAGAAGTATCTTGTTTCGGGCTCGGGAATGGCTGGCATAGCACCTTCAAATATGATAAGCACAAAGCGCGTGGCCAAGCGCTTTTACCTTTGCGGCGACGGAGTAAGCGACGTTGAAGACGGCATGGGACTTGTTTCGTCGAGAGTCCTTATCTGCGCAGGTCATCAGGCTCACGCAGTTATAAGGATAATCGCAGGAGAATTTGATATATAAGGAGAAAAAACAATGAAAGACGATAAGCTTATAATCGGAGGACATGAGTTCTCCTCACGTTTTATACTTGGCTCGGGAAAGTATTCCCTCAGCCTTATCGAAGCGGCTATAAAGTACGCTGGCGCTGAGATAATCACTCTCGCTGTACGTCGTACAAACTCCAAGGAGCATGAAAATATCCTCGACTATATCCCGAAGAACGTAACTCTGCTTCCCAATACATCGGGCGCAAGAAATGCAGACGAGGCTGTACGTATTGCCCGTCTTGCAAGAGAGCTTGGCTGCGGAGACTTCGTAAAGATAGAGATAATGCGTGATACAAAGTATCTTCTCCCCGACAATCAGGAGACTGTCCGCGCTACGGAGATACTTGCAAAGGATGGCTTCATCGTAATGCCCTATATGTATCCCGACCTCAATACAGCCCGTGACCTTGTGAACGCAGGTGCAGCTTCTGTAATGCCTCTTGCTTCGCCTATAGGCTCAAACAAGGGACTTGCTACAAGGGATTTCATACAGATCCTTATTGACGAGATAGACCTGCCTATAATCGTTGACGCAGGTATCGGCAGACCTTCACAGGCTTGCGAAGCTATGGAAATGGGAGCTGCCGCTGTTATGTCCAACACTGCCCTTGCTACAGCAGGCGACCTGCCTGTAATGGCTGAGGCTTTCAAGCAGGCTATCGAGGCAGGTAGAAAGGCTTATCTGGCAGGTCTGGGACGTGTTCTCACAAGAGGAGCGTCGCCCTCGGATACGCTGACGGGATTCCTGCGCGACTGATAAGTCAGAAATGAAAAGAAAAGATACCTGCTCAAAAAAATTCAGCATATATTCAGATATATGCTCATGGCTGAATCTGCTGACATTACTGCTCATGACTGTAGGTTCGGGTTTTATAATGCATTTTATCGGATTAGGCATCGCACCTGTAATTATCGGCCGTTTTGTTTTGTTCTGGGTATTTGCATGGATAGAGCAGCATTATATTTCGGGATTCATTAATACTGCCGTTGGGAAAATAATGAATATCGACGAAGATCGACTTTAAAAAAAGGAAAGTAATACTGATGGACAACAATTATTTCGTGGACTCGGACAAGCTATCCGAGGCTGCACTTAAAAAAAAGCATACTCTTGAAACAGACCCGTCCTCACGTACCGACCACATGGAGTATATGGATGGCATGGAGCGTATCAAGTCCGATATCATGGACAAGGTTCTTACAGAGATGAATAATTACAATTATTCTCAGTATACGGCAAGGGACATAAATGCTGCCCTTAATCATGATATCTGCACTGTCGAGGACTTCAAGGCGCTGCTTTCTCCTGCCGCAGAGCCGTTCCTTGAGAAAATGGCTGCAAAGGCAAGACTTGAAACACAGAAGCACTTCGGCAACACGGTTTATCTGTTTACTCCGCTGTATATCGCAAATTACTGTGAGAACTACTGCGTTTACTGCGGCTTCAACTGCTACAACGACATCAAGCGCATGAAGCTCAACATGGAGCAGATAGAGCATGAGATGAAAGTAATCGCTGACAGCGGCATGGAGGAAATCCTTATCCTCACAGGTGAGAGCCGTGCACAGAGCAGTGTTGAGTATATCGGTGAAGCCTGCAAGCTGGCACGCAAATACTTCCGCATGGTGGGAGTCGAGGTTTATCCTCTTAACATTGATGAATACAAGTATCTACATGAATGCGGCGTCGACTACGTAACGGTATTTCAGGAAACCTACAACACCGACCGCTATGAGCAGCTTCATCTTCTTGGTCACAAGAGAATTTTCCCGTACCGTTTTGAGGCACAGGAGCGAGCTCTTATGGGCGGCATGAGAGGCATTGCCTGCTCGGCACTTTTGGGACTATCTGATTTCAGAAAGGACGCCCTTGCAAGTGCGCTTCACGTTTACTACTTGCAGAGAAAATACCCGCAGGCAGAGATATCGCTGTCATGTCCGAGACTTCGCCCTATCATAAATAACGACGAGATAAATCCTCTGGACGTTCACGAGAAGCAGCTCTGCCAGATACTCTGCGCATACAGGATATTCCTGCCATTCTGCGGTATCACAGTATCCTCGCGTGAGAGCGAAACTTTCAGAAACGGTATCGTAAAGATAGCCGCAACTAAGGTCTCGGCAGGCGTTTCCACAGGTATCGGCGACCACGAAAGCAAGTACACCGGAAAGGAGAGCGATTCGGCAGAGGGCGACGAGCAGTTCGAGATTAACGACAGCAGAAGCTTCGATAAAATGTACAAGGATATGTCATCAGAGGGGCTTCAGCCTGTGCTGAACGATTATCTCTATGTCTGATATCATTTGTGTAACTGCCCGTAATTTGTGCGGCGGCAATTTTTGTGAGCAGCTTGCCAAGATATCAGAAGCCGCTCCGAAATACATTGTTTTGCGCGAAAAAGACCTTGACGAAAGCGAGTATCGTGCTCTTGCAGAAAAAGCTATTAAGATATGCTCCAACAATGAGACAAAGCTTATTCTCCATTATTACTGGAAAATTGCAATCGAACTGGGTTCGGACAGCATACACCTACCGTTGCATATACTTCGCGGACTTACGGCCAATGATAAGAATAGGTTCAAACTTATAGGAGCTTCCTGTCACTCGGTCGGGGAGGCGCTTGAAGCAGCTGAGCTTGGCGCAGGTTATATTACAGCCGGCCATATTTTTGCTACGGACTGTAAAAAAGGGCTTCCGCCGCGTGGAATTGGATTTCTCCGCGATGTATGCAGTTCGGTCAATATACCTGTATATGCTATCGGCGGCATATCACCCGAAAACTTCTCTCAGGTCATGGATGCAGGAGCTTCGGGTGCCTGCGTTATGAGTGGTTTTATGAGCTGTTCTTCGCCGAAAGAGCTTATGAGTAATTTTAACAGGAAGTGAATATATGAAGTTTGATAAAAAGCAGCTTTTGCTTTACGCAGTTACCGAGAGAAGCTGTCTCTACGGCGTGAGCCTTGAAGAAGCAGTTGAGCAGGCTATCCTCGGCGGTGTGACCTGCGTACAGCTCCGCGAAAAGAATATCAATCAGGAAGAAGTTATCTCAGAAGCAAAGAAACTTCTGCCCATTTGCCATAAACATAATGTGCCCCTCATCATCAATGATGACTACGATGCTGCGCTGAAAAGCGGTGCCGACGGTGTTCACGTCGGTATCGAGGACACTCCTGTTGCTGAGATACGCAGAATAGCAGGTGAGGACTTCATCATAGGAGCTACCGCAAAAACTGTTGAGCAGGCTAAGCTTGCCGAAGCATCGGGCGCTGATTATCTCGGTGTTGGAGCAGTGTTCCCGTCACCTACAAAAACTAATGCGATAAAGATAACTCCGCAGCAGCTTGCAGAGATATGCAGTTCTGTTGATATACCTGCTGTGGCTATCGGCGGTATAACACTCAATAATCTCTATAAAATATTTAATTGCGGCCATTGCGGAATTGCAGCGGTTTCAGCCATATTTGGCGCTGAGGATATAAAAACAGCTGCCTCGGATCTAAGGGCAGCTGTTGAAAAAGCAATATAATAATTATTACTATATTAAATAAAACAGACAAAAAGATCGTTTTATTTAAGCGGGATAAGACTGTTAAAAACAGCATAAAACCGTACAGGAATATGCTTATCGATATGACATTTTCCGAAAAACCATTTTTTGTATGTGCATGTTTTTATTATTTCTTCAAAAAACGCATGCAGTTCGAGGCGTTCAAAAATATCGACTCCAAGGCATTCCTTCAATGAGGCAGGAGGTTCGTGCGTGATAATATAGTCAAATTTGTAGCTGTTTTCACGTAAATGAGCAATACCCTCCATGACCTCTTCGTGGGTCGGCTGTTCTCTTTCCCACCAATCAATACCTTTGCGATATTCAATATCCTGACTGTGACCGCCGCCGAACGTGAAGATTTTGCGTCCTTCGATCTCGAATGCCTGTCCTCGCATAAGGTGAATTATGTTATGCTCAATAAACCTTACCTTGCCGCCGTTCCAGATCTTTACAGGGTATTTTTCAAGAATATCGAAGTTTTCATGGCAACCATCGATAAAAGCAATCGTATAATTCTTTTCAGCCAGCTTTTTTAAAGCTGCCTGTTCCTGTTTTGACCCATTCCACAGAAAGCCAAAATCACCAGTGATTATCAAGGTATCACCTTTACTGAGCTTTCTTATTTCCGGATTTTTAAATCTTGAAATATCTCCATGCGTGTCTCCTGTAACGTAGATCATAAAAAACCTCCGTTCTATTGTTCTTTGTTCTATACCGCAGCTTTTATTTTTCTGTGCTGCTTTTCTTTTGTACATATACATTGTAGCATATTTTTCATTAAAGGTAAAGAGTATAAGAAAATTTTTTCATGAAATTTAAAAAAATTTTGAAAACCTCTTTTAAAAAGCAAATTTATCTGCTATAATATAAATGTTATGAATTAAACACGGATTTTCCCGTTTTATAAAGGAGTAAAAATGAAAAGAATTCTTTCTGTGTTCGCAGCTTTTTTAATTATCATGCCGTTTTGCTGCTCATTCAAAGCAAAAGCTGTTAATTTTCCGCTCAAGGCTTCTCTTGCCAGCGAATCAGCCATATTATTGAACCTTGATTCTGATACCGTCATTCATACAAAAAATCCTGACACAAAACATATGCCCGGGCCTCTTGTAAATATCATGACTGCTGTTATCTGTCTTGAGAACTGGTCAAATATTTCACAAGAAATAACGATCGATGAATCAGTATATGAACACCTTTATAATATTGAGTATCCTGATGATCTCAGAACCGCAGGTATCAAAGACGGTGATGTTCTTACTATAAGTGATCTTTTATACGCAATGATGCTTACATCATCAGTTGAAGCTGCTGAAACAATTGCTTATAAGGTAGGAGAAGGGGATACCTCAAAATTTGTTCAGATGATGAATGATAAAGCAGCTGAGCTTGGTCTCAGTAACACTCATTTCACAAATGCTACCGGAATGTATGATGAAGATCAATATACTACAGCAAATGACATTGCAAAACTGACTAAATACGCTCTTGATGTTCCGCTTTTTGAGACTATCTCTACAACATTTTCGTATAAGCCTTCTGTTCCTAACCCTCAGAATCACGAAAATCTTGATCAGTGGGTATGGAATCATTCAAATGTTATGATGGACCCTAATGGTGATTATTCATACAACGGAGTCAAGGGTATAAAAACCGGCAATCTAGAAAGAGCAGGTCGTAATCTTGTAGCTATGGCAAGCAAGGACGGAAACAAGTATCTTGCTATACTTATGAAGTCACCGCTGAATGCTGCAAATGGTGAGGTTGCATTTTACCATATCACAGACGCAAAGGCACTTTTTGACTGGGCTTTCTCACATTTTTCATATCAGACCATTTTAGCCAGCACTGCTGAGGTCGGAGAACTCAGAGTCGAGCTTGCTGAAGGGAATGACTATGTTCTTGCAAAACCGAAGGAAGAATTCACGCTTCTTTGGTACGATGAAATAGATGTTTCAACCATAAGCAGAGATAAAATAGTTTGGTATAAGAATTCCTTGCAGGCACCTGTTGCAAAAGGGGAACCTCTCGGACAAGTAACTCTTGAATATTCAGGCGAAGAACTCGGAACTGTCGAAATTGTTGCTGTCAGCGATGTAAAACGCTCGGTATCAAAATACAATATTTACGCGGTCAAAATGTTCCGTAAATCACGCTGGTTCAATAAGGCCCTTATGATTTCGTTTTTACTTTGTGCTATATATATCCTGATGTGCATTTACTCTTATATAGTATTCAAAAGCAAGGCTAAACCAATGAAACCTATATATGCTGTTCCGAAGGTTAATGACAAAAAAAGGAAACGCAGACAGAATAATGACAATGAATAATGAATATGCCGTACAGTTATATTAACTGTACGGCATAAATTATATTGTGATATAATTCTTACTCGAATAGCCTGTGATACCGTTGTAGTTCACAACATACCAGCCATTCGTTTCACCATTTATAACAACGGAAGCATTGTTTGGGATGGATCCGAGAATCACCCCTGACAGATCAGGATATTTCCTGATATAAAGATTACTGCCATTTGTCGTAACTGTCCCGTACCTAATAGGACCGGCTGCAATAAATGGAATACCAAAATAATCGCACAGAGATACAACAAGTTCTTTGGCGATTGCGTCAAGATTTCTTTTAAGCCACGCCTCATCAGCATAATTATCGTGATAGCCAAGCTCACAAAGCACTGCAACAGCTTTTGTTCTCAGCACTTCTCCGAGATAATAAGTCGGTACAGCTCTTACTTTATCCGGAAGTGGGTATATAGTTTTTAAGTTATTGGCAATTATATTTGCAAGTTGTTCACTAAATTTACTCTTAGGAGCAAAATAAATATCTATTCCTCTTAGCCTTCCCGCAAGATCAGCAGGTGAGGCATTGGAATGCAGCGCAAGATGAACATCATAGCTTCCCGCATTGGAATCACTGATAGCACCAGTTACATTTCGTTCAGGATCATTCCTTATATAACTTATACCGCATGAACGAAGATAAGGTTCCATTCTGTCGGCGAGGAGATTCATATAAAGTTCTTCGTTCCCCTCAGTTGCATATCGATTCCATTCCTGGGTAGAAGGACTTAAGAATAATTCAGGCATAAGATCATTCCTTTTATATAATTGAGATTGCTCTCGATATATCTTATGCTGTACAACGCCCAATGTTAAAAATAGGCAATATTTATATATGCCTATTGACTTTTTCTCTTTAAAGTGCTATACTTTAAATAATAAAAGGTGAGTGGAGGAAAAATTATGAAAATACTTGTTGTAGGTCTTGGTCTGATCGGCGGTTCAGTATGTAAGGCTTTAAAAAAATACACATATCATACTGTAGTAGGACATGATATAAATCATGATATTGAAAACGCAGCACTTCGCGATGTTGCGCTTGATGATGTTTTTGACGGAAATTATAATGGTTATGATCTTGTAATAGCGGCTCTTTTCCCCGATGCAACCGAAAAATTTTTGTCAGAAACCGCAAATAAAATCGAAAAAGGTACCCTTATAACCGATGTATGCGGCATAAAGGGCACCTTTTCAAAACGTATTAAAGAAATAGCCGAATCAAACGGCTTGAAATACATAGGTATTCATCCGATGGCAGGAAAGGAATTCGGCGGTTATTATAACAGTACTGCTGATTTGTTTATAAAAGCTAATTTTATAATTGCCCCCTTTGAAGACAGCAGGGAAGAGGATATTGAGCTCCTGAAAAAGCTTTCCTCTGAGTTAGGTGCCGGTAAAGTTGTTGTTACGAGCCCGGAAAATCATGATAAAATGATAGCATATACCTCTCAATTGGCTCATATAGTATCCAGTGCATATGTCAAAAGCCCGGAATTAGGGCTTGAGTGCGGCTTCAGCGGAGGAAGCTTCCAGGATATGACACGAATTGCAACCATGAATGAAAAAATGTGGGCAGATCTGTTTATGCAGAATAGGGAAAATCTTCTCTTTGAGCTTGATACTTTGATAAATAATCTAAAAAAATACAGTCTGGCTTTGAAAAATGCCGATGAAAATGAGATGAGACGCCTGATAGCTGAAGGCAGGGAGCTTAAGGAGGAAAATCTCCGCCATAGAGTCGGTCAGCCTAACTAAAACAATTTTTTCTCAAATTCAGGAACGGGGGCTTTAAAAGCAAGATTATCAAGATAGCTTAGCTCTGATTCATGAGGGAAATAGAATGACAGAGAATAAGCGCATAAAGCCTGTCTGAATATGTTATACTTTTTATTAAACGATACAACTCCGTATTTGCCGTCACCGAGTACAGGATTTCCTATATGAGAAAGATGCGCACGGATCTGATGTGTCCTGCCTGTAAAAAGATTAACCTCGACGAGCGAAATATCATTTTTTACCGCCAATACCTTATATCCTGTTTTTATTTCTTTATATCCGTCAACAGGCGAATCCACGATCCTGACAAGGTTTCTGGATTCGTCCTTTTTGTGATATGCAGTGATAATGTCCTCTGATCGCGGAAGCTTTCCGATGACAGCGCAATGATATACCTTTGTGAGATTTCCGTCTTTGATAGCTTTATTCATTTCTCTGAGTGCTGCCGCATTTTTAGCAGCAGTAACGAGTCCGCAGGTATTTCTGTCAAGTCTGCTGCAAAGCGCAGGAGCAAACGAACTTTCATTTTCAGGAATATATTCATTTTTATCATATAAATAATGTTTTATCTGATCGATAAGTGTCTCTGTCATGTGGCTTCCATTGGAATGAGAATCAAGTCCAACAGGTTTATTGACTATAATTATATTATTGTCTTCATATATTACATCGGGATCAGGTCTGCTCTCCAAAAAGCTCATGTCATGCTTTTTTTCGGCAGACAACGTTTCCTTTGTATAAACGGTAACAGTATCTCCTGTTTGAAGCTTTGAAGATATTTCGCAGCGTTTACCGTTTATTTTTATATCCTTTTTGCGGATAAGTCTGTACATCATGCTTTTAGGCAGATCAGGCATGGCCTTGGATATAAATTTATCTATTCGCTGTCCGCTGTCGTTTTCATTAATAAAAAAGGTGTTCATCAGTCTCTCCTAAATATTACAAAAAAGTATCTATAAGTTACAAAAATAAATCGATGATTTTTTCATTATTCACAAATTTTGAACAGTTTTTGGATTTTGTGTTATCAGAAGGTTGAAATAAGCTGTGATACATGGTATAATTGACTAAAAGATACATTTATAGCGTTCAATTTTTGTTATGTTAAGGTAAAAGGAGTCGATCAGCTATGAAAATATCAAAGAAGGTCATAACTCTTTTAATGGCCTGTACATTCATCGGTTCGGGAAGCTTTTTCTCTCAAAAACCAGTATCAGCTGCAGATTCTGATAACGCAGACTATTCTTCTTACGATGTATATGATAACACATTATCTTCTGAAAGTAAAGTTTTTTCTGAAGGTTCCGCAGATAAGTCCGTATTGTCAATCGGACAGGGGACAAAGGTCACAGAAAGTATCAGCGATGTATCGCTTGCTCAGACCGAAGCTTCTGCAGAAAATCCTTACAAGGTTTTTGACATATATAACGCACATCAGAGATATGTAAAGCTGCATTCGGGCGATTCGAGCCTTATGTATAAAAGAGCAGATGGAATTGATGTTTCCTATGCTCAGGGAAAAGTAGACTGGAAGGCTGTCAAAGATAGCGGAGTGGATTTTGCTATTATCAGGGCGGGCTACGGCAATGCCGATAAGTACCCTAATCAGGTGGATACATGGTTCAAGTACAATATCGACGAGGCTCAAAAAGTTGGCATGGATATTGGAATCTACTGGTACAGCTATGCTACCGATGTAGAAGGTGCTTATAACGAGGCTATGTCCTGCTATAATGTAATAAAGGATTATAAGCTTCAGTATCCTGTATATTTCGATATTGAAGAGAAAAGTCAGAGGAATCTTCCGACTGCTGAGGTTTCAGCTATCATTGAAACTTTTTGTTCAACCATTGAAGCCAAAGGATTTAATGCAGGCTTATACAGTTATGCAAGTTTTCTTACCACTAAGGTTTACGAAGAAGTTCTTGACAAATACGATATATGGGTAGCGCATTTTGATGTTCCTGCTCCGGCTTACTACAAGGATTACGGTATATGGCAGTACAATAGCAAAGGACACGTTAACGGAATAAGCGTTGAAGTCGATTTGAATCACTGTTATGTTAATTATCCGTATATAACTTCGCCTGACACCTATGTACCTGATGGTACTGAAAGTGAAAACGGAGCTCCTTCTTATCCGATTTACGTCAATAAAGGATCGGCCAAAGGAATAGACGTTTCTGTATGGCAGGGTAAAATAGACTGGGAAAAAGTCAGCAGGAGCGATGTGGATTTTGCTGTTATACGCGCCGGATACGGCGATCTTGCTTCACAGAAGGATAAATACTTTGAGGCCAACATGGAAGGCGCGGAAAAGGCCGGTATTGATCGCGGAGTGTATTGGTACTGCTATGCCACAACTCCTGAGGACGCTGTTCTTGAAGCGCAGGCCTGCTATGCAGTCATAAAGGATTATAAATTCAATTACCCGCTCTACTATGTTATCGAAGACACTTCTTTACTTTCATTGTCAAATGAAGAACTGAAATCGATAATCAACGCCTTCTGTTCATTCTTCAGCGACAAAGGCTACTACATCGGAATCAAGAGCTACGCAAGCTTCCTCAATACAAGAGTTGATGCTGATGTTTTCTCTAAATACGATGTTTGGGTCGCTCATTATGGAGTTTCAAGACCGGCATTCAAAAAGAGTTACAATATGTGGCAATATTCATGCAACGAAAGGATCGACGGAATAAATGGTTCGGTAAACAGTAATTATGCTTATCTTGATTTCCCGTCAATAATGGAAAAATTCAGCAAAAATGGTTATTAATAGCATTAATATGCATACTGTAGTTTTACAGTATGCATATTTTAATATAGCAGGTGTTTTATGGTAGTATTTATTACAGGTCCCGCAGGTAGCGGTAAAACAATGAAAATGTTCAGTAGGATAAAGGATCTTTCGTACAATCCTGAATCGGTTTGCATAATTGTTCCCGAACAGTTTTCACATGATTTTGACAAAAAATTATATTATTACCTTGGGCCTGAGCGATTCAACGAATTGTTCTCGTTGAGCTTTACAGGACTTTCAAGGCAGCTTTTTCAGATATTTGGTGATCCATCAAGAAAAGGCGAATATGCAGATACTATGGCAAAAATGATTCTGATCTATCAGTCTATTGAAGCTGTTACGAAAAGTCCTGAGTCATTTTTATTTTTTAAAAAGCAGAGCGATCAGAACGGTTTTGCCGAAGAGACTTTAAAGCTTATATGTGACTTAAAGCGTTCGGGAACTACACCTTCAGAACTTATGGAAAAAACACGTTTACTTGATAAACGTATTTCTGACAAAGCAGCTGATAGCTCACGTTTGTTTGCTGAATACGAAAGATTTATGAAAACATATGGATTCAAGGATGAGCTCGATAATATTCGTGAAGCTGCTAAAATAGCCAATTTAAACAGATACTTTGACGGCAAAAATGTTTTTATAGATGAATTCGAAAGCTTTACTGCCGATCAGTTTGAGATGCTTAAGATAATGATCTCGTCTGCTGATAATGTGTTTATTACGTTAAGAACAGATGATGTCAATGCAAAAGAATTCACCTTATTTGAAACAGTTAATGATACATTCAGAAAAATAAAACGGATATGCCGTGAGAATAATAAAAGCATCAGAATTGAAAAATGCCAGAATATATATCGGTTTTCTTCTGATGATCTTTGCTTTGTTAGCAAATATGCATTAAGAAATGACACAAAAGAGCTTAAAGATGTTCCGGCAGCTGAAAATATCCATATTTTTGAAGCTAAGGATATGTACACGGAGGCAGAATATGTCTGCGCATCAATAAAGCATCTTATCTACGAAAATAAAAATCTTAGATTCAAAGATATTTCTATTATTTCAAATGATATTGCCAGATATGAAGAAATAATTAAGGCTGCGTTTAAAAGGTATGAAATACCTTATTTTCTGAGTATAGAAAAACCTGTCGGTCATACTGTGATTATGGTCTATATTACTTCTCTTCTTGATATACTCAATAATCATAAATACAGCTCAGATCAGATATTCAGGCTGTTAAAAACAGGTCTGTCAGAAGTCAATTTTACAGACATATCCTTACTTGAAAATTATTGCTATAAATGGAACGTTGATGGCAATATGTGGGTCAAGCCCTTTACTGCAGCGGATCAGAACATAGAAAAGATAGAGTTAATAAGAAAAAAAGTCATAAAACATCTTTTTTCGCTTAAAAATAAAGCGAAAAAGGCAGGCTCAGCTTCTGAACTTTGTACTATTATTTATGATCATCTCATCTCCTCTGGTGTAGAGCGAAATATATCCAAAATGATGGGAGAGCTTATCAAAAACGATAAGGATAATGACGCAGCAGAGTTAAAACGTCTCTGGGGTTGTCTTATAGACATTCTTGACTGTATTTCCCAAACGCTCAGCACGCAAATGATAAGTTTCAATGATTTTTCCAGAATGATAAGGTCGATGATAGGTCAAATCAATTACTTATCGCCGCCTCAGACTCTTGATGCAGTAATGACTGCATCTGCAAGAACAGCAAGGCTCGATTCTCCTAAAGTAGTCTTTATTATGGGCGCAAATGATGGCGATTTTCCTAATACAGTGAAGATTCATGGATTGATTTCCGAATCTGACAGGGCTAAGCTTGCTGAGAGAGGCATTGAGCTTTCTACTCCTTTGTCAGAACTTATTGCTGCTGAAAGACTTGTCGTATATAAATCTCTCTCTGCTGCATCTGATAAACTATACCTTACATATCCGCTTTCTGATCTGTCGGGACTTGCGAAATATCCAGCTCCTATAATTGATAAATTAAAATCATTATTCAATGGACAGAAAATTGTCATATCGGATGAAGAAGTGCCTCCGCATTACTATGCAGTAACACTTCATTCTGCATTTTATCACTATATGCAGGAAAGAAAAGCTGCTTTGTCAAGCGTAGCTTCATTAAAAGAACTTTTACTTGAGTCTCCCGAATACCGTAAGAGACTGGAATACGTTTTTGACAGAAGCAGAAAAGACAATAATTTTCATATTGACAGAACAATCATGGAGAAACTTCAGAGTTTTGATCCCCTGAAGCTTTCATCGACAGGCCTTGATGAATACAACAGATGTCATTTCAGCTATTTCTGTGATAAATGTCTGCGCCTCAAAGCTAACGAGAAGATTAGGCTTGATGCACGGGTAGCGGGTGAACTTGCACATCATTGCTTCCTGAATATTATAAGTTCACGTTCAAAAAATGAATTCATTAGGATGAGTTATTATGATTTGAAAGAAGAAGTAACGGAATATGCAAAAAAGTATCGCTGCGAAGTATTGGCCGGTGATTACGGTAAGGATGGGAAATTCGATCTAATTTATAATAAGATCATTGAGCGCATGCCTGAAGCCTTTTTGCACACACAACATGCACTTATGCATTCTGATTTTATTCCTCATAGTTTTGAACTGGAACTTAAAGGTAATCATTCGCTGAAACTGACATTTTCTGAAGATAAAATTCTGAACTTCAACGGCATTGTTGACAGAGCTGATATATGCAGTATAAGTGACGAAAAATATCTCAGGATAGTCGACTATAAAAGCAGTGTTAAGGAAATAACAGCTGAAACTCTTGCCTGCGGAATAAATATGCAGATGCTGTTATATCTTTTCTCAGCTACAGATAAAGGCGGAATATACGAAGGCTATAAACCTGCAGGTGTTTTGTATTCTCCTATAAGAATAAACGAGATCGCACTTGAAGATGCAAAGATTGAAAAGATAAACAATTCGGTTTTACAATCAGCTTTTAAAACAAACGGTCTCATACTTGACAGGAAATCCGTGCTTGAAGCAATGGAAAAAGACATCAAAGGCGACTATATACCTGTTTCTCTTGATAAAAACGGTGTTCCGGATAAATATTCAAAATGCATTTCAGAAAAAGGAATGGAGCTTCTCAGGGAGTACACTTTCTCCTGTCTTCAGGAAATGGGCCGATCACTGCTTGAAGGGAATATCGAAGCAATTCCGCTTGTATTTAACAGCGAAACTCCATGTATGTACTGCAAATTCTCAAATTTATGCGGTAATAATGATATGAAGCGAATCAGGACTCCTGAATCGTCTAAAGTGGAAATAACGCAAAAAATACTCGGAACCGTATCTGAAAACAAAGAGGTGAAGATTGATGAGTTGGACAGAACAACAGAATAATGCTATAAAAGCAAGAGGTGCTTCATATATAGTATCGGCTGCAGCAGGAAGCGGAAAAACGGCTGTTCTTACCGAAAGGCTCATTGATCTGATTTCGGATAAAAATTCAGGAATTAGAGCTGACAGGATAGTTGTCGTTACCTTTACCAATGATGCAGCTGCCGAAATGAAGAAACGTCTTGATTTCAAACTTCGCGCACTTATAAACGAACGTCCTGACGATCAGTATCTCCTTAAACAGCAGATGCTTTTACAGAATGCAAAAATATCAACTATCAATTCTTTTTGCTTTGAGCTTCTTCGTGATAATATGGAAAATACCGGAGTAACTACAGGATTTACAGTCCTTGACGGCGTTGACAATAAAGTTATCAAATCTCATGCAATGGAAGAACTCATTGAATATTACAGTACATCGGAATATGAAAAGATTTCCGAAATGTATGATTTCTTTTGTATAAAGGACGAAAAGCATTTTATTGAAGTGATTGAAAAAACCGATGAATTTATCGCTTCAGTTGCCTTTAAAGAAAAATGGCTTAAAAGAGTCGTTGAGCTTTATCAGTGTAAATTCGAGGATTCGGTTTATTACAAAGCGCTAATTGATGAACTGCTTAAGAAGATAAAAAAAGCGGGAACAATTGCCGTAAAAAACCGTGAGCTTATTAAAAAAATATTCTACGACAAGAAATCTGCTGCTTATGAAAAATCTTGTATTCAGGCTGAAGAAGATATAAACAGAGTTTCTGCACTTATAGATATACTTAAAAGCGGAAGGCTGCCTGACAATAAGGAATCTGAATATTCCGGCAACTTTTCAACGTTGGTCAGAGCTCCTAAAACAGGAGTTAATTTCGAAATAAGAGAGCTTTTCAAAGGTAAAAGAGAAAAGATTAAGAAGTTGGTCAAAAAAGCATTAAGCTGTTTATCTTCTGTTGAATCGGATTATACCGAGTGCGGCAGGGCAACACGGATACTTGTGGAAATGATTGAAAAATACCACGAATTTATCTGGAAACACAAATGTCAAAAAAATGCTTTAAGCTTTGACGACGGCGAAAGACTTGCTTTGGAGCTACTTGCAGATGAAGATGATAACGGGAATATAATTCAGTCTGAAGCTGCAAAACGTATCTCAGAATATTATGACATTATTATGATAGACGAATACCAGGATTCAAATAATAAGCAGGATATGATTTTTAAGCTTATTTCCAAGAATTTTCACACAGATGAAAGCGGCGAACCGGTATACGGAAAAAATGTTTTTCTTGTCGGTGATGTAAAACAGTCGATTTATCGTTTCAGACTGGCAAACCCGAAAAACTTTATAAGCACATTGAAGCATTCCGTTCCATATACCATAGATGAAAGTAATAAGAATTCTGTCATAATACTAAACAGAAATTTCAGAAGTTCACAACAGGTAATTGATTTTGTTAATTATATTTTTGCTAAAATTATGACCAAGGACTGCGGCGATATCGACTATAATGAAGAAGAAATGCTTTATTATGGAGCAGAATACTATAATGGAAACGATTCTTATTCCAGAACGACGCATATTTCATTTATAAATGATGACAGTAATGACGAAAATAATGATGAGGAAATTATTCATAACAAAGAAGCGGCATTTACGGCAAATAAAATAGCTCAGATGATACGATCGGGGGTATTGGTAACCGAGCGCAGCGGCAAAACAAGGAAATGCAGGCCTTCGGATTTTGCGATTCTCGTCAGAAATAACGCTTTTATAAATGCATATGCAAATGAACTTATAAAAATTGGTATTCCCGCCAAGGGGAACGAGGAAAAGAGTTATCTGAGATCTGCGGAGATTTCTGTTTTGATTGATCTGCTGAAGATAATTAGCAATCCTATGCAGGATATTCCGCTTGCTTCGGTAATGATCTCTCCCATGTATATGTTCAGCATATCGGATCTTGCTCAGATACGCGCTATAGATACAAAAAAGCCATTATATTCCTTGCTCCGGGGAATAGAAAATAACGAATACCATGAAATGCTGGATATTTTTCTTACAGAACGTTGTAATGAATTCACTAAGACTTTGGCATCATTAAGACTTTGTTCCGTTACAATGACATTATCTGAACTGATAATGAATATTTATGATACAACTGACTTTATTTCCGTTATGCAGTTACACAACGACGGAGAGAAGAAAAGGGCTAATCTTCGTGCTCTTATTCAGTATGCTAAAAACTTTGAACAATACTCAAAGGCTGACGGTACAGGAGGGCTGAGCGGCTTTCTGCAGCACCTTGACTATGTAATGAAAAACGGTGACTATCAGCAGGGAAAAATCTCGAATGTATCAGGCGATCATGTTACAGTGCAAACTATACACGGTTCAAAAGGATTGGAGTATCCTTTTGTTTTCCTGGCTGAGATGTCTGTACAGTTCAAATTTGATTCGGATATAGTAATGTGCAGTTCTGACGGAAAGATAGGATACTTGCTTTTTAATCCAAAGTTTTACCGAAGATACAGGACATTTCAGCAAACCATTCTTTCAGCTGAGGAAGAACGCGAAACGAGAAGCGAAGAGATGAGGCTGCTGTACGTAGCTATGACACGAGCTAAGGAGAAGCTTTTCATAAACCTTAAAACAGGAAAAAAATCCATAAAAAACCTCAATAATATAATTGACAATATCATCTTTTTTAACGGAGATATAAAAGAATGTGTCAATGATGCGAAATCATTTGCCGACTGGATATGGATGTGCATTGCTTCTGCACCTGTTTTTCCCGAAATATGTGAAAAGATCGGAGTAGAGAACAAACTACTTTCTTCATATGACAAGACAGATGCTGCAAATATTTTTGAATGGGAGTACATCGACGGTATAAAACCCGATTCCGAAGCTGAAACACAAGAAATCAAAGATATAGAGGTTGATGAAGGAATATCATCGGAACTGAGAAAAATAATAAATCATAACTACGACATGTCATTATCAGAGACTCCTGCAAAGCTGACTGTAACACAGATCATACAAAAGCTGAAAAAAGATAAAGAAGAGATCGGTCTTACACTAAAGCGTCCAAGGTTCAAAGGAAATACCTCGTCACTTACAGGCGCAGAACGCGGTACGGCAATACACACCTTTTTCCAGTATTGCAGCTTTGAGCATGCAAGTACGGATCCTGAGAAAGAAATCGAAAATATGAAGAAAAAAGGGCATATAAACGAAGCCGAAGCCTCTTCAATAAGCATAAGCAATGTCAGAGCTTTCTTCAAAAATCATTTATATAAGCGTATACTATCTTCCGAAAACTATATAAGAGAGAAGAAATTCATGGTTGCTGTTTCGGAACTGAATATCTCAGGAGAAGTTATAGACAAACTCAAGAGGAAAGAGAGCATGATAAAAGGAATAATCGATCTTATGTTTGAAGAAAACGGAGAAATTGTTATCGTTGACTATAAATCGGACAGGGGAGCTGATGAAAAGGCTCTCAGAGAACGTTACAGGCCGCAGCTTCTTCTGTATAAGTCGGCAGTAGAGCTTACAACAGGAAAAAAAGTCAAGGAAACGCTCCTTTATTCATTTGAACTCCGGAAGGCAATACCTGTAAAAGTGTGATATGAAAGCTCCTGAATAAGGAGCTTTCACTTTTTGTTTAATAGCAACAATTTTCCTTCGCCTTTTTGTGCAATACATGGATTTTGAAAATTTTGTTGACAAATTTAGATATTTGTATTATAATGAATATATAGATATATATATTAAAGTGTAGAATGAACAAAAGAAGGAAACGAAAGCGTTTGGCTATACATTAAAAGTATGCACAGCGGTTTTCTTTTAGTTCAAATATTTCCGGAACATTCACAAAATACTTGAAAAGCAAATCGGTTCTTGGTTTGAATTTCAAGATGTAAGTGTTTGTTTCTTGTATCAAAGGCCGGATCATGTATTGAACATTTTAAGAATACTGCGGTGCTTTTTTGTTTATTAAAGACGGACAAGTCAAAAAAGCAAAAGTAATGTATAAGTCTTTTTTAGATGCTTGAATCCTTTGAAGTTCAAAAATGATTATTCACTTCCGTGTTTTACGGCGATTATATATAACTTGTAATGCATATATAAAAAGCATTACATCTGATGTGAGATTTTGGATGACAAATCGCATTTCACAAATGCGATCGGCGGCATGATAAGCACAATTAAAATGTTGCCGAAAAGTCGGAATAAACAGCACCAGTATATCTGTAAATATAAATAAAAAAAGAAAAAAGTGTAGAACAAATATCCGGAGGATATGGATATGAAGGAGATAAAAAAGAGAAAGCTCAAAGCGAGCCGCGTGCTGCTTGCTATGGGTGTTATTGTGTTTACACTCGTTGGTGCAGACACCCTCAGAAGAAGTCTTTCAGGCCAGCAGGCTTATAATTTAAAAGTTCAGGGAGATTTCCGGGGTTCGGGAGAAATTGTTGAAGCTTCAACAGGAAGCAGTCTCTCGTTTACGGCAACAGACCAGATCACTACTGTGTTTGAAGGCGTAAAATATCTTGGATTTTCTGAATATGAATTATCAAATGAAGACATTTCTGATGGAATTCTTTCGATATATAACGAAAAAGCTCCCGCAAAAGAAACAAATCAGGGAGTTATGGTAGATCTTGCAGATGAGAAAAACGAATTTTATTCACTTTGCGATGCACATATCTATCTTAATGCAGATGCAGCAGAAGCGTTGAACAGAATGATGGAAGACTATGCCAACGAAACCGCTTTGGCTGATTTTATCGTTTACGGAACTACTGATACATATACAGGCGAGGATTCGTTTTGCCCAAAAGCATTTGCCGAATCAAAAGCCGGATATTCGGTTGATTTAGCTCTCAACGCTTATGGCAATGTCATTACTTATGACGGAAACGACGCCGAAGGATGGATCGTCGAGAACTGCTGGAAATACGGCTTTATCGTCAGGTATCCCGAAAACAAAAAGGATAAGACCGGCAATGAATATTGTCCTTGGCATCTCAGATATGTAGGCGAGCTTCATGCGGCCGTAATTTCTCAGAAAAATATGTGCCTCGAGGAATACGTTGATTTTCTCAAACAGTATGATTTTGAAGAACCATATTCTCTTGTCTTCAACGGTAAGAGCTATCAGATATATTCTGTATCCGGAAGCGCGGATAATCTCACCACAAGAGTTCCGATTTCCGGAAACTATGAACTTACCGGCGATAACAATGATACATTTATTATTACAACTCTCAAGAATTAACATTAGGAGCAGTCATTTGACTGCTCCTTTCATTTTATGTAATATCACATCATAAACTAAATTGAGGTGATATTATGCGAAATTATCTTTTCAGAGCATTTGCTCTATTGATTTCGGGTCTGATCTGTGCAGCTGCATTGAGCGCTGAAATTCCCGAAAGAGAAAAAATAAGGGCATATATTTTGATCGAACCCGAAACAGGCACTATTATTGATGAATATAACGGAGACGTCAAATTCGGTGTCGGTTATCTCGTGAAGCTTATGAGCATCCTGATTATTGCCGAAGATATAAACAGGGGAAAGTATACATTGAATGATGAACTTATAGCCTCAGAAAGCGTCCGGGGGACAAAGGGAGCTGTCATATGGCTTGAACCGGGAGATATATCAACTGTAGAAGAGCTTCTCAAAGCAGTTATAATCGGAAACGCCAACGACGCGTTAACTGTGCTTATAGAAAGATCGGCAGAAAACATTGATGCTTTTATAATGAATATGAACGCAAAAGCGTTTGATCTCGGAATTAGAAACACATATTTCACTGATCCGTACGGGTACAGTACCGATAACACGCTTGCAACCGCTCATGACATCGCATTGATATGTTCCGAGCTATTTAAATTTGACTTTCTTAAACCGATTTTTTCTACATGGAGAGAATTTATCAGATCAGGAAAAACCGAGCTTGTAAACGAAAACTCACTTTCAAGGACTTTTTCTGAACATATAGGTTTCAAAGCATGTCATTCGGATAAAAGTCTGTTCTGCATAGCCGAAGGAGCTGAAAAATCTGACGGAAGACGCTTCGTTTCCGTAGTTCTGGGCGCCGATAATGAGGATATTGCAGCACAAACCGCAAAAAAGCTTATAAAAGGCGGCTTTAAAGATTACACGATTACATCGACTATGTTTCCCGAGGAAATGCTGATGCCTGTAAAAGTCAAGGGCGGAAGGGAAAACGCGGTCGAAATATGCGTAAAAGAATCAACAAGTATAGTTGTTCCCCGGGATTGCCATGAGGTGTACTCAAAAGTAATTTTTCCAAATTATCTGACCGCACCGGTAAGGTCTGAACAACCTGTCGGAATTGTAGCTTTTTACAATGAAAAAAGGCTTGTATTTGAGACTGAAATTATAACTAAAACAGAGGTAAAGTGTCTCGATTTCCCATATATAATAAAGCATTTGTTGTCGAAACTGATAGAAAAATAATGTTGAAAGCGTATCAAATGCACAAATGTTGAAAATGTACTCTAAAGGTACTTGAAAAAAATCCGAAAATATAGTATCATAAAGATGGTAAATTATATTTGTATGGTCTTGCATACATATTGGAGGTATATTTTAATGTCTTTAAAGCTTAATACCAAATACTTGAAGGATTTCGTCAATGCCGACGAAATGGCAGGTATAAAGGCTCAGGTCGAAGTCGCCGCTCAGTCTCTTCATAACAAGTCAGGCCTTGGCAATGACTTTTTAGGATGGGTGGAGCTTCCTACAGCTTATGACAAGGAAGAATTTGCACGTATCAAAGCTGCCGCAGAGAGAATAAAGGCTAATTCCGATATTCTCATCGTAATCGGCATCGGTGGTTCTTACCTCGGAGCAAGAGCTGCTATTGAGCTTCTGAAATCTCCTCTTTATAACAACATAAAGAAGGATACTCCTGATATTTATTATGTCGGCAACAGCATCAATCCCGCTTATCTTAACGAGATAATTTCTCTTTGCGACGGCAAGGATTTCTCTGTAAACGTTATCTCTAAGTCAGGTACAACTACCGAGCCTGCTCTCGCATTCAGGATCTTCAAGAAAATGGTTGAAGATAAATACGGCAAGGAGGAAGCTAAGAACCGTATCTTTGCTACCACAGACAAGGCAAGAGGAACTCTCAAGAACCTCTCTGACGCAGAGGGATATGAAACTTTTGTTATCCCTGACGATGTAGGCGGACGTTTCTCTGTTCTTACTGCAGTCGGTCTTCTTCCGATTGCAGTTGCAGGCTGTGACATAGACGCTCTTATGAAGGGTGCTGCTAAGGCGCAGACTGATTTTTGTGCAGATTTCGATAACAATGATTGCTATAAATACGCTGCGCTCAGAAATATCCTTTACAGAAAGGGCAAGTCAGTTGAAATGCTCGTTTCCTACGATCCCAGCTTTGTAATGATGTCTGAGTGGTACAAGCAGCTCTTCGGTGAAAGCGAGGGCAAGGACAATAAGGGCATATTCCCGTCAGCTGCTGTTTTCTCCACAGATCTACACTCAATGGGTCAGTATATCCAGGACGGCGCAAGAATTCTCTTCGAGACTGTAGTTGACATCAAGAAGCCCAAGACCGATCTCTTCCTTGAGCCTGATGCCGAAAATCTTGACGGACTTAATTTCCTTACAAATCAGAATATGTCTGTTGTTAACAGAAAAGCTTTTGAAGGAACCGTGCTTGCGCATACAGAAGGCGGAGTTCCGAATATAATTCTCGAACTTGACGATACAACAGAGGAGAGCGTCGGATATATGATCTATTTCTTTGAAAAAGCATGTGCTGTTTCAGGTTATGTTCTCGGCGTTAATCCGTTTAACCAGCCCGGCGTTGAAAGCTACAAATCCAATATGTTTGCTTTACTCGGTAAGCCCGGATACGAGGGTGCAAAGGCTGCTCTTGAAGCTAAGCTCGGCTGATAAGACCGGCTTGTTGCTTTCAAAACAAAATACAATATGTTACAAATGCCGGAAGGCGTGGAAGGAGTAAATTATGATTAAACTTATTACTGGAAAAAAAGGCTCAGGTAAAACGAAAATACTTATCGATCAGATAAACGAGGCTGTTAAATCAACTAACGGCAATCTCGTATGCATCGAGAAAGGTGATAATATCAGACGTTCTATCAGCTTCAGAGTAAGATGGTGTGATACTGAAAGCTTTTCAATTGAAGGCGCAGACGCATTCTACGGTTTTGTTGCAGGTATGCTCGCAGGAAACTATGACATAAAGGACGTTTTTGTTGACGGTATCCTTAAAATAATAGGCCGTGATTATGATGCTCTCGGAAATCTTTTCGAGAAGCTTGATAAGCTTACGGGCGAGGAAGCAACTATAGTATTCACAGTATCCGCTGATGAGTCTGAACTTCCCGAAAGTGTAAAGCAGTTCATCAAGTAATTTTATATTAAAATTTATATGCCAGACTATTGACATATCATGCTGTTTGGTGTATAATGTATTTTATAGTGCTCTGAAGGATTGTAATATGATTATTAACCTAAAGCAAATTTTCAATATAGTCGGAGAGACGAAAACTTTTGAGTATGAAATAGCTGTTGATGAGCTCAATAACATCAAAGGCTACGTTTTCCGTTCTCCTGTGAGGCTCAAGGGCAGATTTCATAACAGAGCGGGAGTTGTTTATCTTGAATATTCCGCTGATTTTGAACTTCTTCATATCTGTGACAGATGTCTGAAGAAGTTTCCGAAATGTTATAGCCTGAGCTTTGACCATATTGTTGTTCCTTCTGTCAGCAATGAAGACAATGACGATTATATCGTTGCCGATGGTGAGAGCATTGAATTGAATGAAATAGCATTGACTGATATATTGCTGAGTATGCCTGCAAAAGTCCTATGCCGGGAAGACTGCAAAGGACTTTGTATGGTTTGCGGATGTGATCTTAATGAAGGTCAATGTGATCATCTTAATTAAAATGAGCTGTGAAGCTCTGTAAGGAGGTGCCAGAATGGCTGTACCGAAGAGAAAAACTTCCAAGGCAAGACGCGACAAGAGACGTTCTGCTGTTTGGAAGCTTGAAGCACCCGCAATGTCAAAGTGTGATAACTGCGGCGCATTTAAGGCTCCGCATAAGGTTTGCAAGAACTGCGGATTCTATAAGGGCGTCGAGGTTCTTAAGATCGACGTTGAATAATCGGTTTGATCCGATAAAAGAGAAGGAGAGGAGGAGTGATCCTTCTCTCCTTTTTAAGTGTTTGGAGTTTTATTATGGTCAAGATCAACAGTGTTATGCACGGATCTCCTGCGTATCGGCATGGAATTAAGGAAGGTGACATACTTCTTAATATAAACGGACATCCTATCAGGGATGTTCTTGATTATATGTATTATGCAGCCGATACAAATGTAAAACTTGAACTTGAACGCGAAGGAGCAGTACTGAAATTTGACATAATCAAGGATGAATACGATGACCTCGGTCTCGAATTCGAAACCTTCCTTATGGATCAAAAGCAGTCATGCAGCAACAAATGTGTTTTTTGCTTTATAGATCAGATGCCGCCCGGAATGCGTGAGACCTTATATTTCAAGGACGACGATGCCCGTCTTTCATTCCTGCAGGGAAATTATGTAACTCTTACCAATATGAAACAGTCCGACATAGACAGGATCATCGAAATGAAGCTGAATATCAATGTTTCTGTTCATACCACAAATCCTGAATTAAGAGTTAAGATGATGCATAACCGCTTTGCAGGAGAAAAGCTGAAATACATCTGGCAGCTGGCTGAAAACGGTATAAAGCTGAATTGTCAGATCGTTTGCTGTCCGGGACTTAATGACGGAGATGAACTCAGGCGTTCTCTTTCCGACCTTGGGACACTTATGCCAAACATTACAAGTATGGCAGTTGTTCCTGTCGGTGTAACCAAATTCCGACAGGGACTTTACCCGCTGGTCGGATTTGATAAAAAGAAGGCAGGCGAAACTATCGATATAATCGAAGAATTTCAGCAGATTTTCCTTGAAAAATTCGGTACGCGTACCGTCTTCCCATCTGATGAATTTTACCTTATAGCTGAAAGGGAACTCCCTCCCATGGAAGCCTATGAAGATTTTTCACAATATGAAAACGGCGTTGGCATGCTGCGCTCACTTATCGACGAATTTCAGAAGGCTTTGGATATTGCCGAATGGGAAGGAAATGAACGGCATGTCTCAATAGCTACCGGTTATTCCGCATACAGTACTATGAAAAAACTTGCAGAAATGGCAGAAGAAAAGTTTAATGAGCTTAAATGTGACGTTTATCGTATCAGGAACGATTTTTTTGGCGATACGATAACAGTGACAGGTTTGATAACAGCTCAGGATCTTATTTCTCAGCTGAAAGGAAAGGAACTCGGAGACAATCTGCTTTTATCCCAGTCAATGATAAGGCGGGATTCTGATGTGTTCCTTGACGATCAAACTATAAGCGATGTTGAAGAGGCACTAAACGTAAGTATCATTACAACTCAAAGTGATGGATACGAATTGCTTGACGCTATAATGGGCATAACATACTGAGCCTTTAACAGAATAAGACCGGCTGTAATATAAATACGGAAAGGAGATGGGGCAATGTCATTGCCGATAGTTGCTGTTGTGGGATGTCCAAATGTTGGAAAATCAACGCTATTTAACAAACTGATAGGCCAGAGATTGTCAATAGTTGAGGATACGCCCGGAGTTACTCGTGACCGTATATATTCAAAATGTGAATGGCGCGGAAAAGAATTCATGGTTGTAGATACTGGTGGTATCGAACCTGACAGCAATGACGTCATTCTCGCACAAATGCGAAGGCAGTCCGAGCTGGCTATAGAGAAAGCCGATGTGATTGTATTTGTAACTGATATTCGCTGCGGAGTTACCGCTGATGATTATGCTGTTGCACAAATGCTTCTTAAAAGCGGAAAGCCTATAGTTCTTGCTGTAAATAAGGTCGATAATCTCGGAGAACCGCCTCTTGAGCTTTACGAATTCTACAATCTCGGACTTGGCGAGCCGTATCCCATTTCTTCCGTTCACGGACACGGAACAGGCGATATGCTGGACAAAGTATATGAAAGTCTGCCTGATTCAAAAGAGGCAGAATACGGCGATGATCACATAAAGGTCGCTGTGATCGGTAAGCCAAATGCCGGTAAATCCTCACTTATTAACAAGATAGCAGGTGAGGAAAGAGTTATTGTTTCTGATATTGCCGGTACTACGCGTGATTCCACTGATACTGTAATTGAAAACGAACACGGTAAATTTGTATTCATCGACACTGCCGGAATAAGAAAAAAATCAAAGATCACCGAAAAGGTCGAGCATTACAGTGTTCTAAGAGCTTATATGGCTGTTGACCGAGCAGATGTATGCGTAATAATGCTTGATGCTGCCGAGGGCTTTACAGAACAGGATTCCAAGGTCGCAGGATATGCTCATGAACAGGGAAAAGCATGTGTAGTAGCCGTCAACAAGTGGGATCTGATTGAAAAAGACGATAAAACGATGCAGGAGTACAGAACAAAGCTCGAAAATGACTTCAGTTTTATGTCTTATGTTCCGTTTGTTTTTATATCTGCCAAGACAGGTCAGCGTATAGATAAGCTGTATGAGCTTATCAAATATACTTTTGAACAAAACAGCATGAGAATATCAACAGGTATGCTCAATGATGTACTGGCATATGCCACAACCAGGGTACAGCCCCCCTCGGATAAGGGACGAAGGCTGAAGATCTATTATATGACCCAACCCTCTACAAAACCGCCGACGTTTGTTATATTTGTAAACAGAGCGGATCTTTTCCATTTTTCCTACAGAAGATATATTGAAAATCAAATACGCTCAACATTCGGACTTGAGGGTACTCCTGTACGCTTCATCGTTCGTGAGAGAGGAGGAAATGATAAGTAATGAAAGTTTTTATTTCTATCTTGCTTGCTGCTGGTATAGGTTATCTATTAGGAAGCCTGAATTTTTCAATAATCGTTGTCAGAATGATGACGGGCAGAGATATTCGTGATATGGGCAGCAGAAATGCAGGCCTCACCAATACATTAAGATGCGCAGGAAAAAACTGTGCTCTCCTGACTCTGCTCGGAGATCTTTTAAAAGGCATAATCGCAGTATTGTTAGCAAGAGGGATTTGTCATCTCATGCATGCCGGTATGCTTCCCGGAAACGATACTCATTACATAGGCTATATTGCCGGACTTTTTGCTATAATAGGTCATGTATTCCCGATATATTACGGCTTTAAAGGCGGGAAGGGCGTTCTTGTAGGCGCTGCGTCGTTTATAGCCGTGGACTATAAGGTATTTCTTGCCCTGCTTGCTATATTTGTTGTAATGCTCGCACTTTCAAGATATGTATCACTTGCTTCTATCATATCAACTGCGTATTGTCCGCTTGCAACACTTCTTATGTCATGGATCGTTGATGACTATTCTTTTGGCCGAAGCTTTCTGTATATGCTTCTTTCACTTCCGATGTCCGCTATGGTAATATGGATGCACCGAAGCAATATCCAGCGTCTTCTTGACGGAAATGAGAATAAATTCTCGTTTAATACCATAGATATAGGCAGAGGATGATTTAGCGGAAGGAGAAAGCTTCTTATGGCAAATATAGTTATACTTGGTTCGGGAGGCTTCGGACTCAGCCTTGCGATAATGGCTGAACATTGCGGACACCATAATGTTACAGTATGGTCTAAGTTCCAGTCTGAGATCGATGATATCCGTTCTCACGGCGAACATGTTCAAAAGCTTCCGGGAGTGCCTGTTTCGGAAAGCATTGCAATGACAAGTGATATTTCTTGTGTAAAAGGCTGCGATATTCTTATTTTTGGCATACCCTCGTCTTTTGTCAGAGATGTTGCAAGGGAAGCCGCTCCCTATGTGGACAGTCACATGGTGGTCGTTAATACAGGCAAAGGCCTTGAGGAGGGAAGCCTAAAAACCCTTAGTAAAGTAATAAGCGAAGAAATAAAAACCGAAAAGCTTGTAGTGCTTTCAGGCCCTTCACATGCAGAAGAGCTCGCACGCTGCGTTCCGACAACCATTGTTGCAGCTTCTGAGAATCATGAAGCAGCAGAATATGTGCAGCGCGAATTCGGAAACAGCTACCTCAGGATATACCTGAACGATGATGTTACAGGATGCGAAATAGGCGGAGCGCTCAAGAATATAATCGCTCTCTGTGTAGGTGTATGCGACGGACTCGGTTACGGTGACAATACCAAAGCCGCTCTTATGACAAGAGGTATACACGAAATAGCACGCCTCGGCAAAGCCTGCGGCGCTGACGCAATGACATTCAGCGGTCTTACCGGTATCGGCGATCTAATCGTTACCTGTACAAGTATGCACAGCCGCAACAGACGTGCCGGCATACTTATAGGACAGGGAGTTTCACCTGAAGAAGCAGTTGAACGTGTAGGAACTGTTGAAGGATATTTCTGCTGTAAAGCTGCTTATGAGCTCTCGCAAAGACTCGGAGTTGAAATGCCGATAACAGAACAGCTGAACGAAGTATTGTTTAACGGCGGCGATGTAAGACTCGCCCTCGGAGCACTTATGAATCGTCCGCAGAATTATGAAGAACTCTGATACACTAACAATGAGGTGAATTTAATTGATAACTATTTGCGATTACAGAGGGCATATAAGAAACTGGCGTGAGCTTTGCAAGGAACTGTGCATAGATACAGCTTTATCGAGAGAAGAAAGAGAAAATGAGATCATAGTAAAGGCATATGAAAAATGGGGCAGGGGAATGGCCGAACATTTTTATGGTATGTTTGCATTTGCATTATATGATGATAATCTTAATAAATACTTTTGTTTAAGAGATCATTTTGGCACAAAGCCGTTTTACTATTATATTACTAAGGATAACAAGCTGCTATGCGGTACCAATATCAGCAAGATAATAGAACAGGACGGATTTGTCAAGGAGCTCAACGTGGATATGCTCCAAATATATATGACGCTTACATATGTTGCCGGAGAAGATACATTCTTTAAAGGTATTAAGAAACTTATGCCGGGACACTGGCTTGAATTTGAAAACGGAAAGCTTACAGTGGAACGCTACTGGACGCCCATATTCACTCCCGATGAAAGCAAAACACTTGATGACTGGGCTAATGAGATACACGATACTCTTACAAAAATCTTCCCCGAGGTGAAGGATGACGATGAGATCGCAGAATCCTTTCTGTCAGGCGGAGTTGATTCATCCTATGTTCTTGCGATGAGTGACGCAATGCGTGCTGATTCCTGCGGATATGACGAGGAAAGATTTGACGAATCCCGTGTTGCCGCAAAAACAGCCGAGCTTCTTAATGTAGAACACAGTATAGCCAAAATACAGCCAAAGGATTTCTTTGATATAGTTCCTTTTGTTATGTATAATATGGAGCAGCCTCTCGGAGATGCTTCTGCTATCGTATTCACACTTGGATGTAAGGCAACTGCCGAGCACACAAAGCTTTGTTACTCCGGAGAGGGAGCGGATGAATTCTTCGGCGGATATAATATGTACCGAAATGCCGAGCGTTACGGCAACAATCTAAAAACTTTCTATGTTGGCAACACCAATATAATGAAAGAAGAGGAAAAACAAAGGATATTAAAGAACTATAATCCCGAAATTCTTCCTATAGATCTTATAAAATATATTTATGACGAGACTGAAGGCCTTGATCCACTAACAAAAATGTCAGACGTAGACATTCAGATCTGGCTTGAAGGCGATATATACCTTAATGTTGATAAAATGAGTACCGCCTGCGGACTTGAGATAAGAATGCCGCTTACAGACAGAAGGATATTCGATATTGCAGCCCGTATGCCCTCAAAGTATAAGGTGAATGAGGAAACAAACAAAGTCGCTTTCAGAACAGCAGCTGCAAAGGTTCTTCCTGAAGAGATTGCATTCAGAAAGAAGCTCGGTTTTATTGTTCCTATAAGAATATGGCTTGCTGATGAACGCTACAATGGAGATGTACGTACTAAATTCAAAAGCGACATGGCAGCTCAGTTTTTCAATTTAGACGAAATCAACGCTATATTTGATGATTATGTGGGCGGAAACTCTGATAACTGGCGTAAGGTATGGACAATATACACCTTTTTGGTATGGTATGAGGAATACTTTGTAAAAAGGTAGATAAAACCCGTAAACATATTATGTAGAAAACAGCATTGAAACATATTTCAATGCTGTTTTTGTGTTATCGTATCAAATTAAATAAGCTTTCTTTCATCACAGTATTCACATTCAAGAAGAGTTTCGTCCCTGCTTGCACGAAAGCTTTTAGGCAGGTATTCCTCATGATTTGTGATACATTTAGGATTTGAACATTTTACGCCGCTGAAAACCTTGCCTTTAAGCGTTTCTGAGGGCTTTTTATCATTGAGGATAGTCATTATAAGTGCCATACGTACATACATACCGTATTTGGCCTGCTTGAAGTACATTGCTCTTTCATCGTCGTCAACATCAACGGTTATTTCATCAACTCTCGGCAGAGGATGCATTACGATCATGTCCTTTCCCGCAATAAGCATCTTCTTTTTGTCAAGAACATATGTATTTTTCTGGGCAAGATACTCCTCTTCACTTGCAAAACGTTCCTGTTGGATACGTGTCATATAAAGTACATCAAGTCTGCCGATAGCTTCTTCAAGAGTGTTCAGCTCTTCAAAGCTGCTGCCGTTAGCTTTGATAATATCCTTGATATATGCAGGCATTCCAAGCTCGGGTGTAGAAATGAAAACAAATTTATTATTCTCAAACATACTTAACGCCTTGCAAAGAGAATGGACTGTCCTGCCGTTGAGCAGATCACCGCACATACCTATTGTAAGTCCGCTCAGAGTTTTCTTTTCAATTTTGAGTGTAAGGAGATCAGTAAGCGTCTGAGTAGGGTGGAGGTGGCCACCGTCTCCGGCATTAATGACGGAGCAATCTGTTGTAAGTGAAGCAGCTTTTGCGGCTCCTGCTATAGGATGACGTATTACCAGTACATCAGCATAATTGCTTACTATCTTAGTGGTATCCTTGATTGTTTCACCCTTGGCAACAGAGGAATTAGCAGGATTATCAAATCCGATGATCTGTCCTCCCAGTCTTATCATAGCTGTCTGAAAAGACATCTGAGTTCTTGTGGACGGTTCATAAAAAAGTGTAGCCATGATCTTTCCGTCGCATTCATGGGCGAACTTTGAAGGCTCATTATAAATTTCTTCCCCCAGTTCAACTACCTTTTTCCACCACGAAACAGGATAATCATTCAGATCAATAAGATGCTGATACTCTGAATACATATTTTTACCTCCGGTATTTTATTACAGTATTTTACCTTCATTAACGATCATTTCAAACTGAACACCGAGAAATTGAGACGCTCTTCTGCAAAGCAGCATTCTTTCCATAAATATTTCAAAATATTCAAGTACGGAAGATATCTCGGTATCTATCTGAAGATCAAGGATTATTGATGTATTATTATCATTGAATCGTACTGTAGACTGTTCAACGGCATAATTAACACGATCATGTATATCGAAAGTAAGCAGGTCGTGATTGCGTACCCTGCTTCTGCGAACATCAGTTTTGTCACCTATGATCATTGCAGCCGATATTGCATCAAGAGGCTGTCCTGTACCTTCGTCATGATTTCCGATAGCGGAAATAATCGAGCAGATCTCATCAGCAGGCATACTAAGATTATCAAGCAGCCTGAAAGCCATTACAGCACCGCTTTGCGCGTGATCGACCCTGTTGATCACATTACCGATATCGTGCATGATAGACGCTATTTTTGCAAGTTCTACCGTTCTTTCGTCATATCCAAGCGTTTCGAGTATCAACGCTGATGTATGAGCAACTCTTTCGACATGAGGAAAAGAATGCTCGGTATATCCCAAAGCTTCAAGAGCTTTGTCCGCACGCCTGATATACTCCATTATATCAGGATTTTGCTTTATATACTTGTATGTTACTTTACTTGCCATATTTTCACCTTTGAAAATTAGTATTTTCCGTTATTCTCGAAGTAAACCTTATACCAGATAAGGAAAATGAAAACAGTCCATATCTTGCGGCTGTTATCAGCCTTTCCCGAACGATGCTCTTCAAGAAGTCTGAGAAGGGGAGCGGTATTGAAAAACTGCTTTGAGCTTTCGCTTTCAAATGAGCTCTTTACTATATTATAATACTTTTCTTCCTTGAGCCATACTCTTATCGGCACAGGAAACCCAAGTTTCTTTTTTGCAGCTGTCTTGGCGGTCTGCTCAGGAGTATCCTTTTTTGCAGCAAGTCTCATTGCATATTTTGTGATATATTTTGTCTCATCAGTTCCTTTATCATGAGTTACACGGTATTTCGTAGGTATCCTTTCGGCAAGAGCCATTACTTCTTTATCAAGAAAAGGAACTCTGAGCTCCAGAGAATTTGCCATACTCATCTTATCAGCCTTCAGCAGTATATCTCCTGCCATCCACATATGAAGATCAAGATACTGCATTTTTGTAACATCATCTTTTGTCTTAACGTTATCATAAAAAGGCTTCGTCACTGCTGTCGGATCAGGAGCATCCGTGCTGATCCTGAGCAGCTCCTTTCTGTCTGTAGGATTAAACATATAGGCGTTGCCTATAAATCGTTCTTCAACATCCTTGCCTTTACGCACGAAGAAGTTAACGCCTCTTTTAGCAGGGAGCTTAGATGCAATGGCACCTATTCCACGCTTTAATGTACGGGGAAGCTTGTCATACATTGTTCCGTTTGGATCGCTGTATACATTATATCCTCCGAAGATCTCATCAGCACCTTCTCCCGAGAGAACTACCTTAAGCTTATCAGAAGCTATATTACATACAAAATATAAGGCAACAGCCGAAGGATCGGCAAGCGGTTCATCCATATGATACTGTATCATTGAAAGGCTGTCCCAGTATTCTTCCGGTGTAATTACCTTACTTGTATTTTCCTTGCCGATAGCTTTTGAAAAATTCTTTGCCCAGCCTATCTCATTATATTTTTCATCACTTCCGAAGCCAACAGTAAAGGTTTTATCCACATCAGCGACAGCTGCAACATAGCTCGAATCAACTCCGCTTGAAAGGAACGAGCCAACCTCGACATCCGCTATTTTATGCGCTTCAACAGAATTATGGAAGGTTTCGGAAATCATATTTACCCATTCGTCGAGCTCGGGCGTGTTATCGGCATTAAAGCGAACGTCCCAGTAACGCTTTGCTTCAAATCTTCCGTCCTTGAATTTAAAATAATGGGCAGGAGGAAGCTTGTAAACATTTTTAAAGAAAGTTTCGGAGGTAGGGGAGTATTGAAAAGTGAGATAATTCTCCAGTGCAGAAGTATTAAGCTCCTTAACAAACAGTGGGTGTTCAAGAAAACTTTTTATCTCTGAACCGAACATAAGTGTTCCGTTCATGTTAGCATAATACATCGGCTTTATACCGAAGAAATCACGGGCGCCGAAAAGCTCCTTTCTGTTTTTATCCCATATTACAAAGGAAAACATGCCTCTGAGCTCATTGAGAAGCTTTTCACCGTATTCTTCATAACCGTGTATAAGAACCTCTGTGTCCGTATTTGTACGAAAAGAATGGCCTGCATCTATAAGCTTATCACGTATAGTTTTGTAGTTATATATTTCTCCGTTAAAAACAATTACCAATGAACCGTCCTCGTTGAATATAGGCTGATCTCCGGATGAACTAATATCAATTATGCTTAATCTGCGATGTCCCAGAGCAATATCATCATCAAGGTATTTTCCCTCTGCATCAGGACCGCGATGTTTTATACGATCCATCATTTTTTCAAGTATAGTCTCAGAATTACTGATCTTATTCGTAAAACCTACGAATCCGCACATAAAAGTACCTCCGAATCTGTATCTATTAAATCTCCTCAACTATTATACTACAAACAGAGTTAATTTGCAACACCGAAAAACAAGATTAACCGGATTATTTCTTCTTGTTATCATCGGATACAATGCCTGCGAGCGGGTTGCTTTCAACAGCATTTCTTACATTCTCATCATTCAGATGTGTATATATCTCGGTAGTAGAAATACTTGCATGTCCGAGAAGCTCCTTCAAAGTAAGAACATCCGCATCACCATATTGATACATTAGGGTAGCTGCCGTATGACGCAGCTTATGAGTAGTTATCCCTTTACCGTCAAGGCCGGCCTTCTGAAGTGTTTCCATTACAATCTGCTGAACACGCCGTTTTGAAATACGATGATTCTGGTTACTAATAAAAAGAGCAGGTTCATCAGCTGCTTTCGGATTACTGTTTCTTACAGCAAGGTATTTCTCAAGCGCATCAATACAAGCTTTATTAAGATATACCATGCGTTCTTTGCTTCTTTTTCCAAGGACTTTCAGACGGTTTTCGTAAAAATCAATATCTTTTATATTAATGCCGACAAGCTCACTTAAACGCATTCCACAGTTAAGGAATAACGTGATAATGCAATAATCACGTTTTGAATCAGCAGAATTAGCTGTATCAAGAAGCCTTAGGCTTTCATTTAATGACAGAAATTTCGGAAGGGAAGTCTTTGGAACCGGAACATCAAGATCCTTTGTTGGGTTATCATCGATTAAATGAGCAACCTTTTCGAGATACTTAAAAAAACTTCTTATAGCCGAGATTTTGCGGTACCGTGCACGGTCTTTGTTCTGACGTTCATCAGAGGCATAAAAAATAAAGTTATAAATGTCAGAGACTGTTATCTCTTTAAGTTCAGTAGTACTCATATCACTTATATCTATTTCTTCAAGCTGTTTACCGGTATTGTGATGATTTTCATAAATAAACCTTAAAAATAGGCGAATATCCGTATAGTATTCTTCGATTGTCCTTTCCGCAAGCAGTTTAACTATCTTAATATGAATAAGATAATTATTTAAAAACTCAGGGTTGGAATTATTGTTAAAATTTTTCATATATAATCATTCTCCATAAGATATTCAAGAACCATCGACTCACGCTCAATAAGAGTTCTATCATAGCCAAAGTGTTCGTGACTTCGATTTACTAAAACTGCAACATCAGGAGACAAAAAAACAAGCCTAAAACCTTCATCAGATTCATATTCATCAAGATATTGATTCTGAATTTCAGAATCAATATCACATAAATAATAATAGTTTTCCTGCTCAAAGATTTCCGAATCGTTAAAACGACTCTTTTGAATTCGGAGTACAGAACCAAGTTCTGTAATAGAAGCATCTATAATTTTAAGACCGGTTTCTTCAAGAACTTCACGTTTTAGAGCGGTTAAAATATCTTCATTTTTTTCGATTCCGCCGCCAGGGAACTTATAATAATCATATTTCTTACTGTATACCATAGCAATTAATCCGTTTTTTATAATAATAGCTCTGACAGAAAGCCTTTTAAAGCGAGGCATATTCTCATTGTAATCCTTCAAATCAATTATAAAGAGTTTTTTCATCTACAATATGCTTTTCCTTTCTACGCAAACTTTCACCAAACTTTGATTTGGTGAAAGTTTGCGCTATTTCCTTTTATAATAATTATATCACTTCTCCTCTGATTTTTCAAGAAACAGTTCTTAAAGAGCTCTATTATATAATAAAAAAGCTCCCTTGATTGGGAGCTTTTTTATTACTTTTTCTTCTTTTTAGAATTTGCATTTTTATTGCCGGTATTTGTCTTAACAGGAACTTTAACTTTTTCGGCACTCGGAATTGATGAACTCTTTTCTGCAGGAACTGAAACCTGAACAGATGATTCGAGGAATTTATAAATGAAAGCTGCAAGAGCGGCTCCTGCAAAAGGACCGATAATAAATACCCAAAGATCACTCATTGCACTTGTACCGGCAAGTAATGCAGGACCAAGACTTCTTGCAGGATTTACAGAAGTGCCTGTCAATCCTATTCCAAATATATGTACAAGAGTCAATGTAAGACCGATTATAAGTCCTCCAAAGGATCCATGTTTTGCTTTCTTGGATGTAACACCAAGTATTGTCATTACAAAGATAAATGTCAAAAGAATCTCAACAATAAGTCCGGCAGCAGCGCTTCCATTTATGTTATCAAGACCATTTGCACCGTATCCGCCTGTCTTATCCGTAACATTTCCAAGATTAAATATTGCCTTGAGCGTTCCAGCGCCTGCAATAGCTCCTACACATTGCGCAACAACATAGCCAATAAAATCAGTAAATGTCATTCCGCCTGTAAGAAGAATACCAAGCGATACCGCAGGATTAATGTGACATCCGGATATGTTTCCGATACAATATGCCATCCCGACTATTACAAGTCCGAAAGCAAGAGCTGTAAGAATATATCCTCCCCCAAATGAAGAATCACATCCTACAAGCATAGCTGTTCCGCAGCCAAGAAGTACAAGTACAAACGTACCGATAACCTCAGCTACATATTTTTTGATTGAGTCCATTTTTTTACCTCCTTAATAGATATATTGGATATTTAAATTATATCATATTCATTTATATTCTGTCAATATTATCCATATATTTTATGTACTATTATCAAAAATGTTTTATCGTTCTTTTACTAAACCATAAACCACAAAAAATATTGCTCCCAAAACAATAAAAGAAATATGCACAGCTATAAAGTATCCTGAATATTTATACATAAAACTTGTAAATGCAGTAAATACCGGAGCTTGTTTTATGGAAAAGGAATCAAAAAACTTAGTTGCAACAAGGTATATGCCGGGTATGGAACCTAATAATCCTGCTACTGTGCAGGAAGTACCATACCAATACAAGGCGGTAGCTTTATTCTTACGTTTAACAACCAATAGCATCAAAAAAATAATTACTGTAACGGCAATAGAACAAACTGTCAGAATCATGCGATTAGAATATAACTTGGCAAGCTTAGGAAGAACGCCATGCCCGCTCATTGTTGAAAACTTATAGACATCGCAGAATGACCCTATTGTAAAATATGCATTTTCTTTGGCACTGTTAAGCTTTGCCTCAAACTTTTCGTCCTTTTGATAATTATTTTTTTCTGCAAAATCAAAGAAAAAATCAGTAATACTGTTTTCAAGCTCTTTGTTCTTTGGTACAGTGACATTCATTTTCCCGTTACCGTTAAGCGCTTCAAAAGCGGCTTCTATATATATTTCTTCACAATTCTTTAGATATGAATCGTTGATAGCATCCATATACACATTGCCCGGAATACCTGAAGAATTGAATTTATCCTTGTAATATTTTTCTATCTCAACATATATCTTTGAATCAATGTTATTCTCAGATGCCATATTCTTAAGCTTACCGGCAGTGAAGTTCAAATCCATAAGCAATACAGCCGCACTGATCATCAGTGAAAAAACAAGGAGCACTGAAAGTATAATTGAAGGGAGATATGTACTTGTTTTTTTCATTTTGTACTACCCTCCCCTGCTTTTTTATAAAACTTCTTTTCAGAAGGTTCGCAGATCACACCGATTCTTTCATCTGAATTACCAAGTATATCACGTTTGCATGTATAAAGAGTCAGTTTTGACGTATCAGAAGGAGCAACATATTTTCCGTCTTTTTTATTGAAAGTCATAGTTTCCTTTACTTTATATCTGAATATTCCGTAATTTGTCTTAAGAGTAACTGTATCTCCTGTCTTAAGCTTATAAAGATCTGCGAAAAAAGTATCTTCATGTGCACTTATTACTGTGTTCCCATTTTCTCCTATAATAACGGATCCTGATGACTGACATGCTCCAAGCTCAAACAGTTCCGAATTACTTCCCCAGTATACCGGAATGGGAGTATCAAACGCAGAACACGAAAGCATGGCATATAGCTCACCGAACTGCGGACGAATAAATTCACCGTTTTCGTATGTTACGCCGTCAAATTCGTCAACGATCTCATTATCTCTTACCACAAGACCCGATCCAACATTTTCTGGCGTGGATTTAAGGTTGTCCATAAAAGCCAGATTGAGATACACCTTAAGCTTATCATATGGCTTTATCAATGATACAATGAGTATTCCCACACAAAGCGCAAGAACAATAAAAGGTGTCACAATGTGTATAAAAATATTATCATTCTTTTTTTTACTCATTTAACTCTCCATTTCATTTCTGTTCATCCTTTTCAGAACGTAATAAACAGAAGAAAGTCCAAATGCAATAAGTGAAAATGCAACAGCAAAAAGCATACGTCTGTCATAGCCTGTATCTTCAACTTTTGCACCAGCTGTTGAAACGTTTACAAGTTCGCCTTTATCGTTTCTCATAGCAATAGTAAGTGAATCATCAGTTATTTCATCAACGGTAATATTTATACCCATTGCATTTGCTGCCTCAGACAATGTATTGACTATCTGGAGCTTCTGATCTGCAGGAGTTTGTTTCATTAAACTTCTGTATTCTTCAGGACTTAGATTATCAATTATAGCCTGCTGCTGTTCAGGAGTAAAGCTCCTGATATATTCCATTTTCTGCTCATATGTCATAGCAATGAATTCTTCCCTGCTGATTCTGGTAAAGTTAGAACCATCCTTCATTGTAATGACAATACCGTCAGTTACCGGAATCTCGGGAGTATCATTGCAGTTCGGTGCAGCAGCTGTCGTTGTTGTCTGAGGCTGCTGCGGCGTTTGCTGACCGGTAGTTATTATCTGCTGACCGGCTTCATGAAGTTTTGCAATAGCCTTATCAAGAACTTCGGAAGGATAAGCATCAGGATTAGCATAATATTCATTATAACCTGCCTGAATATCCTCCTCGGAATATCCGTATGATCTTGCAACAGCTGCAACATCATCGGCAGTTGTTGCATAAGATGTCACTAATGGACAGCTGACTATTGCAGTAATTGATAATATGGAAGCAATAGCTTGTAAAAATCTTCTATGCATATTCTTCCCTCCAATATAATAATATCTTTTTGTTTATTATAGCTTTTTTCACCTTGGTTGTCAAGCTATATGACTAATAGTAAATTCTGTAATCTTTACTGTAAAAGCAAAAAACCACGCTGATGCGTGGCTTTTCATGGCGTGCCTGGAGGGATTCGAACCCCCGACCTACTGGTTCGTAGCCAGTCACTCTATCCAGCTGAGCTACAAGCACATTTCTTTACGACTTAAATATTATACCATGAACAAAATTGAAAGTCAATAATATCTATCAAAAACGTCAAATTGCACTAATTGAAACAATAATTGTTAGCGTAATACCTAATTTTATAAAAAGATCAAAAACTCCTTGACAAAAAGTATTAAATTTGATATAATTAATTTTGTTGTGAGACATTAGCTCAGTCGGTAGAGCATACGCCTTTTAAGCGTAGGGTCGAGGGTTCAAATCCCTCATGTCTCACCATTAAAAGTCATGCTATGGCATGACTTTTAATTTTTAGGAAGCATGATCAAAGAAATGAGCAGCTTAAAAAAGCTGCTCATTTTCCAGTAATTCAGTGATATTTACTCTTATCCACTCTGAAATTGTCGAAATAAAAACAGAATTGGTAGGTATGTCGTTTTCACTCTGAAGCGTATTCATAAATATCTTTTCTGCCAACTCTTGATTGTGTCGGTACCAGCCTGATTTAATTGCGTGTCTTACTGCACGCTCAACTGAACAAGGAGAAGTGTTGTATGCCTCCGCTATTTTCAGATAAAGATTTTTGTTGAATGCGGCTGCATTCTCTTCTGAACCGATACAAAACAATATCACATCACGCAGATAATGATATCCCTTTGTGTTGGGCGATATGCCAAGATTTAAAAGAGTTGCTACAACGATTGCTTCGACTGTTTTTTTCATATATTATTACACTCCTTCGATGATTTCAGACAAATTATACCATATTTTCAATGAAAACGATATAGGAAATACCGTTGTAAAATAGTATGTTTTGTCGAATTACATCGAAATATGAAAAAGGAGCAGCTTGTCTGCTCCTTTAGTTTTAATTCTTGATCTGTTTTGCGACAAGACTTTCGCCGCAATAAATCTTTCTGAGCTTTGGCTTTTCAATCTTTCCGGTAGGATTTCTCGGAACATCGGCAAAAATGATTTTATGAGGCCTTTTATATCGCGGAAGCTTCTGACAAAAAGTATTTATATCCTCTTCGGTACATGTGCAATCTTCTTTTATTGAAATAATTGCAGCAGCGATTTCACCAAGACGCTTGTCCGGAAGTCCTATAACCGCAACGTCTTTTACGGCAGGGTGACTTCTAAGGAAGTCCTCAATCTGCACAGGATATAAGTTTTCACCGCCGCTGATTATAACGTCCTTTTTACGGTCAACAAGATAAATGAATCCGTCCTCATCTTCCTGAGCCATATCGCCTGTGTAAAGCCATCCGTCCTTAAGTGTTTCGGCTGTTGCTTTTTCATCACGGTAATAGCACTTCATTACGCCCGGACCTTTAACAAGAAGCTCTCCGACCTGTCCGCGTTCAACAGGTTCACCGTTCTCGTCAGCGATACGAACTTCCCAGCCATATCCTGCTTTGCCGATAGCACCTACTTTATGTATGTTTTCTACGCCAAGATGAACACAGCCGGGTCCTATTGACTCGCTGAGTCCGTAATTGGTATCATACTGATGTTTAGGGAAAACCTTCTTCCAACGTGAAATGAGAGATGGGGGAACAGGCTGAGCACCTATATGCATAAGCCTCCACTGATCGAGATCGTAGTTGGAAAGATCAATATCTCCCCTGTCAATTGCATCAAGTATATCCTGTGCCCACGGAACAAGCAGCCATACGATCGTGCAGCCTTCTTCAGAAACCGTTTCAATTATAGACTTTGGCTTGACGCCTTTAAGTAAAACAGCCTTACTGCCCGAATACAGGCTTCCGAACCAGTGCATTTTTGCGCCTGTATGATAAAGCGGAGGTATACAAAGGAAAATATCGTCCTTAGTCTGACCGTGATGATTCTGTTCAACCTTTGCGGAATGCATGAGACTTGTATGATCATGAAGTATAGCCTTCGGGAATCCGGTGGTACCGGATGAAAAATATATAGCCGCATTGTCTGAATCAACAATCTTCACGTCGGGAGCACAACTTGCACAGTTGGCTACAAGACTGTCATAGTGCTCGGCAAAGGACGGACAGCCTTCACCGACATAGAACAGGAGCCTGTTTTTACTGATTTCATCAGCAATCTCTTCGATTCGGCCGATAAACTCCGGACCGAACATAAGAACATCTACTTCCGCAAGATCAAGACAATACTTTATTTCGTCCGCTGTGTATCGGAAATTAAGCGGAACCGCCAAAGCACCGGCTTTTAAAACTCCGAAATAGATCGGGAGCCATTCAAGACAGTTCATTAAAAGTATACCGACCTTGTCCCCTTTTCTGACGCCTCTTTCGATAAGCATATTTGCAAATCGGTTGGCTTTTTCGTCAAAAACCTTCCATGTTATCTCGCGTCTGTAATTACATTCCGGATTAGGCTCGATAAGCTCATATTCCTTCCATGTAACTCTTCTTACTTCTGTTATTTCGGGATTAACCTCAACAAGAGCAACATCATTGCCGTATAATTCAGCATTTCTTTCAAGTAATTCTGTGATAGGCATTCTCAATTATCCTTTCTGCCCGAGCGTATATGACTTTTATGTTTAAAAGTCAAAAAGCTGCAAAGCGTTAAACTAAATATATTTTACCACAAAAAAGCAAAAAAGTAAATACTTATCCATCCACTTATTCAACAATAATGATAGGGACTTTTATAGCATTATGCATAAAACAAGGCACATCAAATAAAATGACGCGCCTTGTTTAAGTTATTCTTCAGTTTCGTTTTCATCTGCTTCCTTAACTGTGTCTTCTTCAGAAGCAGGTTCTTCATTTTCATCTATGATAGTCTCTTCAATCAGCTTAGCTCCACATTTATCACAGTAAAGCTGATCCTTCTTGACCTGGGCACCGCAGCTGCTGCAGCAGGTTCTGTCCTCCAAAGTAGAAAGAACTGCCTTGAGTTCTTCAATCTTCTCGCATTTTTCCTTGATCTCAGCAACTATAGGAGCAAACTCGCTTTCCTGATCGTCGCCGATCTTCTCAAAAAATGCTTTTCCGAGCTCAATATAATCACTGTCGATGTCCGACTGGATGTGAGTAATATCACGCTTGATCTTATTCTTCTCTGCAAATTTTTTTGAACTGCTTGAAACTGTCTTAGCGCCCCTTTCAACAGACTCGCCAAGCTTTCCGGCAATCTCCTTTACTGAATCAACAAAACTCATATCAATGGACCTCCTGACATTTTGAATTTCCTTTATTTTATCACTTATTCTTTTTAAAGTCAAGTATAACTTGGCTTTTCAATGATCGTAAAATCTACGGCGTCAAGCGCCCTTACCGCTGCATCTGAAAAGTCGCTGCAAACTGTTGAGTATAACGTCATTATAATATCGTCCGCATTCAAATGGTCGCCGACCTCGCAGTTCATAACAATACCTGCTGACATATCGATTTTATCATCTTTTGAAAGTCTTCCGGCACCAAGCAGAAGAGATGCCATACCAAGCTCTTCGCAGTTAAAGCCGTCAATTCTCATTTCCTTGGTGGCTCTTACATCGTATTTAAGTAGCGGCTTAGGTAAGATCGAAGGATCATCACATATTTTGTCATTTCCGCCCTGGAGCCTTATTGTTTTACGGAATACCTCCAACGCTTTGCCTGATGAAATGGCATTTTCAGCAAGTTTTGTACACTCGTCAACAGAACCTTTACCTGCAAGCTCAAGCATATTCGCAGAAAGCTCTATACAAACGTCATAAAGCCTTCCTTTGGAATTGCCTTTGAGAACATCAATGGCTTCCTTTACTTCCAGTGCATTGCCGATGTTCCGTCCAAGTGGAGAAGCCATATCAGTTACAATCGCCCTGCACTTCTTGCCTGCTGATATACCGATTTTTTCCATAAGCGCGGCAAGTTTCTCGGCATCCGCCTTTGTTTTCATAAAAGCGCCCGAACCGTATTTAACGTCAAGCAAAAGGCAGTCAGCGTTCATTGCAAGCTTTTTGCTCATTATGCTTGCGCATATCAGGGGTATACTGTCCACCGTTCCTGTTGCATTGCGCAGCGCATAGATCTTCTTATCGGCGGGACATATCTCATCTGTTGCTGAGATAACGGAAAAACCCGTTTCCTTTAAGATGTTCTCAAATTGATCGATACTAAGATCTGTACGGAAGCCGTCAATGCTTTCAAGTTTGTCAATGGTTCCTCCTGTATGTCCGAGACCTCTTCCCGACATTTTGGCGACACAAACACCACATGCTGCAACTATTGGTCCTATAATAAGTGTTGTCTTATCGCCGACTCCGCCCGTACTATGCTTGTCCGCGGTAAATGGCAGATTTAGCTTCAATATATTACCGCTGTCCCGCATTGCAACAGTCAGTGCATATGTTTCGCGTTCGGTAAGTCCGTTAAGACATACTGCCATAAGCCATGCAGACATCTGATAATCAGCTATTTCGCCATTAGTATAAGCCTCAACAAGCCATGAGATCTCTTCTTCATTTAGTTCCTGAGATTTTTTTGTTTTATTGATAATATCAATGATGTTCATGATCCACCTCCCATAAGCATATTTTAACATAAAAAAATATTTTTTTCAATAGTTTTTGTAAAAATGATACTTATATTTTACAAAATATTCATTATTACAAGAAAAACGACAAATGGCGAACCAAGGGTTAAACTGCCTAAAATATTAAATGTATTCAACGGAATATCCAATCCAAGGGCTCCGCCGTATTTATTGACGATAAAAAGTGCAGCTCCGCCTGTTATTGAACCGATTATTATCGATAAAAGCTTCTTTTCTCTTCTGAGATAGTATATGAGCATAATGATTATAACAGCTGCGCAGACTGCTCTGAATAATAATTCTGTATTCATTTTCTTCCCTCATAGTAATATATATCCAAGTGCAAGTATAAGTTTCATATCTGCACCTTCCTTTATAAGCAGATATACAAGCGCTGCGATAAAGAGCTTTTCAGGATCCGTTACGTTTCCGAAAAGCTCATCGATTATACTTGCCACTCCTTCGTTTTTTGCCCTTTCTTCTTTAACATCCGCTTCTTTTCTTATATTCAAATCAGCCGGAGGAATATCTGCAGCTTTTCTGTTGCAGTATAAATTATATGACTTTCCATTACACTCCTTTCCGTTATATACAGACATTATATCCCTCCTATATCAGATCCTGAAGAAGCCCGCTCTCCTTAGCTGCATTCCACACAGTTAACATCTTCAGTATTTTAACAGCCTTATCGACCCTTTCCTGCCTTTCAGTGCCGAGATGAGGCCTGAGGGCAAGTAAAAGCTCCGTATTTTTATCTTGGTTAACCGAACTCATCAGACCGGTAAGCTTTACGATTTTAGCCATATCAGGCTGAAAAGCGCCATTATCCTGATCTGAACCTTTACTTTCGTTATCTCCGTTTTTTATCATCTCGGCAAGTTCCGACAGCTGCTTAACGCTCTCCTCATCTGAAAGAAGAGCGTTTATTTTACTTAGCATATCATCCATATACCGCTCCGTTATTTATTACCGCCGGACAGTTTTTCGTAAAGTGCTTTTGCCTGTGGTGTACTCATCATTTTTTCAATCAACTGCGGATTGTTAAGAACTCGTTTGAAACGTTCTGCGTCCTGACCTTTCATGCCTGATAATGCATTGTCAAACTTTCCGGATTCGAGCTCGGATTTTAATTTTTCGGGCGGAACTCCGATTTTTTTACTTACCGTATTCAGCAGAGCTGTCATTTTATTCTCATCAAAATTTCTGTTCATAAAATATCCTCCGTTCATATTTATATATGCAATATAAATATATTGCTTTTTTCATTATAATATGATATAATTAAGTATCTTATAAAAGGAGGGATAAAATTGCGCATAATCGTATTATCTGACACTCACGGAAACTATAATGCTCTTGACAGTGTCATATCAAGAAATACCGATGCAGACTGGATCTTCCATCTGGGTGACGGAGAGCGTGAACTTGACCGTTATGTTATTTCCCACCCTTTTATCGCCTCTAAAATAATACACGTTGCAGGAAACTGTGACGGCGGCAGTCTGAGCAATGACTTTTTTATCCTCCCCGTTTCAGAACATAAAATACTTGCTACTCACGGTCATCTTTACGGTGTTAACCGTTCTCTTGAAAGACTTAAGATACTTGCTTATACAAATGAGTGTGATATAGTTTTGTTCGGACATACCCATATACGCTACGAGAGCTATGAAAACGGGCTGTATATCCTTAATCCGGGAAGCGCTTCTATCCCCCGCGATGGTCAAAAGCCTTCTTTTGGACATATTGATATTTCACCCGCGGGAATAGTTACCAATATAGTTGATGTATGAACATCCCTTATTTCATCGTATGTTTTTCTTAGCTTTATGTTACAAAAAATGCTCCGTTTAACCTGTTCAAGTTAAACGGAGCAAAAAACGGCGCATTTGCGCCGTTTTTTTATGATATTCTTTTTCCTTTACCTTTTTTTCGCTTTTCGATAGGCTGTTCCAATCCGCCCATGTCAGTAAAGATTCGTTCCTCATCTTCATCCGAAGATCCGTTGCTGAGCTCAGGATTGACCTCGCCGATACTTGTATAATAAGGGTTGATAACATACTTCTGTATAACGGGATAAACATTGAAAAGCGTGATGAGACAAATGAATGCAGCCGGGAAAAATGCAATAATAAGTGAAAAAACGGGAAGAAGATATACTCCCAATAGTGCCATAAGAATAAGAATGGCCAATGTACAAACAAATGTGATGATATTTTGCTTTAAGGCTACAAAAGAAAGAGCAAAGGAATTTTTAATCAAATATTTGGTTGAAAGATTGGTCGCTATCATCATCGGAAAAATATAATAATTCATTATTATGATGACAAGGAACATACTGAATGTTATTACCATGGGGATAAACATCGCCTTGGAGATTTGTTGTGCCAAAGCGGGATAAACAATAAGAGAGGCGTATGCAGAAAGTATAACAAGACAATTAATGAACCCGATAACAGCAGCCTTCTTGAAGTTTTCCCTGAAGCCTATGAAAAAATCGCGAACGACAAATGTATGTTTCTCTATAATAAAACATCTTATTACTTTAGTCATTCCTGCTGTTGCGGGTCCAATAAGGATCATAAAAATAAGAATAAGAATTACCATCGCAGTCATTGCTGCGGTCTCATTGTTGCCTAAAAGGCTTATTGCCGGCACAATGAGTACAAGCGGAAAATAAAACAGCATATAAAGCAGGTTTATTTCCATAAGCTTCCAGAATTTTCTGCCGAAAATATCAAAGAACAATGCAATTCCTTTCTTTTTGGGTGCATTCTTGGATATTCCCACACCTGCACTCTCATAATGATTTGAAAAAAAGCCCAATTGAAAAACTCCTTTGTTTACTGCTTTATGAAAGAAAATAATAACAGTACTCCTCCATCAATAGCAGAAATTATAAATAATAAAATAACAATAACCAATAATCTCAGACAATACAGTCTCAAACTAAAGCCGTCATCGGTGATCATGCTTTTGCCGATACAAAGATCCGCAATATATCTTGAGGCGTAAACCGACTCTCTTATCGCAATAAATGATATACACAGTATGATGATTGCTTTCGGAAAAACGTATACCAGCAAAGGTACAACAGCGTTTCTTCCTGTTGATAAATACATATACGCCGCAGATGCACCGACACCGGCACCCCTGTATAAAAGGAGCAGGAAATCGGCTGCTTGTCCGAATACGGACAATCCGATCACAAACACAGTTACGATATAAAGCACGGAAAAGCAGATGCTTTCAATCAAGTATTCTTTTATCGTTTCAGCTGAACATATTCTGAAATACTGATATATCCATTCGGTATCCGTTACGGAAAAGAACGAAGCAAAAGCTGAACCTATCAATATGCCAAGAAAGACAGCTGCAATATAAAAGCCTGTCCTCTGTTTTTTTCTGTAATGAACCAAGCTGATAGTCTTCATGCACATCAATCCTTTCTTTGAAAGGATATGCACATTATAATTGCTTTAGAACTTATTTTGAGAGTTCATAAGCTCTCTGAGTACAGCTTTCACAACACTTCTTCACTACATCAGTAAGATTGCCCTCGTAAAGCCTGTCAAGTCCTGCAAGAGTGGTCCCGCCGGGCGAAGACACCATTTTAATGAGCTCGTCGATACTGTAGCCGGAATCAGTTATCATTTTTGCAGAACCGATAAGGCTCTGTGCAAAAAGCTCCTCGGCAGCTGATTTATCGATTCCCGCAGAAACTGCATAGTCTATAAATCCTTTTGCAAAAAGATATATAAATGCAGGACTACTGCCGTTCACAGCAATTATCTCCTTCATTTTATCCTTTGAAATAACAGCTGCCTTGCCGCAAAGCTTAAAAATATTAAGAACGACCTCGAATTCTTCGTCAGATACTTTATCGTTCCTTGAAAGAGCTGAGGCACCTTCACCAAGAAGAAGTGGAGTATTGGGCATGACAAGAACTACTTTTGCATCAGGAATTGTTTTCTTGGCTATGAACTCATCACTTATTCCCGCCGCTATGGAAATTATGACTGTATCCGGAGTAGTAAATTCTGAAATAGTCTCAAGAACTCCTTCGATTATCTGAGGCTTGACCGCGAGGAAAACATATTTACAGCTTTCCATGACCTCTTTTTCGGAAGAGCAAGCTTTCACGCCATAGTCTGACAGAGAATCTGTTTTCTCTGTACAAGGATCAAAAGCATATAAACTAACTTCTGCTCCTATACTGCTTTTAGAAATACCTTTCATAATTGCAGTACCCATATTTCCTGCACCTATAAATCCTATACTGTTCATAAGAATATCTCCTAACAAATATATACTTCATATATTATACATCATTACATACAAAAAAGCAAGTGATTTTTTGTAATAAATACTGATACAGAATAAAACATCTTCCTTTTCTTGACATTTAAAAACTCAAATGATAGAATAATTGATAAAGGATATGGGAGGAAAACAATATGAAAAAGAGAAAACAGGATAAAATAACCCGTTATTCAAACAGCGTAATATTTTATAAAAGCCTTTCATGCAAAGCAAGCTTGTATGAAGACAGGCTCATAACTGAATATTGCCTTAAAAACAAGCTTTCAAAAAGTATTTTCCTTACATCAGCAGCAATGTACTGCATAAATAACAAAATCGATGCTGGTGAATTGCTGAAAAGCACTACGACACCCGAAAACTTTGATTATAATGATTACAAGGACGATGACATCTATGGATAATTGCAAATTATGTCCAAGAAAATGCGGCGCAGACAGGATAAATAATTTCGGCTTCTGCGGAGCGGGAAACAAGGTTATTGTCGCAAGAGCATCACTCCATAAATGGGAGGAACCATGTATATCATATAAAAACGGCGCAGGTACGGTCTTTTTTTCGGGCTGTAATCTTCATTGCTGCTTCTGCCAGAACGCACAGATAAGCAACAGGCTCTTCGGCAAAGAAATAAGCGACAGAGAGCTTGGGGAGATATTTCTTCGTTTACAGGATATGGGCGCTGACAATATTGATCTTGTGACCCCCACACATTTTATTGATAATATTATAAATGCTCTTGATATGGTGAAGCACAGACTTGATATACCGGTCGTATATAACAGCGGCGGTTATGAGCTCACAGAGACAATCGATCGTCTGAACGGATATGTAGACATCTATTTGCCGGATATTAAGTATTATTCCTCCGAAATATCCGCAAAGTATTCTCGTGCACCGGATTACTTTGTTGTTGCTTCGCAAGCAGTACTTTCAATGATAAAACAAGCAGATCCCCTTAAGTATAACGATGACGGCGGACTGACACGCGGAACGATCATACGTCATCTTGTTCTCCCCTCTCACAGGCATGATTCAATTAAAATAATGGATTGGATAGCGGAAAACACATCTAAAAATGATATACTTGTCAGTATAATGAACCAGTATACGCCTTTTGAGTTCATTTCCGATGAATATCCCGAGCTTAAAAGACGTGTTACAAAAATGGAATACAACAGTGTAGCTGATCATGCAGCAATGCTCGGATTAAATGGATTTACACAACAAAAAAGCTCTGCTTCTGAGGAATATGTGCCTGATTTTGATCTTACAGGCGTTTAAAAAGCTTCGATTGAAGCTTTTTTTATTTTACGTGTCACAAAACCATTATAAATGATGTTATATATTGTGAAACGTTTCAACCGAGGTGATAGAATGAATCACGACAGATCTGAAAAGCTAAAGCTCCTCTATGAGATATATGAGCAGCCTATGTACAGGATAGCTTACGCAGTCCTGCATGATGAAGGTCTTGCCGAAGACGCTGTATCTGAGGCTTTTATACGAATAATACATAAATTACATAAACTCCATGATTGCAGAAATCCAAAAACAAAATCTTACATTGTAAAAGTTATAAAAAGCACTTCAATCAATATCTACAGAAAGAATAAGCGGCAATACAATCAGGAGATCCCGATTGATGAGGCTATGCAGATCGCTGATAAAACTCAGGAGCTTGAAACTTCCGAAAAAATCGAAAGTCTTCTTGTTAATCTGAACGATACCGACAAAAGGATCATAAGCCTGAGATACAAGGAAGATATGTCCTGGAAGGAAGTCGCGGATATCTTATCCCTCACAGAAGCAAATGTCAGAAAACGTTTTGAACGTGTGAAAAAACGCCTGGGTATGAAAGGAGAAATCAATAATGAAAAATAAAATAATACCCGATAAAAAGGAATGGGACAATATAGTAATTGAAGCTTTTTCATCCGAAAAACAGCATGATTTCTCCGTGGTGTATGAGCTGCAAAAGGCAGAAATACAGAAAGGAATAACCATGAAAAAGACAAATAACAATTATATCAAAAAGAGATATACAGGTATGGTTGCCGCCGCCGCAGCCATAGTTATAGCCATACCTGTATCGGTATACGCTTTTTCAAGCGTTATCCCTTCATCAATTCCGTCTGCTGATACTGAAACACCTGAGCTATCGACGCAGACCGTCGTTACGCCCGAGGAGCCTTCAAATGAAGTTCAAAGTCTCGGTATGCAGTTGGAAAAGAACGGCAAATATCAGTATATCCTCAGATATACTCCTACTGAGGAAGAAACTTCTGATGATACATACTACGATGTGGAATACACATGGCTTCCCGAAGGCACTTATACTTATAAAGATGAAGGAGGCGTATCAATCTATATTACAGGAGAAGGCGGAAAGATCTCTCCCAATTATTTTCATGTATCCGGGATCGATCCGATGACAGAAGAGTTAGACGGAGTTGTACAGTATGCCGATGTCTCAGACAAGGAAAAAAACGTTTATGTATTTAAACGCCAATATAAAGAGTATTTAGAACTGGAAAATAATATGTCCTACAGTCGTATAGCATGGATACAATTCAAGAATACAAATTTTGTTGTTGAATTAACCATAACAGATGATGTTTCAGACGAAGAGCTCAAAAACATCATTTTCAATATGAAACTTATACCATCGGATACTCAGGTCGGTGCGATATGGTTTAACAGACGCAGTACCTCCGGTTCATCTAATGTTGAGCCGGCAGCAAGCAGTAAAAGCATTGATGATTTTAATATTGTCAATATTGGCGATACGGTTACCCATGAAGACGGTTTTGGCAATGATGTTGAGATAACACTCGATAATGCATGGGTACAGGATAATTTCGACGGCATTAGCACGGACGGCTGCGGCATGCCTGCGGATTACAGCGAATTTCTTGGCGAGGACGGCAAGATATACGAGACATACCACTACGGCACTATCGGCGACGGAAAAAATACTCTTGATGAGATAAAAGAAACGCTTGAAGTACAAAAGAAAGTCATAGTACTCGAACTGACATATAAAAACATCGGTGATACAGACATATATGAAGATATGGAAAGTAATAAATTATCATACGGTATTTTCCCGAATTTGTTAAAAGCTCCGGAATGGGAGTGCAGCTGGAGGATAAACCGACATAAAGGAGATTTAACACGTCTAAACTTAAGCAAGATAGCCTGCGAGGATTATTTATCCCTTGAAGCAGACAATCACGGCTCTAAAAACTCAATAAATATCCCTGCCGGCGGTGAAACTCATGTTAAAGTGTCGCTTCTTGCAGACTCTGACGACCTCGATGATCTTTATGTTGACTTCACGGGTCATGCATTATATCCGCAAACAGGAAAAAACACAGAAAAACCACCCATTTTATCTGTAAAAGCTATCAAGTAACATCAAAAGGCGATACACAAAAATGTATCGCCTTCTCAATGCTCAATAAAGAATGTAACACATTTCCCGTGATTGCATACTATGTATTATGAAACGAAAAAAACGTTTCAAATACATCATTTAAGGAGCTGTTTTATATGTGTAATTCATGCTTTGGAGGAAATAACTGCTGGTGCATCATTCTTTTAGTACTTGTGATCATACTCTTCTCCGGAAACTGTGGAAATAATGGCTGTGACTGCGGCAACAACGGTTGTGGCTGCGGCTGCTGAAATTGCAAAAGGGACTGCCGACGCAGTCCCTTAATCATTATTCAGCCTTTAAAAGCTTGTTTCTCCTGTTTGTAAGCAGCGGCTGAGCGTTATGGATAACGCAGTCAGCTGTAACAGTTACCTTTGCAATGCTTCCGTCAGATGGAACAGTAAACATAGTTTTCATAAGAATTGCCTCAAGAATAGACCTTAATCCGCGAGCACCAGTTTTCTGAGCAATTGCCTTTTTGGCGATTTCGGTAAGTGCATCCTCTTCGATTTCAAGTTCAATATCATCATAGCTGAAAAGCTTTTTATACTGCTTGATAAGAGCGTTTTTGGGTTCTGTCAGAATTCTTACAAGAGAAGGCTCGTCAAGCTCCTCAAGAACAGAAATAACAGGCAATCTTCCGACAAATTCCGGGACCATTCCGAATTTTACAAGATCTTTGGGAACTACTTTCTTGAAAATATTATCATTTTCTTCTGTGTGAGACTTGATTTCTCCCCCGAATCCTATGGGAGCCTTGCCTATTCTCTTCTGAATCTGCTTTTCAAGTCCGTCAAAAGCACCGCCACATATAAAAAGTATATTCTTGGTGTTGATCTGGATGACTTCCTGATTGGGATGTTTTCTGCCGCCCTGAGGAGGAACGTTGGAAACTGTTCCTTCAATTATTTTAAGAAGAGCCTGCTGAACGCCTTCACCGCTTACGTCACGGGTAAGGGAGGTATTCTCGGATTTTCTTGCTATCTTATCAATCTCATCGATATATATAATACCTCTTTCAGCAGCTTTTATATCAAAATCAGCAGCCTGTATAAGTCTTAAAAGTACGTTTTCGACATCATCGCCGACATAGCCTGCTTCTGTTATGGTTGTCGCATCTGCGATGGCAAACGGAACATTGAGAAGCTTGGCAAGTGTCTGAGCAAGGAAAGTTTTTCCGACACCGGTGGGGCCAAGTAAAAGCACATTACTCTTCTGAAGCTCAACTCCGTCGTCTTCGGAAAAATCCTTTTCATTTTCCTGACTCATAATCCTCTTATAATGGTTATAAACCGCAACCGACAATGATATTTTCGCATCGTCCTGACCGATAACATATTCATCAAGGAATTCCTTTATCTCTATAGGCTTCATTAGCCTCAAAGATGTAATATCATTATCTTTGTTTGGTTTTGCGGCTTTTCTCTGAGCCTTGGCAACTCCCGGTCCATAGAGCATCTCATAGCAGTATGTCACACATTCATCGCATATATTCGACGAACCAGCAGAAAACATGCTGCGGACCCTGTTTTCGCCCTTACCGCAGAAGCTGCACGATTTAAACGTTTCAGCCATTTAATTACCCCTACCTTTTTGTGATAACCTTATCTATAAGTCCGAACTCAAGTGCTTCCTGTGCAGTCATGTAGTTATCACGCTCACAGGCAGCGTGGATCTCCTCAACGCTTTTTCCTGAATTATTTGCAAGTATCCCTTCAAGCCGCTCTCGTGTACGCTCAAGGTTCTTGGCGTGGATCATTATATCAGTCTGCTGACCGCCAAGGCCTCCGCCGATAAGCGGCTGGTGAATCATTATCTCACTGTTGGGAAGAGCTATCCTTTTGCCCTTTGCACCGGACGACAGAAGAAAAGCGCCCATTGAAGCGGCCATACCGATACAAATGGTAGATACATCACATTTAATGTAATTCATAGTATCATATATCGCCATACCGGCTGTAACAGATCCGCCGGGACTGTTTATATACAGTGAAATGTCCTTTTCAGAATCCTGGCTCTCAAGATAGAGAAGCTGAGCCACAACAACACTGGCAGTTGCGTCATTTACCTGATCCGAAAGCATGATGATCCTGTCATTAAGCAGACGTGAATAAATATCATATGATCTTTCTCCCCTGCTTGTCTGTTCAACGACATAAGGTATTAATACGCTCATGGTTTATCGTCCTTTCTTTAAAAACAGTTGTCCCACAATATAGCTGCGGGACAACGGATTATTTATTGCAATATGTCGATAAAAGCCTTATTCTGTCTTTTCTTCAACAGCGGTGTTATCTACAACAGCATTTTCCTTTACAAGGTCAACAGCCTTCTGTACGCGAAGATCTGTAATATAATCCTCAGCGGGGATAAATCTCTTGACTGTTTCAACATCAACGTTGTTTGCTGCTGCAATCTCGCTGAGACCATTATTGATCTCCTCCTCAGACACCTCGATGTTCTCAAGATCTGCAATCTTTTCAAGCGCAAGTCTTAACTTTACTTCGCTTACAGCACGGTCTCTGTATGTCTCTCTGAACGAATCCATATCCATGCCTGTGTACTGGAAGTAAAGCTTGATGTCCATACCCTGTGACTGAAGCTGCTGCTCAAAGTTTCTCATAAGAGCATCTATTCTCTGCTCGTACATACAATTAGGAATAGGAGCGTCAATCTTCTCGATGAGAGCGTTCATTATAGCATTTTCAAAACCTGATTCAGCCTGCTGAACTGCTGCTTCTTCAAGCTTTGACTTTATATCCTCCTTGTATTCAGCTACTGTTTCAAATTCAGTAGCGTCCTTAACCAGATCATCATTTATCTCCGGAAGCTCCTCATAGCTGATCGACTTGAGCTTGCACTTGAAAGTTGCATCCTTGCCGGCATATTCAGTCATCTGATAATCTTCAGGGAATTTAACATTAACGTCAAACTCATCGCCTATATTATGACCAACGATCTGATCCTCAAAGCCGGGGATAAACTGACCGCTGCCAAGGCGAAGCGGATGATCCTCACCCTTACCGCCTTCAAAAGCCTCGTCGCCGAAAAAGCCTTCAAAATCAATGATAACTTCATCGTCCATCTGAGCTGCTCTGTCATCGACAGAAACTATACGGGCGTTCTTCTTTCTGATGATGTCGATCTGCTTATCAATATCTTCCTCAGTTATTTCCTTTACTTCCTTGGGAGCCTTTATGCCCTTATAGTCAGCAATTTCAATCTCGGGCTTTGTTACGCAGACAGCCTTGAGCTCTACACCATCAGCCTTATCAATAGAAGTTACTTCAACATTAGGTCTGTCAACAAGCACAAGACCTGTTTCTTTTACTGCTGCATCTATTTCAGGACCGAGAAGTGAATTGATCGCACCCTCATAAAAAGCGCCCTCACCGAACTCTCTCTCGGCAAGCTTACGGGAAACCTTTCCTTTTCTGAAGCCTCTGATCTGAATATTCTTCTTCTGACGCTGATATTCTTTTTCAACGGCAGCTTCAAAAGTCTCGGGATCGATCGAAATAACTAACTCAGTAGTATTCACATCTGTTTTGTTTGATGATTTTAAACTCATATCTATACTTCCTCCAATATTTATATAACATACTTGGTATATTATACCACATTTCATATTTTTTTTCTACTGATTTCCCACAGTTCTGCATTATATACAAATTACAAGACTTTTTCCGGCCTGAATTGTAAATAATCACCTGCTATAAGATGAAAATTTATATTATCATAAGTATTCGTTACGCATAATTCATGCGCTGAACGGCCATGAATATGTCCATAATAACAGTCCCTGATATTATAACGATATAATATTTCCAATATGTCATAATTAAAATTCGTAGCAAATATAGGCGGGTAATGCAGAAAAACAATAGGTTCAAGATCAGCTTCAACAGCAGATTTTATTGAGGTTTCAAGGCGCTGTACTTCCCTTTTGAGCACCTTTTCGTCCTGAACCTCTCCGGGCATATTAACCCAGCCTCTGGTGCCGCATATACCGTATTTGCCGTATTTATAATGATTATTATGCAGTATCCTGATCGTACCGCATCCTTCCGCGGCGAGAAACTCTTCCATTTTCTTCATTGTAGTCCACCAGTAATCATGGTTTCCTTTGAGGATTATCTTCTCACCGGGAAGATCATTTATGAAACGAAAATCAGGAGCAGCTTCCGCAAGCGACATTCCCCAAGAAATATCTCCGGGAAGAACTACTGTATCATTTGCGTTAATAAGTTCAAGCCAGTTTTTCTCGATCTTCTCCTGATAATCCTGCCACCCGGGGAAAATACTCATCGTCTTTTCCGGATTTCCCTTACACAGATGAAGATCCGCAAGCACAAACAGGCTCATAGTTTATACACTCAAAGCTCTGAGCACATATTCCTTCTGCTCACTCTTGTCTATAACATCATTGAAGCGTTCAGGTTTGTTTTGAAGCTCGGCAAGTGCTGAAGGTACAGGGATATTTGAAAGTTCAGCAATCCTTTCTACCTTCTCATATTCATCTATATCCGAATTTCTGCCTTCAAGCGCTTCAAGAACAGCCGCGCTGAACTTATAAGGGCTCGCAGTAGACGCGATCACTGTTTTGGTATTATCACCTGTAGTTTCTTTATAGTCCTTATATACTTTAACGGCAACTGCTGTGTGTGTATCGCATGTATATGAATATTTTTCATATATTACATTTATAGTTGACTTTGTCTGTCCGTCATCACAGAAGCCTGCGGCAAATTCGTTTTTAAGCTTTGCCTTTACGTCGGAATTGACTTCATATCTTCCTTCGGAAGAAAGCTTGCCGAACCATTCCTTTATAAGAGAATCGTTTTCGCCTGTCATAATGTACAGCAGTCTTTCGAGATTGCTTGATATAAGTATATCCATTGAGGGAGAAACCGTAGCATAGAATTGTCTGTTCCTGTCATAAATTCCTGTATTGATAAAATCTGTAAGAACATTGTTGATATTTGAAGCACATATGAGCTTGTTTACAGGGATACCCATATGCTTTGCATAGTAAGCAGCAAGAATATTACCGAAATTTCCTGTTGGAACAACAATATTGATCTTTTCGCCGAGTTCAACTTCTCCGTCTTTCACAAGCTCGGCATAAGCAGATATATAATAAACTATCTGAGGCACAAGTCTTCCCCAGTTAATGGAATTTGCGCTTGAAAACATCATTCCTCTGTCATCAAGGGCTTTCTTTACGCTGTCATCAGTAAAAATAGCCTTGACTCCACTCTGACAATCATCAAAATTGCCTTTAATAGCGCATACACCAACATTTTTGCCTTCCTGTGTTTTCATCTGACGCTTCTGCATCGGACTAACACCGTCTTCAGGATAAAAGACAAGTATGGATGTACCTTCAACATCTTTAAACCCTTCAAGAGCTGCCTTTCCGGTATCTCCCGAAGTAGCAACGAGTATAACGATCTTTTTATCAAGATCAAGCTTCTTTGCTGAGGTCGTAAGGAAATAGGGCAGTATCTGAAGAGCCATGTCCTTAAAAGCACACGTCGGTCCATGCCATAATTCAAGCATATATGTACCGTCAAACAGATGAGCTATTTCCGCAATACTGTCCGTCTCGAAATTCTTAGTACTGTATGCATTATCCGTACAGTAATGTATCTCCGCATCCGTAAAATCCGTAAGATACTTTGCAAAGATATAAGCTGCTCTGTCGGCATACTTCATGCCGCCTACAGCCTTGATCTCATCAAGAGTCAATACAGGTATCGAATCCGGAACGAAGAGTCCGCCGTCGGCAGAAATACCCTGAGCGATAGCTTCGGCGCTGTTGACCTTTACATCGCTGTTTCTTGTGCTTTTATAGAACATAATATCACCTTTCAAAATATGAAATTATACCCGGTCGTATCATAGGCATTATAGATATAATCAATGCTTAGCACCTTCCCGTCGGAAATGATGACCTGAGCGACATCAAATCTCGGCTGAAGCATATTAGGGTGCTTACAGCAATAATCTGCGGCTGTTTTGATTATAAGCCCTCGTTTACGCTTGTTGACAGCCTCGAAGCCCGAAACCATGCTGTCAGGTTTGCGTGCTTTGACTTCAACGAAAGCAATATAATCGCCGTTTTCGGCAATTATGTCGATCTCACCGCCTTTTATCCTGTAATTACGCGCTGAGATCGTATACCCTCTGTCGGCAAGATAAGCGCATACGCTCTCTTCACCGATCTTTCCGATTTCATTATTTGTCATAGAGCTTCTTTAAGAATGATCGTCTGTGAACATCCGAAACGCCATATTCCGCAAGCTTTTCGTAATGCAGCTGAGTGCCGTAGCCCTTATGCTGCCCGAAGCAATACTGAGGATATTTTTCGTCAAGCTCACGCATATAACGATCTCTTGAAACCTTGGCGAGTATCGAAGCGGCCGCTATCGAAGCGGATACAGCATCGCCATGTATAACAAATCTGCTTTCACATTCAAGCTCAGGCAGTCTGTTGCCGTCGATAAGAGCTAAATCAGGCTTAACGCCAAGACCCGAAACTGCTCTTTTCATAGCAAGCATGGTTGCCTGAAGAATATTAAGCTCATCTATTTCACGAACACTTGCAGTAGCTACGCAATAAGCGTCAGCTTTTGATATAACTTCATCATACAGTAGCTCGCGGCGTTTTTCGGATATTTTTTTACTGTCATTGAGATAATCAATAAGAACGCCGTCATTCATAATGACCGCAGCGGCATAAACATCCCCTGCCAGCGGTCCTCTTCCTGCTTCATCAACTCCGCATATTATAGGAAATTCCCTGCGGAGTTCCGTATCGTAATCAAAAAGCTCTTTATGAAGGATAATTCGTGCCATTTTTACTCCTTCTCCGGCGGAACTTCAAGTGTTATCCTGCCGAGTTTACCGCTTCTGAATTCATCGATAACCGTTATGGCGGCTCGTTCCGTATTTATGACTCCGCCCGAAATCATCATGCCGCGCTTTCTGCCAACCTTTTCGAGCAGCGCAGCACCTGTATCATCGTCGGATAACTCGATCTTATACCGTTCCATCAAAGATGACGGATAATTTACGGCAAGAAAAGTAAGAAGCTTTGCAGCCAGGGTTTCAATATCAAGTATATCATCGCTTATAGCGCCTGTAAATGCAAGTCTGACTGCAACGTCCTGATCTTCAAATTTAGGCCAGAGCACACCCGGCATATCAAGAAGCTCGGCATTCTGTTCAAGCTTCACCCATTGTTTGGTTCGAGTAACGCCGGGCCTATCTTCTACTTTTGCGCGTTTGGAACCTGCTAACTTATTAATAAGCGACGATTTCCCTACATTAGGTATACCCACGATCATAAGCCTGACCGCCGCACCTGACATACCGCTTCTTTTCCTTTTTTCAATCAATTCGCTCAGAACAGTAGCTTTTACTTCTGCTAAAATTGATTTTACGCCTTTGCCTGATTTACAGTCTACAGCAAGTGCTGCATTTCCTTTATTCTTGAAATAGCTTATCCATTTCTGAGTCATCTTTTCATCGGCGAGATCGCATTTATTCAGAAGCACCATTCTCGGCTTATTCTTGGTAAGTCTGTCCATTTCAGGATTACGACTGCTCAATGGAGTACGAGCATCCAGTATTTCTATAACAGCGTCCACCAACGGGAGACTCGAAGTTATGAGGCGGCGTGTTTTTGCCATGTGGCCCGGAAACCACTGGATCTGTTTCATATCAGAATTATCCACAAAAACCTCCTGTAACGCAACCGTTGTTATTTGACAATACCTGCACGTTCAACTGGCCAAATACGAAAAAAAGTCTTCCCGATCACATCTTTCTCAGAAACAAAACCGATCTCGACAGAACGGCTGTCCAGAGAATTTCTTCTGTTATCGCCCATTACAAATAAGTATCCTTCAGGAACAGTAACAGGGTACTTTCCTGTAAAAGCACCTTCATCAAGGTGTGTAAGACCGCTTATATAATCCTCACGGTACTCCGCGCCGTCAACGTAAACTTTTCCTTTTTGAAAATCAAAATCGACTGTCTGTCCCGAAACAGCAATGACACGTTTTATTATAATACTATCGGGGATCTTTCTTTTTGATAGATTTCCATTTTCATCAAAAGTTACCGAATGCTTAATATCAGCGATAACAATGTCCTTTTGTTTGAAATTTCTGCTCAATGAAAAGGCTATTATTCTGTCGCCCTGGTGCAGAGCGGATTCCATTGACTGACCGTCAACATTATATATTCTTAATATAAAAGTAAAAACAAGAGACAAAACAAAGAAAGTAATCAGAAGCGTTTCAAAAAGCTCTGTTATAAGTCGGAATACTTTTTTACTTCGCGGTGTGTTCTTTATCATTTATTAAAAAGGAACTTGAACTCATTGAAAGGAGAATATCTTATGATAGCTCTTCCGTATATCTGATCTTTTTTAATAAGTCCTATATCGCTGTGGCGGCTGTCGGCAGATACAAGTCTGTTGTCGCCCATTACAAAATAATATCCATCCGGTACAGTAAAGGGATATGTAAATGCGCCTTCATTCTGAATAGGATCCTTGATGTAAGGCTCATTTATAACCTTTCCGTCGACAATTACTTCATGTGTTTCCGCATTAAGCTCAATAGTCTGTCCGGGCTCGGCAATAACTCGCTTGATAATACACTCCTTGAACTGCGAATCTGTAATGTCTTTCTCCATTACCTTGCCTTCAGCGTCAAGCAGATATGCTTTATCATTATTGATAACAATAATATCCTTATAATGAGGACCTGTATACACTGTTGTCATGAATATCCTGTCATTCTCGTTAAGAGTATCCTCCATCGAGGTACCGACAACGTTGACGGGATGAAGAAGATAAGTAAATATCATAACGATCACAAAAACAGTAAGTAGAGTTGATTCGATGATCTCAAGAACATCATCAACAATCTTTTTTTCCTTATTTATTGCAGCTTCTTCAGCTTCTCCGATCGTTTCCTTGGCTTTTTCAAAAGAATTACCGGCAGATTCGGAGATATTGTCAGTTGCTTCGTCAATTTCATTATTTATGTTTTTAATTCTATTTATTTCATCAGACATAATCGCTGCCTCCTAATATAAAAATTACAAAAATGTAGTAAAAAAGGGACATTAAGTCCCTCACGGAAAGAGATGAGTCAGCCGAACAAATTCGGCTGAACTCAGTCTGCAACCTGTTAGCGGATCTGTTCCTTAACCTTAGCAGCCTTACCAACTCTGTCTCTGAGATAGTAGAGCTTAGCTCTGCGAACCTTACCGCATCTTACGACCTCAACCTTGTCAACGACAGGTGAGTGAAGCGGGAATACTCTTTCGATACCGCAGCCGTGAGCAACACGTCTGACAGTAAATGTCTCGCTGATTCCACCGTGCTTCTTCGCGATAACTGTTCCCTCAAAAACCTGGATACGGCTCTTGTCGCCTTCCTTGATCTGTACATGAACCTTAACGGTATCACCTACATTGAACTTCGGAACATTTTCCTTCATACTTGATTCGCTGATTAACTTAAGTGCATCCATTTTCTTTTCCTCCTAAATTTCCGAACATTCTTACCTGTTCCGAATAAGCCGTTCAGCAACCGGCAAATGCAGAAATACTAAATATGTGCAACTTGTGCACAAGCTCGTTATCGAGCAGCAGGCAGCGGACTATCCGATTTAATGTCTTTCGGCATTAACTCTCATCCGGACATAACAATGCCCGAACGGATTTCAAATGCTTTTATATCATACCACACTTTGAAAGAAAATGCAAGAGTTTTTTTGAAAAATATAAAATTAATATATTTACTTCTTTTTCAGTATAACCATTGAAGCGTAATGAAGGACTTCAAAATTATCGGGAGCTATCTTTTCAAGGAGCTCCATATGCTCTTTTTCCCATAAAACCTGTTCATTATCCGGAAGAGAAGCGCCTATGCCGCGGCAGGCTTTCATTCTTCCGTTCCAGCTTTCACGAGTAAAAGGAACCATAATGTCATATCCGGAACTTTCTTCAATGTCAAAGTATTCATAGGCAATATCGGGAACATAGATCGGCGTCCGCGTATACCCTGCCCCTGTCCACGAAGGATTGTACTTCAGAACCAGCTTTTCACTTTCTCCGACGATAGAATCTTCATCCGGCAACCATGCCATGAAGAGTATAACAAGCTTACCGTCTTTTTTCAGAAGCTCAGCCAGCTTTGGTATCACTATACCATAATCAAAGTAAAAAAAGCACTGGCAGGCAGTTATAACATCGAAATATCCCGGAGGAAAATCAATGTGTTCAGCCGCAGAGACAATGAATTTTATATTCATATTCTCCTTTTCTGCAAGAAGTTTAGCCTGTGCGATCTGATTTTCGGAAATATCAGAGCCTATCCACTCGGCACCGAATTTATACATACTTCTCGGTACTACGCCTGTGCCCGTACCGAGATCAAGAATACGCTGACCGGTTATCCCGAGGCCTCTTTCAACTATTTTTTCAAAGAAAACAGGCGGATAAATATCACGATATTTTGCATAGTCAGAGGATGTGCGTCCCCAATCGAACGCTTTGCCGCCGTCAATATCATTTCTAAAAAAGTCCATTGCTTCTCCTCTGTCATTCAAACACGGAATTATCTGCACATAAAATGGCAATCCTTCGTATTTTTTCGACATCAAAACGTATATCCGTAGTCTTTTTTAACGCTTCAACAAAAAGTGAGGGGTTATAATTTGTCTGGGTTCCCGCAGGCAAATAAATGGTTATTTCAATCGCCTCATTCACCTTCCGGCAGCTCAGAATCTCCATATCAGGCTTTATGTCAACTGTTTTGACGCCTTTTTTAGTCTTTTTTTCGATAAGTATCTCTTCCTGAGCAATAAGAGCCTGAACAGCTTTAAAAAGCTCCTCTGTTTTTTCGCTTACAAGGGAAAAACTATATTCCGCTTTTGCAATTGAAGTTATTTTTTTATTCTGTTCAGCAACCTTGACAATACGCATGCCTTCCGGCATTACCTCATTGAGTCTGTCTTTTATCTCGTCAAATGGTATGTCCTCTGTAAGATTGAAATCCAGTATTTCGCAGCTGCTCTCAAATCCGAGCGACAAAGCAAGTGCAAAACTATAATACGGATGAGGATTGAAACCCTCCGTATACCATATAGGAAGCCTTGATCTCCTGAATGTTCTAAGCATACACCGGTTCAGATCAAGATGAGAGATATACTTAGCGCGTTCGCTTTTCTCAAATGTAGCCCTTACACGGATCAAAAGCATTCCCTCCCCACTTTTTTATTGACTCCGCAGCCGGAACATCTCAAACGGCAATTCGGTGTTGTTTTGGAACAATGAGCAGTCTTGTTCTCCCTTATAAGGAACTCTTTGGTTACATAATAATCAAGATGATCCCAAGGCAGTATCTCATCGTAATCAAAACGGCGGTTTGCATAAAACGATATATCGATACCGCATTCTTCAAAAGCTTCGAGCCAGCGGTCAAAATGAAAATGCTCCTCCCAGCTGTCAAATTTGCATCCTTTTTTCCACGCCGAATATATGACCTTGCATAGTCTGCGATCCCCTTTAGCCAGAATAACTTCGAGTTGACTTACATTAGGATCATGATAGCTTACCTTTATTTTCTTGGTCTTTACTGATTCAAGCAATAACGCTTGTTTATGCTCAATCATTTCACGCGTCGCCTGCGGTTCAAACTGAAAAGGAGTAAATGGCTTTGGAACAAAAGTTGCACAGCTAATTGAGATCTGAACACCTTTGCCCTTCGGACGATTCTCAATACTGTAAAAAAGATCGATTATACGATTTGCAAGCTCGGCAATACCGATTATATCTTCATCAGTCTCGGTAGGAAGCCCCATCATAAAATAAAGTTTTACGCTTGAATACCCGCCTTCAAATGCGATCCTGCAGGTATTCATTATTTCCTCTTCGCTGACATTTTTGTTGATAACGTCTCGAAGCCTTTGAGTGCCGCCCTCGGCCGCAAATGTAAGACCGCTCTTGCGAACCTTTTTTATTTTTTCGAGAAGCGATTCTGAAAAGTTATCGACTCGCAATGACGGAAGCGAAAGGTTTATCCTTTCACTTACAGTATAATCAAGGAGCTTGGTAAGCATCGGATCAATCTCGGAATGATCGCTCGTACTGAGTGAAGCGAGAGAAATCTCGTCATAACCCGTATTCTCGCATAAGCTTTTGGCTTCCTTACATATTGTATCAGTATGCTTTTCACGGAAAGGCCGATAGATAAAGCCGGCCTGACAAAAACGGCAGCCCCTTATACAGCCTCTGAGTACTTCTACTGATACTCTATCCTGAACTATTTCAGTAAAAGGAACAACAAAATTACTCGGATAAAAGACCTTATCAAGGTCCTTTATGATACGTTTATGTATAATCTCAGGAGCATCATTTAAAGCCTCAATATGCCCGATCTTTCCGTCATTCATATATGTGAAATTATAAAATTTTGGTACATAAACACCTTCAATACGGCATGCTTTTCGCAGAAAATCTTCTCTTGAAGCCCCCTGCTTTTTCATCTCCCAGTAAAGATCCATAAGCTCAAGATTAACTTCTTCGCCCTCGCCGAGAATAAAAATATCAAAAAAATCGGCAAGAGGTTCCGGATTACATACGCACGGTCCGCCTGCAACGACTATCTGCGTAAGTTCGGATGTGCGATCAGCTGCAAATATGGGTATCCCGGCAAGATCCAGCATATTGAGAACATTTGTATAAGAAAGCTCATACTGCATTGTAAAGCCTATAAAATCAAAATCCTTGATAGGATCAAGGCTTTCAAGCGCATAAAGGGGAATATTATTCGCCCTCATAACAGCTTCAAAATCTTCTCCGGGAGCAAAGCAGCGCTCACACCAATAGTTTTCCCTTTCGTTCGTTAGTGAATACAAGATTTTCATTCCCAGATGAGACATACCTATATCATAGGAATCAGGAAAACAAAATGCAAATCTTACGTCTATCTTTGACTTGTCTTTAATGATGCTTCCGACTTCTCCGCCAATGTATCGCGACGGCTTCTGAACCTCAAGAAGATGTTTTTCAATTATATCTTTTAGCATATATCCTCCGATTTATCTCAAAAGCGCTTATCCTGAGGGATAAAATGGATAATATCACCATATTGCCCGACCCATCCGTCCGGAACAAAGTTTTCAAAGTTTTCCGGCGGCGGAAAGCAGGAACACATTATTTTATTATCAAAATCAATATAAAGTGATACATCGTAATCGTTTTTTCTGTCATCGCGCGCCATTGATCTGCAAAACCTAAGCTCGTCCGAAGAATATCTGCACTTGAAAAGATGTGCAAGAAAATAACTTACAGATTCACTGTCAAGCACTTCTATTCCCCACCTTTTTGCGATAAAACTATCGTATGTACCTATTTCTCGTTCAAGCGCACTTCTTCCCTTTCCGCTTCGCTCAAACAACGTCTTCCAAAGCGAATAAAGCTTTCTGTAATCCATTTTCCAAAGATTTTTCGGAGCGACATACCATTCAAAATGCCGTTTGTATATTACGGCAACGATAATATTTTCACGGTATTTTGGCATTGTTCTTTCTATCTGTTCCATATTTCCTCCAGCAGATCTTTTTCAAAGCATATCATATCACATAATTGAACACCCGCTTCATAGATCGGGTGATCATAATTATCAATGAAAAAATCCTTGATAATACGGTATCTTTTAAAGCCGCAGCTTTCATAAAACGGCACAGTCAGAGGGCTGTCGCCGGTACCCGCAACAAGCCTCCGAAACGCACCTGAAAATCTTTTTTCTATATACTCTATAAGCTGTCTTCCAAGCCCCTTCCTCTGAAATTCTGGAACTACAGCGATGTTTTTGATCTCAAGAGTAAAATCACCCTCATCAGTAACTACGCAAACAGCACACAATTTATTGCCGCAATGCATTACAAAAAGTCTTCCGCGGTCAATATATTTATCTATCATGCTCTCCTGTTCATCACCGATAAGAAGCAAGGACATATAACGTCGTTTGTCATCAAAAACTTCCGAAATCACATTCATTTAATGTTTCCCTCGGTAAATCGTCTTGGAAGGAAATCAGAGAGCTTATACTCTCCGTCCGAAAGTATTATCCTCAGTTCATCGTTGCAGAATTCGCTAAGGACTTGCAAGCACGCACCGCACGGATAACAGGGTCTGGAAAAGTCTCCATCGCCGCTTCCTGCGACCGCAATTGCAGAAAACTGCGTACAGCCTTCGGAAACAGCCTTGAATACAGCAGTTCTCTCTGCACAATTAGTCAGGGAAAAAGAAGCGTTTTCAATATTGCAGCCGGTAAAAAGCTTTCCGTCTGAAGTTATAAGCGCAGCCCCGACAGAAAAGCCTGAATATTTTGAATAGGAATTTGCTGCAGCTCTGACAGCCGCATCGAAAAGCTCATTATTATCCATAATATCACCTGTCTTTGTGTATCTTATGTTTTTTTCCGTCCGGAGTCATAATATATGTATTTTCCAGCTGTGCAGCAAGATTTCCTGTAACCGCACGTCTGTACTCATTGCGAAGCTCTGTCTGTTCAGCCTTCTCCTCTTCCGTAAGGCCGTCCGTCTTTGCTTTTCTTGCCAGTTCATTAATCCGGTCAATCTTTTTTTGTTCCAAAATAAACACTCCTATGCTTAATATATTGTTATTGTATCATGATTTGATTATAATTTCAAGTATTGAACTGGATTTTTATCGGATTATATGATATAATTACATTGTTAATAACGATATAAAGGAGATTGCCATGAAAAAAGCGCTTGTTACAGGTGGAGCCGGCGGTATCGGCGAGGCTGTATGCCGCCGGCTTTATTTAGAAGGATTTTATGTATATGTAAATTACGCACATTCCAAAGAAAAAGCAGAAAAAATCGCAGAAGAAATAAACGGCTCTGCCCTATGCTTCGATGTTTCCGACAGTATGCAGGTAAAAAATGCATTTGAAAGTTTAGGCAGACTTGACTTACTTGTCAATAACGCCGGAATATCCGTAATAGAACTCTTCACTTCCGTGGATGATGAAAAAGCCTCACAAATACTAAATGTCAATCTTAAAGGAGCAATGAACTGTTCAAGATCGGCACTAACCGAGATGATAAGAGCAAAGTCGGGAAATATCATTAATATTTCATCGATGTGGGGACAGTGCGGTGCTTCGTGTGAAGTGGATTATTCTGCATCAAAGGCAGGTATAATCGGATTTACCAAAGCACTTGCCAAGGAAGTGGGACCTTCCGGAATAAGGGTAAACTGTGTTTGTCCGGGATTTATAATGACAGAAATGAACAATAAATTTACTCAAGAGGAGCTCCAAATGATAAAAGAAGAGATCCCGCTGGGAATATTCGGCGAACCAAGTCATATTGCTGACGCTGTCGCGTTTCTATCATCCGAGCAATCGGCATATATCACAGGGCAGATACTCGCCGTTAACGGCGGAATGGTAATTTAGGAGGTAAATATGATTTCCGAAAGGCTTATGAAGCAGCTCGATTTTATACTTGAGCTGGATAAAATGAAAAATATGTACCGTCAGACCTATGTTCTTCATGAAGACAGGAAAGAAAATGACGCCGAACACAGCTGGCACATTGCAGTAATGGCTATGCTGCTTTCGGAACATTCCAATAAACCTGTCGATATTTCAAAAGTGATGAAAATGGTTCTGATACACGATGTTGTGGAGATCGACGCAGGAGATACATACTGTTACGACACGGAAGGCAACACTACAAAAAAAGAACGCGAAGAAAAGGCTGCTGACCGTCTTTTCGGTCTTCTGCCCGAAGATCAGAATGGCGAATTCAGAAAATTATGGAACGAATTTGAGGAGAGCAAAACGGATGAAGCCCGATTTGCAGCAGTTCTTGACAGGTTGCAGCCGTTATTGCTCAACTATACCAAAAAAGGAATATCCTGGCAGGAACACGGAATATACAAAGAACAGGTAATGAAAAGAAACATTGAATATTTCAGGCAATCAGATAATATTGCAGAACTTATCAAATCCATAATAGACGACGCGGCCGAGCAGGGATGGCTAAAATTATAAATCGACAAAATAAACAAATTTCATCATCATCTGCCATGCACTATTACTAATGCGCTGAATTTCGTGAACAAATGATGATATTTTTCTTTATATCTTGAACTTCAACATTATATATGATATATTTATAATGTACATAAGTATATATTAAAAAGATAAATAGCCCATGTTTGTAGAAGGATGATGACTGATGGCAAAAAAAGACAAGAAAAGTGCTGAACAGATTTTGAAGCATTCATCAAAGGCTTCTGAAATAAATTCAAACGATGTAAATACCAATCTAACAAAAGCAGAAAACAATAATGTCAGATTTCCCAAACTGAAAAAATTCAATGAAAAACGCGAAATAAATTCCGATAAATATAAAAAACTGAACGTTTTTATATTGCTTGTTTTTCCGCTGTTCATATGCAGCATGGCAGAGATCAATCAGGCAAAATATGTTATCCCCTATTTTAAGTTTTGGGCAGAACGTCCGACGGTAATGCTGTTTTCGGTTATTCTGACCTCTATAATTTTCATACTTTTCCTTGGCTTGTTCAGAAAAGGATGGATAGCAATAACGGTTCAAAGCTTCATTTTTATGGCTCTTAGTACTACCGAGCTGTTTAAATACGGTACAAACGGAAATCATCTCATTCTTTCTGATATGAAGCTCGTTAAAAGCGTAAAAAGTCTGACATCTTTTGCGTATATAAAAATAACGCCGCGGCTAATAATCTATTATCTTATAGTTCTTGCTTTTATTTTTGCCGCTTTATACTTTAATCCCAAAATAAAGGCGACTCCGTTGAGAAGAGTGGCAATCTCGTGTGCATGCCTTCTTCCTATTATCGCGCTTATTCTTTTACCGTCTTTTTATACGCCGGTATACAAATTATTTAAAATTGACACAACAAATGCGACAAACACTTTTATCCTCAACGAAAAATTTGAGAAAAACCGCTTTCTTTCATTCATTATGCAGACAGCGACCGAAAGCTATGCCAACAGACTTGTCGTTCCGGAAGAATACAGCGAGGAATACATAAACGAGATCATGGATATTCCTGTTGATACTGCCGAAGACTTCTACGGAGGCAAAAAGCCCAATGTAATTGTTGTGATGAGTGAATCATATGCTGATTTCAGAGTTTTTGATGAACTTAATATTGATGATAACTGCTATAAGTATTTTGATAAAGCTATCTCGGAGGGAAAAGGCGGTACAGCAATTACGCCGACCTACGCAAGCTGGACTGTTCGGTCGGAATTCGAACTTTTATTCGGACTGCCTGTAAGAGGCCTGAACACTCCGAATATGCCGCAGCGTGAACTTGCAGACCGAGAACAGCCGGCGTTTGCTCAGTATTATAAAAGCTGGGGATATAATACAATATATGTTCATCCGTTCCAAAAAGGCTTTTACAACAGGTCTAAAATATACGGACATTTCGGCTTCCAAAAAATGATCTACCATGATGACAATGATAACATTACAGATTTTACGGTACCGATAAGACATTTCGGAACATATGTAGATGATATTACAGTATTCGACCAGATCATAAGAGAGATCAAAACATCTAAAAAGCCGATATATCTGCATACAACAACAATGCAGAACCATCAGCCCTACGATCAGGGCAAGGATCCTGATGACGAGTTCAATAATTATCTTACATGGATCCAGCATACAAACGAAGGCCTTAACAACTTCCTGTCGCAGTTGAAGAAAATAGATGAGCCGACGCTTGTCTTCTTTGTAGGAGATCATTTTCCTTCTCTCAGAGGTGAAACAAGCGTTTATAACACTCTCGGTCTGACAGGCGAAAACTGTCATGCATTATATCAGCAGAGATATTTCTTCTGGAGCAATTACAATGCAGACTTCTCCGATGTTCCCGAAAACGAGGTTTCGTTCTTCTACATACCATATGTTATCATGAACATTATTGACGCTCCGAGAGACGCATTCATTGAAAAAATGAATGAAATGATGGTAAAAACGCCGGTATATTCATCAGAGTACGACAGCGAAGTTCCTAAAAATGATGAACTGGATATTATTACCATAGATCGTGTTATAATGGGAGAATACTCACCGTCACCTATTCCTGACGATGAGCTTTCAACTCATAATTAAGGAGTTCAAATGAAAGAATTAAAAAAAGGCATTACCGGAACATCTGAGCTTACCGTTTCGGATAAGGAACTTGCAGCTAACGTCGAAAGCGGAAGTCTTGATGTGTTCTCTACACCGTCTATGATAGCACTCATGGAAAAAGCTGCATGCAGCTGTATCTCCGAATATCTTGAAGGAGACGAAACTACAGTTGGCACAGAAATCAATATCAGACATACATCAGCTACACCAAAAGGAATGAGGGTCTGTGCAGAAGCCGAACTAATCGAAATAAACGGACGAGAACTTATTTTCAATGTAAAAGCATATGATGAGGCCGGAGATATTGGCGAGGGAATTCACAAAAGGTTTGTTGTATTCAGCGAAAAATTCATGGCCAAAACAATATCTAAATTATAAAAAATCTGCTCTGAAAATTCAGAGCAGATTTTTTAGTTTTCGGATATTTTAGCATTTTCACCAAAAGATATGGTAGTATCCTCAGTTATATTTTTCTTTTCCTGTAAGGTCAGTTTTATACGAGTATCTTCGCCCTTTCTTGATACCGTAAGAGTGATTGTATCACCGGCTTTAAATCTATTTATTACTTCATTCAGCTCTTTGGCAGTGGATACTGCTTCACCTTCTATGTCTATTATAACATCGCCGACCATAACTCCAGCAAGATCTGCTGCACTGCCTTCTTTTACAAACCGAACGTAAACTCCAACAGGAATATCCCAGTAACGTGACATAGCTTCACTTATATCAGTTGAATTAATTCCCATCTGTGGACGTCCTGTAACATAACGATAATTTATAAGATCATCTATTATATCTTTAGCTTCCTTGATGGGTATTGCAAAGCAAAGTCCTTCCACACTTGCAGAGTTGCTGCTGTAACTTGAAGACATCTTCGCCGAATTGATGCCGATGACCTGTCCGCAGCTGTTTAACAGCGGGCCTCCGGAATTACCGTTATTAACGGCGGCGTCAGTCTGAATGAGCTTCATATTCTTCTCATTAATATCTATTTTACGATTCAAGGCAGATACAATTCCGCTTGTCACAGTACCAAAGAGGTCAAAACCAAGCGGATTGCCTACAGCAATAACTAACTCGCCTACCCTTAGCTCGTCACTATCTCCGAGCTCGGCAGGTTTAAGTCCCGTTTCGTCAACCTTGAGAACGGCAATATCCGTTTCCGTATCATAAGCAATAATGTTAGCCTCATGTTCGGTCTCATCACTGAAAAGTACTGAAACTTCAATAGCTTTACCCGCATTGTACTCTTCATCAAATACAACGTGAGCATTGGTAACTATATATCCATCATCGGTAATAATGAAGCCTGTTCCGGTAGCTCTGAGCTGCTGTGTCTGCGGTTCGGAATTCCAGCCAAAGAAAGAAAATGTCTGGGGAGACTGAAATTCAAAAGTTGACGCAACGCCGACGACCGAAGGCATGATAGAATCAACAATATCAGGCAGCGGCTTCGCATCAGCTCTTGAAGCAAGCTCGATAAGACTTGGCGAAGCTTTCGCTTCGCTAACGTCTTCGCTATCCGTATCTATAACCTTGGAGACGGATTTGGACGGGTCGCCGCTGAACTCAGCCAGTTCGTCCTTTGTTTCATTCAGAAATTTATATACCTGAATCCCGGCAGCTATACCGATTGCAAGCGGAAGAATGATTACGGCGATTTTTAAAAATGTACCGCTCTTCTTTTTCATTGGTTTTGAAGAACTCTCTGATTTAAATTCATACGAATTAGAATCATAAGTTGTCGGTTCATTTAAATAATCACCTTCGCTCCTGATTTTTTTATCTCCATCAAATTCGCTGAAGGAATCATATAAATCATTGTCATTATAATTATCAGACATACCGCTTTACCTTCCTGTCTAAATATACTATATTTTATTATAAGCAGTTTTGTGATAAATATATGATAACATACGGAAAAATCACCTTTAAATACAAAAACAATTAAATCCAAACCACTACTGAAGTGGTGGTTTGCACAGCACCTAAAAGGGGCGAATACTCGGATAGTAATGCGGTCGCCAAACCTTTACTATTCTGCCATACTCGGAATTTTTCCCCTTTGCTAAATCCCCCCCAGCAGAACTGGAGGTTATTTTACGCTAAAGCACCAACAAAAAACTCGCTTTGAAATATCAAAGCGAGTTTTTATATAATGTAATCATTTAAAAAGTATAATCAGGAACTGTGACACCAAAACCACCGATATAAGTGCTACAGGATATGTGGCGGCGTATGCAGATGCAACGTTTTCGGTACCTGCCGTGCTTATAAGGGTTCCGAGTGCAGGCGTTGAAGTCATACCTCCTGTTATAGAGCCAAGGTTATTAAGAAGGCTGAGCTTCAGAACATATTTTGCGAAGATATATCCTATTATCATAGGAACGATTGTCATTATCATTCCATATATGAAGTATACTGCGTCGAAATACTGTACAAATTTTGCTCCGCCAGAAACTCCTGCACCGATAAGAAAGAACATGAGTCCAAGCTCACGGAACACTTTGAGTGTTGAGTCCTTTGGCATTATGGAGAACTTGCCGATGCGTCCGAAATGTCCGAATATAAGAGATACTAACAGACAGCCGCCTGTTGTTGACAGTGAGAAATTGCCGAATTTGAATGAACCGATGATGATTCCGAAGAAAGCTGCCATAGCAAAAGGCATGATTCCGAAGCTGTCCATTTCGATGAGCTTGAACATCTTCTTTTCCTTGGTATCTTTTTTGACTGTAGGTGCGAGAAGCTCTCTTTCCTTTGCCATATCAGCTTTTGTGAGCTTTGGTATTATCTGAACAAAGAGAACAACGCCGATTACTCCGAAGATATATGCAATAGCATAGCCTACTGAAACGATACTCTGGAGATGGTCGTTGCCGACTGCGTCCTTAGCAGCCGAGAATCCCGGAGTGCTTGTAAGTGCTCCTGAAAGGATACCAGTCAGCATAGCAGTGAATTCCTCGTTGTTAAGGTCGGTAAAGTTCCTGCCAATCATTATGCAGCCTGCACAGGCAAGTCCGCCGCTGAGTATGATGATTATTGCAAGGATAACGTAGGACTTGAAGTTTTTCTTGAAGTTTCCGAAGAAATTCGGACCTGCAATAAAACCGACTGCTGTAACAAAGAGTATAAGTCCAAGGTTGTCAACTATTTTCAGCGCATTTCCTACAAAGTCGGTATTTATCTCATTGGAGAGATTCTTATAGAAAATACATCCATAAATAAGAGCTACGATGAATACGCCTGCTGTTCCGAGAGAAATGCCTTTTATTGTTATTCTGCCAAGAATATAACCGAGAGCGGCTATGGCGATAACTGATATCATAAGGAAGGAAACGCCGTGAATCGACAGAATTCCGTTAAAACAATCCATTATTTATCACTTGACTTTCTTTTATAGTATACATACTTACGGGACGTCTTTTACGACGTCCCATAGTTTTATTATTTCTTTCTTGCGTAATGAGGGAGAAGCATTGGTGAAGCAACATTGCTTGCAGCGCCTGCTTCTTCAAGCTCCTTGTTGAACTTCTCGATATGAGCAAGCGAAAGCTTTGCCGAAGCAGCAGTATTCTTTGCTTTTTCAGCTGCACAGATGCCCGCATTACGACCGAACACTATAACATCAAGGAGCGAATTGCCCATAAGTCGGTTTCTGCCGTGAATACCGCCTGCGACCTCACCTGCTGCGTAGAGGTTTTCAACTCCTGTAGCACAGTCATCTGATATCTCCAGACCGCCGTTCTGATAGTGGAGAGTCGGATATACAAGTATAGGCTCCTTGCGGATATCAATACCGTACTTGCCAAACATTCTCATCATTGCAGGGATACGCTTTTCGATAGTGCCCTCGCCGTTCTTATATTCTATCATGGGAGTATCAAGCCATACAGCCTTGCCAAGTGTAGTTTCGATACCCTTGCCGCGCTCTGTACACTCACGGATTATGGAAGCAGCGGTAACGTCACGAGTCTCCAATGGGTGCATGAATACATCACCGTCTATATTCACAAGCTTTGCGCCGAGAGAACGAACCTTTTCGGTAACAAGAGCGCCGAATATCTGCTCGGGATAGCCTGTACCTGTCGGATGATACTGGAGAGTATCGGCGTATAAGAGCTTAGCGCCGACTCTGTAACCAAGTATAAGTCCGTCAGCTGTTGCGCCGTAGTGGTTTGAAGTCGGGAAACCCTGATAGTGAAGTCTGCCCGCACCTCCTGTGGCAATGATAACAGTCTTTGCCTTGGCAACGAGGAGCTCCTTTGTTTCCATGTTCATAAGAACAGCACCTGCTGCCCTGCCGTTTTCGTCAAGAATTATCTCGACAGCAGCTGTAAAGTCGATAACAGGGATACCGCGGTTGATGACCTCATCACGGAGAGTACGCATTATCTCAGCGCCTGAATAATCCTTAGCTGCGTGCATTCTCTTTCTTGAAGTGCCGCCGCCGTGAGTTGTTACCATAGTGCCGTCAGGCTCTTTGTCGAACTCAACGCCAAGCTTGTTGAGCCACTGGATAGCTTCTGGAGCCTTTGTAACCAGCTTCTTTACAAGCTCAGGCTTTGCAGCGAAGTGTCCGCCTCCGAAAGCATCGAGGAAATGTATGGCAGGAGAATCATTAGGCTTGTCGGCAGCCTGAATACCGCCTTCAGCCATCATTGTATTGGCGTCGCCGATACGAAGCTTTGTAACTATCATAGCCTTTACGCCTGCTTCATCAGCTTCGATAGCAGCAGAAGCGCCTGCGCCGCCGCCGCCGATGATAAGGACGTCGGTCTCATAATCAGGAGCAGTAAGGTCAACGTCAGAAGCGCTGATGCGGCTCTTGCCCTGTAAAAGCTCTGCAAGCTGTGTAGGTACCTTGTCGCCCTTGTTTACACCCGCGGAGAGTACAGTGAACTCGTCCTGCTTGTAGTCGGGGTGGAAATGTGCGAGAAGCTCGTCCTTTTCCTCTGCTGTCATGCGACGGGGTTCAAGAGCTGCATTTTCAGCTCTCTTAGCTGCAACGACCTTTGCAAGCTCATTAAGTTTATCAATCTTGTACATACTCTCTCCCCTCCTTACTTCTCGATTTCACGGTGGTTATACATATCCATGATCTCTTCGATATTGTTCACTGCCTTAGTCATAAGTTCCTCGATCTCTTTATCGAAGATACCTTCATTTACTTCCTTTACCCTATCGGAAAGATGTCCACACTCAGGCTCTATGTACTTACCGTTGAGACGTCTTGCAAGCATTGCTACCTGTGGGTGGGAAATACCCGCAGGACATCGTGACGAACATACGCCGCACATTACGCAGTCGAAGCTTTCCTCTGCACACTTGTCGTACTCGCCTCTCTGAGCGTATGCGATATACTGCATAACATTGAGCTCCTGAGTACAAGCCTTTGTACAGGCATTGCAGCCGATACAGCTGTATATCTCAGGATAAAGCTGCATCATTATCTGCTGAGTGGGCTTTATCTCTTCAATATTGTAAATTCTTTTTTCAAGAGGAAAGAAAGGGAGAGTAGCAACATACATATTTTCCTGGACTTCGGTCTGACAGGCAAGACAACCATGTAGAACAGATTCGCCTTTGATCCTGTATATAGTTGCACAGGCTCCACAGAAGCCGTTACGGCATCCGCATCCTCTTACAAGCTCATATCCTGCATATTCCATAGCTGTCATTATTGTCAGACCTGCCGGAACTTCATACTTTTTCCCGAACAGGTAAACATTCAACATTTTTTCCATGTAATATTCTCCTTATTAGTATTCGTCGGGCAGTTCGCCGAGCTGATCAAAGCGGAACACAGGTCCGTCCTTGCAGACATATTTATTACCGATATTACATCTTCCGCACTTGCCCACTCCACACTTCATGCGAAGCTCCATAGTGGTATAGACCTGTGTTTCTTTGAAGCCAAGCTCCTTAAGTCCTGCAAGAGTAAACTTTATCATGATCGGAGGTCCACAGATAAGAACAGTCTTATTTATGGAGGGGTCAAGCTCCTTGACATAGTTGGGAACAAAGCCGACATGACCGTCCCAGCCCTCCTGCGGATTATCTATGGTGAGATTAACTTCTATTCCGTCATCAGTCATCCACTCGTCGATTATCTCCTGATAGTCAACAAGGTCGTCCTTGGAACGAGAGCCGTAGATTATCTGTACATCGCCGTAATTAGCGCGGTTATCACGGACATAATTGATAACCGATCTAAGCGGTGCAAGCCCGATGCCTCCGGCGATAAACAACAGATCCTTTCCCTTAAGGTCAGACTCAACAGGAAAAGCATTGCCATAGGGACCGCGGATCGTTATCTGCTGACCTACGTCCATAGCATGGAGCCATGTTGTAAGACAGCCGCACTTCTTTATGCTGAACTCCATGAATTCCTTGTTTGTGGGAGATGATGTTATGGAAAACATTGCCTCTCCAACACCGGGAATCGAGAGCATTGCACACTGTCCCGGCATATGCTCAAATATCTTACCGCCTTCCGGAGAAACAACTCTGAATGTCTTTACATCGGGAGTATCCTGTCTTATATCGGTAACTACACCAATGTAAGGTATTAAAGTATCGTTATTCATCACTTTACCTCCAATGCTTTCATTACCTTGACGATATTCATAGATATTGGACACTTTGCAAGACATCTTCCACAGCCTACACAGCCGAATTCGCCATTGTTGTTTGCAGGGAAGTACACAAGCTTATGCATGAATCTCTGACGGAAACGTTCAAGCTGAGTAAGTCTCGGATTTCCGTGAGCCATTTTTGTGAAATCGGAATACATACATGAGTCCCAGCAGCGGAAACGCTTTATGCCGTGACCTGTGTTGAAGTCCTTGATGTCATAGCACTGACAGGTTGGACACACGAATGTGCAGGTGCCGCAACCAAGGCAGCTCTCGGAGAGCTCTCCCCACTTATCGGAATTGAAGTACTCATTGAGTTTGTCTCCGCCGAAATTATCAGTAGTAAGGTTTGCAAGAGGAAGCTTTTTCAGTATCTCTCTTGTCTTAGCCCGAACAGCCTCAAGCTTTGCTGTGTCACCCTCTTCAAGAAGAGAAGATATTGAGTCGATGAACTTCTGTCCCTTTTCGTTGTGTGCTTCTATAAATAAGCTCTCTCCGTCGCTGTAGCAGGCAGCGTCGCCTTCGGGAGCTGCTGCGTCTATGCCGAATGTACCGCAGAAGCAGGTTTCAGCAGGACGGGTGCAAGCCATAGTAACTACTGTGCCGTGGTCGCGGCGGTTCTTATAATAACTGTCAACAGGCTCGGCAAGGAAAACCTTATCAAGTATTGTAAAGCTTCTTGCGTCGCAGGCACGAACTCCGAATATTACGAAATCCTCGGATTCCTTGCGGACATCGACTACCTCGATATTCTTGCCTTCCATTTTAAAATCAACAAGATTTTCAGTCTGCGGAAAGAAGAAGTCCTTTGCACTGCGCAGAGTATTGAAAGCACTGCTGAGCTTCATGCCGCTTTCGTACTTCTTGTACTCAGCCGCGCCGTCTTCGCGGTCAACAGGGATATAGAGAGTCTGCGAAGCTGAGATAGCTTCAAAAAGCTTGTCAAGCTTATCAAGTGATATCTTTAGCATTATTCAACTCCCCTTTCGTGTACTACGGACGCTTCGCAGTCATCCTGCTTGTAATCATTGAGAGGAGCGCGTGATGTGATATCCTCGCCTGCCTGATATTCACCGTAAAGAGAATTTATATCCTTTATGAACTTGCGGTTCAGGAGGTGAAGCGGAATATGCTGCGGGCATACTCTTGAACATTCGCCGCAGTCTGTACATCTTCCTGCTACGTGGAATGCACGGATTATATGGAACATATTCTCCTCAAAGCTGTCAGCAGGAGCCTTGTTCTCAACGCCTGAGTTCGGGTTGTCGAATACGCACTTTTCACAGGTGCAGGCAGGACAGACGTTTCTGCACGCATTGCAGCGGATACACTTTGAAAGTTCTCCGCGCCAGAAGTCATAACGCTCCTGAGCAGTCATATTTTCAAGCTTCTCAACCATATCAAAGCGGGTTGAGTCGAGGACTTCGCCCTCCTCGCCCATGAGCTCGTCATACACAACATGCTTCTTACTCTTGCAGGTCGCACATTTATCAAGGATCGCCTCATAAAAAGGCATGTTCTCCTCACCGTAAACTGTATCTATTTTCAGAGTGTAGTTCTCGTTTTTTACTCCAAGTATGCCCGTAATGCCCTTAGCCTTTATCTTTTCAGCGTCGAGCTTTGGTCCACCCGGGATTCCAACGATATAAACGTTCTCGCGTACAACTCTGTGCTCCTTGGTGAGTTGATTGAAGCTGTATGTATCGCATGGCTTAAGAAAAGCAAGTATTTTTCCTTCTTTTTTGCTCTCTTTTACGAGGTACTTGGATACATTCGCAGCTGTAAAATCATCATAAATAAATTCTTTTTCGAGTTCCTCAGCGGTTTCAAATACAGCAGGGGTGATATCATAAGCAAATTCTCCCCTTTTCCAGCCGATAACGCGGTTTACAGTACCGTCAGCCAGAAGCTGTTTTGCCTTATTAATCATTGCTTCCTGCATCTCAGGTCCTCCAATCTGCGATTTGGTCCAAGCTTTCTTACAGCTTCAGTGAATTCGTTCATGGTAGCTGCAAACTTAGCGCCCTCTGCTGCAGATACCCATTCAACTCTTGTTCTGTCGCGCTCAATACCAAGAAAATCAAGCATACTGAACAGCAGCGTCATCCTTCTTCTTGTAAAATAGTTTCCCGATGTGTAGTGACAGTCACCCGGATGACAGCCGCAGAGAATTACTCCGTCAGCTCCGCGCTGGAAAGCTCTGAGAATGAACATGGGATTTACTCTGCATGAGCACGGAACTCTTATAATCTTTACATTCGTAGGATAATTGAGCCTGTTTGTTCCTGAAAGATCAGCTCCCGCATACGAACACCAGTTACAGCAGAACGCAACTATAAGGGGCTGAAAGTCTTTATTTTCATTTACTTGCATATTGCGTCTACCTCCGCCATAATCTGACTGTTAGAAAATCCGTTCAGATCCATAGCACCTGAAGGACACGCAACTGTACAAGCACCGCAGCCCTGACATACGGCAGGATTAACGCTTGCAACTCTGCGGATTGCTGTAGTCCTGTCAGGCATTCTGAACTCCTTGTCGATATATGTGATAGCTCCGTAAGGACATACCTTTTCACATGACGAACAGCCGTTGCACATAAGCTCGTCCGAATGAGCAACACAGGGATTGCAGGTAATGCTGTTCTTCACAAGAAGTCCGATAGCTTTTGCAGCTGCCGCACTTGCTTGCGCAACAGTCTCCGGGATATCCTTTGGTCCCTGACAGGCACCCGAAAGGAATATGCCGGCTGTAGCGCTCTCAACAGGTCGAAGCTTCGGATGAGCTTCTGTGAAGAAATCATTTGTATCCATCTGTGTGGTAAGCATAGTGGCAAGCGGACGAGCCGTCTTATCCGGTTCAATAGCTGCCGCAAGAACTACCATGTCCGCCTCAATGTGAAGCTGCTCATTTGCAAGCAGATCGGAAGCCTGTACGTCGATCTTTCCGTCGGATCGAGGCGAAACCTTTCCGACCATACCCTTAATGTAATGAACATTGTACTGCTCTACAGCACGGCGGTAGAACTCGTCAAAGTTCTTACCGGGAGTACGGACATCTATGTAAAATACGTAAACCTCTGTATCCGGATACTTCTCGCGGATAAGCATCGCATGCTTTGCAGTATACATACAGCATATCTTCGAGCAGTAGGGCTTGCCCTTGCTGTCGTCACTTCTTGAACCTACACACTGTACAAATACTATCTTGTGAGGATGTGTCTTGTCGGAAGGGCGGAGTAAAGTGCCGCCGTTAGGTCCTGCGGCGTTCATAAGTCTTTCAAGCTCCAGTGAAGTTACTACATCCGGACACTGATTATATGCAAACTCGTCATATTTGTCAAGCTTTATAGGATTGAAGCCTGTAGCAACTACGATAGCACCGTACTGCTGCTCGATTATCTTGTCCTCCTGCTTGTAGTCGATAGCTCCTACAGAGCAGACTGACGAGCATATACCGCACTTGCCCTTCTGAAGCATCATACAGTGATTCGGATCAATAGTTGCTACCTTTGGTACTGCCTGCGCAAAAGGTATATATATAGCTGTACGGTTATCAAGTCCCATATTGAACTCGTTGGGGACTTTCTTCATGGGACATTTTTCTGTACAGAGTCCACAGCCCGTACATTTTGTCTCGTCAACAAATCGAGCCTTTTTCTTTATTTTTACTGTAAAGTTTCCGACAAAGCCCTTAACATCTGCCACTTCACTGAACGAATGAATCGTTATATGCTCATTCTGTGAAGCTTCTACCATTTTAGGTGTAAGGATACAAGCTGCGCAGTCAAGTGTTGGAAATGTCTTGTCGATCTGAGCCATTTTACCGCCGATAGTTGGATTTTTCTCCACAATATCTACGTCAAAACCGGCTTCGGCGATATCAAGAGCTGTCTGAATGCCCGCGATACCGCCGCCGATAACGAGAGCTCGCTTGATAACAGGGCTCTCTCCTGCTGTAAGCGGTGCATTAAGATGTACCTTGGCAACGGCTGCCTTTCCGAGTATAATCGCCTTGTCGGTAGCAGTTGCTATATCCTTATGTATCCATGAGCACTGCTCACGGATGTTTGCAATCTCAACAAGATAAGGATTAAGTCCGGCAGCAGCTGCTGCTTTTCTGAAGGTATTCTCATGCATTCTCGGTGAACATGAGCACACTACAACTCCTGTGAGATTGTGCTCCTTAATTGCATTTTTAACAAGGTTCTGTCCCGATTCCGAACACATATACTGGTAATCCTGGGAGATAACCACTCCCGGCTCGTGACCAAGAGCTTCAGCTACAGCCTTAACATCAACTGTCGCCGCGATATTTGTACCGCAGTGACAGACAAATACGCCTATTTTCTGCATAGTGCTATCTCCTTACTTTATGTATTTTCTGAATGCCGTAACTACAGCCTGCTGCGGAAGATCATCATCAAGCATTACCGGCAGCTGATCGGGAGTAATACGCTCACCGCCCTGTTTGCGAACCGCTGCAAGTCTTACAGCCTCTACTACCTTTGCCGGCTCGACGTTCCTCGGACACCTGTCTACGCAGGCAAAGCAAGTCAGACACTTATATATTGATTCTGACTTCATAAGCGTTTCAATGTCTCCGCGCTCGACCATATATACGAACTGATGAGGATGATACTCCATTTCATCGTAGGAAGGACAGGTTCCCGAACACTTGCCGCAGCGCATACATTTTAAAACGTTGACTCCGCTTGAACGAAGGACCTGTTCTTTTAAGTTGTTATCCATTGCAATCCTCCTTCAAGCCGAGAGCTTCAGCAAGCAACTCTGTGAAGTAATACACGGGAAGCTCTGTATCTGAGTTCTTTTTAAGATTGTAAAGGCACAGCGGACAGGCTGTAATTATCATATCTGCACCCTTATCCAGAGCAGAACAGACAACGGTACTGCTTCTTCTTACAGCCTGCGCTTTGTCCTCAAGAGTTATGTAACCTCCGCAGCATTCGTTTCTCTGGGCGTAGATAACAGGAGTACCGCCGATTGCTTTTATAAAATCTTCCATTATTGTCGGATTTTCAGGATCGTCCATAGCAAGCGCCTTTGAAGGACGAAGCAGCAGACAGCCGTAATATGCAGCGATCTTCTTCCCTTTGAGAGGATTTACGACCTTCTGTGCAAGGTTGTCAAAGCCAACTACATCACGAAGCATCTCAAGATAGTGATATACGACGGTCTCCCCATTATACGGCAGATCGAGCCCGAGATAGTTATTGACCTTTGAAGCCATATCATGATTATTGACTATATCATAGTTTGTTTGTTTTATAACATTATGGCATGCAGAACATACCGTAATCAAGGGAGTATTGTTATCTCTTGCAGCAGCAAGAGTCCTGACAGCCGAGAGCTTTGTAGCGATCTCGTCCGCTGCTGTCGTGTATGCGCCGCCGCAGCACTGCCATTCAGACGGCTCCACAAGAGAGATTCCGAGAGCCTCTGCACCTGCCCTTGCATATATATCAAGTTCCTTGGCTTTAGTCCTCAGCGTACAGCCGGGATAATATGTAAAGGTTTCCATAAATATATCCTTTCGTATAAATCAAACCATTTCCTCAGGGTGGAATACTTCATCAAATTTTTCAGAGGTAAGAAAACCAAGCTCGACACAGGCTTCCTTTAGGGTTATATTGTCCTTGAAGGCTTTTTTAGCTGTTTTTGCAGCATTTTCATATCCGATGTAAGGATTGAGAGCTGTGACAAGCATAAGCGAATTATGCAGATTATTATGCATTTTTTCCTTATTGGCCTTAATTCCGGCAGCGCAGTTTTTGTTGAAGGAAGTTATCGATTCAGCAAGCAGACGAGCTGATTGCAGGAAATTATAAGCGCAAACCGGCATAAATACATTCAATTCAAAATTGCCCTGTGAAGCGGCCATACCGACTGCCACATCATTACCCATGACCTGAACAGCCACCATTGTTGCCTGTTCGCACTGGGTCGGATTTACCTTGCCGGGCATTATGGAAGAACCGGGTTCATTTTCAGGAATAAATATCTCCCCCAGTCCGTCTCTAGGTCCCGAAGCAAGCCATCTGACATCATTTGCTATTTTCATCATATCAGCAGCAAGAGCTTTAAGCGCTCCATGTGCAAATACGATCTCGTCTTTTGAGGTAAGTGAATGGAATTTATTTGAAGCTGTTATAAATTTCTTTCCTGTCAGTATACTGATCTCCTCAGCTGCCTTTTCGGCAAAACCGGCAGGTGCATTAAGGCCCGTACCTACGGCAGTACCTCCAAGAGCGATCTCCCTAAGTTCTTCACAGGAGAAGATGATCATTTTTCTGTCTTTTTCAAGAGAAGATCTCCAGCCGCTTATTTCCTGAGAAAACTTAATAGGCGTAGCATCCTGAAGATGAGTTCTGCCGCTCTTGACAATTCCTTCGTTTTCAGCTTCAAGGCGAATAAACGTATCAACAAGAGAATCGACAGCAGGTATTACTTTGTCCTCAAGAGCGATGACAGCAGCAATATGCATTGCTGTTGGAAAAGTGTCATTTGAAGACTGGCTCATATTGATGTCATCATTAGGATGAAGAAGTTTCTTTCCAGCAATTTCATTTCCTCTATTAGCAATGACCTCATTTGCGTTCATATTTGACTGTGTGCCGCTTCCGGTCTGCCATACTACAAGAGGAAAATGATCATTTAATGAACCGCTTATAACCTCATCGCATGCCTGACAGATCGCACTGAGCTTCTCATCTGTCATTTTCTCAGGCTTTAAGCCGTGATTAACAATTGCAGCTGCCTTTTTAAGAATACCGAAGGCGTGAGTAATCTCCCTCGGCATTGTTTCAATACCGACGCCGATAAGAAAATTTTCATGGCTGCGTTCAGTCTGAGCTCCCCAGTATTTATCCGCAGGAACCTTTATCTCGCCCATTGAATCATGCTCAATACGATAATCCATCTTTTATACACTCCCGATAAAATTCTGACAGAGTTCCACGTATTTTTACGTGCAAAATCTCTGCATGTCATTACTATACATTATAAGTATACCAATTCCGTTCATTAATTTCAAATTCACATTAAGAATATCGCTATTCAGATGTTGATATATAATTAACAATAGCTCTGCTCGCCGAATAATACAACATTGAAAAAAGGTATATTTATTTATATATCCTGCATTAATTAATGTCATATAATTTGAGACTATATCGCTGTTTTTTGTTGCATTTGACTTACAAAAGCATTTTTTACGCATAAACTCGATTATAAATTAAATATTCTCTTAAAGCTTCTATTCGGCTTTCATTGTAATATGTCGAAAAAAGCAACTTTTAACTGCTCAGCATCGCTCAAATACATACCATTCCGGAATGTTTATATATCATTTATTATATGTGCCATCAGAAACATTGATATTATTTTCACATTCTTTCAAATGTTAAAGCGGACATTTTCATGTCCGCTGTTACACTTATTTTTCTTTTATAAAATCGTTAAGTCCATATGACAATGTTGTAAGACTATCACCGAGATGAACGTTCTCAACCGCAACATCCTTATGCTTAACCTTCATATCGTAATGGGTGAAATTCCAAAATCCTTTTATTCCGCAAGCAATAAGAGTATTAACAAGCTTTTCCGCCGCACTCATAGGAACACAAAGAATAGCCGCAACCGGCTTGTTTTCTGCACAGAACGAGCTGAGTTCATCTACGCTCTTTACTGTCAGCTCACCAAGCTTCTTGCCAACAATGTCAGGATTTGCATCGAAAGCCGCAATAAGGTCAAAGCCCTTATTATTAAAGTCGATATGTGTTGCAATGGCAGTGCCAAGATTTCCGGCTCCGAGAAGTATCATTGGAGTCTGTTTATCAAGACCGAGTATCTTGCCGATTTCCTGCCGCAAGTCACTGACATTGTAGCCGTAGCCCTGCTGGCCGAATTCGCCGAAGCAATTGAAATCCTGCCTTATCTGCGAGGCTGTAAGCCCCATTTTTTCGGAAAGCTCCCTTGAAGAGATGCGAACATATCCGTTATGTTCGAGCTCTCCGAGAAAGCGATAATATCTCGGCAATCTTCTTATAACTGAATTTGAAATTGAGTTTTTTGACATTGAGCATGCCCTCTCTTCGCTTACATTAATCTATCGAGTCTGACCTTTATCTCGTCAAGGAATGTCTTTGAATCGACCTTCTTTTTATTATCAAGCTTGGAAATAAGATAAAGATCACCCGTCATTATGCCGTCTTCGATAGTCTGTACAGTTGCCTTTTCGAGATTGTCAGCGAATGAACAGAGCTCGGGAGTATTATCAAGCTCTCCCCTCTTTCTGAGGGCGCCACTCCAGGCGAATATAGTAGCAACAGAATTTGTTGATGTCTCTTCACCCTTTAGATATTTATAATAATGGCGCTGAACTGTTCCGTGAGCAGCTTCGTATTCATAGATACCATCGGGAGAAACAAGTACCGATGTCATCATAGCAAGACTTCCGTAGGCAGTTGAAACCATATCCGACATAACATCTCCGTCGTAGTTCTTACAAGCCCAGATATAACCACCATTTGAACGGATAACTCTTGCAACTGCATCATCTATAAGCGTATAGAAGTATTCTATGCCTGCCTCAGCATATTTATCCTTGTATTCGTTATCAAAAATCTCCTGAAAAATGTCCTTGAATCGATGATCGTACTTTTTGGATATAGTATCCTTTGAAGCGAACCATACGTCCTGTTTAAGATCGAGCCCGTAATTGAGGCAAGCCCTCGCAAATCCGGCTATAGAAGCATCAAGATTATGAAGTCCCTGAATGATACCGTCGCACTTTGTAAAATCATGGATAAGCTCGCGGGTCTCATTTCCGTTTTCATCTGTAACAACAAGTTCAGCCTTGCTTCCCTTGCTCACGCGCATTTCAGTATTCTTATACACGTCGCCGTATGCATGACGAGCAATTGTTATCGGTTTTGTCCATGTTGGGATATATGGCTCGATCCCTTTGACAATGATAGGTGTACGGAAAACTGTACCGTCCAGAGCTGCACGGATAGTTCCGTTCGGAGACTTCCACATCTGAGTGAGATTGTATTCGGTCATTCTTGCCGCATTAGGAGTTATTGTAGCGCATTTTACAGCAACACCATACTTTTTTGTTGCTTCCGCAGAGTCAAGTGTTACCTGATCTTTAGTTTCCTCTCTGTGTTTAAGACCGAGATCGTAATACTCAGTATTGAGCTCTACGTATGGTTCAAGAAGGGTTTCTTTGATCCACTGCCAGAGTATTCTGGTCATTTCATCTCCGTCCATTTCGACCAGCGGTGTTTTCATTTTTATTTTAGCCATTGGTTTTTACCTCCGAAAGTTTGATGACTGAATTATCAGCAGATCACTTCATTGACTCTCTTGTATAGTCAAGAAGTCCGCCTGCAAGCATTATATCCTTTGTGCGTCCCGAAAGCTCGCAAAGTACAGGGATTTCTTTTCCGTTTGTCTTATTCACAACTGTAAGCTCGCTCTTTCCCGATTCTACAGCCTTTCTTACATCTTCAAGCACCAGCTCATCGCCCTGAGCGATATTGTCGTAATCGGCTTCGTTTACGAATGTAAGCGGAAGGATTCCGGCATTTATAAGGTTAGCTCTGTGGATACGCGCAAATGACTTAACCAGAACAGCCTTTACACCGAGATAAAGCGGTGCAAGTGCAGCGTGCTCACGGGATGAGCCCTGTCCGTAGTTTGAACCGCCGACAATTATGCTCTTTCCGAGAGACTTAGCCCTCTCCGGGAAGCTCTCATCACATACAGCAAAGCAGTGCTGTGAGATCTTCGGGATATTTGAACGAAGAGGAAGTATCTTAGCACCTGCAGGCATAATATGGTCTGTTGTGATGTTGTCACCGACCTTAAGTGAAACAGTAGCATCGATCGTTTCCAGAAGAGGTGAGGTCTCGGGATAGGGCTTGATGTTAGGCCCGCGAAGTATTTCTACGCTGTCCATTTCCTCAGCAGATGCCGGAGGAACTATCATATTATCATTTACAACAAATTCCTCGGGAAGCTTGAACTCGGGCATATCGCCAAGCTCTCTCGGATCTGTAAGATAACCTGTGAGGGCGGAAACAGCAGCCATTTCAGGTGAAACAAGGTAAATCTGTCCGTCCTTTGTACCTGAACGTCCTTCAAAATTTCTGTTGAATGTTCTGAGAGAAATACCCTTTGAATTAGGAGACTGTCCCATACCGATACATGGACCGCAGGCGCTTTCAAGAATTCTCGCACCGGCGTCTATGAGTATAGAAAGTGCACCGTTCTGGGCAAGCATATTGAGGACCTGCTTTGAACCGGGAGCTATAGCAAGAGAAACATCAGGATTTACTGTTTTGCCTTTGAGTATATAAGCAACCTTGAGCATATCAAGGAGTGATGAATTTGTGCATGAACCGATACAGACCTGATCTATCTTGAGCTTGCCTATTTCCTCAACGCTCTTAACATTATCGGGTGAATGGGGACAGGCAGCCAGAGGAACAAGTTCACTGAGATTTATATTAAGCTCCTCATCGTATACGGCATCAGGATCAGCAGCAAGAGGAGTCCAAACTTCTTCACGCTTCTGAGCTTTAAGAAACTGCTTTGTGACCTCGTCTGACGGGAAGATAGAAGTTGTAGCTCCAAGCTCTGCGCCCATATTTGTAATAGTAGCTCTTTCCGGAACAGAAAGAGTCTTTACACCATCGCCGCAGTATTCGATGACCTTTCCAACGCCGCCCTTTACGGATAATCTTCTGAGAACTTCAAGAATAACGTCCTTTGCAGCAACCCAAGGTCTGAGCTTTCCTGTGAGTTCAACTTTAACAACCTTCGGACAGGTAATGTAGTATGCACCGCCGCCCATAGCAACCGCAACGTCAAGACCGCCTGCTCCGATAGCTATCATGCCGATACCGCCGCCAGTGGGAGTATGGCTGTCAGAACCGATAAGAGTCTTTCCGGGGATACCAAAACGCTCGAGATGAACCTGATGGCAGATTCCGTTACCTGGACGTGAGAAGTATATACCGTGCTTCTTAGCCACGCTTCCGATGAACCTGTGGTCGTCAGCGTTCTCAAATCCGCTCTGGAGAGTATTGTGATCTATGTAAGCAACTGAACGTTCGGTCTTTACACGAGGAACGCCGATGGCTTCAAATTCAAGATAGGCCATTGTACCTGTAGCGTCCTGGGTAAGAGTCTGATCAATACGGATACCGATCTCCTGCCCTTTGACATACTCGCCGTCCACCAAATGTGCTTTGAGGATCTTTTCAGTTAAAGTTAAACCCATTGAAGATCATTCCTTTCAATACATAAGAATACTTTTTAATTGTACAACATTTATATCAGTTTGTCAAGAATTAAACAAAGTATTTTTTGATTATACTGAAACGGCAGCAAAAATCTCCCGGAAACTTTTATCGTTTCCGGGAGATTATGAAGTTACCTGTTTAATCTATCCTTTATGCGAAGACACGCTTCCGTATGCATTATCCAATGCCGCGAAAAAGGCATCTGTATCAGTCCGCGAATATCCTTTTTGCACCAGTAGTCAATAAGCCATGCAGCACTCTCATCAGAGCTTACAACTTTCAAAGCTGTAAGTGCCGACTTTCTTTCCGGGAGCACACGGCTTTTAAGCTTCTCAAAGGGCAGATTATTCAGAATCGATTCGGTGCTGCTTTTTACATCAAAAACATAGGAATACAGCTCATCAATGTCAAGTTTCTCCGAAAAATCAGCAATTTCCTGCTTTACGAGCTCATTTCCTGTGGTAATTATCGGCGAGCCAGTGCGTTCCTGATAATTTGAAGCGAAGAATATCTGTTCATCACCATTTATGAGTGTATGTGCCACAATGTCCTCAATGCGGAAAATATGCCATATTGAGTATGCTATGCTTTTAGAGTGGTAACCCTCTGCGTTAATATATGGCATAGCATCGAAATCCTCACGTTTTAACTCACTTCTGAATGAGTTCAGCACATCCATGAGCATACCTCTCAGCGTAAAGAGCGTTTCGAGTCCGTTTCTGTAGGTTTCTTCCTTTTTGAGCTGAATCTGCATTGCTTTATTCAATTCCGACCATTCTTTATTCATATTATCACCTCAAATTACTTGTCCTCATAGGATCACGAAGCAAACTGACTGTTATAGAGCTCGGAATAAAAGCCGCCCTTTTTCAGCAATTCCTCATGACTGCCCTGCTCTATGATATTACCGTGTTTCATAACAAGGATTACATCGGAATTCTTTATGGTAGAAAGCCTATGAGCTATCACAAAGCTGGTCTTTCCTTCCATAAGCTTCTGAAATGCACGCTGGATCCTTTGTTCGGTGCGAAGATCGATAGAGCTTGTCGCCTCGTCAAGAATAAGCATCGGAGGATCCATAAGCATTATCCTCGCTATACATATGAGCTGTTTCTGACCCTGAGATAAACCACAATTCTCGCTTATTACCGTATCGTACCCGTCAGGCAGCCTTTTAATAAAGCCGTGAGCATAAACAGCCTTTGCCGCTTCTGTAACTTGTTCTCTTGAAGCCTCCGGCATACCATATGCAATATTCTCGGCAACAGTTCCCGTAAAAATCCATGTTTCCTGAAGTACCATACCAAAACAGCTTCTCAGACTGTCCCTTGTAATATCAAGTATATTTCTGCCGGAAACTTCGATTTTCCCGCTGTTGCAGTCATAAAAACGAAGCAGCAGATTGATTATGGTCGATTTTCCGCAGCCCGTTGGTCCGACAATAGCAATTCTCTGTCCTGGCTTTACATCAAGGCTGAAATTTTCTATGAGCTTCATCTCAGGTGTATACGAAAAGAAAACATCAGAAAATCTCAGGCTTCCGTCACATGATTCGAGAACTGCTTTATCGGAATCATCCGATATTTCTTCTTCATCAAGTACGTCAAATACTCTTTGTGCAGAAGCAACAGCATTCTGTAATTCAGCAAAAACTCCTGATATTTCATTGAAAGGTTTGGTATACTGATTCGCATAAGCAAGAAAGCTCGACAGCTTTCCCACAGTCATTGTTCCAAGAAAAGGAAAGGAGCCGATCACTCCAAGCGCGCCAAGCAGTCCTACAGCCGCATATATAAGTCCATTGACAAATCTGGTAGTCGGATTGGTCATAGAACTGAAAAATGTCGCTTTAATGCCTATTCTGCCATATTCCCTGTTGATTTCACCGAAACGCCACTCAGCCCTCTCGTCATATACAAAAGCCTTTACAAGCTTCTGATTGCCCGCCATCTCTTCTGCAATACTAACCATATCGCCGCGAAGTTTAGACTGTTTCATATAAGAATCATGTGAGGCTTTGGTTATTTTTGAAGCGGCAATAAACGATAACGGGGTCAAAATGACTACTACTACAGCGATCTTGATATTTATTGTCATCATAAATATAAGCGTGCCGACAATAGTGATTATTCCGCTGAAAAACTGTGTAAAGCCCTGCAAAAGTCCGTCCGATACAATCTCAATGTCATTTATAACCCGGCTTGTAAGCTCGCCGTTTGTATGGCTGTCTATATATTTAAGAGGTACTCGCTCAAGCTTATTGAAAATATCCGTTCTCAGATCCCTTACAGTCAGAAAAGCAAGCTTATTGGTACAAAGGCTCATAAGCCACTGAAATAATGCACTTATAACAACAGAAGACGAAAGCAGAATAATAATACGTAAAAGACGTTTAAAATCAACATTGCCCTTTCCGATACAGCAGTCAACAGCTTCTCCGATAAATACAGGAACTGCCAAAGAAAGCGAAACACCTATTAATGCGAAAAGCAAAGTGAGTATAAAAAAATTTATATAAGGACGAGCATATGAGAAAACTCTTTTTAAAGTTTTAATCATTTTTTCCGCCCTCCTTTTCAATCATCTGAGACTTATATATCTCATTATATACCCTGCACTTTTCTATAAGTTCTTCATGTGTTCCGATACCAACTGCTTCGCCTTCATCCATAACTATTATCTTATCTGCGTCTTTCAGCGATGTGGTTCTCTGCGATATCATTATAACAGTAGTGTCCGGCATATCTCTGCTTATCGCTTTTCTGAAAGCAAGATCGGTCTTATAGTCAAGAGCACTTGTCGAATCGTCAAGTATAACTATATCAGGAGTTCCCACTAAAGCCCTTGCAATAGATATGCGCTGCTTCTGTCCGCCCGAAAGATTGTTTCCGCCCTGCGATATAAGAGTATCAAGTCCTTCGGGAGTCCGGCTTACAAAATCCCAAGCCTGTGCCGTTTTAAGAGCCGTAATAATCTCTTCATCTGTTGCATCGGCCTTTCTCCATTTCATATTCTCGCGTACTGTACCAGTAAAAAGCATGGACTTCTGAGGAACAGTTCCTATACGCCGCCGTAGCTCGGAATTATCAAGCTCATTAACATTCACGCCCGAGACCAAAACCTCGCCCTCAGTTGCTCTGTAAAAGCATGGGATAAGGCTGGCTAAAGTTGTTTTACCGCATCCTGTTCCTCCTATAATCCCCAGCATCTGACCGCGCTTTATAGAAAAACTTATATTTCGAAGCGAGTAATCACCGGCCGATTCATAAGCAAAACACACATTTCTGAACTCAATGTATGCATTCTCCTGATCATTGCACGGTATAAGTTCGCCGTTCTCTTCAGGCGAAAGTGCAAATATTTCACTTATACGATTAGCAGAAGCAAATGCCTTTGTAAATATCACTATAAGATTAGCAAGCACAACAAGTGCAAGAAGTATCTGCGTCATATAGTTTGTGAATGCAGTTAGTTCACCCTGTGTAAGACCACCTATATTTATCCTGTCGCCTCCGAACCATATTACAGCTACAATACCGAGATTCATTACCATAAATGAAACAGGATTAAGGATCGCAGAGATCTTTCCGACAGCAACAGAACTTGTCGAAAGCTCATCAACCGCTTTTTCAAATTTATCACATTCTTCATTCTGTCTTGAAAAAGCTCTTATTACTCTTGCACCTTCAAGGTTTTCACGGGTCAGAAGAGCGGTTTGGTCAAGGCAGTGCTGATTTTTCCTATACATTGGTATCGTTTTCCTCATTATAAGGAAAATAACGGCCGAAATAAGCGGAGCGACAACAAAGAATACAAGCGATAGCCTGAGATCTATCATCACTGCCATGACAGCGGCGCCAATTACAAGAAAAGGTGCTCTTACAGCAAGACGTATAAACATATTGACACCATTCTGAACAGTATTGGTATCGTTTGTAAGCCTGTTGACAAGTGATGATGTTCCGATTTTATCTATGCTGCTGTATGAAAGCGAGTTTATATGCTTATAAAGTGCTGTACGCAAGTCCGTACCGAATCCGTAGGCGCATCTTGCCGCAAGATACTGACAGGTAAGTGCGAAACACAGTCCGCACATTCCGAGAAAAACTATAAGGCCACTCATCTTTAGTACATAAGCGCTATCGTTTGTTCCTATTCCCTTGTCAATTATCTTTGCCATAACAACAGGAACAATGAGCTCAAATACAGCCTCAAGCAGTTTAAAGAAAGGTCCTAATACAAGTTCTTTTTTGTAGTTTCCGAGATATTTGAGTAAGCATCTCATTTATTAAAATCACCTTTGATAAAATTATTCAATTATACATACAGCGACACTCCCGAAAAAGCAGAAGCGTCGCTGAATAATTATATTTCTATGCAATTGGCTTTAAGGAGTTCTCTTGCCGTATCAACAGAATCTACTCCCTTAGCGTTTTTTACAGGTGCAAATTCCTTTTCACGGACTACCTCATAAGCAAGACAGCTGTCCTGCATATGTACCATATCAAGCACAAGAGTCTCGAATTTATTGCCGTTGGGTTCGGAAGGAATGACAAAATCACCGTTTTCATCCATATATGGTATCTTTTTCTTAACAATATGAACCGGCAGCTTTCTGTCGCATATCTCCTCAAGCTTTTTTACACTGAAAAGATAGTTGAGGATAACTCCGTATTTATATGCAAGCTCGCCGTTCTCATCAAGCTGAGTAAGCATATCATCTGTCATTTCGTAATATTCCACGATTGAAGGCATACCGTCCTCAAGACATAGAACGCCTACCTTCTCCTCAGGGGCGGCCTTACTTACGACCTTACTTCCTGATTGAAGACCTGAACATATAACCGCTCCTATAAATCCGGGATCGGCAATACGCTGAAGAACATTGTCGACTGCGAATACGTTTATCCATTCTACACCCTTATCTTTTATTTCATCAAGAAGCCCCGCACGTACCAAAGAGGAAAACCATCCGCCGTTTCCGTTCGGAGAGATGGATATACGCGATCTGCTTTCCATGTAGATTTTGCCGTTAAAATCAACTGACGGAGCCATATCCTGTATAAAGAATTTAACATAGTCCCTGTCATATCCGAAATAATTCTTATCTTCAAGGAATTCAACAGTATCATCATGGTTTTTTTCACTGGTCATGATATAGAGAGGGATCCATGAACCTGTAAGTCTGACTACATCCATGATATTGTTGAAAAGGCACTGGAATATGTAAAGCTCTTTTTCAACGCCTATATTGAACATTCCCTTCGGTTTGTCAAATCCCAGTCTTGTTCCCTGTCCTCCTGCAAGAAGAACAGCTGCCGCTTTTCCGTTACGAATAGCTTCGGTGCCTATCCTTATATATTCGTCGCTGTTAGCAGCAATATCCTTGACAGTAACGGCGCCAAGCGGAGCAAACTCGCCGCGGACAGAATTGATATTCTTTTCTTTGGAAAGGTTGTCCAAAACAGAAAAATCAATAAGTTCGATCTGTCCGAGCAGTGAAGCTTTTTCCTCGTCGTTAAGTTCGTCAAAATGCTTAAGAATATGTTCCTGCCCATATTTCGTAAGTATTTCAAGCGCCTTGTTTCTATCTAACATAAACTCCTCCTTTGTAAGCGTTACCGCTCATTTACTTAAACATATTATATCATAACGCATTATATTAGTCAATGAATAAAATATAAAGAAAAAATCCGGTATCCTAACGGATACCGGATCTTGGGGTAATGCTGATTGCATCTGGTCTGAGTGACGGGACTTGAACCCACGGCCTCTACCACCCCAAGGTAGCGCGCTACCAACTGCGCCACACCCAGACGGTTTATGATTCGCAATCAACGATATATATTATATCACCTTTATTTAAGTTTGTCAAGTATTTTTTTGAAAAAAATTCATAATTTTTAAAAAGGACGAATTATCGACTATTCATATTATATAAAACCAGTTTTCTTCGGGATCGAGCTCTTCTTTTTTTATTTTCTCAATGGAGCTTTCAAAATTATACATCAATTCAAGATTTTTGATACTTACCTTTGCTCCGGCCGGAACAGACTTTGTAATAAATGCATTACCGCCGATAACAGCATTCTTTCCGACTACCGTCGCACCTCCAAGTATTGAGGCTCCGGAATAAATAGTAACATTGTCCTCTATGGTAGGATGACGTTTTTTGCTGCGGAGCGACTGACCGCCGCGGGTCGATAGAGCTCCAAGTGTAACGCCCTGATAGATCTTTACATTTTCACCTATCTCTGTTGTTTCACCTATAACGATGCCTGTACCGTGATCTATGAAGAAATACTTTCCTATTGTCGCACCTGGATGAATATCTATACCTGTTTTACTGTGAGCGTGTTCCGTCATCACTCGCGGAATAAGCGGAACCCCAAGCAGAAAAAGTTCATGTGCAAATCTGTTAACAAGGATAGCGTATAAACCGGGATATGAATAAATTATCTCATCAGTATTATAAGCCGCAGGATCTCCGTCATACGCTGCCTGAACATCTGTCTCTATGTATTCTCTTATTTTGGGCAGCTTACCGAGAAAATCAAAGGTTATCTGCTCGGCTGTTTCCCTTATCGTGTTATCATCGTACAATGCATTTTTTTCATCATACCTCAGAACGACCGAGATCTGTCTGATAAGCTTGAATATAACATCCTCAAGAAGCATGGATATATTATTGCGGACTGTATATATCCTGTAATTCCTGTTACGGAAATATCCCGGAAAAACAATTCGCCTGAGTGATTCGATTATTTCAATTATCTCCTCGTTATCAGGATGATCAAAAGCCTTTACTTCATCAATGGTACGGCTGTTGTCATAATCATTAAGAATACTTTTCATCAATGAATTGATGTTTTTTTCAAATTTATCCATAAGCTTCCCCCCATTAAATAAAAAATACATCCAACTAATATGATTATACACTATTTTTACGATATAGTCAACGCCTTTATTCACCTTTGTATTGACATAAGGGCATTTTCGCTGTATATTATAAATTAAGAAACTGAAATGAGGGATAGAATGGACAAAAGTATAGAAAAATCTCTGACAGCTCAATTCAGCAGGGCAATTTGGTCAAAATTTCATAAGGCTGTAAAGGATTATAAGCTTATAGAAAACGGTGACAGGATAGCAGTATGTATTTCAGGCGGAAAGGATTCCATGCTAATGGCATTATGCCTGCAAATGCTGCAAAAATACGGAAACTTTGATTTTGATCTTGAATATATAGCGATGGATCCCGGATATAACGAAGAAAACCGTTCACAGATCTTATCTAATGCTTCTACGATGGATATTCCGCTGAAGATCTTTGAAACCAACATCTTTAAATCAGCAGAAAAAGCCGAAAAACATCCATGCTTTTTATGCGCAAGACTGCGAAGAGGCTGGCTCTATAAAAAAGCGCAGGAGCTCGGGTGTAACAAGATAGCCCTCGGTCATCATTTCGACGATGTAATAGAGACTATTCTTATGGGTATGCTGTACGGTTCGCAACTTCAGACAATGATGCCGAAGCTTTACAGTGAAAATTATAAAGGTATACAGGTAATTCGGCCGCTATATCTTGTCAGAGAGAACGACATTATAAAATGGGCAGAATATAATGGCCTGAATTTCATTCAATGCGCATGTTCTGTTACCAAAAGCGAAAACAGTTCCAAAAGAGCTGAGACAAAAATGCTGCTCAACCAGCTTCGCATAACAAATCCCGCTGTTGATATGAATATTTTCAGAAGCGTTGAGAACGTGAATCTTCAGACACTTATATCCTATCACCGCGGTGATGAAAGACATCATTTTCTTGATGATTATGAAAAAGGGCTTAGTCTCAAAGGAACTAATAAGTTTACGTATCTTTGATCCGATATTATTATGGCAAAATACATAATTTTATGCATAAAAGCTGCAATTATTTAGTCTTGACAAATAATAAAAAAAATGTTATAGTAATTATACAAAATACAATTGTTCGCCACTGACGGACGATTTGATAAAACAATAGCTTCAAGGGTGATTTCCATGGATTCAAAATCACAGTTTATTGTTGCCGATTCCAAAATACTTCCCGAAGTTTTTACCAAGGTCCTCGAAGTAAAAAAGCTTATGGCTCAAAAAGGCGAAAAAAGCTTTGCCTCTGCCTGCAAGCGGATCGGTATTTCAAGAAGCGCATACTACAAGTACAAGGACAGCGTTTTTTCTTATGAAGAACTTTTCAACCGCAAGATAGTTAATATATATCTTCTTCTGAGCGACAGTCCCGGTGTTCTTTCAAGCGCTCTTGTGTTTCTTCATAATCTGAATGCAAATATCCTGACTGTTAATCAAAGCATTCCCGTTGACGGAGCGGCTACAGTCAATATTTCTCTCAGACTTACAGGCGAAAGCGAACATGAGCTCGCCGAACTTAATTCAATTACAGAACTCGACGGTGTTTTGGAAGTCAAGATCCTTTCGGCCGAGTGATTACGGAGGTTTAATTCATATGTCAGCAAAATTTGCGGTTTTAGGCCATGGAGTCGTTGGCTCTGGCGTTGTTGAGCTTTTTTATAAGAACAAAAGCAGTATCGAAAAGCACGCAGGCACTGAAATGGATATAAAATATATACTTGATCTAAGAGAATTTCCCGATTCTCCATACGCAGACAAGTTCACAAAGAACTTTGACGATATTCTCAATGATGATGAAGTCGTTTCCGTTGCGGAATGCATGGGAGGAGTTGAACCTGCCTTCACCTTTGTAAAATCCTGTCTTGAAAGAGGAAAAAGCGTTTCCACTTCCAATAAGGAGCTTGTTGCTGAAAAAGGTGATATACTTCTCCGTACAGCAAAGGAGCATAATACAAACTTTTTCTTTGAAGCAAGCGTAGGCGGTGCAATACCTATAATCAGACCTTTGCACAAATGCCTCGCGGCAAACGATATAGCAAAGATTGCAGGTATTCTTAACGGCACAACCAATTTTATACTCACAAAAATGTATAATGACAATATGCCCTTTGCAGAGGCATTAAAGCTCGCTCAGGAGCTCGGATATGCCGAAAGGAATCCTGCTGCCGATATTGAAGGACATGACGCTTGCAGAAAGATCTGCATTATATCTTCTCTCGTTTACGGCAGACATGTTTATCCCAAGAGTGTATATACAAAAGGAATTACGGATATAGAGCTTTGTGACGTTGAAGCTTCGGATATTCTCGGATATTCTATCAAGCTTATCGCTTCTGTAAGAAAACTTGATAACGGAAAGATCCTCCCCGCTGTAATGCCTATGCTCGTTTCCTATGACAGTATTATGTCGGGAGTAAACGATGTATTCAATGCTGTTCTTGTTTACGGCGATGGCATTGATCAGACAATGTTTTACGGCAGAGGCGCAGGAAAACTTCCGACTGCAAGTGCTGTAATGGGCGATGTTATCGAAGCCGTCAAGCATAAGGTAACTGTTTTCTCTCAGTCCTGGGAATCCTCAGCAGACCAGTCGTTTATTGAAAATATTGATAATTTCGCTTCACACTGGTATTTCCGTATACCTTCCGCTGCCGAACTTAATGACATTGAGGCCTACAGCAACGAAAACGGTTCATCATATATCACAAGTGAAGAGCTGAGCTTTAAGCAAGCCGCTGAGAAAGCCAAACAGCTCGGTGCACTTGCATATTTCCCTGTGCTTGAATAAAAAGTTATCCCCTATGGAAACATAGGGGATTTTTATCTTATTCAGAACATAAGCTGATTGCTGTCACCAAGCTCTTTTGCAGGTTTGCCTGCAGCAGGAACACTCTTTGAACGATAGCGATCAAGCTCCGAAACTTTTTCAGCAGGAATAAGCGAAGCAGAGGCAATAAGCGCTTTTTTTCTGAGCGTCATCACCTGTACTCCCTGTGAGTCTCTCGTGGACTTCGGCAGTATCATTCCAGTGTTGAAAACGAGAGCGTGTCCGCTTGAACTTCTAAGAAGAATATCACTGTCCTCACTTACATATATAGCAGCAATAAGCGGTGATTTTTCAGAGTATGCCTTTGCAAGCTTCTTGCGGTTCGTCTTGGTCTCATAGGACTTCATCGGTACCTTTGCAGCCTTACCGTTCTCAAAGAAGAATATGATATAGCCGCTGTAATCAGTAGTAGCAACCACAGTTTTAAGACCTTCACCTTCGTCAAAGCTGAGCTTTGCAGGGATATAATCGCCCATAACGCTTGCCTTTGTATCCTCAAATGCGCTTGCTCTTGACTTATACGCCTGGGCTTTGTCTGAAAAGAAAACAAGATCCGTCTTGTTTGTCGCTTCAATACTCTGACTGATGAAGTCACCCTCCTTGAGCTTCTGTTCGCTGCTCATTCTCAGGGACTGCGGCGTGATCTTCTTGAAATATCCGCTGTCGGAAACGAAGATATTAACGGGATAATCGGGAGTATCGTCTATCTCCTCGGCTTCTTCCACATCAGCCTGATAATAGAACATTGTTCTTCTTGGCTGAGCATAGTTTTTTATAACATCCCTAAGTTCATTGACAATTATGTTGCGTATCTTCTTCTTATCACGGAGAATCTCTTCCATTTCCGCAATATCCTTTTTAAGCTGATCAACTTCCTCAACACGTCTGAGAATGTACTGCTTATTGATATTACGGAGCTTTATTTCCGCAACATATTCCGCCTGAATCTCATCAATACCGAAGCCTATCATCAAATTCGGAACAACATCGGCTTCATTTTCGGTCTCACGGATTATCTTTATAGCCTTGTCAATATCAAGAAGTATCTTTGAGAGAGCCTCCAGCAGATGAAGCTTTTCTTTCTTCTTTTGCAGATCATGATAAGTCCTGCGCTGTATGCATTCCTCGCGGAAGGCAGTCCACTCGATAAGTATCTCACGTACTCCCATTACTTTCGGAGTACCTGCAATAAGGATATTGAAATTACATGGATAGCTGTCCTGTAACGGAGTAAGACGATACAGCTTTTGCATAAGCTTGTCCGGATCAGTACCGCGTTTCAGATCTATAGCGATCTTCAGTCCTTCAATGTCTGTCTCATCACGGATATACGAGACTTCTCTGATTTTTCCCTGTTTCACAAGATCAATAATCTTTTCAATAATAGCCTCGATAGTAGTGGTATACGGAATTTCGGTCACTTCGATACAGTTAGCACTTTTGTCATAGCTATACTTTGCACGTACCTTTATGCTTCCTCTGCCTGTCTCATAGACTTTATTAAGTTCACTCTCATCATAGAGCATTAGACCGCCGCCGGGAAAATCAGGGCCCTTAAGAGTGCTTAGAATGTCATGCTCGGGATTTTTCATCAGCGAGATCGTAGTTTCACAGACTTCCTCCAAATTGAACGGACATACATTGCTTGCCATAGATACGGCGATACCTGTGTTTGAATTTACGAGAACTGTCGGGAATGTCGCAGGCAGAAGCGTAGGCTCCTGCATAGTGTTATCGTAATTAGGTACAAAGTCTATTGTTTCCTTGTCAATATCACGGAAAAGCTCATTACATATCTTTTCGAGCTTAACTTCTGTGTATCGCGGAGCCGCAAAGTGCATCTTACTTGAATACTGCTTGCCGAAGTTACCCTTACTGTCGATATACGGGTGCAAAAGTGCCTCATTGCCTCTTGTCAAGCGTACAAGGGTCTCATATATAGCCTGATCGCCGTGCGGATTGAGCTTCATGGTCTCACCAACGACGTTTGCTGACTTTGAACGTTCCTTTTCGGGACTTAGCAGTCCCCTCCTGTACATCATATACAGCAGCTTTCTGTGAGACGGCTTGAAGCCGTCGATCTCCGGCAGAGCACGGGATATTATAACGCTCATGGCGTATGGCATATAGTTCTTTTTTAGAGTGTCAGCGATCTTTTCATCAACAATGCTTCCGGAGCCCTCTATATATGCCTCATGCTTGAAAACAGGCTGCTTTTTGGGAGTTTCCTTTTTCCTTGGCATTTATTCTTCTCCTTCTTTACGTCTTTCGCTCTTTTTAAGGAGCTTTTCCGGATCCCTGACATATGTTCTGACTACACTCCCGCAATCTCTGCAAATAGTATGATACAAGGATGTGGACCGCATCAGACTGTCAGCACTGTAAACAGCTCCGTAAAAATTCTGATAGCCTGTTATAAATTCAGTTCCGCCGCAAAAGCGACATTTCGTCATTTTGATCCTCTTCATAAGAATACCCCCTCAGCTTATATCAGCAAGTTCAAGATAATCTGCGCCGTATTCCGAAATATAATCCTTTCTGCCCTGAAGGTCATCGCCAAGAAGCATCTCAAATATCTCGGCTGATTCGTTAATATCCTCGGCTGTAACTTTTATAAGACGCCTCGTATCGGGATTCATGGTCGTAAGGCTCATCATATCGGGCTCGTTCTCGCCAAGACCTTTCGAGCGCTGTATGGTATATTTCTTATCGCCTATCATTCCGAGTATACGCTGTTTTTCCTGCTCTGTATATGCAAAATAGGTCTTTTCCTTGGTGTTAATCTCAAAAAGCGGAGACTCAGCAATGTAGACGTAACCCTGTTCTATAAGAGTGGGTGTAAGTCTGTACAGCATAGTGAGTATAAGCGTTCTTATCTGGAAGCCGTCAACGTCCGCATCGGTACAGATAACTATCTTGCTCCAGCGGAAGTTGTTTATATCAAAGTTTGAAAGCTCCTTGTTTGCCTTGGTAGTAACCTCAACTCCGCAGCCAAGAACTTTTATAAGGTCTGTAATTATTTCGCTCTTGAATATCTTGGAATACTCAGCCTTGAGGCAGTTGAGTATCTTTCCGCGGACAGGAATAATAGCCTGAAACTCCGCGTTTCTTGCCAATTTTACAGAACCGAGAGCCGAGTCGCCCTCCACGATATATATCTCGCGGCGTGAAACATCCTTTGTACGGCAGTCAACGAACTTTTCCACCATATTTGCAAGGTCAATAGTACCTGTGAGCTTCTTCTTGACGTTAAGGCGAACTTTTTCCGCATTTTCACGGCTGCGCTTGTTTATGAGCACCTGCTCGGCGATCTTCTGGGCTTCATCAGGATTTTCAATAAAATATACCTCTAACTGATGACGAAGAAATTCAGTCATGGCCTCGCGGATGAATTTATTTGTTATTGCCTTTTTGGTCTGATTGGCATAAGAAGTCTGCGTCGAAAACGACGAAGAAACAAGTATAAGACATTCCTCAACATCTGCATAGGTGATCTTGCTCTCGTTTTTCTGATACCCGTTAACAGACTTGATATAGCTGTCTATCTGTGCCTGAAAAGCACGCTTTACAGCCTCGGCGGGAGAGCCGCCATGCTCGAGAAAGCTGGAATTGTGATAATACTCCGTGAGCTTTGCCTTATTTGAGAAGGTTAGTGCAACGTCTAGCTTTACTTTGTATTCGGGCTTATCCTCACGGTCTCTGCCCTTCTTTTCGGCTGTCCAGTGCTGAATAGAGGAAAGGGCTCCCTCTCCTGCTATCTCCTGTACATATTCGGTTATGCCCTGCTCATAGAAGAACTCCTGCTCGTTGAAGCCGCCTGCTTCATTCTCGGAACGGAATACAAAGAGTATATTGGGGTTTACGATCGCCTGTCGCTTCAGTATATCACAAAAGAACTCGTCCGATACGTTTATATCGGTAAATACCTCAAGGTCCGGGCGCCAGCGGGTCTTTGTGCCTGTCTGCTTTTTCTTGCACGGCTCCTTCTTCAGTCCGCCGACGTTTTCACCCTTTTCAAAGTGGAGGTCATACTTAAAGCCGTCACGGATTACCTCAACATCCATGAATTCCGAGGAATACTGTGTAGAGCAAAGTCCGAGTCCGTTAAGTCCAAGAGAGTATTCATATGATTCGGCTTCTGTATCATACTTACCGCCCGCATAGAGCTCACAGTACACAAGCTCCCAGTTATAGCGCTTTTCGTTGTTATTATAGTCAACGGGACAGCCACGGCCGAAGTCCTCGACCTCTATCTCGTTATTTCTGAAATGTGTTATAATTATCTTGTTGCCGTAACCCTCGCGGGCTTCATCTATGGAGTTTGAAATGACTTCAAAAATTGAATGCTCACAGCCGTCAAGACCGTCTGAGCCGAATATAACAGCAGGACGCTTACGGACTCTGTCCGCGCCCTTGAGCATTGATATACTGTCGTTGCCGTAATCTTGTTTCTTAGCCATAATCCTCTGCCTTTCGGTCACGTTTTTATGCATACAAAAAATATTATAGCATATAATCTTCAAAAATGCAAGTCCATAGCAATAATTTCCCGATATACTGAAAAAGCAGCCATAATGACTGCTTTTTTACGCGTATTACTGTTTTACACCAAGATACTTATATCCTGCATCTGTAACCGCTTTTTTTGCGGCTTTTTCGTCGAATTCGCCAGATAAGAACAGTTCGGCTGTGCCTTTATCGTGATCTGGCACCGCTTCGGCCACAAAAGGAAGCTCTTCCAGAGCCTTTTTCACTCTCGCCTCACAGTGTCCGCACATCATGCCATTTATTTTTATTACGGCTGTTTCCGATATGTCGGAATTCTCTGCGGTTTTGACGCTTCGTTTCTTGTCACGGCTGCTGTCGTAAACCTTGAAAAGATTCAGCCTCAGTGCATTTGTAACAACAAAAAAGCTCGAAAGGCTCATTGCTGCCGCACCGAACATCGGATTCATCTGCCAGCCGAAAAGCTTTGAATAAACGCCCGCCGCAAGCGGTATACCAATAATATTATATATAAACGCCCAGAACAGGTTCTGTTTTATATTGCGCAGAGTGGCACGGCTCAGTCTGACCGCCGCAGGAACATCGCTCAAGCGGCTTTTCATCAGCACAATATCCGCTGCATCGATAGCCACATCTGCGCCTGCTCCAATAGCTATACCCATATCAGCAGTCGTAAGTGCAGGTGCGTCGTTGATACCGTCGCCAACCATGACGACCTTTCCCTGCTTCTTTAGTCCGCGAATAACGGCTTCCTTGCCATCAGGCAGAACCCCGGCAATTACTTCATCGACGCCTGCCTGGGAGCCGATTGCCTGAGCGGTCCTGTTATTATCACCTGTAAGCATTACTACGCGCATGCCCATATTTTGTAATTCACAGACAGCCAGCGGACTATCCTCCTTTATAACATCCGCAACAGCGATTATTCCAATCATTATTCCGTCCTTTGCAAAAAAAAGCGGAGTTTTTCCCTGATCGGACAGCTTTTCGGCTGCGGAAGATGTATCATCGTCTATATCGGCCACAGAACCTATATGACTAAGGTTGCCGCCGACATATGTGCTTTTTCCGCATTTTCCAGTTACTCCGCTGCCCGCAAGCGCCCTGAAGTCAGTAACATCATCGCAGCTTATGTCTTTATTTCTTCCGTATTCTGTTATCGCCTTGGCAAGAGGATGCTCGCTTTTCACTTCAAGCGAATAGGCGATTCTAAGGAGTTCCTCCTCAGTATATCCGTAAGAAGGGATAATATCCGTAACTTTCGGTTCGCCGTTTGTTATGGTACCGGTTTTGTCAAGAGCGATTATCTGCGCCTTACCTGCTTCTTCAAGCGAGGCTGCTGTCTTGAATAAAAGACCGTTTTTAGCTCCTACACCGCTTCCGACCATTATTGCAACAGGGGTTGCAAGACCAAGTGCACACGGACAGCTTATAACAAGCACGGATATTGCTCTTGCAAGCGAAAAGCCTACAGACCTACCGATCAATGTCCAGACAATAAATGTTAGCAGCGCAATGCCTATGACAACAGGTACAAATACGCCCGATACCTTGTCGGCTATTTTCGCAATAGGAGCCTTGGTCGCTGTGGCATCGCTTACCATTTTTATTATACGGGAAAGTGTTGTATCTTCGCCCACGCGTGTAGCTTCACATTTAAGAAACCCCGTTTGATTTATAGTTGCTGACGATACGATGTCTCCAGCCAATTTATCAACAGGAATACTTTCTCCGGTAAGAGACGATTCATTAACTGCACTCTCTCCCCCGATCACTATACCGTCTACAGGGATACTTTCTCCCGGACGGACTACAAATATATCGCCTTTTCTTACATCTTCCGCATTTATCTCCGCCTCTTCACCGTTTCGAATAACTACAGCTGTTTTGGGAGAAAGCTTTATCAGGCTCTTCAATGTGTCTGTTGTCCTGCCTTTTGAACGGGCTTCAAGCATCTTGCCCACCGTTATGAGAACAAGTACCATAGCGGCAGACTCAAAATATAGATCATGGAAATAAGCCGAAACAGAAGCTCTGTCCCCTTGCTCCTGAGCATAAATCATCATATAAAGCGTAACGGTACTGTATATAAATGAAGCTCCCGAACCGAGAGAAACGAGTGTATCCATATTCGGAGAACGGTTTATTATTCCCTTGAAACCGTTAATAAAGAATTTTTGATTGATAACCATTATAATGATAGCAAGAAGCATTTCAGTCAACGCAGACGAAATACAGCTTTTCTCCATAAATGAAGGAAACGGGGCGCCTAACATGGTATGCCCCATAGAGATGTACATAAGTACAATCAGAAAGGCCAAGGATATCAATAGTCTTTTTTTGATTTTCGGAGTTTCTGTATCTGCAAGCTCGTCCTCAGCACGAGAATTACCCGGTGTACTGCCCTTTATAAATGCGTCATATCCTGCATTTCTGACCGCGGCAATAACAGCATAGTCTGATGCAGTTCCTTCAACTCCCATCGAGTTTGTCAGCAGATTTACCGAACATGAGGTTACACCGTCAACAGAAGATACTGCCTTTTCAACTCTTGCACTGCATGCAGCACAGCTCATACCGGTTACATTATACTGTTTCATACGGCACCTCCTTTTTAATAATTATATCAAACATAATAAAAGCTGTCAATTAACCGTGACTAACAAAAAAAGCGGACTTGCGTCCGCTTTATATTATTTCTTGAAAAGCTCCTCATATTCCGTTTCTTTAAAACCGATCAAAATAGCTTTGTCGGTAATGAGTAAAGGCCTTTTAACAAGCATACCGTCCGATGCAAGAAGTCTGAGCTGTTCATCCTCAGTCATTTCATTCAGCTTGTTCTTCAGATCAAGGGCCTTGTAAGCCAATCCGCTTGTATTAAAGAATTTTTTCAAAGGAAGACCGCTCTTTTTATAGAAGCTCTTCAGTTCCTTGTAACTCGGATTATTCTCTTTTATATCCCTGAGCGTATAGCTGATTCCCTTTTCATCAAGCCATTTCTTCGCCTTCTGACAGGTAGTGCATTTAGGATAACATATAAATTCCATAACGATGCTCCTTTATATTTTTAAGTATAAGGATATTCTAACATTTACCGGATTAATTGTCAATATTTTTTTCTTCAAAAAATGTAACAGAAAGTGTTTTTAAAACGTTTATTATAAAAGGAAGGCAAAAAACAGCCGGCATAAAGCCGGCTGTCGTTTCTATTAATAGAAGTAATTGCGAACACCGTCACCATAGAAGAAACAATAACCCTGAGTAAAGGATTCTGGTTCATTAAAGTAAAGTGTTACCGCATCTTTGACGCTCTGAGTTACGTATACGGAATATGTTCCCAAATCAACGTATCTGTAAGCACCTGTGAACTGATACGGCTGTGTAAGTACGCCGTATATAGTGTTTGGATATTTAGGTGAATTCACTCTATTCATGATCACCTCTACTACCTTCGCCTTGTCGTATTCATTGATCCAGCTGCAACCAGCCTCGTTAGCGACTGCATTGCAGAGAATAATGTACTCCTCGTCAGTTATCGGAAGTGAGCCCTGATTCACTTCAACATCTGTAACTACTACCTCCTCTTTAGCAACAGCCTCTGTAACGAGGGTTGTTACGGGAGCAGCTGGTGTTGCAACAGCTGTTGTAGTCACTGCCGTCGTCGCTGCGGCGGTAGAAGTAGTGGTGGTAGTTTCGATTAATGTCGTCACAGCCTCATAAACTGTGGTAACAGCGGTCACAGCAGGAGCTGCACTTGTTGCAGCGATAGAAGTTTCAATATCAGCTGTAGTAGCTGGCTGTGATGCTGGTTGTGTAATTGCAGCCGGCGCGTGAGCCGGTGCGGGCACCGATCTTGAAATCTGAGCAGCTTTTGTTGCTGCCTCCGTCTTGGACATGGAAGTTGTGCCTTCCTGTACAGACTTTGTCTTTGAGCTTACAGCTGTTGTATTTCCAGCTGTATAAGATTTCTTGGTGGTTGTTCTGTTGTATGTAGTTGCTTTGTCTGCCGAATTTGAATCAGCATTTGCCGAAGTAATTACGTTAGCATTGATTTCTACCGTATTTTCTTCAGAAACAAGATCAGCTGTGCGAACAGTTGAGGAAGTAAGATAACCTACTCCAAAACTTCCGCCCAAAACTGAAGCAACCACTCCGCAAGCTAATGCCGCGGTTTTGAGATTACCCATCAACTCATCCTTTCCTGAAAAAGCATTTTCAAATTTTTTTCGGGCTGTTGATATGATAACACATCTCCCCCGAAATAGCAAGGCTTTCATAATCGATTCCATTTTGTGGCTAATTTTTTTCACATTATTTACGTTCTCGAAGTAAATCTGCACAGATTAGATTAAAATAATATTGATATTATGTGAACTCAAAAACAATTATATTTTATTTTTAACCGCTAAATGTTACAGAAAGGTTACAAAAAATACAGATAAGTAAAGGCAAAAGGCTGTTTTTTTATGCCCTTTTCTTATTTTTTTCCTATATTACGACATTCTTATTTTTTATACCTTTATAATTAATCTGATACTTTTTATATAATAATAAATTTGCTTTCTCTATTGCAAAAATGCACAAATAATAATATAATATAATAGTATAAACAATTTTACAGGAGAGACAATATGGATAATAAATATTACACTGATCAGATCACATCAGTGATCAACGAAGTAAAAAAAGCCGTTATCGGTAAAGACGCTATCATTATTAAAGTACTTCTTGCCATGCTTTGCAAAGGACACATTCTTATTGAGGATATTCCCGGCGTAGGCAAGACTACTCTTGCGCTTGCCTTTTCAAAGGCTTTATCCCTTGAGCATAACAGAATGCAATTCACTCCCGATGTTCTTCCGTCGGATGTTACCGGTTTTTCAATATACAATAAATCTACCGGTAAATTCGAGTTCCGTCCCGGAGTTGCTTTCTGTAACCTTTTCCTTGCAGATGAGATAAACCGTACTTCCAGTAAAACTCAGTCTGCTCTTCTCGAACTTATGGAGGAAAAAAGTATAACTGTTGACGGTAACACCTATAAGCTTCCTGATCCCTACACGGTAATCGCTACACAGAATCCTATAGGTTCCGCAGGTACGCACAATCTTCCCGACTCGCAGCTTGACCGTTTCATGATAAAGCTAAGCATGGGATACCCGGATTTCGGCGGCGAGGTTTCGATTCTTAAGGCAAAACGAACCGATAATCCCCTTGAATATGTTCGTCCTGTCGCTGATGCTTCTGTAATCAATGAGCTTCAGGAATACATTACTAATGTATATGTAGACGATCGTATATATGAATACATAGTATCCATTTCAGCCGCAACAAGAAATCACCCCATGCTCAAGCTCGGCGTAAGCCCGAGAGGTACTCTTGCGCTTATGCAAATATCAAAGGGAATCGCAGTCGCTATGGGAAGAGATTATGTTATACCCGAGGATATTTCATACATATGCAATGATGTATTCGAGCATCGTATAATCCTCAATTCAAAGGCTAAGCTTTCGGATACAACAGCTTCGGATATAATAACAGAAATACTCCGTACAGTTCCCGTTCCGGGAATAAACGGCAAATAATCTGCGCTATGATATTGACAAAAATACTTTTTGCAGTTCTTATATTAGTTTGCGCTGCATTTTATATCCTTTACTTATGGGATTTTGCTCTTGTACTTTTAATAGTTATGATAGCTCTTCCTATTATTATGTTTATTACAACAATTATTACCCAGAAAATGATAAATGTAGAATTTGCAGTCAAGGATAAAAATGTATCCAAGAATATCAGCTTTCCCGTTCAACTCGTAGTAAACAACAGAAGCATCTTCCCTATCGGAAAGGCTGAGGCACATATAGAGTATTATAATGTATTCAGCGATGAGATCTCATCATTTGAGTTATATCTTCCGATACAGGCAAGTAATTCACAGAGAGTAACATTTCAGCTGAGTTCAAAATTCTGCGGCATCGTCCGGATCCGCTGCTCATATCTTCATATCTATGACCCTCTCAGAATCTTTAAATTCAAGGCCGGTAAAAGTATATCAACGGAAATAATCATTTCGCCTGAAGGTCATGAAATCGACGGATTGGTCCATTATACCGACCGTGTAAATGAAGAAAGCGACGTTTTCTCGGAGTATAAAGCCGGCGACGATCCTTCTGAGGTATTCGATCTCAGAGAATACAATCAAGGAGACAAGCTTAATCGAATCCACTGGAAACTCAGCTCCAAGAAAGATGAGTTTATCGTCAAGGAGTACAGCCTTCCCATCGATGTTCCCTGTTCAATTCTTGTTGACCTGAAATGCTATAAAGGCGGCTCTCTTAATCTGCCGGTTTATGATACTATAATCGAAACCTTTTTATCACTGTCTCAGTTCCTTCTCGATAATGAACGTGCTCATTCGATAATATACTATAATTCAAATAAGGAAAGATTTGTCGAAAGAGATATAAAGGACAGTCAGGATCTTGCTGCAACAGCATATGAAATGGTTTCATCGGTCGGCAACAGTACAGCATGCGTAAAGCCAACATCGTATTTATCCGAAAATCTTCCGTTATCATTTGCTTCATTTACTTTGATCAGTTCTTTTCCGGATTCATCTGTTCTTGAGTATATCGATGAAAACGTAGATGCTGATTTCAAAAATGCAATGATAACTATAAGCTCAAGTGAAGATTTAGAGTCTGCCGGTGCTGAGTATTCATCCTTAAATATAATTCCCGTCGTTATCGGCAGGATTTCCGCATCCATAAAGGATTTAGATGTATAATGAAAAGAAAGAACATACAAAACATTAACGGCATTTCGATCAGTGACAGCATCGTTATGTCAGTAAAAAAGAAGCGTGTGAACTTCCGGAAGCCTTTTTCAGTGCTTATTGCTTTAGCAGGCGTAGTTTCTATTATAATGGCTTTTTTCGGTATGTTCAGCTTCCGCTACAACAGTGAAGTCATTTTTGCGGCAACCATTCTGTTATCCGCTTTTTACATAACTATCTGCGTGACCGGAGGAAGAGCTTTATGGCTTTATGTTTCCTCAGTCATCATCTTCATTTTTTCCGCATATAAAAAATCGGCATATATTGCACTTGGTTTTAAATATGTATTCAATATTATATATAAGACTTCGTTCAATACAGAGATCAGCTTCTATAAGCTGTTAAAACCAAGCCTTGAAGTCAGTTCTGTAACAACACTTTTTTTCTTTTACATTTGGCTTATCTGTATCGTAGTATATTATTTTACAATATGCCGGCCAAATCCTGTGCTTCCTCTTATGGTCACGTTCCCGATTCTTGAAGTTGGCATGTACAACGGTATCAAGGTACCTGTTTTATGGGGAATGCTTTGCATATCATTCTGGCTCGCCCTTCTTGCAATGTCTACGATAGACGTAGGAGAATACTCAGGCGGACAGAGCGGATTTGTGCGTAAAAACAATCTGTTTTTCCCCAAGCGCCATATGAAGCTTAAAGTCACCGAAAAATGTGGTGCCTTGGTGGTAGCATCCGTAATGCTTGTTTCAGTTTTTTCCATAATCGGACTTAGAGTCACTCATTATAAAAGAAGCGAAAAATTAAATCAGAAGCGCAAGGATATTACCGACGCTTTTGATAATTTCTCTTTTGATAATCTTGGCGAAAGTCTTGCAAATATTTCAAATGCATTCGGATTCAATCTCGACTTTGAGAACCATAAGCTCGGTACAAATGATCATATAAGCTACAGGAATGTGACTGATCTGACGATCAAACTTGAAAAGCCCATCAAAGGTGCACTTTATCTCAAGGACTATGTAGGTTCAGTCTACAGGGATAATGAGTGGTTTGAGTTTCCGCCAAGCACTTATGAAGACGAGGTCTTCAAGGACTTTGAGGATTACAAGATATACCCGCAGGATTTTCCTGAGGTATTTGAAAAGATCATCTATGATAATTATAAGGATAATAACATCTGGATAGTTAACAGTGAAAGAAAGAAAAAGCATATTTATGCGCCATATGGCACGATAAACACCGGTTCCGTTCAGAACCTTGACCTTAAATATTATTTTGACCTGACAGTAACTCCGAAAGAACATGAGCAGGGTCAGAGTTCATACAAATTCAGGCACGTTAATACAGAGGATGTTTTAAATGAGCTGAAAGCTTATACAAGCGGTTCCGATTCACGTTACCGTGCAACTATAGAGAAATCCGTTATCCAAGACTACGAATGGAAAGATATACTTTTTAAATATTACAAGGAAAAATATCCTTCCGAAGATGACGGTTATATTTCCCTTGACAGTAAAATTCCGTATTTACCTTCGGTAAATGACGAATATATCAGTAAATTCACTTTGACCGAACTTATACAGAAAAATTATCAGGATTTCGTGTATAAGAATTACCTTTCCGTTCCAGAAACTGATGCAATGATGGAAATACGTGAGAAGTACGCAAGTGTTCTGAATACTCCTCATGATAATTCTGTTTCCGGCGTTGCAATGATGCTGGATCTTATAAGAGAAACCATTGCACGTGACTGCGAATACTCGCTGCAGCCCGGCAAAACACCTTCAAACAGAGATTTTGTCAATTATTTCCTTCTTGAAAATAAAAAAGGATACTGTACTTCATTTGCATCCGCAGGTGTAATACTGGCAAGAATGGCAGGTATTCCCGCACGCTACGCAACAGGATATATTGTCGTGGAAAGCGATATTAATTCCGGAAATAGAAATGATGCGGGATCTGTAACAGTTGATGTAAAGGATAACAGAAGTCACGCATGGGCAGAGATCTATATAGATGAATTCGGCTGGATACCGTATGAGTTTACGGCAGGATATTCCGCAACCCAGATAAATACAGATCCGACAGAAGAAACAACTACTCAGGATCCGAATGCAACAACCCAGACTACCACAAACGGATCCCAGAATACGTCCTCTATCTCAAATAATTCTACAACAATCCACACATCGACAGCTTCTTCGCCTTCAACAGGACAGAATACGTCGACGCAAAAGAATGAAAAATTTGGATTCGGCTTCGGCCACGGTAACGGAAAACCACTGCCAGGAATCATTAAAAAGATATTTATAGTGCTCTTTATTCTTGCAGCTGCGTTACTTACTGTATTGTTAAGAAGAAAGATATTGCTTTCTGTTAGAGATAAACGATTGAACACCGGTACTAACACAAACAGGGTAATATATATATATAATTATGCCGAAAAGCTTCTCGGCTTCAAGAAATTCAGATCATCAAACGGAAATTATATGAATTTTGCAGAACAGATAGAAAAAAGTATCGGCGGTATGTATTTTAAAGATGGAGAGTTCAAATATCTCACTGATGTTGCATTAAAAGCGTGTTACGGAAATAAGAAGCCCGATGACAACGATGTAAAACGTTGTTTGAAAACAGTTGAAAGTATTTCCGAAAAGCTATATCAGCGTTCTGATGTTATTGAAAAAATCAGATTGAAATTCTTAAATGTTCTGAAATAGGAGGAATGTTTATGGCAGATAAATCAAGCTACATTTTCAAAGGAATTTTGCTGCTGGTTTGCGGTATACTCTTCGGTTTCTTCCCTGGTGTTCTTTCATGGGTATTCTATATTATCGGCGGTATAATCATTATAGGCAGCGCTCTGACATCACTAAGCGGTCTGACAAGCGGAGATGGCGGAGCTCTCATGCCTGCCGGTATAGTCGGCGGACTTATCGGTATGCTTGTCATATATATTCCGAAATTTATAAATGCAAAGATGTCTGTTATCGCAGGACTTATACTTGCTATAATTGCTGTAACGCAAATAGTAAAAGCGCTTAAAATGGATGCTGCAAATAAACTTCGGTTCTTTCAGCTGATTTTTGGGATACTTCTCCTCGTTGGTTCTATATTCCTGATGTTCAGACATTCGGACGACAACACTATCATCCGCTTTGGCGTAGGGGCGGTTATGCTTACTTTTGCTGCTTTCAATTTTTATGTTGCATATGTAATTGACCAAAGATACAACGGAAAATCAAGCAGCTACAAAGATCCGGAAACACCAGATATTATCGATGTAGACAGCTTTACTGAAAAGCCCGATGCAACAATAGAAACAAAAAATGAATAAGCTCAGATACTGCCGTTCCTGCGGCAGTATTTTTTTCAAAATCCCAACGTAAATATCGAACAAGTGTTTGACATTTTATATATAAAGTGTTATAATGAAATTTAAAGATCAGGAAAGGAGGCCGTGAAAATGTCTGAAACAAAAGAAATATTGAAAATGATCCTTTCCGATAAAAAACTAATGAACAGCAGTGCTTTCAAGGATAAGGTATATGTTGACGAGCCTATAATAAAACCGGCTTCACAGCTTCCGCGTCCTGTTGTCCCTCAAAAAATAAAAGAGATGAAGGGACTTGCATTCACTCCTGAAGCATACTGGAAAACTTCAGCCTGGCTTTTTTACACGCAGGGCAAATTCATGGAGGATTATGAGGATAACTACGAATATCAGACTGATTTTGTCAAGTATTATCCAACATATCGTGATCTTACTGCCGAACAGGCAAGAGGTTACTTTTCATGGAGAACAAACGTCCGGAACGGTCAGATAAAAAAAGCTCCTCTTCCTTTTGTATACATATATATCTATGAGCTGATAAACTGTATCGGAAGCAATGATCCGCAGGAATGCTTTGACAGGCTTAAAAAATTTGCCGGTGAGTATTGTTCCATAGATGAAAGCATAAAAAAATATACCGATCTATGGCTAAAGGACTTCATAGTATACTACGGGCTTCCCTCTTCGCTTGCTGATGATCTTTCTGATCTGCAATATGATAAATCGCTTCTCACACTGATTAATTATGAAGGACAGTCTGAAAATGATATTTTTGAAGCCATAAATACTCTCTCATCATATCAGATAACGAAATCCTTGTACTATTTATCTTCTCCCGATGAATTCAGAACTGTACTTATAAATAGCTTTATTAAGCTTTCTGATTTTTTTCGTAACAACAGAAAGAATTCACTTTGCAGCAAGCTCTTCGGAAATATTGTTGAATGCACATACAACATATTCGCTTCTGCCGTTTTCTATGACAGACAGCCTCTTCGCAGCTGTGATTATTCCTTAAACGAAATTCACAGCTTCTCATGCAGGAACGGTAAATGGAGCTGCCGCAAATATTACGGTAACCGCAGCAGGAACGGGCATCTTGGCGATTTTGTAAAAGCTGTTGACAGTCTTTTGCGTGATAATGCAGACTTTAAATACAAAATAAGCTACACAGGTGTTTCCAAAACCGCTGTTTCTATTATTAAAGCAGAAATAGAAGAATTAGAAAAAAACAGAAGAAAAAAAGCAAGTAAGAAAGTCGTTTTTGATCTTTCCAGGCTTGATGATATAAGGAAATCCTCAGATATTATACGTGATAAGCTGCTCGTTGATGAAGATATGGAACAGGAATACTTCTCAATTAACGAAGCTGCTCCTGACCAACAAAATAACATAAGTAATGGTTGTATGCTTGAAAAAGAAGAGAAAAATTTTTTATGCGGATTGCTTTATGGTAAATCTTTATCGGAAATCTCCAAGCAGTTTTCACTGCTGGCCGATTCAGTAAACGAAAAACTGTTTGAACATTTCAGCGATACAGTCATTGGATTTTCATCTGATGTTCCTTATATTATTGAAGATTATACCGATGAACTCAAAAAAATGTTCCCCAAGGAGTAAAAAATGAAAATACCTAAAAGAATAGCTTCTGCGGTTATCAATTCACTGAAAGGCGGCGTCGTACCGCGAACAGGTCTGCCATATATAACCGTAGGGCGCGAGTCCGAAATAAACGCCCTTCTGCATGACGTGGAGATAATCGCCGACGGCGGAGCCTCTTTCCGCTTTATAGTCGGAAAATACGGAAGCGGAAAAAGCTTTCTGCTGCAAACCATAAGAAGCCACGTTATGGACAGAAACTTCGTTGTTGTGGATGCCGATCTCTCCCCTGAACGCCGTTTACAGGGGACAAAAGGACAAGGGCTTGCAACATATAAAGAACTTATCCGCAATATGTCCACAAAAACGAGACCCGACGGAGGGGCGCTCACATTGATACTTGACCGTTGGATAAACGGAGTTCAGACCGAAACGGCAGCTGAAAGCGGACTCGCTGCTGACTCCCCTGAATTTGATAAAGCTGTAGAACGCAGGATCTACGAGGTCATAAACACCCTTAATGAAATGGTGCATGGATTTGATTTTGCAAAGCTGCTTACAGTTTATTATCGGGCGTCAGTAAGCGGGGATGACGAGAGCAAGGCAAAAGTAGTCAAATGGTTCCGCGGTGAATATACTACAAAAACGGAAGCCAGAACCGAACTCGGAATAAATATTATAATATCCGATGACGATTGGTACGAATACATCAAGCTCTTTGCCATGTTTCTTAAAATGGCAGGCTATAACGGACTTCTCATTCTGATTGACGAGCTTGTAAATATTTACAAAATTCCCAACAGCATAACCCGTCAGTATAATTATGAAAAGATACTTACGATGTATAATGATACTCTACAAGGGAAAGCAAAATATTTAGGTATTATTATGGGCGGCACACCTCAGTGCATAGAGGATACACGACGCGGAGTATACAGCTATGAAGCCCTGCGGTCGCGTCTTTCGGAAGGCCGTTTCGGACGTGAAGGGTTAAAAGATATGCTCGCTCCCGTTATACATCTTTCTCCCCTTACTTATGAAGAAATGCTCGTACTTACTGAAAAGCTCGCCGATATTCACAGTCAGCTTTTCGAGTATGAATCAAAAATCACCCAAAATGACATGATACGCTTTATTCAGCTTGAATTTGGACGTATCGGCGCTGACAGCCATATTACACCCCGTGAGGTTATCCGTGATTTTATAGAGCTGCTCGACATTATATATCAGAATCCGAATATAAATATCAGCGAATTCATTGATTCAGAATCACTTCAATATGCAAAGCCTTCACTCGAGAGCGCTGAGTCTGTTGAGGAAGAATTTGCTGAGTTTGAGATATAAGGAAGAAATAAATGAGTATATTTGACAGATATGCACCTTTTATACAGGATTTCATATACCGTAACAACTGGGAAGCACTAAGAGCAATACAAGCAGCTGCGGGAGATGCGATTTTCAATACCGACGAAAACGTTCTTCTGACAGCTTCGACAGCTTCCGGAAAAACCGAAGCTGCCTTCTTCCCTATACTTACTCTTTTTTCAGAGGATATGCCTGCATCGGTAGGAGCGATCTATATCGGTCCTCTTAAGGCACTGATCAATGATCAGTTCGCAAGGCTGAACGATCTCTGTGCCGAGGCTGAAATTCCGGTATGGCACTGGCATGGTGACGTCGCGCAGTCACATAAAAGTAAAATGCTTAAATCTCCTTCGGGAATACTTCAGATCACGCCGGAATCACTTGAAGCAATGATGCTTCGCAAACACGCTCTTATCCCAAAGCTTTTCGGAGATCTTCGGTTTATCGTGATCGATGAGATACATTCTCTTATGCGCGGCGACAGAGGCGGCCAAACTATCTGCCTTATCGAAAGGCTTTGCCGTATGGCTGGAGTCAATCCGCGAAGAATAGGCCTTTCCGCGACTATAGGAGATCCTGCTGCCGCGGGAGAGTTTCTTTCGTATGGTTCAGGAAGAGGAACTGTTATACCAAAGATCGATGCCAAAGGTATCAGCTGGCGGCTCTCTATGGAACACTTTTATATAAGTCAGCAGAATGACCCGGACGAAAAAGAGGTATCCGATGCCCTCCCGGTACTTGATGAAAGATCAGATACTGCTCCAAAATATGCAGACAAAGGCATGAGATATATATTTGAACATACAAGAGGTAAAAAATGCCTTGTTTTTGTCAATTCCCGTGAGGAATGCGAGGCTGTGACCACAACTCTCCGTTCCTACTGTGAAGCAAATCATGAAAAGGACCGTTTTCTTATACATCACGGAAACCTGTCGGCGGCATACCGGGAAACAGCTGAAATCGCCATGAAGGACGAAGATACCTTTATGACGACCTGTACTACAGCCACACTTGAACTCGGAATAGATATTGGCAGACTCGAAAGAGCATTTCAGATCGATGCCCCATTTACAGTATCTTCCTTTCTTCAAAGAATGGGGCGGACGGGAAGGCGCGATCTTCCGCCCGAGATGTGGTTTGTTATACGTGAGGAGCTCCCTGAGCCAAGGTCTATGCTCCCCGAAACTGTTCCGTGGAAGCTACTTCAGGGAATCGCTCTCATTCAGGTATATCTTGAGGAACGCTGGGTCGAACCGCCAAAGCTCGACAGACTGCCTTTCAGCCTGTTATACCACCAGACCATGAGTACGCTCGCTTCAAACGGCGAACTCTCCCCTGCAACGCTGGCTTCCAAGGTCCTTTCCCTGAAATACTTCAGCAGGATCTCTCAGGAGGATTATAAGCTCCTTCTTCGTCACCTTATTGAAATTGATCATATTCAACTTACTGAACAAGGCGGACTTATAATCGGTCTCGCAGGTGAGAGGATAGTGAACAGCTTTAAATTTTATGCTGTATTCCAGGAGAATGAAGAATACACGGTTCGCTGGGGCGCACAGGAGCTCGGTACAATCGTAATGCCGCCGCCTGTCGGCGAAAAAATCGCAATAGCAGGCCATGTGTGGGTAGTGGAAGAAATCGATCACAAACGAAAGCTCGTTTACTGCGAGCAGATAAAAGGAAAGGTACCTGCATATTTCGGTGACTGCCCCGGTGACATAAATACCAAGATTTTACTTAGAATGAAGGAAGTTCTCCGCGAGAATAAAAAGTATCCTTACCTGATGAAAAACGCTGTCATCAGGCTTGACCAGGCGCGCCTGAGCTCCTCAAACGCAGGACTCACAGATAGACCGCTTATATGTCTTGGTGGAAATATGTGGTGCCTTTTTCCCTGGCTTGGGACATATTCTTTTTTTGCAATGGAACGCTTCCTGAAGATCAAATGCTCCGAAAGACTTGGTTTACGAGGTATGGATTCCTCCCGCCCATATTATATTCAGTTTACAATGAGTGTTTCGGAAGGAGAATTCTTCTCAATTATTGCGGAAGAGGCGGCTAAGGAATTTGATCCGATGGATCTTGTTTATCCCGGAGAAGTACCGATTTTTGAAAAATATGATGAATTTTTGCCTGAAATACTTGTAAAAAAAGGTTTTGCTTATGGAATACTAGGTATTAGTGAAATGAAGGAACGTGTTTTAAGCTGGAAGAACTTAATTAATTAAACAGCAATTTTTGTCTTGATTTTTCAGCTAAAAAATGATATAATAATACATAATAAAAATACAAAAAGATATGAGGTAGATTATTTTATGAAGATTCAACAGCTTGAATATGTCATCGCTGTGGCGAGAGAAGGCAGTATTACTAAAGCAGCAAAAAAACTTTACCAGGCACAGCCTAATATCAGCATCGCATTAAAGGAACTTGAAGCCTCTCTGGGGATACAGATATTTAACCGCTCACCTAACGGTATGATTCTCACTCCCGAAGGTGAGGAATTTCTCGCAAGAGCTCAGACTATAGTTGATGAAATGCAGAGTCTTGAAAGAGACTACGCTCAGACACCTGAAAACGAGATGGAGCTAAAGGTGGCTGCTGCCCGTTCAACTTATGCTATAAACGCAATGGGAAAACTCATAAGCGATTATTATGAAAAAACCGATAAAATCGAAGTCCACGTAATGGAAACCAGTACAGTCAAGGTAATGGAAGACATATGCGCAGGAAAATTTGACATAGGTTTTATCCGTATACCAAGCAGTCATGCAGAAATGATAGAAAGCCGTTTAAGATCAAGAAATCTCATAGGAAAAACAATAATGGAGTTCCCTTTGCAGATCGTTATGAAAAACAGTCATCCCCTTGCTCAGTACGATGATATTCCTTATGAGCTTCTCTATGAATATCCTGAGATAATACACGGAGACGATGAGCCTGAAATGATGAGACGCGCTTCCATAAACCAGAATTATGATGATAAGCGCTCCACAAAACGCATTCTCATATATGACCGCGGTACACAGATCACAATGCTTAAAACAGTTAAGAATGCATATATGTGGGTTCCTCCGATGAATCAGAAGATACTTAAATACAACGATCTTATTCTGAAAAAATGTTCATACGCAAATAACCTTAACCGTGATATGATCATATACAGAAAAGCAAGTGAAAACAACACCCTTATAGCAGACTGTGTCAGGACCGTATTTGAATACGCTGACAGAGTTGAAGGAATGGAAATATAAATTTAACCCCGATCAGGCGGATTACCGTCTTTGATCGGGGCTTTTTTCTAAAAAAAAGAATGAGAGCCATTAGGGGGGAGGTTCTCATTCTTAATAAGGGGATATGAGATTGTCATTTATGAAAGAATGACTTTCCATAAATTATTATAGCATAAGGGCCTGTATATTGCAAATATAAAATATCTATCCCTTTATATATAAATTTTATATTTGATTATTTAAGTAAGCAATTTACACTATATTCATAAACAGTTATTTTTTAAGAAACAAAAGCTCCGCTTTTTGGCGGAGCTTCGTTATCAGTCAGAAATAAATACTTCAAAGGCTCTGTAAGCCATATACGTATCGACCTTGGATACTATCTCATATGGCGCATGCATAGATAACACAGGAACGCCAAGATCTATGGTATCAACATTAAGATTGGCAATATATGCAGCAACTGTTCCGCCGCCGCCTTCATCGACCTTACCGAGCTCCCCTGTCTGCCAGATAACATTATGCTTATCCATAAGGCGTCTTATGCGCCCGGTAAATTCGGCAGACGCATCTGAGGTTCCTGCCTTTCCTCTTGCACCTGTATACTTTGTAACAACAACGCCGTGATTTATATATGCGCTGTTGTTTCTTTCGTTTACCTCGGGAAAAGTGGGGTCATATGCTGCATTTACATCAGCAGAAAGGCATTCCGAAGCCGAAAGAACAGTTCTTGCGTCTGAACCAAGCGATTCTGCTATATCCGCTATAAAAAACTCAAGATATGCAGAACGAAGACCTGTATTACCGTCACTTCCCGTTTCTTCCTTGTCGGTAAGAACGGTTACAACAGTATGAACGGGCTTCTTGCACTCGGCAGTCGCCATAAGAGCAGGATATGCGCAAACCTTATCATCATGACCGTAGGCGCCGACCATGCTTCTGTCAAAGCCTACATCCTTTGCCTTAAAGGCAGGCACCGCTTCCAGTTCGGCAGAAATGAAATCAGCTTCTGTAATGCCATACTTTTCAAAAAGTATGTTCATTATGTTCAGCTTTACTGCTCCGCTCTCCTCATCATTTTTGAAAGGCCGCGAACCAATTATGATATTGAGCTGTTCGCCTGTGATGCCTTTGCTCATAGGCTTCTGCATCTGTGCAGCTGCAAGATGAGGAAGAAGATCTGTCACTACAAATACAGGGTCTTTTTCGTCCTCACCGATATTTACCAAAACAGCTGTACCGTCAGCCTTGATAATAACGCCGTGAAGCGCAAGCGGTATAGTAGTCCATTGATACTTCTTGATACCGCCATAGTAATGCGTCTTAAAAAGAGCCAATTCAGTATCCTCATAAAGAGGGTTCTGCTTAAGATCAAGTCTTGGCGAATCGATATGTGCAGCACATATCCTCAATCCCTCCTCGATAGGAGAAGAACCGATAACAGCCGCTAAAACGGATTTACCGCGATTGTTTCGGAAAATCCTGTCACCTGCTTTAAGCTTCATTCCTGCTTTAAACTCAACAAAGCCTTTCTTTTTAAGCAGTTCTATGGAATAAATAACTGCTTCACGTTCTATTTTCGCCTTATTCATAAAGTCCTTATAACCTTCACAAAATTTGTCGCAAGCCTTCATGTCTTTATCAGAAATAAGGTGACAAGCGTTCTTATGCTGAACAAGCAGCTTCTCCTTGAGCTTCTTTGCAGCATCTTTTTTTTCTGCCATTTAAAACAACTCTCCCTTCGCAGAAAAATATGTATAACAGCCATATGGCCGGTCTACTGCGCTTTTACAGCGTGCTGTCCCATAAAAAGCTCCCTTATCTTACCGGAAACTTCCCATGAAATATCATTAACGACATCAATACTGCCGTTATTATGTATAACGTAATCCGAATGAGTGCGGAAAAAGCTTTCATCAAGCTGTGAATTCATTCGTCTTCTTGCCTGATCATGAGTCAGTCCGTCACGCGAAATAATTCGCTTTTCACGAATATCCGCATCAGCAAGTACAGATATTATTATCTCACAAAAATCATCAGCTCGACTTTCAAATAAAGTCGGAGCATCAAGAAGAATGAGCTTTTCACCCTTCATTGAATGATACCTGATCTGTTTCAGTATCTCTCCTGTAATGTAAGGATATGTAATGGTATTAAGAGTCTCAAGCTTTGCCCTGTCTGAAAAAACGATAGAAGCAAGAGCCTTTCTGTTCAGGGTGCCGTCTTCATTAATAACGGAATTTCCGTAAAAATCAGCAATCTCATCAAGACACTTTGTCCCTTTTTCAACTACCTTACGAGCCACCTGGTCGGCGTCGATTATGGCGAAGCCGTTAGAAGCAAAGACCTTTGAGACCGTACTCTTCCCCGCCCCCGTCTGTCCTGTGAGACCTACAACCATAACTCCGTTGAGACTGTTCATATCCTTATCACCTCGAATCCTGCCGCCCTTATCAGACGGTTATATACCGCAAGTCCTACTCCCTGCTTGGAAGGAGCACGAACATAGACCTTTTCGGCACCGGCGTCATCAAGCTCCCGAAGTCTTTGGAACAATAAATGAGCCTGCTCGGAACTGTTTCTGCCGTAGGTCATATATCTGTACGGAAAATTTTCCCTGTCATCATCAAAAATCAGTGAAAAAACCTCATTGCCGCCGCGCTTTCCCACATAGGAAATAAAATCCTCCAGAGAGCTCTCCACCATTATTATATCTGCCTTAGGCGAATAGTGCTTATACTTCATTCCCGGCGAAGCAGCCTTCTCCCCCGCTTCAAGTTCGTGAAGAATTGCGTGGTCAATGATAACGTCATCGCATACCTCAAGAAGCATTTCTCTTGTTACACAGCCGGGTCTGAGAATTCTTGCAGTCCTGTCTCCCTCAATGGAAATTACAGTTGATTCAACTCCGAATTCGGAGCTTCCGCCGTCAACAACAGCAGCTATTTTTCCATTCATGTCGCGCATAACGTGCGAAGCAGATGTGGGACTCGGATAGCCTGATGTATTTGCCGAAGGAGCGGCTATAGGTCTGCCTGAAAGCTCAATTATCCTGTGCATTACAGGATGTGAGGGCACTCTTATGCCTACAGTATCAAGTCCTCCGGAAGTTATCATTGGTATCCTGTCGTTTTTGGGGAGGACAACAGTAAGAGGTCCGGGGCAGAATCTCTCTGCAAGTCTGTATGCAAGCTCTGGTATGAAGCTTGTATAATCAGAGGCCTGAGAAAAATCAGCAAGATGTACTATAAGCGGATTATCAGCAGGTCTGCCTTTAGCCGCAAAAACCTTTCGTACAGCCTCCTCGTTGGAAGCGTCTGCACCAAGTCCGTAGACTGTTTCGGTCGGAATACCGACGATCTCGCCTTTTCTTATATAATCAGCAGCTATTTCAAGGTCTTGTTCCTTGTTATTTAGTAAAACTGTATCCATAAAAACTACGCTTCCTGACTTGCGAGCCTGGCAGCCTGGTCGGCAGTGGCAAGCGCATCAAATACTTCATCAAGATTTCCGTTAAGGATGTCTTCGAGTCTGTATATAGTCAGACCGATACGGTGGTCCGTAAGACGTCCCTGCGGATAATTGTAAGTTCTGATCCGCTCGGAGCGGTCACCTGTACCGACCTGCATTTTTCTCTCCGATGCGATCTTTGCGTCTTGCTCCTCCTGCATAGCCTCGTAAATCCTTGAGCGCAGAATTTTCATTGCTTTATCTTTGTTCTTATGCTGACTTCTTTCATCCTGACACTCCACTACGGTATTTGTAGGGAGATACGTAATTCTTACGGCGGATTCCGTTTTATTTATATGCTGTCCGCCTGCACCGCTTGCGCGGAAATAATCTATTTTCAGATCCGTGGGATTAATTTCGAGTTCTACCTCGTCTGCTTCGACGAGAACCGCCACGGTAACGGTTGAAGTATGGATACGCCCCTGCGATTCTGTTTCAGGGACACGCTGAACGCGGTGAACTCCGCTTTCATATTTAAGGCGCGAATACGCTCCGTCACCTTCTATCGAGAAGCTTATTTCCTTAAAGCCTCCGAGTTCTGTCGGATTGGCACTGAGAATCTCCTGTTCCCAGCCCATGGCCTCCGCATACATGGTATACATACGATATAAGGAATTGGCAAAAAGCGAAGCCTCCTCGCCGCCGGCGCCGCCTCTTATCTCAATAATAACGCTCTTGTCATCATTGGGATCCTTTGGTAAAAGAAGAACCTTGAGCTCCTGAGTGCACGACTCCATCTTCTCTCTTGACTCATCGTACTCAGCCTGAGCCATATCCTTGAAGTCTTTATCAAGGCCGCCTGCCTCAAGAAGCTCCTTCGCCTCATCAAAGGCTGCCTGTGCCTTTTTGTATTCTCTGTACTTTTCAATGATGGGAGTCATATTCTTATACTCTTTCATCAACTGGGTATAGAGCTTATTATCGTTAACAATATCAGGCTGAGACAGCTTTTCGCTTATCTCTTCATATTTTTGCTCCATGAGAGCAAGCTTTTCAAACATCAGTTATTCTCCTTATTGCAAATAATAATAAATCATCATCTGCAAAAGGCTAACCTTCTTCTGAATGCTTGATGCTTCGGATACTCTTTTCGATCTTGCTGCGGGCGACCATAAACTCGCGTGTACACTTCATGCATCTGAGCCTGAAGTCCATTCCTGAACGGATAACATACATTTCATTACCACCGCATGGATGGTTCTTTTTCATCGTCAGAACGTCACCGGGCCTTATATCCAAAACAGTATCCTCCTTTCATGGTACATAAAAAATCGAACATTTTTATTATACCCTAAATTTGATCTCAAATCAATATTTTAGAGGTATATTTTTTTCATTTTGGTGAAAAATAATAAAAACTCCCAGTCAAACATATTAAACACATACAAAAAAGGAAGGATCATTTATGATTTCAAGGGTTACTGCCGAATTTGAATCGCCGGAAATGGCGGAATATGCAATGAAAAGAGTCAGAGAAAGCATACAATATGTTTACTCCGCAAAAATGATAGAAGAAAAGAAGCAAGCTATAAGCCGTAAAACAGCGCTTTCGGTTATACCAGCATATTATAACAGTCACACCAATATGCTCACATCTGTATTGGATTCTCCCGTTTCGGACGAAGCATTTCATGATCATATAATAAAAAGGAAGGCATATTCGTGTATTATCTGCGGCAGCGCTGCTGTGGACAACGTTATTGCTCTTCTTAATTCGCTCGGCGGAACAAATATAAGGTTTGCTCAATAGAATACTTTGCCTCCATGCTGCATAGAATTGACTATCCAAGCAATATACGGAGGTAAAAATATGGAATTCAGACCTGAAGGCTGTATTTATGATTCAGCCGAAAATCAAAATTATATTTCTTCACCCGAGGGTTTGTCCGAAGCAATGGAAAAAGGCATAATTCTCGAAGCAAGAGCTGTTAGATGTACAAGCCGTCACGATCTTATCGTTGAACTGCCGTGTGCAAAAGGCATCATACCGCGAAACGAGGGCGCACTGGGAATAGATGACGGCAAAACAAAAGATATAGCTGTAATATCAAGAGTTAACAAAATCGTATGCTTTACCGTTTCTTCAATAAGCCTTTCAGACGAAGGAGAAGTAATTGTCTCTCTGTCCCGAAAGAACGCGCAGCTCAGATGCATGAACGATTATATCTCCGTTCTAAAAAGCGGAGATATAATCTCCGCAATGGTGACACACCTTGAAAAATTCGGGAGCTTTGTGGATATTGGCTGCGGTATCCCCTCTCTCATACCGATCGATTCGATGTCAGTATCCCGCATATCACACCCATCAGATCGTTTTTATGTCGGACAACTTATAAAAGCTATCGTTAAAACAAACGAAAACGAAAGGATATATCTTACTCACAAGGAACTTCTCGGTACATGGACAGAAAACGCTTCATGCTTTTCAGAAGGCGAGACTGTACCCGGAATAGTACGTTCAATTGAGGATTATGGTATTTTTGTGGAACTAACACCAAATCTTGCAGGTCTTGCCGAACCAAGAAGCGGAATTCATTCGGGACAAAGTGTAAGTGTTTACATAAAGGCGATAATCCCCGAAAAAATGAAGGTAAAGCTCGTGATCGTAGATGTATGCGGCAACGAGTTCTCATTAATGCATGAAAATAAATACTTCATAAACGATACCCACATCAGTGAATGGATATATTCGCCTCCCGGATCAGGAAAAGATATTTCAACCTTATTCATATAAAAAAAGCACCTGTAAAACAGGTGCTTTTTGAAAATAATCTCAGTATGCAATCTCTTCTGCGATATGATGAAGCTTTTCATCATAATCCTTATGCATTGAAAGAGCTTCCTGAATATCGTAATCCACAAGCTTGCTGTCCTTGATACCGACAACACGGTTGCTGATACCCTGCTCAAGGAGCTCAACTGCATAATATCCCAGTCTTGTAGCTTCAACTCTGTCTCTTACTGTAGGTGAACCGCCTCTCTGTACGTGACCGAGGATAGTGAATCTTGCGTCAATGCCTGTCTTTTCCTGAAGCATCTTTGCAATCTCTTCACTGTGACCAACACTTTCAGCAACGATAACAACAAAGTTCTGCTTGCCCTTTGCCTTTTTAGCCAGCATTGTGTTTGCAATCGCATTTATATCGTAAGGAACTTCCTTTGTGATGATGTCTGTTGCACCACAGGCAACGCCTGTATTTACAGCAATATGACCGGCTCCTCTTCCCATTACCTCAACAACTGAAATTCTGTCATGAGACTGAGCTGTATCACGAAGCTTGTCAACAAGCTCCATAGCAGTGTTCATAGCTGTATCAAAGCCTATAGTGTAATCTGTGCAGGCAATGTCATTGTCGATAGTTCCGGGAACACCGATACAAAGCACACCCTGTGCAGAAAGATCAGCCGCACCTCTGAATGAACCGTCTCCACCGATAACAACAAGACCTTCGATTCCAAGCTCGTCAAGCTTAGCCTTGCCCTTTGCCACACCTTCGGCTGTTCTGAATTCGGGACATCTTGCAGTATAAAGAACTGTACCGCCTCTGTGTATAATATCAGAAACGCTTCTCTCGTCCATTTTAATAATATCGCCGTTCAAAAGGCCAACATAACCTCTGCGTATACCGTAGACCTCCATGCCCTTTGCAAGAGCCGATCTAACAACTGCTCTTACAGCAGCATTCATTCCGGGAGCATCGCCGCCGCTTGTTAAAACACCGATTTTCTTGATCATACATATTCTCCATTCTGCACTTGGCATATATTGTTTAACCCGCAAAAAACTGCGGCATAATTCCATACTTCTCTATTTTACTACTTTGCGATAAAAATGTCAAGAGTATTCCTTATTTTTTCATTTTTATAAACAGATCGAAATGAAAATTAATTTATCAGTCCGATATTTGAAGCGCCATAAAGCTTTTTAAGTTCCTCATATGAGGCTTCATTTACATTTAATGACATTCTCATACGCGGAGCGACCGTCTTCTTCAGATCCGTAAAATAAAAACATACGTTTGTATCGCCTTTGAAGCGGCGGCATATTTCTGTAAGTTCCTGTATGGAATGGTCCCCTGACGACGTTGTCTTCACACAAAGCTTCTGAGTGGAGATAAGTCTTTCAAGCTCTGCTTCCGCAGTTACAGACCCGCAAATAACGGTCTTCTGATCGTCCTTTACTGATATTTTTCCGTTAATAAAAACAATAGCGTCTTTTTTTATTTTCGCACCGTTAAGCAGAAACAATTCAGGGAAAACAACACCTTCTATTTCCCCCGTTTCATCAGAAAACGTAACAAAGCACATTTTATCGCCCTTCCGCGTAACGTGAAGCTTAAAATCCTCTACAAAGCATATGAGCCTGATATTCGTTCCGTCTTTTATCTTTTCGTCGGAAATGATCTCTCCCGCCCTTTGAGCATGCATTATCTCTTTCATCCAATTGTACGGATCAAGAGGATGCCCGCTAAGATACATTCCCGTAGCATCTCTTTCCAAAGCCAAAAGCATCTGCGTATCATATTCTGGACGGAAAGGCATCTTAAATTCCATGTCGGTTGTATCTGTTCCTTCGAGAAAATTCAGCTGTCCTTCTATAACACCCCTGGCTCCTGCACCTGTCATTTCAAGCAGAGCCTCATAGTTTTCGAGCATTTGCCTGCGGTTAAGTCCGAGGCCGTCAAAAGAACCTGCTTTTATAAGGTTTTCAAGTGCTTTTTTATTCAGTTCCCTGCCTTCAACTCTTTCACAGAAATCCTGTAAGCTGTAGTAATCCCCGTTTTTCTCGCGCTCTGCAATTATTTTGTCAGCAAGTCCGCTTCCGACATTTTTAATTGCAAGCAGACCGAAATACATCTTTCCGTCTGTATAAGTAAAATTTCTTTTGCTTTTATTTATGTCAGGATTCAGAATATCTATCCCATTCTCCCGGCATGAGGCGATATATTCGGCAAGCTTTGTACTCACGCTCATAACACTGGACATCAGCGCCGCCATGTAGATGCCGCGATAATGATATTTAAGATATGCAGTCTGGTATGCAAGGTATGCATAAGCCGCCGCGTGCGACTTATTGAAAGCATATGACGCAAAACTGATCATTTCATCAAAGACAGAGTTTGCAATATCCTCTGAAATTCCGTTTTCAGCTGCGCCGCTCACAAAGCTTTCACGCTCTTTAAGCATGACATCATGCTTTTTCTTAGCCATTGCTCGTCTTACAATATCTGCATGTCCGTATGAATATCCTGCAAGCTTGCGGCAAATCTCCATTACCTGTTCCTGATAGACCATACACCCGTAGGTATCAGCGAGAATATCCCGCAGCAACGGATGCTTATAGGTAACTTTCCCGGGATTCTTCTTATTTTCTATGTATACAGGTATTGACTTCATAGGTCCCGGACGGTACAGGGAAATAATTACAATCAGATCTTCAAGACGTTCAGGACAAAGCTCCATAACACGAGCCGTCATTCCTTCGCTTTCAAACTGAAAAACGCCCTCCGTATCGCCTTCAGACATCATACGGTATACATCCGGATCATCTGTCGGAACAGACGAAATATCAAAATCGGGATCGTTCATCCGTATCTCATTTACAGTATCCCTTATGATCGTAAGGTTGCGAAGTCCGAGAAAGTCCATTTTAAGGAGTCCGAGAGACTCAAGAACAGTCATGGTATACTGTGTGACTATGGTATCATCGTTGCGCTGCAGCGGAACAAGATCACTCAGTGGAACAGCGGATATTACAACACCTGCAGCGTGCGTGGAGGCATGTCTTGGCATTCCCTCAAGCTGTCTTGCAAGATCAATAAGCTTCCTCATATTCCGATCGGTCTGATAAAGGGAGCTGAGCTCCTCCGACTCCTTCAGTGCTTCATCAAGAGTTGCCCTGGGGTCGATTTCCTTTGCTGCTTTATCACAAAGCTGATAGGATATTCCGAGAACACGTCCCACATCACGGACAGCCGCCCTCGCCTTAAGAGTATCAAACGCAATTATCTCGGATACATAGTCAGCTCCATAGCGCTGGACTACGTAATCCTTGACGTTCTGTCTGCCTTCAATACAGAAATCAATGTCGAAATCAGGCATGCTTACTCTTTCGGGATTCAGGAACCTCTCAAACAAAAGATTGAATTTTATCGGGTCTATTCCTGTTATACCGATACAATAAGCGCAGAGACTTCCCGCACCGGAACCTCGTCCCGGCCCCACAGGTATATTATGATCACGGGCATACCGTATAAAATCCCATACGATGAGATAATAGTCCGTATAACCCATTTTTGTTATAATGTCGAGCTCATACTCCATTCTTTCAATAACTTCTTCAGATGGGGAATTTCCGTATTTTTCATACATTCCCTTACGGCACAGCTCTCTGAAGTAGGTATTGTTATCACTGACGCCTTCTATTCTGAATTTCGGAAGCTTTATTTTACCGAACTCAAATTCAACATTGCATCTTTCCGCTATTCCGGAAGTATTTATGATAGCTTCCTCATGCCCTTTAAAAAGCTCTGCCATTTCATCGGCAGATTTAAGATAAAATTCATCATTCTCAAATCGTAACCTGTCTGTATCGTCAAGGGTTTTGCCGGTCTGGATACACAGCAGAACATCCTGTACTTCGGAATCTTCCTTATTTATATAGTGACAGTCATTTGTCACAGCAAGAGGAATACCGGTTTCTGTCGAAAGCTTGTATAAAAGCGGAAGTATTCTGAGCTCGTCCTTAATGCCATGATTCTGTATCTCTATAAAATAATTGTTCTCGCCGAATATTTCAAGATACTTTAAAGCGACAGCTTTTGCTTCATCATAGCTTCCTTCAACCAGCAAGCGCGGTATCTCACCGGCAAGACAAGCTGACATACAAATAAGTCCGCTGTGATATTTTTTAAGAAGCTCAAGATCAACTCTCGGTCTGTTATAAAAGCCCTCAATACTTGCAAGAGATACGAGTTTTACCAGATTACGGTACCCCTCATTGTTTTCACATAGAAGCACCAGATGATAGGGTGACGAATCCAGTCTTGCATCACGGTCATGTCTTGTACGTCTTGCAACATACACCTCACAGCCTATCACAGGCTTTATTCCTTCAGACTTTGCAGCATTATAGAACTCAACAGCTCCGTACATATTGCCGTGATCCGTTATCGCAACTGCTTTCTGTCCAAGCTCCTTTACACGCTTTATCAGCTCTTTTATGCGGCAGGCACCGTCAAGGAGGCTGTACCCGGTATGGACATGTAGATTTACAAAGTCTTCACTTCTCACTTACTGCACCTCCGCTGCGTAGTTCTTCTGCAATTTTAGCTAATTTCTTGAAACGATGATTTACTCCTGATCTGCTTATAGGCTCACTTAAAGTCTCTCCGATTTCCTGAAGACTCATATCTATGTTTTCCAGACGCAGTACAGCAACTTCTCTCAGTTCGTCCGAAAGATTATCAAGTCCGATCCTCTTATCAATAAGCTTGATGTCATCTATCTGCTTTAAAGCAGCTTTTACGACCTTATCGATATTAGCAGCGTCACAGTTGGCTATCCTGTTCGCTTTATTACGGATGTCCTTATATATTTTCATATTCATAAGATCCAAAGTGCATTGCTGCGCACCGATAAAGGTCAGCGTATCTTCAATGGATTCACTGCCCTTTATATAAACAATATGCTGTCCTCTCCTGAGAACAGTTTTAGCCGTTACACCTATATCGCCGAGAAGAATAGAAAGCTGTTCAGCCAGCTTTTCCTGCGGGCATGCAAATTCAAGATGATACTCCTTTGAGGGATCATTTACACTTCCACAGGCAAGAAAAGCTCCTGCTGTAAAAACTCCGAGACTATTGGTGGCAATAATCTCGGAATCTATAGTCCTCACCGGATATGTAAATTTGTATTTGCTGAATATTTCCTCCGCGGCAATTCCAGAAAAGTCATAACCATAAAGAGTTATGCCGTTTTTTCGGATCTGTGTATTGCATTCCGCCTCTTTACGAAATACCGCCTTGTACAGTCTGCCAAAGAGCTCCGATGTGACGGAGCTTTCGCTCTGAAAACATATATGCTTTTCAGTAAGAGTTCTGCAGAATAAAAGCATACCGTAAAGACAGGCAAACCGCTTTTCCTTATCATTTACAGAGGCACTTATCTCGATCCTAACATCATTTGAGAATGACACTTAAACTCACTCCCGCTTTCAGAATTTCCTGTCCTTGGCTATATCCCTATGATACTTTTGCACCTTGTATTCCTTTTCTTCAAGATGATCTGCCATAAGCTCGGCAAAGGTTATCGATCGATGCTTACCTCCTGTACAGCCGAAAGAAATCACAAGCTGGCTTTTTCCCTCACGCACATACAGCGGAATAAGAAAATCGATCATATCCGTAATTTTGCCGAAAAGTATCTGTGACTGCTCAAAGCTCATAACATAGTCTCTGACACAGGCTTCAAGACCTGTATGATTACGAAGCTCGTCAATATAATGAGGATTAGGAAGGCAACGCACATCAAAAACAAGATCAGCTTCGGTAGATACGCCATACTTAAAGCCGAATGACATTACCTTTATAATAAGAGAATCCGAATTTTTTTCAAGAAAAAGGCTTTTAACCTGCTCTTTTAGCTGTGAAGCCGTAAAATTCGATGTTTCTATGTAGTAATCGGCTATCTCCCTTAACTGAGAAAGCTGAACCCACTCATAATTAATCGCTTCATGTATATTACCGTTGAATTTTTCCGAAAGCGGATGCTTGCGTCTTGTCTCCTTATAACGCATAAGCAGAACATCATGACTCGCTTCTATGAAAAGCACCTTCACATCAACGTCAGACTGTTTTTTCAGATCCTGCCATGACCTGATTATCTCAGCAAACATATCACCAGTTCTTATATCAACAGCAACAGCTATCTTGCTTATACCTGTCTCTGACTGTCTGCACAGATCAACGAACTGCGTTATCAGCTTTGGCGGAATATTATCGATACAGTAAAACCCGATGTCCTCCATAACGTCCATAACGCTGGATTTCCCGGAGCCGGACATTCCAGTAACAATCAAAAGCTGCATATATCTCTCCTCACATCAATCAGTATCAGCAAAGGATCACAGGTTCAAGCTCCAGCTGATAGCCGGTCTTTTCCTTTACGATCTTTTTAACATTTTCACATAATTCCAGTACATCAGCACATGTAGCATAGCCTTTATTAATAACAAATCCGCTGTGCTTTTCACTTACCATGGCTCCGCCGCAGGTAAGACCTTTGAGACCGCACTGATCTATAAGAAGAGACGCGTAACTTCCCTCAGGACGCTTGAACGTACTGCCGGCACTCGGATATTCAAGAGGCTGTTTTGAGCTTCTCTTAGCCATACACTCGTTCATAGCTGCTTTGATCTCGTCAGAATCACCTTCTGTAAGTTCAATTGAAACAGATGTAATGACACGGCTGCTGTCAGAGAAAAAGCTTCTGCGGTATGAAAGTTCCATATCTTTATTATAAATAGTTCTGATATTGCAATTCTCATCTATATACTCGGCCGAAACCACAATATCTTTCATTTCGCTTCCGTATGCTCCTGCATTCATATACAGAGCGCCGCCCACCGTTCCGGGAATTCCGAAAAGGTTTTCCATTCCCGTAAGGCCGACCTGCTGAGCTCTGACACACACCGAAGCAAGCAGAGCACCTGCGTCGCAGCGGATGGTATTTCCACTTACCTCTATTCCCGAGAAATCGCTGCCAAACAGCAATATCACTCCGTCAAATCCCTCATCGGAAACGATAACATTGCTTCCTCGGCCGAGGATGCCGTATTTTATACCGCGCTCTTTCAGAAAGCGTATAAGCTCCGCAGCTGATCGAGCTGAATTAACGTTGATAAGAGCTCTGCACGGACCTCCGAAACGGAATGTTATATATTCGCTCATCGGACACTCGGGCTTTATTCTGCACCCAAGTTCTCCGCACAGTTCTGTCAATTCGCTTATATCTATCATACTTTCCCCCTGGTATCAAAATGTTCTGTTCATAAGACTGTCAAAAGGCTTCATAATCACGAACTACTTCCTTTGGATCAGATTCCATGCCAAGTCTGTTAAGAAGCTCTCGGGCAGCATTATAGCCCATTTTCTTCTGTCTGTTGTTCATGGCTGCGACCTCAAGGATAACAGCAAGATTACGTCCGGGCTTTACAGGGATTGTAAGGGACGGGATCTTAACGCCAAGAAGGCTTACAAATTCCGTATCTACGCCCATTCTGTCATATACTTTTTCTGAATTCCACTGTTCGAGCTCAACAACAAGGTCTATCTTTTCAGTCATTTTAACTGCACCGATACCGAACAGTCGTCTTGCATTTATTATACCTATGCCTCGAAGCTCAAGGAAATGCCTGATATTGTCAGGCGAGCTTCCGACAAGACTGATATTTGAGACCTTTCTTATCTCAACAGCATCGTCGGCAACAAGCCTGTGTCCGCGCTTTACAAGCTCAATTGCAGTCTCGCTCTTACCTACTCCGCTTTCACCTGTAATGAATACACCTTCGCCGTAGATCTCGATAAGAACGCCATGACGTGTTATTCTCGGTGCAAGTGTCAGATTGAGGAATGCAATAAGTCCTGCAATGAAATTTGAGGTACTGTCCTTGCTTCTGAGCAGAGGGACCTCATACTCCTTGGCAAGCTCAAGCATTTCCGCAAAATACGGAAGCTCCCTTGAGATTATAAGAGCAGGTATGCGCTGAGCAAAGAGGAGCTGTAAGCGTTCTCTCCTTGTTTTCTCATCTATGGTCGAAAGATATGCAAATTCCATCTTTCCTATGATCTGGATACGCTCGGGGTTGAAATACTCATAGAAGCCCATGAGCTGGAGTCCCGGACGGTTTACGTCATTCTCGTCGATCATAAGTTCCTTAGCATCTTTTGGGATATATATCGTTTCAAGCTTGAATTCGTCTATAACTCTCTGAAGCGATACCTTGAAATTCTCTGCCATAATACACTCCGTTCTCCGATCTGAGATCGGGGGTTATTTTCAGCCGAGCACGAATGAATTATATCCGCATCCGACTATTTCATCCTTTGCGTCAAGAAGATCCTGAGTGCTGAGTGTCATTCCCGAAACACGAACCACAACATTGAAATCATCCACATCTTCTCCGACAAGATCAAGCATTTTTTTCACATTCTCAGCAGGAGTCCCTGAAAATTCGTAGACCGTATCTGCTGTATATACTCCATAGCTCAAAGCGTCAAGGTCAATATTAAGCACTACGGTATTGACCTTAAGAAGCATTGGCTGGATTATATCATTATTTCCTTTCAAAAGCTCCGAAGCGGAGACCTCGAGCATCATATTTGCTCCGTTCTCCATTATACGGTCATAAAGCAGGTTCGCAGCCGACGTAAGAACCATATATCTGTCAGAACTTATCACAGATTCGCCGAGATATTCAACGTCCGAATCGCGAAAAACAGGGAAAATAAAATCACTGCATACGACCTTTTCAAAGCCTGCTGACGAAAGCTCATCAGCAATATCACTGTTATATGTAACAGCTCTGTCAGAAAACGGGGACATCCAGGGCTTACCGCCCGCCTCAATTGCATTGTCAATCCACTGGGAACCGTCATCAAGTGTATAGTATCCCATATCGCGGAAAGCGTCAGGAACGATGCTGTCACTGAAAGTACTCATCATGGCCACAGGCTTATAACCTTCAGAAGAGATGGCTGTTACAATGTCCGTAAGCTTTATTTCAGACTGTACAGCGCCCGCCTGCTTTGCAAAATAATTGGAAGTATCATAATAGATATTGCCTCCGCTGACCTTTAAAGGAACTTCGATATATCTTATCTTTTCATCGGAAGGGACCCGTTTAAGTGCTGTCTTTACAGCCTCGGGACTTGAAAGATCCATTGGCGAAAGAGCATAAGCGCAGTAATTCTCCGTATTGATCGGAGGCGCTATATTATTAGGATCTACGTCAGTCAAAGGCTCACCGTTCTCGTCCGTCGGTGTTTCATCAGGCAGGACAATAGATGATGAGTCGGTCTTATCTCCTTTTTTGTTTGAGTAATTGATAAGGGGTTCGGCTACACTGTATCCAAGGAAACCAATACCGCCGATCAGAAGTACTGTAAGGCCGATAGAAAAAGCTTTACCGACAGGACTTTTACCGTAGTAATTCTTTTCCTTTGTCTTATAGATTTTCCTTCCTTTGTTCTTAAACTTCATTAAATAACTCTCCTATATCAGTATATTGCACTTATTTAAGAGAATATACTGCCATTGAAATTATCCCGAGATACACAAGCATTGCGGGAAATCCCCTGAATGCAGCAGGTACCTTTGAAGAATTCAGCTTTTTATATGCAGCAGTCAGAATAAGCGATGCAAGAATAAAACCGATACCGGCTTCAAATCCACCAGCAATGTAATTCCCGAATCCGAATGAAGGTCCTTGTTCGGACGCCCGAGTATTTATAGTAAACAAAGTTCCCATTACAGCGCAGTTGAATGCAGATACATGGATATATTTCCTGAATCCTTCAAAAAAGCTGCCTGACACAAAAAACGCCACAGTCAGAAGCAGTACATATAACGCTCCGACAACAAGGGTATAGAACAGCAGCCTGAGATCAGATATGTCTGATGGCATGAGGCTGTCGATAAGATAAGCAGCAGCCGCTCCTACAGTAGTAAATATGGTTATGACACCTGCCGTAGCCACAAGATTTTTCCTGCTTCCCGCAGCAATAAATATAGTGCTTGTTCCCAAAGCCTGGGATAAAATAAGGTTAGCAGCAAGAAGGGCTATGAGTTCATTTATCAGAAACATCCGTATCCCTCCCCGCTTCTTTCTTTGAAACAGCAGCTCTTATCGCTCTGTATGCTCCGCACATAAGTCCAAGGAAAATAAATCCTCCGAACGGCTGCGAAAGACCGCTTATAAGTGTATTCACGTCAACGATCTTGCTGTTTATTGTTCCATAGGCGAAAAGTTCCCGCAGGAACCCTGTCAGGAGCATGACAAGATCAAATCCTAAAATGTAGAATATAAGTGATACTGCCATTTCCGCTCTTTTCATACGGAAGAACTTGGCCTCTGTCTGAAATACTATAAGTGAATTGACAGCCAGAAGCGGATAATACATACCTATCCGCGCAATCGATTCAGGATAAAACTCCTGTGCAGCAAGCTTTACCGGAATATAGACAAGCGACGAAATAATCGCATATATTATTACCTTTGCCGCATATGGCAGTTTTTTAGGTACAAAAGAACATATAAGCACAGACAGAAAAGTTATCGCAGAAAAGGCATATATAAGCGCTTCTGCGTTTTTTAGGTTATCACCGCATATTATAACAGGAGAAATAACCATTAGCCCTGAGAGTACTATATTTCCCCCAAGAACTCCGTCCAGCAGATTTTTCTTTCTGTTATTCACCCGCTGCCGCCTCCTCTCTCAGAGGAACAGCTTTCCCGGTATCGTTGTTTTCCGCAGAAAAGCTTTCCTCCAAAGCGAGATCAATGCGCTTTTCCAGGTTCTTGAAACCAAGAGCAACAGGTGTGAACAATACTGATACTATAATAACAGCGTTTTCCTTAGCACCTGTAAGAACAAGGACATAGGAGATAACTCCGATGAATAAGCCATAGAAAAAAGCATAATAAGCTCTTTTCGGAGCTATTCTCACATCAGAAACAATATAAACCGCCGCAAAAAGCACCATATTCATAACAAGTGAACCTTTGAGCGATTCCATCCTTGAAGCCGACATAGGAGTTACTACCGAAAAAAAGCCTGTGCCGGATATAACGCCGATAAACGCGCCGGCAGAAATGCTTTTTCTGAACATCAGAACAACAGCTGCGACTACAAGAAGCAATACACTTACCGAACCGGATGGTCCGCTGAAGTTTCCAAGAAGCAATTCAAAATTAGATATTTTCAGATCACCGGTCATATTGAACTGATGAGATGCAGAATTCACAAGAACAGCCGGTTCTTCAAACACACCTGTCTTTATATGAGGCTCGGTATACTGAAGCAGCTTTCTGCTCCACGATGTAAGGACAAATATATATCCCGCAGCTGCAGGCGAAAAAATCATATTTATCCTGCCTCCGAATACATTCTTAGCAGCAACAATAGAAAAAACCGTCGCTATAGCGGCAATATCAAGATCCATGACCGCAGGAAACATCAGTGCAAGTATAAGCGCATCAGATGTACCTGTCAGATCATCGGCTGTAAATTTTCTTTTCATAAGCCTCAGCGAAACAAACTCCGCAAAGGCAGCCGTACCTACACAGACACACGCAAGGATCACAGAACGAACGCCATAGTAAAAATAGGACATCAGCTCGAGGGTGAAAAGCGTTATCATAATATCAAGCCATATAAGGCGTTCCTTTTTAGCTTTTTTCTGCATTACAGTTCTTTCCTTAATCTTTCGGCAGCGGTCATCATGTTTTCAGCCCCGAAAAGATAGCTTCCGGAAACAAAAACATTGGCTCCCGCTTCACGTACCACATGAACAGTTTTCCCGTTAATGCCGCCGTCAACTTCAATATCAATATCAAGTCCCATTTCGGTTATACGCTGTCTGATATTCCTGATTTTCTGAACCGTTTCGGGCATAAAGCTCTGACCGCCGAAACCCGGTTCTACAGTCATCACAAGTACCATATCAAGATACGGAAGAAATTCATAGATTTCCTCCTCGGAAGTAGCCGGCCTCAGTGCCAGTGACGCCTTTATCCCGCGCTCTTTTATAGCGTTTATGGTTTTAAGTGTATCGCTTTTGCTTTCTATATGAAATGAAATCATATCAGCGCCCGCATCAGCAAAATCAGATATATAACGATAAGGATCAACGATCATAAGATGAACATCAAGGAACATATCCGAAGCGCTCCTGACCTGTTTTAATATCGGCAGACCAAAAGTTATATTATTTACAAACACTCCATCCATCACGTCAAAATGAAGCATATCGATCCTGCTGCTCTCAAGCTTTTTTATTTCATCGTTTAGTTCAAGCATATCAGCACTAAGTACAGATGCTGAAACATAGTTTTTCAATCTATCACTTCTTCCAATCTTTTACGTCTGAAAAGCAGACGAAATCTGTTCCATTAAAAACCATACACTATTATTATATAATATTTATTGCTCAACGTCAATATACTTGAATCGTTTTTTCGATTATTTTTTGCGCTGAATTATGGTTAATTATATCAACTTTTTATAAATCGCACCTCTCTCATCATAAAATTTACTATATTCTTCCGGAGGTAATATTATATGTTTATTCAGCTGCTCAGAATTCTACTGTTTTTTGCACTTCACATGGAAAATTCCACTGTTTTTCCAAAACCGCTCTCGAAAAAAGAGGAGGAAAAACTTTTTGAACTGATAAAAACCGGAGACAGAAAAGCCCGAAATAAATTAATTGAACATAATCTCCGGCTTGTTGCCCACATAGTAAAAAAATACGTTTCATGCATACAAGATCAGGAGGAGCTACTGTCTATCGGCACGATAGGTCTTATCAAGGCAGTTTCCTCATTTGACTGTTCAAAAGGTGCGAAATTCGCTACTTATGCAAGCAGATGCATTGAAAATGAAATACTGATGCATTTCAGGGCGTTGAAAAAGTCCGCAGGTGACATCTATATAAGCGAGCCTGTTGAAACAGATAAAAACGGAAATCCGCTCACTATTATGGATATAATCGATGACGGTATAGACATAAATGAACAGGTAGACATAGCTATGCGCTCAAAACAGCTTTATAAATACCTCTCACAGTGCCTTGACAGCCGCGAACTTGATATAATCGTATTCCGATACGGCCTGTACGGAAATCTCCCTCATACTCAGATAGAAACCGCAGAAAAACTCGGTATATCAAGATCTTATGTTTCAAGACTCGAAAAAAAGGCTATTGATAAACTCAGGAAAAAGTTTGACAGCAGCTCGATTTAAGTTGAAATTCAGCCTTATGTATGCTATAATTTACATATAGATATATGATGATGAGGTGAATCTATGGAACTGCTTGTCACAGGAGGTACTGTTTTTGTAAGCCGTTATATTGCCGAATTTTTTGCTGATAAAGGTCATACGGTCTATGTCCTTAATCGCGGAAGCAGACCTCAGGCACCGAATGTAACGCCTATTATTGCAGACCGTCATTCACTTGGAAATAAATTAAAGCATTTCACTTTTGACGCGGTCATTGACGTAACATCTTATGATCAGAATGATGTTGACGACCTTCTGAATGGACTTGAACATTTTGACAGGTATATTCTCATAAGTTCAAGTGCAGTCTATCCCGAAAATACGCTCCCCCCCTTCAGCGAAAAAGTGCCGACAGGTCCCAACTCAATATGGAAAAGTTATGGTACAGGTAAAAAAGCTGCTGAAGAAGCTCTGCTGAAAAGAGTACCTGATGCATATATACTCCGTCCTCCCTATCTCTGCGGTCCGATGAACAATCTGTACCGCGAAGCCTTTGTTTTTGAATGTGCAGAGCTTGACATGCCGTTTTATATCCCGCAGAAAGGTGAAATGAAACTTCAATTCTGTCACATAGGAGATCTGAGCAGATTCATTGAGATAATTATTTCCCGTACGCCGCAAAATCATACCTTCAATATCGGTTATCCGGAGCCTGTACGCACCATTGACTGGATAGATATGTGCTATAAAGCCGTCGGAAAAGCTCCGGCATACAGATATGTTCCCGAGAATATCCCGCAAAGAAGCTATTTCCCGTTTTATGATTATGAGTATATCCTTGACGTTTCTGAAATGCTCGCCCTTATGAACGATCTGACACCTCTTCAGCAGTCACTGAACAGCTCCTATGAATGGTTCAGAAATAACCGTGAGCTCATTGTACGTAAGCCTTTCTTCAGATATATCGAAGAAAAACTGTGAAAGGAGAATATACATGATCTATACGCCTTTAACATGCAAAGCAATGAAAATTGCATATTCAGCACATCACGGACAGGTCGATAAAAGCGGTATTCCGTATATATTTCATCCTTTTCATCTTGCAGAACAAATGGGCAGCGAATATACGGTATGTGCAGCTCTGCTTCATGATGTTGCAGAGGATACGGATATTACCCTCGATGATTTAGCAAATGAGTTCCCGGAAGAAGTGATAAAAGCTCTGAGACTTTTGACTCATGACAGCAGCACAGATTACTTTTCCTACGTTTCTGAAATAAAAAAGGAGCCTATAGCACTGGAAGTTAAGCTTGCGGATCTGCGGCATAATATGGACATCAGCCGCTATACCGATAAATCTGCCGTAAACGACGAAAAAGTCCGAAAGAGACTTGAAAAATACTCTGCCGCCCTTATAATTCTTACCGATGATCAATAAGCAGGAGACAAAATATACTATTATTTTTCTCGTTCATTGTATAATTTGCATGGTGACAACCTGTCGAAAATATGGTATAATTATTTTTGCAGTATTTTTCGGAGGTGTATATTTTGGAATTCAAAGTCAACTGCGGTATATGGGGGGCAATGTTCGGAGTTCCCAGTATTGTTGCCGACAATTTCCTCAAGCTTGCCACAGGCGAACAGATAAAGGTCCTCTTGTATCTTCTTCGCTGTTCCGGCAAAGTCTGCACCGATGAAGAAATATCCGCAAATACAGGCGTTACAGCAAGCGAAGCCGAAGAAGCAGTCCTTTTCTGGCAGCAGGCAAACGTTCTCAGTCCGGTAAAAGCTTCTAAAGGAAACAGGATCAGTTCATTTATGAACGCCGCCGCATCTGCGGACAAGCCTGTTATTTCCGAAGAGCACGGAATAAAACAGCAGTCTCTTCCCGATCATAAAACCAATCTGAGCGGAAAAGAGATAGCTGCAATTATGAATGATTCTCAGGATATAAGGGAGCTTTTCACTGTTACAGAAAATATTCTCGGAACCCTGAAAAACAGCCAGATGAATTCGATCATATGGATGTACGATCATCTCGGATTGAAAAAAGAGGTCATAATAACATTGATTTCATACTGTGCTTCATCTGAAAAGACAAATACGGCTTACATCGAAAAGGTTGCATCGGACTGGGCTGAAAAAGAAATAAACACTCTCGCTGCTGCGCAGGATGAAATACAACGTCTCAGTTCTTCAAAGGATTACATCTCAGGTATAATGCGTGCTTTTGAAATGTCACGCCGTCCGACCACTAAACAGTCCGAGCTTATAAATCAATGGGAAAAAGAAGGCTTTTCTATAGAACTCATACGCTATGCGTACGAAAAAACAATCGAACGGATAGACAAGCTTAATTTTGATTACATAAACAAGATACTTCTCTCATGGAAAGACAGCGGATTTACTACTGTTAAAGCCGTTCAGAGCGCTGAAAACAATTACAAAAAGAAAAAAGGCGCTTCATCAGGCGAAAAGAATTCAACAGATATTGAAGAATACAAATCAGTCATAAACAAATTTCTTTATTAAGGAGAAAATGAATGGACAGCGAAATTTTCGATAAAGCTCAGGCAATCCTTACTAACCGGCGCAAAAAAGCTGAAAGCGAAAATGAATCGCGGATCGATGAGGTTAACAGAAAAATACCTCAGATAAGAGAGATAAACGAAGTACTTTTTAATACCGGAAAGGAGCTTATCTCCATTATCTCTAAAGGCAAGGGACAGGATATTTCCGGAAAAATAGAGCAGCTAAGGCAATATAATTTAGGCGCACAGGCCATGTCAAGAAAAATACTTGCTGAAAACGGATACCCTGAGGATTATCTTGATATGCATTACACCTGCCCTGTATGCTGTGACCGCGGCTATAGCGGAAGCAGATACTGCGATTGCTTCAGGGCTCTATGCGGGAAACTTGCGGCGGACGAGCTCAATAAAAGCGCACAGTTAAAGCTCTCGGATTTTGACAGCTTTGATCTGACATATTATTCGGGCGAAAACTATATGCAGATGAAGAATATCCTCGAGTTCACAAGACAATATGCAGATACTTTTACTACACAGTCAAAAAGTATACTTATGTTCGGCGAAACAGGTCTCGGAAAAACTCATTTATCCCTTGCAATAGCCAATGTTGTGCTGAAAAAAGGATACGGCGTGATCTACGACTCGGCTATAAATATACTCCGGAATATTGAAAAGGAGCATTTCAGCTATGAGCACTCGTCTGATATGATAGACCTTGTTATGGATACCGATCTGCTTATTCTTGACGATATAGGCACAGAATACGACTCGTCTTTCTACAGAGCCACTGTTTATAATATCATAAACACAAGACTCAACCGCGGAAAGCCGTCTATTATAAGCACAAATCTTAATTTTGAAGGTATCAACAGCAGATATGACCAAAGAGTCATGTCAAGGATAGTCTCAATGTACACCTGCCTTGAATTCAAGGGAAAGGATGTCAGACTGCAAAAGCGCAACAACATATAGAAAAGGCTGCCATTCCGGCAGCCTTTTTTCATAATTATTATTCAATTGAAAGCTTGAACGGTGAATATCTTCTGTACGCAGAAGCGTTCTTGTCCACTGTATAGCCATTGGCTATATCCTTCATCATATTCTGGAAGTCTTCGTAATAGCGCTCGCTTATGAGGTTGTTGATGTTGTCTTCGCTCCAAAGATCGTCATCCTTCATTCTTTCCTCAAGATCGCCTTTAATAATGATATAGACCGTGTTTTCATCATATTGATATTTTTCAGCCTTATAAAGTCCAAGTTTTTCAAAGACATAATCATTATAATCGGTAGCGGCCTGAGCACTCTTTCCTGATTCAACAGAGGTTGTGGTCGTTATTGCTATCTCCGTATCGTCAGCCTTTGTGGTGGTACGCTTTGTGATAGTTACCTCATTTGCATAAGGATCTGTCGTAGTGGTCGTAGTCGTTGCATTTGAGTCAGCGGTAGTTGTTACGGTCGTAGTTACAGCAACTGTAGTCACACCCGCCTCAGCAGCGGCCTTTTCACTGCGCTCGGTCACATAATCATTGTAATTCTTTTCACACTCGTCGATCTTCCAGAGCTTCTTAAGATTTGTAGACTCGTCGTTGATCTCCTTGACATATTCGTCAGCCATCTTATTGACACGTCTTAGCTCATCAGCGCCAAGCTTTTCGCCATTTTCATCAAGAAGACTGATTGCAAAATACTTGATTCTTGCCGTCTTATCAAGGTAATACTCCTTGAGTTCCTCCTCGCTGCAGCCTTTTTCCTTATCAAGGCCGTAGTAATGCTTGAAAATATGATCCTGCTTGTAGGTATTCTCAATTACAGCCCGCATAGAATCAGAACCGATTCCGTTCTCGGTAAATGTAGTATTATTTGCGTTGGAATCGATTATCTGCTTGATCTGAGTAAGCTCCTCATCAGTGAAAGACTCTCCTATCTTCGCAAACTCTCTTTCGTTGGCAACGAAATCCCTGCACGCTTCGGTAGCTTTATCCTGGATCCAATCCGTTGAATCCATAGACTCGATAGTGGCATTCTTAACATCCTCAAACTTCGGATACTCGCCGTTCTTGCTGTAAAGCTCGTAAGCAGCAGAACTGTAAGCATAAATTTCATTATAAATAAATACACCGGCAGGTACGTCATATCCGTCAACTGTCAAAGCGGTCTTTGTACTGTTTCCGAATGTGATTGCCTCAGGCGCACCGCATGAAGAGACGGTTGCTGCAAGTGCAAAAGCCGCAGCTGCCGCAGCAAACTTATTAAACTTGTTCATTTGCATATTCCTCCGATAATAAAGTAAATTCCAAATACTGTTTAATTATACACCATTTTTTTCTGTTTGTCCATACTAAATTGAAAATTTTTTCATTTTCATCACCAAACAAACTTATTTAAATAAATTACTTTTAATATTTTTCAGCTATTTCCTTGACTTAATGAGAGATAAATGATACAATAGAAGTATATGTTTTATTATAAGTAAAAGGAAGGTGTCCGAATTGAAGGTCAAACTCTTATCACATACTCCCGATGCAGAAAAGCTTATCGCTACAGCCGCTAAGCTCTGCTATTCAAGCAGTGACATCGAATCCCTCCATGACGGTCTCACCGAGGATAAGATAGAAAGCTTTCTGAATATGCTTGTTTCAATTGGTCACGAAAGCGTTATGGAGCACGTAAGCTTCACTTTCGGTATCGAAGGTATATCAAGAGCTTGTACCCATCAGCTTGTAAGACACCGTATAGCTTCCTACTCTCAGAAAAGCCAGCGCTATGTAAATGAAAACGGCTTTGATTTCATTACTCCCCCGTCTGTTGAAGAAATACCCGAAGCAAAGACTGAATATGACAGGATAATTTCTGAAATAACAAAAGGATACGAAAAGCTCGCTTTTCTCCTTACAGAAAAGCATACACAGGAATTCATCTCACAGGGTATGGATGAAAAAACTGCTCGTTCAAAGGCTTCAAAGCTTGCCAATGAAGACGCAAGGTTCCTTCTTCCCAACGCCTGCGAAACCAAAATAGTGGTAACAATGAATGTAAGATCGCTTTTCAATTTCTTCCGTCACCGCTGCTGCAACAGAGCACAATGGGAGATAAGAGCTGTAGCAAACGAGATGCTGAGACAGTGTCTTGAGGTAGCGCCTCATATTTTTTCTCATGCAGGTCCCTCATGCGTCGCTGATGGCAGATGTCCCGAAGGCAAAATGACCTGTGGCAAGATAAATGAGGTCAAAGAGTATTTTTCAGCTTTGAAATCCCGTTGATACGGAGGATATATGCTTGAATTCAGAGAAATTGAGATCAAAGATCAAAAAAGGATCAATACCGCTCTCTCCCGATCTCAGTTTATGGGCTGCGAATACAGCTTCGCAAACAATATGGCATGGAGACGTCTCGGCGATTCCCTTATCTCCTTTTATAAAGATTTCTATATTTGCTGCACATTTCGTTCCGATGACGGTATCCCGCGCTTTTTTCTCCCGTCAGGTTCAGGAGATTATAAAGATGTTATCGGCGAAATGAAGAATTATGCCTATTCACTTGGCAAGCCTTTAAAGATGATGGGTGTTACCGATCATTCCCTGCAAATGCTGGAAGAGCTTTTCCCCGGCGGATTCACGTCTGATACTGACAGAGGCGACTGGGATTACATATATAATGCGTCCGATCTGATCGGACTTCAGGGTAAAAAATATCATGGAAAGCGCAATCATCTTGCACGTTTCAATGAAATAGGCGCTTTATATTCGCCTATTACAGAAAAAGACTTTGACGACTGCATCACGTTCAGCGCCACGGAATACAATAACCGCGCAAATACGCATGATCATTCATTTATCGCCGAACAGTTTGCTATAAATACTTTTTTTGAGTATTATACGGAATTCGGACTCAAGGGCGGAGTTATCCGCGCGGACGGACGCGTAGCCGCATTCACCCTCGGTGAAAAACTGAATGACAGCACTTTCTGCGTTCATATAGAAAAAGCCGATACAGAATACAACGGTATATATGCGGGCATAAACAATTATTTCGCAAAGTCGGCCGCAAACGGTTACAAGTACATAAATCGGGAAGAGGATCTCGGGATAGAAGGGCTGCGTAAAGCAAAAAGCTCCTACTACCCTGCCTTTCTCCTGAAAAAATATACCCTTACATTTAAATGAAAGGAATCCAAATATGATATATGTTTTTCTCGCACACGGATTTGAAGAAACGGAAGCTATTGCTCCCATCGATCTTCTGAGACGTGCAGGCAAACAAGTTATTACAGTCGGCGTTACCGATAATATGATTACAGGCTCTCACGGCATAACTGTAATAACAGATACCATCGCTCAGGAAGCTCCTCTGTCCGACGAGCTTGAAATGATCGTTCTTCCGGGCGGTATGCCGGGAACTCTCAATCTTGAAAAATCAGAATATGTTCAGGCTGCTATTGATTATTGCGTAACAAATAATAAGTATATAGGTGCTATCTGCGCCGCTCCCTCCATTCTCGGACATAAAGGACTTCTCCGGAACAGGACAGCCGTTTGCTACGAAGGTTTTGAGACGCAGCTCGAAGGCGCAAACATAGGTTCGGGAGGAGTTGCGGAGGACGGCATTTTCATAACCGCAAGAGGCGCAGGTGTTGCTGTGGATTTCGGACTTAAGCTTGTTGAAAAGGTTCATTCAAAGGAAGAAAGCAAGCGCCAGCGTAATGCTATTTTATGTGATTGATATGGATAATAAAAAAGAACTTAGAAAAGAATTCTCACATCTCAGAGCCGAGGTAAGAGACAAGGTATCAAAAGATATGGATATAACCGAACGTCTTCTCGCTGAGGAAAAGGTTGAAGAAGCGGATAATATACTCCTTTATGCTTCTTTCGGTTCAGAGGTAGACACATATCTTCTCATCGATAAACTTATCGAAATGGGAAAAAATGTCGCCTTACCAAAATGCGGCAAAGAACGCTCGATGACATTTCACCTTATAGGCTCAGTTGCGGACCTTCACGAAGGAATGTACAGGATCCCCGAGCCAGACAGCGCTCTCCCGCAACCTGTTATTACCGAAAAAACTGTCTGTATCGTTCCAGGGCTTGCTTTTACCGAAGACGGCGGCCGCCTTGGATACGGCGGCGGCTATTATGACGAGTTTATACTTGAAAATCCTGATATATATACGATCGCGCTCTCTTATGAAGAGCTGATCGTTCAACAGCTGCCTATTATGCAGCATGATCTTAAAGTAGATCTAATCGTAACAGAAGAAAGGACGGTGCTCTGTAATGGCTGATAACAATAACAATGATGTTATCAACAGTATACTGAACGAGCTCGACAAAAAGAAAAACGAACCCAAACCTCCTGTGGAGGATATTCCGCGGCAGGTCGAAAGAAAAGCCCCTGAAGTACCGGAAGACCCCGCAAGAAGAGCTGTTCCGCTGCATGAGAGGCCTGTCGTTAAGCATGAACGCCCCTCTGAGGAACAGCACAGAGTTAACGGAGGCGCTCCGGCATCTGCGGCAAGACCTGTTCACAATTATGATGACTCCCCTGTTCCTACGAGAAACCGTTCGGCAGTAAAGCGCAACAATGCTTATCATAAGCAGAAGAAAAAGAAGAAAAAAAGGAGAAGAAGCAGACTTCCCGGAGTGCTTATACTTACAGTCTTCATATTCGCTGTATCTATATGCCTTTCACTGGTCATAATCGCTTTCGGACGTGATATGTACGGTATCGGCAAAAGCGACACTACACACCTTATCACAGTTCCCGAGAACGCTACTGTTGAAGAGATCTCCGAGCTTCTTCACCAAGAAGGTATTATAAATTCGCCCAAGTGCTTCCAGCTTTTCTCAAAATTCAGAAAAACACCCGATGTATATAAAGCCGGTGAACACTTTGTCAGTCCGAGTATGGCCTATGAAACTCTTATCAATACTCTGACAAATGAAGAACAAGAGCAGCAGAAGGATGCAGTAACTCTCACCTTCCCTGAAGGTATAACATTGTACGATGCCGCAGAAAAGCTCCAGGAAAATGAGGTATGCAAGGCTGATGAGTTCATATTCTACTTCAACGCAGGCGGATACGGCTTCAGATTTGAGGACGAGCTCACAAAAACGCCGAATGTCCTGAGATTTTCAGAAACAAGAATGGAAGGCTACCTCTTCCCGGATACTTATACATTCACAAAGGACATGAAACCAGAACAGGTATGCCAGAAGATATATTTCAACTTCGATAACAAGATGACGGATGAAAGACTTGCAAAAATGAAAAAGCTCGGTCTTACTCTTGACCAGCTTATAATCCTTTCATCCATCGTTCAGAAGGAAACATATAACCGTCCTGACATGAATCATGTTGCCAGCGTATTCTGGAACAGACTTGAACACACTGACGCCGAAACAGTCGGAATGCTCCAGTCAGATCCTACCAAGAACTATGCTTATGATACTATCAGGACCCACATGACGGTAATGAACAACGACATTATCAATGCGTATGATACCTATACCAGTGCAGGACTTCCTCCGGGAGCCATCTGTAACCCCGGACTGGACGCTATCGACGCAGTTCTCGAAAAAATGCCGTCCGATGACTATTACTTCATTGCCAACCTCTATACCAAGGAAACTTTCTTCTCAAAAACCAATGATGAACACGAGCAGAGGAAAGCTCAGGTGAAGGCTGACGAGGCTCAGTATAAGCTTGAACAGGAGCAGCTTGAGGCGGAGGCAGCAGATGAATAAGCTGGAAGTGCTTGCTCCTGCCGGCGATGAAGAACGCTTTGCTGCCGCTGTAGATTACGGTGCTGACGCTGTTTATCTCGGCCGAAAGCAGTTCGGTATGCGCTCTTCACCTATGAATTTTGATTTTGAACAGCTTTGCAATGCTGTTAAAACCGCACACGCAAGGGGCGTAAAAGTGTATCTCACCTGCAATACGCTCCCTCGCAACAGCGAGATCCCCGATTTTGAGCAGTTTGTAAAAGAAGCAGTAGAAGCAGAAGTGGACGCCCTTATTGTAGCGGATATCGGACTGCTGATGCTTATAAAAAAATACGCTCCCGATATGGAGATACATATCTCTACTCAGACAGGTATCGTAAACTATGTGACCGCCCGTGAGCTTTATAATATGGGCGCAAAAAGAGTCGTGCTCGCAAGGGAGCTTTCCCTTGAAGAAATATCGGAGATAAGAGCCAAAACAAACCCTGATCTTGATATTGAAACTTTTGTTCACGGAGCAATGTGTGTTTCTTTCTCGGGAAGATGTCTGCTTTCGCAGTATCTTGTAAACCGTGACGCCAACAGAGGTGAATGTGCTCAGCCCTGCCGCTGGGGCTATCATCTTGTCGAGGAAAAGCGTCCCAATGAGTTCTTCCCTGTTTTTGAGGACGAAAAAGGCACATATATACTTAACTCAAAAGATATGTGCATGATAGAACACATCGACAAACTGGCAAAAGCAGGAGTTATGAGCCTGAAGATAGAGGGACGTGCAAAGTCCGCTTACTATGTTACAGTTGTCACAAACGCCTACAGAATGGCTGTCGATCACTATTACAAGAACCCTGATAACTTCGTACTCCCCGACTGGATAAGGGACGAGGTATACAAGGTAAGCCACAGGAAGTACTGCAATGGTTTTTTCTTTGGCGTTCCAGAGGAGTCTCAGTATTACGAAAACAGCGGCTACATCCGCAATTACGATGTTGTAGCAGTTGTTGAGAGCTGTGAAAACGGCACCGTGTACTGCACACAGCGCAATAAGTTCTTTGCAGGCGATACCGTGGAGCTTCTTGCACCGTCACAAAAGCCAGTGGCAATGACACTGAATAATCTGTATGACGAAAACGGCGAGGAAATAGAAACTGCCAATCATGCAATGATGAAGTTCTCTTTCAAGTCCGACCTCACCTTCCCAAAGGGCACTGTGATAAGAAAAGAAACAACATAAAATTAAGGCTGATACTTTGGTATCAGCCTTTTTTATTATTTATCAAGCTTTTTGTAGTTCTTGTAGCCAAGCTCGTCAAGCTTGTCTGTAAGCTCGTCCACTGTGTTCTTTGCAGCTGTGTCGTCAATCGTAATTTCAATTCCGATATTCTTATCCTTTTCGGAAATGAGCTTTATAAGGTCGTCAAGTCCCGTCATCTTGTTGTCGATAACGTATTCGTTCTTGGAAATTGATATTTCAAGCTTTTCGTCCTTGTTTTCCTTTGTTGCTTTTTCAGTTGTTACAGGTTCGGTCTTTTCGACAACCTCGGATACGCTTGTATCATTTTTGCCCTTGCCGTCCTCTGATTTATCGCCAAGCAGACCGAAGTCCTTGAAGTGCAGGAATGCCCAGATAAGCGCTGCAATAACTGCTGCTAAGAGGATAAAAGCCAATAATTTTTTCATTTTGATTACCTCACTTATTAAGATTTGAAAAATATAAATTAGGATATTCGCGCTGAATATCTTCTATTGCTTCATCAATTTTCCTGAATGCCTGTGCAGTTCCGTACTGCTGACCGTCATAGGAAAGTATACAAAGATATGTATCTTCGGTGGTAAAGCCTGATTTTTCTAAAATATCCCTGACAGCACTTTTTATATCATCAGTTTCCTGCGAAAAAACCTCGCCAAGCTGCTTTCTGCCCCAAAAAACTTTCAAAGTCCAGTTGCCGCTCTGCTCAGCCACATCAAGGCGAAAGGTAAAAAATTCCCCTTTATCAAATGCATTAAGTGCTGTTTGATTTGCAGCAGCGTTTTCATCCGCAGCCTTTATCCGCTCCAGATCCTTTTGAGCTTCTTCATTTATCTCCTGCTGCTCAACTATCAGATGATTGTATGTCTGTTCCGCTTCTTTAGCCTTATTTGCAGCATTTTCCGTATCAATAGTGCTGTACAGGACAAAAAAGAAGAGGATTATCATTATAACATCGAGCAGGGATGTAAAATCAAGGATAATCTCACGTAATTTCATACACGCCACCCTGATTTATTCTTTATGGATTCATCTATCCCGTATTTAATAAGCTTTTTCTTCAGAGATAAAAGCCTCTGTATAAGGTCTTCGACATCTGCGAAAAAATAAGCATTAGCTATTTTAAAGCAAACAGAAAAAATAATACCCCACGTAGTTGAAGTAAGAGCGTTAAAGAAGCTGTTTTTGGCAGTATTTATCGTCTCGGAATCGGAAATATCAATGCTCAGAAGCGCTGTGACCGTTCCAAACATACCCAAAAGAGGAAAAATAGAAATCAAGGCAATAAAAACAGTATAGCTTCGGTTCAGATGCTTGTAGCAATCAAATATTTTATTCGTTTTCTCGGGATTATTTGATAATTCGTCGCTTTTTTCTTCCCAATCGTATATATCATTATCAACATTCTTTTTCAGCTTGCTTACTCTGGAAGCAACAAACAGCGCAGCAAAGCAAAAGAATAAAATATATATATCAGATGAGAAAATGCTTTGAAGAAGCTTAGTAATAATATCCATTTTATCACCTCACACATTATTATAACGCATAAATTTGCAAAATGCAAGATATTTTACGATTATTTGACAATAAAAAACTCCGCGTTCAGCGGAGCAAAATAGCGTTTTTTTCCTTTTTTTCTCTTTTTATGCTGATGAAATGGCTGAAAAAAGTTACAAGGCCACCGATTATAAGTATCAAATAGAAGGTTAGTCCACGGTTGATGAGTAATGCAGGTTTAACAAGCTCTGTGCCGAATATAGTCGTAAAAGTAAGCAGAAAACAGCCTTCTGTTATTCCTGCCGCGCCAGGAAGCGGAAGCATCTCTACAGCCACCGCTATCATGATCTGAAGCGTCAATATATCTGTAAAGCTCGTTTCATTCAAACCGTAAGCTCTGTAAACGATCCATGTAACCGAAAAGAGCAATACCCTCTGAACAACCGTCAGCAAAAAAACATTGAATACAACAGACAGGTTTTTCTTTATGTAATCTGCCCCCATAGCATAGGTATCGCAGATGCTAATGATCTTTTCCGTGTTTTTATCCTTGTTCTTTGGCTTTATTATCCTTAATTTTCCAAGTACATCAACTATTTTGATTCCTGCCGCTCTCGCCCATATAGGCTTAATAAAAACAAGAAGCAATGCAGCAATGAATGAAAGATTAAGAACAAAGCCAAGTATTATAAGCAGCTTCATATCAACAGTATATTCTCTGACTGTATCAAAGTTGAATATCAGGAAGCCGATACCCATTAATATAAGCACAGATTTATAAGCAATAGTTATCAGGAGCATTATAAGAGTCGAATAACCTATCTTTATCTTGTCCTTCTTCATATAATACATCTGCATCGGCTGCCCGCCTGATGATGACGGAGTAATATAACTGAAGAAAAAGCCGATAAATGAGTATTTAAGGCATTTAAGAAAATGGGTTTTCTGCTCGAGTATTCTCAGCATATAATGTATTACAGCCGACTCTCCGGCAACGAAGAGTAAGGAAGCAACCGCTCCGGCTGCGATCCACCTATGATCAGCAATGCGTATATCACGGATTATCTCCTCAAGCTCTTTTTCACCGAACATCAAATGAAATGTTAAAAGAGCTATAGCCAAAATGAAACCTATATTCAACGCGTATTTTAATATCTTTTTGATTAATGTCACCTCCGCGCAGTATATAGCCGATTTATCTTTTGTTCGTGCTTTAAATTATAACATAGCCCGCGATATTTGTCAATATCCAGTAATATATAAGAGATCATGGATCCAATATATCTATCTTATATAAATGTATATCCCGGGTATTGCAAATTAGCGTTACAAGACATTAAAAACCTTAGTCCCCCGCCCTGTCCATAAATAATTCAAGCATACTCCTTCCCTGATCATCCGGATCAAAATCTACATTCTTTGCATTCTCTTTCCATTGTGAATCAGGCGGTAAAATAAAATACGCTAAATTATGCTGCTGCCATTCAGTGGCCATATCCTCGGCAGTACGGTATCCCGTCATGTCTGCACTGTGTATAGGGTGAATATCCGAAAGCGCCTGACATATAATAACAAGATCATAATAATTATCTATTCTGTAGGAATCCATGATATGCCATATATCAGGCTCATAAACCGCTCTGTATTCTTCTCCGTCATATACAAAAGCATAATCGGTGCCTCGACCGTTTATATCATGCAGGTTAATATCCGCGGAAGAATCAAGGAGACCTTTATAACCGCTTTCCTGATATTGATAACCGGTCGATGTTTCGGCCTGGGCGGTAGTCGGCTGTACTGAATAGGTTAAATCGCTTTTCTCGGAAAAAGCATTAGCAGCTGCCATATACCCTGAGTCATATGTATTATTATCGGAACATCCGCATAATAAAACAAAAGCTGCCGCCCAAATAAACTTATGTATTGGTTTCATAGCATTTTTATCGTAATTCTAATACGATTACAGCTCCTTCGTTTTTATACTAAAACAACGCTTATAACTTTTGATCTAATATACAAGTTATAAGCGCCGTTGCTATAAGCATTATTTCATATAAAATCTGCGATCTCGCAGATCATTCTTTCTGTTTTTTCCCATCCGAGGCACGGATCGGTTATGGATTTGCCGTAAATATGCTCGTCTATCTTCTGAGCACCGTCTTCAATATAGCTTTCGATCATAAAGCCTTTTACAAGTCTTCGTATATCCTCATTATAACGGCAGCTGCTGAGAACTTCCTTGACAATTCTCGGCTGCTCGAGAGGCTTTTTGCCTGAATTGCAATGATTGGTATCAACTATGACGGCAGGATTGCTGAATCCTTTTTCAATATAAAGCTTATTAAGGAGAAGAAGATCCTCATAGTGGTAATTAGACATATTCTGTCCGTAGTTATTCTCATAGCCTCTGAGAATGGCATGGGCAAGAGGATTTCCCTCGGTGCTTACCTCCCAGCCTCTGTAAAGAAAGGTATGGCCTGACTGGGCAGCTTCAAGAGAATTCATAAGTACAGGCATACTTCCGCTTACAGGGTTTTTAAGTCCGACAGGGATATTAAGGCCGCTGGCAGTAAGCCGGTGCTGCTGGTTTTCAACCGAACGTGCGCCGACAGCAACATATCCAAGCAAATCATTGAGGTAGCGGTGGTTCTCTGGATATAGCATTTCGTCGGCACAGGTGAAGCCTGTTTCGCTTATAGCGCGAAGGTGCATTTTGCGAATGGCAACGATACCCTTATACATATCAGGCGCTTTATTCGGATCAGGCTGGTGAAGCATTCCTTTATAGCCCTTGCCGGTGCTTCTTGGCTTATTGGTATATATACGCGGAACTATAAGTATCTTGTCCTCTACCTTTTCCTGAACACCTCTGAGTCGGCATATATAATCAAGCACGCTCTCTTCATTATCCGCCGAACATGGGCCTATAACGAGCATTATCCTGTTATCATTGCCGCTGATAATATCAGCTATCTCCTTATTTCTCAATGCTATCCTTTTGCTTATATCTTCCGAAACAGGATACTGCTCCTTCACCTCAGCAGGTATAGGCAGCTTGCATTTGAAATTCATATTCATAATATCTATTCCCTTCCTTGGAGCATTTAAGCATACTTTTCGATATGCGTTTTTACATAAATACTGCTGATATTATAACACACATAACCCGTGAAATCAATATCCGTCTGCAATATCAAAAGAAATCGCGTCTCAGGATAACTGAAACGCGATACTCTGTGCTGGCGTCTCAAAGAGGATTCGAACCTCCGGCCTGCCGCTTAGGAGGCGGCCGCTCTATCCAACTGAGCTATTGAGACACAACCTGAATTATATTTTATCATACTTTTCTGCTCATTTCAAGCCCTTAAAGATAATTTTATCTTTTACATAATTAATCCGTAGATAATTCAAATCATATTGGCATTTTTTACTTTGTAAAACCCAATATTATATTGTAAAAAATCATTCTATTATCATGGGAAAGATTTATAGAATTTATAAATTCGTCAGATGTTGGACCTGTTCAACAAATTTTTTGAACGGGTCGAATTATATTGTTTATAACTTTTTTGATATTTACGCCATTATTTGTCTTGACAGCGTTGATTCACTGTGATATAATAACTTTAAGTAAATATTAAGCAACCTGAAGCTGAGGGAAGTACGGTGAAAATCCGTCGCAGCAGTCACTGCCGTAAAGTCGGATCGCTCGTCAGGCATAGCTGGTATTTAACGTTTTTGGACAATGAAAAACGTATGCCGAAAACTCCGTGTAAAGTCCGCGGAGCTGTTTTGCTGCGCTTTTCTGCTACGCGGAAAAGCTTTTTTATTGCCACATTTTGATTTATAGGAGTCGGTATTATGAAAAAAACAATTGCATTGACAGCAGCAATGCTCATATCATGTTCAGCTCTCAGCCTTACTGTATTTGCAGCAGAAAATGAGGCAAAAGTCTATGTAACCATATCAAACGATAAAAAAGAGCTTGTATTGACTCAGGAGCCTGTTACTGTCACAGACATTGACAACGACGGCAAACTCACTATCAACGACGCTCTTTACATTGCTCATGAGAATAATTTTGAAGGCGGAGCCGAAGCAGGCTATAAGTCGTCCGTCGGACAGTGGGGCCTTGGGCTCGATAAGCTGTGGGGCGTTGAAAACGGCGGAAGCTACGGATACTACGTCAACGATAATTTTGCAATGGGTCTCGCTGATGAAATAAAGAACGATGATTATATCGAAGCCTTCATATATCCCGACCCCAAGGATTACAACTACTTTTACAGCTTCTTTGACGCAAAGAACGGTGAAGACGCTGATTCAGGTTCAAATATTGACCTTACGCTCTCCTATTATTCATTCGGTGCTGACGGAGCCATGATCACAAACAAATTAGAAGGTGCAAAAATAACAATAAACGGCAATGATACCGAATTTGTTACGGATTCTGACGGAAAAGTAACGGTTACTCTTTCTGAAAGCGGAAAAAATGTTATAAGTGCCGCTTCTGATACTGTTAAAATCGTTCCTCCGTCATATGTGATCAATGTAAAGGGTGAAGCTGTTACAACAACAGAACCTGCTGCAACCACCACAACTTCAACAACTACCAAAGCTCCTGTTACAACTACTACAACTACCAAGGCTAAAGCCACTACAACCACAACAAAGAAAAAATCAGATTCTCCTCAGACAGGCGATAATGGTGCAATCGCTTCTGTTATTGCATTCGGAGCCGCAGCTGTGACCGCCTTTATGCTGAGGCGCAGAAATGAGGAATAAGCTGTTTTCAGCTGTACTGTGTCCTGTAATGATATTTTTGCTTTCACTCGCTTATGTTCCTTTAAAAGCTGAGTGCAGCAGTCATACCGTCGATGAGATAAGAAGTCTCATCGACGGTATCGTTGATTATAAGCTAAATGAAGCAGGAGCAGCAAGCGTAGATGAATGGCTTAACGGCAGCATCGCTTCCGGTGCAGGAACTACTTCCGACTGGTACGCTGTCACGCTGAGTCAATGCGGATACAGAGATCTTGACGCATACGAAAAAGCACTTAAAGAACATATCGAAAGCAATAATGTCGTTTCGGCAACTACCCGCGAGAAATATGCCATTGCCCTATGTGCGGCAGGCAGCAACAGCAGCTATATTTACGATATACTTGATTCTTCTGTCGGTGAACAAGGGATGATGAGCTGGATATACGGACTGCATATCCTGAACAATGGCTATACCTGTTCAAAATACAATACGGATTCAGTAGTCGATACCATTCTATCCATGCAAAATGACGACGGAGGCTGGGCACTTTTCGGTGATTACGGTGATATTGATGTTACAGCAATGACTGTTCAGGCGCTTGCTCCTTATTACTGCCAAAACGAAGACGTTACAGCTGCGGTCGATAATGCTCTTGAATTTCTTTCATTAAGGCAAAAGGAGAATGGAGGCTACGAAAGCTTTGGTACTCCCAATCCCGAAAGTGCTTCTCAGGTTCTGACAGCTCTGTCGGCGCTCGGTATCGATTGCCGTAATGATGAAAGATTCATCAAAAATGGCAATAACCTTATTGACGGCATTGTAATCTATCATTTGCCCGACGGCAGTTTCTGCCATTCCATAGACGGCGGAACCAATGAAACGGCAACTGTGCAGGCTTACTATTCTTTGGTTGCATTTGTACGTATGACAGAGGGGAAGTCTCCCCTGCTCATTCTGGATAACCGCAGGATTTCCGATACAAATAACACATCGGTTAATCAGGCCGAACACGAAAGTTCATCTGCTAATCAGGCTGAAACGACCAGAGTTATCGTAACAGTATCATCATACAATGATAATACCTTGACAACTAAGTCTTCCGAAGCTGCATCTGTAAGAACTGTCATTACAAGTTCGGCAATATCCGGAACAGTTGTATCGCAAAACGGAACAACTGTTTCAAGCACTCTTAAAACAACCGTTATTTCACCGCACAACACCCCAAAAGGCGGCTATAAGCCCAAAGCTGTCCTTATCATCATTTGTTCGGCTGCTGTAATATCCCTTATAATCTTTATTATCGGAAAGAGAAATTACAAAAATTATCTATTTCTTGTTATAATCGCAGGTATAGGAATAGCTTTTGTTTTGATTACGGATATAAGTTCCGCCAAACAGTATTACAACGGTGAAAAAAAGCAAAAGTCCAATATTATTGGAACTGTAAGCCTTGAAATACGCTGTGACACTATCGCCGGAAGATCCGATTCGGATAATATACCTGCCGACGGAGTTATACTTGCACCCACGGCATTTGACATCGAGCAGGGCGATACTGTCTTTGATATTCTCAATGAGGCCGCGCAGACCTACGGAATACACGTTGAAAACAAGGGCAGTTCGGGAAACGCTCACGGAATGGTATATATCGCAGGCATCAATTATATCTACGAATATGATTTCGGCGATCTTTCAGGCTGGGTATACCATGTAAATGGTATAACACCGTCACGCAGCTGCGGCGAATATGAGCTTTCAGACGGTGACAGAATAGAATGGCTGTACACCTGCGAGATTGGACATGACCTAAACGAGGTATATGAAAAATGAAAAGCTTTTCGGAATATAACCCAATTGTAATTGCGGTCTGGTTTTTCAGCGTAACTGGAATAGCGATGTTTTGCAACTCCCCCCTGCTTATGCTGATGTCATTTTTAGGCAGCGTCATATTTTTTGTTTCAAGAAACGAATCGTCTCATTTAAAATCACATCTTTTCTTTTTGATACTCTTCGTTATACTGGCTGCTGCAAATCCTCTTATTTCCCATAACGGTAAAACGGTTCTGTTTGTAATGAACAATAATCCTGTTACTCTTGAGGCAACTCTCTATGGACTTAATTCAGCAGCTATGATAATCGGAGTGCTTTACTGGTTCCGTTCATTTACACAGATAATAACAAGCGAAAAGCTGCTTTATCTCACGGGAGCACTTTCACCAAAGCTGTCGCTCGTTCTTTCTATGGCAATTCGCTATGTTCCATTGTTCAAACGCCAATCCGAAAGGATTAATTCCGCTCAGACAGCTATGGGACTGTATAAGGACGATAACTTCATTGACGACATAAAAGGAAGAGCCCGTGTGTTTTCCATACTTATCACCTGGGCACTTGAAAACGGTATAATAACAGCTGACAGTATGGAAGCACGCGGCTACGGTACAGGACGCAGAACACAGCTCCGACGCTTCTCCTTTTCAAAATTTGATATTATATTTCTGATCACTTCGCTTTGCCTGTTCAGCATAACTGCGGCTGCTGTAGGAAAAGGAGCTCTAAGTTTTTCGTTTTATCCCTCCATATCGATGAAAACTCCAGGTTTTCTCGGATATGCAGGATCAATATCATATGGTTTTCTTATAATAATGCCTATGATACTCGAAATGGTGGTGAACCTTAAATGGAAGTCCTTACGGTCAGCGATCTGATGTTTACATACCCCCGATGCAATTCCCCAGCGATAAAAAACATTTCTTTTTCACTTGAAAAAGGAACATTTACCGTACTCAGCGGTGCAACAGGATGTGGAAAAACAACTCTTCTGCGTCTTATCAAGCGTGAACTTGCTCCTATCGGTCAATGTAGCGGAAACATTCTATTCGCCGGTACACCGCTTTCCGAGTTGAATCCTAAAGAGTCAGCTTCTTCAATCGGTTTTGTTATGCAGAAGCCTGAACAGCAGATAGTTACCGATAAGGTCTGGCATGAGCTTGCCTTCGGTCTTGAGAACCTCGGAACTCCGCCTGATGAAATAGCACGTCGTATCGCTGAAATGGCAAACTATTTCAGTATAGGAGCGTGGTACGACAAGGATATAAGCGATCTTTCAGGCGGACAGAAACAGCTCCTGAATCTCGCTTCAATCCTTGCTATGCAGCCCGAACTCGTTATTCTTGACGAACCGACCGCTCAGCTTGATCCGATTGCAGCGACAGATTTTATAGATACTCTGAAGCGGCTATGCAGCGATTTTTCGATAACTATCATTATGGCCGAGCACCGTCTCGAAAACGTTGTACCTCTGTGCGACAAGCTGCTGGTAATGGAGAAAGGTGAGCTTATTGCAGACGATAATCCATCGGAAGTAATATCAAAGCTTCGCGGAAGAGATGATATTCTTTGCGGGATGCCTGCTGCCGCGCGTTTGTACGCAAGGCTCAACGGCAATGACGGCTGTCCGCTGACTGTACGTGAAGGCAGAAGATTTATTGAAAACAATTACCGTAATGATACACGCGGCTTGCAGAAGAAAACATATGTACAATCGGAAAAAACCGCTCTCGAATTCAGAAATGTGTTCTTACGCTACGAAAGAAACGGAAAAGATATACTTGACGACCTGAGTTTCAGCGTTTACAGCGGAGAGCATTACTGTATACTCGGCGGAAACGGCTCCGGTAAGACCACTGCCTTATCCGCAGCAGCAGGCTTACTCAGGCCATACAGCGGAAACATCATAATATATGGGAAAAAACAAAAGGATTATAAAAACCGTTCACTTTATCGGGAGTGTCTTGCAATGCTGCCACAGGACGTACAAACGGTTTTCCTGAAAAATACTGTACGGGAAGAACTTGAAGAGTGCGGCACTGTAATCACAGAACTTCCTTATGATGTTTCACATCTTCTTGAAAAGCATCCCTACGACCTTTCAGGCGGTGAACAGCAGCTTGTCGCTCTTGCAAAGGTCCTCGCCCGCAAACCTAAACTGCTCCTTCTCGACGAACCGACAAAAGGCCTTGACTCAGCAGCAAAGCTTAAAATAATCAGCGTTCTCCAAGCTCTTACGGAGAGAGAGATAACAGTTGTAACCGTTACCCATGATATTGAATTCGCTGCTTCATGTGCTGACAGATGCTCTATGTTCTTCAACGGTAAAATTGTTTCAACTGAACCCCCGAATGCCTTCTTTACTCACAATAGTTTCTATACAACCGCTGTCAGCAGAATGACAAGAGGATATTTTGATAATGCCGTGACCCTCGATGACGCTGTGGAGCTTTGCCATATTAACGGCAGAAAGGGGCAATAAATGATACTTATCCGCAATCACCGTCTCCGCAGCATTATAAAGATAACTGTTCCGTTTATCCTGATACCTGCTGTGACCTTACTTGGAACTGTAGCTTTTGATGAAAAGAAACATATAATCATTGCACTTGCAGTTGCGCTGCTTGCGTTGCTGCTCTTTGCGGCTGGATTTGAAAAAAAGTCCACGGGTACACGACGTATGGTAATCGTAGCGGTCATGACTGCTCTCTGCTTTGCAGGACGATTTATCCCTTTTCTGAAGCCGATTGCTGCCCTGACTATTATTACGGCTCTCTATCTCGGTGGAGAAGCCGGTTTTCTTGTCGGAGCGCTATCAGCTGTACTCTCCAATTTTTACTTCGGGCAAGGTCCGTGGACCGCTTTTCAGATGCTCGCATGGGGACTAATAGGTCTATTTGCCGGCATATTCTCGGAAAAGCTCCTGAAAAGCAGTACCCTTCTGCTTATATACGGAGCTATGACGGGTATCGCTTACTCATTCATCATGGATATATGGACGGTTCTCTGGTATAATCAGGGCTTCAACATGAAGCTCTACGCCGCGGCACTTGTCTCCGCTATCCCCTATACGGTGTCATATGCGGTGTCAAATGTACTGTTTCTGTACCTCCTTGCTCCTCCCTTCGGCGAGAAGCTGCAGCGCATAAAGATAAAATACGGTGTATAAAACGCTTTACATCAAGTTTTAGAAAGGAAAGATCAATGAACGACTGTATCTTCTGCAAAATCGCAGACCATTCCATACCGTCAATGACTGTTTATGAGGACAAATACACTATCGCTTTTATGGACACTGCAAAGGACGTTGACGGACATATTCTCGTTATCCCCAAAACTCACGCACATAATATCCTGGACTGCAATGAGGATGTACTTTCACAACTTATAATTACCGTCAAAAAAATTGCCGCTCATCTTGTGGAAAACTGCGGCTTCGACGGCGTTAATCTGCTGAATGCCAGCGGAGAAAGTGCAGGACAGTCCGTACAGCACTTCCATATCCATGTGATACCACGTAAAAGCGGCGATAATATCGACGCATGGCCTCATTTTGACGGTGCAAAAGAGGATATTGAAGCAGTTTTCAAAAAGATAATTATAAAATAAAACTTTAATTATAGGATTTTACGGGCAAGCGGAACTCGCCCGTACTAAGCACTAATCACTAATCACTATTTACTAATTACTATTTACTAATTACTATTTGACTTTACAAATCAAACGTGATATAATGGTAAAGTAAAATTTAAATCCAATGGAGGTCACTCACAATGGGAATGTTTGACAAGCTTATAGCAAATCTTAAATCCAGCAGAAAAACTATTGTATTCACCGAGGGAAATGATCCACGTATCCTTTCCGCCGCTGACAGACTTATCAAGGAAAACCTCATGGGCGTTATCCTCTGCGGCAATGTGGACGAAGTAAAAGCTGCTGCACAGAATGGCGGCTTCAATATCGAAGGAGCAGAGATCGTTGATCCTGCTACTTATCCTGAAATGGACGCTCTCGTTGCTCAGATGTTCGAACTCAGAAAAGGAAAAATGACTGAGGAGGAGTGCCGTACAGCTCTCTCAAAGTCCAATTACTTCGGCACTATGCTCGTAAAGGCAGGCAAGGCAGATGCACTTCTCGGCGGTGCTACATACTCCACAGCCGATACTGTAAGACCTGCTCTCCAGATCATCAAGACCAAGAAGGGCTCTAACCTCGTTAGCTCTTCATTCATTCTCTTCCGCGAGAAGGACGGCAAGGAAGAAAAGATAGCTATGGGCGACTGCGCTATCAATCTCGGCTACACAGACAAGCTTGACAAGGACGGCAATGTTGTGCTTACAGCTGCAAGACAGCTCGCTGAGGTGGCTGTCGAGACAGCAAAGACTGCTGATTTCTTTGGCATTGATCCTAAGGTTGCTGTTCTCAGCTTCTCAACATACGGCTCGGGCAAGGGCGGCACAGTTCAGCTCAGCCATGACGCTGTTATCGAAGCAAGAAATATCGCTCCAAATCTTGTTATCGACGGTGAGTTCCAGTTCGATGCTGCTGTTTCAGCAGAGGTTGCAAAGACAAAGTGCCCTGACTCAAAGGTTGCAGGACAGGCTAACACTTTCATCTTCCCGCTTATAGAAGCTGGTAATATCGGCTACAAGATAGCTCAGAGACTTGGCGGATACGAAGCATACGGTCCTATTCTTCAGGGCCTTAACGCTCCTATCAACGACCTTTCAAGAGGCTGCAACGCTGACGAAGTTTACAAAATGGCTATCATAACCGCCGGCATGGCATGATAAAACATTATATACCCCAAAACGCTCCCATCGGGAGCGTTTTCATATATAAAAAGCAATAAACGCCCAAAATAAATGTATTTTGAGCAATAGTTTACTTGTTTTACTTTGTAAAATAAGTATAATATAATTATGTTTGATCTTCAAAGACGTCTGGTGCGGTCAGCTACCCTTGGTCGCTTAAGTACGTTCTTTGAGTTCTTTCGTGACAGGACTAACATAATTAACTGCCACATACCCTCTTACAATAACAAAAAACCGCAGGTCAAAGGTAGGATCTGCGGCTTTTTGTATTTATATGTAATATTGAAAATATAATTCGCATTCTTAAACAGTGTTGCTCTGTATATGTTCCGGAACTCAAAAGAAGAATACCAGCCTGAAGGTAAAGAACGATCTTCCTTTTATACAAAAGCGAACAAAAAATACAATTATATATTGCATTTTCAGTTAAAATATGCTAAAATGATAAAAAAAGCATTTATGCAGAAAAGAGGCGTATTATGAACATCAAGGAAGCAATCAGCTCAAGACACAGTGTACGGCAATATCTGCCTAAACCAATTTCCAAGGAACACAGGGATAAACTCAATGAACTCATCGACTCATGCAGAAAGGAAAGCGGTCTGAATTTCCAGATAATTTACGACGAACCGATGTGCTTCAATTCATTTCTCGCTCACTACGGTAAATTCACAAACGTAAAAAACTATATCGCTGTCGTAGGAAAAAAATCAATGCCAGACCTCGAAGAACTCTGCGGCTACTATGGTGAAAAAATAGTTATTGCCGCACAGCAGCTGGGACTCAACACCTGCTGGGTCGGCGGAACATACGGACGGCGCAAGCAGAAAGCAGAAATCGCTTCCGATGAAAAGCTTGTCTGCGTTATTGCAATAGGATATGGTGAAAATCAAGGCACCAAGCACAGATCAAAACCTGTCGAAAAACTGTGCGACATCAAGGGTTCGGATATGCCTCAGTGGTTCCGCAACGGTCTTATAGCCGCAATGATGGCTCCTACTGCCCTGAACCAGCAGAAATTCTTTGTTACCCTAGACGGTGACGAGCCTGTCATCACTACAAAAGGCGGTATGATGACAAAGCTTGACCTTGGTATCGTAAAGTATAATTTTGAAGCTGTCTCCTGCCATAAATGCAGATGACATCACATCTATAATATATACAATCAAAGGCTGCACAGCATTTTTCTGTGCAGCCTTGACTTATTATATGGATAACACTATTTAATATTTTGACCGAAAGCTTATTCAGGAAGCTCGTCAATAGCTCCGAGAAGATAAGACTGAATAGCTCTTGCATCGCCGACTGTTACACCGTTTCCTTTTTCACTGACATCAGCATTTGCAAGCCCCTGAGCTGTGATATGACTGTCAGAAGTGCCTGATGATCCGTATTTATTCGGATTTGCAATTGACTGCATGATAAGTACAGCATCAGCCATATCCACTCCTCCGTCGCAGTTTGCGTCTCCGTAAAGGCTCACCTTATAATCAGCTGTAACAGTAGTAGTCGATGTGGAAGTCGTTGTAGTTGTTGAAGATACTGTTGTTGTAACTTCCTGCTGCTGAGATGAAACTGTATTCTCAGTAAGTGAGAGCAGATAAGTCAGAGGTGAATTCCAGTAAATAGTTATTTCGTTGGTTGAGTAGCTCTCTGAATTATCAATATAGCACTTAGCAGCGGGCTCGGTCTTACAGTAGGCCTTTGCAGCGCTGTCCTCAAGATTCTCGTTAACTCCGCCTGCAAGCATACCCTTCATTGCATGTCCGACTGCCATTGAAGGACGGTGATGAGGATTCTCGGGAGATACCGTGCCGTATCCCGAAACAAAGCAAGTACCTAAAGGATTGACTCCCAGGAGATAATTAAGCTGTTTCTGCGCCGCCTTACCGTAGCTGTCATTTCCGGAAAGGCTCTCAGCAAGTCCGAAAATAATACCTGCATTTGCGATCGTCATATTGCTGCCCCAATTATAAGTCGTTAAAGGTGAACCATAAGGCGAACTCTCAACATTTTTAAGCATAGAATCTGCCTGCTTTATAACGGCATTCTTAGCGTTAGCATAAACTTCTGATCCCTTATCTGCATCCTTCATGGTAAGTATCGCGATATTGCCGTAATCTCCTACTGTAGACCAGTCAAGGCCTGTGTACGCACCTTTAATGTTTGCAAGATATTTTTCATCACCTGTCGCACGATACATCTGAACAGCTGCCCAATAGCGCTCGTCCTTGTCAGTTTTGTCGCCGTATTCGCCGGTCACTATTTCTTCGGGGTTTTTGAAGATAAATCCCGGATTTGCTTCAAGCCACGTCCATGCCTTATCGGCAGCGTCCATACATTTCTTCGCAAAATCAGCGTCATATTTCTTGTAGAATTCAGAAGCAAGAGCCATCGAAGCGCAGAAATCAGCAGTAGCCGTCGAGCTGACGGGAGTTACAAAAAGCTCTGCTGTTTCCTTTGTTGGCATTACATATGCTGGGAAATTCTTACACGAAACCTTGTGATATGCACCGCCTTCGGCAGTCTGCATTTTCATCATCCATTCAAGTTCAAACCTAACCTCATCAAGAACATCGGGGATATTGTTTCCGCTCTCCGGAATTCCGACATTATCACTGTAAAGCTCAGGTGCAGCCTCATATGCGTAAAGCAGGTCCGCTACAGCCTTCGCTGCGGGAACAACATATCGTCCATAGTCACCTGCGTCATGCCAGCCGCCGCTTACATCTATCTTTTCATTTGTACCATAGATAGTTGCCTTTTCTGTATGGCAGGCCTCATGACCAAAGTCCTCATCATCGATCTTAACTCCGCAACGCTGTAAATAAAGCATTCTGACACTGTCATCAAGAAGTTCTGAATACACTTTATCCCCTATCTTAAATGTATATGAATCGTCCAGTCCTTTACAGGAAATAAAATATTTACCCTCTTCGGTAACAGATGAGAAATCACCCGTCCAGTTAGTCTCAGCTGCACTTTTATTCTCTTTTTTATTCTCAAGCTTACCTGTATAAACAGTTTTCTTTGTATCTGCGTTAACCACAGTAAACTCTGTCTGATCTGTAACATCACGGAATACTGCTATTTTCTGTCCGTCTGACCTGTAGCCGACCTGATCTATATTGATAGAAGGCTGATAAGGACGATTTGCGTTGTAATCTACATTGCTGTCATCAATAAGCTCCAGCGATACATTGTCAATAAATATAGTGTGCTCGGGAAGCCAGCCTTCATACTTTTCCTGTATTCCGCAGTTGAAAACAAGTTTTGCCATGATATCAGTCTCCTGCTTCATAGTGAACTCATAGTCAACAGTGGTGGGCTCTGATGTAAGCTGAAGTCCTTTCCATGTGTAAGCCTGGTATGTTCCTCCGTTCTGCTGGATCATACCTTCAATAAAACGGTCAACACTTGAAGAAATATCATACTTCAGGCGGTATACACCGTTCTGATAAAGCGGTATAATATCATAGTATACCTGTACCGCATAATTGAGCTCTCCGACATCAGAAACAGTAAGTGCCAGCTGACCGTCCTTAGTTCCGAGAGAACATTTACCGCCGCTCTCTTTATAAGTTCCCCACCCGGACGCACTATTATCAAATGTTGAATTGCTTATGAGATTTTCGGCAGCCATAACAGGTGTGCTGCTATAAGGCAATCCTGTCAAAAGTGCCGTGCATGCAGTTAAAACAGCTACATATTGTTTGATCTTCATTTTTTGCATTTTCATTCCCTCTCTTTTTGTGTTTGTGCCAAGTAACATAATGTGCTTTTTTGAAAAAGGAAGCAGTGCAGATACGGCAAGTAATTACCGTGCTTTAATTTTCAAAACTCGCAGTTTTATGCATTTATTGGCGCTTTGTGAAAACGTTTATATTTATATTTTAGCAGAACATCAAATTGTATGCAATAACTTTTTATACACGTTATATATCATTTTGTGCATTTATAGCAAGCTTTAATATCAAAAGCTTCTTGAATATTGATTATTAAGCTTCAATATGATAAACTAATAATGGATAAATCATAATTATAAAAATACTTAATTATTACTGTGGCATCAGATATTAAAATGAAGCATTAAATATAAAGGAGCAACGAATTATGAGATTCTTGGCGTATACTCTTGAGTATAAGGGCGGACCTGTATCCATTGACCTGAAAGTCAGGTGCTATTCAGAACCTGATTACAAGGAATATAAGCATATATATGAGGAATGCTTTTATGAAATGAGAAAAGCTCTCGGACTTCCCCGCGAATGCTGCAAAAGTCCGGAAGAGCTTAAAAAAAATAAAAACAATATTTATATCATAGAGGAAAACAACAGTATAATTGGCTCTGTATCAGTTTACGGAAACGAAATCGATGATCTGTTTGTAGCCAAAGAGCATCAGAAAAAAAGATACGGTGTAAAACTTCTCAGATTTGCCGTTTCTGTTCTTCAAAAAGAAAATACAGACAGAATAATCCTTCATGTTGCCGATGTAAATAAAGCAGCTTTATCATTGTACCTCAAAAATGGCTTTACAATATCATCAACAGAAGAGATAATGCTACCATAATGATTTTTAATAAAAAACTTGTTTCCGTCTTGTTTTACCGAATACAAGCATATTTATTTGATAAGACTATAAACCGCTTGACATTAATTGGAATGAGTGATATAATATAAAAACAAAACTTCATACGGGAATGATGTTCTCCCTTGGGAAACCTAAACCGCTTATCAAGCTGATGACTTCTGTATTTTTTACGCAGAAGCTGTCGGCTTTTTTATTTTGGAGGAAATACTATGCTTTTGTCTCTTGCGATCATTTTTCTTTCAGGTCTTTCAGCAGCAGCTATCTTTGAGAAAATAGGCTTGCCGCGTATCATAGGTATGCTTGGAGCCGGAATAGTTGTAAGTCCTTATGTACTTGATTTGCTTGACAGTTCGATACTCGGTATATCTTCCGAGCTTCGGCAGATTGCTCTCATCATAATACTCATCAAGGCAGGTCTTTCACTGAATATTTCTGATTTAAAAAAGGTGGGCAGACCTGCGGTTATGATGTCATTTGTTCCGGCTTGCTTTGAAATAGCCGGATACACTGTATTTGCTCCGTTTCTGTTTGATATAAGCAGAATTGAAGCAGCTGTTATGGGAGCTGTTCTCAGTGCAGTATCGCCTGCTGTAGTTGTACCAAGAATGGTGAAGCTCATAGAAGAAAAACGAGGTACGGAAAAAAGCATACCTCAGATGATTCTTGCAGGAGCTTCATGCGATGATATATTCGTTATAGTTCTTTTCTCGACTTTCATAACAATGGCACAGGGCGGTTCTGCCAGAGCTGCTGATTTTCTGAATATCCCTGTGTCCATAGTTCTCGGAGTGCTGCTCGGCATGGTTGCAGGAATATTCTTGTATCTGTTATTTGAGAGTACATATCTGCATAATCATAAGATAAGAAACAGTACTAAAGCCATAATTATGCTCGGAAGTGCATTTCTGCTGATGTCAGTTGAAACGCTTGTGAAGTCACACATTGCCGTATCGGGATTGCTTGCAGTTGTTGCTATGGCCTGTGTTATCAAGCTGAAAGCCGATAAAACCGTATCTTCACGTTTGTCCAAGAAATTCGGCAAGCTCTGGATCGGAGCAGAGGTAATATTATTCGTGCTTGTCGGTGCAGCTGTTGATGTGCGTTACACCCTTGCGGCAGGAGCTTCTGCACTGCTGATGATATTTATTGCACTCGCATTCAGAGCGGTCGGTGTTATTATCTGTCTGCTTGGGACAAAGCTGACCGTGAAGGAACGGCTTTTCTGTATAATCGCCTATCTTCCGAAAGCAACTGTACAGGCTGCTATCGGCTCGGTTCCGCTGTCCCTCGGACTTCCATGCGGTAAAACTGTATTATCAGTAGCGGTGCTTGCTATACTGATAACCGCTCCTCTCGGCGCTATCGGAATCGATCGTACAAGCAACAGGATACTTGAAAAGGATAAGTCGTGAAATAGCCTGTATTTAAAGCATATAATTGACAGCCTGTCTGCTATTGTGATATACTGATTAATGGTGATTGACTTTGAATAAAAAACTTGATCTGTTCCTCACGTTTATGAAGATAGGAGCATTTACATTCGGCGGTGGATACGCTATGATACCGCTGATACATCGTGAGGTATGCACGAATAAAAAATGGCTTGATGAAAAAGAAATAAGCGATATTGTGGCAATTTCAGAATCAACTCCCGGACCGATAGCGATAAATGCGGCGACATTCGTAGGTTACCGTACCAACGGCTTTATAGGCGCCTGTTTTGCTACGCTCGGCGTAGTATTGCCGTCATTCCTTATTATATCGATTATATCTTTTATTCTGAATGAGTTTAAGAGCTTCAAGGCTGTTCAGTATGCGTTCATGGACATTCGCGCAGCCGTTCTTGCATTGATTTTGAAAGCAATGTGGATGATGTTCAAGTCCGCAAAGAAAAATGTTATCTCTTACGTTATCATGATCGTGGCACTTATTCTGACAGCATTTTTGAAAATAGATGCTGTATTTGTTATCATAGGCTGCGGTTTGTTCGGCTTGATATGGTCGCTGCTGAACAGAAAGGAGAATAGCCATGATACTGATTGAGCTGTTCATGATCTTCCTGAAAATAGGTGCGTTCACTTTTGGCGGCGGATATGCGATGATAGCCATGATACAGTATGAAGCTGAACGACACGGCTGGCTCACGGAGGCAGAGCTTGTTGACTTTGTAGCTCTAAGCGAGAGTACACCGGGGCCGCTTGCAGTAAATATGGCAACATTCGTTGGTATACGAACAGGTGGTGTCCTCGGTGCTGTGATCGCAACACTCGGAATCGTGCTACCGTCCTTTATCATAATCCTTATCATCGCTAAGTGTTTTGAGAAGTTTAAAGACAGCAAAGCGGTCAAAGGCGTGATGTCCGGCCTGAAGCCTTCCGTTGTGGGAATGATCGGTACAGCATTTCTTTCGGTTGGAAGGACAGTATTCTTTCCGAACGGATTTCATACAGTCTGTTTTACTGATATATTATTCTGGATATTCCTCTGCATATTCGTAGTATCGACTGTTCTTGCTTTCAGAAAGATGAATCCAATAAAAATCATATTGCTTGCGGCTGTTGTCGGAATAGGAGCAGGATATGGACTCGGATTATAACCGGCAGACAGTTTTTGATTTTTAAAGAAAAAGGAGCCCTAAAACATGGCAGAAGTACAACTTGTTCCGCTGGAATCATCAGATAGGGAGCAATTTATTAAAGACAATACCTACCATTAGAATACGCAAGATCCGGTGCCCACATCTGTTTGCTGACCCACTTAACATCTTTCATGTGAAGAGCTTCGCCGTTGTCAATACATGGCGATTCTATGTCGTCCATTGATAAAACATGGTAATCTTCCATGAGATACTCGTCACCATTGTCATTATCCTCACCATTGTGAGGTATATCATGAGAGGGATAAATGTATATTTTTCCGTTGAAAACATGAACGGATGGATCGGCAGTGAAAATATGAGTTACCAATGGCTTTCTTTGATTGCTCATAAGCTATTTCCTCCAAGTATTACTATTATTATTTATGACCAGCTCAAAAACTATTCCGCCGCTTCTCTTTCCAGATGCTCAATAATAATGCTCTTGCCAGTTTCTAAATTCTCCATCGCTTTGAATATCAGACGAATTAATTAACCTAAATCACTGAGGGAATACTCCTAACTCGGGGAGAAACTTCCACAGGAAAATTACTTATAACAATTACGTCCTATTCAAGTGAACTCTGACTCGCAGTAGAATATTGATTATTGAGGCAACGATAAAATGTTCACTTCGCACTCAATGTCACGGTAAAAACTTTCCGGATGCCAAGTACAGTTCATACCAGTCATGATGCGACAGTTTTACTTTAATAGCATCACAGGTATCCTTGATATGCTCTGGATTCATAGTTCCTATAATTGCTTGTATATTCGCAGGATGACGTAATATCCATGCAATAGCAACTGCTGCCTTTGAAACTCCCTCACGTTCTGCAATTTTGGCAAGTACTTTATTCAGTTCTGAGAAATCAGGGTTATCAATGAACGTGCCGCCGAACATTCCAAATTGCAATGGAGACCACGCTTGAATTGTGATGTCATTCAAACGACAATAATCCAGTGTAGAGCCGTCACGGTTAATAGAAAGGTCTGTCGTTTTATTATTCATATAAAGAGCCTGATCAATCAGTTGTGACTGTTCCAGTGAAAACTGTACCTGATTGAAAACAAGCGGCTGCTTCACATATTTTTTCAGTAGTTCGATTTGCATGGGCATAAGGTTACTGATACCGAAATAACGTACCTTTCCATCTTTTTCCAGGATATCAAAAGCATCTGCAACCTCTTCCGGAGCAAACAACAGATCTGTTCTGTGCAGCAGCAGAGCGTCAAGGTACTCGACATTCAAGCGGCGCAGACTATCATCGACGCTGGAGAGTATATTATCCTTTGTCCAGTCAAATTCATTTCTGTCAAAGCAAAGTCCACACTTGCTCTGAATATAAATATCTTCACGTCTGATTCCTGTCAGTGGAAGCGCCTGTGCAAAGCGTTCCTCTGCTTCACCGTTTCCGTAGCAGGTGGCGTGATCGAAAAAGTTGATACCACATTCATAAGCTGTGGTAATGACGTTTGCAGCCTCCTCTTTAGATAGAGCGGGCATTCTCATGCAGCCCTGAATAATCGCAGATACATTCTGCGGTCCGTTTACAATATTGAGCATTTTCATAGATTATCTCCTGATTATCGTTTATTCTGATTCAAAAGCCGCAATTATCTCAGCTGTGATTTTTTCAACAGATATGCCGTGTTCGTCAAGCAGTTCTTCTGCCTTGAATTCCGTATGGAATTCCTTTGAGAGACCGTGGCAGTGTACAAACATATCGGAATCACCGTAGAAAACTGCTACATTCTGACCGTAACCGCCCATGAGTTCACCATCCTCTATAGTTATAACAAGGCGGTGGTCTTTTTTCAGTGTGACAAGCAGTTTCTCATCAACACCGCTGACAAACCTCGGATTGATGACTGTGATATTCCTGCCCGTCTGCTCCTTCACCTTATCTGCAACTTCAAGAGCCATTGTAAGCAGTCCGCTTACTGCGATGAGTGCAACTCCGCTTCCTCTGCGCTCGATCTTGCTTTTCAAAATAGAATAATCTGTATCATCAGCAATGCCTGTCGTTCTGAGATTACCAATGGCTCTGATTGCAACAGGATGCTTCTTCTGAGTTGTTGCATATCTGAACATCTGCACAAATTCCTCTTTGCTCGAAGGAGCAAGATAGATCAGATTCGGGATATGAGCGAACATCTGAATATCACACAATGCAAGGTGTGTATTGGAATTTGAACCGAACACTCCCGGGCTCGTGATCAGGAAGGTTGCCGGGCTGTCGTTCAGGCAGACATCATGCGACATCTGGTCGTACGTACGCTGAAAGAACGGTGCAAATGTGCCGAATACCGCTGTGCCTCCATTCTTTGCGATTCCGCTTGTCATAGCAACAGCATTTTCTTCTGCAATACCCACGTCAATGAACTGTCCACGCTCCACATATTCCTCACGCACTCCCTGAACAAAGCCAAGTCCCATAGGTGTAGCAGCATTCAGAACAATTGCCTTTTCATTTGTGTCAAGCAGTTCTTTCAGACATTCAAACACCACGTTTTCTCCGCCATGATCCGGGTACAGCGGAGAACCGTCCTCGATATGAAACGGACCGCCTGCGTGCCAGCTCTCACGATCTTTTTCTGCATAAGGAAGACCTTTACCCTTGATGGTATGGATATGCAGTACAACCGGGTGATCAATTTTTTTCACGCTCTCAAAAAGTTCCACAAGCTTTGCCGTGTCATGTCCGTCCTCAAGATAGCGATAGTCCAGTCCCATTGCACGGAAGAGATTATCCTCGGCAACGCCGTTTGTCTCACGAAGTTTTTTCAATGTCTTGTATAGTCCGCCGTGATTCTCTGCGATACTCTGATCATTGTCATTCACAATTATAATGAGATTCTTGTCATACTCCCCTGCGTAATTGAGAGCTTCAAGTGCTTCGCCGCCAGAAAGTGAACCGTCACCGATAAGAGCTATAATATTCTCACTATGTCTGTTCAGGTCTCTGCCTTTAGCAAGTCCGAGCGCAAGTGACACAGAAGTAGAGGTGTGTCCAACGATGAACATATCATGTTCACTCTCTTTCGGATTGGTATACCCTGTCACATCATGGAAATGTGCTTCATCCAGATAAGCTCCCTTTCTGCCGGTAAGTATCTTGTGAGGATAGCACTGATGAGAAACATCAAACACTATCTTATCTTTCGGAGAATCGAATACATAGTGCATTGCAACTGTAAGCTCAACCACACCAAGGTTCGGTCCCTGATGTCCGCCAGCTTTGCTGAGCTTGTTAATTAGTGCAGAACGTGTTTCGTCTGCAAGTGTCTGAAGCTGAGATACCTCCAGCTTTTTTATATCATCAGGACTATTTATATTTTCCAAGTACATAATCAACTTCCTTTCCACTTCAGCTCTTTTGTAACATCTTATTTCAGTTTCACAAGTAAACATCAACATCAATGACATATAAAGCCTTTTATTTCTTTACATCAATATGCTCTATACAAATATCTCTATCTAAAACATATTAAAATTTATATGCAATACCATAATTCCTTAATCTCATTTCCGCCAACGGCAAATGGTCCAGGAATAATACCTGCTCCACGATGTGCTCCGAAATAATCTGTATCAAAAACTATATCACTGCCGTCAGGCGTTTCAAATCTCTGTTCAGGTTCAAATGCCTCACCAAGGGTATCACTTGTAACAAGTCCCGATCTGAAGTTTCCGATATAATCATATACATTGGTTTTCAGCATTGGGCTTCCATTAACAACTTCTATTTCGGCATAAGCTTTTTCATCACTGACAATACGATTCTTTTCATTTTTACAGGACTTTGCTCCGTTTAAGTACGCATTTCCGTCCGTCCAGACAGGCAGATAGCTCCAGTGATATTTTGCCAGCTTGAACATATCAGGAGTATCACATTCCATATCAAAGTTTTTGATCCATTCATCATATGTTGGAAAATTATTAAAAACATGAGTTCCTGTTTCACGGTTATCTTCGGTTCCGTCTCTTGGAACTGTACCGTATTTCTGAAGAAATATATTGTTATAAAACCTGTCATCTCCGTGAAGTATTGTCATAAATCCCATTATCTCTGTACGATGCGGAATATGATAAGGAGTAAATCGTTGACGGAGTTTTCCTTCAACAACAGTATCAACTTCAGCATCTATTGCAGTGAATGAACCGCAGATAAGATTATGAACAATCGCAAGACCTTCAGTTGGCATTCTAAGAGCGACCTCGGACATAAGAATATTGTTGTCAATAAGAGTCGGACCGTGACTTACTTCGACAAATATGTCCTGACTCATCATACCACCTTTCATAGGCTTTGCATACTCAGGCAGCTGATTATCATGAAGAAGGTTCTGTGTTATACGGGTTCCCTGTGCCTCCCAGTCAGTCCATATACCCATTGTACAGTGATGGATATAGTTTCTGCGCATAGTAACATCTATAGCTGCATGTAGTTTTATACCTGCTATCTCAGCACCACCAAGCTCCATCATATTGTTTATGTGGTGAATATGGTTATCTTCAATTATTGAAAAAACACCGCCCATACGTCCTATTATACCGCCCTGTTCACAGTGATGTATATTGTTCCTGCGTATAATATGGCTTCCAACATTTTTCTTCAGCCAACCGTGATACTGTCCACGGCATACTGCATCGCGTTCCATTTGTGTAGGACTCTTTACGTGTTTATATGTAAAATAATGATCATTGTCTGCATCGTAGTATTTACCGATACAAATACCTGCACATTTGCTGTTGCAGATATCGCATTCCTCAATTATCCACCCTTTTGACCAATGCGGGCCTATCATTCCATCCTGAAATGCTGCAGGAGGTGCCCAAGTAGTTGCAGCTTTGTCTATTTTGAAACCTCTGACTGTGATATAGCCTACTCCTGTTTTTGACGGCATGAAGCATCTGCGGCGGACATTGATCTCAATCTTTTCCTTATTTGGATCACTTCCCTGAAAATTTGCATAGAAAACAGTCTTTCCATCCTTTTTCTCAGCATACCACTTATAGACGGAATACTCGGGCTGCCATGAGGTTTCAGTCTTTTCACCTGCAATAACTTCATCTATACTGCTTGCTTCATAAAAAGCACGGTCATTCATGTACAACGCACCTGTATGTTTCGATTTTTCTGCAAAGTACCAGTCACCGTAAACATAGGTAGTGTATGGATTGTATTCTCCGAATATACTGCTGTCAACAGATGCGGTCCAGACGTTATCCTTGTACTGCGTCCAACCAGTTATTATTTCAGCTCCTGTTATTTCAGCACCTAAAGGTTCTGCACTGCGGTAAGTGATACGCGCATCTGCTCTGCCTGAATTCTTCGGGTTAACATATTCGCGGTAAACTCCGGGCATAACCAGTACTTCATCTCCCGGCAATGCAATTTCGGCTGCATCTCTGATTCTTCTGAACGGCTTTTCTTTAGAACCGTTTCCTCCACGTCCTGCGTTGACATCAACATAAATAATCATATTTGTATTCCTCCTTTTATTGAATTTAATGTAAATTTTTCAATTATTACAGCATATCTATGTGTATTTATTCTAACATATAACATTGCAAAATTCAATATTTTTTTGAATTTTGATAGGTAAAAGAACCGCAATTTACATTAATTAACTTAACTTTAGAAAATGATATAGCATTGATATAGAAACAATTTATTCTCACCAATAATAAAAAGCCTCCCTCGGGAGGCTTTAACTATCATTCTATTGGCAAATCTATAAATGTAGGTTCGTGCTTGGCTGCGCGGACATACTTAAGCATATCATCACGGAGCAGGCGTACTGTTGATGTGTTAATTCCTGGGTGTCCGCAGATGTACTCATCCTTCATCAAATCATTATCGATAACAAGTTGAATATTGTTATCAGTATCGAATATAAGCTCCAATGCTGATACAGAACCAGGGATAGTATGAAGATACTCCTGCATCTTGTCCGCTTCAGCAAACGAAAGACGAGCGCAGTTCAGCTGAGAGGTAAGGAACTTAGTATTGAACGGCTTATCTCCCGGCATAAGCAGCATACAAAAGCTAGTCTTCTGACGGTTGCAGAGGAACAGATTCTTGCATATCTTAGCTCCGAGTACCTTCTCAATATCCAGACAATCTTCCATAGTATCAGCGTGTTCGTGGTCAGCACGCTTGTAGTCCATACCAAGAGCATCAAGTTTATCGTATATAGCCATTTCAACGTCTGAACGCTGATTTGTTGGTCTGCCGGTATAGAGTGTATTATCAATATTCATTCAAATGCTCCTTTATAAGTTGTCACGCATAAGGAAAACTGTGATAATAAAAATTACAATTTTGCTGATTCAATTATAACATACGCTCATAATTTGGTCAATAGTTCAAACAAAAAAAGGCAGCCGCAAGGCTGCCCAATAATCACCATTCATAAATTCTTATCCTTATCTGATCCTTCAATCAGCCTGTTAAAGTAATCGTCGATCTTTTTATCGACCTGCTTACGCTCCTCTGAAAATGTATGCTGATATACTGACTTCAGTGTAGAATTTGTAGACCACCCTCCCCTCTCCATCGCATACTTGTCAGGAATGTTAAGCATGAGCATAACGCTCGCTGACAAGTGACGGAGATCATGAAAAGTCATGTGATAGTTATGCTCTTCAAGTAGTTTATAAAACTTGCTTCGCAGCGTCTGATACTCCATCTGAACTATAAACTCGTCTTCCTTCTCATGAGGAACAGCCATGATGAGGTCTTTTATGTAATCGGGAATTGTCAGCTTTCTTGTAGACTTATAAGTCTTATTCTTGTCGCGAACATTATTCTTGCCGTCAAAATAGACATTACTGCGGCAAACTGTAAGAGTATTATCCTTAAGATCTCTAAACTGAAGACCTCTTACTTCGCTCATACGAAGCGACAGCCACATGTGAAATTCATCTACGGTGAAGACATTTATGAGAGTTGCTATGGGGGTGCCTTCTGATGGGAAAGATCGGGTATATCCGCGTTTCAACAGAGCACCAGGAGACAGCACGACAGGAAGCTCTGATGAAACAGTATCATGTTGAGCGCATATTTGCTGAGAAGATGTCTGGTAAGAATGCTGACCGTCCCGAGCTGAAAGCGATGCTTGAATATGTACGTGAAGGTGATACGTTATATATTGAGAGCATCAGCAGACTCGGAAGATCCACCAGAGACCTGCTCAATATCATTGACGTGCTTCAGAAAAAAGGGGTTACGCTTGTCAGCAGTAAAGAGAACATTGATACCAACACTCCGCAGGGACGGTTCGTCCTATCTATATTTGCATCACTATCCGAGTTTGAACGCGAACAGACATTACAGCGCCAGCGCGAGGGCATAGCCATTGCCAAGTCTCAGGGCAAATACAAGGGACGGCAGCCTATCAGTATCGATTGGGTAAAGTTCGCGCAGCTGTATGAACAGTGGAAGTCTGGGGATATCACAGCCGTAGAGTTCCAGAAACAGATGGGCCTTCGCGCCAATACCTTCTATCGAAGGCTTCTCTGACGACTTTAACAAAGGACGACGGTTCAAAGCAGGTTAGATATAAGTTTGAAAAGAAGTCAGGCGATGACAGCGCGGCCACGTACATCGTATTCAGCGATCATAATATTGAGCCTTCCGAACCTGAGCATTTCCACCTTTACAGCGGCAATGACGGATTTGATACTCTTGTTGAAGAAGGAACACATTTCCCTACATACTATCCTTCATCTTTAAATGCAGAGGATATTGTTGAAGAAATGACAGGCGGCGAAAAGCATGACCACGACCACAGCAAGGAAGTTTCCGACTTTGAGAACGATGAAGTCAAGGACAGAAGCCTTTCTGATTGGGCAGGCGAATGGCAGTCCCCATATCCTTTCGTGCTTGACGGAACACTTGACGAAGCGTGGGAAGCAATGGCTGAAACAAAGGGTAAGATGACTGCTGAGGAGTACAAGGAATACTACAAGACAGGCTATGAGACAGATATCAAATCTGTGAAGATCGACGGTGATAATATCACATATACCTACTATAACGGAAAGACTGTAAGCTCTGACTACAAGTACACAGGCTACTTCATTCAAGACTGGTCCGGCGGAACAAGAGCTGCAATGTACCGTTTTGAAGCCGAGGATAAAAATTCCGGCGCACCTGTCTATATCGAGATCAATGACCACATGATCGAGCCTGCCGAGGCAGAGCATTTCCACCTGAGAATGAGCGATGAAAGCTATGATGCTATAGTTGATCCTGAAAAATACTGGCCTACATTTTTCCCTGCTGAAATGAGCGGTGAGGATATCTGCGATCATCTTGCAGGTCATGACAAGGACGAAGATGAACAAGAACACGAGCATGAAGAAGGCGAAGAAGAATATGACGAGCACGTATGGCTCTCTCTGAAAAATGCAAAGGTACTCTGCGCTGAGATTGAAAAGAATATTGAAGCTATTGATCCTGCCAACGCTTCTGATTACAAGGCTAACCTTGACAGCTATGTTGCAAAGCTTGACGAGCTTGACGGTAAATTCAAGACACTGGTTGACGGTTCCTCCGTTAAGGCACTGGTATTCGGCGACAGATTCCCCTTCCGCTACTTCGTTGATGATTATGGTCTTGACTACTATGCTGCATTCATCGGCTGCTCAGCTGAAACAGAAGCAAGCTTTAAAACGATCGCATTCCTTTCTGATAAGATCAAGGAGCTTGACTGCAAGACCATTTTCACTCTTGAAAATTCCAGCAAGGATATTGCAGAATCTATCATAAATAATTCGGGTAAGACCGTGGATATTGCAGAGCTTAACTCTCTCCAGTCCATATCCAAGAATGATATTGCAGGCGGTGTAAGTTATATCTCACTCATGCAGAAGAACTATGATGTTCTTGCTGGCGTTCTGAAATGAGGTGCTGTATGACTGACAAAAAAATCCCCGTAATTCTTATAACAGGCTATCTTGGTTCGGGCAAGACCACACTTATGCAGAATCTTCTTAAACAGGAACAGTGCAAGATAGCACTTATCGTAAATGACATGGGCAGCGTCAACATAGACGCTGCTCTCCTGAACAAGAACCGTGACCGCATCGCATCAGTGGAAATGGTAGAGCTTCAGAACGGCTGTATCTGCTGTACCCTCCGTGATGAGTTTATCGCAGAGATAGAACGTATCTCACAGCTTCCCGACATTGAGGCAGTATTCGTTGAAGCATCGGGAATAAGCGAGCCTTCCAATATTGCTGCTTCTTTTGTTGTGTATACCGAGGAGAATCCTGATACAAATGTATATCTCAGCTCTGTTGTTTCCGTTGTGGACGCTGACCGTATCTATAACGAATTCCTGCGTGAAATATCTATGGAGAACGATACAGAAGAGGGCGACATCATCAACCTTATCATCGACCAGATAGAGTTCTGCAACCTAATTATACTCAATAAGACCGACCTTCTCAGTGCGCAGCAGATAGAAGAAGTCACAAAGGCTATCCGTGACATCCAGTCCGAAGCAGAGATAATCCCTGCTGTGAACAGCGAAGTCGATACAGACAAGATACTTCACGGCAGAGATTTCGACTATCATTCTGTCCTTGCTTCATCGTCCATTCAGCGCGCGCTCAACACCAATGAGCCCACCGACAAGGAAGCTTGTATGGACGAATACGATATAACTTCTTTCGTCTATGAGGAAGTACGCCCATTTGACCGTGATAAATTTATGAGTCTGGTGGATGAGTACCCGAGAGAGCTTATCCGCACAAAGGGCTATGTTTGGTTTGCAGACGATGATGTGCATATACAGCTCTTTGAACAGGCTGACAGAAACGCAAGCGTTACTGAACTTAACGAGTGGCTCGCCTCCTGTCCGCAGGAGGAGCTTGACGCTATGTTCGAGAATTATCCGGACCTGAAAGATGACTGGCACGATGTCTACGGTGACCGTATCAATCAGCTTGTTTTCATCGGAAAGGGCTATAAAAAGGCGGATATTCTCACACGCCTTGAAAGCTGCCTGACGATATAAAGAATGATACAAGTGCAGGAGGACAGCCGTTCTTCTGCACTTGTGTTTAAAATTAGGAGGGCATAATGAAAAAAATACCCGTTTATTTATTTCTCGGATTTCTTGAAGGCGGAAAGACGAATTTTATTCAGAAAACAATATCAAGTGACAAATTCGGAAATGATATGAATATCCTTCTTCTTGTTTGTGAAGAAGGATTTGATGATTATGATTTCACACAGTTCAAAGGTAAAAAAGTATCGCTTCAAGTGATAGAAGATAAATCCGAGCTTGATGAACAGTTTTTAAGTAAAACGGCTGAAGACAACAATGCTGATATAGTTGTTGTTGAATCAAACGGTATGTGGCACCTGACTGACTTTCTTCTGAATAAGCCGGAAAACTGGAAGATTTTCCAGACGGTATTTGTAGCTGATGCCTCTTCATTCGGCATTTATGTTGAAAATATGAAAAGCCTTGTGATTGACAAGATCAATGTCAGCGATGTGGTTATTTTTAATCGCTATGCGAATAGAGCTGATGTTAACGAGCTTCATCGTATAGTCAGGACAATTAACAGGCGTTCTGAAATATATTACGAAGCTGATAATGGAATGATGATAGCTGATGATATTGAAGATCCGCTGCCCTATGATATAGAGGCTGATACTATATTGATCAAAGACGAAGATTATGCCGTGTGGTACGGTGATATAATGAATGAAGCAAAGAAATATCACGGAAAGACCGTTAAATTCAAAGCAATGATAGCATCGAGACCTGAGCTACCGAACAATGTATTTGCTGTCGGACGCTATATTATGACTTGCTGCGAAGAAGATATGCAGTTCTGCTGGTTTGTTGCACTTTGTAACAGGTATTTTCCTTTACAAGGTGAGAAATGGGTATCGCTTACTGCCGAAATAACAGTACAGCACCATGAAAACGAAAACGTTGACATACCCCTTCTTAAAATAGTTGATCTTTATGAATGCGATCCACCAAAGGAGGAAATTGCCACTTTTTCATATCATGACGGAGGTTGAATATGAAAAAAATAATACTATTAGCTGCTGTTGTGACCATAACAACAGGTATAACAGGCTGCGGCAGTTCTGATAACAATGCTTTGTCAAATAGCGATATTATCGTTTATGAGATTACTACAAATGGGTCTGAAGTGACCACATCTCCTACATCTGACATCACATTGGCTGAAAATACAGCTGCCACCAGTGTCACCATCTCACATAACAATATCGGCGCGGTAATCGATCCATCAGACCTAAACAACAAAGATATAGATATTGACCTCACTCAGCTCAATTCGACTATGGTATATGCTCAGGTATTTGATATGATCAATAACGGAGATAATTATCTCGGCAAGACAGTCAGGGCTAAAGGACCATTTTCCTATTATCAGGAACCTGACGGCAGAGAATTCTTCGCAGTTATAATCAGTGATGCTACCGCCTGCTGTTCTCAGGGCATTGAATTCGTTCTGGATGGTGACTATACCTATCCTGATGATTATCCCGCAATCGGTACAGAAATAACTGTTGTCGGAAAATTCAATTACTACAAGGAGAATTACTACACATACTGTCAGCTTACGGATGCAACTATGGAGGTAGAAAACTCTTTATCGTAGTATATTATTCCTTATAAAAAGACCAGCTCCCTTGCGGGAGCTGTCTCTTTAATAACGTTATACCACCTTTTGGCCATGTGAATTTCGTGTGAAAGCGTGTGAAAAACAACTGTTTTTCTTCACACGCGACTGCAAAAATGCATTAAAAACTTTTTTCTACAGGCAAGAGAAAAGCCTGTATTTCGGCGTTTCCCTCGAAATACAGGCTTCTTTAAAAGAGCGGACAGAGAGGGATTCGAACCCTCGATACGCTATTAACGTATACACGAGTTCCAGTCGTGCGCCTTAGACCAGCTCAGCCATCTGTCCACAATATGGTGCGAGTAATGGGACTTGAACCCATACGTCTTTCGACACACGCCCCTCAAACGTGCCTGTCTGCCTATTCCAGCACACTCGCAAAGTACGATAATTATTATACATCAAAATAAATATTATGTCAAGCACATTTAATATATATTTATTTTATAACATTTTATTTATATTGTTATAACTAAATCAGATGTTTTTCAAGAAACATACTCACTATCACACAAAAAATATCATTCTATCTGATTATTCGACATTTTGCGCTTAAAAATGTACTTGTCAAAATTCTTCTGTAAGTGTACAATAAAAACGTAGAATATAGCAAAGGAGATCTTATAATGGAAAATCAAAGAATCAATGTATTGATCGGAGACGATTCAGCATTAAACGGAGTAAGAGCGGCAGCCACCTTGCGTGAAAACGGTATATATGCTTATACACGCAAGAAAAACGGCAGAGCGATACTTGATTCGATCCTCAGCGACAAACCCGACGTAGTTGTAATAGACCTAACTTTGACAGACACAGACGCAGTCCTACTAATGAAAAAGGCAAAGGAATCAATTGCCGAACCACCTGCTTTTATTGTTATCGCTGATATTGAAAACAGCTTTATACGACGGCAGGTCATCGAAAATGGTGCTTCACATCTTTTTACACGTCCAGTGGAACCCACAAATCTTATCTCAGCTATAAGATCTGTATACCGTACTCCCCTGCCAAAAGACTGCGATGACAAGGAGCTGATAGTGACCGATGTCATACAAAAGCTTGGGATACCAGCTCATATCAAAGGCTATAATTACCTTAGAACGGCTATACTGAGCTCGATCGACAACATTAAGCTTATGGACTGTATCACAAAAGGCCTTTATCCTTGTGTTGCCAAGTATTATGACACGACCGCTTCACGAGTTGAAAGAGCGATCAGACACGCTATAGAAACAGCATGGAACCGCGGTTCAACAGAAACATTTGCGGATTTTTTCGGAAACTCTATCGACATTTACAGGACAAGGCCTACAAACTCTGAGTTTATTGCTCTTGTTACTGATAAAATAAGACTTAAACTTAAAAAATACAACCATTGACACTAAAAGCCCGTATACCATACGGGCTTTTTTATAATGTGCGATTAAACGAAAGCGCTGCAAGAATGATTGATATTTGACGTGTATGACTCTATGTGTTATAATTATAATATAAAACGTTCAGGAGAAAAACAATGTCATCATTAATTTCAGATAAATATACGGAATGGGAAAAAATTTGCGAAAATCGCTTTCAGAGACTAAAAAATAACGAGGAAGAGCTCAACCGCTTCTTCATCAGTCTCTACGGTATGGAGGAAGAGTTATCTCCCGAAGTCGAAGAATCGAAAATAACTATACGGCGCGCAGATCTTTCGCGTGACATAAAAAGTCTTATAAGCTATGCAATCGGCTGTATTTTCGGCCGTTATTCTCTCGACTGTGACGGACTGTGCTATGCGGGCGGAAAATGGGATGAGTCACTGTACAGAACAATAATCCCATGCCGCGACAATGTAATGCCAATAAACGATATAGATAACGGCTTAACCAGAGCAGTAATAGATTTCATAGAAACAGTGTACGGCAGCGAAACACTTGAAGAAAATCTTTCTTTCATAGCCTCAGCAATAGGCGGAACCGGAGAGCCCCGTGATATACTGCACGGTTATCTGCAAAAAAGCTTCTATATCGATCACGCAAAGATGTATAAGAACCGTCCTGTATACTGGCAAATTTTTTCAGGAAAAAAGGGAGCATTTCGCGGACTTATGTATATGCACAGATTTACTCCGGAGCTGCCGCTTATCATAAAGGAAAACTATGCATTTCCGAGATACGAGCAGCTCAAAAAAGAAGCTGCAATGCTGAACGATATGCTTACCGCCTCAACCGGTACGGCCAAAAGCCGGATCAGGCGTGAAATAAACAGAGTACAGTCGCTCATTTCCGAAATGGAGGATTTCCTTCAAAGACTTGAAAAAACTGCCGCTCAGAATATTCAGCTTGACCTTGACGACGGAGTAAAGATAAACTATTCAAAGCTCAAGGATATACTGCAATAGCAATTATTCTGCAAAACTTAATTGCATATGGAGGGAAAATGAAAAGGATCTTACTCAATTTAGCGCCATATAAGCATATTGTTCTTATTATCTTCATTCTTCTCGGAGTTCAGGCCTACTGTGATCTCGCACTTCCGCAGTATACATCAGATATGATAGATATTGGTATACAGAACCACGGGATCGAGTATGCCGTCCCTGAAAAACTCACATCAGAGGATATGGCCTATTCCATGCTGTTCATGACAGAAAACGAGCGGTCAGAATGGAGTTCGTACTACAAACATGATAATAACGGAGCATATACGAGGACAGTCGATAAAAACAACCTCAAATCAATAAGCGACAAGTTTCTTATCCCGCTGAGTCTTGTCTATCAGACCGGAAATATGAGTGAGGAGCGTTTCAGAGCAACACTTGCAGAATATACGGAAAATTCACCGCAAAGTACCAATCTTGAAAACCTTTCCGTTGAAGAAATAGGAAAGCTTCTCGGCACAGAGCTGAGAACAAGCAATAAGACCGATGAAAAAGGCAAAACCACAACATATGTTGATGTAAGGCCTGTAATGCTCAGTCTTTTACAAAGCGGCCGCCTTGACAGCACAAAAATAACAGCTATGCGTTCGCAGCTTGAAAATACGGTTTCATCTCTCGGAGAGCGTACCGTAAAGTCAATGGGCATAGCTTATGCTGCCGAGACAGACAAGGCTGCCGGAATAGACATTGACGCTATACAAAAGAGATACCTCTGGATACAAGGACTCAAAATGTTCCTTATGGCTGCCCTGATGCTCGCTGTGTCAATATGTACAGGATATTTTGCAGCCCGTACAGGCGCAGGCATCGGAAAGGACCTCCGTGAAAAGATTTTCCGCAGGGTTATGAGCTACTCCAACACTGAGATCGATAAATTCTCTACTGCTTCTCTCATAACAAGAAGTACAAATGACGTACAACAGATACAGATGGTCACTGCTCTGCTGCTCAGAGTTCTTATGTATGCACCTATCCTCGGTATCGGAAGCATCATAAAAGTGATCGGCTCCGGCGCACACATGAGCTGGATAATAATAGCAGCTGTTTCCATCATATTCATGCTTGTGCTTGTGCTTCTTATTATAGCTATGCCGAAATTCAAGGCAATGCAAAAGCTGGTGGATAATCTTAACCTTATATCCCGTGAAATACTTACAGGTCTGAATGTTATCAGAGCCTTCGGCCGCGAAAAGGAAGAGGAAGATCGCTTCGAAAAAGCCAATCGGTCACTGATGAATACTCAGCTCTTTACCGGAAGAGTAATGACCTTTATGCTGCCGGGAATGATGCTCGTAATGTACGGCGTTACACTTACGATCGTTTGGGTATCTGCTCACAGAATAGACGCAGGTACACTTCAGGTAGGCTCAATGACAGCCTTCATAACCTATTCCACACAGATAGTTATGTCATTCCTTATGCTTACGGTAATGTCCGTAATGCTTCCCCGCGCAGGTGTTGCAGCCGACCGTATCGACGAAGTGCTTAAGACAAATACATCGCTTCATGATCCTGACACACCGATAACTCCAGCTAAGTCTTCCGGCACTGTATGCTTTGAAAATGTATCATTCAGATATCCGAATGCTGATGATAACGCTCTCGACGACATCACATTTACAGCGGAAGCCGGTAAAACTACGGCAATAATCGGAAGTACCGGCTGCGGAAAAACGACTCTCGTCAATCTTATCCCCCGTTTTTATGATGTTACCTCAGGAAGGATAACACTTGACGGAACAGATATACGGTCCTTTAAAATGTCAGATCTTCGCAGCAGGATAGGTCTCGTTCCGCAGAAAGGCATTCTTTTCTCGGGCACAATAGCTTCAAATCTCAGATTCGGAAAAAAGGAAGCAACTGATGAGGAGCTGAGGAAAGCAGTTGAAATATCGCAGGCTTTGGAATTCATAACGTCAGATGATAATGCTTTTGAACGCTCAATATCACAGGGCGGATCAAATGTATCAGGCGGACAGAAACAGCGCCTTGCAATTGCAAGAGCAATAATAAAAGAGCCTGACGTATACATATTCGATGACAGCTTCTCAGCACTTGACATGAGAACAGATGCCTCGCTCCGAAAAGCTCTGTCTGCATATACTCGGAACTCAGCGGTTATTATTGTTGCACAGCGCATAAGCACTATAATGAACGCTGATCAGATAATCGTACTTGAAAGCGGACGTATAGTCGGTAAAGGAACCCATAAAGAGCTCATGAAACGATGTGACACTTATAAGCAGATAGCAGGCTCTCAGCTCTCCGAGGAGGAATTGAAAAAAAGCGTCGGAGGTGATGAAGATGAGTAAGTCTCCAGGCATTTCTCCGCGCTCACGAGGACGAATGGGCGGCGGCAGGTTTGCACCCACCGAGAAGCCTAAGGATTTCAAGGGATCGGTAAAAAAGCTCATTTCCTACCTGGGAGCATATAAGATTGCCATACTCATAGTGATGATTCTTGCAGCTGTAGCAACTGTATTTTCGGTTGCCGGTCCTAAAATAATGGCCAAAGCAACAAATGAGCTCTTTGACGGTCTTATGAGGAAAATCGCAGGAGTCGGCGGTATCAATTTCAAATACATCGGAAAAATACTTCTCTTTACCCTCGGACTGTATATATTCAGCTCCGCAGTAAGCTTTGCACAGGGCTGGATAATGACAGGAATATCCCAGAAGATCTCGTATAAGATGCGCAAGGATATATCCGAAAAAATCGGACGTATGCCAATGAGCTATTTCGAGAGCCGGACCTATGGTGAAGTACTCTCCCGTATAACAAATGATGTGGATACTCTCGGAACTACGCTTAGTCAGAGTATAACTCAGATAATCACCTCAGTTGCTACACTTATAGGCACACTTGTAATGATGCTTTCCATTTCGCCTATAATGACGCTCATCTCTCTTGTTATACTGCCTATTTCTGCTTTTCTGCTTTCCTTTGTCATAAAAAAATCCCAAAAGCACTTTCGTACACAGCAGGAGTACCTCGGACACATAAACGGTATCGTTGAAGAAAGCTACAGCGGACATTCCGTTGTTCAGGTCTTCAATAAGGAAGAGGAAATGATAGAGGATTTCTGTAAGACCAACGATACCCTTTACAGATCTGCCTGGAAATCACAGTTCCTTTCGGGAACAATGATGCCCGTAATGCAGTTTGTGGGAAATATGGGATATGCGGGTGTAGCAATATCCGGCGGTCTCCTTGCTATAAAGGGCGCTATCGGAATTGGCGATATACAGGCTTTCATACAGTATGTCAAGCAGTTTACTCAGCCTATCCAGCAGATAGCTCAGGTAATAAACCAGGTACAGGCTATGACTGCTGCGGCAGAAAGAGTATTTGAATTTCTGAATGAGACCGAAGAGGAACAGATTCCTGATAATGCTGTAATACCCGAAAATGTAACAGGAAACGTCCGCTTCGATCACGTATCCTTCGGATACACTCCCGATAAGATCGTCATCGGCGACTTCAGCGCAGATATAAAAGCAGGCCAGAAAATTGCCATAGTAGGACCGACCGGAGCCGGAAAGACCACAATGGTAAAACTTCTGATTAGATTTTACGACGTAAACGGCGGCTCAATATTCCTTGACGGTACCGACATAAAAAGAATACCGAGAAAAGAGCTCCGAAAAAGCTTCGGTATGGTATTACAGGACACATGGCTGTTCAACGGTACCATAATGGAAAATATCCGCTACGGACGGCTTGACGCTACTGATGAAGATGTAATCGAAGCTGCCAAAGCTGCCCATGCACACCATTTTATCAAATCCCTGCCGAACGGATATGACATGATCCTGAATGAAGATGCAACCAACGTATCTCAGGGTCAGAAACAGCTGATAACTATTGCAAGAGCTATTCTTTCAGATTCAAAGATAATGATACTTGACGAGGCAACGTCATCGGTCGACACAAGAACGGAAGTGCTGATACAGGACGCCATGGATCGCCTCATGAAAGGAAGAACAAGCTTTGTTATCGCCCACAGACTTTCGACTATCCGCAACGCTGATCTGATACTGGTAATGAAGGACGGAGATATTATAGAACAGGGCAGGCATGACGAGCTGCTTGAAAGAAACGGATTCTATGCAAACCTTTATAATTCTCAGTTTGAGATCGCATAAATAAACGATCACAGCAATACCTTTTACGTATTGTTACGACACGGAAATGTTAGGATTTCTATTATTTTTACCTACGGTATACTTTAAACAGTATTGCTGCCGTATTTATAAGGAAATATAGATCGTATGAATAATCCGTGCAAAGCTTCGATACTCAATCCTTGCAAAAACAATCATTACATACACAAAAAAGAAAAAAGCTGTATTCGCCTAAGAATACAGCTTTTTTGATTTGTCCCTTACAAAGACAATGCTCCCGATACGATACTGTGCAGCAAATACCGCCGGAAAATGCTCAAATAATCAACCCAATTATTCTCGCTCAATCATTATATCATCCATACTCATTAATGTCAATCAGGGAAAGATTAATTTGTAAAAACCGTACAAAAAAACTGCCGTTTTCACATTTTTCAGTATGTGGTTATTTTACTATTTTTTCACTTTTAACCACAAGTATATCCTTTATCCTGATTACTGTATCAACCATCGGAACTATCATATCTTCAGCACGCAGTATGACAATTATACGCATATTATACAGCGTTGATATTTCGCCAACTGTTTTTCCGCAAAGCTTGTTGCCTTTTTCAACAAGTACCTCCCCGACTTCGTTTATATCGCTGAACCTGACATCAGAGTGCTGATTTTTCGTATAATGTTCAACAAATCCTGCACTGATGATACCCGTCGGGATAGCTACAACTCCAACACCGAGAAACGCTATGCATATTGCCATTATCTTGCCGATAACCGTAACCGGATAAATATCGCCGTATCCTACTGTAAGAAGAGTTGAAACGCTCCACCATATACCGGAAAATGCGTTTCTGAACGCCTCAGGCTGAGCCTCATGTTCGGCACTGTATATTCCCAATGACGAAGCAAGCATAAGTACGATAATTATGAATACAGATGATATTATCTGATTTCTTTTTTCTGTCAGTACGGAGGTTATAACATGAAATGAATCATAATGAGCATTAACACGGAATAAATGGAATATTCTTACAACCCTGAGCATTCTGAATACAATAAAACCGCTCAGGAAGAAGAAAGGAAGTATAGTCAGAAGATCGACAATGCCGTCAAAGGATCGAAGAAATTTCAGTCTTGCAGCTAATCTGCTTTTATTTGGATAAAGCAGATCGGCAGTCCATATCCTTATTGCATACTCAACGCAGAATACAAGGACTGTAACTGTCTCAATGATATTAAAAAGTGTTGAAAGCCCTGAAAGCTCCTCAAAGGTCATAAGAAAGACAGTAAGAATGTTCAGTATTATAACAGCAACTATGAACCAGTCAAATGAACGGCTTATAATATCATCTTTATTGCCGATCTGAATAATATCAAATATCCGCCGCTTTTTTGATTTTTTCTTTACCTCACTCAATTCCGCTCAGCTCCCTGTATACTTTTTGTGCGTATCCGTCGGTCATACCGCATATATAATCGGTAACAAGCATCAAACGCAGATAAAGCTTTTCGTCTTCGTTTTTTCCCTCTGCGCTGACCTTATAAGCACGGATATAGTTCTCGGAAATAAGGGACATTATTCGTTTATCAATAGCCGTACTTTCCTTTTCGGTATCAAAGGTGAGAGCAGCCCTTGTAAAACGGCTAAGCAGGAACTCGTATATCTGTCCCGCTGCAATCTCCAGCCTGTATATCTCCTTTGAACAGAATACATATCTGTAAGCAATATCTCCCAATACGTATGCAAGTGTACATCCATTTGAGCAAGCAAGTATTTCCGTACGGAATGATCCGGACATTATACTATTATAATTTCTTGTAAAACCATAAGAAGCACATCTGAGAAGAACTCCCTGAACGTAGATTATCCAGCGCTGGACTGCATTCTGCTCCGGCGAATTTACCTTTCTGGCGACTGCTTGTTTGTAGTAATCCTCAAGCTTGCCGACAGCGCGGCCGAATTCTTCAAGCTCGCCGTCGTCCTTGCACTTCTGCATATAGTTCTCCTTAAGCTCCGAAAGCAGCTTTTCATACGAGATAAAACCTTTCTTTACTGCGTCCTCTATATCAGCTGTCTTATACGCTATATCGTCAGCAGCTTCAAGTATAAAAGCAAGAGGATGACGACAGCTGCCTGCTCCCGTACTGTTGACTATATCCTCGAATATTTCTTTATCTGCCAAGTAATAGCCCATTTTCTTTTCGCGTATGTCTCCGCTTTTTTTATTAATTCCCGTTGACGGAACGGGATACTTTATGATCGTATTGAGCAAGGTATAGGTGAGATTCATTCCGTTCTCATCAACAAGATAATGAAGCTTTGTCAGAATCCTGAGAGCCTGGGCATTGCCTTCAAAATTATACAGATCACCTTTCATCTGCTCCGAAAGAATGTCACTGACCTTTGTACCTCCGAACTCCATAACCTGAAGATTCCTTCTGAACCAGTCTCGTACATAATCCTCACCGAAATGTCCGAAAGGCGGATTTCCTATATCATGCACAAGGCCTGCACATTCAAGAACGCTGCATATCTTTTCAATATCAGATGCTTCAAGCTCCGGATCCATGTCATTATTCAGAATATACCTGAATATCATCTGACCAAGAGATTTCGCAAAGGAAGAGACCTCAAGCGAATGCGTCAGTCTGGTACGCACAAAATCTCCCCTGTCAAGCGGAAATACCTGCGTCTTATCCTGAAGGCGTCTGAATGACGCGCTTCCGATTATCCTGTGATAATCACGCTGAAATTCATTTCTCATGTCGGAGCTGACCGCCGTTGTTGAATAACTCCTTCTTCTCTTTTCGCATAAAAGCTTTTTCCAGTTCATAATACCTGCTCCGTTCTGATTTTTATTGGTTTATCAACACGCATACTTTCAGGAGTAACGATACAGTCATAGGCCAGCAGTCTTACTCCGCTTCTTTCCGCCTCTCTGAGAGCTTCGGCGAAAGCTTTATGGGTACTTTCGTTCGGACGGAATTCATGTATTCCCTTCATCTGGATAACAAACATTATATATGCTCCGTAACCGTCCATGCGGGCTTTGATAAGCTCCCTGATGTGTTTTACTCCTCTTTCTGTGGGAGCGTCGGGAAAGAAAGCTATGCCGTCGTATTCGAGAGTTACTCCCTTTACTTCAAGAAAGGAGGTTTTCTCCTTTTCCTCTATAATAAAGTCGAATCTTGAGCTTCCGTATGTATATTCACGCCGTATAAGAGCGTCTGAACCGAACAATTCTCCTTTGCGTAGCCATTCATCCACTGCATTGTTCGGTATCTGTGAATCAATATTGATCAGAAATAAGGATCCGTCATTTCTTTTCTTCACAACAGACACAAGATCATATCTTGTTTTTCTCATTGGATTTTCCGATTCTTCAAGGTATACTTTGGCACCTTTTCGCAATATTTCACTGCACCTTCCCGTATTCTTGACGTGTACTGTCTCAATATGCCCGTCAATCATAACCTTGGCTATGAAGCGGTTCGGCCTCTCTATGAACTCAGCTGTTCTTATATGTCTGTACTTCATATTCTTTGCCGTATAATTCCTTATATGTATCACGGGTGCACACCAAGCATACGTCCACATTACACTTTTTATCCTTGAATATCCGCTCTCCCCTTGCCTCAAGTGCAACAGCGACATAGTGCTCGTCGATTCCAAGGGTATCACAGATAGAAGATGAAGCCAGAACCGAACCGCACAGGATAAAATCAGGATCTCCATGTGCTTTCATTGCTTCAATATCCTTTTCATATTCCTGTTCATCAGGAACGATATGCGTTACATATGCAAGTCCGTCGTGCATATTATAGTATATGTTATTGTCAAAATATGCGTTTGCACCTGTACTGCCCAATGTATACATATTTGTATCCTCTCCTGTCCACGCAGCAAGGAAGGACTTGTCATAAAGATCATATTTCTTTATCCATTCTGCAATCTCACGGGAAGGATCATAGGGATACTTCACATCATTATAATAGCTCATTCCGTTCCAGTAAAGATTGATGCATACATAAAGAGCTGCTCCTGCAACCGCTATCATTTTCGCAAGCTTCTCTGAAACGCCTGCTTTTTTCATTACGGAGCTGTATTTCTCAAATGTGACTTTCTCCTTAGCTTCGGCAGTCCAAAGTATAAACAGCAAGTAGGTAAGGAAGATCCCGAAATGATGAGGATAAATATAAGTAGATGTCAAAATCGAAATAAAAAGATAAGGGATCAGCATTTCTGCTATCATCCTGCGTTTCTTGCATATTATAAACAGACAGCTCCATATAAGGAGCGAAATAACTGCTGCGCTTATTATTTCGCTTACGGGATTTGTTTCCTGCTGCATACTGAGCATTTCAGATGAGAATGAAGTAAAAAAGTTTTCGGACGGTATCAGGAACCAGCTGAAAAACAGTATAGCAGGAAAGCTGTGTTTTTTATTCTGAACAGCGTTCATAGCAAATGTATCACCAGAAGGCACTATATCGATAATAATTGCTGCCGCTGCTGCAAGCAGGATAACATATGATACAAGAAGTCTGCGGTTTTTTATTATATCGGAAGCAGTCTTTTTAAAACTTTTTTCCCTTATGCACTCGCCAATAATATCTCCTATAACGATTCCGCCCGCAAATGCTATACCATAGGAATGTGTCAGGCAAAGAAAAACAAGGGAGATCATATAGCGGACAGGTTTTTGCTTTCTTTCCTTATAGAACATTGCCGCAAGCAGCGCTGCAAGTATCAGAAGTATATACGGTCTCGCAATTATACAGTATTGATAAAGCATAAAAAAACTCATTGGTATAAGTATCTTTGCTGTCTTGCTGTAAGGCGACCTGAATTCGATAATTATAAGAACTATCTCAAATATTATGAATTGTACACCCTTTAGTGTCAGTTCATAGGGCAGACCAAGCATTACTGCGGCTTTCAGGAGCAGATGCCAGAGCGGAGGATGTCCTTCATAATGAGGCAGATAAAACAGTATATCATGAAGTGAGGCGTCCCTTGCAATAACATAAGCCTGAGCCTCATCAAACCACGGTTCATGTATCATCGCTCCGAATACGGCTATTATCGTGACCAAAGCGGTAACTATCACTCCAGTAATCAGTTCCTTTTTGTTTTTTATATCTTTCATATCCGACTCCTTGATATTTATTTATTGCTGTTTATAACGTCCATAAAATGCAGCTCTCTGAATTTTTTGGGAGTTATGCCGTTTATCTTCCGGAAAACGCTTATAAAAGCGCTTTGTGACGAAAATCCAAGTGCCAGAGATATATCCAAACAGGTAAATTCGGAATTGCGCAGAAGGTTCTCCGCCGTACTGATCTTGGCTTTGGTTACGAAGCTCTTTATACTCATGCCTGTTTCCTTTGAAAAAAGCTTGGAAAGATATGACGGATTAAGCCCGACATATTCGGCAAGGACAGAAAGCGTAAGCTCCTCATGGAGATGTTCATAGATATAATCGATACATCTGCGTACATGAAGAGATATGACATTTTCTTTCTTCAGCTCTTTCATCCTCCCGGCAAAATCAAGCTGCATTTCTTCAAAGAGGTCAATCAGGGTTTCAACATCGTTCAGCTTGTCTGCACGCTGGATATATATATCACTGAGCGTATAGGCAGTATCATGTCCGAGGCCGCCCTCTATGCAAAACCGCGCCACAAGCGCTACGGCGGTAACGAAGTGATATATTATATTACGAACCGGATCATCGGATAAGGTTCCCTTTCCCGCAAAGAAGTTTTGTCTTATCTTTTCAAAATTCTGCTTTACAGCTTCGGTGTCTCCTGCCTGTATCGTTCTGTATACTCTGAGTTCACGGTCATACGGACTGCGGATAAAACCATCGGTACGCTGTATATACAGCCTGTAATTAAGATCCCTGTCGGTTTTCAAAAAAACACCTCCGTAATAATATCAGCCATTAATTGCGATATTTTTATTATATCTCATTTTTGATACAAATGCAATATTTCTGATATAATTTATTTGCTCTTTTGAATATAATAATCAAAAAGCAAACGGACAAGTCATCGCTTCTTAAGGAGGCATAGATATGGCAAAGGCAAATGATCTTACAAAAGGAAAGGTAACAGGGCTTATCCTCAGATTCTATTTCCCGCTCCTGCTTACAAATATGCTCCAGCAGATGTATAATATAGCCGATACAGCAATCGTCGGCAAGGGTCTCGGTGATCGTGCACTTGCGGCAGTCGGTAATATGTCGTCACTCACTTTCCTTATATTCGGCTTTTCAATGGGACTCGCAAACGGCTTTTCAGTTATCATAGCACAGAGCTTCGGTGCAAAGAATTACTCAAAGCTGCGGCGTGCCATTGCGTCATCGGCTGTTCTCTGCCTGATGATAGCTATAATACTTACGGCTGTCAGTCTCTCGTTCCTGAAACCGACATTGCAGCTGCTCCGTACGGACAGTTCAATATTAAAGGACGGTCTAACCTACGGTTACTTTATTTTCGGCGGGCTTGTTATCACAATTACATATAACCTTTTCTCATGTATCCTCAGGGCTCTGGGCGACAGCAAAACGCCCTTCATAGCAATAATCATATCAACGGCCGTAAATCTTTTCCTTGACAGCTTCTGCATTTTTGTACTTAAAACCGGCGTTGAAGGAGCTGCCATAGCGACTATAATATCACAGATCGTATCAGCCTTCATATGCTGGCTCAGGATAAGAAAAATTGATGTTCTCCTTATTACAAGGGAGGATTTCCACAGCAACGGAGCACTCTATGCCGAGCTTTTCAAAAACGGGCTCCCTATGGCAGCCATGAACTCTATAACTGCCGTTGGCTGTATGGTAATACAGTTCTTCGTAAACGGTCTCGGCGTAGCATTCACAACAGCATATTCCGCTTGCAGCAAGTACATAACCCTGTTCATGCAGCCTTCCTGTACCGCAGGCTTTGCAATGTCAGCATTCACAAGTCAGAATTACGGTGCCAAAAAATTCGGCCGCATTCGCGAGGGATTGCGGGTATGCGTTGCGATCTCAACATTATCCTATGTTTTCCTCGGTTCGCTGATGATATTCTTCCCCGAAGCACTTGCAAAGGTTATGCTCAGCGGAAGCGAACCAATAGGTCTTGCAAGACAGTATCTTCCTATATGCGGCATATTTATGTTCGCAGTTGATTATCTGTTCGTGTTCCGCAGCGGCTGTCAGGCATTCGGGAAACCGCTTCTCCCGATGATCTCCGGTATACTGGAAATGGCACTCAGAGTCGCTGTTATCGCTCTGTTCATACCAGTTATCGGCTTCAGCGCCACCGCCTTTGCGGAGGCTTCCGCATGGATAGGCGCACTTCTTATCAATATGATTGCTTTCGAGTCTATGCTGAGAAAGCATCTCGGCAAGACAGAGATACAACATAAAAAAATACGCTCTGTCGCATGACTCAAGACTGTTTCGCAGTCGTTCATAAAAAACTCCTGATTTCGCTGCCTGTACTCTTAGCAGGCAGCATTTTTTTGCAAAAAAGAAACCCCTCGAACCTGCGAGGGGCTAAAAATATGAACCTTCTTGTGTAATTCAGCTTAAACGTCAGCGAGCTTCCGTATATTTTTCTGCCGCGCTAAATAATGTTATCACTTTTTTGTTATAAACAACTGCTTTTTACCAGGTCGGATTTACAGTTGTTTGTTCAATCTCGGACTGTCTTCTTTCAAGTGATGCTTCGTTCTCTTCCTGCTCGTTTTTTTGCTGTGTTGCCTGATCTTCAGTGTCATTTCCTTCTTCAGCAGTTCCGGCCATCCATTTTACGTCGTTACTTCTCATTATTATATTCTCATTATTATCGGATGCTTTTACATTGATAGTCGGATCGCTGAATGACGATAATGCAAGGAAATTACCTATATAGATCCTCATCGACGCTTTTCCTTCATCGCTTAACGGAACATCTATTGTACCGATCTCCTTATCGGAGCTGAGATACTGATCGCTCGATATATCGACGCTGAAAATGCCTCTGTCTGCCATTTTTCCTTTAGATTTTTCAAAGGGCATGAAGTACGAAAAGTAATCGTCCTTTTTGAACTGCGAAGAATTGACAGCCCAAAAGCTGAAATAACCATTCTTTTCAAAAAGCGTTGCGCGTTTCTCGGGAAAAGCCGATGAGCCGTCAACATTGATTGATCTTGCCCACAGCTCAGTCTTATCGGAGAAATTATATCTTTCCGCACCTTTATCCGTTATATCAAGTGCAAGTATATCGTAGGTATACATCTCATCTTTATCCTTTGATTTGCGCGCATAAAGTGTATTGACAGAAAGATCAAGCATATTGTTGTCAAGCTTGAACAGCTTGTTTTCCGTGAAAGAAGCAACCATAGTGTTATTACCGTCTTTGTCATGAACGGTAAAAAACTCATCCCGGACAAAATAAAGGTTTACAGCCTCCGACAAGCCTGCATTGCCCACATCAAATGAGGGCTCTTCCGTTTCCGGAACCTCATCTTCTTTGAATTTTGCTTTGGATTCAGCTATTGCTATAAAATTTGATGCCTTGAATTCATCAGTATATTCCACTGCGTACATCTGATTTGTGAGACGATTGCCGATAACCTTTGTAAATATCCTGACTCTTACCGCTTCTCCGCCGCGATATTCAAAGGGACAGCGGTAAAGAGGAGTGACCAAAACATCTTTTTGTGCATAATCTTTCAGTGAAACGTCATAGATTATATATTCCGATCCATTGGCGGTCTCCGATATAAATTCAGCGACCAGCTCGTTGTACGCAGGATCATACCGTCTGCTCATATCTGTGAAGAATTGCTGTCCAAACGAACTGAATGGTAGCGTTACAACACATATCACCAGTACCGCGGCCAATGCGACCCACTTGAAGAACGGTGACACCAGGTGCTTGCCCGTAACATTTTCAAGGTCACTTACGGTAAACTCGCTATCGGAAAAATCCGAATCTTTTTCAGGAAAGGCTCTTTCGGAGATCTTATCGAAAACATCTACATTTGAAGAAATCTCTTTCATTTTATTTTTCAGCATTTCCTCAAACTGACGATCCCCGTTGAACTTGTCATTTTTCACTGATCCTCACCTGCCTTTTCCTGTAATATGGATATTGCTTTTTTATACCTTGATTTTGCTGTTGTTTCGGGGCATTTCATTATTTTGCCGATCTGCTTGAACGTCATCTCGGCACAGCATTTCAGTATCACAGTCTGTCTCTGAACATCATTGAGATTCTTCAGAAGCTGATTTATGTAAATACTGTCCTCGACAGTCTTCTCAGCCTCACCGTAGCTCTGAATAAAATAATTAATATTTTCCTTCTTATATCTTCGGCGAAGCTCAAGTGCAACGTTGCGTGCTATTGTGAGAATAAAGCCTTTGCCGTCACCTTTTTTCTCGGAAAAACGCTTTACCTGAGTTAGCCTTACAAACGTTTCGGCCACACAGTCCTCCGCAAGATGATAGTCTGCTGTTATACTGAATCCGACCGCAAAAACGCAGTCCTTGAACATTATGTACAGCTTACTCAGACATTCCTTGGAAGAAGCGCATCTGATTATCAGGCTATTTACGGTATTATCAGCTTCAGGCGTTGTATCTTTAGCATTAAAGACAGTAAAAATCGCTCCTTCACCTCCGCTGAAAAGCTTCGTATCGGCGTTCATATTCTCACTTCCTGTAACAGTATTACGGAGGCGGACTTAATGTCCGGCTTGCAAGCTCCTCCGAAGCTTATATTGAAAGCTTTCATATATAAGTGATTTCAGAAGCCAAAAAAGACGAAGTTTTTCAAAAAAATAATAAAAAATCGTTAGCAGACATTAACAAAACAGTATTATACTGTTATAAACCAAGGTTTATTCCTGTGCAAAAAGAAATAAATATACATTCTCAAGCAGTTAACCTGGGTTAACTATCTGATTGAGCTATAATACTGCAATTATACCACTTTATAAGAAAAAAATCAAGAAAAAACAATTTTTCTATTGACAAATCTGTTAATATATGATATATTAACATATGAACAATCATTCATATTTTATTCTGAAAGGAATATGTCTATGGAAAAGCTATTTTCTGTTGATAACCTTGACTGCGCACACTGCGGTTCAAAAATAGAAGAAGCAATAAGCAGGCTTGAAGGCATAGAGTCTGCAAGTCTCAATTATCCGCTGAAAAAGCTCAGGATAAGCGGCGAGCTAACGGACGAGCTTATAAATAAGGTCATAGAGACAGCCCGCATGATCGAGGCAGAGGTCGTACTCTCCCCTCTTGAACACACACTTCATCACGAGCACGAGCATCATCATAAGCATAATAATGAATTCAGTATTGAAAATCTTGACTGTGCACACTGCGGCGCAAAGATCGAGGAAGCTATAAGTAAGCTGGGCGGTGTTGAATCAGCGGTACTTAATTTTCCTATGCGAAAAATAAAGATCAGCGGCAATATTACAGACGAGCTCCTTGAAGAGATAAACCGGACAGCTTCATCAATAGAAGCCGGTGTTGTAATCTCCCCTGCTGTACATGACCACCATCATCACCATGAGGGCTGTGAATGCTGTCACGGTCACGAAGAAGAGCATGAGCACGCACATGAAGCTCATCACCGTCATTTTTCAGAAAAAAATCCTCTTAAGATGGATATTGTCGCTCTGTTAATCGGTGTGGCTTTGTTTGCATCAGCTGTGCTGAGCAGCAGACTTCTCAATGTTAAAGCGGTTCCTGTAGTTCTTTTTGCCGCAGCTTATATCATTCTCGGACACAATGTACTGCTGTCCACATATAAAAACATTAAAGCAAAGAATTTCTTTGATGAAAACTTTCTTATGACAGTTGCTACAATAGGCGCGTTTGCACTGGGCGAATATGCTGAGGCTGTCGGCGTAGTGCTTTTCTTCCGTATCGGTGAACTGTTCGAAGAATATGCTGTTTCACGCAGCCGTAAGGCTATCACAGACGTAGCAGAGCTTAAAGTAAATGAAGCAGATGTTCTGATTGACGGAGAATTCAAACGGGTTTCCTCCGACAGCATTAAAGCCGGTGATATTCTGCGCATAAAGGCCGGTGAAAGGATTGCCGCCGACGGTATCATAGAGGAAGGCAGTTCAAGGCTTGACACCTCCGCTGTAAACGGAGAACCTGTTCCGCTCACCGTCAGAAAAGGCGATGCTGTAATGTCAGGCTGTATCAATCTGTCCGAGGTACTGACTCTCAGAGCCACTGCCGCTGCCGCTGACTCAATGATCTCAAAGATCGCAAAGGCTGTAGAGGACGCCTCGGCCGAAAAGCCAAAGGTCGACCGTTTCATAACACGCTTTGCAAAGATATATACACCTGTAGTTATAGCAATAGCACTCTTTACAGCAATAGTACCGTCGATTATAATAGGCAGCTGGTCCAAGTGGATCTATTCCGCCCTGACATTTCTGGTAATAAGCTGTCCCTGCGCACTGGTGCTCAGCGTTCCCCTTGCATATTTTTCCGGTATCGGAGCTGCTTCAAAGCTCGGCATACTCTTTAAGGGCGGCAGTTCACTGGAGGCTCTCGGCAAGGTCAAAACGATAGCCTTCGACAAAACGGGCACACTTACCAACGGAAACTTCACAGTTACAGATATTACGTCATACGGCGAGCTTGACTCCGATGAGCTTCTCAGGATATGCGGCAGCTGCGAACAGATCTCCACCCACCCTGTTGCCGAAAGCATCATTGAATACTGTCACAGTAAGAAACTATCTCTTGTTTCTCCCGAAAATGCAGGAGAAATAGCAGGAAGAGGCGTCAAAGCCGTTCTCGGCGGCAAAGAGCTGCTCTGCGGAAACGAAAAGCTCATGTCGGAAAACGGACTGACTATACCCGATACCGATTCTCCGTTCGGAAGCGTTGTCTATATCGCAGCTGACGGAAAGATACAGGGACGTATCATCGTATCCGATACAATAAAAGAAACATCTGTCAGTGCTGTGTCACAGCTCAGAAGAATGGGCCTTAAAACTGCTATGCTCACAGGCGACAAAAGAGATAATGCTCTTTCAGTTGCCAGGGAGATCGGCATAGACGAAGTTGCCGCCGATCTGCTTCCAGATGAAAAGCTTGCAGAGATAGAACACCTCCGCAAGGAAAACGGTGCGGTAATGTTCATAGGCGACGGCTTCAATGACGGTCCCGTTCTTGCGGGAGCCGATGTAGGTGCTGCTATGCATAACGGCTCAGACCTTGCTCTTGAGGCAGCTGACGCAGTATTCATGAATCCAGAACCGGAGTCGGTTGTAAGATCCAAGAAGATTGCCGACAAGACACTCCGTATTTCATACGAAAACATCATATTCGCACTTGCTGTAAAAGCTGCTGTCCTTATACTTGGTCTGATCGGTCACGCCAATATGTGGTTTGCTGTATTTGCCGATTCGGGAGCTGCTATGATATGCATTCTCAACGCAGTGAGAGTTCTCAATACAAAAAGATATTGACCTTAAAGAACATATATATTATAATTAAATAGGATCACCGAGTTTTCTTCGGACTCGGTGATCTTTTTTGTAACGTTTTATCTTCTCAGGATACTAACCTACAGAAGCTTCTGAAAAAAGTGAAAGGAGGACTGCGGATGAAAAAAGAAATAGAAGATTATTATGAAAAGTACGGTCAGAAAGTATATGCCTACCTGATAAGTATAACCCGTGAACCCGAAACATCTAAAGATCTTACACAAGAGACCTTTTTGCAGGCTCTTCGTTCACTTAATAAATTCAATTATAAATGCTCCGTCTGTACGTGGCTCTGCCAGATAGCCAAAAATCTTTGGTGTACAGAGTTGAAAAGGCGCAAATATCATCCGTCTGCCTCACAGGAGCCCGATATCAACGCTCTTGATATCAGTATCATACCCCCTGATGAAAAAACCGAAAACGCTGACACAAAAATGTACATACTCCGACAGATACACGAGCTTCCCGAACGCGAAAAAGAAATAATACTTCTGAGAGCAACAGGAGCTATGTCATTTGAAGAGATAGGTCAGCTGTTCGGTAAAACCGCAAACTGGGCAAGAGTGAGCTACTATCGGGCTAAACAAAAGCTGAGAAAGGAGTAACAATATGAGATGTGAGATAATAAAGGATCTGCTCCCACTTTACTGTGATGACTCCCTTTCGGACGTGAGCAAGGAAGAGGTCGAAAAGCATATCAATGAATGCAGCGAATGCAGAAAGGAGTATGAGGATATGAAAAACGGCGATATAAAAATCAATACATCATCAAAAAATATCGAACCCATGAAAAAAGTAAAGAAAAAAATGCGGCTCACAAAAATATTGTTCGGGACAATACTTGTTTTCGCAATACTTCTCGCAGCAGCATATGAGCTTCTCTGTATACATCCGAGACTTGCAAAAGCCAGCCAGATCTCATTTATACCTGAGGTAACGAATTACGGAGTACAATATCGATATCCCAATCCCGATGAAGACGAAATGCACCCGTTTATTGTTCCGATACGCGATAAGGAAGAAAAAGATATCAAAATAGACAGAGCAAACAACTGTGTGTACGTAGGCAATGAAAAACTGCTTGACGAAGACGGCGATCCTGTTCCCGCTGACGGAAAAGTTGTCCCATGGGGTAAAATACGTGTCGGAGTACATATTGATACTCCATTTAACGCCATAAAGAAAAAAATAACAAGCGAAAGTGTTTATTCATTTAACTATGAGGCAGAATTTCGTCCGTGTCTGCCGTTCAGGCAAGATATGAACAAGGTGATACAGAGCGAAGATAAAACTCAGGACTTTGAATTTCCGCTTGAAGAACTTACTATGGATACAACGCTTACAATACACTGCCGTGATCAGGATATCGTATTCAGACCTTATGAGTTCAGCGGTCTGATAATTGAAGATTGACATTCCCTATATTTAACTGTTGTTCTGAATTTATGAACGGTATATGTTTTCACTAATTATTTTCAATATGTGGAATTCTATTTCAACATATTGTTGAAATAGATGTTAAAAGTAATGCTCCCTTATCTAAGGGAGCATTTTTATCAATAGAATGTTGCAACAGGCTGCTCGGGAGCCTCTGCCTTTTCAATACTCTTGACGAAAAGTACAGGACCTTTTCCCTTATACAGCTTATGCTTCTGAACACTTATCCTGCCCGAAACGGTTATCCATTCCTTGTTAGGCGGTTCATTGCCGCTGTCGTCCTGAGCTACAAGCCAGCAGTACTGTATATCCTCAACACAGCAGGTCATTATGTGTCTGCCAACTGCATAGGTATTCACAGGAAATCTGTCATTCTTTGCGGTAAGCGCCTTGAACGTCATTGTTTTGCCGTCATATTTGAAGGGCTCCTCCATAATATCACGGTACCACAGTGCAAAATCTTTGTCCTCTATGGTTATCTCATCAGCTTCCACATCAAAGGGAAGCGGATCCTCTATATCGTCATAGGCCACTCTTCCGTCAGTATACTCATATACTATCTCGGCTCTGCGTGAAACTCCTCTTACGATCTTGTGGAACTCATTGGGATCATATTTTACATCAAAGCGGTTGAATACTACCATTTCTGTCGTATTAAGCTTATCCACAACAAGACTGCGCATATTTGCATTATAATTCATAAAGGTCGACGCATCGATAAAGCACATAACCTGAGCTATCGTAGTATCATCAGGCATAGCCTTGAAAAAATCATCCATGGTCCACATACCGTTATATTCAACAACGATACGCTCCGCTCCGCTGTCCTGAAGAAGCTTTGTGAAATTCTCATTGGTTAACTCGGATTTATCATCAAAAACATGGGTAATAACGTTTTTCTTCGGCATACGGGATATATCGTACTCCTCAACGCCTTCCTCACATATAAGAAGCAGCGTCTTCTCACCCTTGTTGAAACGCTTGTCCTCAAGGGTCTCCTGTATGAACTTGGTCTTTCCCGCTTCAAGGAAGCCTAAAAAAAGGTATATCGGGATATAATCATTCTGATCAGGCACGTCCAGCTCCCCTTTCAATCAGGCCTTGAAAAGCTCTGCGATAGCTTCCTCATTTATCTTTGAACCGATAACGCAGAGTCTGCCGATAGTGCTTGCAGAGCCTGTACGTACATCGGGAACTCCCGGTACATAGTCATAGTGTATCCACTTGCCGTCAGTTCCCGCTACGATACCCTTTGCACGGAGTATCATGCCGTACTTCTCCTCATTGCCAAGAGCCTCAAGAGCAGACTTTAACTCGTCCATAGTATAAGTCCTTGTAGTCTCTCTGCCCCAGCTTGTGAACACATCGTCGGCATGGTGGTGATGATGATGCTCGTGGTCGTGATCGTGACAGCCGCAGGTGCAGTCAGGACCGTGATCGTGATGATGTTCGTGCTCATCATGGTCATGATCGTGATGATGTTCGTGCTCATCATGGTCATGATCGTGGTGACAGTGCTCGTGCTCCTCATGATCATGGTCATGGTGGCAGTGTTCATGCTCCTCATCATGGTCGTGGTGGTGATGATGCTCATGCTCCTCATCATGGTCATGGTGATGATGATCGTGATGTGCAGCCTCCTCAAGGAGCTCCTTCAGCTCGTCATCAAGTGTATTTTTCTGCGTCATTGCGTCAACAAGCTGCTTTCCTGTGAGCTCGTTCCACTCGGTAGTAACGATAGGAGCAGCAGGATTCTTTTCGCGCAGGCTCCTTACACACTCCTCAAGCTTATCCTGTGAAAGACCGCTTGTGTGGCTGAGTATGAGGCAGCTTGCATAGGTTATCTGATTATCGAAGAACTCGCCGAAGTTCTTCATATACATCTTGTACTTCTTGGCGTCAACAACTGTGGTGAAGCCGTCAAGCTCCACATCGTGAGCGTTGATATTCTGTACAGCGCGGATAACGTCGCTGAGCTTGCCTACACCCGAGGGCTCGATAAGGATACGGTCGGGAGCATAATCGGCGAGGACCTTTTCGAGAGCCTTGCCGAAGTCGCCGACGAGACTACAGCAGATACAGCCGGAGTTCATTTCGGTTATCTCAATGCCTGCATCCTGCAAAAAACCGCCGTCAATGCCTATCTGTCCGAACTCGTTCTCGATAAGGACAAGCTTTTCGCCCTTGTAGCCCTCCTGAATGAGCTTCTTTATAAGAGTGGTCTTTCCCGCACCGAGAAAGCCCGAGAAAATAGTGATCTTTGTCATGTGAACAACACTTCTTTCATAAATTTTGATTCAAAGAATATTATATCACATTGATAATAATAAATCAAGTCCCGAAAAGACATAAAAAGCGGCATAAAACACAAAAAACAAGGATGAAAACAAAACAGGCAGCCGTAAAGACTGCCTGTTATTGGTTGTTCAAATATCTACATCTGGTGTTGTAGGAGTGCCATTAGGGTTACTTGTTGTAATAACGTCCTCTGCATCAAACTCAACGATCTCCATTTCGGGAGCTGTATATTTTTCTTTCATGAAGATTTCTCCTTTCTATCATGCTCTATAAGCTATCGCTGCCTGTGAATAGACATAAAGAGTCTTAATAAGTGTCTGCAAAGCTGCATCGGTGCTTCCGCCGTTCATAACAACGTATCCATAAGACAATGCGCTGAAATTGAATGTCGTTTTACCTATTTTAAGCTTGTATTCATCTGTCAGCTTATCAACGGAAATATTCGGGATCAAATCCCCACTTTAACACGCTATCGCCGACTACTTGTTTTCCTTCGTCATTTATTTCACAATTATTTGTCTGTTTTATATAACAATCAACTAAGCTAAAATGTTCGCTAAACAAAAATGGAGTTTCTAAATTTAAATCCAAATCGAATGATACGATCGTTTCCCGTGAGTTATCAACAATAAAGTTCGCGTTATTAGGCTTTCTATCTTCTTGAGAAAATGTTACCTTACCAATATAAATAGGATCATCTATAAAATCTTTAAAACGAAGAGTTGCTTCATCCCTTAAATACACAGCGCCTTCCTCTGTAAAACGGTCGGTATCAAGATCTTCTTTAAGAATTTCAAAGTATGAGTCTCCTGTTACGGTTACGCTTTCATTGCCGTATATGCTTAACACTACAGTATTACTACGCAAAGTAATACTGTGTTCTTCGTTATGCGCAAATATAGTCAGATCATCCATATCGGTATAGATCATAGGATACTCATCAGGCGCAGTTGCATCATATGAATCCGTAATAGTAAGAGTTTTAGACGCCTCGTCAAAAACAAATATACCGTTTCCGAGTATATCGTTTTTGTTACTGCTTGTAACTTGTGTACCGCATATTTCTAAATCGTATTCCGTCGCTGCTTCCGCTGTAAGTGCAGGCTTCAAAACAGAAACTCCGCCAATAGCCGCCGGAAGTTCTCCGCCTATGAGCGTAGAAGCAAGGGCTGCTGCAAAAGCTTTTTTCAAGACCTTGTTTTTCATTTTTTCTCCTCCTTAAATTTAAATATAAAAAAGCGCACCCCACAGGACATGGTTATCCCGCGTGATACGCTTTATTACCGTATGAAATTGTTGACAGGGCGCAGTTAGTTATTTTGCTTATATATATATATATATATATATATATTAACCAAATATCTCTCCGCTCCCATTTTCTTGTACCCTAAGCTTTGAACTTGTGTACATTTTAACATATATCTGCAAAAATATCAAGAGTATCCGCAGAATATGTACAAAAAAATATTACGGAGAGACTCTTCCGGCAGAGCCTCTCCGTATATTATCACTTTTAAGCCGCAGTATTATGCCTCTTCCGCACCTACAGACGAAATGACCTCTGCAAGAAGATTTGCGGGAAGCTGCTCATATCTCTCAAAATCAAGAGTGAAGCTTCCGAGACCTCTTGTTGTCTGACGGAGATACATAGCAAAGTCATGCATCTCACGCATCGGAACCTCTGCCTGTATAACCGTTATACCGTTTCCAACGGGCTCCATACCGAGAACTCTGCCTCTGCGCTTGTTCAGCTCGCCCATAATATCACCTGTGTTATCGTCGGGAGCTGTTACCTTTAAAGTGCCGATAGGCTCAAGCATTACAGGATCAGCCTGTCTGAGGCCTTCCTTATATGCTATGGAAGCGGCAGTCTTGAATGCCATTTCCGACGAATCAACTGGATGATAAGAACCATCAACGAGTATTGCCTTGAGTCCGACTACTGGGCAGCCTGCAAGAACACCCTTTCTGACACTTTCCTCGAGACCCTTCTGAACTGCGGGGAAGTAATTCTTTGGTACAGCACCGCCGAATATCTTCTCCTCAAATACAAGGGTGTCGCTTACGCAGGGCTCAAACTCTATCCAAACGTCACCGAACTGTCCGTGTCCGCCCGACTGCTTCTTATGACGTCCCTGTACCTTTACCTTCTTGCGGATAGTCTCCTTATAAGCTATCTTGGGTACTGTAAGGTTTACATCAACGCCGAACTTTGTCTTGAGCTTGGCAGCAGCAACCTCGATGTGCTGCTCGCCAAGGCCGCTGAGTATCTGCTCCTTGGTAGTATCGTCCTGTATATAGGTAAGAGTAGGATCCTCTTCAATAAGTCTCTGCATACTTGTTGAGATCTTGGCCTCGTCACCCTGTGCCTTAGCCTTGACAGCCATTGAGTAGCAGGGTCTCGGGAATTCCATGCTGCCGAACTCCACTATCCTTGATGACTCGGAAAGGGTGTCACCCGTATTTGCGGAGATCTTTGAAGCAACAACAATATCACCCGCATACGCCGCAGATACCTCAGTCTGCTTCTTTCCGCACAGAGTATAGAGCTTTCCTATCTTTTCCGAACCGCCTGTAGATGAATTGATAACATCACTGTTTGAAGTGAGCTTGCCTGACATTACTCTTATGAATGACATTTTTCCCACGAAAGGATCGGCAACTGTCTTGAAGACAAATGCAGAAAGAGGCTCGTTCACATCACACTTTACCTCCACTATATCCTTTGCGGGAGTATAAGCCTCAGCATCATACACCTCATTGGGTGAAGGAAGAAGAAGCTCTATCTCCTTGAGCAGCATGTCTATGCCTGCAAGGTCGGCGGCCGACGTGCATACCACAGGAGTTATGATACCGCGGTTCATACCGTCGTGGATACCGTCGATAAGCTCCTTCTGAGTAAAGGCCTCGCCCTCGAAGAACTTTTCCATGAGCTCCTCGGAGGTCTCTGCAACAGCCTCCGAAACAGCTGCAACAAGACCTTCTACACGATACTCAAATTTCTCCGAGATCTCGGCTGTAGGCATTTCTGTCTCTATAGCGTTGCCCTTTGCGTCGTACTTATAGCACTTCATCTCAATGAGATTAACATACTCAACTATCTTTCCGTTGCTGACAACGGGAACGACAACCGGGCAAACAGTAGGACCGAATACAGTCTTCAGCTCTGTGAGTACATTGAAGAAATTTGCGTCCTTGTCATCAATCTTTGTAACAACGAACATCTTTGACTTGCCCTGCTTAACAGCCTCGTCATAAGCCTTTTTCGCACCGACCTTGACGCCTGATTTTGCAGAAACAGTGATCATGACAGTATCAGAAGCTCTTATGCCCTCTATCATCTCTGCCGCAAAGTCAAACAATCCCGGAGTATCAAGAAGATTGATCTTAAGTCCGTTATATTCAAACGAGGCAAGAGCAGTTCCTATTGAGATCTGTCTCTTGATTTCCTCGGGGTCATAATCACAAACCGTTGTGCCGTCAGCAGTCTTGCCGAGACGGTCGGAAGCTCCCGCTTTATAAAGAATCGCCTCTGCAAGAGAAGTTTTTCCCGAACCGTTATGGCCTGCGAATGCAATATTTTTTACCTTGTTTACATCATACTCTTTCATGGTTAGTTTCTCCTCTTAAATGGTTTATCCGTCTTATGCACGGCATACAAATATTATAATTCATTAATAAAAAAATTGCAATACTAACACAAAATTTTCTACATTTCATAGTACGCGGCTAACAGTTTGTTGTGCATTATCAACAAATTCTTCTTCCCCTGTTTTATCAAATAGACGTAGTTTTCCCAAAAACATGTTCAAAATAAAATAACCCGTTCCCCATAAAACAGTGTATGCCGACATTACAATAAGCCCTTTACAATCAAGCTGAAAAATGCGTATAATCAGTTCACAGATACACATTGACAGCACGGCAAAGAAAACCGGCAGGATAACCGAATGAACTATTGCGGAATTTGCTCCCGATAGCTTTATTACCTTGTAAAAACGCATACAGTTTCCGAATATGTTGCTGGCGTAATATGAAAGGATAACGCCATACAGTCCAATAAGCGGCACAAATACAAGAACAAAGGCTATCCTTATGACATACTCTGCAAGGTAATTTGCCGAAGAAAAGCTCTGCTCCCCCATTCCTTTTATTATAGCTTCAAAAACTATCTCCATATATATAAACGGAACTACAGGCGCTATCATGGTTATCATTCTTCCCGCAAGCTCTCCGCCGCCGAGCAGTTCACCTATACTTCCGCCAAAACGTATAAGTACGGCAGCTGCAAACACGGAGAATATCAAAGTACAGTCCTTGGCCTGATCTGCAATATATTTTACTCTCGCAGCATTTCCGCCTGCTCTTGCACGGGCCGATTCACTGACTATTATGCCCGAGATCGAGCATAATACAACAGAAGGAAAGAACAGCGTCGGAATAACTATTGCTTCAAATATACCGAAACTGCCAAGAGCAGTCCCCGCACTGTCACCATACTGTCTGAGACATATCGGCACAAGGGCGTCGTTTGTACTGCTGAGGACTGCTGTAAGGATACTGCCGCCCATTATGGGAAATGAACAGCACGCATATTTCATGAAAGAAATTGAACATTTTCCTGTTGACTTCTTTCGGATTTTCGTATAAGCAAGTAGAAGAAATATCATAGAAATAATATTCCCCGCAATGATCCCGCTTATCATCATTGCACATATACCGTTTTCGTCTGAGGTTTTGAAAAATATCGTTCCCAGTACAATAACTGCGCTTTTAGTTATAAACTCTGCTATATCTCCAGCCGCTGTTATTGCTGCTCGGCGTATAGCATTGAAATACCCTTTAAGACATGATGAGACTGCACCGGTTATGAAAGCCACAGGCATAAGGCGCAATGCCTGTACAATATCTGCTCCGCTGAAAAAACGAAGGCTTATGGGGCCCGCAAGCAAAAGGACAGCTCCCGAAACAAAAGTACTCAGCAGCAGGCAAAGCTTCACGCCATGAAAAAGTATACCCTCGGGATTACCGCCAGGTTTGCCGAGTTCCTCTGAAATAAGACGGCTTGCACAAAGGAATGCGTTGCCGTTTGAAAGAATTCCCGCAAGTCCGATAAACGAACCCATCAGGCTCAGTATGCCTATAGCCGAAGCTCCGATCTTTCGGGTTATAAACACGTTAAGGAACAGCGAAGCTGAATCGAGAAAGAGCTGTATAAGCGTCAGTGTTATCGTATCACGGACTATTTTCCTTTTAAAAATCATATTTCCCTCCGAAATGTACTTTTACATTATATGGAGAAAAACATCTGAAAATGCAAACGGACAGCCATGGCTGTCCGTCGTTATCAGGCATTTATCTTTTTTTGTACAGGAGCAATTCCGGCTCTGTGCCTTCCTTTCCATAGGAAGCGACCATAAGGAAGTCTGCGTTTGCAATTACGCCGAAACACCTGCCGTTCCCGGTTTCAAGCTGATTTCCGAGATAAGTGGCATTATCATCAAGGAATTTCACGGTATTTCCGTCAGGCAGCTTATATGCAAGATTAACGTAGGCTCCCACAAGTGCATTGAGCTTATCCACCTTTGGCATACCCTTGATATTCAGAGCGTTGAACTCTTCAATAAGCTGCTTTTTGAATTCCTCGAATTTCCCGTCATCTTCCAGTTCCTTATGATTCTTCCAATAGTCAAGCTTCGGCAGCATATCCTTCATATGGGAACGCGCCTGCTCCTCCGAAAAACCATTGGCTGCCATATGCTTAACGCAGACATTTATGAGGTCATCCATATCATGATATGTATAATTTCCGTCGGCGTAGCACCATTTGCAGTAATCCTCGTTGAAAGAACCGTCAGGCTCCTTGCTGATAAGCGCATCTTCAAGCGGCATACCGCAGCACTGACAGATAAGCTTTCTCGACGAGCCTAAAATAGTATTTATGGACACACCGAAAAGTCCCGACAGGAGCTTGAGCGTTTCCGTATTGGGCACTGTTTCTCCTGTCTCCCAGCGTGAGACAGCCTGACGGGTAACGAATACCTTTTCGGCAAGCTCTTCCTGTGACAAACCGTGACTGTTTCTTAGTTCAAGAATAATATTTTTGGTTTCCATATCATCACCTCTAATTTTATTATAACATACCCTGAGAAAAAAACAAGCAACTGTCTGTTGCTTGCTTCACGAAATAACATCAAATGACCATGTGTAGGGGCGACGTCCCGTCGCCCGCCAAATAACATTGCGTATCTACACGGGACGTCGAGGACGCCGTCCCCTACAGTGTGTTATCCGTGTTTTCATCGGGATTTGCGGAACGCCGAGGGCGGCGTTCCCTACAATGTATCATTTTTATAATTGCATTGTAACCCACGGTCGGCGAAACGCCGCCCTCCTACTAATCACTAACCACTAAAAACTAATCACTTTTTAAGAAGCCTGTCCAGCATTACCTGACGGCATTCCTTTTCAAGAGTATCATCAAGAGGCTCAAGTGCGATATGCTCCTTCTCTCCCCTGTTTATGCAGTACTCTATCATGTAATCAGATATTTCAGGGTTTTTTGACAGACACGGACCGTGCAGATAAGTTGCGATGACATTCTTTTCACAGTAACCCTCAGCCTCGCTCTTTGAGCAGTTTCCGTTGCCGTAAAGCACCTTGCCGAAAGGCGCTTTTACACCCTGAGTCTGACCGCCGTGATTCTCAAAGCCCACAACCTTCACAGGCTTTCCCGTGAGTTTGGCCTCAATGACGATATTGCCGATACAGCGTTTTCTGCGGCTGTTGGGAGCAACAGTGAAATATTCAAAGAGTCCCAGTCCCTTGATGTCGTTGCCGTCGGCATCACGGTAGTACTTACCCATGAGCTGATAACCGCCGCAGATAAGGAAAAGGAATGTTCCGTTCTTGTAGGCCCTGACGATACCGTCCCTGCATTTCAGCAGGTCTGCGGAGATATGCTGCTGTTCGAGGTCGGCTCCGCCGCCGATGTAAATAAGATCGTAGGCGCTGAAATCAGGCATTTCCGAGTCTATGGAATACTTGTCTATCTGACAGTTTATTCCTCTCTTTTTACAGCGGAAGGATATGACCTCCATATTTCCGCTGTCGCCGTACAGATCAAGCATATCGGCATACATATGAAGAATTTTTACAGTTTTCATTTGTTACCTCCATGCTTTGATATATAGCGCTTGAGAGCGCTTCTTGTAGGCTGTACAGCCGTATAATTCGCAATTATGAACTTTCTGCCCTCGGTACCTGCAAGCTCCTCAACCGCCTTGTCAAGATCAGGTTGTACAACTATCTTTGACGGATCGTAGCCTGCGGTCTTGATACGAACAGCTATGTCATATGCTCTTGTGCCCGAGGTCACTACTCTTGTAACACGCTCAAAGATACTGAAGTTTATATCATATATCCATGAAACATCAAGACCGTCTGCGATATTGTCATTGAGCACGAAAAGAAGCTCCTTTTCGCCCTGCATCTCGTTCATGACACGCAGCGTCATATTAGCACCCACAGGGTTTTTGGCAAGATTCAGCGTAGCCTTATTTCCGCTGAGCATGAAATTCTCCATACGGCCGTTCTTTACCGTATAGCTGTTGATAACACTGTCCGTTACCTTCTGGTCAATGTTATAAAGCTTTGCCGCAGCCGCAACAGCAGTCATATTATAGACATTGTAGATACTGTTGAGCTTCGGCGAATAGGTGTGACCGTCAGCAGTGAACACAGGCTTTTCAAGATCGATGTCCTTTGCAGTAATATAGGGCTCATGATCTCCGAAGCCGCACTTCTTACAAATAAACTTGCCTATGTGAGAGTACTGGTAATACTCATACTCCAGCGGCTCGCCGCAGAACGGACAGAATCGTCCCTCGGAAGCCTCGAATATCTTCTTTGTAGCAAAAGCATATGGCTCTGCATGGAAATATTTCACATTCTTGTTGCCCGGGTTAGCCCTGCCGAGACGAGCTGTATTGGGATCGTCGCCGTTGAGGATGAGATTGCCCTCAAAGGTCTTGCAGAAGCCGTTGATCTTCTGTATGAGAGTTTCCATTTCACCGTTTCTGTCAAGCTGGTCGCGAAAGAAATTGAGCACCACAAGAGTATCAAGCTTTAACTGCGAGTATACAACAGGAACGTGGGACTCGTCGGTTTCCAGGATAAGACAGTCCGCCTTGACCTTTCCCGACATATCGCAGTATTTGAGCAGCATGGAGCATATACCCGTATCCAGGTTGTTGCCCTCCTTATTGATGATTATCTTCCTGCCGCTGCGTTCAAAGAGCTGAGCGATACAGTTGGTAACGGAAGTCTTTCCGTTTGTGCCTGTAACTGCGATTATCGGGCATTCAACCGTGAACATGGAGACTGCTTTGTGCCGTGACAGATGCCACAGCACTATACCCGGAAGGTTTCCCGCATTACGGTGCATGAGCTTGAGCAGTTTAACTATGATCTTTCCTATTATTATCAGAAGTCGTTTCAATTTCGTCCTCCGTATTTTATTTTTCCGTATATGAGACTCTTCCGTCCTCGGAGAAGCCGACCCAGCCGCGGTTCTTGGCAGCCTTTATGCCCAGTGCTACCGATGATTCAAGAGTGGGCGTGATCCTTGCAAATCCGAAGAGGTGAGCTACCTCGCGGAGCAGATCGTCACGGGACATCGCCAGCTGGCGGGACATTATCTCCCTTATTCCGACAGCGATCTCCTCGGGTGCAACATCATCTATATCACGCTTTTCGTCTCCCTTATAAACTGTACGGCATTTGTCGTACTCCTCGGGTACCTGCGTACCGAGCCATACGTACTCATTTTCGCCGGCTGTGGTCACTATTGCGTCGGCATTGCCGAAAGCCTTATCGAATAGAGCCTTCATATTATTTCCGGGGCGTGATATTCCCCAGCAGGAGAATGTCTTTTTTGCAAGAGTCTTCTTGTTCATAGGAGCCTCGGCTGCAAGTATATCTCCTATACACTTGGTTATCTTTGCTGCGGCCGCTTCCGTGAAGTTCTCGGAATTGCCAAGCGCCTTTATCCTGAAAGGCTTGAACTCGTCAAAGCTATCGGCAAATTCTGCAACCTTTTCTGTCTCGAACACGATCTCCTGCTTCTTCTTTTCCTCAGCCTTCGGAGCTGACTCCGGATGGCGGAAGCGCTCTATTGCTGAGTCTATCTCGGATTTCAGCTTGGAAAGCACCTTTTCCTTGTTATCCAGCCAGTCAATGATATAAACCGACATAACGTTCCAGCCGAGACCTTTCAGCACACTGGGCTGAGAAAGACTTCTGTCGCTGGCAGTACCGTTATGGAAATAGGAATCGTTTCCGCAGTTTATGCCCATAATGTAAGTCTCGGGCTTGTCGGGATTAACTACTGCTACGTCAACCTTATAATCGGAACAGCCTACGCTACACTTGCAGTCATAGCCCATTTTTCTGAGCTCTGCGGCAACAACTGTCTCAAAGCCGTCGGAGCCGCTCTTTGAACCGGCTCTTACGGGAAGAGCACTCCTGCCCTTTGCAGCAAATTCAAGGAAGCCCTTAAGTCCCTCAACGCCGTCGGAGCGTGTACGCGAAAGATCAATCATATCAGGTGTGATGACAGAAAATACTATCATCTTGCACTTTGAACGTGATATTGCAACGTTAAGGCGACGCCAGCCGCCGTCGCGGTTGAGAGGGCCGAAGTTCATCGAGACCTTGCCCTCCTTGTCAGGACCGTAGCCTATAGAGAACATAATAACATCGCGCTCATCGCCCTGTACGTTTTCAAGGTTCTTGATAAATATAGGCTCGTACATCTCGTTTGCGTATTCCTCAAGCTTCGGCTCCGCCCGGTATGCGTCCATAAGCAGATCGTCTATGAGGTTCTGCTGGGGCAGACTGAATGTAACAACGCCGATACTGAGCTTTCTCAGCTCGGGATCTCTAAGCCTGCGGCATATCTCCTCAACGACTGCCTGAGCCTCTGCTTTATTTGTACGTGTGGAGCTCTTGTCATAGTATCCCTCAACATGTACCCAGCTTACCTCCGACACCTGATCATCGGGAGACGGGAAGGTATACAGCTTGTTCTCGTAATACTTTGAATTGCTGTATGCTATAAGGCTCTCATGACGCGAACGGTAATGCCAGAGAAGATGCTTCTGGGGCATTGAAAGCGCAAGACAGTCATCAAGCACGCTCTCGAGATCTTCCTTTTCGTAGTTCTCCTCATCTATCTGATTTGAGGCAAAGAAGCTTGTAGGCGGGAGCTGCTTCGGATCGCCGACAACAATAACATTGTCTCCTCTTGCAATAGCTCCCACAGCCTCACAGGTAGGAAGCTGAGAAGCCTCGTCGAAGATGACAAGATCAAACTTAGGATAAGACGGATCTATATACTGCGCCACGGATATAGGGCTCATAAGCATTACGGGACACATTCTGCGAAGAAGGTTAGGTATGCTGTCAAAAAGCTTCCTTATGGACATCATTCTGCCGTTAGACTTGATAGCCTTTTGCAGTATGCCTATCTCAGAGCTGTTGGCAGAGCTTCCCGGAGTCGGTATCTTTGCGGACAGCTCGGCTGCAAGCTCCTTGATAGAAAGTGTGGAGAAGTTGTCGAGAACTTCGCCGAAACGCCTGATAGTATCCTCAAAAAGAGTGCCCTGGAACTTTGAAAGCTCGCTGCTGCGGGAGATCGTGCTTGTTACCATAGATTTGCTAAGATCGCAGTCAAAGGCTCCGATGAGCTGTTCTGTGGGAACTTCGCCGTTAATATAGGCTTCCGCAACATTGCCAATGCCGAGCTCTCTCAGCCTGTTGCATATAGCAACTATACCTGTCCATTCCTTGAGCTGCGGCAGTGCCTCTATAACCGCGTCGGCCTTCTGCCTTGTTTCAGCTCCCCAGTTCTCTCCTGTTATGAGTTTGTCCGTATTTATGCCGAAGCTGCTGCGAAGCTGTGAAGCCACATTTTCAAGGGCAGCATAATCCGCCGTCAGCTTTGAAACATCTGCGTTAACACCCTTTGTAAGGCTGTCGCAGAGCTTCTGTTTTATCTCCGGTGAGAATGTGGAAGCCGAGACCTTTTCTCCCAGCTCGGATGAACGGGCTACACAGCTCTCAACAGCGTTCCAGTCAGTATTCTCGTCAAGCCTGAGAGTCCCGAAATACTTCAGAAGCTCGGGCTGAGCAGATGTCACCTTATCCTTCAGCAGTCTGAAATGGTTTATCTTATCGTAATATTCGGTTATATTGCCCTTCTTGACTGTTAAGGAGGACTTCGCATGAGCGGAAAGCTCCTTAACAAGCTTCCTGCTGCCCATGCTCTTTGCAAGGAACCATTTGCCCTGTGCGGTCTTCCACTTTACAAGTGCATCTGAAGCATTGTATTCCAGTACGGTAGGCTCAAACTGGGCCAACAGCTCATCCTTTGACTGTGAAAGCTCCTTGCCGGCAGCAATAAGCTCCTGAGCGGGCTCCTTAAAACCGTTCCAGCGGCTGTCGGCGATGATCTCGGGCAGAAGCTGCTCGCCATTTGCAGAAGCTGTCATTATCTCAGCCGCAAGTCTGCACTGATCGAATGTCATCTCGCTGCTTCCGGTAAACGCCGCAAGCTGAGGGGTATCTGTTTCGGCAGTGGAAACGGCTGTTTTCAGCTCGCCGAGCTTTGCTTCCATTGCGCTCCTTGTTTCGGGAGTACATGAAGCAAGCTCGCATACACCGAGTGCTGTTGTCGTAACGTCGCCGAATTCACGTCCCGCAGCAGCAAGGCTCTCAAGAGTCTCGCGCCATGTCGAATAGGAGGTATCGCTCATGGCATCTATCTGCTCGTTCGTAAATGTGAATTTACCGCCGTATTGCCTGTTTTTCTCATATCTTACGGCCGCGTCATACATTGAACAGCCGTAATTGCGCTGCTTGTGTATCTCCTCCATAGTGCCGTTGAGCTCTTTTCTCATCTCGGCTATCTTATCAGCCTGAGCCTTGTACTCCGCCGGCTTCTTTATACGGCCTACGTTGAGAGTCTCCTCAAGCTGCTTGAGGACAGCGCGCTTCTGCGCCTTGTTTGAATGGAGCTCGATACAGAATGGACCGAGGCCAACCTTGTTAAGACGCTTTTCAACTACCGAGAGAGCTGCCATTTTCTCGGCCACGAACAGTACTGATTTGCCCTGATACAGAGCACTTGCTATCATATTGGTGATAGTCTGCGACTTACCGCTTCCGGGAGGGCCGTGAAGCACGAAACTCTTGCCCTGAGAAGCTGCATATACAGCCGCAAGCTGTGATGAGTCAGCACTAAGAGGTACAACAAGATCTGTGGGAGAAACCTTATTGTCAAGATCAAGGGGAGATATATACAGATCGTCACCTGCCCATTCGGTCTTGCCGGATATAAGACTTGCAACTACCTTGTTCTTCGCAAGGTCGTCCGCGCGGTTTCGTATATCGTTCCACATGATGAAACGGTTGAAGGAGAACTGCCCGATGAAGGCATAGTCCTCTATATCCCAGCGGGGCTGCGACATTATTCCCTGCCTTACGGTATTCATAATGAGCTGGAGATTTACGCCGTTTTCGTCCTCGGGCACAGGATCGAGGCCCTTTATATCAATGCCGAAGATCTGACGGATATGCTCGAGTATGGTTATATTTACCTGTGTATCCTCGTCACGCATACGTATAACGTAGGATTTCTCCTGAACCTTGCGGATAATATCTACCGGTACAAGCACAAGAGGAGCATATCGAGGCTTATCACTCTTGTCCGTCTCATACCAGCGCAGGAAGCCCAGCGCAAGATATATTGTATTTACACCGTTCTCTTCTATACTGACCTTTGCCTGCCTGTGAAGCTTTTTCATCGTCTTTTCGAGGTCAGTATCCTTCATGAATGTACGCAGGCGGCGGCTTTTGAACTCGGATTCGGAAATAGTGGATATAAGATCCCGCTCATTTTCGATCTCGTATATCTTGCTGTCTGACATCTGTAGGGTCATATCATTAGGCATGGGCATTACCTTGAAGTCCTCGCCCTTGCTTATCTCGTCCTCGAGAACGCCAAGATCGCTTATCATAAGCTGTACGCTCATAGCTGTAGGTCGGAAGTTGAGAAGACTGTTGCGAAGACTGAGGTCAAGGAGCTTTCTCTCCCACATCACCTGCTTGGTGACCTCCCTGCCCTCTGCACTGACTATACCCTGCTGCTCTATCTCATTTGGAGCAGAGGTTATCTCGGATTTCTTACGTGCACCGTAATCAACCGCCTTGAAGGTTCCGTTCTCGGAAACTCTCGAAGGCACCGGACGTATACCGCTGGAACGGGTGCGGCTTATATCTATGGCAAAGCAGAATTTCTCAGCGTCATCAAGATTCGAGGCAGCATGCTTTTCCGCACTGTCGAAATCAGTGCTCTTGCCCGCCACAAAATCCGTACACTCAACAACACTTATAACGTCAATTCCGTGAGCGATACGCTTTGTAACAGCAGACATATCGTATTGCAGACAATCGGAGAAGGTCTCGTTTTCAAGCCAGCAGCCAGCAAAGGCGTGCCCCTGTACCATGAGTATAAGAGGATTCAGGCCGGCAGCCTCAAGGCATGAGCAGTAAAGCACCGCAAGGTCAAGACAGGTGCCCTGCTTGCTCTCAAGAACTGCGTCGGGCATACGTATACGCTGAGCCTGCTCATAGCTTGCAGGAGGCATTGTATATGCTATGTTCTGCTCCTGCAAAGCGGCATATATGGCTCCCATCTGCTGCTTGACTATGTTCGGGTTCTTTGTCTGATAGCCTGTAAAGGCAGGATCACCGCACCATTTGTTAAGATAAAGGCTGGCAGCGGAAAGTATCTCCTTTACCCTCGGGTGATTCGGAGTGACGAAAGCCGCAGCTGTCTCCGGCATGAAGTTCATTCCCGACCACTGGTCATAGGCAAGGAGCTCTATCTGTCTGCTCTCGGAACCAATGACATCTTCTCCCCGGAGCGCTTCTATGGTTACGCTGCCTACAAGCTTTTCCGTAAGGCTGAAAAGATAATCCGAAAGGATTATTATATTTACAGGAGATATTTCCACGGACTCAGACGGCGCAATATCCACAGGCGCCGACTCGAATATCTTTGCAAATTCAGGCTCAAAGCTTACCCTGAGCCTTACCCCGTCAAGACGCTCTGCCGTAGTATTGGTCATAACTATATTTCTGAACACAGGCACATAGTTCTGCTGCATCGCAAAATTGATCTGAGCGGTCATATTCCCGCTGAAGCTTATCTTATTTTCCATACTGTCCTCCATTCTGCCCTTACGGCATAAAATACAGATCTCAGAAGTATCTGTCACTTATTTCTATAATAGCATATTTCAACTCATTTTACAAGTTTTCACTGAGAAAAAATATAAAAAGCTGCCTTTAAGGCAGCTTTATCGTTATTTCACAGTAAGAAGGATATTATGTCCGCCGTCCTCTGTAAAGCTTTTACCGTCTGCTGAAAATACTCCTTCAAAATCCACAAAAACCTTGCTCTCGGATTCCTTTACCCACTCAACTCCCTTGAAGATTACGGTAACACGTCCGTCGGGAGCGATATTTGTCACCTGTCCCATGGTCTCAAAGCTTGCTTTCTTTCCCATTTCAGGTTCATATTCAAACAAAGCATACAGATCGCCGTGGTCGCCGCACCTCTCAACAGTAAGATCAACGCGGTTATCACCGGTATCCGGTCTGTATATTCCCGTATACTCGTTCAGGAGGAAGCTAAGGTCTGAGCCCGCTGATTTTTTGAGCTTCATATTATAATCCTTTGACCTGACCGTTCCCGCTTCAATATCTATTTCCGCAGTAAATTCGATTATATGGTATGTGTCGGGCTTTTTCTTCCAGTCAGCGCCCCTGAAATCAACTGTGACAATGTTTTTTCCGTCATATTCTTCAACAGTGCCCTCCATAAGATAACTTCCCGTGGGAACGCCCTTGTTCGACGGATCCTCATGGAAGGAGAAAAGAGCCTGTACCTTTCCCTTTTTGCTGCAGCCGAATATGGATAGATCAAGGGCTGTCAGTCCCTGCTCTGCTTCATAAGTACCCGAATATGTATTTTCAAGCTGCGGGAAAAACTTCCTCGATTCTGTGGTAGTCTGCGTCGTAGGTTCTGTTGTGACAGTTGTTTCCGTTGTAGCTTCGGTGGTTGCCAATTCCGAAAGATAATCGTCTGTATTGTTGTCTGTACACGCCGCTGTTACGGTAAGTGCAAAAGCTGCCGAAACAAACAGCGAAGCTAAAACTTTTCTTTTCATCTTTACTTACCTCCTCAGGACTTTTTGACAATAACTCCGCCTGTCTTGTATATGCTGCTCTCGGGTATTACGCCCCTTACGCAGCTGGTCGGGTATATATTGGAATTTCTCCCGACTATGGTTCCCGGATTTAGCACACTGTTGCAGCCGACCTCTACATGATCGCCCAGCATGGCACCTATCTTTTTTATTCCTGTTTCAAGCTGTTCATCCTCCGACTTTATAACTACATTGGTCTTGTCCGACTTGACGTTGGAGGTTATGGATCCTGCTCCCATATGGGACTTATAGCCGAGAATACTGTCCCCCACGTAGTTATAATGAGGAGTCTGCACATTGTCGAAAAGGATAACGTTCTTAAGCTCCACTGAATTTCCCACAACGCAGTTCTCACCGACAAGGGCGCTGCCTCTTATAAAGGCACCATGACGCACCTCTGTCCCCGCACCAATGATACAGGGAGCTCCCAGGTATGCGGTGGGAAATACCGTTGCAGTCTTATGCACCCATACGTTTTCGGAAGGGTTATCATACTCATCGGGACTGAGGGACGTGCCGAGCTCGATTATAAAGCTGCTTATTCCCTTAAGTGCTTCCCAGGGATATGTGAACTGCATGAGATAATCCCTTGCAGCTGTATGCGAAAGATCGTAAAGATCGCTTATTCTGACATTGTTCATATTTTTCACTCCTGATATTTATTGATATTGCACATTTTATTATACCCTTATCACATCACGTTGTCAAGAAAATATGTGTGAATTTTATGCACAAAAAGTGTGGACTTTACTTTTCGGTAAAAATGTGGTAAAATATAACCTGTGTCATTAATGGCTTTTTTCTGCGGATCGTTTTCCGCATTCTCTCAGGAAGTGTTATTTTATGTTAAACAGGCTTTTTTCCCTTTTCAGGAGGCCGGCTCTGTATCTGATGCTGCCTGTTTTGCTGCTGCTTTCTTTTTCGCTCACAGCGTCACCGGATAATCTTGAAAAAGGGTCAGTACGCTTTGCGGCAAAGGCAGTCGGCATAACAGCCGATATAGTACAGGACGAGATCAGAGCCTCTTCGAAAAGCTTTACAACTGCCGTGACCGAAACGACAACAGTTACGACAACCACAGCCACAACTACCACTACTACATATACAACTTCAACGACGACGACTACCGTACAGCGCTTTGAAGTGTGTACGCCAAAGCTTTGCGTGGGAACATCGGCAAACAGCGCCTTCTATCAGGAACGTCTTGCAGTAGCGGGAGATTCCCTAGCGCTGGGCTTCAATGTATACGGCTTTATTCCTGATATTCACAGCATAACAGGCGAAGCGGTCTCACTGTGGAATCTGGATAATTTCACCTTCAATATGGGTACCGGCGAGCTGAGCATGGTCGATGCCATAGACTATGTTCATCCGATGCTGCTGTATATCTCCGTGGGTATGAACGATGTCAACATGAACTACCCAGAGCCCTATGTAAAAAGATACCGTGAGATAATCGACGAGCTTCTGAAGCGAATCCCGGATCTCAATATCATTGTGGCCGCTATAACTCCCGTCTGCTCATACTGCACGGTAGTCCGAAACGATATTATCCGCGAATACAATGCTGCTCTCGATAAAATGGTAAAGGAGATAGATTCTCCCCAGGTGGTGTATTTCGACGTTTATTCCGTGGTCTGCGATGAAAACCGCGAGCTCCGCGAGGACTACACCTCGGGCGACGGTATCCACCTCTATATACCATGCTATACAGACATTCTGACAGCACTTTTCGATTTTCTTGATACCAAAGATTTCAGAAAGCAGCTCGGAGGATAAGCAAACGCCTGAGGAAAAAGCTCCTCAGGCGTTTTTATCATGTATTCTTGTCCACCTCATGGAATTTCTTGAGATTTCCGATCTTTTCGTTTCTCTCGTCAAGAACTCTCTCCACCTCGGACCAGTCAAGTCCCTGATTTGCGCAGAGCACCATTACATGGTAAAGCAGATCGTTGATCTCGTTCATAAGCTCGTCATTATCGCCGTTCTTTGCAGCGATAACAGTCTCGGTTGCTTCCTCGCCCACCTTCTTGCATATCTTGTCCACGCCCTTTTCAAAAAGGTAGCAGGTATAAGAATTTTCAGCAGCAGTTCCGTTCTCGAACTGCTTTTTTCTTTCCTTGATAACTTCAAATATTTCCTGATAAACTGTCATTCTTCATTCTCCTCGGTATTATATATTTCGTTGAAAAAGCAGCTGTAGCTGCCTGTGTGACAGGCAACTCCCGTCTGCTCAACATTCACAAGCAGGGTGTCGTTGTCGCAGTCTCCGTATATCGAGACTACCTTCTGTAAGTGCCCCGATGTGGCTCCTTTGTTCCAGTACTCCTGACGGGAACGGCTCCAGAACCATGTATAGCCTGTTTCCAAAGTCTTTTTCAGGCTCTCCTTGTTCATATACGCAAGCATAAGAACTGTTTTCGTATTGACCTCGTAGCATATCGCGGGGATAAGCTCTCCCTTTGCGAAGAATTTGTCGAGGTCGTTCATGTCGATCTTTATCATAGTTACTCCTTTTCAAACAAATGTTTAATCATTCGCTGCGGACTGTCCATAAATGCTTTCATTACACCGTATGTCTCCGTATCCTCATATACTGTCCTGACTATACCATTTTCTGTCAGTTCATATATCACGGAATCGGGATAGGCAAGCACTATGGGCGAATGTGTGGCGATTATGAACTGGCTGCCCTCTTCAGCAAGCTCCTTTATCCGTATCAGCAGTGACATCTGCCGCGACGGTGAGAGCGCCGCCTCGGGCTCGTCAAGGATATAAAGTCCCTTTCCTGTAAAACGGTTCATTACCAGCGAAAAGAAGCTCTCTCCGTGAGACTGCTCATGCAGTGAGATACCGCCGTAGGCAGCGAGCAGCTTTCCGCTTCCTCCGTCAGCTTCTTCAATATATGAAGCGGCATTGTAGAAGCTCTCCGCACGGAGAAAAAAGCCTGTTTTTGGTCGTTCAATCCCGCGGATAAGCCTGATCACACTGTGAAGCTCCGAATGGGTCTCCTTTGTGGAAAAGGAATAATTCAGAGAGCCTCCCTCGGCATTGAAGCCGTACTTCACGGCTATCGCTTCAAGCAGCGTGGATTTACCTGTACCGTTTTCGCCTGCAAAATAAGTCACGGGACTATACAGTTCAAGCTCCTCAATTTCCGCAAGACTCTTCACCGCCGACAGACCGGCTGCATATCCAAGCTCATCTGTAAGCTTTTCAAGCTTTACGCTCCTGATATAATCCATCAGCGAACAATTACGCCCTTACCGCGGCAGTAATCCTTGACCTGACCGACGGTTAGCTCCCTGAAGTGGAAAAGAGATGCCGCAAGAGCCGCAGTTGCTCCAGTTTTTTCAAAGACCTCATAGAAGTCATTTATCTTTCCTGCTCCGCCGCTGGCGATGACAGGTATGGAGCAGTTGTCGCATACTGCCTTGAGCATCGGAATATCAAAGCCTTCCTTTGTACCGTCAGCGTCTATTGAATTCAGGCATATCTCCCCTGCACCCAGTTTTTCAATGGTGTGTACCCAGTCGATAAGGTCTATGCCCATATCCTTGCGTCCGCCGTTTATATATACCGTCCACTTGTTGTCGGCTATCTTCTTTGCATCAATACCGACACATATGCACTGACTTCCGAAAATATCGGCTCCGTCCTTGATTAGCTGTGGATTCTGCACAGCCTGTGAGTTTACGGAAACCTTGTCAGCTCCTGCTCTCAGTGCCTCACGTATATCGTCAACAGTCTTTATTCCGCCGCCGACCGTAAGCGGTACGAAAACCTTTTTTGCTGTATCTCTTACTACATCGAGAAAAACTCCGCGGCCCTCGAATGAGGCTGTTATATCGTAGAATACGATCTCGTCGGCACCCTGTTTGTTGTACTCCTCCGCACATTCAACAGGATCGCCTACGTCGCGTACTCCCTCAAAATTTACGCCCTTTACGACCTTGCCGTTTCTTACATCAAGGCAAGGGATTATTCTCTTTGCAAGCATTATTTCACTTCCCTGTTTGCATATTTAATTGCTTCTTTAAGGTCCAATGTGCCCTTGTATATTGACTTTCCGCAGATAGTTCCGTAAAGTCCCATTTCCTTGCAGGCGATTATGTCGTCCATTGTATGAACTCCGCCGCTTGCAACGATACTGGCTCTGTCCTCGGTAGCGTCTGCAAGCTTTTTCAACTGACCGCGGTTAACGCCCGAGAGAGTTCCGTCTTTGGAAATATCGGTAAATATGAAGTACTTTACGCCAGACTCTATCATCTTGTTTGCAAGATCGATATAGTGTACGTCAGAGCTCTCCAGCCAGCCCTCGGTAGCGACCATTTCATTCATGGCGTCTATCCCGACAACTATCTTCTCGCTGCCGAACTTCTCAACGGCGTCACACACAAGCTTGGGATCTTTCAGTGCTACGGAGCCGAGTATAACTCTCGTGATACCCATTTCAAGGTATTCGCGGATAGTTTTCAGGCTGCGTATACCGCCGCCCAGCTCTACCTTTAGGTTAGTCTTTCCGGCGACGTCCGTATATATCTTCGTGTTGACCGGTCTGCCTTCCTTGGCGCCGTCAAGGTCTACCATGTGTATCCACTCGGCTCCTGCTTTCTCAAAACTCCTTGCGGTCTCAAGATAGTCGGAAGCTACCTTTTCAACAGTGGAAAAGTCTCCCTTGAAAAGTCTGACGCAGTTTCCGTCCTTAATATCTATTGCAGGGAAAATTATCATAAAAAATCTCCTTTAATAAAGTCTATATACCTGTGTATCTCTCGTAGCTGTATTTCTCTGCTGTTATATCAAATGTTTCGATATACGGGATACCGTCACTGTATATCCAGCGCTCTATGAACGTCGGTCTCACTATAAACAGACGTTCATTCTTCAATGACGTATATGCGTCAAAGGAGCCGCGGAAGCACTCGCGGAACGATTCCGTAAAATCAGTATTATCCAGAGGATGTCCCAGCTCCTCGCACTGACCCTCTATCTGGATATTATCTATACACAGTGCCACATTGCTGTTGGATATAAGCTGGCCATACTTTCTCAGTTCCCTGTCCGTCTGGAAGTAAAATGCTCCGTTTATCTGAACGACGCTCATCATGCGCGACGATACCCTGCCGTTCTCCGATGTGGAAAGAACCATTTTCCTACCCTTCCCGAGATCCGAAAAGAACATTTTCAATCTCTCCGAAAACTGCACCATATCATCTGCCTTCCATAAGCTTGTTTCTGATAATATCAGTATACTCCGCGGAGAGCCCTATGGCTTCAAAATAGCCTTCCACAGTGCCGAAACGCTCCGTGAAAAGATCAATAAAGCGATTCATGCTCTTTGGATTGGCAAGAACGATATTCCTGTCGACCTCGGGGTGTGCGCTGAGGAATGCCTCTAAATTCTTATGATTGTACTCACGGCTGATGACGTAATTATCAACGATATCATCACGCGATGCGCCGCAGAGCAGAAGAATTATAGCTGACACGACTCCCGTTCTGTCTTTTCCTGCCGTACAGTGGAAAAGAACACCCTCAGAGGCTTCTGCAATGGTTTTCATCACCTTTGGCATACTATCAGCCGTCGCTATGGTCATGTATGAAAGAGGAACTGCTTCAAGGCTTTCAGGAACGCCGCTGCCCTCGGTTATCGGGAAATGATGATACTCAAATCCCTCAATATCAGCAAGTCCGCAGGGCTTTCTGTCACGCTCCTCTTCCGTGCGCATATCTATTATAGTCGTGATATGAGCAGCGCGGAGCTTCCCGATGTCCTCGGCTGTTGGTGCCACAGGCACATCGCTGCGCCAGAAAACGCCGCAATTTGTAAGACCTCCGTCTGCCGTTCTTATGCCGCCCAGCTCCCTTGTATTACAAGTGCATGAAAGCAGGCTCCTGTATGTCATATAAGTCCTCCGAAGCTGCGAAGTATCTTCAGACCTGTTTCGCCGCTCTTTTCGGGGTGGAACTGTGCTCCGTAGACGTACTTTCTGTCGTATACTAGCGCCGGCACTCTTCCGCCGTACTCAACGTATGCGGCTATGTCCTTATCCTCGCAGTGTGCCTTGTAGCTGTGAACGAAGTAAACATACTCGTTATCGCCCACATTTTCAAGCAGCGGACAGTCATTGAGCTTTTCAAGCTTGTTCCAGCCCATGTGAGGGATTATAAGCTCCGGCTCCTCCATTTTGCGGACGCTGCCGCCGATAAGCCCCAGACCGTCGCACTCCTCGAACTCGTAGCCCTTGTCGAATATGAGCTGCATACCAAGGCAGATACCGAGGAAGGGCTTCCTTGCAGCTTCCTCCTTGATAGTGTCAACAAGTCCTGTTGCTTCGAGTTTTTTCATCGCTGCAGGAAATGCCCCTACACCCGGAAGTATAACAGCATCGGCAGACTTCACCGACTCCCTGTCGCTGACGAGCCTGCTTTCAAGTCCGAGATAGTCCAGAGCGTTCTTGACGCTGAATATATTTCCTGCGCCGTAATCGATTATTGCGATCATCAGAGAACTCCCTTCGTGGAGAGAGTGGAACCGTCCTTATTTTCGGTAACCGCTGTTTTCAGAGCGTGAGCCACCGCCTTGTAGACAGCCTCTGCCTTGTGGTGGTCGTTGCTGCCGTAAAGCAGGTTTATATGCAGCGTCATACCCGAATTGAAAGCAAATGCGCGGAAAAACTCCTCAGTCATGCAGAGATCGTACTCGCCGCAGCTCTGATTTGTGAAATCACAGTTGAATACAAGGAAGGGTCTGTTGCTGAGGTCTAAACTTGCCATTGCAAGAGACTCGTCCATAGGTATATAAGCCGTTCCGTAGCGGACAATGCCCGACTTTGTGCCGAGAGCCTGTCCCAGGGCCTGCCCGAGAGCGATACCTGTGTCCTCAATGGTGTGGTGACAGTCAACGTGCAGATCGCCCTTGACCTTGACGGTCATGCTGATCCCGCTGTGTACGGAAAGAGCTATGAGCATATGGTCAAAAAAGCCTATGCCTGTATCGATAGCTGCCTTTCCCTTGCCGTCGAGTGCAACGGAAACACTGATCTGTGTTTCCTTTGTAATACGTTCAATTTTAGCTGTCCGCATAAACGCTTCCTCCTTATTTACTGAAGTATTTTTCAAGGGCTTGCATAAAACGGCTGTTTTCCTCAGCGTTTCCCGATGTTACACGGATAAAGCCCTTGAATTTTCTTATGGCTATGGAATTATCAAGCATGAACTGGTATATTTTTTCAGCCTCAGCAGTCTTTATAAATACAAAATTCGTACAGGTATCGTATACCTTTTCAAAGCAGCCGTATCTTTCGTTGAGTTCCATAATTTCGCTGTAGAGCTTCTTGGTATTTGCGATCAGGGTGTCACGGCATTCCATAAGATATTTCTTTTCCGAAAGTATCTCCGTAACGATAGCCTGAGCGACAGAGTCGTTATTGTACGGTGACTTAGCAGCTCTTATAGCATTGGTGATAGTCCTGCTTGCGACTGCAAAGCCGAATCTAACTGCCGCAAGTCCTATAGCCTTTGAGCAAGTCTTGAGAATAATGACGTTATCATATTTTTCTATATCAGGCAGCATGGGCTGATTCCAGAAATCCATATATGCCTCGTCAAGGATTATGAGCATATCGTCAAGCGACTCTATTATCCTTGTTACTGAAGCTTTGTCAAGTCCGAGAGACGTGGGATTGCAGGGATTTGAAAAGATAAGCCCTTTTGCACCTTTTTCCTTGCAGAAAGCAATAAGCTTGTCAGGGTTTATTGTCAGGTCGGCTTCCTTCTGATAAGTCTCCACATTTACCTCATACAGCTGAGCGTAAAACTCATACATGGAGAAGTCGTTTGAAACGTTGACAATTGTATCTCCCGCCTCAAAGAAGCAACCGGTGATTATGCTTATAAGCTCGTCGGAGCCGTTTCCTGCGCTGACAAGCTCCTCGGGAACGTTGAAAAGCTCAGCAAAAGCCTTTATGGGAGCCTTTGCAAGACAGTCGGGATAGCGGTTGAAGTCTATCTGCGAGATGCTCTTTCCGATCTTTGCCTTTAAGCTGTCAGAAAGATTGAAACAGCTCTCGTTTGCGTCAAGTCTTATATCATAGTGTCCTGTTATGGGATCGTAGGGCACTAAATTTACCAGCTTTTTATTCAGTTTGTAACTCATAATTTATCCTTTCCAAAAAAACACCTATAGGGCAGCTGTATTTCAAGCCGCCCCATTGCGTGATTTAGTCTTCAAATCTTACCTTTATGGCATTGGCGTGAGCTGTAAGTCCCTCGCGCTCTGCGATAAGAACGATATCGTCCTTAGCCTGTCTCAGAGCTTCCTCGGTATAGTAGGTGTAAGCTGTACGCTTTGTGAAGCTTGCTACGCCAAGAGGCGAGAAGAAACGGGCTGTACCGCTTGTTGGGAGGACGTGGTTAGGTCCTGCGTAATAGTCGCCGAGTGGCTCGGAAGCGTAATTGCCGAGGAATATGGAGCCTGCATTGTCAAGGCTGCCGAGAAGCTCGAATGGGTTCTCCATGAGGACTTCAAGGTGCTCGGGAGCTATCTCGTTTGCAATCTCTACGCACTTTTCACGGCTGTCAGCAATAATTATGGCGCCGTAATCCTCAAGGGACTTCTCGATAATGCTCTTTCTGGAGAGATATTCCTTCTGGCGGTCTATTTCCTTGATAGTCTCGTCAGCAAGCTTTTCGCTGGTAGTTACCATGATAGCGGATGCAAGCACGTCGTGCTCTGCCTGCGACATAAGATCAGCTGCTGCAAACTTAGGGTCGGCGGTATCGTCAGCGATAACAAGTATCTCACTGGGGCCTGCTATCATATCTATATCAACTACGCCGTAAAGAAGCTTCTTGGCTGTAGCAACATAGATATTTCCGGGACCTACTATCTTGTCGCACTTGGGTATCTCCTCTGTACCGTACGCAAGAGCTGCGATAGCCTGTGCGCCGCCCGAAAGGAATACTCTGTCAACGCCGCAGATAGCTGCTGCAACAAGGATATCCTTGTTTGGAGTACCGTCCTTCAGCGGAGGAGTTACCATGATTATCTCCTTGACACCTGCGATTTTAGCAGGGATAGCGTTCATAAGAACACTTGACGGATAAGCCGCTGTACCGCCGGGAACATAGAGTCCAACCCTGTGCAGTCCGCGGATACGCTGTCCCATGATAACGCCGTTATCCTTGGCAGAGATAAAGCTCTGCTCTACCTGTCTGTTGTGAAAATCAGCAATATTCTCCTGAGCATTGAGGAGTGCGTCAACGAACTCCTGATCTGCCTCTGTAAGAGCGTCGTTGATGACCTCACGGGGCACCTCGTAATACTGTGGCAGATTGCCGTCAAATTTGAGTGTATAATTCTTAACGGCCTCATCACCGTTGTTTCTGACATTTTCTATTATTTCGGATACGACTTCCGTGACCTTCTTATTGGTCTCGCCGCTTCTCTTTTTCAGATCATTAAGAAAAGCGACCTCGTCGGTACCGTTTGCATATATTTTTTTCATCAGAGATTCTCCTCTATCAGTGTGATAAGTCTGTCTATTTCAGCGTGTCTCATTTTAAGACTGACCGTATTTGCGATAAGCCTTGCAGAGATAGGCGCAACGTCCTCAATGACCTCGAGTCCGTTTTCCCTGAGAGTTGTACCTGTCTCCACAATATCAACTATTCCGTCGGCAAGTTCAAGGAGCGGTGCAAGCTCAACAGAACCCTCTATCTTGATGATCTCGGTATCCATTCCCTTCTTCTCAAAGAAGCTCCTTGCTACATTCGGATACTTTGTCGCTATGGTCTTTATACCGTAGCCGCTGTAGAAATCGTAGCCCTTCTTTGTCGCAAGAGCAAACTTGCACTTTCCGAAGCCAAGGTCTACAAGCTCATAAAACTTGCCCTTCATTTCCATGATAGTGTCCTTGCCTACAACTCCCATGTCGCATACGCCGTGCTCAACATAGGTGATAACGTCATTTGCCTTGGCAAGTACGACTTCAAGGTTTGCGTCAGGTACAGGAAGTATGAGCTTTCTGCCCTTTTCGCGTACAGCTGTGCAGTCAAAGCCCAGCTTTTCAAGGAGACCAACTGTGTCCTTTTCCAGTCTGCCCTTTGTAAGAGCCATTCTTATAGGCTTGTTCATATCGTGACCTCCCTGCTATCTCCGTCTATAACAACAACCTTGGAGATCTTTTTCTCCATAGCGTACTCTCTTACGCTTTCAATATCGTCAAAAAGTGCATTCTCAACTACAAGTCCCTGCTCGCGGAGCTCCTTCGCAGCCTTGAGAGCCGCTACCTCGCAGCCTTCCTCGGCATATACGATAACATCAGCTCTGGGCTCGGCAGGAAGTACATCGCTCTTTTCCATAAGCTTTGCAACTGCGTTGATATTTACGGCAAAGCCTACCGCGGGAACATCATAGCCGAATTCCGATATGAGCTTATCGTAGCGGCCTCCCGAGAGCACCTCTTCGCCGTGGCCCTGAAGATAACCCTTTATAATCAGACCGGTGTAATAGTCGGTCTTGTTTACAAGTCCGAGATCGACCGTTATAGAGCCCTCGTCACCGCAGAGCTCCGAAGCGTCAAGATATATCTCCTTAAGCTCTCCTAGTATCTTCTTTATATTCTCATCGGGCATGAGCTCCTCTGCCTTGTCGAAGACCTCCTCACCGCCGAATAAAGCGGGAAGCTTCTTAAGGGCTGTTGTTACGGGCGAATGTCCGAAGCTGTCGAGCATATCGTTGAGAGCAGGGAAATTCTTGCTCTCAATGAGCTTCCTTATGCTCTCCTTGTCCTTATCTGAGGCTTCAAGCTTACCCACAAGCTCCTTGAATATACCGATATGTCCGAGCTCAAGGGAGAACTCCATACCAAATGAGCTGAGAGAATCAACGGCCGTGGATATCACCTCAAGATCAGCCATCTTCAGCTGAGAGCCTATGAGCTCGATACCTGCCTGCACTGTTTCGTCGCTCCTGCCCTTCAGCGCGGGCTCCGTCGAGTAAACAGCCTGAGCATAGCAGAATTTCAAAGGCAGATCGGCGTCCCTCAGACGTGTTGCCACTATTCTTGCGATAGGCATGGTAGTATCGGGACGCATTACAAGGAGCCTGCCCTTGCTGTCTGTGAGCTTGTACAGGTTTTCCTGCGGAAAATAGCGTGAATTCAGATTGAAAACATCATAAAACTCAAGACCGGGCGTTATGGTCTCACTGTATCCGCGGCTCCTGAAAAGTCCCATCAGTGTATTTTCAATATTTTTTCTTACTATACACTCACCGAAAAGAAGATCCTTCGTTCCCTCGGGAGTTATAAGATCATAATTTCTCATATTAACCTCCTCGACCGAATCACTTTAGTCTGCTAACATGATACTATGATAACATACTACTAAGCAAAAGTCAAGTCAAAAAAAGGACATCTGTGTAGATTCGGGCAAATCACCAAAAGCTCCTATTGTTTTCAACATATCTATTGTTGTTTTTGACGCGCCGCTCTCCTGCTGAAATTCCTCTACCGACATGAAACCGCCCTTCTGAACAGCCTCATATATGCCCTTGGCTGCGTTCTCTCCGACGCCGCTCATAGCTGCAAAAGGTATCCTGAGCTTTCCGTCCTCAACAAGATAATCTGTAGCATGGGACTTAAAAAGATCAATGGGCAGGAATTCGTATCCTCTCGCAAGCATTTCGTTGGTGATGAGCAATATATCGTACAGGGAGCTGTCCTTATTTGTCCTGTCGTTGCCCATTGCCTTGATCTCCTCGATCTTGGCACGGACAGCAGCTCTTCCCTTTACGGCGAGCTCAGCGTCAAAGTCCTCTCCTCTTACCGAGAAATATGTGGCATAATATTCCAGCGGCATATGGAGCTTGAACCAGCCAAGCTTTATCGCTGCGATAACGTACGCTGCCGCGTGAGCCTTGGGGAACATATACTTTATCTTAAGACAGCTCTCGATATACCACTCGGGAACGTTATGATCCCTGAGCATCTGTATTATCTCGGGAGTAAACTGCTTCGGAGCCTTGCCCTTACGGGTCCATTCCATGATCTGGAAGGCCATTTTAGGCTCGACGCCCTTATATAAAAGGTAGGTCATAATGGAGTCACGGGTACCTATAACGTCGGAAATTGTGCAGACGTTATTGTCGATAAGGTCCTTTGCATTGCCCAGCCATACATCGGTTCCGTGGGAAAGTCCCGAGATCTGAAGGAAGTCGCTGAACTTTGTGGGCTTTGCGTCAAGAAGCATCTGTATAGTGAAGCCCGTACCCATTTCTGGGATACCGAGACTGCCGGTCTTGCAGTATATATCCTCGGGCGTTACTCCCAGTACGTCACAGTTGGTACACATACGTATAACATCGGGATCGGAGGTGGGAACATCCTTTATTTTCATTCCGGTGAGATCCTCAAGGTGCTTGTAAAGAGTAGGTACAACGTGTCCGAGCTCGTCGAGCTTAAGTATGGTATCATGTAGTGAATTGAAGTCAAAGTGAGTGGTTATGACCTCCGAATCCGCCGAATCCGCAGGGTGCTGGACGGGAGTGAAATCGTAAACATCGTAGTCTGACGGAACAACGACCATTCCTCCTGGGTGCTGTCCCGTTGTTCTCTTGATACCGGTACAGCCTATGGCAAGCCGGTCCATTTCTGCTCCGTTAAGGGTTATCCCCTTCTCCTCACAGTATTTCTTTACATATCCGTAGGCTGTCTTATCGGCTACGGCTGAGATAGTGCCGGCCTTGAAAACATTGCTCTTTCCGAAAAGCTGCTCCGTATAGCGGTGAGCCCAGAACTGATACTCGCCTGAGAAGTTGAGGTCTATATCGGGAGCCTTGTCTCCGTCAAAGCCGAGGAAGGTCTCGAAGGGTATGTCGTGTCCGTCTCTCAGCATATCCTTTCCGCAGTCGGGACAGTTTTTCGGCGGGAGATCAAAACCCGAGCCGTAAACGCCGTCCAGCAGGAACTCGCTGTGCTTGCAGTTCGGGCATACGTAATGGGGCGGAAGAGGATTTACCTCCGATATTCCTGCCATGGAAGCCACGAATGACGAACCGACAGATCCTCTCGAACCAACAAGGTAGCCATTCTCCACCGAGTTCCACACAAGCTTCTGAGCAATAATATAGAGTACGGAAAAACCGTGCTTGATGATAGATGAAAGCTCTCTGTTGAGGCGTTTTTCCACCAGCTCGGGCAGCGGATCGCCATATATCTCGCGCGCCCTCTCGTTGGTGATACGGGTAAGCTCCTCCTCGGCACCGTCAATAGTGGGAGTAAATGTGCCCTTGGGTATGGGACGTACCACCTCTATCTGATCGGCTATGGCATTTGTATTGGTTATTACTACCTCTTTAGCCTTTTCTTCCCCGAGGAAGCCGAATTCATTCATCATCTCCTCTGTGGTGCGGAAATAGAGAGGCGCCTGATTTTCCGCGTCCTTAAAGCCTAAGGTCGCAAGTATGATCTTCCGGTATATGGCGTCCTTGGGATCGATGAAATGAACGTCACAGGTGGCACATACGGGTATACCCAGTCTGTCGCCTATATCCACAATATCACGATCAAGCTGACGGAGCTCTTCGTCGTCACGGGCTTTGCCGTCCCTGACCATGAATTCGTTGTTGCATATGGGCTGTATCTCAAGATAATCATAGAACTGTGCAAGATTGTCAATATACTCCTGAGGCCGCAGATCAAGAATTGCCTGAAAAAGCTCTCCCGCTTCACAGGCGCTTCCGTATATAAGCCCCTCGCGGTGCTTGATAAGCAGCGATTTCGGGATAAGAGGCTTCTTATAGAAATAATCGAGGTTGCTTATTGATACGAGCCTGTACAGATTCTTCAGACCAGCCTGATTTCTTACAAGTATGATGTGATGATATGACTTCAGCTTTTTCAGCTCTATATCATTTACCAGCTCGTTAAGCTGCTGTATTCCGGAAAAATTACGGTCGCTCTTGAGTCTGCCTATAAGCTCTATGTATATCTTCGCAAGCATGAGAGCGTCGTCGGAAGCGCGGTGATGCTCAAATTTACCGAGCTTTAGCTGCTTTGCCACATAATTCAGCTTATAGCGTCCCATTTCGGGAAGCATGGCCTGACACATTACAAGAGTATCTATCCATGTATACTCAAAATCAATATCCTGCCTCTTGCAGACCTGATCTATCATAGTCGTATCGTAACGTGCATTATGAGCTACAAGCACGGGCTTGTCTCCGCAGAATTCCATAAACAGGCGGAGAGCTTCCTTTTCATCGGGAGCATCTGCCACATCTGCGTCGCTTATGCCTGTCAGCTCCGTTATATGCTCGGGTATATGCATTCCGGGATTTACCTTGGTATTGAAGCTGTCAACTATCTGAAGATTTTTAAGCTTTACAGCGCCTATCTCCGTCAGTCTGTCATGCCGGAAGCTGAGGCCTGTAGTCTCAACGTCAAATATTATTATCTCGCCCTCAAAGCTGCGGTCATCATCGCCGTACAAAGCCATTTCACGCTCTATATCATTGACCACATAGGCCTCCATGCCGTATATGACCTTGAAGTCCTTGGGCATATTGTACATACAGTCGGGGAAAGCCTGTACACAGCCGTGATCGGTTATAGCCATTGCCTGATGTCCCCATGCTGCCGCTCTGTTTATAAGGGTAACAGGATCGGTCACAGCGTCCATAGCGGACATATTGGTATGACAATGGAGTTCTACGCGCTTTTCAGGATAATTGTCCATTTTAGGTATTCGCTTTACCTTTATGAGAGAATCAACGGTTATAACCATATCCTTTGCAAACTGATCGTAGTCGATCCTTCCCGAAGCCAGCAGGGCTGCGCCCTTCTTTACAGAGCCCAGCTTAAGTTCTTCCACTTCTTCGTTCTTCGCAAATATCTTAAGCTTGATCGAGCCGCTGTAATCTGTCACTTCGTAGGTAACAACAGTCTTTCCGTTGCGTATCTCCTTCAGATCGGTGAAGAATACATCGCCGACAACCACGACCTTTTCGCCCATCTTCATGACTGCTTCACAGATAGGAACAGGCTTGGAGCGTATCGCTCTGCCCTTGATTATCTCCGCAGAGTCATGATCAAACTCATTGTTGAGTGCCGAAACATCAACCGCAGCTGTAGGTACCACGGCTTTCATTTCCTCGGCCTTCTGCTCATCAGGCGACTTATCGGGGATAAGCTGCTCACTGTAATCAGGAAGATCGGCTTCTATACGCTCCATCATCTCATCGTATTGTTCTCTGCTTACGGAGCTGTCACCTTCAAGGACCACCTTTATCCTTACACCGAACTGGTTATATATCATTCTCCCGAATCTCAGGCAGAAGCCGAACTTGTCAAGTATATCCCTGCCGCCGTGTACTATCCTGATACGGAGCTCGCCGCTGCCGAGCTGAACGTCTGCGTCGTCGAGAAATCCGTTCACAACGGGAATATCACGTTTTATAAGCTTAAGAAGCTCGCCGTAGCAGTCCATGCCGAACCTGTCCTCGGGATAACGGCATTCAAGTCTCGCCTGATCCACCTTTACGGCTGCTTCGACTGCTTTTTCAAATGCAAATATATCGTCTGCGGGTACTATCCCGTCAAAGCGTGCGTGAAAACGAATACTGTGCAGATCCTCGGTATATGTAAGCTTGAATATCTCTCCCGAAAGCACACTTTCGGGAAGCTCGGATACATATTCGCTCAGAAATTCGGATATTTTAACCTGCATTATAAAACTCCCGTCCAATTTATAATTGAGAATTCAGAATTAAGAATGAATGTGTCTGCATCGCGGACTGATCTGAATATTATCGTGTAAGCGATACCATAATTCTCCATTTTCAATTCTTAAAGCTTTTCTATTTCCGCAAGCAGCTCGGGAACAATGTCCTCTTCCCTTATCTTGCGCTGTGTGCCGTCCTTTTTGAAGATAATGGCACAGCCGTCACCGCCTGCGATACCCACATCGGCTTCGCGGGCTTCTCCCGGCCCGTTTACGATACAGCCCATGACGGCAACTGTTATATCCTTTTCCATATCCTTCACTGCTTCCTCTACCATTTTGGCTGCCTTTACAAGATCTATCCTCGTTCTTCCGCAGGTGGGACATGATACTATCCTTACACCGCCGCGCTTTCCGATGCTCCTGAGAATATCCTTTGCAGCTGCGATCTCACGGACAGGATCGTCTGTAAGGGAAACTCTTATTGTTTCTCCGATTCCGTCACAAAGCAGCGAACCGATACCTATGGCTGACTTTATAAGTCCCATGCGCTCTGTTCCCGCCTCTGTCACTCCGAGGTGGAGCGGATAGCTGCACTTCTCGGCAGCCAGCCTGTAGGATGTTATCATTCTGTTAACGTCGGAGGATTTTATGGAAATAACTATATCATTAAAATCGAAATGCTCCAGCATAGCGGCATGAGTCATGGCGCTCTCTACAAGAGCTTCGGGCGTGGGAGAACCGTACTTTGCCAGTATATCCTTTTCCAGCGAGCCAGAGTTTACTCCTATGCGTATGGGCAGATTCCTTGCACGGCAGGCTTCAACAACCGTCTTTACCCTGTCCATTCCGCCTATATTTCCGGGATTTATACGGATCTTGTCAACTCCCGCAGCAGCCGACTCGACAGCCAGCTTATAATCAAAATGTATATCCGCAACAAGGGGGATCTTCACCGCTTCCTTTATTGCAGGGATAAGCCTTACCGCTTCCATATTCGGTATAGCCGCCCTTATTATCTCACAGCCCGCCTTTTCAAGCTCGGCTGCCTGTCTTACACTGCCCTCAATATCGTCCGAACGGGCATTGAGCATTGACTGGATATATATATGCTTTCCGTCGAGGACGCAGTCCCCTACCTTCACTGGTCTGACATTTCTCATGGTATGCCTCCGTTAATATTTCATAATGTTATCTTTATGCCGTCCTCCGATACAACAGTACCGGGGAAAATCCCTCTCAGCCCGTCCGAATAAACAGACGGCTCCTTTTCTGCGGGACTGTAATGAGTGAGCCATAGTCTTTTTACCTGTGCCTTTAAAGCGATATTACAGGCGTCCTGCATGAGCATATGGCGCTTTTCGATCATAGACTCCTTCTTTTCCGGAAGTCCGTACATTCCCTCGCATACGAAAAGGTCGGAGCCGCAGGCAAATTCCGTCAGCTCCGCTATAGGAAGAGTATCGGTAGCATAAGTTATCTTTACGGGCGGTTTGATCTCTCCTGTGACCTCCCGTGATGCGATCGATCTGCCGTCGGAAAGAGTTACAGACTCTCCGCTGTGGAGCCGTTTCCAGAACTCAACGGGGACTCCGAGTTCCCTTGCCTTTTCGGGAAGGAAGGTGGGTCTGCGCTTCAGGAGGAGACTGTAGCCGAGACAGCTGACTCTGTGAGACAGTGGCAGAGTATTTACCGTAAGCATCGGATCGATCATATCCGCTGTAAAGGTATCCGCACGATCCTCGGCAAGCTCTGTCAGCCTTATCTCATAGGGAAGTCCGCCGCATATGCTGATGAGCTTTTCCACAGCCGGCATCGTGCTCCGTCCTGCTGCGATATACAACGGCTCGGTACGGGAGCTGTTGCCGATGGAAAGCAGCAGTCCGGGAAGTCCCGCAACATGATCGGCATGACAGTGGGTGATGAGTATAAGTTCTATCCTGCTCATTTTAAGGCCGTGAGCAGCAATAGCTACCTGCATACCCTCTCCGCAGTCAATAAGGACTGCCTTTCCGCTGTATTCCGCATAGAGGCCGGTGAGGAACCTGTCCTTGAGAGGCATCATTCCTCCGGTGCCGAGAAGGCATATATCAGCCATTTTTCCCTCCTGCAATCAGTTTGATTATATCGTTGTATGTTGCGAAGATCATTACTCCGAAGAGAAGGATCATTCCCGCCAGATGAACGTATCCCTCATGCTCGGGCTTTACAGGCTTGCGTCTTACAAGCTCGATAAGGCAGAACAGCAGACGTCCGCCGTCAAGTCCGGGGATCGGCAGAAGATTGAATATGCCGACATTTATAGTTATAAGGGCAGTCATATAAAGAATGTTCTCTACGGCTTCCTTGATACCTTTTGTATCCTTAGCAGCTTCGCTGATGGTGCTGACAACGCCGACAGGTCCCGAAACATCCTCCTTATGCATCTTTCCCGTCAGCATCTGCTTGAGTGAAAGGCTGACTATATGAGTCATTGACATGAATACGTCCCCCGAACCCTTCATAACTGTAAGAGGAGTCTTCTTTTTGCATACTATGCCGAAATCTACCGCGTTGCCGCCCTCAGCCTTATCATGGAATATAACGTTATCAAGAATTACCTTCTTTCCGCCCCTCTTTACCACTACCTTGTGGCCGACAGATTCGTCAAGATCATTGAAAACGTAGTTGATGTCAAGGGTACTGTATATCCTCGTTCCGTCGATAGATATGAATTTATCGTCATGGCGGAGACCTGTTTCATAGCTCTCGGCATAATATGTGACTGTACCGTCCTCGTTGCGTACTCCGCTGAAGCCGCTGATAACAGTCGTGGGCACCTCGTCCATAAGACCCATAAGGACCACCAGCGTAACAAATCCGAGAACAAAATTCATAAAGGCTCCCGCAACAAGAACTATCATGCGCTTCCACAGCTTTGCATTGCGGAAGCTCCGTGGATCGTCGTTTGTAGAGTCCTCGCCCTCCATAGCGCAGTAACCGCCCACCGGAAGAAGTCTCAGCGAATACTTTGTCTCGCCTTTTTTCCTCTGTATGAGCTTCGGACCCATTCCCACCGAAAACTCCAGCACCTTTATACCGCTGAGCTTGGCACAGATGAAATGACCGAATTCATGTACTGTTACTATTATTCCGAATATAAGTATCGCTATCAAAATTCCCATAAATGTTAATCCTTTCTCATGCAGGAGCTTATCTGGCTGCAATGCGCTCCCTTACATAATTTCTTGCAGCCTTGTCGGCGTTCATTACGTCCTCGTAGCTGTTAATCTCGGAACTTCCGAATTCATCAAGGACAGAAGCTACCGTTTCGCCTATCTCTATGAAGCTTATCTCGTCGTTGAGGAAGGCTCGTACCGCCTCTTCGTTTGCGGAATTGACAAGACAGGGATATGCTCCGCCCTGCTTTATGGCCTCGATAGCCGCAGACAGGCACTTGAAGGTGTCATAGTCGGGCTTCTCAAAGGTGAGTTTACCGTAATCCGTAAGCGAAAGCCTTCCCGTCGGACAGCTTACGCGATCGGGGTAAAGAAGAGCGTACTGTATTGGTATCTTCATATCAGGAACGCCCATTTGAGCTATCACCGAATAGTCGTTATACTCAACCGCGGAATGGACAACACTCTGACGATGGACAACTATCTCTATCTGGTCGGGAGCAAGGTCAAAGAGCCATTTCGCTTCTATGAATTCCAGTCCCTTATTCATAAGTGTAGCAGAATCGATGGTTATTTTATTCCCCATGTCCCAGTTGGGGTGGTGGAGGGCCTGAGCCTTTGTGACGGTCTTCAACTCCTCATAGCTTCTTCCGAAGAAAGGGCCGCCCGAAGCTGTGAGGATTATCTTGCTGAGCTGCTCTCGCTTGTTGCCCTGCAAGCACTGGAATATAGCGGAATGCTCACTGTCAACGGGATATATCTTCACGCCCTTTTTCGCTGCCGCGTCCATTACGAGCTCGCCGCCGGCAACAAGAGTCTCCTTGTTTGCAAGGGCGATGTCCTTACCTGCGTCTATGGCAGTGAGAGTGGGCAGAAGTCCCACCATGCCCACTACAGAATTGAGTATGATGTCAGCTTCGTCAAGAGATGCAAGCCTGCACAGTCCTTCCATTCCCGCATAAAGCTCCACATCTGTATCGGAAATGCGTCTTTTGAGCTCTCCGTACTTCTCCTCATTGTAGATACACGCGTAAGCAGGGCGGAATTTCCTTATCTGCTGCTCAAGAGCTTCAATACTGCTGTGAGCGGCAACGGCTATAACTTCAAGCCCATGCTTCTCGCATACCTCCAGTGACTGAGTTCCGATAGAGCCTGTCGAACCGAGTATCGACACTTTTTTATTCATTATATTTTCCCCTTTTCGCGGAAATAACTTCCGAATGGTTATTTTGTCAAAGTCCTTTATAAAATGCGAAAGGGACTATCCGCAAATAGTCCTTTCAGCAATATCACTGTACGCCGAATAAGGCGATAAATACATAAAAAGTAGGCAGCACGAAAAGAACGCTGTCAAAGCGATCCATAAGTCCGCCGTGTCCCGGCATTATCTTTCCGTAGTCCTTGAAGCCTATCTGGCGCTTTACCATAGAAGCGGAAAGGTCGCCGACTGTGCCGATAACAGCACATACTATGCCTGTCACACAGGCGATAACAGCTCTTTTTGCTGTGAAGCCATAGTAAACAGAGAAAGCCACTGCATAGACAACTGCTGTAGTCACGATGCCGCCAACAAGTCCCTCGATAGTCTTCTTGGGGCTTATCTCGGGGCACAGCTTATGCTTGCCTATGGCAACGCCTGTGAAGTATGCTCCCGTGTCAGCTATCCATGCGCCGCAGAGTCCCATGATAAGCAGGAAAACTCCGCTGACCAGATAAGTGTTTCCTCTCAGCATAAGCTTGCCAAGGCGATCGATACGTATCATAGTTGTCATTGACTGCGGAACAAGCACCATTACTGCAAGTACAAAGAATACCTGCTCATAACGTATCTCCTTGTGCTTTTTCAGCCATGTGATGAAGATAACAAAAGCAGCAATGAGAACTGCGCAGAACACATAAAGACCATACCTGTCGTTTAGTACAGGTTCCTCGCCGTAAAGCCTGAAGCTTGTCAGATAGTACTGAACGTCCTTGCCCTTGTGGTAATATCCGTATAACAGCGGAACAGATATGCCGCAGGCTTCTGCTGCCAAAAGTATCGGGATACACTTATGGAGCTTCACCGCGCGGATAAGCTCAAAGAGCATTACTGCTATGATAGCTGCAACTGCTATGGGCAGAAATACTGTATTATGGAAGTAAAGCACTATACCCAGCAGTACAACGCCGACTGCTCCCGAAATGATTCGCGTAAGCATCAGACACCTCCGAAGCGGCGGTTCCTGTTTGCGTATTCGATAAGAGCCTTGTCAAGCTCCTCGGGAGTAAAGTCCGGCCATAAAACGTCGGTATAATAGAACTCCGCATAAGCACACTGCCATATAAGGAAGTTTGATATTCTCTGCTCGCCGCTTGGACGTATAAGCAGGTCAACGTCGGGATAGCCCGCTGTGTAGAGGTTATCCGAGATAGTCTGCTCTGTTATATCCTCAGGACGTATCTCGCCCTTGGCCGCCCTTTCGGCAAGAAGCTTTGCGGCATGGGTTATCTCGTCCCGTCCGCCGTAGTTTACAGCCATGAGAATGGTCATCTCATCGTAATCGGCGGAATCAGCCTCTAGCTTTTCCATTTTTTCACGTATATCGTCAGCAAAGGCACTCTTGTCACCGAGAAATACCATTCTTGTATTCTCGCTGAGGAAGTTTCTTACATCCGCAAGATAATCACGGAAAAGGTTCATAAGTGCGCCCACTTCTTCCTGGGAGCGCTTCCAGTTCTCGGTAGAGAACGCATAGAAGCTGATAGTTTTAAGTCCGATGTCCTTGCAGTGACGAACTATAGTACGGAAGTTCTTGGCTCCCTCGCGGTGGCCGAGAGAACGGGGCAGACCGCGCTTCTTAGCCCATCTGCCGTTGCCGTCCATGATAAATGCCACATGGTCGGGGAGCTTCTCCGGAAGTACCAGTCCGCTTGATTCAGATTTGTCTTTTTTTCCAAATAATGCCATATCTCACCAAATCAGACTGTCATGATCTCTTTTTCTTTGTCGGCAACCATTTTGTCAATCTCGTCGCACATCTTGTCTGTAAGATCCTGTACCTTCTTCTCGCAGTCCTTGAGATCGTCCTCTGTGATCTCGGAATTCTTCTTCATTGACTTGTATTTTTCCATAGTGTCACGTCTGACAGAGCGGACTGTAACCTTACACTCCTCGCCGTATTTCTTTATGCTCTTACAGAGCTCCTTACGGCGATCTTCTGTGAGCTGAGGGAAAGCAAGACGGATAACGTTGCCGTCGTTTACGGGCTGGATACCGATGTCGGAAGCCTGTATAGCCTTTTCGATAAGCTTCAGTGTGGACTTATCCCATGGCTGGATAACGAGTATTCTCGCCTCTGAAACGGATATTGCAGCCATCTGATTGACAGGTGTGGGTGCTCCGTAGTAATCGACCATGACCTTGTCGAGAACCGCGGGGTTCGCACGTCCGGCACGGATCGAAGCAAACTCGTTGTCGAGAGCGTTAAGGCTCTTGTTCATTTTTTCTTTTGCGATGTTAAGCTGTTCTTTCATTTTAGTGTATTCCTTTCGTAATTTTTTCAGTTTTCGCATACCACTGTACCGATCTCCGCGCCCATTACAGCGTCATATATATTGTCCGGACGGCTGAGATCGAATACAAGCATTTTCATACCGTTATCACGGCACATTGCTGCCGCCGTACTGTCCATAACGCCGAGCTCTTCACCGATGACCTGTGAAAAGGTAAGGGTGTCGTACTTCTTGGCGTCTTCGTATTTGTGAGGATCCTTATCGTATACTCCGTCAACAAGAGTTGCCTTAAGCAGTATATCGGCCTGTATCTCCGCAGAACGCAGTGCAGCTGCCGTATCCGTGGAAAAGAAGGGGTTTCCGGTTCCGCAGCCGAAGATAACTACTCTTCCCTTGTTGAGATGCCTTACTGCCCTGTTGCGTATATAAGGCTCTGCTATCGCCGCCATCTGAAGTGCTGTCTGTACTCTCACAACACAGCCGAGAGACTCAAGTACGTCAGCAAGGGCAAGGGCGTTCATGGTGGTAGCCAGCATACCGATATGATCGGCACGGGTTCTGTCCATAGCTCCGCTGGAACGGCCTCTCCAGAAGTTGCCGCCGCCTACTACGACCGCTACCTGTACGCCTGCGTCTATGCACTTCTTTATGCTTTTGCATATCTCCGTTACCACGTCATAGTTAAGGCCTGTCTTCTTGTCGCCTGCAAGAGCCTCGCCGCTGACCTTCAATAATATTCTTTTATACTTTGGTTCCATATAAGCACCTCACAAAAAATTATCTATAGTTTATTTTACACTAATTTTTAAAATATGTAAAGTACATTTTCTTAAAAAGCCGAAAAAAAATACAGGTTTTTTTCAAGCCTTTTTTCTTTCTCTGCCATTCCTGTAATATCAACACGATCTATTGAGCATATTCACTAAATTTGTGGACAATTTATCGTCAAGGTTCAATTTTATTTTTCCTTGACAACTTCCCCTCGCTGTGGTATAATATAAAAGCTGATTAATTCGGCAGGAAAATGGAGAGGTATCGAAGCGGTCATAACGAGGCGGTCTTGAAAACCGTTTGACTTAACGGTCACGTGGGTTCGAATCCCACCCTCTCCGCCAATATTCATCGGTGAGCTTCTCGCTCGTCGGTTTGCGGATTTACCCAAGTGGTGAAGGGGCTCCCCTGCTAAGGGAGTAGGTCGGGAAACCGGCGCGAGAGTTCAAATCTCTCAATCCGCGCCATTGAACCTGTATCTTCTGATACAGGTTTTTTGTTACACTTCCGTTTTTTCCTGCGTATGCAGTATTGAAGCAGCTTGCTGCGATCTTGACGGCAATTCCGCAGAACTCTTTTATACACGCTGCAGAACCAAGAACATACGCATTATCATAAAGTCCTTCCGATTGAAGGACTTTTCATTTTACACAAAATGTTTCATTTTTTACTGATATGTCATTAATTTAGTATTTTTCACATAAAAAAGGTATATTATTCTTAAAATATCTGCTAAAATCTATTCACAGGAGGCGATATAATATGAAATACCTTAACGGTTTCAATAAGGGGGTTAATCTCGGCGGCTGGCTCTCTCAGTGCAGCTACGAAAAGGAACACCTTGACACCTTCGTTGGCGAAAAAGATTTTAAGGTTATCGCGTCATGGGGAGCTGACCATGTACGAGTACCTTTTGATTATAATATCATAGAAAACAACGACGGAACATTCAATGAAGAGGGCTTCTCATACCTTGACAGGTCGGTGGAATTCTCAAAGAAATACGGACTTAACCTCATCCTCGATCTTCATAAGACGGCGGGCTTCTCCTTTGACTACTACGGCGAGAACGAGAGCGGCTTCTTCGACAATGAGGATTATCAGGAACGCTTTTACAGATTATGGGAGGAAATGGCCAAAAGATACGGTCATCTGGCTCCCAATGTTGCCTTTGAGCTCCTCAATGAGGTCACCGACGCCGAATTCATCGACAAATGGAACATGATAGCCAAGGAGTGCATAAGCAGGATAAGGAGATCTGCTCCCGATATACTTATACTTGTGGGCAGCTATCATAATAACAGCGCTGATACGGTTCAGTTTCTCGACGAGCCTTTTGACGATAACGTCATTTACAATATGCACTGCTATGAGCCTCTTAAGTTCACTCATCAGGGAGCATACTGGACCACCGCTATCGATCCGGAGGAACGTATTCCATTTGAAAAGAGCGTTGCCTCTCCAGAATACTTCGAGAACCTTTTCTCCACAGCCATAGCAAAGGCAGAGAAATTCGGCAGCGGTCTCTACTGCGGTGAATACGGCTGTATAGACGTGGTAAGCCCCGAGGATACCGTAAAATGGTTCAGGACAATAAACTCCGTGTTCAGAAAGCACGGCATAGGCCGAGCCGCTTGGAACTACAAAGCTATGGATTTCGGGCTTTCCGATCCGAGACTTGACTGCGTCCGCGGAGAGCTGCTGAAATTACTGTAATAAAAGCTATCCCCTTTGCTTTTGCAAAGGGGATTTTCTTATTCCTGTCAGCTGTTATTTGTTTCGTTGACATAACCGTCAGCATTGAAATATATATAATCAATCGGCTGACCTGTCTTTATCGAGGCAACTTTCATCGTATGAGTCTCATTAGTATCGGCAAATGTCCTGGTCAGACTCATTACTATTCCTGTATACAGATCAATGCACATATGCTCTGAATATGCTCTGTCCTGCATAGTTACCGAAACGCACTCCCTGCCGAGTATATTCTCGACATCTTCGATATGCCACTTTTCAAAATCATACAAAACGTCTGTATCATGATATAAGCAGTCGGAACACTTTCCGCCCATGACCACTGTACTCAGGCTGTCCATATACAGTATATTGCCGTTTTCGTCATAATATCTTATAAACAGATCGTTATCGGGGATATAGCGATGCTCATAATCCACCTCATCCGCTTCGCATTCAGAATAGACCTTCTTCATGTTGTCGGCGTTGATCCACTTATTGTTATACATATAAAATGTTGTCATTTCATGGTCAGAACCTTTTTCGTACTCGTAATCCAGATAGAAATATTTTCCCTTGTTATCGGCAATGCAGCGGTTTTTGCTGTAATATGGACTTTCATTGCTCTCAACGTCATATGTATAGCTTACATCTGCCGTATCAAAATAACGATACGAATTCATAAACATATGATAAACAAAGCTCTTGTTTTCAAGAGTGTTGAGCTCGTCAAAGGAAGATGCCTCTATTATCTGCTGAGCATATTTCCCTGTATCGACCTTTTTGAAAGTATATCCGCCTTCATCAGCTGTCTGTGCGATCTTGGCGTAAAGGGCCAGAGCCTCATCACGATCTGAGCATATATTCTGTTCATGGAGCTGCAATTCGGCAAACTCTCCGCCATTGTCAGCCGGCTCCTCAGAAGATACCGTTAACCCGTCAGAAATCGCAAAAGTCTCATCATCTTCGGTATTTGAGCCGAATGATGCGATCTTCCATTCTCCCTTCTCCTGTGTTATCTTTATGCGCGAGGTCACCTTTGCCCCGTCCGGTCTTTCATATACCCTTTTACAGATGATTATGTCACTGGAAGGAATGGGCTGTCCGTCTTCATCAGAAAACATATAGCTGCTGTACATATCATCTCCCTCCTGAAACTCGGAAGAGATAAGCTTATAACTGCTGAAATTATATCGGTTATCGAAACTGTCCACGTAATTCATATCCCCTTCGCAGCAGCTCAGCGCGTATACCTTGCCGTTATACGTGATAAAGTTCCTGACATACCTATTGGCCAGGGAGTCGTCCCTGAAATCATATCCCACCTCATGGTTACTGAGATCGCCGCCGATATATCTGCTGCGTGTCTCATAAATAAACGTTTCATTGAGGACGGCCGTCAGCTCCTCCATTGTATCGAGTCTTTCATCGGCCACCGCATAATAATACTTTGTCAGATTGACGACCCGCCCTGCCGTAAAGCTGAACTCGTCCATGTTGAAGTATATCTCGTCATTTCTGTCAATGCTGTCAGTTTCGGGGTACTGAGGCTTCGTTATCATCTCAGCATTGCTCATAAGCCTGTCAACAACTGCGTTCCTGTCGCTGTCAGCAGCATTTGTTATGGTCGCTGAGGTCGTAGCTGCTGCGTTTATGTCACTGCTCGCATTCATGTGCTGTATCCTGGATGAACGTGACAGCATGATACCGCCGCCGACTCCGCCCATGAGTATCACCGCAGCTGCGGCAGCGCACATTCCACGGTACCATACAGGCCTGTTGTAGCGCTCAACGCCCTCTGCCTCCTTTATATAGCCGTCGTCCCCTGCGTCCTCCGCTCTGAGTTCGTCATATCTGCGGCGGCTAATCTCATATATTTTCTTCTTCTCCTTTTTTCCGGCAGCAGGATATTTCTCCGAAATATGTTCTATATCCTTCTCGTCCCTGCTGAATATCATATCAAGCTTGTCTTTCATATCTATATCCTCCTTTAACGCGTTATTCCCGACTCCGCAAGCAGAGCCCTGAGCTTCTTCACCGCTCTGCTGCATCTTACACGGACATTTTCAGCCGAAAGCTCCACTATATGAGCTATCTCCCTTGAAGACCTTCCGTAATAATACTTCTGTATCACAATTGTAGAATCAGGCTCGCCGAGCTCTCCGAGTTTATCGTAAATTATCCTTCGCAGTTCTGTATTTTCCGCTGCCTCGGTTATATTCTCCTCGGAACTGATCTCCCCTGCGTCGTCTATCGACATATTACGGCTGCTGTGTCGGGTCACGCTTCTGTATGTATCTATCGATTTCCGTCTTGCCACTGTAGCGGCAAAGGCTTTCAGACTTCCGCTTATTTCTGACTGCTTGTCAAAATAAAAGAAACAGTGTGCAAAAACGTCTCCGACACACTCATCTATATCCTCACGGCTCGCTGAATCCTTGAGTCTTGAAAAAACAATAGTATACACGTAGTTGAAATATTTATCATAGAATGCACGCTGACCAGCCTCAGGAGAATCCTTCAGAAGTTTACATAATTCATTGTCAGTCATTTGTATTACTCCTTATCATGCGCATGTATCTCCTTTCATATATTCAAATCGGAGCTGTCCCTGCAAATGAAACAGCCGCACAATTTATATTTATAATTTAACAATATGCAGAACAAAAATTTCGGCAGGGGTCTTTACTTTTTCGCTTGAATATGTTATTATAATAATAATTCTAGTTACCTGCGCGGCTGACGCCGCCTTTCATTATTTAACAGGAGGAATCTTATGCAGGTCTTTCTCTGCATGCTTATCGGTTACTTTTTCGGAAATATCAATCCGGCTTTCATTATTTCGAAGTTCAAAGGCTTTGACATACGTCAGAGAGGATCCGGAAATGCCGGAGCTTCAAATGCCGTTATAACCATCGGTAAAAAGGCAGGTCTTTTTGTTGCATTTTTCGATATTTTCAAAGCAGTTGCAGCTTCCCTTATCGCCTGTTATCTGTTCCCGCAGCTCAGGTTTGCCAAGATACTTTCGGGAGCCTGCTGCATTCTCGGACATATATTCCCTGCTCTTATGAAGTTTCACGGCGGAAAGGGTCTTGCTTCCCTTGGAGGAACCATACTCGCCTTCAATCCGCTGGTATTTGTACTGCTGCTTGCATTTGAGATCATTCTCGGCTTCTCCGTGAATTATGTATGCGTAGTTCCTGTAACCGGTTCCATTATCTTCACACTGATCTATGCAATAATGACCGAGGACGCTGTGGGTACATGCATATTATCTGTAATATCCCTTATAATCGTTATAAAACACATCGAAAACTTTAAGCGTATCCAGAACGGTACCGAAGCGCATATAAGCATTCTCTGGAAAAAGGAACAGGAGATCGCAAGGATCACAAAAAATACAAATGTATAATAAAGTCCCTTCGGGGGCTTTTTTGCGCCTATGAACGAACAGCCGCCTGCTTTGTTATTACGGCGGCAGATCGGAGGTCTTTATGAAGACAAAAGCCGCGGATATGTGCGAGGGTCCTCTTATAAGCAGGATAATACTTTACACTATCCCTATCATACTGACGGGTATATTGCAGCTGCTATTCAATGCAGCCGATCTTGTAGTGCTCGGAAACTGCTGCGGAAGCATATATGTAGGCGCTGTCGGTGCGACAGGCGCCCTTATAAACCTTATGGTAAACCTTTTCATCGGCCTTTCCGTAGGCGCGGGCGTTACGGTTGCTCACGGTCTCGGCTCGGGCAGGAACGATGATGTTAGCCGCACAGTCCATACCGCTATACCGACTGCTTTCATATGCGGTGCGGGTCTTACCGTTGTGGGTCTGTTTTTCTCCGAGAGCTTTCTCAGATTCATGGATACTCCCGAGGATGTACTTCCCCTTTCGGCAACGTATATGAAGATATATTTCTGCGGAACAGTCGCAAGTATGATATATAACTTCGGCTCGGCAATACTTCGCGCCGCAGGTGACACAAAGGGACCGCTGTATTTTCTTACGGCTGCGGGTATCCTTAACGTCGCACTTAACCTTTTCTTCGTAATTGTTTTAAAAATGAACATAGCGGGAGTTGCACTTGCTACGGCAATCTCACAGTTCCTCTCTGCGGGCCTTATCATCAGAGCCCTTATGATCCGTGATGACGTGTGCAGACTGGAGCTCGGCAAGATGAGAATATACAAGCGTCAGCTCAAGAGGATCCTTCAGATAGGATTTCCCGCAGGCATACAGGCCTCTCTTTTCTCGGCTTCCAACGTGATAATACAGTCCTCGATAAATTCCTTCGGCTCCGTCGTCATGTCGGGGAACGCCGCTGCTCAGAATATTGAGGGATTTGTCTATACTTCCATGAACTCCTACAGCCAGACCGCCCTTAACTTTACGGGGCAGAATTTCGGCGCCGGTAAGCTTGACCGCATACGCAAGATCATGTGGATATGCCTTGTCTCTGTTTTCTGTACGGGAGCAGCTCTCGGCCTTATCGCCTTTGCTTTCGGCAGGCCGCTGCTCGGAATATATATCAAGGATTCGGAAAAGGCTGTCGATTACGGCATGGTACGTATTGCTTACATAATGCTTCCTTACTTCCTGTGCGGACTTATGGATGTAACGACAGGACTGATAAGAGGCCTCGGAAGCTCGGTGCTTCCAATGCTCATAACAGTCATGGGCGTTGTAGGGATACGTCTTGGCTGGATATATATAGTTTTCAGGATACCCGAATACCACTCCATCAAAAGTCTCTATCTCAGCTATGCCATCTCATGGTCAGCTACCTTCCTGACAGAACTGGTCGTATTTATCGTACTGCTCCAAAAGCAGAAGCGTAAGCTCAGAAACTGACTCATATCCATAACTAACGCCTGAGACACTGATGTCTCAGGCGTTTTTTCATTTCTCAAACATATTACAGGCAGTAAACGGGGCTTCATCTTCACGGATAAAATAACCCTGCTCTGCCGAGCACACCGGACATTCACGCGGAGGCTCGCTGCCTTTATGGATATGGCCGCAGTTGAGACATATCCAGCTCTGTTCGCTGTTCTCTGTGCGGAACAGTCCGCCCTCACGGTAAAGCCTTGCATAATAGCCGAAACGCTGCTTATGAGCATTCTCGATCTCCGCGATCATTCTGAATTTATCAGCGGCGTCCGTAAAGCCCTCCTCGGCCGCAGTTCTCGCAAAATCAGGATATACAACGGAAAACTCCTTGTTCTCCTCCTTTGATGAAGCGTCAAGGAGCTGCTGTATCTCGTCGAATACGTCTGCGGGAAAGCCTGCTGCAATATCCACCGTCTGACCGGCGGATTCCTTCAACAGCTTCCAGAATACCATGGCATGGCGCTCCTCCTGTTCGGCAGTGAAGCGGAACATCCTTTCAAGTCCAACAAGCTTCTGCTGCTGAGCGGTAAGAGCCGCCTGATAGTAGCGCTGCCTCGACTGGCATTCACCTGCGAAAGCACGCATCAGGTTAATGCGAGTAATACTGTCATTGAAATTGGTCTGCATATTCATTACCTCCGTTCAGAGATAATATGTGCAGATATTTTTTATTTTATTCATTCTCCCGGAATCGTATAACGATACCTCATTATGCTCTCGGGATCCTTCAGGCGTATATTCTGAATATGCCCGCAATGCGGACAGGCTTCGCATATCACCTGACTTCTTTTAGGCTTGAACTTCATCTCTTCCCCCTCGGGATAGAACAGTAACGGGTAAGGAGATACAAGAGTTCCTGTTACGACTTTGGTCGCGCAGAATTCACATACGTTTTCCATTTATATGCCCCCTAATTGAATATAGTCAAATTATAACACTTTCTGACGGTTATGTCAATAAAAAAGAGCGGACAAAATGTCCGCTCCTTCAATGAATTCAGCTTTTATTTATATTTCGTTAACTTTTCTCTTAACGTATGATGTGTGGAGAACCTCATGTGCCTTGTGGCTGCCGGGCTTCTCAAAGAATTCCTCGTAAACCTTCTTGATAGCAGGGTTCTCATGTGACTGTCTGAGAGGCATTGACTTGTCAAGGTTATAAAGGACCTTTGCCCTCTCTTCTCTGATGTCAACAAAGTTTCTGATTCCCATAGGAACCTGAGGCTGACCGCCGCCGTTTACACAGCCGCCGGGACAAGCCATGATCTCGATGAACTGAGCCTTGCAGCTGCCGTCTCTGATGCTGTCAAGAACCTTTCTTGCATTGGCAAGACCGCTTGTAACTATAACGTTTACTTCATTGCCTGCAACGTTGTAGGTAGCTTCCTTGATATCCTTTGTACCGCGGACCTCGGGAAGATCTGTTACGTTCTCGCCTGTCAGTGTGTATACAGCTGTTCTGAGAGCAGCCTCCATAACACCGCCTGTAGCGCCGAAGATAACAGCAGCACCTGTTGAGATTCCCAGCGGATCGTCGAACTTCTCCTCGGGAAGCGAGTTGAAGAGGATACCTGCACGCTCGATCATTCTGCCGAGCTCACGGGTCGTGAGTGCATAGTCAACATCGGGTACGCCTGCTGCACTCTGATCGGGTCTGCCGATCTCGAACTTCTTGGCAGTACAGGGCATGATGGATACCATAACGATGTTCTTGGGATCGATGCCCATCTTCTGAGCCCAGTATGTCTTTGCTGTAGCGCCGAACATCTGCTGAGGCGACTTGCAGGACGAAAGGTGATCGAGAAGATCGGGATAGTAGTGCTCACAGAACTTGATCCATCCGGGTGAGCATGATGTGATGAGAGGAAGTGTTCCACCGTTTGTGAAACGGTCGAGGAACTCGTTGGCCTCTTCCATGATGGTAAGGTCAGCAGAGAAGTCTGTATCGAATACCTTGTCGAAGCCCAGTCTTCTCAGAGCAGCAACCATCTTGCCCTCTGCGTTCGTGCCGATAGGATTGCCGAAGCACTCACCGAGACCTGCACGGACAGCAGGAGCTGTCTGTACGAGAACTGTCTTCTCGGGATCAGCGATAGCTGCCATAACTTCCTTGGTGTAATCCTTCTCTGAGAGAGCGCCTACAGGACATACTGCGATACACTGTCCGCAGGATACGCAGCTTGTCTCGCCCAGACCCATATCGAATGCAGAGCCGATATATGTCTTGAATCCACGCTCATTTGCACCTATAACACCAATTCCCTGTGTCTTTGCACATACTGCTACGCAGCGGCGGCAAAGGATACACTTGTTGTTGTCACGGTACATATGAGGAGCAGAATTGTCAACCTCGTACTCGTTCTTAACGCCGTCATACTTTGTTGCGTCCTCTACGCCGTAATCTTTGGCAAGCTTCTGGAGCTCGCAGTTACCGCTTCTTACGCAGGAGAGACATTTTCTGTCATGAGTTGAAAGAATGAGCTCGAGGGTCTTCTTTCTTGACTCGATGACCTTGGGTGAGCTTGTGAGAATCTCCATTTTATCGGAACAGGGATATACGCAGCCTGCTACCAGACGGAAGCCTCTGCCCTCGTTTACCTCTGTAACGCAGATACGGCAGGCGCCGATCTCGTTGATCTCCTTCATATAGCAAAGTGTAGGAATTTCAAAGCCGGCCATATGAGCAGCCTCAAGAACAGTGGTGCCCTTGGGAACTTCTAATTCAACACCGTTGATTTTAACTGTAATATTTTCCATCACTATTCCTCCGCTTACTTCTTGATGATTGCCTTGAACTTACATGTAGCGATACAAGCGCCGCACTTCACGCACTTATTCTTGTCGATCTCCATTGCAGCGAGCTTCTTGCCGGGAGCAATGTAATCAGTTCTTGAGATAGCGGAAGCAGGACACTGCTTAGCACACATACCGCAGCCGATACAGCTGTCCTTATTGATCTCGAAGCTGAGGAGGTCCTTACATACGCCTGCAGGACACTTCTTGTCAACAACGTGAGCGATATACTCGTCGCGGAAGCATCTGAGTGTTGAAAGAACAGGGTTCGGAGCTGTCTGTCCGAGACCGCAGAGTGAGTTAGCCTTGATGTGGTAAGCGAGCTCCTCGAGCTTGTCGAGATCCTCGAGAGTTCCCTTGCCCTTGGTGATCTTATCAAGTATCTCCCACATTCTCTTTGTACCGATACGGCAGGGTGTACACTTACCGCAGGACTCGTCAACAGTGAACTCAAGGAAGAACTTGGCAATATCTACCATACAGTTGTCCTCGTCCATAACGATAAGTCCGCCTGAACCCATCATTGAACCGATACCGATGAGGTTGTCGTAGTCGATCGGAATATCGAAATTGGAAGCGTCGATACAGCCGCCGGAAGGTCCGCCTGTCTGAGCAGCCTTGAACTTCTTGCCGTTGGGGATACCGCCGCCGATCTCCTCGATAACTTCGCGGAGAGTTGTACCCATAGGAACTTCAACAAGTCCTGTATTCTTGATCTTTCCGCCGAGAGCGAATACCTTGGTACCCTTTGACTTCTCGGTACCCATTGATGCGAACCAGTCTGCACCGTTGAGTATGATCTGAGGAATGTTAGCGTAAGTTTCAACATTGTTGAGGATAGTAGGCTTCTGGAAGAGACCTTTTTCAGCAGGGAAAGGAGGTCTCGGACGGGGCTCGCCTCGGTTGCCCTCGATAGATGTCATAAGAGCTGTCTCCTCACCGCAGACGAAAGCGCCTGCGCCGAGACGAAGATCAATATCGAAGCAGAAATCTGTACCGAAGATGTTCTTGCCCAGCATACCGTTCTCACGAGACTGCTTGATAGCGATGTTAAGACGCTCAACAGCGATAGGATACTCAGCACGAACGTATATGTAGCCCTGTGAAGCGCCAATAGCATAACCTGCAATGGTCATAGCCTCGAGTACAACATGGGGATCGCCCTCAAGTACGGAACGGTCCATGAATGCGCCCGGATCGCCCTCGTCGGCGTTACAGCAGACATACTTCTGATCTGCGTTGGGAACGATGTTTCTTGCAAGCTTCCACTTCATACCTGTGGAGAAGCCGCCGCCGCCGCGTCCGCGGAGACCTGAATCGAGGATAGTCTGGATAACATCCTCGGGAGTCATCTCTGTAAGTACCTTGCCGAGAGCTGCATAGCCGTCACGGCCTATGTACTCGTTGATGTTCTCGGGATTGATAACACCGCAGTTTCTGAGAGCTACACGGTGCTGCTTCTTGTAGAATGAAGTATCGTCGAGGGACTTGATTTCGTCGCCTGCAACTGTCTCTTCATAAAGGAATTCCTTAACAGGATTGCCTTCTACAAGGTGTTCCTTGACTATACGGGGTATCTCGTCTACCTTAACGCGCGAGTAGAATGAGCCCTCGGGATAAACTATCATAATGGGTCCGCGCTCGCAGAGGCCGAAGCAGCCTGTCTTTACGATCTGGACCTTATCTGTAAGTCCGTTTGCAGCGAATTCCTTTTCGAGCTCCTCGATGATCTTGGGAGAGCCCGATGATGTACATCCCGTACCGCCGCAGACAAGGACGTGTCTTTCATATTTTGAAGAAGCATTGCCATGTGTTCTGAGAGCAACTTCGCCCTTCATGCTGTCTCTGACAACCTTGAGTTCTTCAAGAGTCTTCATAAGTTAACCTCCTAAATGGTAATGTTTGGAATCAAGCGTATTTTTCAAGGATCTTGTCAACGTCGTCAACAGTGAGACGGCCGTAAACGTCCTCGTTTACAGTAAGAACGGGTGCAAGACCGCAGGCGCCGATGCAGCGGCAGGCGTCCAGTGAGAACTTACCGTCGGGAGTGCACTCGCCTCCGCCTATTCCAAGCTTTTCCTGGAGCTTATTATAAATATCTCCGGAGCCCTTTACATAGCAAGCTGTACCGAGACAGACCGAGATCGTGTATTCACCCTTGGGATAGAGGGAGAACTGGGCGTAGAAGGTAACAACGCCGTAGATCTTCTCAAGAGGGATACCTGTGTTGTCGGAAATGATTGCCTGCACCTCAATAGGAAGGTAACCGTAGATTTCCTGAGCCTTCTGAAGTATCGGCATAAGAGAACCCTTATCGTTCTTCTTCTCTTCGATAACCTTGAGAAGCTCAGCCTCCTGCTCGGGAGTACCCTTGAAGGGAACAGTTGATTTAGCTGAATTCATTAAATGAACCTCCTTATTATAGCTGTGAAAAATGTAACAATGTCAGACAAAAAATATTATGCGACAGAACCACACCTCACATATCTTTACCATTATATCATATTATGATAAATATTTCTATCGCCATTTTAGCCTAATTCGACTGCATTTTACTGTGTATTTTATACAATTACAGCAATTGATATTTTAACGCCTGTCACAACATTTACAACTGTCAAGGCTCTGAGCGTATGCGTAGGAATTAAATATTTCCATTGTTTTTTAAAACCATGTCAGAGTTTGAACATAATATTAATTCATAAAAACAATATACACCATTTCTTGCTACAAGCAAATGGTAAATCACTACTTTCGCGTTACTTCCTGTGCGTTTTTTGTGATGTTTTTATACACAAGGGTTTCAGGATAAAAAATGAACATATTATCCGAAAATTCACATTCTGTATTTGTGATTATTTATTGACAAATCCACCGCTATATTGTATATTAAATTTATAAGATATGGATAACGGCTAAAGACCGCTGTTATGCATGACTCCGCGGGAAGCCCTGCACTGCTTTCCGCCGACGTTTTTGATGACTATCACCTATTGCAAAGGAGTTTTTTCCATGAATATCCCCAACGACCCTATAATACTGCTCAGCTATATCAATACTCTTCTGAGAGACGAGTATTCTGACTTCGACGAGCTTTGCAGCAGTCTTTGCATCAAGAGGACAGATGTCGAAAACAAGCTTAACGGCGTCGGCTTTTACTATGACGCCGCATCAAATTCATTCAAGTAGTATCCAAATGGATACTGAGATGATGCAGCTGCATCAGATGGGAGGGCATATGAACAGCATATTCAAAAAAATCACAGCAGTAGCTGCTTCCGCGGCTATTGCCTTCTGCTCGCTGAGTTCGTTTTGCGTTACGGCAGCAGACACAACAGAGGAACAAAAATACACCATTCACTTCGATCTGAGCGAGGAAGGCGTTTCCGTAACGCCAAACAAGGACGGATCCGTTCCCGAGATCAAGGATGTTGAACGCAAGGCCAACGGCACCTACATGATCCCCTACGCTACACTCAGCAAGGACGGCTATGTTTTCAGCGGCTGGACCGAGGACAATATACGCGGCTATGAGGGCGGCGATATTTTCCGCGTTGCCGATCATGACGTTACGCTCAAGCCTGTATGGGCTGACAAGTCAGACGGCAACTTCCATAAGGTCATATTCCGCGTTGATTTCGACGGAGAGATCGATACAGAGGCTGAGAAGAACGTTCCTGCACAGAATAAGCAGAACGGACGATTCGTCACCATTCCCCTTACGGTATTCTTCCGTGAGGGCTATAAGCAGAGCGGCTGGACTACAGGCGACTATGTTTTCGCAGCTCAGCAGAAAATGATCGTACACGATGAGGATATCATACTCCGTCCCAACTGGAAGAAGATATATATGCTCAATTATTCCGTCGGTGACGCCGACAGAATAAACGGCATAACTCATCTTGAGTTCGAGAATGCAGAGTCATTCACAACCAATCTTCAGAACAACTCACGTTTTTCAAGAAACGGCTTCAAGATAAAGGGCTGGCACTGCGAGGAGGACGGTCTCGATTACGAGCCAAATGCAAGCTTTGTAATGCCTTCGCATGACGTTACCATGACTCCCATATGGGATCCCATAAATTACGTTATAACCTTCTCTCCAAGCAATTCCTCATCCGACGATATTATCGTCAGGGGACTTACTGATACAAAGATCACCGTCCCCGACTGCACAGTCACCAAGGAAGGCTATACCTTCAGCGGCTGGAAGTTTGAGGACACTGTTCTTCAGCCCGGTGAAGAGTACCTTGTAGAGGGTCTCGCTCCAGGTCTGGGATATTCATTCAAGGCTGTATGGAACGAAAAGGATGCTGAGAACACGGAAATCATCAAGGTCGTTATCAATGTCGTTGACAAGAAGTCGGGCGAGCTTCTCGATGATGTATATATCACAGCAAGCAATACCATTTATTCAGCTGACGGAAGCTCAAGAAACGATGAATTCCCTGTTGATACAGTTACTGACAATCCCAAGACTATAGACTACCAGGGTGTAAAGGATTTCAAATCTACAGAAGTCAAGAGCTTCAGCATTGTTGATAACATCTATAACGGTCATGCCTACAAGCTTGACGAAAAGGACATAGTGACCGAGATAGACAAGGATACGAATACTGCTTACTACACGGTAAAGCTGGAAAAGAAATCCTATCCCGATGACGTTAAACCCTATTCATATGTTTTCAAGACTGTAGACAAGGAAACGGGCGAGCTTGTAAACAACGCTGTTTTTACGGCTGCATGGAATATCGTATATGATGACGGTAAAGCAACAGGTCCTGTCCAGCTCATAGATACTTCCGCTGCAAACCCCATGATAATAAGCTATGAGAAGTATAAGAACGCCGCTACCTGCACACTGACTATCACCGGAGTAAATGAAGAGTCGGATTATACTTTCTCCGCCGATGACGTAGACGCCGAAACAGATGAAGAAAACAATATCACTACTTATACAGTTAAGCTCACAAAGAAGAGCGCTCCCGAGATACCTCCGTATTCTTACGTTATCAAAGCAGTTGACAAGGAAACAGGAAAACCTGTTTCAGCAGTATTCAATGGTTCATGGCACATAACCTACCTTGATACGGGAAAGATCATGAATCCGGCTGAAATACTTGAGCTGAGCACGGAAAACTCAAATCCCCTTATTGTCAGATATGAAGCCACCGGCCTCAAGAAGTATGTAATGACTATCGACAGCATGGAGGAGAACGCGCTTTATAGCTTCGTCCCCGAGGACATCGAAATCGCTGAGGACGAAGAAAATCACATCACTACCCTTACGATCAAGCTCACAAATAAGGGTATAAATTACGGAGATGTAAACTGCGACGGTACTGTAGATATGGCAGACGCGGTTCTTATTATGCAGGCTATATCAAATCCCAACAAGTACGGTGTGGACGGAACTTCCGAGAACAGGCTCACAGCCTCGGGAAGATCCAACGCCGATGTCGATCAGACATCTCCCGGAATGACTTCTGCCGACGCTCTTGCAATACAGAAGTATCTCCTCGGAGCAGTTGAGACGCTGCCGATAATCCCCAAGTCTACAAACAACTGAAAATGATACAGAAAAAGGACTGCTTCTTTAAGAGTCCCTTAACGGAAAAGTGTGTTACCGAGCCTGATAATACGGGCTCGGTAATTTTATACCACGATTCCGGCAGAGGGGACTCCCCTTGCAGTCCTTTTCTTTTATATAACGCCAAGCCCTTCAAGCAGGAGCTTAAGGCCAATGAGTATAAGTATGATACCGCCTGCTGTCTCCGCCTTTTTCTCGTATCTGCTGCCGAATCTGTGTCCTATGAATATTCCCGCAAAGGACAGTACAAAGGTTATAACGCCTATCATCGATACGGAGAAAAGCAGATTTGTTTTTTCTGCCGCAAATACGATACCTACCGCAAGAGCGTCAATGCTTGTGGCGATCGCCAGCAGCGTGAGCTCCTTCAGATCGAGGCTGTATTCCTTGCTGCACTCGTCCTCATTATCGCCCTTTACTGCCTCCCATATCATCTTTCCTCCTATGAACGCAAGAAGTCCGAAGGATACCCAATGACTGAAGGAGCTTATGGCTCCCGCAAAGCGGCTTCCGAGAAAATAGCCGATTGCAGGCATTACGCCCTGAAATACTCCGAAAAACAATGCAGTAACGACTCCGCCTTTCAGATCAAGCTTTTTCATACTCAGTCCCTTACAGACCGATACTGAAAATGCGTCCATTGCAAGTCCGACAGACAAAAGCAGCAGTTCGGTAATACTCATAAAATCTTCCTCTCAAAAAAAATTCGGATACCTGCGTACCCGAACACACACTCAGGTACAGCAATAACGCCGTACATGAGTCTCATTATTTAAGGCAAAACCGGACGTAAAAACGCCAGTATGTCGGCTTGCCGCACATTATCATGTGTTAACTACTCCCTCACATAACATATGTCATTATACATTATATGATAGGCTAAGTCAATATATAACGGTTAGCAGAAGAAAACATCAGAGTTCACGGCTCATTATATAATCGTCCATGACAAAGCCGCTGCCGATGTCTGTGACCGCTTCGTCAATCACCTCAAAGCCTGTATTCTTATATACGCCGATAGCACGGTCGTTATGCTTGTTTACCGTGAGATATACTCGCTTCTTCCCTGCTTTGCGTCCCTCTTCAAAAACGCGCTCCAGCATATACGAAGCTATCCCACGTCCGCGCTTTTCGCTCCTGAGATAAAGCTTGCTAAGGAAAAATCTTTCATCAGCCTCAGGCTTTACACAGATATAGCCGCAAAGCTCTCCGTCCTCGCGCACGGCAAAATAGCTGTAGCCCTGCTCCGAGACCTGCTTCATCATGGGATAGAATGACTGGAATTTCTCCACCATATAGTCTATCTGCTCGTCGGAGATCATACCGACAAAGCATTCGTGCCATATCTCATCTGCAAGAGCTGCCGTTTCAAGCAGTTCCGCCGCTGTGGTCTCCTTTTCGATAGTAAGCCCCATATTTTCAGCTCCTTATTCAAAGGGACAGCATAAGCTGTCCCCTCTGCAATTATTCTTCGTCAGGCATTTCCCAGTTGTGATAAACGTTCTGTACGTCGTCATTCTCTTCAAGGTGTTCGAGAAGAAGGTTCATCTTCTTGATCTGTTCCTCGTCTGTGAGAGCTGTATATGTGGAAGGTATCTGCTCTACCTCGGCAGATATTACATTGTAGCCCTTTCCTGCAAGTCCCTCACGGAGAGCATGAACATTCTCAGGAGCGCACTCGATCTCAACTGTCTCCTCGTTTATGTCGAAGTCGTCGCCGCCGAACTCAAATACATCGTCCATTACAGCGTCCTCGTCAAGACCTGTGTTCTCGAGAATAACGATACCCTTTGTTGTGAACATGAACGATACGCAGCCGATAGTTCCGAGGTTTCCGCCGAACTTGTCGAAATAGTGACGTACCTCTCCTGCCGTTCTGTTTCTGTTGTCGGTAAGGCACTCAACGATAACAGCTACGCCGTTGGGACCATATCCCTCATAGGTGATGTTCTCGTAGTTGTTCTTATCGCCGTCGCCTGCCGCCTTCTTGATGATACGGTCGATATTGTCGTTAGGCACATTGTTTGCCTTCGCCTTTGCGATAAGGTCACGAAGCTTCGCATTATTGTTCGGGTCGGGGCCGCCTTCCTTTACAACAACAGTGATCTCACGGCCGATCTTTGTGAAGATCTTGCCCTTTGCAGCGTCGGTAGCTTCCTTCTTACGCTTGATATTATTCCATTTTGAATGACCTGACATAGTTTACACTCCTATCTGTTCATTTTCGTTTATATTTGAATTTATAATAAGCTCAAACAGCTCTCTGATGCGTTCGTTTCTTCCGGTGAGATAAAGATAACCGAAAAGACATTCAAGGGCAGTCGCCCTGCGGTATTCCGCCGCATCAGCGTGCTTCGGCACCGTATTTCCCGTTGCATTTCTTCCTCTTTTCAGCACAGCGAGCTCCTGCTCTGTAAGCTTATCTGCCACAAACTCGTATGCCATGGACTGGAATTCCGCGCATACAAGTCTGATCTTAGCGGAATGGAGCTTTGCAACAGGCATATTCGCCTGTCTGAGAAGATACTCCCTGATATAGGTGTCATATACGCTGTCCCCTAAGAATGCAAGAGTAAGCGGGCTGTATGAATTAGCTTCACGTTCAGTCAAATAATCCATAGCCATATCACTTTACATAATCGAACTCGAAGCCCTCAAGGCTTACGGTGTCGCCCTCCTGTATCCCCATTTCCTCAAGCTTTGCGATAATACCGCTGTTTATGAGAACACGCTGGAAATACTGGAGAGATGAATAATCATCAGGGTCAACGGTACGCATGATGGGCTGTATCCACGGTGCGTCAACGAAGTATACATCGTCCTCGACTGTTATCTCGAACTTCTTGTCAACGCCAAGCATCTCGTCGAGCTCTGCCTGTGGGATAGGCTCAGCCTCAAACTCCCTTATGGGAGGAAGTGTATCGAGTACCTCCGAGACCTTGTCTATGAGCTCGGCTGTGCCCTGTGTTGTTGCCGCAGATATACAGAAAAACGGTATATCCTTGTCTTCGATAAACTTACGGAATCTTTCTATCTGTTCCTCCGAAGCCATATCGCACTTGTTTGCCGCCACGATCTGCGGTCTGTCTGCAAGCTCCACGTTGAATTTTGCAAGCTCAGTGTTGATTACTTCAAAATCCTCGCATGGATCTCTTCCCTCAATTCCCGAAACATCTACAACATGTACTATGAGCCTGCATCTTTCAACGTGTCTGAGAAATTCATGTCCCAGGCCTACTCCGTCGCCCGCACCCTCTGTAAGTCCGGGGATGTCTGCCATTACAAAGGACTTTTCCTCATCTACCCTTACAACTCCGAGAACCGGAGTAAGAGTCGTAAAATGATAATTAGCTATCTTGGGCTTTGCTGCGCTTACTACGGATATAAGCGTGGATTTTCCCACATTCGGATAGCCCACAAGGCCTACGTCCGCAAGCAGCTTGAGCTCAAGAGTGACCTCAAATTCCTCTCCCGGATAGCCGGGCTTTGCGAATTTGGGTATCTGTCGAGTGGATGTGGCAAAATGAACGTTGCCCTTGCCGCCGTTTCCGCCCTTTGCAAGGACCTTCGGTTCATCCGTCGACATATCCGCCATTATCCTGCCGCTTTTCGCGTCGCGGATAACCGTACCTCTCGGTACCTTTATTATAAGGGGCGGAGCGCTTTTCCCGGTGCAGTTCCTACCGCTTCCGTTTTCGCCGCGCTCTGCCACATACTTTCTTTTGTATCTGAAGTCAATGAGAGTCGAGAAATTATCATCGACCTGAAAAACGACATCTCCGCCTCGTCCGCCGTCACCGCCGTCGGGTCCGCCTGCCGCTACATACTTTTCCCGGTGAAATGAAACCGCGCCGTCGCCGCCGTCACCTGCTTTGATCTTTATTTTCGCCTGATCAACGAACATTTCCTTCCTCCGTTTCTAAAGAAAAATCCCAAGCAAATGCTCGGGATTTATTGTCACGTTATGGCTGTTACTGCTCAATCTCGTAAACAGAAACCTTCTTGCGGTCACGGCCGAAACGCTCAAACTTAACCTTACCGCTTACTGTTGCGAATAATGTATCATCTGAACCGATACCTACACCGTTACCGGGATGGATATGTGTGCCTCTCTGACGAACGAGAATGTTGCCTGCCTTAACGAACTGACCGTCTGCTCTCTTGACGCCAAGTCTCTTAGCCTCAGAGTCACGGCCGTTCTTTGTGGAACCAACACCCTTCTTATGAGCGAAGAACTGCATACTGATCTTTAACATACTTACACCTCCGAAATAGTGATATTGATTGTGTTCGGGAATTCTTCAAGGATAGCCTCAAAATGCAGCCTGAGCTGCTCCATGATAACGTCTGATGCGCTATCGGGCTTTTTTATTACGCAACGGATAATGTTTTCACCGACACTGACATCAGGCTCAAAGCCAAGGCTGTCGAGTATATTCACGGTAAGCTGTACCGCCGATGAAACTGCCGCACAGGCAACATCCTCGCCTGCTTCGGCATATCCTGAATGGCCGCTGAAGCTGAAGCCCCTAAGTTTCCCTTCTGATCCGAAAAAGTCTGCGCGGATCATGATCAAGCCTTGATAGCTTCGATCTGAACCTGAGTGTAAGGCTGTCTGTGACCCTGCTTCTTCTTCTCACCCTTCTTGGGCTTGTAGGTGAAAACAGTGATCTTCTTAGCCTTGCCGTTCTTCAGAACCTTAGCGCTTACAGCTGCACCGTCAACGTAGGGTGTACCTATCTTGAGTCCATCGTCAGCACCGAGAGCAACTACCTTATCAAAAGTAACTGTGTCCTCAGCCTCAGCTGCGAGCTTCTCAACGAAGATGATGTCTCCCTCGTTTACCTGATACTGCTTTCCGCCGGTTTCAATAACTGCGTACATATTGTGGCACCTGCCTTTTCAATAAACTCGCTGTTACAGGCGTGTGAAGGCACAACTTTAAAGCCTGTTTACAAGCGGCAATAATATTTTATCACAAACATCCGCCTTTGTCAAGCATTTTTTGCAATATTCCTAAAAAACTTCCCCTGCATGAAACAGGGGAAGAATAATAGCTGTTTTTACCAGACTCTGTAGCCCTCGTGGCCTATCTTGTAGGAAGTACCGGGTACATAGAGATCGCCGGGCTTGATCTCCCTGCCGTTCTCCTTGCCTGTTTCAATAGCTCTCCTGAGCTCCCTGAAGGCAACGCTGTTTGTAACTATGCGTGATACCTTTTCCTGCTCGGGACGGGTGCTGAGGTACTCGAGCACTGCCTGCTGGAGATAGAAATAGGATCTGAGCTGAGTTTTCTTGAACTCGATGCTCTGCTGCTCGTCTCCCTCTCCTTCAAGAAGGAAAAGGCTGTCGCCCTCGCGGTAGCCAAGGGTGAGCTTTGCGAATATCTCGGGAATGAATACTCTTATCTCCGCTGCAAGGTTTTTGTCGCCCGTAAGCTCCTCGAGCTTTTCGGACATTGCGATATACTCCTCTCTTGAGGTTATATTTTCCATCATACTGATGGTCTCCTTGGCAGCGCTCATTATAGTTTCCTTATTATAAGGACACTTATCATCTTCACGCTGCACAAATATTGCGTACTGCTTTTCGGAAACGAATGTCTCCTCGGCATCCATTTCCTTCTCCAGATACTCCTTGAAGTACTCGGCAAGCTGAACACATACGGAACCGTTTATGCGGACCTCTATTATCTGCTTTTCCTTATACTTTGCAAGATATATCCTGAGCCAGTAATACTTCTTGGAGCCGAGATACTTGGGTATCTCCGACCTTATGTAATTCACCAGCATAGTGGGCTGCTTGTCCTTGACGCCTATTCTTACAACAGACTGGCAGTACATATCAAAGTCATAATGCTGATTGAGGAAATCAACAGAAACGTGCTGGGGATTCTTCTTTGTCATGGACTGATCCAGAGGATGCCATACGCCGCCGTGGAAGATCTCAACGGACATATCCGCTGCTTCCTTGAGCTCCTTGCCCTGTGCATCCACAGGTTCGATGAGAGGCTCGTCAAAATCGTCATGCTTGATGATAAATATGGCCTGAAGTATCTGTATGCCCTCGCTCTCTTCGAGTCTGCCTATCTGAACGTCAATGGTAAAGCCCTTTGGCATTATAATACAGTCATCGTAAAGAGTACCGCCAAGCTTTGTATTAAGTCCCTCAAGTATGAGCGACTTGACCTCGTCCTTAGGATCCGCCTGTGCGGCAGCCTCGTTTTTCTGGTTGTTTTTCTTCTTAAAAAGACCCATGTTCTATTCTCCTTATGGTGTTATTTATCAATATATGCCTTGCATAATATTAAACTGTAAATCTTACTGCTGCCCAGCCCTCGCGGACCTCCGCAGCAGGATCTCTGAAGCCGGCAGAAAGAAGAACGTCAACGACTTCGTTCATACGTTCCTCGATAATTCCGGAAACTATAAGTATACCGTCTTTTTTCAGGTATCGGACAAAATAGTCCTTCATAGCGATAAGGACATCGGCTACTATGTTCGCCGTGATAACATCATACTTGTCATCTATCCTGTCGGCAAGCTCTTCGTCGGTAAGGATATTACCGAAGTAAGTCCTGTAGCTGTCGGGAGAGATATTGTTCTTTACCGCATTTTCAAGTGCGGTGACCGCAGCATTTTCCTCTATATCCACGGCTGTGACGCTTCCTGCGCCAAGCAGCATGGCTCCTATGGACAGGATGCCGCTGCCGCAGCCCATATCAAGCACCTTATCTCCTTTTTTCAGACACTTCTCCAGTATCTCGAGACAGAGCCTTGTAGTATGATGCTTGCCGGTCCCGAAGCTGGAAGCGGGATCTATCTCCAGCACGATTCTTCCGTCGGAAGCGTCATGCTCCTCCCACGAGGGCTTGATAACAAGCTTTTCGCCGACATTGAAGGGCTTGAAGTACTGCTTCCAGTTGTTTGCCCAGTCCTCCTCGCGTATGCTCGTCATTTCCGCTTCAAGGCGGCCGTAGACTCCTTCGGCATCGGAAGCCTTCATCTCCGCAAGCATCGATCTTATGGCAATGAGCATTTCGGCTCCCTGACCGTTGGCGGGAATGTATACAGTCACGCAGGTCTCACATTCGGAAAGCCCGAGAAGATCCTCGTCTATATAGTCCCACTGACCGTTCTTATTCTCAAGGAACTCCTTGAAATCCTCAGGATCCTTTATCGAAAAGCCCTTTATTCCTATGTCGGAAAGCTTCGAGCAAAGCAGCTCTATACCCTCTGTTGTGGTGTAGATATTAACCTCTGTCCATTCCATTAAATAAATTACTCCTTAATTGCAGATACGCATAAGATACAGCAGTACATCCCCGCTGTCGACCGTACCGTCGCCGTTTATATCGGCAGCCTCTGCCTCGCACTTCCTCAGGATAGATACTCCCTCGGGCAGACGTTCAAGACTTGCGATATATTCGTTGATGATAGCAAGGTCGTAGGAATCCAGCGCACCGTCATTGTTAATGTCGCCGACATTGAGCTCTGCGGATTTTCCCGCATATTCCAGGTCAGAAAGCTCGACCCAGCCCTCTATGCCGTCTATGGCAACGATACCCTTGCTGCCGTCAGTCTTAATGACGTCAACGATATTTCCGCCTGAAAGTGTCGCAAGCACACATTCCTTTTCGTTTACAACGCCTCTGACCGTTACGGTACTGCGGCTCGGGCAGTAATACTCGCCGGTAAGGTATGTTACCGTAGTAGTCGTTGTTGTCGTGGTGGTAGTAGTTGTTGTAGTAGTTGTTGTTGTTGTGGTGGTCGTCGTCGTTGTCTTCTTTGCAGAAGTAGTTGACGCGGGCGACGCAGAGCCGGCAGTTATCTCAACCGTAACCACCTGTGTTACCGCCTGGACAACATATGTTGTGACCTTGACAGCAGGAACCAAAGAAGCTGTCGTGGTGGTTGTCTTTACAGCCTTTGTGATAGAGGCTCCCGTTGTCTTGTTCTCGGTATTTACATCATAAAGTGGCGTGAATCCGCTGTACGGATTCTTTGCCTTGATAAGCTGATAATTTCTTATGCTGCCGTTATTGTAGGCCTTGAACATAAGTATCTCATCCTTGGCCGGATCAGCCATATACACATCGTCGCCTATCACGCCGTCAATGTAGACCCAGTGTCCGCCGACGTTGCATATGACATACATACCGCTTTCAAGGTGCTTTCTTATTTCTTCGGCTTTTCCGCTCTGATCCGAGGCGCTGAAGGTCTTTTCCCCGCCGGTTATGGCAATATCGGGAATGATCTTTGTTATGGAAGCCCAGCGTGCAAGCGCACCTCCGCTGGTGAATGCGCCGATCTCATTGAGCTGCTTTGCAAATATGCAGGGATCGAAGCTGCTCATATCCCTTGCACCCGAAGCAACAGCTGCCATGGCGATAGACGTGATGTAGCAGCCGACGCTGCCCAGTGTGGAGCCGCCGATAGGCGTACTTGCCCAGCGCGGATCTTTCTGACGCCACAGACGGTAGTCTGTAATAGGCGGATATGTCTCGTTTTCGTCACTGACTGCCTTTTCATCTGACGCAGCGACATAAATCTCAGGGCGATACGCTCCTGCGAGCAGTCCGAATATCAGGACAAATGTGAGCAGGAGTCTGAATATTCCTTTTTCTTTTTCAGTTCGCATAATCTACCTCCGTTCAAACGTTTCAGGTCTTTATGCGTCGTCTCCTCTTTTTCGTCTCTCTGAATGCGTCATATGCTCTGATATATTCTTCCAGAGCTCTCTCTCTTTCGGTTATATCAAGATTCTCTTCGCCGTATACCGCTCTCTCGAACAGTTCAGCCGTCACGGATATGTCAGCGCCCGAGGTCTCATGTACGAGACTGCACGCCTCCTGCGACGTATTGACGTCCTCGATGTCGTAAAGCTTACAGATCCTGCGCATTATGGCAGTAACCGTATCCTTCGGCGAACGTTTTCTGCTCATCATAACGAAGAGCTTATGTGACAGCCACGGATAAATGAACACGAACAATAATACCAGCATTGCGCCTGCAAGTATTATAAGTCCTGCTCTTGAAAGCATATCCGTTGCCGTTGATTTCTGCTGGACAGGCACAATGTCTGTCATAGTAGGCTCAAAGTCCATCCAGCCGTAGCCCTTTATGTAAAGCTCGGGGTAGCCGTGAGCGTCTTTCGTGGAAATTGTATAGTTTGCGTCTTCATGTATGTATCCTCTGTCGACCCTTTCAGTCATGCTGTAGCCTTCGCAATACCTTGCGGGGATACCGACGGAGCGTGCAAGAAGGACCATTGCAGTTGCGTATTCGTAGCAGACTCCCGTTTTGGTATCGAACAGGAAATCTTCAACGTTCTCACCCTTTGACTTCTTGTAGGTCAGGTCATAGTGATAATCGTTGTCATATAAGTATATCTCCAGCTTCTTTGCCTTTTCATACTCCGTTCTGGCTCCTGCGGTTATCTCCTCCGCAAGCTTCCTTATGCGGTCTTTATTGCCGTAATCAAGAAGCACATCGCAGTACTGCCCATAAAGCTTGCTGTCGATCTCCAGATAATCAAAGGCTCTTGCGTCCGCATCGTCAAAACGGGATTCGGCATTTCCCTTCAGAAGCACATCATATGTATCATCAAGAAGCTTCTGATAGTCATAGCCCGCAAGCTCGTCAACAAGCTCGGCATTTTTCGGAGAAAGGAAAAACGTATCAGGAACATACGAGAAAACAAATGTTGCCGTATTATTGAATTTAGAGTTGACAGAGCATACAGTCCCGCCTCTCAGCAGCGCCATATCGTCCCTGTGCGACGTTTTGTCAAGGGTCAGTGCTCCCTGTGGGACCGGAGCCATATCCGTAACATCGGACAGACCTACATTTCCCACAGTACAGTATAATGTGACCTGATGTATCTCGGGAGCAAGGAGCTTCTCGTTAAGATATTTTGTCAGTCCGTATTTATCAGCGTAACTCTTATCCAGCGACGCAGCCTTCATGAAGGCGTCCACAAGTCCTCTGCGGGAACCGATATTTATCGGCAGCTTCGAGGTCTCATGCCTGACATAATAATTATCGAGATCCTTCATCTCCCACTCGTCTGTATCATAGTTATAGGTGGAATGGGTAGACATTTTTATATGCAGGTCATCCTGAGCCTTCACCTCAAACACAAGCACGTCCACTGTATTCCCTCTGAAACGCTCTCCCGAGGTAGTATCGGTAAACACATTGAGCATTGCAACAAGTCTGTCGGTAAATGCGTCCGCATTGATAAGGGTTTCCAACACACGTCTGTCAGCGGTAACAGAGGGCTTTGGGATAAGAGCCGCCGCTGCCGCGAATATAACAGCGTATACCGATATGGTCTTCCACGAACGCCTGCGTTCGACGAATATTGTATCATCAGTATCCTTGAGCTGCCTGTAATATACCATCAGCAGCACATATCCCACTGTGAGAAGTACGATATATACAGTGGGCATTTTTTCATATTCCTTACCGAAAACAGCAAATGGAATGATGAAAATAAGGAAATTCATGAAAATACGGTATCTTACTCTTGTGAAATAGTAGATGACCGAACCCATGAACAGCTGGAAAAGCAGGAAAAATCCTATTGTATACCAGATATTGTAATCAACGGATTCCTGAGGTGTAAGAAACCACAGCATCCATGAGATAGGATAATTCCTGAGTCCGATGAAGGTGACGTAACGAACGGCAACGCCGAAGACCGCTACCATCAAAAAATAAAAAAGTCCGCCGATCAGATTATGCTTCTGCATAAAATCGAATATCCTGAACATTCCCCAGCCCATTACAAGGGAGAGAACGCCCCAGCCCGCAGCAGATACGAAGCCATAGCTGTCGACCTTTACTCTGTCACGGTAGTGGAACATGAGTGCCATCATTATAAGCACAAGATACCACAGGACAGGATCCATGAATGTCCTGTACAGGAACCGTTTTATGCCTGATCGATTATTTCTGGTCTCATTCATATTTATACCAATCTGAAATTATTATCCTCATCAAGATACCACAGCGGAAGGGATGTGGAATTTGTCGAAGCTGCGGAAAGTCCTATTATACATACATTCTCGTCGCTTCCGACAGCCCTTGTAACAGCTTCAAAGCCCGGTCCGGCGTCGGTGGTGGCAATAATGCAGGCACATATGGATTCCTTCAGACCCGAAAGACCGATCCTTCTGTCCGGAACGACTCTTGCAGCCAGCACCTTGAGAAGGAGCTGAGTCGGATAATCGGGGTTGTCAACGGTCTCGCAGATAACCTCTCCCGAGCTGCTGCGATATATGAAGTTACAGGCTATTCCCTGTTTAAGGAGAAGGGAAAGCAATCCGAAAACCGAGCATATGAGCTTTTCCTCGGCTCTTACCGCATTCTCGGGGAGCATCCCGCTTTTACGGAAAAGGTCGAGAACGATAACGGGCTGTACCGAAGCAGTTGCTTCATCAAGCCTCACCATAAGCTTGTCCTTCTTTGAAGAAAGCTTCCAGTTTATACGCTTGAGAGGATCGCCCTGAACGTATTCGCGGTGCACATAGCCCGGAGTCGTATTCGTTGTCATCAGCATCGACGTATCGTTAGCCTCGTCCTCCTCACTGGTATGAACTGCGTCCGCAATAGAACGGAAAAGCTGTGAGGAAGCCTTTATATCCGGAACAGGAGGTATAACGCCCACCGATACGGGACGCGGGGGAGGATCCTTTACGGCAAATCTCATAAAGCCGAGAAAGCCGCAGGAATATACCGCTCTTATACCCACCTCTCCGTTGCCGCCGATCGCAGCATCAAGCTCCATGTTGAAGACGCGCTTCGTCTCATTGCACATAGTAAGCTTGCGGTTCTTTATATTCTGTACGAAAACCTCGGTAGCATAAGGACATATCTCAACTATGGCAAGCGGAAATACTCCCGTCTTTTCAACGATGACCTTTACGCTGAGCTTGCTGCCCTTCTGGACATATGCGTCGCAGTTGAAGCTGAGCTTTATCCTTTTTCGGGCGTAGATCGCCATACCAAAGGAAGCAAGGGGAGCAAACAGCACAAAAGCAAGAAGTATCACGCCCATTTCGCCGTCTATATAAAATGTGAATATATAGACAAGAAAAGCAACCGCCGCTACGGAGATTATACTTTTTATGTACTTTATCATCTGACACTCATCGACGGGATAGGACAGCTCCTCAGTACATTGGCTATATAAGCCTCGCCTGTTCCGAAAGCAGTCTTGCCCTGGGGCGAAAGAATTATTCTGTGAGCCAGTACGGAAACTGCTGTGTTCTTCACATCATCGGGAGTCACATAATCCCTGTCGTAAATGTAAGCAAATGCTTTGGCTGCTTTGAAAAGCGCTATGCTTCCGCGGGGGCTTATGCCGAGAAGTGTATTTCTGTCCGAACGTGTAGAGGAAACTATATTCACAATATAAGACTTTACCTCCTCGGTAACTCTGACTCTCTTAACATCCTCCTGCATGGCAATGACGTCATCAACACTCATAACAGGCTCTGTTATGTTGTTGATGGGATTATGCCTTTCAGTCCTGTCAAGAATGCTCATTTCCTCCTCCAGCGAAGGATAGCCCATTGACAGCTTCATAAAGAATCTGTCCATCTGAGCCTCGGGAAGATGAAAGGTACCATAGGTCTCAACGGGATTCTGCGTTGCCAGTACAAGAAACGGCCTCGGAAGCCTGTGAGTAACGCCGTCAAGGCTTATCTGACGTTCCTCCATAGCTTCAAGGAGAGCCGACTGCACCTTCGGAGAAGCACGGTTTATCTCATCTGCAAGAAGAAAATTACACATTACCGCACCGTCGCGGTACACAAATTCATTTGCCTTTGAATCCATCATGGTAAAGCCTGCTATATCCGACGGCATAACGTCAGGTGTAAGCTGTATTCTGTTGAATTTACCGCCTATAGAGCGGGAAAGCGCCGTTATAAGCTGGGTTTTTCCGACTCCGGGAACGTCCTCAAGCAGAACGTGTCCCTCGCAGAGCATAGCAGCTATAAGACGGATAACCGTATCCTTCTTCCCTACTATTACCCTGCCCACCGAATCGGCAAGTCGATTTATATTACTGTTCATTTAATATACCTCATTTTCAGATCATAATATCCAGTTAAAATCATTATAACATATTTCGTCAGCAACTGCAAGGGAAAACCTTACGAAAATACGCCTGTATTATTGTAACATCTGACAATAATACAGGCGTATCAATGTGGAAAAATTGTATATTTATTTTATTTCCGGCACTTTTCGGCAGCCCTCGTCAATATTTGAGAGCATCAATAAAAATCAACGCTGTCATTCTTTTTACGGGTCGAAAGGAAACCGATAACAAGCACCAGTATGCCGATAACAGCAGTTAACGCTCCGATACCTGCAACGATTACCGAGCTTAACGTTACCTTGTTATCAACTATCCTGAGCTTCGCGACCTCATTTGCCGCAAAGCCGGCGTCCTTGAGGAAATCATCCCTGTATGTGATATACATGGAAGAACGATTGAAATCAAGGGTATCGCCCTTAAGGAACATCATGATGTCCTTTGCGCTTGCAGCAGCAACGAGCACGCCCATAAGTATCAGTACAAATGCAATTCTCAGACCTTTGCTTATTTTCATATTAAGCCCCCCCTAAAATTAAGAAAAGGCAGCAGCTTTAAAGCCGCTGCCTTATAGTTTATTATTTACTTTATCATCTTTGCGATCTCGTCAGCAAGGTTGTCTTCCTTTTTCTCAACACCCTCGCCGCGCTCATAGCGGACAACATCTGTTATCTTGACAGAACCACCGAGCTTCTTGGCCTCAGCATCAACATAGCCCTGAACAGAGAGCTTGTCGTCCTTTACGAATGCCTGCTCGAGGAGGCAGTTCTCTGTATAGTACTTGCCTACCTTGCCCTCAACGATCTTGGCGCGTACCTGCTCGGGCTTGGAAGCCATCTTGGGATCCTCGGCCATCTGAGCCATCATGATCTCCTTCTCCTTCTCAAGCACCTCAGCGGGAACCTGCTCGCGGCAGAGGTACGCAGCATTAAGAGCAGCAGACTGCATTGCTACGTCCTTACCTATAACAGCGACCTGATCAGCTGAAAGATCTGTATCCATCTTCACAAGAACGCCGATGCTTCCGCCATTGTGGATATAGGAAGCGAGCTTGCCCTCAAGTCTTACGAAACGGCGGATAACGATGTTCTCACGGATCTTCATGCCTGCAAGCTCTGTAAGAACTTCACCTACTGTATTGCTGCCGCCGCTGATCTGCATCTCCTTGAGAGCCTCAACGTCAGCGGGGTTCTTTTCAATGATAGTATTTGCAACATTTGCAACAAAGTTTCTGATGTCGTCTGTGTTAGCAGCGAAGTCTGTCTCTGTGTTAACTTCGAGAAGAACGCCTACTTCACCCTTTACAACAGCTGTAACGACACCCTCGGCAGCAGCTCTGCCGCTCTTCTTTGCCTGTGTGGCAAGTCCTTTTTCTCTGAGGAACTCGATAGCCTTGTCCATATCTCCATCGTTCTCTTCGAGAGCCTTCTTGCAGTCCATCATGCCAACGCCTGTGGACTTCATGAGTTCTTTAATTTCTGCAACGGAAACCTTTCCCATTGTTATTACCTCCTATTTATTATTATATCCGCAAAAACCCGAAGTGTTAGTTCGGGTTTTTGATTGTTCCATTGTTTAGGATTATTCAGCGTCAGCCTCTGCTGGCTCGGCAGCTTCCTCAGCGGGAGCCTCCTGAGCTTCGTCAGCAGCAACAGCAGCTGTGTCGTCGCCCTGTCTGCCTTCGATAACTGCGTTAGCTATAGTGCCTGCAATGAGCTTTACTGCTCTGATAGCGTCGTCATTGCCGGGGATAACGTAATCAACTTCATCAGGATCGCAGTTTGTATCAACAATAGCAACGATCGGGATATTAAGCTTCTTTGCCTCAGCAACAGCGATCTTTTCCTTGCGGGGGTCTACGATAAAGAGAGCTGCGGGGAGCTTCTTCATTGTCTTGATACCGCCGAGGAACTTCTCGAGCTTTTCGATCTCAAGGTTGAGCTTAACAACTTCCTTCTTGGGGAGAAGAGCAAATGTGCCGTCCTCTTCCATTGTGTGGAGCTGCTCAAGTCTCTTTATTCTTGTCTGGATGGTCTTGAAGTTTGTGAGCATACCGCCCAGCCATCTTGCGTTTACATAGTGTGCACCGGCTCTTGTAGCCTCTTCCTTAACGGAATCGCCGGCCTGCTTCTTTGTACCAACGAAAAGTACCTCGCCGCCCTGTGAAGCGATGTCGCGGACGAACATATAAGCGTCCTCGAGCTTCTTAACTGTCTTCTGAAGGTCGATGATGTAGATTCCGTTTCTCTCGGTGAAAATGTACGGTGCCATTTTCGGGTTCCATCTTCTTGTCTGGTGTCCGAAGTGAACGCCTGCTTCAAGAAGCTGCTTCATTGATACTACTCCCATGGTGTAGTCCTCCTTAAATTGGTTATTATTAATCCTCCGCCCCACTTAGCTCGGCAGCAACACAGGTATCTGCGCACCAACCGCCGAAAGTACAGGCGTGTGAATTGCCTTAATATTATAACATTTCAGGCTTTCTTTTTCAAGTGTTTTGGGAAAGTCTATTTCCACAAACTTAAAAAGCCTTTTCTGCTATTTTTTGTAAAATTCGACTTGATACCCGTATCCGGCCGCTTTACAAGAACGACGTCTCCGCCCACGACTCTTATGTCACCGCAGGATATGACAAGATCCTCTTCCCTGCCAAGAAGTCCAAAAAGCCTTGTTCCGCCGTAAATAACAAGGGAACTGACCCTGCCGCTTCCGATGTCAAGCTCTATGTCATCTATGAAGCCGAGCCGTTCCCCGGTATCAATCTCTATAACTTCCTTCCTGCACAGTTCTTCAAAGCAAAGAAGCATAAACAGCACCCCTGCATAATTATATGCGACCGGTCATCTGTTTATTTCGCTTTGAGGCTTATTCCTCGTCGTCGTCATCTCCGCCTTTTTTCTTGGCAAAGACAGCTGTTCCGACTGCAAGAAGAACGGCGGCCAGCAGAATTATCAGTATAACGCCCTTTGGAAAATTATCTCCCGTCTGCGGTACAGCTGCGGCTAATGTCAGTAGGGCTCCGAGCATTTTGTTATCCTCCTTATTATATTTATATTAAACTTTATTTTAACATAATACAATTCATTTGTCAAATCAGTGGATATGCCATATATTCTCTGCATAGTCGGCGATAGTCCTGTCCGAGCTGAACTTGCCTGCATTGCACATATTTAGCCACTGCTTACGGGCAAAGGCAAGTCTGTCGCTGCTGTAGTCGTTTATGCAGCGGAGCTTTGTCTCCACGTAGTCCCTTATGTCGCCAAGAAGATAATAATGGTCGGGAGCATGCCAGCTCGCTCCGTCAAGAAGAGCCGTGTAAAGCTCGCGGAAGTCACCACTGCCGCCGTCGGAAACGGTTCCGTCGATAAGGGAGGATACCACCCTGCGTATCATGCTGTCTGACGAGAAGATACTGCGGCTGTCATATCCGGGAACGATCTTCTCCAGTTCCTCAACACGGGCACCGAAGATATAGTTGTTTTCCTCCCCTGCTTCCTGCACTATTTCAATATTAGCGCCGTCGTAGGTTCCGAGAGTCACCGCACCGTTGAGCATGAGCTTCATATTGCCGGTGCCGCTGGCCTCAGTGCCTGCTGTTGAGATCTGCTCGGAGACATCAGCCGCCGCAACCAGCTTCTCGGCGTAGGATACATTATAATTCTGCACGAACACAACCTTGATAAGGCCGCGGGTATCGGGATCGGAGGAAACGATTCCGCCCACCTCGTTGATGAACTTGATTATTGCCTTTGCACGGCGGTATCCGGGAGCAGATTTAGCTCCGAAAATGAACGTTGTAGGCTTGAAATCCTGTATACTGCCGTCCTTTATACCGTAGTATATCCAAAGTATGGAGAAAGCGTTGAGCAGCTGTCTCTTGTACTCGTGGAGACGCTTTATCTGGATATCGAAAACAGAATTTTCGTCGATATCAATGCCGTCGTGAGTCTTTATGAAATCCGCAAGCTGTTTTTTCTTGCCCTGCTTGATGTCGATGAAGCGGCGAAGCACGTTCTCATCGTCGGCATATTTAGCAAGCTCTTTCAGCCTGTCAAGGTCATTTATCCAGTCATCGTCGCCGAGAAGCTCGGTTATAAGTGCCGAAAGCTCCCTGTTGCACAGTGCTATCCAGCGTCGCTGAGTGATTCCGTTTGTCTCGTTGCGGAAGCGCTCGGGGTAGAGACTGAACCAGTCCGCAAGAACGGTGTCCCTGAGTATCTGGGTGTGTATCTCCGCAACGCCGTTGATATGGCTTGAAGCATAGCAAGCCATGTCCGCCATATGGATAAGGTCGCCCTTTATTATTTTGATACGGTCTATCTTAGCTCTTTCAACGCCGTTTGCGTACATCTCCGCCATAAGAGCCTCGTTAATCTGGATAATTATATCGTAGATACGGGGCAGAAGCTCCTCAACAAGATCTGTACGCCACTTCTCCAGTGCCTCCTGCATAACGGTGTGGTTGGTGTAGTTGAATATCCTCTTAGCCATTTCAAGGGCAGTCCCGAAGGTGTATCCCTCGTTGTCCACAAGCTGTCTGATAAGCTCGGGGATAGAGATAACAGGGTGAGTATCATTGAGCTGAACCGAAATATAGTCCGCAAGATTATCGAGAGTGCCAAAGCGAACCTTGTGCTTTCTGATTATATCCGTCAGCGAAGCGCAGCTGAAAAAGTACTGCTGTTTAAGACGGAGCTTCTTTCCCTCGTCGGTGTCGTCGTTAGGATAGAGCACGCGGGAAATGTCCTCGGCGTATATCTTCTCCTTTGAAGCTTCAAGGTAGTCCTGCTTGTTGAACACATCAAAGTCGAACTCCTTTACAGGCTCAGCCTGCCACAGTCTGAGAGTTCCCACGTTCTCCGTGCGACATCCGAATATCGGCATATCGTATGGTACAGCCTTTACGGTCTGACCGCTGTACTCGATGAGGACAGTGTCCTCGTCGCAGCGCACAGACCAGGGATCGCCGTATTTTGTCCAGTCGTCGATGTCCTCACGCTGGAAGCCGTCAACAATGGACTGCCTGAAAAGTCCGTACTTGTAGCGTATACCGTAGCCGTCAAGAGGAAGTCCGAGAGCAGCAGCACTGTCAAGGAAGCAGGCTGCAAGTCTGCCGAGTCCGCCGTTTCCGAGAGCTGCGTCCTCTATTTCTTCAAGTTCTGCAAGATCAAGTCCGAGCTCCTTGAAAGCCTCTTCCACCTCATCGTATATGCCGAGAACCAGCAGATTATTGTAGACCGCACGTCCCACAAGGAACTCCATTGAAAGATATGCCGCACGGCGTTTTGAGAGGTGCTCCTGACGGGCATTGCCCCAGCGGTCAGCGAACATCTCCATTACTGTCTTGCCGAGAGCGTCGTGAAGCTGCACGGAGGACGCAGACTTTATGTCCTTCGGAAGCTTTCCGGTGAATTTTTCAATAAATACCCTCTTATCCATTGCAGAAACTCCTTTCACTGAGATACTTGATACCTGCTACCTGAGCAGAAGCAGGCAAGATATATTATATGAATATTTGAGCTTTTATTACGGAACATGCATCAGAATCTGAAATCGCGCTGACCGCCGTTCTTTATGCTGTCAAGGTACTCAATCGCACGCTGACGGCGCTTTTCGTCGGGAACATTCTGTATCTCGCGGGCGATAAGCGCCTCGCCTACTGCCTTTGTTTCGGGTGAAGCATAGTCCGAAAGGTACTCCTGAAGCGTCATAAGAGCGTTGGGGTGACAGCAGTTCTGTATCTGTCCGACCTTGCAAAGTGCCATGAAGCGGTCGCCTGTACGTCCCTCACGGTAGCAGGCTGTACAGAATGACGGGATATAGCCTCCGTCCATGAGCCACTTTACTACTTCATCGAGACTACGCTGGTCTGATACGTCAAACTGCTCCGTATCGTGAGGGCGCTCCTCGGGAGTGTAGCCGGCATAGCCGCCCACAGACGTTCTTGAGCCGCCCGAGATCTGTGAAACGCCGAGGCCAAGCACCTTTTCACGACAGGCTTCGCTCTCACGGGTGGATATTATCATGCCCGTGTAAGGAACTGCTATTCTGATACAAGCTACGAGCTTTGCGAAAGTATCATCGTCGATACCGTTGTCAAATACGGAAGGATCAATGTCTGCGGCTCTCCTTATACGGGGAACGCTGATGGTATGGGGACCTACGCCGTGAACGGCTTCAAGGTGCTCTGCGTGCATGAGAAGTCCCGCAAACTCGTATCTGTACTTGTCAAGTCCGAAGAGAACGCCCAGGCCTACGTCGTCTATGCCGCCCTCCATAGCTCTGTCCATAGCCTCTGTGTGGTATGCGTAGTTATGCTTTGGTCCTGCCGGGTGGAGCACCTCATAGCTCGCCCTGTGGTATGTCTCCTGAAACAGGATATAGGTGCCTATGCCCGCTTCCTTGAGCTTGCGGTAGTTTTCAACCGTAGTTGCCGCAATATTTACGTTTACACGGCGTATAGCACCGTTTTTGTGCTTTATTGAGTAGATAGTGTTGATACATTCGAGGATATATTCGATAGGATTGTTTACGGGGTCTTCGCCTGATTCGATAGCAAGGCGCTTGTGTCCCATGTCCTGAAGGGCAATGACCTCCTGACGCACCTCCTCCTGTGTCAGCTTCTTACGGGGAATTTCCTTGTTCTGTATATGATAAGGACAGTATACGCACTTATTTACGCAGTAGTTTGAAAGATAAAGAGGAGCAAACATAACTATTCTGTTGCCGTAGAAAGCCTGCTTTATCTCCTTGGCAAGCTCGTACATCTTCTCTGTCATCTCGGGAATATCGCAGGCAAGAAGAACGCTGGCCTCACGGTGAGTAAGTCCTGCGCACTCTACTCCCCTGCCCGTTTTCTTAGGCCTTGCCTTTTCGAGTATCTGCTTAATGAGCGAGATATTGTTTTTATTCTGATCGGCATACTCTAAAGTAGCCATTATCTCCTCGTCATTTATGAAATCATCAGCATTCAAAGATTTAACATCATACATATTCATCTTTCTCCTTTATTATTTTGCCTTGCAGGACATTGCTTTAACTTCAAGTTTAAATACCGCAGTCCGTGAGAGCACAGTTTCATCGTATTCCAGTCCGGTCCTGCCTGCCGCCTGCTTCATTACATATTCAAAGGCGGCTTTCTTTTCTTCGGAGCCCTCTATCAGCGAAAGAGTTCCCGTACCGATAATGCTCTGATATTTCGCGGAATGACCGCAGGCCGTATCTGCTTCCAAAAGAATATACTTCCCGTCTATCTCAAATCCAACTGACAGTCTGCTCTTTGCAAGCTCGTACTTTCTGCCTGCCATGGCACCGTGAAAATAAAACGTGTATTTGTCGTCATCAACAGAATATCCGTAATTTACAGGCACAATGTAGACCTCACCGTTATCAATGAAGCCTATGCGCATTATCTTTTCCTCCGAAATAAAGCTATTTATCTGCTCACTATCGGTTATCTCGCGGTCGTTTCTTCTCATAAAGCACCTCTGTCATTTCTTTGAGATAGCAGCCTTTACTGAGACTCCCGTTATCTGTCCCAGTCTTCCGGTAAGGCAGCTTATGACGTCAGGCTCCGCGTCAAGAGCCACCGATATTATCGAGATCCCTCTCTCCTTATACGGAAGTCCCATACGACCGATAATAATATCGCTGTATTCGTGGAGCACGTTGTTTACTTCCACCGCCGCGGACTGCTCGTCGATCACGATAGCCGCAACTGCTATGCGTTTGTTTTCCATTTCTCCTCCCTTCGGCAGAAAAACGGCAGCTAACAAAAAATCCGCCCCTGAGCGGACGGATAGTATCTGCGTAAATATGCTCAACTGCCATCCGATAACAGAGTTATCACCCTGCTGCCCGAAAACAATAATTAATTGTAAAGCCAAAAACGGAATAAATCCCGCTTCCCGCTATAATAATTCTAACACATTGATACAATATTGTCAATCTTTATGTGTTAGAGAATGCTAATAAAGCTTATAAGCAAACGTATCTTCTCCTCATTTGTGCATTTATAACAATCGCAGAAAGGCTTTTTCAAATAAATATATAATTTTTCAAAAATCACTGGACAAAAAAATTTTTTTGTGCTATACTAATTTATAGATTTATTTTTGAGGTGATTACTTATGGGCTTTTTGTCTTTATTTCAGAGCGGAGCTAAATATTTCGATAAAAAAATCGATCCTAAATGCGATTACTGTACCTACGGCAAACGTACAAAGGACGGAAACAGAGTTCTCTGCGAAAAAAGAGGCCTCGTTGAGCAGAACTATTCATGTAAGGCATTTATCTATTCTCCCCTGAAGAGGATACCCGTAAAACAACTCAGGTTCGTGGGCAGTATCGCCGATGATGACCTCTACATAGAGTCAAAGGGCGATCGTACCGAAAAGGAGAAGGGAAAAGAAACCACGGATAAAAAAACAAACGAAAAGGAATCCGCAAAGCCTGAACCTGCTCCCGCAGCTGAAGAAGCCAAGGAAGAGACTGCCGCTCAGGCTGAAACTGCTGAGGAGGAGAAAAGCAAAGCTGCTCCTGAGGCAGAACAAAATGAGGAAGAAGCAGATCCGGACTCTGCCGAAACTGAATAAATCTGTTATTATCTTAGATCAAAAGCTCTCTTTTTAAGGGAGCTTTTTTATTGTCTGCTGCTCCCCTGTTATCCTGCTTGACAAATCAGTCGGTATAGAGTATAATATTTATTGTTATATGTTCATCAGCTTAGTCCACTGCCTGCGAAACGAGGAAAAGATCATGGAGCTCGAAGAAATCTACGGCAAAAACCGTATTTCACTGAAGAATTGCCAAAGAGTGTATAACCTTGTTGGTCTCACATACATTTTTGTATACGGAGGCAGTCTTTTTGGTTCACTGTACAGCTGTATACTTATGCTTTCAAGCCTTTTACAGATTCTGAATGCCCTTTTTCTCGCAGCTATCCTTGCAGCCGGATTTATGGGTGCCTACCTGAAAAGCGACTTATTCGCGATCGGTGCTCCTGTTATAGCTGCTATTAACGCCCCTATATCCCCTAATCTGGGGTATTTTGGTGTCCCGCTGACGGTTGGTCTTGCTTTGGGGACCGTCCTTGCCAATAAAAAATACAAGTGGCTTGAGAAACAAGAGGGCTTCCCGTACTTTAATGTAAGGTTTACCAATCAGAAGTTCGATCAGGTTCAGTTCGGCATAAAGGATCCTTATACTCAGAAGCTTGAGGAGCTTAGAAAAAAGGACAACAATTCCGGACACATGGATGAAATATAATAAATACCGGCTTTACTTTTGTCCGGTCATATGCGGGTGTGGTGAAATTGGCAGACACGTCAGATTTAGGTCGCGCTACGACATTGGAGTTGTAAAGCTGTCCCTGTTGGCATTCTGATTCGACAGTCAAAATTGAATATGCAGGTGTGGTGAAATTGGCAGACACGTTAGATTTCGTTCACGCTACGTCATTGGTTTTATGATACTGCTCCTGTCGGCAGTCCAAATCGACAGTCAAAATTGAATATGCGGATGTGGTGAAATTGGCAGACACGTTAGATTTAGGTTCTAATACCGAGAGGTGTGCAGGTTCAAGTCCTGTCATCCGCACCAGCGATAAAGTCCGATTATTCGGGCTTTTTTCTTTTGCTCTCTTCTATTCCTATCTTGGTACCAGGTAATGAGACGCAAAAGTTGTATTTCGTGTGTATGCCGACAAATAGAATAGCCGCGGGTAGACCTGCGGCTTTGACTTTACGATTCATTATAGAAACGACACTATTCTTTTTCTTTATCATCATTATCGGTCTTATATTTCCATATAAAACCACCTGCTGTCTTTCCTTCACCTCTGCATACTTTATGTATTGATTTTATTCCCGTTTGTCTTTCAGCTTCAGCTGCACTTGGATATTCAGCAATGATTGTTCCATCTAATGACATCTGTACAACACATTTTGCATTTATTCTCGATTTACTACAATGAGGACAGCCTGTCTTATTTTTACCAGTTCGGCTACAGATAGATGTTTTCCATTCATAGCCACAAACGTGGCATTTCCACCAAGCCTTTTTACTTGATCCTTTTGTAACTTCGTCAGGCATTAATGATGTATTTTTTTCAAAATCCCAATCCAGAGCAATTTCAGGGAAAAATGTGGATAAATCATTATATCCTTTCAATACCCTATGCCCAGAACAGTAGGGACATCCTGGAGTTTTTACTTTTTTTACTATCTTCATTTCATATTCACCGCCACAATCAGGGCAATACCACAAGGCTTTCTTATTAGAACCACTTTTAATTTTAGTTGGATCTATTATATTACTCTTTGACCATAATGGGATCAGCTCTGGGTTGGTGGTAAACAAATCATTAAACCCTGATAATGCTCTACGTCCCGAACAGTACGGACACCATGGGTGTGAAGCGAAATTACTTACAATTGCTTCCCATTCATGACCTGATTCGCATTTGAAAAATGCTTTTTTAACACTTGCATGAGATATTTGTTCCGGTGTAATCCTTCCGTTCTTTTCATAATCCCAGTATTGTATAATCTCTGGGCAACAACTCGCAATTGAATTCTCTTTTTCAGAAAGATTCATTTTATTCAATATGTCTATTCTATCTCTGTCAACATCAATATCAGCTTCAATGTTCAATTGGAATTTCTGATTAATGAAATCAAAAATGAAAAGAATTGAATCTTTTAATTGCTGCATATCATAAGGTGGAATATAATGTTTTATCGAATCACTATGGTAATCAGCACAACCATTTTCTCTTATTCTAATTAAAATAATGCCGTGCTTTTGGCAAACAATATCTTTCTTTACATCTCTGTCTACATCCTTATGCCAAGCTACACCATCATACTCAATTGCAACTTTTAAGTCTGGTATAAAAATATCAAGTTCCTTTCTCCCCAAGAAAGCACTACGATAGTTTTCCGTTGCCTTATCAAAATACTGTTTAATATAAAAGAATATCGCCTTTTCTGGAAATGATGTGTGTGTCTCCATCGAGCAAATAGGACAATTTGATCCCTTCTTTCTACTCAAAGGTGTAGCTTGATAACTATGTCCTTTAGGGCAAATAAACCAGTATTTTTTTATATTGCTTCCTGCCATAACCTCATCTGGCTTGCAGTCATTTTTATCATAGTCCCATTCTTGAGCTATTTCAGGATTCGTAGTTAAAAGATCATTTTCATTCTTCATTAGGATATTATGACTACATATTCCACATCCTGAACCAGTTCTTATTCTGCGATGAGCAGCGGCTTGATATGAATGACCCTTAGGACATTTCCACCATAAAATTTTAGCACTTCCAATAGTGACATCTTTCATAGAAAAGCCGTTCTTTGCTTCGTCAAATTCATTTATTAAATCTTCTCTGCTATTATTGATACAATAGGTATATAAATCATTGTAGCCCACAAGAACTCTCTTATTTGAGCAATAAGGGCAGTTTTGACCTTCACTCCTGCTTTTGACTTCCGCTTTCCAACTATGTCCTTTGGAGCATTTCCACCAAACTTTCTTATGTGATCCAGCCAATACATCAGATGGCATTAAGTCACCATTATTCTCATAGTCCCATTCTTTTATCAATTCTGGATTCGTTGTAGCTAAATCATTATAGCCTGCCATAGCCGAAAAGTTACTGCAATATGGACAACCGTGACCTTTACTTCTATTAAATACATAAGCTTCCCATTCATGACCGTTCGGGCATTTCCACCATACCTTAATGTTCGCACTATACTTTACCTGGTCAGGAGTTAGAGTACCATTCTTTTCATAGTTCCACTCTGCTGCCACTTCAGGATTAACAGTAGCTAAATCATTAAAGCCAGAAAGAACCTTATAATTCGAACAGTAGGGACATGGCTTCCCCTCAACCCTGTCTCTTATAATTGCTTCCCATTCATGTCCTTCCTGACACTTCCACCATACCTTCTTATGTGAGCCAGGAAGTACATCTGATGGTTGTAAATCTCCGTTTTTGTCGTAATTCCATTCTTCAGCTACTTCGGGATTGGTAGTTTGAAGATCATTTATACCTCTTTCAAGTTTAGTCATATCCCCACCTCGTCTCAATGTGCTCTAATAATATTATAACATAATTTTGCTTATATGACAATATGTCCCCGATTTCATGTTCTTTTGAATCAAATTGAATCAGTTGTTTATTAACAAATTTTGCCGCAGGTCTCCCTGCGGCTTTTTCTGCTTTAATCGTTTATCTCAAAGCACCCAGTGCTTGTATCCTTGAAGTCACCGTTGAATTCAAGGTTTACATCAAGGCTGCCGTCCTCGTTTTCGTGTACGTTTATCTTCCGAACGAGCAGGCGCATATTCGCATCCGATACGTACGGTTCGAGGAGCACCTCGTCAAGCAGCTCTGCTGTGGACATCAGCTCGTCGCGTCGCTTCTTACTGAGTTCGTCGAACTTCCTGCATTCCTCTATCTTCTGCGTCAGCTCCGCTATCTCAGCTTCACGCTTTTCAATCATGGAATTGTAGACTTTGGCGTGTTCGCGGTCACCGATACGCTCCATTATCAGTTCCTCGATCTGACCATTAAGGCTGACTATCATCTGCGAATACTCCTTTATCATTTTATCGTATTTTGGCTTTTTCTTGTTCCACTCCCTGACTATCTCATCGTACTTCTGACTGGAATCCAGTATCTCCTGACGGAGCATTGCAAGCTCTGTGTGTATTATCTCATCGAGTTGAGGCTCGCGGATAGTGTGAGCAGTGCAGTATTCGTTGCCGTAGCGGTGGTTGCTGTTGCAGGTGTACTCTACCCATGAGTGCCCTGCTACTGTCCGTTTCTTAGCTATGAGGCTCGCTCCGCACTCGGCACATTTTATCATTCCGCAGTACCTATGGATAACGCTTCCGAACTTCGCCCGGGCATGATTTTTCAGCCTGCTTTCAAGCAATATCTGTGCCTGCACGAAGGTCTCTTTGTCAATTATCGCAGGCATGAAGTTTTCGTGTCGGTACTGCTCTTCAGGCGGAATGACGTCAACAGTCTTGTAAATTTTTGATGTTACGGTCTTGTGGTTAACGAGCGTTCCTGTGTATGCTTCGTTCTGGATTATGCGCTTGACCGTTGTTTGCACCCACAAGAATTTCTTGCACATCTGTGTTCTTTGTGCTCCGACCTTTCTGTGTGAGAAGTATTCCGGCGACTTTATACCGCGGCGGTTGAATTCCTTGGCTATAGTGCTCAGTCCGTATCCTTCAAAGAACTTCTCGAATATCTCTCTGACTATCGCTGCCGCCGTTTCATCGACCAGTATCTCACCTGTGAATTTGTCCTTATAGTATCCCATCGGAAGGTTCACAGGCATTCCTGTTTTCTGTTTCTGTCGTATGCCTGCGCGTACCTTTTTGCCGATGTCCTTGGCGTAGAAGTCGTTGACGAGCTGCTTGAATCCGATTATCATATCGTCATTCTCGTTTGATGAGTCGATCCCCTCGGTCACGGAATATACTCGAACATTGTTCTCACGCAGGTAGTCAATGAACAGCGCCGTGCGTGTTCGGTGCCTGCCGAGTCGAGATAAGTCCTTGACCAGCAGGACGTCGACCTTGCCGTCCTCCACCGCAAGCTCTATCTGATGAAGTCCCTTTCGTTCAAATGTCATACCTGATACGTTATCGTCGAAGCTCTCGCCTGTTATTTCGTATCCGTTCTGCTCTGCATAGTCCACGAGTATCTGGCGCTGATTCTGAAGACTGTTCATCTCAGCGTCCTCGTCTCGTGACAGTCTGTAATATAACCATGCTTTCATTTTTATACCTCCATTCGTTTTGGCAGTCGCAGCACCTCGGTTGGTGCTACGACACACCATACCACAGACCTCCTCAGAAGTCTACTGACTTTTCCTTCTCGCTCGAAATTTCGACCTTATCAACAACATCTGTCAGTGGACATTTGTCTATATCACCCGAATGGAGATAGTCGCTGAGCAGCGATTTTATGAACAGGTCGAAGCCCTGTGTGTCTCCATTGAATCTAACATTGACGTTTTTGATTTTCGGTTCATTAATAGTTCTTCCCAATATATCACGCTCCTTATATATCTCTCGCTTGTGTTTCCTATGTGATTTGAATTGTTCATTTTAACATTCTCCTTTTTGAAAACGACTAAGGGTACGGCTCTGTCCGTACCCTCTCCATTTGATTATTATGTTGTTATTTCAGGTTCTCACTACTACCGAACATCACATCAGTTATCAGTTCGGCGCAGTCGCGTAAGCCTTGTATGTAGCTCTCCGCTACCATTGTCTCGGACAGCATTCCCTGCATATCCGTTATGTTGTTGAGTAGCTTCTTATCGTCAGCCGACAGTCGTTTCTCCAGTGTGTCGCATATCTCAAGCAGCTCCAGACTTCCCTTTGCGTAGTCGGAGTCCTTCATGATATCATGCTGACACGGTATGACGTTTCCGTAGTATAGATCTTGCAACTTCATCGCCTCGGTCACCTCCTGACCAACAATCATACCACAGCTTTCTGTCGAAATCCATTCACCAGACTGGACGAATGTTGACTGTTGATACCGAGCACAACCACACAAGGGTATCGGCTTTCACGATACCCTTATTACAAAGGCTGTCACGTTTGATGATACCCTTTGTTGACAGAGACGCCGTCACGTTTCGTTACTCCAGCCCCCTGACCGAACAAATCGTTCTGTCAGCTCATACCTTCCGATACGGATGATTTGAAGGTGCTGCCGTTTCAGCAACACCTGTCGGTGCTGAACGTTTTGTTCACACCCGCCCCGAATCAGGGCAAGTGCAGTACGGTGAACGTTTCGTTCAGCGTTCATTTAAAAGGGGTGTCCATTTCGGTCACCGCTTTGCTGAGCCTGCGATTCGCCGACTCAGGTGGCGAGGTGGCGATTCACCACCCCATCGTCATGACGGGACATTTCATCCCACCATACCAACTTCCCATTTCGGGAACTCGGTACTGAGCTGGGACTGAGTGAAGTCCTGCTTTGGAACTTCATCTCTCGGATACCGCTTCGGTAGTCGACTCCCTATATCGGGGAGTCATCGCTTATCCCATATGCATACCGAGCTCTTCCTTTTTCCTGAGCTCCTTGGCGAGTGCCTTGCGGTCAACGTGTTCCCGAGCGTACTCGGTATCCTCAGCAGGCTCGTCCTCGATCATCGAAGCCAGAGCAGCAATGCCGCCGACGATATCAGGTGCAACACTTCTATCAACACCACCAGTCGGAGCAGCCTGAAGCCGTGTCTTCTGCTCTGCTCTTCGGCGCATTTCAGCTGCGATAAGGTCTGCTCGTTCAGATTCCCAGCCTGTGAGACGAGGTTCTTCGCCGCCTGATCCAGCTTCGACACCTCTGCCGTCACGTTCTGTGACGTCTGCTCCTGTATCTCCTTCCCCTGTTCCAGCAGCTGATTGTATATCGTCCGCTGATTTTGCAGGTACTGTTTCATCTGTGCATATGTCATTGTCTCGTCTGTCTGAGCCTTGACATCGAACAGCGTATCTGTCAGAAGTTTCAGCTGCGAAATCAGCGCCAGCCAGTTGTGTTCCTGGACGCAGACCATAGTTGGTATGTCCTGTGCCTCCTGAATATTCTGCTTGGAGGCTTCTTTCATGTCTTCTAATTTCGAACTCATATTCCATATTCTCCTTCCTGTATTTCGCTTCGTGAAGCTTGTTGTCACGGCATCTCCTGCCGTTGGGACAAGTGTATGTGATGTACTTTCGGCTGTCCTCCCATTTCACATCGTAGCCACACTGCTTCATGTAGAAGCGGAATTGTTTCTTTGACTTTGCTCTTTTCATGACCATGTCAATTGTATTGATGAGATTCATTTTCCAACTCTCACCGCGCATCGCAACACGATACTCACCATTAGTAACGCCGTTGCTCTGCTTGTGTATCTCAGGTTTGCCGAGCGTTGTCACTCCGTACTTTTGACAGATTTCATCGCTGAGCTGACGTAGGTCTTGCAATGTATATTTGTTGGAGTGGTACTTCAGGCCTGTCTCTGCGTTGACTGCATCTAAGACAAAGTGCGAGTGTATGTGGTCGGCGTCGATGTGAGTTGCCACTACAACTTCGTGACCGGGGAAGGCTCGCTCCGCAAACTCAACAGCTATCTTATGAGCAAGTGCAGGCTCAATCTTGTAGCCGCTGGGGTGTGACTGAACGAAGTGATAGTAACGAATGCCGTCAGTCTTGTTGTACATCTCCCTTGTGTTTTTGAACTCCTGATATGCAGTCGGCAGCGAACAGTTGATAGCCGTCACATATTTTTTGCCATCGGTCTTGTCATCGCGACAAATGTAGTCGAGACTTTTCTTGCCGCCGCCACCGCCTTTCGTGCTTATCGCTGTGACCGTTGCCACTACTTCACCTCCCTCAGTAGCTGACCTATCAGCTCCGTGACCTTCCTGTGTTCGTCAAGGAGTGGCTGGAAGTTGACTGCGGTCAGCCTGTCCATGTTGGCAAGTGTAGCGATCTGATTGAGGTTTCGTCCGATAGCTTTCTGCTGCCGGACTATTTCATCGATGCCGTTTGCGACAACGATTTTCTTGCCAAGAGCGCACCGCATAACGAAGTCATTCAGCTTCAGTCCGTGTCTCTCAGCCAGTTCGTGGATACGTCTGCTTTCTTCCTCTGTGCAGCGTATCGCTATTGTGGTGTTTCGTTTTCTCATGTTATCTACCTCCTGACTTTTGTTGGTGTATGCCTATGAATTGAAGTGGGTTCGGGCTTCTGCCCGACAAGCAAGGCGGCAGGCGGAATGCCAGCTGCTATGCTTGCCTTCCCAGAAGGGAAGATTTTTCTCGTGTACCGCCACTTTTTCTCTGCCGATAGTATCTATGTGGTATTGCCACACTCGCTCCACGTTGCGCGACAATCGCTTTCTCCGCCGCCGGTGGGATAACTACCCGATTTGTGTATTGGCGGCAAAAACGGCACGTTTTGTGCGTGATTTTACCGTCACCCGAGAGCATTATACCGTCACCCTCAGTTTTACCGTCACCCGCCTCAAACAAAGGTAAATAGACGTTTTCTGAACTTCGGGTGTCGGTATGGTCAGCAATTTCTACCCACAGCAGGCTTCCGTTTTTACTGTCACCCGATTGGTCATAAACGAGTTCAAGTATTCGCGAACCGTGACTTCTGCGCATACTGAATTGCACACCGTACACTTTTAATTCTTCGGTGTGCTGAACAAGATTGCGAGTCATCCAGTTGGGAGCATACTCACGACCGAATCGTTTGTACATCAGCTTGCAGAGTTCAGTAGCAGAACCTGTGAAACGTTTTTCATCGACCATGAGATCATGTATGGCGAAAGAGAAAAGGTCGGGCTTATGCTCCGGCACAACATCAACCACGTTCCACCTGTGATTTGCAAACTCCAAGTTCAATTCAAGGTGTTCAATGTCACGACCTGCGCAGTGCAATTTTGCTTTACCGCTGCCGCGCCGCTCTTCTATCATAACCATGATACCGTCAACGCTTCCGATTATACCAGTTGAACCTGACACCATATTGAATGGATCACTGTCATAACACTTGCGAGTATGATGTACGACAAGTATTACTACTTTCAGCTTGTCCGCAAGTGATTTAAGTACTGAGAGCTCTTTGTAATCTGAACCGTAATTGACATCAGTGTTGCACCTGACCTTCTGCAACGTATCGATGACTATGACTTTCAAATCAGGAAGCTCCTGTTTACTTTTTTCAAGTTCTTCTTCCAGACCATTGCCTATTGACTGCGCTTCAATTGCGAAGTTCAAGTTCTCACAGGGTTCGTCTGTGAGTTCGTATATCCTGTTCTGCAAACGAAGGAGGTTGTCCTCAAGACTCAGATACAATACCTGACCAATATTAGTATCGTGCTTGAGGAACTGTTCTCCATTTGCAACTGACATACACAAGTCCAGTGCTAACCATGACTTGCCTATCTTCGGTGCGCCTGCAAGGATATACAGTCCCGGGTACATCATTTTGTAGATGATGTACTCCTGTTTTTCCAGCGGAGTTGTCATTATGTACTCGCTGTTGTAAATTGTTAATTCGTTTCCTATAAAACCATCTCCTTCTTTTCTCGGACACAGCCGACAGCTTTTTTCGTTACGGGCAACTGCTCGCGCGAACTATTTGAGTGGGCTGTGTCAGGAGAATTTCTGCTCTCCACAAGTGAAAATTGTGGGAGCAGTATCCTTTTTACAATTTGAACTATTTTTGACACATAAATCAGACACATCACGAACGGGTCAGTACAAAAGTGCGCGATACATCACGGACCTGCTGCGAACTCACAGTGGTATCCGCCGCACCTTTGCCTGACCGAATCAGAAGCCGCCCGACTGCATATCGGACTCATAGGCAGCTTAAATGCTCGGCTGCCCTGGCACACTCCCATTGCCTGCGACGGTTTTATCACGCTCGGACTGTGGCTGAGTGTAAGTATCCGTTCCCGACTTTCATCGCTTACTTCACATCTGCGCTATGTGAAACCAGAGATGTTATCGCTCGCTCTTTCGAGGTCATCGCGCATCTCTGGGCTGGTACGGCTCACCGCCCCACCATCGGAAACAACGTAACTCCTGATTCCATATTCAATTTTCAAGTTACTGTCTAACTTTTAATTGTTCATTTCAGGTCACCTCTTTGTATCATTATCGTTGTGTAATATATATTATACTATATCATATTACACAGTTTGGAGAAGAATGAGCAGATTCATTAACTGAACTCCGCTCGTACTTTGTATCTAATTGTAATTGCATATCAAATATATACTATTACTCTTTCTCAATTATATTATAACACGCTATTTTTATTTGTCAAGGCCTCTATTTTTAATTTGAAACAAAAAAAGCAAAGCGTCAATGCTTTGCTCTTGATTTATATACGTTGTATTGATTTCGGCAGCGTGCGGAACAGAACTCGCTGCGTATATCGGTGGCGTAGAACAGCTTTTCGCAGTGCTTGCAGGAGCGGATAGGCTTCTTATCGTTTGTCACTGCTTTGGCGAATGCGAAGTCTATCATTGCTTTCAGCGAATCGTACTCGCACAGCAGGTTCAAACCATTCCGGTCGTCTATCTTATATGACAGGCGAGGAGGTAAGAACTCCGGCAGTTTTGATTCTTTGAGCATGAAGCTGTACAGGTACTTGAAATACTTCTTCACCCAGTCAAGCGGTTCGCAGTATCTATACTTTCGCAGGAACATTGTTGAATATATCGGGCTGCGGTAGTTAAGCCTGAGCTTGCCTTTTTTATTCACTTTATCAAGTAAGTCGATGTTATCGAGAGGAAAGAACTGCTTTGCGAACTCGTTCACCTCAACAATTCCGCTCTCCACGAAGATGTTATCGCGGACGATGACGCGCTCGATGCGACCAATGTCTGAGCCTGCGATGTCGGGCATTAGACCAAGCAATCCGTATTTGCGAACGAAGTCCAGCACCATTTCGTTCTGACCGAGGTCTTTCCCCGTCAGGTAATTTCCGAGATTCAATGCGTCGGTCATCATTTCATTTTCGCTGTTTATCGGATCGTACACCGAGCCGTACTCGCATGGAACAATATACTCCGTTCCGTTTATGCTCTGTATTTCGTATCTTGTATTCTTATGCCAATGGCTGACTAATAACTGTTCCATACAAGCCTCCTTGTAATCGTATCTTCAAATATTTATATTACTATCCATTTTTATTCTAACATGCTATTTTTGATTTGTCAAGACATTTTTTACTAAATACAACAAAACTACCTCAGTTCATCCCGAGGTAGCTATGTGTTTGTTAGGACGAATTGAAAAAGTCATACGAGAATACATAAAGAATCAAACAGAAGAAGATTGCATGGCAGATCAGCTAACATTCAAGGAGTACATTGACCCGTTTACGGGTAGTAAGAATAAGTAAGCAAAAAGAAACAGCCGCTTGAAGCGGCTGCTTGAGATAGTAATGCAATGTCAAACCTTCAGTGCCCACTTTAGTGGGTGAGCCTGTATTTGCCCCTTTTAGGTGCTGTGCAAACCACCACTTCAGTGGTGGTTTTGATTTTTGTAGTCTTTTCGGGAAATAACTGCCGAAGCTGAGGCTACCTTGAATCGGAAGTATATATCTATCTTTTGCTGACGTTGACCACCACTCTTGTCGGGAGCATGAACCTCGATATGGCAACGCTGGAGAGCGACCCGAGCGCCTCGTGGGATTTTGCCGGGAGCATTTGCTCTCTTATATCTGAAACTGACATCTCCGGGAGGGGGTGTCAGTTTGTTTTCCACACCTCTTATTCCCATGACCTTGACAAAATGCAGTGCCTACCCTTGACAAAATACACTCACTTTTGGATGACAGAATAGGTGGGCTCTAACAGTGAGTTCCCGCAAAATGAGCCGGCATCTGAGAAGACAGTAAAGGCGGTGGATTTCTCCGCAAAATGTCTGCTTCGTTCCCAATCTGCACAAGACAGTTGGAAGCGGCAAGATCAGACGAGCTGCTATCCGTGAAATGGATAAGGCAAAGTATCAGAAATAATGGTAATATAAAAAGATTACGCCCTCCTGACGGAGGGCATTTCTGTTTGCCGAAAAAGATAATTTTATTTGGTCACGCAGCGACAGAAGGGAGCGCGAATTCTTTACAAAACAGGAATTTTTTCGACATATAAATTAAGAAAGTCGTCGGCTTTAAGTACGGTCATTTCAGGAATGGAAAAGTCTTCCGAAAGGCAAAGGGAGGTGCTGTATCCGCTGAGAAGGTCTGTATTCTTTATGTAATAAGCTTTTCCTTTCACCAAGGCTCTCATGCTTCCGTCAGGAAGGGTACAGATACTGTAGCTTTTCGCCTCTGTTATACCGCATCCGATACATTTTACAAGTGCTTCCTTTGCAGTCCACAAATTATAAAAGCTGCACTCTGTCTCACCGGCAGGAGAGGGCAGTACTAGCTTCGCTTCATTTTCAGAGGAGATGTGCTTCAATATTCCCCTGATGTTTACTATGTCCATAGGTGCGATACGCTCAGTATCTATCCCATTTTCGCACTTTGAAACAACGCATACTACCATGTCACCGGAGTGGGAGATATTAAAGTGAATATTTTCACCTTTAATATAAGGCTTTCCGTACTCATTATATATAAGCTCATACTCACTTATAAAAAAGTACTTTCTCAGCATATACCCAAGCACCATATATCCGAAAAAGGTTCTCAGCCTGTCCTCTTTCAGTTTCATACCCAAGGTTTTTTCGTAACTTTCCCGTGGTATCCGGTCTCTCATACTGTCATAAAGAATATCGTCATCACTTCCGCCGAGTCTGTATGCACTTACATAAACCAATGTATTATCACTCTTCGATCTTTATGTCACTGTATTTCAGCTGCGGATCTTCATAAAACTGTTCTGTTACAGCATTTATATATCCTGCAAGCCTGGTGACAAAGTCAACACTGAAAACCTTTGTATCCCCAGCAAATATAAGACGTACAACGTCCTTCTCATCATATGCAATTATCGTGAGGAAAGAAAGCGTATGCGGAATGTTTATCTTTATAAGCTCACAGGGCTTGTGGTTGAATTCAAGCTTCTTTACATTTCCCATATCGCTTGCGTATGAAAGATAGAACTGTGAACTATCGTTATAATGGGAGGTCTGTTGAGATGCGATGTTTTCGGAAATTTTATTGAATGTAGACTTTATAAGATCTGTAAGAGCTGCGTTCTCTGAGAATGAAAGGCGATTCTGTACAGCCCTTGAAAGATAGCCCATTGTACCGAAGTACTTTTTCTTCATTCTGTTTGCACACGAGAAACCTATTTCTGTATCCAGCCTTCCTGTGAGCTTTGAAAGTGCAATATGATATGCCATCATAGTAAGTGCAAAATGGGAAACCTTTTCCCTCTCTGCGATCTTCTCCATTTTGTTTTTATCAATAGTAAAGGGAAGTGCCGTCATATTTACACTCTCATCGCTGCCGTAAGGTGAAAGATCTATATGCTCATACCCTTCAAGCTCTTTTTTCCAGTACTCCAGCTGTTTCTTTCCTCTTTCAGTCTCAGTGAAGCTTATTTCATCCAGCACGAACTCTATAAATCCTGCACTGTTGTCATCAGGTATCTCCTTACCTTCAGCAAGAGATTCATAAGCTATTCTTAAATAGTTGTTTATTATCTCTCCTGCACTTCCGTCAACAATTACATGGTGGAAGTTGACGACCATAAGGAAATCGTCCTCATCTATCTTGTAAAGATATATCCTCCACAGAACTTCTCCGTAGACAGACAGGCACTTGCATACAGTTTCAAATGCGTCCTTGTATGCGTTCCGGAAGCGTTCTTCCTTTGTCTCACCCTCAGCAATTTTCAGATCGAGGGTATAATGATACTCCTTCAGTACCTTCTGAATGTCCTCATCGCCTTTCTTTTCAAGCACGATACGCAGTGTGTCGTATCTCTCCACAGCACTGTTTACAGCGTCCTCGAAAATCTTAGTATCAATACGGTCATGTATTCTTATAGCGAAAGGAGTATTCATATCTCCCGTTCTTTCCTTTACATATTTCTCAGCCATCAGGATAAACCTCTGCTGATGTGAAAGCGGAAATTCAATCATTCCGCATATTTCTTCATATTTATCGCTCATATTTATCCAACCTTTCTGAATTATTCCCAAAGCTTTAACTCGCTGTACTTCAGGTCTCCTGATCTGTCAATAATATCTATTATTTCAGGGATAGCACTGCTTATTTTTTCGATAAGCTCACTGCCGACAAAACATGTATCCGCCACAAACAGCAGCATTATATGATCTGTATGCTCATATACCATTGCTGTGAGGAAATCCACACGATGCTCCACGATAAACTGAATCGTCTCATAGGGCTTGCCGTCGAATATCATGTTTTTGCCGTCCAGAACCGTGGGAGAATAGGTGCAGTGGAACTGAATGATCGACTTTGAGTTGTCATCTCTTCCCGTTATCATCATGCTCTGATTGGCTACATTTTCTGAGATCTTTCTGAATGTAGTGCTTACAAGCTCGTTCAGTGAATCGTCATCTTTGATCATAAGTCTGTTCTGAACAGCCCTTGACAAAAATCCGATCGTATTCCTGAATTTCTTATCCGTTCTGTTCGCACTTGCAAAACCTATAAGGGTATCATGGACCCCCGTGAGCTTTGAAATTGCAATATGGTATGCAGTCATAAGAACTGCAAAATGGCTTGATTTTGCCTTCTTTGCGGCACTGTCGATGCTTGCGAGGTCGATATTGACGATTTTCTTTGCCATTTCAGGATTTTCATCCTTGATGAACTCTGATAAGTCAAGAGGCTTATACCCTTCAATTTCGTCTGCCCAGTACTGAAGCTGCTTTTGGCCCTTTTCCATACCCGAAAGCTCAAGCTCATTTTCGATGAACTCCATATACCCCGAAGCTCCCGAAGCGGATTCTATTTCCTCATTATTCTTTATAGCAGCATAGTACTTTTTAAGAAGCTCAGTGAGAATGCTTGCAGAATATCCGTCCGAGATAGCGTGGTGCAGATTGAATACCATAAAATAATCGTCATTGTCGATTTTATACATCCAGCATTTCCAGAGAGGATTTTCACTGCCTATAGGGATCAGTTTTTTTATTTCACCCATGGCCTCAGCATATGCAGCATTGTACCTTTCCTCAGCTGAGCTTCCCTCAGGCATAGTCACCCTGAGAACGTATTCGGTACTTTCTTCACAGTACTGAAAATACTTTCCGTCCTCATTTATGATCCTCATTCTGAAAGCATCGTTGTTTTCAACGATCTTTCTGATAGTCTTCTCCATTATCTCCCTGTCAATTTCGGCATGGAATCTGAAACCGAATGCACAGTTGAGATCACCGTGTTTTATACGCTCCTCAACGAGCAGAAGATATTCCTCCTGATAGGGAAGCGGTATTCTCTTCCCGATAGAATAACTCATGGTATTTTCCTCCGTTTTATAATAATGTCTTTTAAGGAAGCACTGATCAAATTCGTTGAACAAGGCGGCGAAAAAAAACAAGCAGATCGCGCGATTGACCGTCAGGTATGATCTGATCAGTGATTTCTTAATTATGCTGATGGAATAGTCTGTGTATAAGCTCAGCCTTAGTATCATCATCGTACACAAATGTGCATATATGACCGAACTTCAGAATATCCTTCTCATCATTCACAAAGTACGCATGAAATGAACGTCCTGATGTGTTTTCGGTATTTTCGTCGATATCGGTAAACGCAGCATATCTGAACGGCAATCCGTCAAGCTTATAGGTATATATCCCGAAGCTGATCTCCTGTTCATAAACAGACTGAAAGCTGTAATACGAATAAACCTCCCTTTCTCTCTCATCAAGTACAAGAAAACGCGTACCTGATCTTTTTACCGAAAGGGTATTCCGTCTTATAAAGCTGACGCTGCCGCTGTAGTTTTCTCCTTTGCACGTTAAGGAAAGATCATTACCGTTTATTATAAGGGAGTTTATTCCTGAACGTCCCGTTATTGAGCGGGGAATGGAATTTTTCAGTACCCTGACCGAAACTCCTTTTTCCTCAGCGATCTTTTCCCAGAGCTCAGGAAGTATATTTACAAGCTCACCAAGACTTAACCACCTGCCGTTCCATGCATACATGGAGGAAGAGTAGTTTTCTGAATCTGTAAATCCCAAGGCGTCCTCCGTTTTCGCTTTTACTTAATAAGCTTTTCCACAAGTGCTGCAAGCTTATTGATATTTCTTACGTCCTTATAATATTTGTCGATATCGATCGATACATCAAACTCGTTTTCAACACGCTCAAAGATCATCATCTCCTTGAGAGAATTAATAAAAAACTCTTCAATGAAATCCTCTGACTTAATTAATTCCTGTGCATCAAATCCTGATATTTGTGCAGCGATCTCTGCTATCTTATCCCTTACCATTAGTTCTCTCCTTCAAATTTAATATTATTTTCGACATTTTGTCGATATTGCTCTCATCGTCCCGCCAGTAAAAATGTCCGCCATTCATTATGTGGATATTGCAGGTATCTTTATCAAAGTATTTGTACCATTCCTCTGAACCGCAGTCCCTGTCATCATCCTGCCCGTAAAGAATCTCCGCGGGTATGTGCAGGACCTCAGGCACCACGGAGTTTTTATATCCCTTACAATGCTTTGCAACGATCTCTATCTTATCAGCGATCACAGGCTCAAAAAGCTCAATAAGCTCCTGCGGCATATCCTTGCTGTAGCCGAATATATGGCAGTATGTGGAGTCGCCTTTCACGGGCTTGCGGTATATATGATAAGGATGACACCCTGATGCCACGATCCCCGATACCTTTATCGGCAGAGACTTTGCCAGCTCATACATAAGATATCCGCCGAAGCTGTGACCCATAAGGTAGATATCATCTCCTGCTGCGGCATTTTTCATTATGTAATCATGTGCTTCCTTTACGTAACCGCCGAAATCATCGTAAAGCTCAGCCATAAGCCTTGATGCATCTCCAGGAAGCTCCACAGGCATCATACGTATCTCCTTCTCAATACCCGACAGCATTTTTGCATACTCCCACACATTTCCACCTGCGTGGGAAAATAAAAATAATGTGCTCATTTTCTTATTACTCCATACATCAGCGAATCTCCCGTACGTGCAGCTGCACCCACAGAGATCCGTAATCATTAATTCTCAATGCCGCTGTTTTTCAGTGTATTCACAACATTAAGCACACAGTGGTCTTTGTAAAAATCTCTTAGACCGTACTGCGGTGAAAGTTCTCTTATTTTGTTGAGCAGAGTTATTGCAGTCATGGAATCACCGCCAAGCTCAAAGAAATCATCTTCCGACTCAGCCTTGCAGTTAAGCACCTCACAGAACATTGCGGATACCTTTTCAAGAAGTGCGTCGCTCCTGTCCTTGCTCTCAGTCACGGCAGTTTCCTCAATATGCTCCATACCCTCATAAATCTCAGTCAGAGCCTTGTTATCTGTCTTTCCATTCGATTTAAGAGGTATCGTATCAAGCAAAATTATGCTGTCCGGGATCATATACTCAGGAAGCTCAGATGCAATGCAACTTATTATCTGTTTCTCAGATGCAGTACCTGAACAGAATGCAACTATTTTCTGTCCCATGACAAGGACTGCACTTCTTGTTATACCCTCCATTTTACCGATAACAGAGTTAATGCCGCCAAGCTCTATCCTCTTTCCGTGGATCTTGATCTGATTGTCTCTGCGTCCCATGAAGATTATCTCGCCATTTTCGGCATATTTTCCCATGTCGCCTGTTTCGTAAAGTCTTTCACCTGTTCTGGGGTGGATAAAGAACTTCTTATCCGTTTCTTTCGCATTGCCGCAGTAACCTCTTGCAAGCTGAACTCCTGAGCAGTACATCATACCTGTAACTCCCAGAGGAAGCTCATCAAGGTTCTCACCGAGGATATGGTACTTACTGTTTGAAATGGGCTTTCCATACGGAATAACACCGTTTTCGATATCATCTTCCGTAACGGTATGCATAATATTCCATATAGTTGTTTCTGTAGGACCGCCTATGCTGATAAGCTTCACAGACGGTATTGCAGCGAATATCTTCTTTGCAAGAGAGGTTTTCACATAATCTCCGCCGAGAATTATAGTTCTGAGAGACGATAGCTGTTCTGTCTGTTCAGGACTGAGGTACTCCATAAGCATTTCCTGCATTGCAGGTACACTATTCCAGAATGTGACTTTTCTTCTGCTGATGAGCTCTGCCCATCTCTGTGGATCACGTCTGTCGTCCTCATCGGGAACTGCAATGGAACCGCCCGTATAGAACATTCCGAATACGTCGTATACCGAGAGGTCATGCGCCGCATTGGTAAGGGCTATCGACTTATCATCCGAAGTTAATGCGCAGTATTCTGCCGTAAAGTCAACGCAGTTCAGAAGAGATCTCTGATAGACCTCTACCGCCTTGGGAACACCTGTTGAGCCCGAGGTGTGCATAATATAGATAAGGGAATCCTCTGCTGCCTTTCCGATATTTATCTCACCTTCAAAATGCTTCGCAGTGCTGTAGTCATCATTTATTACCTTTATGCCGCTTCCGCTGAACATTCCTTCCTTATCTTCCGAAGCTATCAGGACCTTACAGCTTGTCTGGTTTATACAGTTCATAACAGCGTTTTTCGGGTAATCATACTCTATCGGAACAAACACTGCACCAATGTATGCAATTGCGATTTCATGAAGTATCTGTGAGATGCTTTTTCTTGTGTACAGCGCAACATTATCTCCCTGAGAAACACCGCATTCAATAAGCCTGCCTGCAATATTCCTGACGATCTCCTCCGCTTCTTTGTATGTGTAGGAGGTATTCATATCGCAAATAAATTCCTTATCTGCAAAGCGTCTGAATCTGTCACGGATAATTGTTGCAAAATCCGTAAATTCAAGTGGCTTATCGGTATCATTTGACTCATCAATGACTTTTCTGTCTCTTTCAGGAAGCTCAAGGCGCAGGCTTCTTTCCCAGAATTCATCATCATCTGCAGCCATGTTGAGTATCTCTTCCTGCATAGAGGTCATGTCTTTTATCATGCGCTCATCGAAAAGTCCCTTTACGCTGCACCAGTTGAAGTCAACACGTCCGCTTCTTTTTAAGACGTTGATATCTATCCACACAAGGGTAGTATGATTTTCCTGATACCTGATTTTAAAGAGCGACTTCTCTATTTCAAGATAATTCTCATTATAATTCGGGGCATCAGGCATCATTCCGAACACGATAGGCACAAGTACATCAGTCGAATGGTCATCGCTTCTTCTTGCGATCTCTCTTATTATCTCCATTCCAGTAAAGCTGTTGTGTTCTTTAAGCTCAATTATTTCATTCTGCACAATACGTGCATTGTCAATAAAGCTTTTATCACAGTCGATTTCTGAGGTGAAAAGAAGGAATGATGAGTAAACACCCATGACCCTGTCTATATCCTCACCCAGCGGAGGGCGGTTGAATTCAGGGATATTCAGAAGAAACCGCTTTTTGTTGTTCCATCTTCCGATCACATAGGCAAATGAGGTCAGAAGTACGGAGAACAGCGATATTCCGTATGATGCGGCACGCTTCGCTATCTTGTTCCAGCACTTCTCCGAGATACCGCACAGATTCTGCACTCCCTGCTCATTTCCAAGCTCATCAATGCTTTTGAGCACAGGCAGTGTTGCAGCATCGGGAAGATCGTCAAGCTTGTCCTCCCAGTACTTTTTATCGTTTCTGTACTTTTCGGTTTCGCGGTGACGCTCTGTATAATCAACATAATCCAGGAATGTCACATCATAATCGTTTCCGTATATATACTCTCCCGTTTTGTACAGGTGTCCAAGCTCCGCAATAAACAGCTCAGCACTCCAGCCGTCAAGCATAAGACCGTCCACATACATATGTATATAATACTCCCTGTCGCTGACTCTGGTCGCCTCAATAGTCATAACAGGAGGCTTTTTTATATCAGGTCTTGAACCGATCACACGCTTTCTTGTTTCGGTTATATATTCCTCAAGCTGTTTTTCGTCAAGTCCTCTTTTATCATTGCAGGAAATATGACGGAACGGGACCTCTTCAAGGAACTGTCCTGTACCGTCCTCATTGAATACACAGCGGAAGATCTCATTCTTTTTAATGACCTTGTCAAGAGCATCTTCAAGCTTGCGGATATCAAGATCATCACAGGATATTTCAAAATATCCGCCTGTAGGCAAAGCATCTACTCCGCCGATATTCTGCGCTCTTCCGAAAACGTATGACTGCTGCTGGTCTGTAAGTCTGAACGGTGCGTAAATATCCCTGTCGCTCTTTCTGTAAAGCTCGCTCTTATCAGAGAACTCAATTATACGGTCATTTTCATTTATAAAGCATTCAAGACTTATGGCATCGGGGTATTTATAAAGCTCAGAAAGTGAGATCTTAATATTATTTTTTTCAAGCTCTGAGATTATTATTATAGCCCTCAGCGAGTCTGCGCCTGTTCTGAATATATTCGTATCAGCACTTATATCAGTGATATTCAGTACCTTTTCAAATACACCTGCGATCGTTTTCTGAAGCTCAGTTGCAGGAGCAACATAGCTGCTGTTTTCGTGTGACGAGTCATATTCGGGTACAGGAAGCCCTGAGCGTTCAACCTTTCCATTTGCCGAAAGCGGGATACTTTCAATGGTGTAGATATTCTCAGGCAGCATATATTCGGGAAGAACTTCCTTTATTTTCTCCATAATTGCCGTTTTATCAATGACTGTACCTGAATTGGCAGCGAATGATATCATTATATGCTGATTGTAAGCTCCTGCACGGTGATTTTCAGGCGGGAAGGACATAAATCCTGTGTACCCGCTCTCTTCTATATAGCTTCTCCACTCATCAACCGAAAGAAGTATTTCATTCTTCTGACGACGCTCATCACTGTAGCCTGAAAATCCGTCGATAAGACCGATAGTAGTCTTATACTGGATAAGATTTTCCGTTCCCTCAAGAAGTACAAGAATACCGTCCTTTTTCAGCATTGTGCGTATATACCCAAGACTCTTTTTAAGATAAGATGAGTCATGAACGGAGTTGGCGCCGATCACTATATCAAAGCTCCCGGCATCATAGCCCTGCATTTCAGGATGAACATTAAGGTCATAGAAGCCGTATTTTACAAAATCGTATTTTGCAAACTTTACCTTCGCAGCCTCTGTAAAGAACTCTGAAAGATCTGTATAGTAATACTCAGGCTCAATTCCGTCAATCTGATCGATTTTTTCAAGCACCGCCGCAGTTGTACCGCCTACTCCTGCACCGACTTCGAGTATTTTTATCCTCTTCTGAGTTTTCTTCAATGACGAGATGTACGCACTCACGGATTCCGCCGCAATATTGTTAAGATACTGTGCCGAGGGACTGTAGCTGTAGAAATTCTCAGCTCTTTCCCAGTCACCGTTTGGAAAAAGTATTGAAAGCGGACTGTCTTCAGTTTTAAGAAGCGTAAACACTTTTCTTCCCGAAAGCACAAGAAAATCTCTGAATCCGTTAAGCTTTTCGCTCTTGCTTATCTTATTGAGACCATCGTATACAGCATTCATGTCCTTCTTTTCAGCAACCTTTTTGCAGCGGACAGTACCGTATGCATCGGTATAGAAATCCCCCTCATGGATCATGACATTGATCCACTGATTTATAAGCTTTTCGTACTTTTCTGCCACAAGACCTCTTTCTTTTATATCCTCAAATGAAACAGTCCTGTCAGCTTCGCTGAGATATCCCCACTCACGGAATACGTCTCTTATTACTTCAACCGCAGTCTCATCAAATGCCTGACTTACCTCAGTGTATTCTTCAGGAGAAAGCTCCGCTGATATTACATCACTTGCTGCCAATGCGCTTTTTTCTATGCACTTTCTGTACTCGTCGGTATCCGAATCGCCTTCCGTCTTTTCGGGAACCGCATATGCAAGAATATGCTGTGCTCCGTTTTCGGATTCAACGATCCTTACTACTGAGCTGTTTACATTCTCATCTTCATTGATCACATTTTCGATCTCACCCAACTCAATACGATATCCGTTTACCTTGACCTGAAAATCTCTTCGGCCGATAAACTCAACATATCCCTCTTTGCGGAAAATGCCATAGTCTCCTGTACGGTAAAGCCTTCCCAGTGTTTCATGTACAAAAAACTGTGCATCTGTCTTTTCCTTATCCCCTGCATAGCCCTCTGCAACACCTGCACCGCCTATGCATATCTCTCCCGCAACATCAATAGGGCAGATCTCATCGGACTCACTGAGTATCCAGATCGTCTGATTTCCGAGCGGATATCCATAAGGGATGCTCTTCCATTTTTTGTCGATTTTTCCGATAGGATAGTATATCGACCACACAGATCCCTCAGTCGCACCGCCAAGGCTGTAAACATTGGCACCGGGTATCTTGTTATCTATTTTTTCCTTTAGATTGAGCGGGATCCAGTCACCGCTGAGAAGTATGTTTTTAAGGCTGCATTTTCTGTCCCCAAGCTCATTGAGGAACAGCTCCATAATTGCAGGAACCGTATTCCATACCGTTGCCCCGGTAATTACTGCCGTATCTGCGATCGTCTGCATATCAACAGAAAGTGCAAGTGTCGCACCGCTGATGAATGCACCGAACATATCGTATACCGACAGATCAAAGCAGAATGATGAGATTCCAATCAGCACATCTTTTTCTGTAACTCCGAAACGCTCATTGATATCAAGAAGGGTATTGCACACAGCCCTCTGTGAGATCATTACGCCCTTCGGCTTTCCCGTACTGCCGGAGGTGAAGATTATATACGCCTCATCATCAGCACTGCCCTTTATTTCGTAGGAGCCCTTCCCCGATGTTTTCTGAACGGAATAATCATTAAGGTACAGCCTGCACTCAGCCTTTTTCTGTATGTAATACTTTCTTTCCTCAGGCCACTTAGGTTCCAGAGGAATATAGCTTCCGCCTGTTTTGAGAATACCCACAATTGCCGCAACTGTTTCAATAGTGCGTGACGCTTCGACCGCAACACGGCATCCTGTACCGACATTCTCCTCTATAAAGTGTGCATACTCATCAGAAAGTCTGTCAAGCTCAGAATAGCTTATCTTCTTTCCCTCACATATTATCGCAGTTTTTTCAGGATACTTTTTTACAGCATCCCTGATCATACTTTGTATGGTAACTTCGGGAACGGTACCCATTGTGCTGTTGTAATCCGTCTGTTCTTTAGTAACATACGACAAGTCATCGCCCATGATGCTCTTTACAACATACTTTAAGACCGCTTCAACAGCAGAATCTGTACAAACTCCATGCGGATAGTCAAAGCGGATAAGCAAGCCCTGGTTTTCCTCATAAACCTGACAGTCTATCTTAAGCTGAGGCGTCTGGCTTATCTGGTATACATTTTCTCCGAGAATATTGCTTCTCATACGGCTTGTACCGTCATCTACCGAGCAGGTGAAGGCATACGGGCATATTCCGGCACTTTCTTTGCCTTCACGCTCGGCAAGATAATTCATGACCTTTATGCCGCCGAATGAAAGATGCTGCATATGATCAATTATCTTCTTCTGAGTAGTACGTGCTGTGTCCGTGAGACTTTTGCCTTTTTCAAAATGAACGTCTGCAATAAGAAGCTCAGTAAAGTCTCCGAGCACCTTACCGTAATTTATTCCGTCGATATTTCTTAAGGCAGTTGTCATATTTATTGCCGTATCAGGAGTATTTTGCCATAATGACAATCCCTTTCCATAGGCAGTCATAATAAATACAGACGGAGCAATTCTCATTTTAATAAGATTTTTCTTGATCTCCTGCCATTTTTCAGCACAAATAAATCTCTCAGCCGTCACAAACGGAAGTGAAGAGGCATTTCCTATTCCTTCATTGACAGGAATATCCGAAGGTGCGCAAAGCATACCGCTGTCGATATATTCCTTCCAGTATTCCCTGTCTTTTTTGTAATTGCGAGCCTTAAACTCATTTCTCTTCTGTGCGTATTCAAGAAAGCCATGCTCAATTGCAGGGAGCTCACTGCCTTCATCATTATAGAAATGATCAATTTCCTTGAATAAAAGCTCAATACTTGACCTGTCCATGATCATAAGGTCAGTATCAAATGCATACCTGAAGCATGTCTCGCTCATCCTGAATGCGTGAAAGCTGAACATCGGCCATACACCCGATGAGTATATCTTTGAGGAATACTCCTCACGATGCCTGTTTATTACACTATCACGCTCTTCAGCGTTCATAGCGGATATGTCTGTGATTCCGATATGATATTCCGCTGTCTCCTCAGGAAGTGACTGTGTACCGTCGTCATTTATGACTATTCTCAAAGCCTCATGTCTCTGTATTACCTTATTCAGTGCTTTTTCAACTTTTTCAGGCTCTGCATTTCCCTCATACTCAATGTAAACGTGTACTGAATTTCCGCCGAGATACATATTGCTGCCTTTTCCGATAAGATAAGCAAGCTGTATATCAGTCAGCGGATATTTTTTTAAGTGCATTCTTATATCTCCTTACTGTAAAGAATATCATCTATAGCTCTTTTAAGACAACCGATAAGCTTATTCGTGTAATTACGGCTGTATACATTCGGGTCACAGTTTAAGTTTATCCTTGTTTCTTTCGATGAAGGTACAACACCTATCATTATGTAGTCAACGGAGCGTTCAATATCAAAAATAACTCTTTCTGCCGAACTGCCGCAGAACAACTCCTTATCATGCTTAAACGGATTATCCTGCACACCGATGTTGATCTTTGCTAAGGGGGCATACTGGGAAAGTCTCTGATATTTTATATTTTCCGATAATTTAGCAGCGACAGCTTTAATAAGCTTATCTGCGTCCTCTGTATCTTCATGTTTTATTCGGTTCTGTATCATATGTGCAAGATATCCGACGGTCTTTCTGTACTTTTTATGTATACGGTTTGCAAATGCGATTCCTATTGTAGTATCATTTGTGCCTGTAATTTCTGCAATTGCCCTGTGGGAAGCAGCAAGTATCAGTACAAAGGAACTGACATTAAGCTCTGCTGCACGCTCATTAAGACGGCCATTTTCTACATAGAAGGTACTTTCCTTTATAACGTCATACCATTCTCCGCCGCCGTCACCATTAGAAGGAATGTAGCCGTCCATTTCCTTTTTCCAGTATTCAAGCTGCTTTTTTCCCGCATCAGACTCAAGAAAGCTTCTTTCGTCTGCAAGAAATTCTGAAAACTGTGCTGTTGATGAAATATCAGGCACTGTCCCTTCGTAGCAGGAAAGGATATCAGCCAGAACCACCGACAATGCAACGCTGTCTGCGATGATATGGTGCATTATAACAACAAGGATATGTTTCTCCTCGCTGAGAGAATAAACTCTTGCTGTAAAAAGCGCCTTTTCAAGCTCCATTGAGTTTTCAATACTGTGCAGGACATCACTTTGTACCTCTTCTTTTGTATGAAATTCATCAGTTGTAAAAACAGGAGTGTTATTTTTGCCGCTTTTTAACTTAAGAATGTATGAATCGCCATCTTTAACGCATACCATACGCAGTGCTTCATGCATCTGAGCAACCATAAAGATACTCTCCCTCATACGCTGCAAATCCATTTTCCCTCTGAGATATCTGCCCTCTGCAAGAATTGATGTAGCATCACGCTGACCGTAATTTTCACCATACATCATATACTCCTGCTGGCGTGAAATGGGCATAGAGAAATTTTCAAACTGTTCCATGAACTTTACCCTTCCGATTTTCTGTCGTCTATAAGCTTATGTATATACTCACTCTGAGCCTTGACTGTAGTGTACTCATAGATATCCCTGATCTCAAATTCAATACCGAATTCCTCGTTTATCCCTTCGGAGATCACACTTGCCAGGAGCGAATTTCCGCCAAGTTCAAAGAAGGATTCGTCATCACCGATCTCATCATCTGTTTCCAGTGCATCTTTCCATATGTTCTTGATACGTGACGATATATCGTCCGCAGTTTCCTCTGCCGCAGGACACACAAGTCCTTTTATATACTCACTCTGAGCCTTGACTGTAGTGTACTCATAGATATCCCTGATCTCAAACTCAATACCGAATTCTTCGTTTATCCCTTCGGAGATCACACTTGCCAGGAGTGAATTTCCGCCAAGCTCAAAGAAGGATTCGTCATCACCGATCTCACCATCTGTTTCCAGTGCATCTTTCCATATGTTCTTGATACGTGCCGATATATCGTCCGCAGTTTCCTCTGCCGCTGGACACACAAGTCCTTTTATATACTCACTCTGAGCCTTGACTGTAGTGTACTCATAGATATCCCTGATCTCAAACTCAATACCGAATTCCTCGTTTATCCCTTCGGAGATCACACTTGCCAGGAGCGAATTTCCGCCAAGCTCAAAGAAGGATTCATCATCACCGATCTCATCATCTGTTTCCAGTGCATCTTTCCATATGTTCTTGATACGTACCGATATATCGTCCGTATCCGCTGACTTTGCCTTAACGTCATTTTTCTCTGACAGATCAACAGCTTTTTCGTCAGCAGCAGTTTCATAACTGTTTTCAATATAACGCTCGGTTTCATCAGAGACATCAAATGCCCAGATCGTGCTGTGATCAAAACTGTAAACAGGTGCTGTGACCCTATGGAAATCACAGTCCTTGTAAAAATCATCCCAGTCAACAGCTTTTCCGTCAAGGTACGCCTTAATAAGCTCATCACGGTCGGAAGCTGAGGTTTTATCTTCACTTTTTACATTCACAAAACTGAGATCTTTAAGTTTTTCAGGGATCTCATCAAAGCTTTCAAAGGTAATGACAGCTCTGTAATCGTAATCATCACGTCCTGCATTCAGAGTGTACACAGCATCGCTGAAGCTGATATCCTTGCGCCTGAAATACTCCTGAAGGGTTTCGGAATATCTGAGAAGTGACTTCTCACTTCTTGCACTCAGTTTGAGGAACGAGCATTTTTCGGATATATTGTCATTCTCCTTGTCTGTTATATAATTTTTCAGAATTATATGAACGTTACTGCCGTTTATTCCATACGATGCAATATCAGTAACCCTCTGTGTCTTCTTATCATAGAAAAGAGGGGCACGGAGAGGAACAAGACGGCCGCCGCATAAATCAATATCAGGATTTATCTCCCTGAGATGAGCTACGGGATACGCCACATTATGAGCGTATCCGCATATAACTTTAAAAACAGAGGAAATTCCGGATACCTTACCCGTATGACCGATATTTGCCTTTACCGCACCAACAGCAACAGGCTTGTCACTGCTGCGCTCCCGCATTACCTCTGAAAGCCCCTCAAACTCTATCTTATCTCCGATAGGTGCGCCGGCAGCATGGATCTCAACGTCCGTGATCTCATCAACAGCCACACCTGCATTTTTGAGTGCTTCCTCATTACCTGAGTCTCAGCTTCCGCAGCAGGTGATGTGATATCACGGCTTCTGCTGCCGTTTCCTCCCGAAGCACTTCCGCTTATAACTCCGTAGATATGGTCATTATCCCTTATCGCAGCATCAAGCGGCTTAAGAAGAACAAATCCGCATCCTTCACCGGGGATAAGACCGTCAACATCTTTGTCAAGAGGTGAACACCAGTTATTTTTGGTTATTATACCCATGCTCCTGAATTCACCGAAGTCCTCTTTATCATCGTAAAGAGCAAGCTCCACCGCACCCACGAGCATCATACTGCACTCACCGTCATTAAGTCTGAGAACAGCATCGTGTATGCCCATTGCAGATGAACAGCAGGTACTGTCGATCAAAAAATTAGGGCCTCTGAGGTCAAATCTGTACGAGACCTGATTTCCGGCCATTCCGATAACTGTACTTCCCGTATAAGTAAATGCGTCCTTTTTCTCAATGAGCCTTCTGTATCTTTCGCCGCTGCTGAGGGATAATATAACTCCGCAGTCCGCCCCCTTCATGCTTTTGAGCGAATATCCTGCATCAAGTATCGCCTTTGCTGCAAATTCAAGAGCGATCCTTATCTCAGGAGTCATTTTCCTTGCTTCACTCTTTGCAATGCCGAAAAACTGGTGATCAAAAAGCTCAGGAGAAGACATACATCTCATATTGCCTATTATCTCATTATAATCTGCGATCCCCATAAGCTCGCCTCGTCTTGCTGCACTGCTGCGGCTTCCGGAGACAGAATTCATAAGAGACTCGTGAAACTCATTCATATCCTCAGCGATTGAATTCTTTCCGCTTATTCCTATAACTGCTATATCCATGTCAGATCCCCCCTGAGTCAGCTGTGTAAAGATGTGTATTTTTCAGCGATAAGCTCAATTATCTCCGCTGAATGCTGATTTATGAAAAAATGCTCGCCATCAAATTTTCTGAATGTAAAGTCGTCCGTATAATTCTTCCAGTCGATGATGATCTCATCATTCGAAAGAATATCATCATTTCCTCTCATTGCAATAACAGGACACTCAAGCGGTGTTTCCTTACCTGCGGGATCATATCTCTGGTGAAGGAGAAAGTCCGATTTGAAGCAAGAGAAATAGTAATCCATGAAGTCCTTGTTTTCCGCCATAGTTCTGTCGAGCAGCTTCAGATTTATAGCATACTCAATGAATTCCTCATCTGACATTTCAAGAGTCCTGGGATTAATTTTTGTCATTCTCGGAGAAGGCTCACTTGAAGTTACAAACAATTCGGCAGTAAGTCCGCATTCCTTTTTAAGAAGACAAGCTGTCTCATATGCGATCACTGCACCCGTACAATGACCGTAGATGATAAACGGCTTTTCAAATATTTCTCTTGCCTCTCCCACGATCTGTGCTGCAAGCTCCTCTGCTGTTTCAGGCATATCTTCGCCTGATCTTAGTTCCCTCATGGGGTATAATATCGGTATCATTCCGAAGCCTTCCGGAAGGCATCTGCCCCACGGAGCAAAATATGAAGCACTTCCGCCCGCATAAGAGAAACAGATCAAATTGACATTACTATTATCTATATTTTTCTGATGTGCGTACCATTTATTCATTATGGTAATACGTCCTTTCATTTCAGTAAGTTTACGGCGTACCCGCTCTGCTTTATTGTGGCAATGAAATATCAGCGAACCGCTTTTACTCCTGTGTCTCTGAATAAGAAGCCGCATCATGTTCATTGATATTCAGCCGCCGAAGCAATAAAGAAGGCGGATACGCTTTTTGTGATATATTATCCGAGCATTCCGCCCGCTACTGCAATCGACTGTGAGGTTATGTAGGATGCCTCATCAGATGCAAGAAATGCAGCAAGATTTGCAATATCCTCAGTCTCTGCAAAGCGTCCCATAGGGATCCTTTCCAGCTCGGCCTTCTTCTGCTCCTCTGTTAGCATATCAAGCCAGCTCGTGCGCACATACCCCGGCAGTATGCAGTTCACTGTTATCCCATACGGCGCAAGCTCAAGGGCAGCACTTCTTGTAACTGCCTCGACTGCCGCCTTTGATGCGGTATAAGCAGTCATTCCTCTGCTGCCAGACCTTGTTGCAAGTGATGATATACTTATTATCCTTCCGTATTTTTGTTTTTTCATATACGGAACGACAGACTGTATCATGAAATACGCACTGTCAAGGTTGTTTGAAATAACCTCCTTATACCGCTCCTCAGCGATCTTATCAACAGGTCCGTACTTTACAATCCCCGCACAGTTCACCAGTATATCCGGAGTTCCGAGAGTGTCCGCTATTTCGGCTGTGATACGCTTACACGTTTCCTTATCGGAAATATCTCCCGTAACACATATTGATCTTCTGCCGCTGAGCTCACTGCACTGTGCAGCGACCTCTGCCCCTTCATCATATCTTTTGCTGCTTCGGGCAAGGACTGCTACAGAATACCCCGCCTTTGCAAGTCTCAGTGCAATGCCCTTTCCTATACCCTGAACCGAGCCTGTGACGATTGCCGTTCTTTCGTTCATATCCATCACTCCCTGTTGTCCTTGAGTACCTCAACCATATCAGCCTTGAATACTTTCTTTCTGAGTATAAACAGGGATGCGATATAGCTGCCTACGAAAAGTACAAGTGCGATAATGATACTTACGGCACTTAGTATTGCGGACGCCTGGAAATTATACATACCCGCATACATATCCCACATTCCCTGAGCCATTGCCTTTGAAGCAGGAATTGAGAGCAGAAAAACAATGGGGACAAAAATATGATACGGTGTAAGCACCATAGAGTTTATTTCCTTGTCTCTGTATCCAAGAACCTTGAACATAGAAACGTTGAGAAGGTTTTCGTTTATGATCTGGTTTATGCATATGTATACGAAAATGATACAGATAAACACACCAAGGAACATTACAAGATATATGATAGTGCTGAGCGTGGTGATAACGTCGTCCATCTGCTGTTTAAGAGAATCCTTGCTTATGATAGTATAAACAGGGATATCGTTTTCATCAGTGAGTCTTTCGGAGCTTGAGATCATGTTATAGTAGCTTTCGTTTTCGATCCCCGACATTCTGCTAAGATTTTCCCTGCCGGTATATATTCCGACAGTTACGTTATTGGATATGATACCTGCAATTTCGATATCCTGCTTTTCAAGGCTCATAGGATTGCTGAGAGTTATGCTGTCGCCTTCCTTAAGCTTGAACACAGATGCTGCAATTGATGTGAGATAATACTTTCCCTGATCGAATGAGGAACCGTCCTCAACGGAAGTGTCGATAAGCTTTGTATCTGCCTCAACACCGAAAAGGTTTATCATATCACCGCTTTCTTCAAGCTCATACGAAACAGCATTCATAGCCTCGCCCTCTGTAACGGGCTCTGTATCGCTGAATCTCGGCTCCGAGAGATAATACTGATAATTATACTTTCCCATTTCGTCAAATGCAGTATCAAAGAAGTTGTATATGGAATCCTTCATAGCAAAACCAAAAAGTATGCAGACGCAACCGAAGAAAAGTCCTATAAATGCGATCACTGTTCTCTTCTTGTTTGAGATAAGTGTGCGGAGCTTGAATTTGGTAGATATCTTCTTATCTGTCTTTGTAAAAACTCCTGCGTGGTGCTTTTTGTTCTCATCAAAACGGTTTGTGAGAAGCTCTGCAACTTCATTTTTCGCAAGCAGCTTTCCCGCAGTGCGGTATGCTGTAAATCCGTAAAGCACAAGAGGTATTATAAACGAAAGAACGATCGCGGTCATATCCCACTGTGTACCAAAGTCAATGTACTCAAGCTGAGATGTGGAGTACTTTACAAGAGGCTTGAGTGAAATAACCGAGAGGATAAGTCCGAGTATACTTCCTCCGAGGGCAGGGATAATGCCGTAAAGCATATAATGCATCTTTATTTCACGTTTTCTGTAGCCGAATGCAGAAAGAGTACCGATCTGCTTGCTCTCCTTCTGGACAATACGTCCAAGGATAAGTGAGATTATAAACATTACAAGTATGCACATCATCGCAACCATTGAGTATCCCGATGAATAGCAACTTTTGGCAATTTCGCCCGGCTGTGATATTCGGATGTTATTCTCTGCCGCTGTGTAGCTGAGGGTAGTATACTCATCATACAGTTTTTCTCTGAAGGCACGTATCTTGTCGTTGTCATCATATCTTACCGAGTAGAAGCCTGTAACAGCTCCGAGACCTTCAAGATCTGACGCCTGCATCACAGCAGCTCCGAATGTATCGTTTGAATGGAAGATGTCTCCGCTGTTTCTTATCATATAAAGATAGTCCGGACGCTCCATGAATCCGCATACTTCATATGACTTTCCATGAAGCTCTATACTTCCGCCTACACTGATGTTATTCGCCTCTGCAAAGTTATCGCTAAGAAGTATCTGTCCTTCATGGCTTATGTCGTTTCCCTCTGTTACCTTATAAAGATTGATTTTTTCAGTAGGTTCAAATATACGCAGTACAAAGCCTTCTTCCTCTGCATCATAATAATACTGCTTTTCGATACTGAGCTTGTACTCACTTTCAAGTGATGATATCTCATCATCCGAAGGTTCCTTCATAACTGTGAACTGAGCATCCTCAACCTTAGAATCCTTCATGAAATCGGCATAATTGTTTCCCACAGTCTTTCCTGCACAGATCTCAGCAATAAAAACCATTATAGCCATTGCTGTAAGAAGAAAACTACTTATGTAAAACGACTTATTTTTTCCGATCGTACGGAATATACGTTTTCTTAATGTCTTCATGCTTCCAGATCCTCTGCCTTTATTTTATTGGTATTCTGCTCACAGGAAATAACCTTGCCGTCCTTTAATCTTATTATCCTGTCCGCCATAGCTGCGATATTTTCATTATGAGTTATGATAATAACCGTAGAATTATAAAGCTGATTTATTTTTTCTATAAGGCAAAGAACATTCTTCGAAGATTTTGAATCAAGTGCGCCTGTAAGCTCATCACACATAAGAAGCTTAGGTCTTTTTATAACAGCTCTTGCAATTGCTACACGCTGCTGCTGTCCGCCTGAAAGCTCTCTCGGAAAACGCTCTGCAAATTCGCTTATTCCAAGCTCCTTCATAACCTGGTCTATATCCATGGGTTTTTCCGAAATATCCGCAACTGCCTGTATATTCTCACGCACGTTGAGATCGGGGATAAGATTATAGAACTGGAATATAAATCCCACATCATTTCTTCTGTACTCAACAAGCTGCTTCTTTTCAAGAGCAGCAATATCCTTTCCGTCGATCACCAACGAACCCGAATCTGCCTTGTCTATTCCTCCGAGGATATTAAGCAAAGTACTCTTTCCGCTTCCGGAAGGGCCGAGTATTACGCAGATATCACCGTTTTCAAGAGAGAATCCGGCATTGTCGAGCGCACGGACCTCAGATGAACCTGTTCCGTATTTTTTTACAACATCTTTAACTTCAATATACATTGTCAATTTTCCTCATATAAAAATTTTTTTATTTTTTCTGTCGATTCTTCAAGTCGTTTTTTGTAATCCGTTCCGAATCTGACAGAGGGAAGCCATTTAATATCAGAACCGACTGCATTCAGCATGGCAGAGCCGAGAAGATTAGGAGTTACCCCGAGGTCGATCGCAATATCCGCACCTTTTTTTACTGCGATTTTCATTGCAGCTGCAAAATCTACTGTATCCGTCATATGCCTGAACCAATACTCAGCACTTTCCGATGGCAGGATATCTCCGCCGGGAAAAACCGTAGAGATCATTATGCTTTCTTTTCTTTCAAAATGCAGACCGCTTACAGCATCCATAAATTCATCACGGTGTTTTTCAAAAAATGAGCAGTGGCTTCCGCCTGCCGCCTGTACCTGAAAATAATCCGTCTTACGTTCCTTTAAAATACCGCAAAGCCTCTGTATCTCAGGATTAGCCCCGACAACAGTTACCCTGTTGGGTGAATTCCTCGCCGATATTTCAAGGGTGATCCCGTGTTCGCTGCAGATCCGCTTCACCTCTTTCTCCGAGACATTAACAGCACACATACTTAAAATCCCTACCGACCTTTCAAGGAACTTCTGACGCTCTGAAATGAGTATGATCATATCTTCAAGCGAGAAAAGCCCCGCACAGTATGAGGCTGCATTTTCTCCAAGGCTGTGACCGATAAGCGACACCGGAGTGCAGCCGATACCGCACCAGTACTCATAAAGAGCGACCTCCGATGCAAAAATCCTTATCTGGTTGAGCAGCGGGTTTTCAACGCTCTCATCAAGCAGCTCAAGCCCTGTGATCCTGTCAGATTCCGCAGCAATATTATCAATACACTGTTTTATTCCCGCAGTTACCTTTGACAGATTTGCGAGCATATTCTTCTGATGTATCCCGTTGCCGGGAAAAAGGAACAAAACCCTCTTACCCATTGCCGTTACTTTCCGACAACGGCGAGCAGTTCGCCCACGGTCTGAGAAGAATCTACATTTATTTCCTTTCCGTAGATATCCTCGAGTTCAAATGAAATCGTCGCTAAATCAAGCGAATCTATTTCGAGTTCCTCAAATGTCACTTCCTCCGAGAGCTCTTTCTTTGCCTTTATCTCGTACTTTTCAAAAATTTCTTTAAGTTTTTCAATAGCCATAATTATTATTCCTTTCTGTTTATTATATGAAAAAGCAGATCACTCTGCAATTCTTATCACTGCCTGACCTCTGACATTGCTTCCGCATCTGAGCATTTCATGCGCTTCTGCAACGCCACTCCAGCTGTAAATAGCGGAGATATCAGGTTTTATACCATTCTCCTCCGAAAATCTCAGAAACCTTTCGCAGTCATCCCGTGTTGCACTGTGACTTCCCTGTATACGCTTCTGGTATATCCAAAGATGCCGCAGATCCACAGATGCTGTATAACCGCTCGTTGCACCGCACAGGACTACCATTCCTCCCGTACTGCACACAAGCAGCGATGTCGGAAGGGTGTCGCTCCCGGGATGTTCGATCACGATATCAGGCAGCTTTTTTTCACCGATTATCGAGTATATATGGTTTCTGAATTTCGTTGCAGAAACAAGCCATTTCTGATACTCTCGTCCCGACATTCCGTCTATACTTCCCCAGTGAGCGTATTTGCATCGGTTTATATACCCAACTGCTCCATTTTCAACGCACCATTTTCCTTTTTCGTCATCTGAGACTACCGCAATCGTTTTTCCGCCAAAAGCCTTTACTAACCTTATTGCATAGCTTCCAAGACCTCCTGCGCCGCCCCATACAAGCACGATGCTGCCTTTATGGATCTCATTGCCTTTCCAGCCTGTGAGCATTCTGTATACAGTTGCCCCGGTACCAAGGGCACAAGCAGCCTCTGCATATGTAAATGACTCAGGTTTTTTGATGCACTGATACCCGTACACCTTGCTGAACTGCGCAAATGAGCCCCAGTTTGATTCATACCCCCATATATGCGCGGTAGAGCTGTACTCCGGAGGGCATTCTCCGTATCTTATTTCAGGTGAATCCGGATCGTAAGCTATGCTGTTCACGCACACACGATCCCCGACCTTCACATCAGTTACATTTTTCCCTACAGCCCATACTATCCCACAGCATTCAGAGCCGCATATATGAAAATCACTTTTGTCATTTCCGAACCGTTCATGAGTACGCACAACATTTATCGGAGTTCCCGTAGCTGCCCATATGCCGTTGTAATTGACACCTGCGGTTATATTAGCAATAAGTACCTCATCATCATTGATCGTCGGAACATCAACGATTTCTTCTCTGAAAGCACTTCTGACACTACCAAGATTTCCTTCTCTTATCACCCATGCATACATTTTCTGCGGTACAAACCCCAGCGGAGGAAAAACACCGACAGGATAAAGAGATTTTTCTTCGTCTGAAAATATAATTTCGTCCACTATCATTTCACATCCTTTCGTTGCCAATAGCTGATAATATTAAACCCGAATTATTCACAGATTCCGAAAATGAGCCAAAATTGAAGATTTAATGCGATATCTTGTTACAATGATCTATACTTAAGGCAACAAGAACTATGCTCTCTGACGGAACATCGATACTTCAATATATGTTAGCCTGTACAAACCCCCGTATCAAAAAAATTTCTTTAATCCACTATTCTCTTGTGATATGCTCTCAGGGTAGGGAGATGATGAAGAGAAAGATCCAAAAGCACTTTATACGATTCATCACTTATAGGCAATACCGCACAAAGATTGTGCTGAAGATGCGCCGTGAGATTTTTCGTCAGATTGTATAGAAATTCCGCAGGCATACTGACGTATGTCAAGGGATTTCTGTGCAAGATGACGGAAAATATCCAAGCAGATTCAGTACAAAGACGTCAGGCGGTCTTTGTGCGGTGTTGCCTATATTGTGCTCCATTTTACACGCATCGTTTTCAGCATTTTCCTGCCACTCAAGGATATCGAAGCATCAAATAGTTTTCCGTTTTTCTTTTTCCGGCATTCAAGCACATACTTTGAACAAACTATACTGTATATTTTTTTATTATTGTTAGTACATCATAACCAAGCGTTTTTTATTATATCACATATAAACCGCTTTGTCAATATTCATTATAAAAAAATATGAAGTAATTATTGCCTCTTGACAACCAACCCAATCTGCGCTATAATAACAAGTTCTAAACATAAACTTATGAAGTGACCTAAAAAGATAGTTAACTGGAATAATTAGAATTATTCCAACAAAGTTACATTACCATTAGGTTCTGATGCCGTAAGGTGTGCAGGTTCAAGTCCTGTCACCCGCACCATATTTAGACGTCACAATGGAGATATATCTCATTTGACGTTAGTGAAAAGCATCCCTATTTATAGGGGTGTTTTTCTTTTTATGCCTATAGGAGCATTATTTTTTGGCATACCGGCACGCGAGTATGTATGGGCTATATTGTTTTCTTTCAGGAAGTTATTGAATCTATATGAAGTATAGTTAGCGCCTTGATCGCTATGCAGGCGAAGATTTTGAGGCTTTCTAGCTTTAACAGCTTCTTGGAGAGTCAACTTAGTTAACCTCGTACTGTTATTTCTCCCCACTTTCATAGCTAGGAGTTTTCTGGAGTATAGGTCAATTACGGCGCAAACCCAAACATCCCGGTCGCGAATATAGCACTGAGTGCAGTCGGTGAGCCATACTTTATTCGGTGCATCGGCCAAGAGTTGAGTAGCTACCTTGTTGGCTTTTCTAAGTTCTTGGATCCGTTTCTTATACTCGTAACTTTTACTATTCGCGCTTCTTACTCCAAGTTCGCTCAGTAGCTCCGATACAAATCTACGACTGGTTTTAATGCCTTTTTGAGCAAGCCTATCTACTATCATCGTAGCGCCATGAATGTGGCCATCTTCTGCCATGAGTTTCTGGATTTCATTCTTCATCTTTTCGCGGTATGCGTACTTCCAGCCATGCTCATTCTTATTATTAACCATGTGGTTATAGAAAGAAGCATGGCGAACTTGCATAGCATTGCAGAGCGTGCGGAGAGGGTACTTACCATAGAGCAGCTCCATGAGTTCGAACTTACGAATTTGCTTGAGATTCTGGTTGCTTATTACCGACTGAAGGATTTCGACTTCCATAGCCAGTCGATCGCAGGTGCGCTTCAGCTCCACATAATCCATAGCAATAATCTGATTCTTCGATTCTTTGCGCTTCGTGATCTTCTTGTATTTATTAACCCAAGAATAAAAAGACGAGAGCGGGATATTGTTTTGTCTACATATATCCTTCGCTCTCGTACCAGAATTATATTTACTGACTAGCTCTCGCTTTTTCCGCTCGTCAATCGTCTTATATCTCTTGCTCATGCCTTAATAATAAGAGAAAGGCTCTATTTTGAGTAAACTGAGTAATAATGAGTATATTGAGTTAAAATGAGTAAAATGACGACAGCGCGGAGATTATCTCCATTCTGACGTCTCATTACAACGACAAAGTCCGATTATTCGGGCTTTTTTCTTTTGATTTCTTCTATTCTTACCTTGGTACCAGGTAATGGCACGCAGAAGGTGTAGTTCGTGAGTATGCCGATAAATAGAAAGCCGCAGGTCTCCCTGCGGCTGTTATCATTTATTGTAACAAGTCCTCACTTGCCGCTCTCACCGTAATTCGAAAGCACACGGGCAGAGGGATCGTTGACGTTGCAGCCCTCCCAGTCCTTGTTGGGCATCCAGAAGTCCACTACCATCTCGCTGTTGTTCGGATAATACTTCTCAAAAATCTCGCGGTAAAGCAGCGACTCCTTGGTGAACGGCTTTGCGTGAGTATATTTTTTACAACGGAGCTCGAACTCCTCGTCGGAGTAATACTGCTCGGCATATTCCTTCAGATAGTCCACCATGGAATGTCCGACAGCGTCAGAGAATGCCGCCTTTTCGCGGTAAAGAATATCATGAGGCAGATAGTCCCCCTCAAAGGCGTGACGGAGCAGATACTTTCCCTTGTTGTACTTGTTCAGCTTCATCTCGGGATCAATCGCCATGACGTATCTCACAAAGTCAAGATCGCCGAAGGGCACTCTCGCTTCAAGAGAATTAACCGATATACAGCGATCTGCACGAAGTACGTCATACATATGCAGCTCGCGGACGCGCTTTACCGACTCCGCCTGGAATGCCTCGGCAGAGGGAGCAAAGTCGGTATACTTATAGCCGAAAAGCTCGTCGGATATTTCACCTGTCAGCAGCACTCTAATATCAGTCTGCTCATGGATACCCTTGCACAGCAGATACATTCCCATACTTGCGCGGATAGTGGTGATGTCGTATGTCCCGAGGAGGTGTACAACATCATCAAGGGCATTTATAACATCGTCGCTGGTCATGATTATCTCGGTGTGATCGCTGCCGATGTAGTCCGCCACCTGCTTTGCGTATTTGAGGTCGATAGCGTCGGTGTTCATGCCGATTGCAAAGGTGCGGATCGGCTTGTCGCTCTCACGCTGCGCAATAGAGCAGACAAGTGAGGAGTCCAGACCGCCGGAAAGAAGAAAGCCCACCTTGGCATCAGCGTCAAGCCTCTTTTTAACGCCCTCAACAAGTTTATCGTGTATATTTTGGCATACTGTGTCAATATCATCATGAATAACATCTTCAACAGCTGTAATATCGCAGTAACAGTGGAATTTTCCGTCCTTGTAATAGTGTCCGGGCGGGAACGGCATTATCTTGTCACATATCTTAACAAGGTTCTTGGGCTCGCTTGCAAATACCATAGTGCCGTCCTCGGACTTGCCGTAATAAAGCGGACGTATTCCGATAGGATCGCGGGCAGCAACAAACTGCCGCTCCGTGCTGTCGTATATAACGCAGGCAAACTCCGCGTCAAGCATTGCGAACATATCCGTACCATATTCCCGGTATAAAGGCAGTATTATCTCGCAGTCGCTGTCGCTCCTGAAAACATATCCTGTTTTTATCAGCTCATCACGCATTTTACGGAAGCCGTACAGTTCTCCGTTGCAGACTGCAAAGTCTCCGTCAAGCTCAAAGGGCTGCATTCCCTCGGGAGTAAGTCCCATTATGGAAAGCCTCTGAAAGCCGAGTATACCGTCAGGCACCCTTACTATCCTCTGGTCGTCGGGACCGCGTGACACCGTTGCCTTCAGTCCTTCCATAACTTTTCCTGTACCGCCGCTTACGCCGCAGTATGCCATTATCGTACACATTTTCTATTCCTCCAGTTCAGCCTTTAGCCACAAGCCAAAAGCCATCAGCCGTTCAGGCTCGAATTATTGATGTATTTTAACCGTACAGCGCCATTGATGCACGATTATAACCTAAGATCATCGTATAAGATCCTTTGCAAAGCAAATTGCTCCGTCGAGCATATCATAAGGCGGATAATTATCTATCAGGTAATATCCGCGGTTTTTATATAAGCTTACTGCTGCCGTCATTTTTTCTCTTGTTTGCAGGACGGTTCTTTCAAAGCCGCAATGAACGGCTTTTTCTTCTATCAAGTCCATCATTGCACAAGCGATATGCCTTCCGCGGTATTCAGGCTCTACCCAGACGCGCTTTATCTCCGCATCTGTTTCCGAATACCTTTTGAGCCCCGCACAGGCGACAGCCGTACCATTAGCACAAGCTATAAGCACGTATTGTATGCTGTCGGACAGATTGTAAGGAGCAAATCCGCTCCTGTTCCGATTTCCGCCTACAAGATTATCGTAGTATTCCTCTGTTATGAGATAAAACCGCTTAAAATCAGCATTATCTGCGTCTGTCCATTTATATGTGACCTGATCCATGTACGTCACCTGTGAATTTTCTCGTCAAATTTGTTCTTGCAGCCAGCGCCCGAAACGTCAACGGGATAATCCCCAGTAAAACAGCCCTTGCAGCAGCCGAAGCGATTATCCACAAGCTCGCCGAGGCAGTCCACTGGCAGATACCCGAGGCTGTCAGCTCCGATATATCTTGCTATCTCCTCAGTGGAATGACACCTGCCTGCGATGAGATTTTCCTCGGAATCTATATCCGTGCCGAAGTAGCAGGAATGCAGAAACGGCGGCGAAGAGATGCGCACATGGACCTCCTTTGCGCCCGCCTCCCGCAGAAGCCGCACAATACGGGCACTGGTAGTGCCGCGGACTATTGAGTCGTCTATCATTATAACGCGCTTGCCCTGAACGCTCTCACGGACAGCGTTTAGCTTTATCTTCACGGCGTTCTCGCGCTGATCCTGCTGCGGCTGTATGAAGCTACGTCCTATGTACTTGTTCTTGATGAAGCCGATACCGTATGGTATACCGCTGGCATTTGCGTAACCTAAAGCCGCATCAAGTCCAGAATCCGGAACTCCGATGACTATATCAGCCTCCACGGGACTGTGCTTTGCAAGAAGCTCCCCCGCTCTCTGACGTGCATGATGTACAGATATTCCTTCGATAACGGAGTCGGGACGGGCAAAGTAGATGTACTCGAAAATGCAGATATGTTTCTTTTCACCGCAGTTTGTAGTTATTGAGCGCAGTCCGTCCTTATCTATGACCACTATCTCCCCCGCTTCCACGTCGCGTATAAACTCGGCTCCCACAGTTTCCAGTGCGCAGGATTCCGAAGCCAAAACGTATGCGCCGTCATGAGTTATGCCTATACACAGCGGACGGAAGCCGTTCGGGTCGCGGAATGCCACCAGCTTAGTCGCCGTCATAAGTATACATGAGTAAGCTCCCTTGATAAATGGCATTGCCCGCTCCACAGCCTGTTCGGTGGAGCTGCTTGTCAGGCGCTCACGGACTATGGAATAGGCTATTGCCTCAGTGTCGGAGGTGCCGTGGAATATGGCTCCCGACATCTCAAAGGAGCGGCGGAGCTCCGCCGCATTGACAAGGTTGCCGTTGTGGACAAGAGCCATATTGCCCTTGATGTGGCGGATAACAAGGGGCTGGATATTGTTGTGATTATGACCGCCCGTCGTTGAGTAACGGACGTGTCCCACAGCCATATTTCCGCTGCCAAGCTTGTCAAGCTCCTCACGGGTGAACACCTCGGAGACCAGTCCGTCTGCACGCTTATGGCGGAAAATACCGTCATCACAGACCGTTATGCCGCAGCTCTCCTGCCCTCTGTGCTGAAGAGCGTACAACCCGAAATATACAGAAGCAGCCACATTCGCTGTCCTGTTTTCAAAAATGCCGAAAACTCCGCATTCTTCGTGTATCGTGTCAAACATTTCGCACCTCTACAGATACTGCTCGCTGAGCTTGTCGATTATGGCAAGAGCGGCGATGCTCTTCTTTTTCCGCTTATTCATGGCGTACTGCTCGATGTAGGCGTGAGCCTCGCTCTCGGTCATTCCCTTGTACTCCATAAGCATGAACTTTGCCTTGTCGATAGTCTGTATCTCGCTTATCCTTTCCTCAAGACGGGCGTTTCTGAGATAGAGCTCGGCGGAACGACTCACCGCTATATCCACCGTCCTGACTATCTGATAAAGTACAGTCTTACTGAACGGCTTGCCTATGATAATCACACCAGCTTTTTCGGCGCGTTCACCAAGCTTTTCCACTGCCTCGGCCTTGATAAGCAGTATACAGTTTGCCGATGTGTTTTCAGTGACGTATTCGGCAAATTCGACTCCCGATTCGTCCATAAGCGGCGAGTTTATCATCACCAGCTCGGTCATTATATCGGAGTCGAGAAGCGTTTTTGCCTGATATGCCGATTCGACGATCTTGGGAGTGCATTTGAACGATCCGCGGAGAAAATCAAGAAGAGTTTCAGAGGCATTCTTATTACTTGAAACTACAAGGATCTTTTCCAAAATTAACCTCCGTTACAGCGAGTTGAAATACTTCTGATCCTCAAATGCTTCCTTGTCGTAGGCTGTGCTGTACTCACGCCACTCCTCCCGGCTGTAGGATATGAGGACTTCAAGGATATTGGCAGGGATATATTTTTTCAGGAACTCCGACTTTTCGGCAATGTCAGCCGCAGCTTCAAGTGTCTCCGGCAGGCGCTCAGAACCGCTGTTTTTTTCAGGAAGAGCAGCTCCTGAGGATATGCCCTCAAGTGCAGAATATATCATAAGTCCGAGGACAAGATACGGGTCACATATGCAGTCCGCAGCCCTGAGCTCAACCGAGGTATCGTCGCTGTCCGGTGACATACGTATGAGCTGCGCCCCCTCCTCGTCCGACCATATGATGTCGCGGGGAGCCGTAAACTCTCCGAGGCGGGCATAGGAATTTACAGTGGAATTGGTAAACAGGGCAAACTCGCGGATATGCTCCATTACACCTGCGGCAGCACTTTTTACTATATCACCGCATTCGGAGCCGTGCTCCTCTAAAAAGTCGCTGTCAGGGAAAACAGTAAAGCTGATATGCATACCGTTTCCGCAGTCATTTCTCAGGGGCTTCGGCATGAAGCTTGCATGTACACCGTGAGTTTCGGCTACGGATTTTACAGCGGATTTGAAGCTTAGAAAGGTGTCGGCAGCTTTCAGCGCAGAAGAAGAGTTGAAGTCTATCTCATGCTGACCGCAGCCGCACTCATGACGTGAGGAAACAGGCTGAATGCCCATTTGTTCAAGAGTCAGACATACATCGCGGCGGATATTCTCGCCCTTGTCGTCCGGAGCTGTATCGCAGTAGCCGGCAAAGTCGTGAGGCTCCTTCGTCGGCAGCCCGTTATTACCGAGCCTAAACAGCGTGAACTCACAGGAGGTCCCGAAACGGAAGCAGTAGCCTGCCGCGACTGCCGATTTCATGGCCTTTTTGAGGAAATAACGGCTGTCGCCCTCAAAGGGAGTGCCGTCCTTGTAGCGTATATAGCAGAACATACGGATGACCCTGCCCTGCTGAGGTCTCCACGGCAGAACAGTCATTGTCTGAGCATCGGGGAAGAGAAACAGATCCTTACCGTTCGCAGCTTCAAAGCCATCTATCTTCTTTGCGGCAATACGGACTCCGCGCTCAAATGTGACCGCCAGCTCCGACGAAAGAATGGATATGTTCTTCAGTCTGCCGCGAAGGTCGCAGAACGTCAGTTTGACGAACTTAACGTCATTTTCCTCAATATACTGCAAGATCTCATTTTCTGTATAAACCATTTTATCCTCCGTTATTTCAGATTCGTGTAGCCCATAAGGTATTCGTCCACCTCAGCGGCAGCGTCCCTTCCCTCGCGTATCGCGCGGACTACCAGCGACTGTCCTATGTGCATATCACCTGCGGTGAATACCTTTTCAACGTTTGTCTTATGGATGTTCTGAGCTGTTTTTACATTTGTACGCTGGTCGAGCTCAACTCCGAAGGCCTCGGCAACGTAGCTCTGACAGCCGAGGAAGCCCGCAGCGATAAGACAGAGCTCGCAGGGAAGCAGTTCCTCGCTGCCCTCTATTTCCTTCGGTACTTTTCTGCCGCTTGAAGGGTCGGTGACAAATTCAAGCTTTACCGTCTTTACTGCCGACAACGCACCCTTTTCGTCCTTGATGAACTCCTTTACAGTGGTGCAGTAGATTCGCGGATCGTGACCGAATACCGCGATAGCCTCCTCCTGACCGTAATCGGTCTTGCATACCCTCGGCCACTGCGGGAACGGGTTGTTCTCGGCTCTCTCGTCGGGAAGCTTAGGCATCATTTCAAGCTGTGTAACGGACTTGCAGCCGTGACGGACAGAAGTTCCGACGCAATCATTTCCTGTATCACCGCCGCCGATGATAACAACGTTCTTATCCTTTGCGTAGATATATTTGCCATCAGTGAGCTGCGAGTCAAGCAGGCTCTTTGTGGTAGCCCTGAGGAAGTCCACAGCGAAGTAAATGCCCTCCGCATCGCGTCCCTCTGCCTTTATATCACGGGGATTTGACGAACCGCAGGCAAGCACAACAGCATCAAAGCCGCTCATTATCTCCTCAGCGGAGATATTCTCACCTACATTGGAATTTACCGCAAACTCAACGCCCTCAGCTCTCATAAGCTCTGTGCGGCGCTCGATGATATGCTTTTCAAGCTTCATGTTGGGGATTCCGTACATAAGCAGACCGCCTATTCTGTCCGAGCGCTCGAATACGGTAACACTGTGACCGCGCCTGTTCAGCGTATCAGCGGCGGCAAGTCCCGACGGACCCGAGCCGATAACCGCAACGCGCTTGCCGCTTCTGACAGCGGGAGTCTGAGGCTTGATAAGTCCGCTATTGAACCCGTACTCGATTATAGAATTCTCATTCTCCTTAACAGTAACGGGACTGTCGTAAACTCCGCAGATACAAGCTTTTTCGCAGAGTGCGGGACATACCCTCGACGTGAACTCGGGGAAGTTATTGGTCATGAGCAGACGGCTCAGCGCCTGCTCCTTCTGTCCGTGATAGATGAGGTCGTTCCACTCGGGAATGAGATTGTTCAGCGGACAGCCGGACACCATTCCGCAGAGCATTTTTCCGTTCTGACAGAACGGCACTCCGCAGTCCATACAGCGTGAAGCCTGTTCCCTGCGCTTTTCGTCGCTGAGAGGCACATGGAACTCGTTGAAGTCCTTGATACGCTCAAGCGGCTCCTTTGCAGTAGTCTCTGTTCTTGTAAATTCAAGAAATCCTGTTGCTTTTCCCATGGCTCACGCCTCCTTTCTGATAAGCTCAAAGGCTTCAATCTCAGCCTTGTCATGCGGTACTCCTGACAGCTCAAGAGACCTGACTGTTTTCTGTATCTTTGCATAATCATGCGGGATTATCTTCTTGAAGCATGGCAGATAGCGCTCAAATTCGGCAAGTATAGCCTTTGCCTTTTCGGAGCCTGTAGCCTCTGCGTGCTCGGTTATCATTGATTTAAGCTCTGCGATATCGACTTCGTTTTCAACCGACTCAAGGGATACCAGAGCCTTGTTGAGACGGGTATAGAGGTCGTGGTTCTCGTCAAGAACATATGCGATTCCGCCCGACATACCTGCGGCGAAGTTCTTGCCTGTGCCGCCGAGGATAACAGCACGTCCGCCTGTCATGTACTCGCAGCCGTGGTCTCCCACGCCCTCACAGACAGCGATTGCTCCCGAATTCCTTACGCAGAAGCGCTCGCCTGCAATACCGCTGATGAACGCCTTGCCCGAGGTCGCACCGTAGAGTGCAACATTTCCGGCGATGATGTTCTCGTCAGCCTTGAATGCTGAGTTTTTCGGAGGTGAAAGCACAAGCTTTCCGCCTGAAAGTCCCTTGCCGAAGTAGTCGTTGCTGTCTCCGCTGAGCTCCAGTGTAAGTCCCTTAGGAATGAATGCGCCGAAGGACTGTCCGCCGCTGCCCGTACACTTAACAGTAAAGGTATCGTCAGCAAGAACGTTTTCGCCGTGGATACGGGTTATCTCAGCACCTGTAAGTGTTCCTACAGAGCGGTCTGTATTCACAACGTCAATGGAAATGCTCTTGGAAGTGCCGTTTTTAAGTGCAGCTCCCAGCTTCTTTATTATAACACGTCTGTCTATGGTGCTGTCAAGCTCAAAATCGAAAATATCAGCTGAATCGAAGTGAGTTTTTTCGGTTGTCTGATTATTTGCAAGGATATTTGCAAAATCTATGTTGTTTTCAGCTGCGCTTGCCTTTGTTTTCAGAAGGTCTGTACGTCCCACAAGCTCGTCAACTGTGCGTATTCCAAGCTTTGCCATGTACTCGCGGAGTTCCTGTGCGATAAAGTGCATGAAGTTCACGATGTACTCGGGCTTGCCGCGGAAACGCTTGCGGAGCTCGGGGTTCTGAGTTGCTATGCCCATCGGACAGGTATCAAGGTTGCAGACTCTCATCATTACGCAGCCCATTGTTACCAGCGGAGCTGTTGCGAAGCCGAATTCCTCAGCGCCGAGAAGTGCTGCTACAAGAACGTCCCGTCCTGTCATAAGCTTACCGTCAGTCTCTATGCGGACTCTTGAACGGAGACCGTTGAGCATAAGGGTCTGATGTGCCTCTGCAAGTCCCAGCTCCCATGGGAGTCCTGCGTTGTAAATAGAGCTCTTTGGAGCTGCTCCTGTACCGCCGTCATAGCCGGAAATGAGGATTACCTGTGCGCCAGCCTTTGCAACGCCTGCCGCAACTGTTCCGACGCCTGCTTCCGAAACAAGCTTTACTGAGATACGAGCCTTGTCATTGGCATTTTTCAGGTCGTAGATGAGCTGTGCAAGATCCTCGATAGAGTATATATCGTGGTGAGGCGGAGGTGAGATAAGTCCCACACCTGCTGTGGAGTGACGGGTCTTTGCTATCCAAGGATATACCTTGCCTGACGGCAGATGTCCGCCCTCGCCGGGCTTTGCGCCCTGTGCCATTTTTATCTGTATCTCCTGTGCGGAAACGAGGTATTCGCTTGTTACACCGAAACGTCCCGAAGCTACCTGCTTGATAGCTGAGCAGCGGTCGGATTTCAGTCTCTCCGGACTTTCACCGCCCTCACCGCTGTTGGACTTGCCGCCGATGCTGTTCATAGCCATAGCCATGCACTCGTGAGCTTCCTGCGAGATCGAACCGTAGGACATAGCGCCTGTCTTGAAGCGCTTGCAGATACTCTCAACGGACTCTACCTCGTCAATGGAGATACCGCCGTCCTCGGGATAGTTGAAGTCAAGGAGACTTCTGAGGGTGAGCTCGTTGTCCTCACGTGTGATAGCTGCGGTGTATGCCCTGAATGTATCGTAATTCCCCGTCCATGCAGCCTGCTGGAGCAGATGTATGGTCTCGGGAGTGTAAAGGTGATCGGACTTGCCGCTGCGGAGCTTGTGACTGCCTGCGCTGCCGATATTTGCATTCACAGTAAGTCCGAGAGGATCGAATGCTGCTGTATGGAGCTTCTCTGTGCGCTTGCTTATATCGCTGAGACCAATGCCGCCGATACGGCTGACTGTTCCTGCAAAATAGCCGTCGATAAGCTCCTTTGAAATGCCGACTGCTTCAAAGAGCTTGCTGCCCTGATAGGACTGGATAGTGGAGATACCCATTTTTGAAGCTATCTTGACGATACCGTGAAGAACAGCGCTGTTGTAGTCGTCCTCAGCTGCATAGAAGTCCTTGTCAAGTGTACCGTCCTCAATGAGAGAGCGGATAGTCTCGTGTGCAAGGTAAGGATTGACCGCGCAGGCACCGTAGCCGAGAAGTGCTGCAAAATGATGTACCTCGCGTGGCTCTGCGGATTCAAGTATCATTGCAACTGCTGTGCGCTTTTTAGTGGAAACAAGGTGCTGCTGGAGTGCCGCAACTGCAAGGAGGGACGGTATCGGACAATGGAACTCGTCAACGCCGCGGTCTGAGAGTATGAGTATCGAAGCTCCGTCGCGGTAAGCCTTGTCAGCCTCGATAAACAGGCGCTCTACAGCCTTTTCCAGTGATGTTCCTATATAATATGTGATAGGAATAACTGCACTTTTCAGACCGTCTCTGTTCAGAGCCTTTATCTTGAGCATATCGGTCTCTGTAAGGATAGGATTCTCTATCTTGAGAACATGGCAGTTCTCGGGGCGCTCTTCAAGGATATTGCCGTCCTTGCCGATGTAAACGCTTGTATCTGTTACTACTTCCTCACGGATAGCGTCAAATGGAGGGTTCGTTACCTGCGCAAAGAGCTGGCGGAAGTAGTTGAACAGCGGAGGCGACTGCTTGTCAAGAGGCGGGAGAGGAATATCGCTGCCCATAGAAGCAATAGGCTCACCGCCTTTTTCAGCCATCGGAAGTATGCTTGTGCGTATATCCTCGTAGGAGTAGCCGAATGCCTTCTGGAGCTTTGCAAGCTCCTCTGCCGAGTAGGTCTCAACGCCCTTGTTCGGGATATGGAGATCGTGGAGACGGACAAGATTTGCGTCAAGCCACTCGCCGTAGGGCTGGCGTGAAGCGTAAGTGCTCTTTATCTCATCGTCCTCGATGATCCGTCCCTGCTTTGTGTCAGCAAGGAGCATCTTACCCGGACGGAGTCTGTCCTTTTTGATTATCTTTTCGGGAGCTATATCAATACAACCTGTCTCCGAGGAAAGAATGAGGAAGCCGTCGCTTGTTACGCAGTATCTCGACGGACGGAGACCGTTTCTGTCGAGAACGGCTCCCATTACCTCGCCGTCGGAAAAGAGAATAGAAGCAGGACCGTCCCATGGCTCCATCATTGTGGCGTAGTACTGATACAGATCATACTTTGACTTGGAAATGGTCTTGTCGTTCTTCCAGGGCTCGGGAATAGTTATCATGACTGCAAGAGGAAGAGGCATACCAGACATTACCATGAATTCGAGAGCGTTGTCCAGTCTTGCCGAGTCCGAACCGTTTACATTTATAGCAGGGAGTATCTTGTACATATCGCTTTTCAGCGCCTCACAAGCCATGCTCTCTTCACGGGCAAGCATTTTATCGGCATTGCCTGTGATTGTATTTATCTCGCCGTTGTGGACGATAAAGCGATTGGGGTGAGACTTCTGCCAGCTTGGATTTGTATTTGTTGAAAAACGGGAATGTACCGTAGCAATAGCAGACTTGAAGTCCTCGCTCTGCAGATCTGTGTAGAACTTTCTCAGCTCGTCCACGAGGAACATACCCTTGTATACAATAGTACGTGAAGAAAGTGAGCAGACGTAGGTATTCTCATTGGAGTGTTCAAACTCACGTCTTGCTATAAAGAGCTTTCTGTCGAAGTCAAGTCCCTTCGGACATTCCTCGGGGCGTTTTACAAAAGCCTGCATGATATGGGGCATGCTGCTGAGAGCCTTGTGACCAAGTATACCGGCAGATACCGGAACCTCTCTCCAGCAGATGAATTCCATGCCGTTCTTCTTTATAATGAGTTCAAAGAGCTTCATTGCCTGACCGCGCTTCATCTCGTTCTGAGGGAAGAAGAACATTCCCACACCGAAATCGCCTTCTCCGCCTATATCGTGGCCGAGCCTACCCGCTTCATTTATAAAGAAGCTGTAGGGCATCTGCACAAGTATTCCCACACCGTCGCCTGTCTTGCCCTCAGCATCCTTACCGGCACGGTGCTCAAGCTTTTCAACGATAGTAAGAGCGTTGTCCACTACATATCTGGACTGCTCGCCCTTGATATTCACTACAGCGCCAATGCCGCAGTTGTCATGTTCAAATCTGGGATTGTAAAGTCCCTGCTGCTCGTATGGAGCTTCAACTCTAAAGTTATCCATATCATTCACTTGCCTTTCCAAGCTCTGAGCGTCATTGATCGGAGCTTAAATAAAAAAGACGTTCAAACAGACAAATAGCCTGCTCAAACGTCATTGTTCTTGTCTACTATCTTAGCACTTTAAACCAGTGTTGTCAAGAGCATTTTTCAAAAAATACGCATATTCAGGCAAATTTTATCACTTTTGTAAAAATGCAAGCACTTTTTGCGTTTAAAGCGTCAAAAATATATTGATTTCTAACAAAGTTCAAAAAAGCTATTGACAAATGCTCCGTGAAAGGCTATAATGGCATTGTAAACAGCAAGGGAGCTGCGGATAAGTAATCCGTAGCTCTCTTTTTTGGTTTATAGCGCTAATTCCATACACAAAGGGGTGTATGATGTACTGAACTATCAGTGCCTCGTACACCCTTTTGATTTTTATGCTGTAATTATTCAAGGAGGTATTTCTATGGACTCTCAGACAATTTTACAACAGGCTATGGACGAAACTAACGGCGTCGTCTTTGGTGTATGGTTCCTTATCGGCGCTGCACTTGTTTTCTTTATGCAGGCAGGCTTCGCAATGGTGGAGACAGGTTTTACACGCGCAAAGAACGCAGGCAATATCATTATGAAGAATCTTATGGACTTCTGTATCGGTACAGTTGTCTTCATTCTTATAGGCTTCGGTCTTCTCTTCGGCGAGGACCTCGTCGGTATAATCGGTGCTCCCGGATTTGATATCTTCACTTCCTACGGCTCATTCGACTGGTCAAACTTCGTATTCAACCTTGTATTCTGCGCAACGACAGCCACTATCGTTTCAGGTGCAATGGCTGAACGTACAAAATTCTTATCCTACTGCGTTTACTCAGCTATCATCAGTGCAGTCGTTTATCCTATCGAGGCTCACTGGGGCTGGGGCGGCGGCTGGCTCAGCCAGTGGGGTTTCCACGATTTCGCAGGCTCGGCACATATCCACATGGTCGGCGGTATCGCAGCTCTCGTAGGTGCGGCTATCCTCGGACCGAGAATCGGTAAGTTCCACAAGACTAAGGACGGCGAGATCAAGGTAAACGCTATCCCCGGTCATAACCTTACAATAGGTGCTCTCGGATGTTTCATCCTCTGGTTCGGCTGGTACGGATTCAACGGTGCAGCCTGTACCTCTATCGACCAGCTCGGCTCGGTATTCCTTACAACAACAGTTGCTCCTGCAATCGCAACAGTTACCTGTATGATATTTACATGGATCAAATACGGCAAGCCCGATGTTTCAATGTGTCTCAACGCTTCACTGGCAGGACTTGTTGGTATCACAGCTCCATGTGATGTAACAGATTGCTTTGGCGCTACAGTAGTTGGTATCGTTTCAGGACTTCTCGTATGCTTCGGCGTATGGTTCCTCGATTACAAGCTCCACATCGACGATCCTGTCGGTGCAGTTGCAGTTCACATGATGAACGGTATCTGGGGTACTATCGCAGTTGGACTCCTTGCAAATCCTGAAGTTCCGGGTTATTCACTGGTTGACCAGAACGGCGACCAGCTTGCAGGTCTCTTCTACGGCGGCGGCTTCGGACTCCTGGGCAGACAGCTCACAGGCTTCGCAGCTATCGCAGTATTCACAGCTATCTCAATGACGTTAGTATTCACACTGATCAAAAAGACCATCGGTCTCCGTGCATCAGAGCAGGAGGAGATACTTGGTCTCGATGTTACAGAACACGGACTTATTTCCTCTTATGCAGACTTCGCTCCCGCACTTACAGATATCGGCATGAAGGGCTACACAAAGGACGACGCAAAGAGCGTAAAGAAGGTCGGTACTCCCGGAACACCTGCTGTTCCTGTTGACAAGGCAGTTGAAGTTGAGAACTACTCGGTTCCTTCACCTGACGGTGCAACAAAGCTCACAAATATAGTTGTAATATTCAAGCAGCAGAAGCTCCAGCAGTTCATTGAAGCTATGGAGGCTATCGACGTAAAGGGTATCACAGTTACAAACGTCCTCGGCTGCGGAATGCAGAACGGACAGCTCAACTACTATCGTGGTACTACAGTAGAAATGAATCTGCTGCCTAAGGTAAAAGCAGAAATTGCAGTATGTGCAGTACCTGTGGACAAGGTAGTTGCAGCAGCTAAGGCCGCTCTTTACACAGGCAATTACGGTGACGGCAAGATGTTCATCTACGACATCAGGAACGTTATCAAGATCAGAACAGGTGAAGAGGGCTACAACGCACTTCACGACTCTGCGGAGTGGGAAAAAGCATAAGCTGACAAGGGCGTCTGCGGATCAAAAATATATATCTATTAATCTCCAAACCTCCGCAGACTGCCTTTATCATAAATGTATTTCAAGGAGCATATGCAAATGTCAAAGTTCATTTTTGTTACAGGAGGCGTCGTTTCGGGACTCGGCAAGGGTATCACAGCAGCTTCTCTTGGACGGCTTCTCAAGCAGCGTGGCTATAAGGTCACCATACAGAAGTTCGATCCATACATCAATGTTGATCCGGGAACTATGTCACCCTTCCAGCACGGTGAGGTCTTCGTTACAGACGACGGCGCCGAGACCGACCTTGACCTCGGTCACTATGAGCGTTTCGTGGACGAAAATCTGTCGGTACACTCCAATGTCACCACAGGCAAGATCTACTGGAACGTCATCACCAAGGAGCGCCGCGGCGACTATCTCGGCGGAACTGTTCAGGTAATCCCCCACATCACCAACGAGATAAAGGACAGAGTCTACAGCGCGGCTAACGAAGCCAATGCAGACGTTGTCATCACAGAGATCGGCGGCACAGTCGGCGACATTGAATCAACACCGTTTCTTGAGGCAATAAGACAAGTGGGAACAGAGCAGGGACGCGAGAATGTCTGCTACATACACGTTACACTTGTTCCCTATATCGCAGGCTCTGAGGAGCTTAAATCCAAACCCACCCAGCATTCCACAAAGGAGCTCCTTTCAATAGGTATCCAGCCTGATATAATCGTCTGCCGCACAGAAAAGCGCATACCCGACGATATGGCTGAGAAAATAGCTCTCTTCTGCAATATCCGCAAGGAGGACGTTATCCAGAATCTTACAGCTCCGTCGCTGTATGAGGTTCCGCTGTGGCTTGAAGATGAAGGGCTTGCTCATTCGGTATGCCGTCATCTCGGTCTCAAAGACAATGCTCCTGATCTGACAGAGTGGACAGAAATGGTCCGCAGGGCTGAAAGCGCTCACAAAAATGTAACTATCGGACTTGTCGGAAAGTATGTAGAGCTCCACGATGCTTATCTTTCTGTCGCAGAAGCGCTCCGTCACGGCGGTATAGTTAACGACGCTGCTGTGGAGATAAAATGGATAGACTCAGAAGAGGTAACGGCTGATAATGCTGCGGATATATTTGCTGATTGCAGCGGTCTTATCGTTCCCGGCGGCTTCGGTCACAGAGGCGTCGAGGGCATGATAGAGACGATCAGATATGCCCGTGAAAAAAAAGTACCATTCTTCGGTATCTGCCTCGGTATGCAGATGTCGGTCATCGAATATGCGCGTAACGTGTGCAATCTGAGCGGTGCAAATTCCGCAGAGTTCGGCGATACACCCTATCCCGTCATCGACATTATGGACGAGCAGAGAAACATCGATCAGAAGGGCGGCACAATGCGTCTCGGACTTTATCCGTGCAAGCTGTCAGAGAGTTCAAAATGCCGCGGGATCTACGATGAGGAGCTTATCTACGAACGTCATCGTCACCGCTACGAGTTCAACAACGCATACCGCAAGGTACTCACTTCAAACGGACTCCACATCGCAGGTCTTTCACCGGACGAAAAGCTTGTGGAGATAGTAGAGCTTCCCGACCACCCATGGTTCGTGGGAGTACAGTTCCACCCGGAATTCAAATCAAGACCCAATAAGCCGCATAAGCTTTTTGCGGATTTTATAAGAGCTTCGCTCGAAAACAACTAAGGAGGATTTTATTATGGAAAAGATAACCGATTATTTTGGCTCAATGGTATTCGACGACAGAATCATGAAAGCTACACTTTCAGAAAAGGTGTACAAGTCACTGAAAAGAACTATAGACAAGGGTACTCCCCTTGATATTTCAGTTGCTAATGCAGTTGCTGCTGCAATGAAGGAATGGGCAGTTGAAAAAGGTGCAACCCATTACACACATTGGTTCCAGCCAATGACAGGCGTTACAGCCGAGAAGCACGACAGCTTCATCTCCCCTGCTCCCGACGGCAGAGTTATCATGGAATTCTCAGGCAAGGAGCTCGTAAAGGGTGAGCCTGATGCTTCATCATTCCCCTCGGGCGGACTCCGTGCAACATTCGAGGCAAGAGGCTACACGGCCTGGGATCCTACTTCGTACGCTTTCATCAAGGACGGTACACTGTACATTCCTACAGCATTCTGCTCCTATACCGGCGAAGCGCTTGATAAGAAAGTACCTCTCCTGCGTTCAATGGAAGCACTCAACAAACAGGCTCTGCGTATCTTAAAGCTCTTCGGAAACACAAGCGTAAAGAGCGTAAAGACTTCCGTTGGTCCAGAGCAGGAATACTTTCTCGTTGACCGTGATATGTGGAAGAAGAGAAAAGATCTTATCATGACAGGCCGTACCCTGTTCGGTGCTATGCCTCCTAAGGGACAGGAAATGGACGATCACTACTTCGGCTCTATCAAGCCGAGAGTTGCCGAGTACATGGCTGACCTTGACAAGGAGCTGTGGAAGCTGGGTATCCTCGCAAAGACAAAGCACAACGAAGTTGCTCCCGCACAGCACGAGCTTGCTCCTATTTATGATACAACAAATATCGCTGCCGATCACAACCAGCTCACAATGGAAGTAATGCAGAAGGTGGCTCTCCGCCATAACCTGGTTTGCCTGCTTCACGAAAAGCCCTTCGCAGGCGTAAACGGCTCCGGTAAGCACAACAACTGGTCCATCTCCACAGACCAGGGCGAGAACCTCCTCTCACCCGGTGAGACACCTGCCGAAAACGCACAGTTCCTGCTGTTCCTTGCAGCTGTTATCAAGGCTGTTGACGATTATCAGGACTTACTGAGACTTTCGGTTGCAACTGCAGGCAACGACCACAGACTTGGCGCTAACGAAGCTCCTCCCGCTGTTATCTCCATATTCCTCGGCGACGAACTCACAGCAGTTCTGGACGCTATCGAGGCTGATAAGCCCTACGGCGGCACTAAGAAAGAAAAAATGCAGCTTGGCGTTGATGTTCTGCCTAAGTTCAGCAAGGATTCCACTGACCGTAACAGAACTTCCCCGTTTGCATTTACAGGTAATAAGTTTGAGTTCCGTATGCTTGGTTCTTCCAACAGTATTTCATGCGCTAACATTCACCTCAACGCTGCTGTTGCGGAGGAGCTGAAGCAGTTTGCCGACAAGCTCGAAAAGTCCAAGGACTTCAACAAGGCTCTCCACGACCTTATCAAGAAGACTATAAAGGATCACAAGCGTATCATCTTCAACGGCAACGGCTACGATGACAAGTGGATCGCCGAGGCAGAGAAGCGCGGCCTGATGAATCTGAAGACTACCGCAGATGCTATGCCCCACATCTGCGACAAGAAGAACGTGGCTATGCTCACATCTCACGGTATCTTCACCGAGGCCGAGATATACTCCCGCCGCGATATAATGCTTGAAAACTACGTCAAGACCGTCAACATAGAGGCGGTGACAATGATCGATATAGCCCGCAAGGAGATAATCCCTGCTGTTGCAAAATTTGCGGCTGATACAGCAAGCGCAGTTTCCGTGAAAAAGAGCGTTTCCAAGGCAGCCTGCAAGTACGAGACCAAGCTCGTCACCGAACTGTCAGAGCTTATCGATGAAATGGACTCTGCAACAACAAAGCTTGAAGCGGCTGCTGCAAAGTTCAAGGGTATAACAGAGATAATCAAGGCTTCAGAGTTCGTTCGTGATACTATGCTCCCTGCTATGGAGAAGCTCCGCAGCGCAGCTGACAAGGCTGAAACCATAACAGCCGAGGATTACTACCCATTCCCCACTTATGACAAGCTTCTTTTCGGAGTTTGATCCGAAAAACAGATCGGTATAAATCACAAAAGAGCCGCAGATCAATTATCTGCGGCTCTTTTATATGGATTATGGAGTTGTAGGTATCAGTATTGAAGTTTGCCGGTTGTATAGCCGTCAAGAACTCTGAGCATATCCTCTGCAACGGCCTTTGCGCCGTCAAGATCATGCTCCAGATAATTTCCGCACTCCTTGCGCTCAGAGCCCGGTATCTTACCGCTGAAGCCGGCAACGTACCTGAAACTGTCCTGTACGAGCCTTATGGCATTTTCACCGGAAACACCGTCCCTAAGGATAAGATAGAACCCTGTGCGGCAGCCCATGGGCCCGACATATATGACGCTGTCGGAGTATTCGCTGTTGCGTGCATAGGTAGCAAACAGGTGCTCGAAGGTGTGGAGTGCTCCGTTGCCTAGGTAATCTCCGCCGTTTGGCTTCTTCATTCGTATATCATAGGTCACGGCATCGCCGTCGATACGGGATATGTACATTCCCTTCTCAAGCTTGTCGTGATCGACTGTAAAGCTGGCTATCGTTTTCAAATTATCACTCCTTTGGCATTTTCTTCCTTATATCGTTAAGACGTTCAAGGGCATTTTCAAGGGTCTCGTTCTTCTTGGCAAAATGAAGCCTTATGTAACGGTTCTCGGGCTCCTTGAAGAAGCTTGAACCCGGAACTGCACCTACTCCCACATACTCCGCAAGCTTTTCGCAGAATACAAGGTCGCTATTGTATCCGAACTCCGAAATATCAAGAAGAATGTAGTAAGCTCCCTCGGGAACTGTATGCTGTATGCCGATACCGTCCAGTCCTTTGAGGAAGATGTCTCTCTTTTCGGTGTACTTGTCCTGAAGCCATTTATAGTAGTCATCGCCGAAGCGAAGTCCCGTAACAGCTGCCTCCTGCAACGGCGCGGCAGCTCCCACAGTGAGGAAGTCGTGTACCTTTTTTACAGTATCAATAATATTCGGCGGAGCTATAACATAGCCCAGTCTCCAGCCTGTTATTGAGTATGTCTTTGAAAGTGATGAGCAGGAGATAGTTCTCTCCCACATATCCGGAAGGCTTGCAAAATATATGTGCTTATGCGGAGCATAGACGATATGCTCATACACCTCGTCGGTGATTACGAAGGTATCGTACTTCTTGGCAAGGTCTGCTATTATCTGCAATTCTTCAAAGGTGAACACCTTTCCGCAGGGATTTGAGGGATTGCAGAGTATCAGAGCCTTCGGATGCTGCCTGAAAGCAGCTTCAAGCACATCCGGGTCAAAGCTGAATGCAGGCGGGATAAGCGGAACGTAAATAGGCTCAGCTCCCGAAAGAATGGTGTCAGCACCGTAGTTCTCATAAAACGGCGAGAAAACGATGACCTTGTCCCCGAGATTGGTAACGGACATCATTGCCGCCATCATAGCCTCGGTACTTCCGCAGGTGACTACTATTTCACCGTTGGGGTCTATCTGACGTCCCATAAGGCGGGACTGCTTCTCGGCAAGAGCCTCGCGGAAATTCTGAGCTCCCCATGTTATGGAGTACTGGTGGAAGTCCTCACGAGTGACCTCCGCAAGGCGGTCAAGTATCTCCTTAGGGGACTCGAAGTCGGGAAAGCCCTGCGATAAATTGACAGCGCCGTATTTATTTGAGATTCTCGTCATACGTCTGATGACGGAATCGGTAAAGCTTGCTGTGCGGTTTGAAAGTTCTGGCATATTTTTCCTCCTGAATCATATAAAATGTAGGGGCTGGCGTCCTCGACAGCCCACATAAACTTATCAATGGGACGTCGGGGACGCCGTCCCCTACAATCATCTCTTATATTATAACATCATCAAATGTTGTAGTCAATATTTCTCTCGTCGATAACACGTCTTGACTTGTGCTCGGAACGTGTATTCAGTCCGCCGTCGGGATGAACTATCACCTTTGAAGGCTTGACTCCGATACGAGCCTTGAGTGCTGCGCTTACCTCCGCTGCAACTGTCTCGTCGTCCTTGGCAACGCCTGTTGCCTTCTCCACCTCAACTGCATACTTGCTTGTGAAGTCCTTCTCAAAAATACGTATAAGGTACTCACCTGTCAGGTCGCTCTGCTCCCTGATAACAGCCTCAATATCACTGGGGAATACGTTAACGGCTGAAACGATGAACATATCGTCCTTTCTGCCGAGGATACTGATCCTGCCGTGAGTACGTCCGCAGCGGCATTTTGTAGTGTCGATACGTCCGATGTCGCCTGTCTTGAAGCGGATAAGGGGACGTGCATGCTTGCGGAGAGTTGTAAATACAAGCTCGCCTGTCTGTCCGGGTTCAAGTATCTCCCCTGTGTGTATATCAACTGTTTCGACAAGGATATGGTTTTCGGCGATGTGGAGTCCGTCGTGGTATTCGCACTGTGCGGCGCAGGCGCCGAAAATGTCTGACAGTCCGTAGAAGTCGAACACCTCAGCTCCCCAGATGTCCTCGATAGCCTTTCTTGTAGCATCGATTGAGCCGCCAAGCTCGCCTGCAACGATTATCTTCTTGATGTTGAAATCCTTTTTGGGATCGTAGCCTGCCTTGAGCGCCTTTTCACCCAGCTGCCATGCATATGAGGGCGAAGTCCAGATGACTGTGGGCTTATATGTTTTAAGTATGAAGAGAAGTCTCTCGCTGGGAAGAGTACCGCCCCAGATACATAATGCACCGAGGTTCTGTGCGCCGATTACATCGGGTCCGCCAACGTAGAGTGAGAAGTTGAGGGCATGCACATAACGGTCATTCGGTCTCATTCCTACCTGCCAGAACCAACGGCTCTCTGTCTCCTGGAACTCATCAAAGTCCTTCTTTGTAAAGGGGCTCATTGTAGGCACTCCTGTGGAGCCCGACGATGTGGAGATGAATACCACGTCCTCCTCGGGAACTGCTGCAAGCTCACCAAGGAAGGAACCGACGCCCTGGGTATCGCGCTGTGTTTTCTTGTTGATGAACGGGAACTTCTGAATGTCCTTCAGAGTCTTTATATCCTCGGGCTTAACGCCTGCCTCGTCGAAGGAACGCTTGTAATACGGTGCATTATCGTAAGCAAATTTTACGATCTCTTTAAGGTCTTCAAGCTGTCTCTTTTCAAGTTCCTCACGGGGGAGAGTTTCAAGCTCCTCGTCCCAGAATTTACTGTTTACATCTCTGCTCATAATATTTATCCTCCATAATCATATTTTGCATATCTGTTTGGTATGTTTATATTATACAGCCAATCTCTGTATTTGTCCAATACCATGATTTTATGATAGGTTATAAGCCGCGCTTATAACTGAAAATTCCTGTCAATATAGTCCCACTTCTTATCGCGGGAAACCTCTATCACCTGTATATCCTCGTCTGTGAGATGTCTGAAGCGTCCCTGCTTTTTAAGGTATGCTTCAACGCTTGTGAACTCCTTCGGCTTGTGATTGAGCCTGAATTCACCGTTTTCATACTCAGCAAGATACCACAGTCCGCAGTCAACGACCTCCTTGGCTATGTCAACGGTCTCGTCGGGAGCAACTCCCCAGCCGGTGGGACATGGGGCTATAACGTGGATATACTTTGTTCCCTGTATCTTTGAAGCCTTCTGCACCTTCTGTATGAAGTCGTAGAGATACCCCACACTTGCAGTTGCTGCATAGGGTATATCATGTGCTGCTGCTATTTCAAACATATTCTTTTTGGGACGGATATTTCCGTGTATATTCGCTCCCGCGGGAGTAGTCGTGGTCTTTGCACCGAAAGGCGTGAGACCGCTTTTCTGAATGCCCGTATTCATGTAGGCTTCGTTGTCGTAGCAGATATAGATGATATTGTCATTGCGGTCGATCGCTCCCGAAAGAGCCTGTATTCCTATATCTGCCGTGCCGCCGTCGCCGGCAAAGCCTACTGCGGTGAAGTCCCTTATTCCCCTTGCGCGGAGACCTGCCTCAACGCCTGTGAGCATGGAAGCCGTGCCTGCAAATGTGGAGATAATCGAGTTGTTGGAGAAGCAGAGCTGCGGAAAGTTAAATCCTACTGCCGACATACAGCCCGCCGGAAGCACAGATACCGCATTCTGCCCGAGAACTTTCAGAGCCGCTCTTACTGCAAGACTGCCGCCGCAGCCTGCACAGGCCTTGTGTCCGTAGAAAAACTCCTCGCGTGATATGCTGTCTGCAACCTTATTTGCCATTGCTCCCGCCTCCTATTCCTATAAAACTGACACTTTCCGTGCCATTTGCGATGTCATTGTATATCTTTTCAATGTCAGAAGCGGAGATATTGCGTCCGCCAAGTCCTCCAATGAAGTTATAGCCCTTTACGTCCGCTCCTGCCTTTTTCAGGGCGGAATTGACATTAGTGAAGACTGTGCCCTCGTTGCCGAAGCTGATGTCCTTTTCAAGGACTGCATATGCCTTAGCATTGCGCAGTACCTCAGCTATTTCAGCATTCGGGAAAGGTCTCATGTAGCGAATGCGTACAACGCCTGCCTTTACGCCTTTTTCGCGGAGCTTATCAGCAGTTTCGCGGCATAGTCCTGCTATACTGCCCAGAGTAACGATAATGTAATCGGCATCATCGGTGCGGTAGTTTTCGGTAAGTCCTGTATATTTCCTGCCGAATATCCCGGCAAAAGCCTTTTCGGTCTCGGTTATGACCTGACGTGCCGCAAGTACGCCCTCATGCTCCTTGTACTTGAAGATGTAGTTGGTATCCGGACCCGCGGAGAACGCCATATTCTTCGGAGACTCAAAGTCTATGCGGTTGTCGGTCTCATAGGGCGTCAGGAACCTGTCTGCCTGCTCACGGTCGGGGATATCCACTGTTTCATATGTATGAGTTAGCACAAAGCCGTCCAGATTAGCCATATAGGGCGTGGAAACACGCTTATCCTCTGCTATCCTGTAGCTCATGAGCGCAAGGTCGAGAGCCTCCTGAGCGTTCTCGGCATACGCCTGTATCCAGCCGCTGTCAAGCTGTGAAAGGCTGTCACGCTGGTCGCCGTAGATATTCCACGGGAGTGCTGTGGAGCGGTCAGCGTTCATCATAACTATGGGGAAACGTCCGCCCGACGCATAATAGAGACATTCCGCCATGTAGAGAAGTCCCTGCGAAGAAGTAGCCGTAAAGGCTCTCGCTCCTGCGGCGCTTGCTCCGATAGCGCATGACATGGCCGAATGCTCGGACTCAACGTGTACGTATTCAGCCTTGAGACTGCCGTCCTCCACCATTTCCGAAAGACGCTCAACAACTATGGTCTGTGGAGTTATAGGATAAGCCGAAATGACCTGGGGACGTGCAAGGCGTATGCCCTCGGCAAAGGCTTCGTTGCCTGATAAAAACTTTTTCATTTGCGCTCCGCCTCCATTTCTATTGCGCCTATCCTGCATATTTTCGCACATATGCCGCAGCCCTTGCAGAAGTCGTAATCAATTACTGCTTTTCCGTCATTTACAGAGATAACTCCGTCGGGACAGTAGAGATAGCACTGCTCGCAGCCCACACATTTTACGCTGTTTATAACAGGTCTTATGCTTCGCCAGCCGCTGTTGACTGTGGTGAGGTAGCCTGCTTCAAAGGATGTATTTTCGGGAACTTCATCAAATGTGAAGCTCTTTTTTTCTCTGATATAAGGTTTCACTTTGCCACCTCCTGCACTGCTCTAAGAAGGGCGTTTATGTTCCTCTCCTGTATTTTCTGCGGCATATATCCCTTTATAGCCTCCACCGCGTTTTCAGCGGTGACAATTCCCGAAAGTCCTGTCAGAAGTCCCAGCATTACAGAATTGACAGTGGGAAGCCTGAATTCAGAAGCTGTTCTCTCAGCGTCAAATGTGAGAGCTCCGTCAATATCCTTTTTGGAGTTTACGATCATAATGCCGTCCTCTTTCAGGAGTTCACGAAGCTGAGGGCTGTACAAGGTATCGTCAAGGATAACGATATAATCCGCCTTTTCGGTCTGGCTCCTGTCCGCAACAGGTCTTGTATCGAGCTTGGTGAAGGCTCTTACGGGAGCTCCGCGGCGCTCGGGTCCGAAGGACGGGAATGCAAGGGCATACCTGCCGTCATCGTTTATCGTATAGGCCGCTCCGAGGAGCTTAGCGGCGGTAAATGCACCCTGTCCGCCCCGTCCGAGCCAGATTATCTCCTTTATTTTGCTGAAACCTGCCATAAAAAGTTCTCCTATCATTTTAGTATGTTTTAATTATACACCCGTCCGCATTTTATGTCCAATACAGGACGCCTATGCGGAGCAATAGGATTAGTCTATATCTTTTCAGCCTTTAGCTGATATTAAGGTATGTCTTTATCTCGTCAATGTATATCTCAGCCATTTCGCTGAGTATCACGTTTTTCAGCGTGATGTAGCCTATCTCCATTATCTCGTCGGAGTTGTCCTCAAAGGGAACGGCGATATAATCGCTGCCGTTGAGCTCCTCGCAGATGATTCCGGAGCACAGTGTATAACCGTTCAGACCTATCATAAGGTTCAGCATTGTGGCACGGTCGTTTGCCTTTATAGTACGCTGATAGTCGGCTGTACTGAGCAGCTCCTCGGCAAGATAGAAGGTACTGTTGTCGCCCTGCTCAAAGGAAAGGCAGGGATAATCCGCAAGCTGCTCAAAGGTTATCTTCTTTTCCTTTGCAAGGGGGTGTCCTTTCCACAGGTAAACGAAAGGACTGCACTTTGTCAGTGTATGGAACTCCAGACCGTTTGAGTGCAGCAGCTTGGTTATGGACTTGCGGTTGAAGTCGTTGAGGTAGATAATGCCTATCTCGCTCCTCATAGTCGCAACGTCGCTTATGACCTCGGCAGTCTTTGTCTCACGGACTGCAAATTCGTATTCCGCGGTGTCGAACTCCTTGACCATTTCCACGAAAGCCTTTACCGCAAAGGAGTAATGCTGAGTGGACACGCCGAACTTCTTTTTCACATTACCCCTGCTGATGTATTTTTCGGCAAGTACATCGAACTGTCCTACCACCTGACGGGCATACTGTATGAATTCTGCACCGTCATTGGTAAGGGTAACTCCCCTGCCGCTGCGGTTGAAAATCTTTATGCCTATCTCCTTTTCAAGCTCCTGAACAGAAGAAGTCAGAGAGGGCTGAGAAACGTATAGCTGCTCAGCCGCCTTGTTCATTGAGCCTGTTGCAGATATTGCAAGTATGTATTTAAGCTGCTGTAAAGTCATAAAAATTCTCCATTCTTTTTTTACGGGCGGATAATATCCGCCGATACAGACTTAATCATAAAGTCCCGTGCTGAAATAACGGTCTCCGCGGTCGGGGAATACCGTCACGATATTGCCCTTTGCGCCGCTTTCGATGAGCTTAATGACCGCCGCCATAGCCGCTCCCGATGAGGAGCCTGCAATAACGCCCTCGGTCTTTGCCAGCAGACGGGCAGTATTGAACGCCTCTTCATCATTTACCTTTATAACGTCGTCCACAAGGGACATATCCATTGTCTCAGCAATGAAATCGTTTCCGATACCTTCAATGTTATAGTCGGAATGCTCTCCTCCGCCCATAGTAGAGCCCACAGGATCTGCAAGTATGCCCTTTGCATCCGGTACCCGCTCCTTGATATATCGGAGTATACCTGTATAAGTACCGCCGCTTCCTGCGCCTGCAACTACATAGTCTATCCTGCCGTCGAGAGCTTCAAATATCTCTCTGCCTGTAGTTTCGTAATGTGCAAGGGGATTGCTCTGATTTTTGAACTGCTCCAGCGAAATAGAGCCGGGTATCTGAGCCTTTATCTCCTCAGCTTTTCTTACGGCTCCCAGCATTCCCTCCTCACGGGGAGTATTCACCACCTCTGCACCCAGTGCGCGGAGGAGAGACTGCTTCTCGGCTGAGAATTTCGTGGGAACTACAAAGATTATTTTGTAGCCGCGGTTCAGCGCTGCAAATGCTATGCCAAGCCCTGTATTGCCTGCGGTAGCTTCTACGATAGTGCCGCCTTTTTTAAGAAGTCCTTTCTTCTCGGCGTCGTTTATCATGTAAAGACCCGTCCTGTCCTTGACGCTGCCTGAGGGATTGTAAAGTTCCAGCTTTGCAAAGACGTTCACGCCCTCATTCTGAACAAGATTTCCAAGCCTTACCAGAGGGGTGTCTCCGATGAGAGCCTGCATTGAATCATAGTATCTCATATATATTATCTCACTTTCTCTCTGATTTTGCAATAGCCTGTTCGATATCTGCGATAATATCCTCAATATTTTCTATTCCGACTGATAAACGTATAAGTCCGTCGGTTATGCCGACTTTTTTACGAATATCGGCAGGAATGGAAGCATGAGTCATTGATGAGGGGTGGCATACAAGAGACTCCACGCCGCCGAGACTCTCAGCCAGTGAGACAAGCTCCAGGCTCTCAAAGAATGTGTTTATGTCGTAGTTTTCGTGAAGCTCGAATGATATCATAGCTCCGCCGTTTTTAGCCTGTCTGCGATTTATCTCATAGCCCTGACTGCTTTTCAGCCCCGGGTAGTAAACATTCTTAACCGCCTTATGATCTTCAAGGAGCTTTGCTATCTTTTCAGCATTCTCAACGTGTCTGTCCATGCGGACTGCAAGAGTCTTTATGCCGCGGATAAGCAGGAATGAATCGAAAGGTCCGAGGACTCCGCCTGTGGAATTCTGGATAAAAGCTATCCTCTCAGCAAGCTCCTTTGAGTTTACAACTGCAAGTCCAGATACTACGTCGCTGTGACCGCCGAGGTACTTCGTAGCGCTGTGGACTACGATATCTGCGCCGAGCTCAAGGGGCTTCTGCAAATAAGGCGTCATGAACGTATTGTCCACGATGACGAGAAGTCCGTGCCTGTGGGATACCTCTGCAACTGCCTTTATATCGGTGACTGTCATAAGCGGATTTGCAGGGCTCTCAATAATGACTGCCTTTACGTCGGAGCTTATCTGGCTCTCGTAAACTGCAAGGTCTGTAGTATCAGCGATCGTATATGTGATGTTAAAGTGATCGAACACCTTGCTCAGCAGGCGGAATGTACCGCCGTATACGTTGCTGGAAATTAGAACTCTGTCGCCGCTGTGAAGCAGACTGAGAACTGCCGTAAGCGCAGCCATTCCCGAGCCGAATGCAAAGCCTGCTACTCCGCCCTCAAGGTCAGCAATGATAGCTTCAAGAGCTTCACGGGTGGGGTTGCCTGTACGGGAGTACTCATAGCCGCGCATTTTACCGAGGCCGTCCTGCTTGTAGGTGGAGGTCTGGTATATGGGGATATTTACGGCGCCTGTGCGCTCATCAATGGAGATACCTCCGTGGATAAGTGTAGTCTCTGTATTTTTATAACTGCTCATAATAATTCTCCTTTTCAATCTTGTATGGGAGGGCGTCCTCGCCCTCCCGAGGTTTATTTGTTATCATAACGGAAGTCCGAGGGCGGGCTCACCTACAGTATTATTCGTAATCATAGCCTGCGGTATAGGTCGCCGAGATCAGGCTCACGTTTTCAAATGCCCTGAGGCCGTCCTCTCTGCCGTCAAAGTACTCCCGCTGCACCTTTTCAGGCGGCATATATGTGTCTATCTGAAAGCCGAGAGAGTACAGCGCTCTTGATACTTCATTGTAATCATAGCCGCCGCGCATGACCTCGCCCATGCCCTCGGTTATCTGTTCAAGTCTTGCGACTCTCCGCGGGAACTCCCCTGTTTTTATAGGATAATCAAATACTACCGCACTGCCGAGAGCCGAAAGCCCTGCCATTTGCCTTAGGGTGTCCGTAAACACATCAAGCGTAAGATAATAAGTTACACCGAGAATACTGAAAAAGGTCTTTTTTTCAGGATCAAAGCCTGCCGCAAGTAACTTGTCGCACATTCGTTCCTTTTCAAAATCAACGGGAACATAATGCACATTATCGCGGATTTTCCATTCAAGCTCCCGTATCTTCTCCAGCTTGTATCGCTGAGTGTCGGGGTGGTCTATCTCGAATATCTCTATATTCTCATTGCCGCTGCGGAAGGCAAAGGTATCAGAGCCTGCTCCGCAGATGACATACTGTATACTTCCGTTTTCAGCTGCGAAGTCCGCAAGTCTGCTCTCATTGAAGTGTATCCTTGATAAAGGTATTGGTGCGAAATATTCACTTATTACCTGCTCCGTGTCCTCCCGTGAGAGCTGCTGGGAGCCGTCAAGCCCGCTGCTTATTAGCTCGTATATGCTGTCATATTCCTCCTTGCCGAGCATATCGTAGGCAAGGTAGTCGTCGTATATCTTCTGACGCGCCCTGTTTGAGTGCCATGCTCTCACAAAGGCGCATATCTTAGCGGTAACGCTTTCTCTTTCATTTACCATGATTTCCTCCGAAACATAAAAATGCGCAGAATGACATTCGCATTCTGCGCATAACATTTACTCGCTTAAAGTCAGGAGTCAACGCGACATCGCTGAGCATAGGTATGCAGAATACGGACTTCGGTTGATATATTCATACAACAACACTGCATACAACACATCATATTAGTTCTCATGTTCAGCACTCCTTTATGTTAATCTCTTGTATTCCTATCGGATCTATATGTATTATAGCATGGTTTGCATACCGCGTCAATAGGTTTAGACTATATTCGGCGATAGTTATAGAATTATTCTATTATTCCTGTAGGTTTTATAGATTTTGTTGATTCAGAACTAAGATTGTAGGGGCGACGTCCCGTCGCCCGTCAGGCAACATTGCGTATCCAAACGGGCGGCGAAACGCCGCCCCTACATTAATTATCACGAAAAAAGCTGTAGGGGAGCCCGCCCTCGGGCTCCCGTAATATACGTATCATCAAAGCCGCTTTATTTAAATGAACATGAACCATATACACGAAAAACAATGTTACATGATTCGTAAGGCATGGGAGGGCGAGGGCGCCCTCCCCTACAATGCTTTGAATCAATTTGCAACGGGAATAACGGACGCCCAAAGGGCGCCCCTACAAGCTTAGCTCTCAACTCCCAACTGAAATAAAGAAAGCCAAAGAACGAACAATCATCGCTCTTCGGCTTTATCATCTTATATTTTTTCATTTTTTTCACCTTAAAGAGGCGCAGGCTCTGCGCTCATCGTTTCCACCTTAAAAGCCGGTTCTGGAGCTTGTTGAACAGGAAAGTAACTCCTATTACTACAAAACCGATAACGAGAAGTCCTGTGATAGTACGTGTATAGTCGCCGAAGTCCGAATAATACTTTACGTAGTAGCCCATTCCGTCCCTTGCGCCTATCATCTCCGCAGATGTGAGAAGTATGAATGACACGCTCAGTCCCTGATTGCAGCCGAGGAATATCTGCTGCAATGAAGCAGGAAGTATAACTCTGAACAGCATTTCGGGCTTGCTTACGTTGAGCACCTTTGCCGAGTCGATTATCTTCTTGTCAACGCCGAGAACTCCGCTCATTGTTCCTGCGAATACAGGCCAGAATGTGGCGAGGAAGATAACGAATACGGATACAGACTTGAATGTGGGGAGAAGTGCTATTCCGTAGGGAATGTAGACTATGGGCGGTATCGAGCTGAAAAACTTTGTGATGTATGTGGCAGCTCCGCCTACTCTTGCGCTCCAGCCTATGAAAAGTCCCAGTGGGATAGCAACTACGGCTGCAAGGATAAAGCCCTTGACAGTAGTTCCGAGAGAGCTGACTATATTGGTGAGGATAGCCGACCTGTCCTCGGTAAACTGATGTATCACCTTGCCCGGTGCCGGGAAAAGCAGATCGTTGAGCACGTTGAACTTTGCCGTTGCCAGTGACCATACTCCAAGGAGAACATATACAAAGCCTGCAATATCGAGCAGCAGGGAAACTCCCTCTTCCTTTTTTATAAATGATGAAGCCCCGAGCACAATGATCTCAAGTCCAACTGCAAAGGCTATGAGAGAACCCGTGAATACTTCCTTTGTGGACTTGTCGGGAAGGAGCTGTATCAGCAGCAGCGCTATGAACAGCAGATGTGTCACACGGAGGTAGCGTTTTCTGAGTGTCATAGTACCACCTCATCTCCGCCGATACGCTCGGCAATATCGCTGTAGAGCAATGACAGGAGCCTGTTGCGGAACTTTCCGTACTCGTCTGTCTTTACTAATTCCTCGCGTCTGCGGGGGCGCTCAAAAGGAACGTTCACTACCTCGTTTACAGTACCCGGGTGAGCTGTGAGAACTACGATCTTATCGGAAAGAAGTATAGCTTCGTCAATGTCGTGAGTTACAAAAACCACCGTCTTGCGCTCCTCAGTGCCGTCCCCCTCCCATAATTTAAGGAGCAGCTCCTGCAATACAACGCGGTTCTTTGCGTCAATAGCGCTGAAGGGTTCGTCCATGAGAAGTATCTCCGTATTCATTGCAAGGGCTCTTGCAATAGCCGCTCTCTGCTGCATACCGCCCGAGAGCTGTGAGGGATACTTGCTGCCGAAACCTGAAAGGCCCACCTTTGTGAGGAATTCGTCTGCTATCTTAGCGCGTTCGCTGCGCTTTACGTCGTGGCGTGACTGCTTTATGCCGAACTCGATGTTCTTTCTTGTAGTCATCCACGGGAACAGGGAGTAGTGCTGAAACACCACTCCGCGCTCTGTACCTGTGCCGTGAAGCTCCTTGCCGTCTATCTGCACCGAGCCCCCTGCGGGAGTATAAAGTCCCTCAAGCACGCTGAGAAGCGTGGACTTTCCGCAGCCGCTGGCTCCGATAACGCTGACGAACTCTCCCCTGCCCACTCCGAATGATACGTCATGGAGGGCGTTGAAGCTTCGCTTGTTTTCAATATAATTGACAGTAAGGTCTTTTATCTCAATTTTATTCGTAGTCATCAAAATGCTCCTTTAATGATGAGTAGATGTCATCTTTACTCTCAGCTAATATGCTGTCAAGAGCTTTGCTGTAGATCTCTGTGTTGTAGTGAGGCTCGATGTCGAAGTCCTCGGTGTAGCCAAGCTCTACGATAGTATCTTTAAGAGTCAGAGTACCCTGCTTATCAGGGTCGGGGCTTGATACGCTGAAGCCGCCGTAAACCTCTGTTTCGATGAAATCTTCCTCTATGTCGATGTATTTCTTAACGTCCTTTATTGTTTTTGCGTGGTCGCTCTGTGTAAGGTGGTAAGCCTTGATAAATGCTCTTTCGAGAGCTGTGAATGTGTTCGGATTATCATTTACAGCAGATGTCTTTGCGACCTGACGGCAGCAGGGCTGGTTCTCCAGTGCCTTTTCGTGTGCGCAGTAGTAAACTACCTTGTAGCCCTGTGACTTTGCAAGTGATGTGTATGGCGAATATGCCGAAGCTGCGTCGATATTCTTGTTGAGAAGAGCTGCATAAGCGTCCTTCTGGCTGTCGAAGTAAACGATATTTACCTTGTCATCACCCTCGCCTATCTCGATGTTTGCATTTTTGAGAAGTATCTGGAGCTCTGCGTCCTGAACGCTGTTCTTTACGGAAGCAACGTTCCTGCCCTTGAGTATCTCAACGCCTTCTTCGTCCTTGTCTGCAAATTCGGACTTGATAACGTAGCCGTGACCGTTTGTCATTGCTCCGCCGATGACCGAGATATCATGTCCCTGACTGAGGAATGTGAGAGTCGGTACCGAGCCGATGAACGCAACGTCAAGCTTGTCGGATTCAAGACCGTTTACCAGCTCTGCTGCGCTGGAGAACTGTGTGAGAGTAACGTTGAGTCCCTCTTCCTTGAAGTAGCCCTCCTCAGCTGCAACGAATGCAAGCAGATGAGCCGTTGAATTCAGGTAGCCGATGTTTATATCGGTTTTTTCAGGCTTGCCGATAACCGCCTCGGCGCTGTCACCGCAGCAGTCGGCAGGCTCCGAGCAGCAATCCTTATCCTTGTCCTCGCAGCAGTCTTTTGTTCCGTCTGCCGCGGTCGTTTCGTTTTTTGCTTCTGAACTCACTTCGTTTCCCTGAGAGTTATTGTTAAGTGCTCCGCAGCCCGTGAGCAGTGATAAAGCTGCAACAGCAGCAATCGTTATCAGTTTATTCTTCATATTTATCTAACCTTTCATCATATTTATTCTTTCTTATCCTTTAAGCTTCAAGCGCAGCGCAGACATCGCATTCGCTCAGAATTAATGATATATCTGTAATTTTTCATGTTTATCACTCCTGTTTTTCTTTGCTGAACTAATCATACCATACCTATAGGTTTTTGTCCAATACGAATGGCTTATTGTTTCCTATAGGTAATGTCTATATGTTCCCGGACTGATAAATAAACCGCCTGAATAACGGGTATTCCCCGATATTCAGACGGTTTTCCTCTCAGGAGACTGCTCGTTCCGTTATGAGCTCTTCCTGAAGTTATTTTCAGTAAATATACGGTCTGCAACAAGCCCGAGTGGAAGCGCAGCCGCCCACCAAGTCACCGCAGCGGTCACTATTATAATAAGTGTATAGGTTATCCGTTCAGGCTCCTATCACCGAGCTTTTTCAGGTGCTCCATGAACAGGAGCTTGTTCTCTTCGGGGGAAGTAACGGGACGTCCGAGATCCTTTCTTGCACCAATGGCAGTCATTACCTCGATAAAGGTCAGTACCCTGCCGCCCCTTGCTTTTCCGAGGACATTATCAAGCTCGTCCATAGTCTTCACCCTGTATGTCTCCTTATATCCGCAGGCTGCCGCAACAGCCGCAAGGTCTGTATGCCCCGCAGATGTGGGCAGTCCGCCAACGGATTCATGAGCCGTGTTGTTTATCACGATATGTACCAGATTATCGGGCGACTGAGCTCCTATGACCGACATTGCTCCCATATGCATGACAGCCGCTCCGTCCCCGTCGATACACCATACCTTTGCTTTGGTATTCATGGCGATACCGAGTGCAACAGAGGAACAGTGCCCCATTGAACCAACTGTAAGGAAATCACGGCCGTGGTCCTGCATAAGCGAGCAGCGTATCTCATAAAGCTCCCGCCCTGCTTTTCCCGTGGTGACTATCAGGGGATCATCACCTGATACGGCGGTAATATGCTTTATAGCCTCCTCACGCCTGATCGTGTTATTATTTCTGTAGCTAACTTTGCCGCTGTATTCGAGTGCGCCGCTGCGGACTGCGAGAGCCGCCTGTTTCCCCTCTGCAAAAACTTGCCTGAAACTCTCCATTATACCGTGAAGCTCCTCCTCACTTGTATCTGCGGTGATAACTGCATAGGGGATATTCATAACCTCGAGGAGTTCAAGAGTCACCCTGCCCTGAAATATATGCTGCGGCTCATCACGGACTCCCGGCTCTCCCCGCCAGCCGATGACAAACAGCACGGGAATGCCGTATACCTCCTTGTTAAGCAGACTTGCCGAGGGATTTATTATGTTGCCCTCACCCGAATTCTGCATATATACAACGGGCACCCTTCCCGTAGCAAGGTGGTATCCCGCCGCCAAAGCGGCACAGTTCCCCTCATTGGCAGCGATGATATGCTTTCCGCCTTCGGTGCCATAGCGTTCATAAAGACAGTCGCAGAGCCCTTTCAATGCGCTGTCGGGAACTCCCGTGAAGAAGTCCGCACCGATAATGTCGATAAATCTTTCTGCAAGCATGTTTGCTCTCCTTCCGTATCTGTGCAACTTTAAGTCCGATTGTTTTCACGCGCTTTATTCCTCGGGAATAAGCCTTATGAACTCCCCGAAGGGCATACACATACTTTCACATTCCTTTGCGGAATGGGTGCGCAGTATCGATTCCGCCGTATGCTGCATTGCCGGGAAGGCAGAACGCATAAGCTGATTTGCGTAAATCACTATATTTACCCCCGCAGAGTAGAGCTCCTCCTCACTGACGCTGCTGTAGGTCGTGGGAACGCATACTATCGGTGTAAATCTGTCCGTTTTACGGAATCTCCGGGCAAAGGTCAGTACTTCCTCAGGAGAGCTGCTCCTGCTGTGTATCATTATCGCGTCCGCTCCGGCGGCAGTATATGCTTCCGCTCGCATTACAGCGTCATCCATACCCTTTTCAAGTATGAGGCTCTCTATACGGGCGCATATCATAAGCTCATCTGTTTTAAGAGCGTTCTTTCCCGCTGTGAGCTTGCGGCAGAACTCCTCCGTATCAGCCTGCGTCTGCTCGGTCTCCGTTCCGAACAGGGAGTTCTTCTTAAGGCCGGTCTTGTCCTCTATTATTATCATGGAAACGCCTGTTCTTTCAAGAGTTCGCACCGTATATACGAAATGCTCCGTAAGTCCGCCTGTGTCACCGTCGAATATGATAGGCTTGGTGGTCACTTCCATTATCTCGTTGACTGTACGCAGACGTGCAGTCATATCCACAAGCTCTATGTCAGGCTTGCCGCGGGAGGCAGAGTCGCAGAGCGAGGAGATCCACATCGCGTCGAACTGTCTTACGTTGCCGTTTTCGTAAACGCGGGTATTCTCCGCAATGAGCCCCGTCAGTCCGCTGTGGGCTTCTATTGCGGTAACCCGTCCCTTTATATCAAGCAGCTTTCTGAGTATCCCGCGGCGATAATCGGGAAGAGCAAGCCTTGCTCTCATATCCCGCTCCGCTGCGAAAGTTTGCTTATCGTCAGAGTACGGGAATTCCACAAGCTTTCCGCCGTAGCCTGACAGCACGGATATTACTTCGTCACGGACAGGCTGCTGAAAGCCTGTGCGCCAGTCATCGCCGTGAACTACAATATCGGGTCTCAGCTCCAGAAGGTTTTCCCTGTAGCTTAGGGAGCGCTGAGGCACTACCTCCGCCACACCTGTGATATTGCTGAAAAGCTCTACCCTGTCATCATAAGGGACAAGCGGAAAATGCTTGTATTCCGTAACAGCCTCGTCGGTCATTATCCCTACGGTCAGAACCCCCAGCGAAGCCGCCCTGCGTATCATATTTATATGACCGCTGTGTATCACATCTGCCGAAAAACAGATATATACCCTGCGCCCGGCAAGCTTTCCGAGCTCCGAGGATACAGCCTCAAGATCGCTTTTATCGTCTACCTCAGCGCACAGCAGTCCCGTGAAGTCGGCGGGACGGACGCAGCATTTTCCCGATATATCGTTGAAGGCCTTCTCTGCATAACAGCACCTGTCTGCCGTTTCGCCGCTGCCGCAGTATTTCTCTATCTGCGCAAACCATGTCCTGCGGTCAGCTTCGGTGAGCTTGTACAGGGGCTGAGCCGCAGCGGCATTCTCAAAGAATTCTGTTCCCACAGACGTTATAAGGCCGTTCCTGATAACTGCCTTGAAATCCTTCTCGGGCAGAGGAAGAAGTGTGCTTACCGCCATTGCGCTGTCCTTGCTCTTTAAAACCATATCAAGCACCGCGTCCTCAAAGACCAGATCGCCGTGTAACAGCAGAATATCACCGCTGAGCTCCTTTTCTGCAAGATACATGGAATATATGTAATTTGTAGTCCCGAAATCCGGGTTATGCACGAATACTACCTCCGAAGCTATGCCGAGAGAGTGCACGTATTCTCTCAGCAGTCCGGCAAAAGCCCCCGTGGTTATCACTATTTTTTCTGTCCCTGCGGATTGGAGCTGCCGCAGCTGACGGCTCAGTATAGTCTCTCCGTCAGGGAGCGGGGTCATGCATTTCGGACGGTCCGCCGTGAGTTCTCCCATTCTCGAACCGACTCCCGAAGCAAGAATAAGTGCTGTCATAGCTTTTTCTCCTCTCTGTGTATCATATTTCCATTATATCACACTGCTCCGTGCAAATCAATCGCAGATATACCGATTAATTACAAATGTCACCGAAGAAAATACATCTGTCATCTTCTCTTTTCCATGATATTGATGTATCATACATATATGGGAGCTCCGTTTTATTGACAAAGCCCTGAAAGCGTACTATAATGTTTATTGGACTTTTTACCGGGGCAAGGAGGAAAAAATGTATACTTTCTATAAAGCGGCACGTCTGGCTTTCGGAACGCTGTTCCGGATCATATACAGACCAAGGATAATAGGAAAAGAGAATATCCCGCTCAGCGGTCCCGCTGTTATAGCAGGCAATCATAAGCACGCATTCGATCCGCTGCTTATCGATATTTCCACAAAGCGGGTAGTAAGAACTCTCGCCAAGAAAGATCTTCACGACTCTGCGTTCGGTTTTCTGTTCAGGAGCGCCGGAACAATCCCCGTTGATCTTCATGCAAAGAAAAATCCCGCTGCTCTTGAAGCGGCAATAGAAGCGCTGAGGCAGGGAGAGCTGGTAAACGTATCCCCCGAGGCAAAACGGAACTATACCGACGAACTGCTCCTTCCGTTCAAATTCGGCGCAGCGGTGATGTCGGTCAGAACGGGCTCCGTAATCGTTCCCTACTCAATAACGGGAGACTACTCACTGTTCCAGCGTCATAAACTGACCGTGGTTTTCGGAGAACCGATAAAACCAGTCTCTTCTCCCGAAGATACAAACAGGGAGCTATACGGCGCGGTCGCAGGACTGCTGAAAGAGACCATGTCTCCCGATGAACTGGAGAAAAAACACTTTACCCCATATGAAAGCCGGGAAAAACAATGAAAAGACATCTTGAATATCCTGAATGTACGATCTATGAGCTCATAGCCGAGAAAGCAGACAGATACCCCGAATACTGTGCGCTCGATTATTTCGGCAGAACCGTCACATACCGCAGGCTCGTATCCGAGATACGGAAATGTGCCGACGCACTCACTGCCGCGGGAGTTAAATGCGGAGACGCTGTATCTGTCTGTATGCCCAATACTCCCGAAGCAGTTTATCTCTTCTACGCCATCAATATGATAGGTGCGGTGGCAAACATGATACATCCCATGTCTGCCGAAAACGAGATAATACGTTTCGTAAAGCTCACCGAAAGCAGGATAATATTTGCAGTCGACCTCATAAGTGACAAGATCGAACGGGTAACTGCTCAATGCGACGGACTGTGCGCTGTGAAGATCAGCGTAGACAACAGTATGCCCCTGCATATAAAAATAGGTTATAATGTGACAAGCAGGAAAAAAGCGCCCAAAAGCAGTATCCGCGACTGGAAAAACTTTATCGCTGACGGAAGCGGAGAAAACGCCTCCGTTCACCACGGAGCTCCCGACGATACGGCTGCAATACTGTACAGCGGCGGCACTACGGGACGTCCCAAGGGTATAATGCTGACAAATATGAACTTCAACGCCCTTGCCCTGCAAAGCATAGAAGCCTGCGGAGGACTTGAGGCAGGTATGAAAATGCTCTCGATAATGCCGGTATTCCACGGATTCGGTCTCGGCGTCTGCATACATACCATGATGGTGCTCAACGGAACGGCCATACTTCAGCCTAAATTCTCCGCCGCTGAATTCCACAGGCTGCTTTTCCGCTACCGTCCAGATATTATCGCGGGAGTGCCCGCCATATACGAAGCGATGATAGTCAACAGGAGCTTCGGCGGAAAAAAGCTGGACTTTCTGAAATGCATAGTCTCGGGCGGTGATTCCCTTGCTCCGTCGACAAAGAAGAAGCTCAATGATATGCTGGCGGAACACGGCTGCCTGACAAAGGTCAGGGAGGGCTACGGTCTTACTGAATGCGTAACGGGAAGCTGTCTCATGCCTGACGGCTGCGAGGATCTGCTGAGCGTTGGGCTGCCCTACCCCGACACCTTCTATAAAGTAATTGACAAGAACGGAAACGAGCTGCCCTTCGGTGAGGAAGGAGAGATCATCCTTCGTGGACCCACGGTGATGAAGGGATATTACAAAGAGCCGGAGGAAACAGCCGCCGCTCTGAAAAAGCGGAGCGACGGATATATATGGCTCCATACGGGCGACATAGGCTGCATAGGCGAAAACGGATATGTCTATTTCCGCCAGCGGCTGAAACGAATGATAGTATCAAACGGCTACAATATCTATCCTCAGAATATCGAGGAGGTAATAAGCTCCCACAAAGATGTGGTAATGTGCGCTGTCGTAGGCGTTCCGGATCAGCTGAGGGGAGAAAAGGTCAGAGCGTGTATCGTTCCTACAGAAGGCGCAGACCGTGACAAGCTACGCGGAGAGCTTACGGAAATGCTGAAAAAGGACATTGCAGCATACGCCCTGCCGCGTGAGATACTGTTCTATGATTCGCTTCCCAAGACCCTCGTAGGCAAGATCGCCTACAATGAACTGAAAACAGGAGTTTGACAGATATGACGGAAAACGACATAATCCTGCTTGTACACCCCGAAATATCACGTACAAAATATAATTTTGCAGGAATAATCGACAATGAACCCCTTGAGCTGGAATATATATGGGCTATGCTTGCCGGAGAGGGCTACCGCCCATATATATGGGACGGACAGGTGGAAAAGATCCCCTTCAGGGAAAGGCTGCATGAGCTCCGCCCCGCTGCGGTATACATATGCGGAAGGACAAGGCAGGAAGGCTTTATGAAGGAATACGCTCTTGAAGCCAAAAAGGCGGGAGCCGTTGCAATGATCGGCGGCCTCCACGCACAGCGCTGCTACAACCGCTTTTTCAGAAGCGCCGCCGACTATATATTCACAGGCTTTGATCCCTCAGCTGTGACCGACGTGCTGGGCGGGAAGTCTCCCGAAACAATCAGCTCACTGTGCTGGAAAAAGGACGGTCACTGGGTAGTGAACAAGGCTGTTCCCCATGACATACGTACTCTTATACGCCCCGACCGTTCATACTTCTATCAACACGCCGACAGATACCGTTACCTTGAGCTGCTGCCCGCAGCTCATGTACGTACTGCCTACAGCTGTCCCTACAGATGCAGCTTCTGTATCAGGAACAGACTCAACTGCGGAGTATATTCGCAGAGAGACATAGAAGATGTGGTAGATGAGATAGCGCAGATAGAATGTGAAAACATCTATATAATAGACGATGATTTCCTTTTTGGTGAAGAGCGTCTTGAACAATTCGTCACGCTGATACGTCAGAGAGGGATACATAAGCGCTATGTCTGCTACGGCAGAGCCGATTTCATTGCGGCTCATCCGAAGCTCATGGGCAGACTGGCTGAAATAGGTCTTTACTATGTACTGGTGGGCATCGAGTCCGCTGACGACAGCCACCTCAGATCATACGGCAAGCTCTCGGATAATTCGGTCAATGTTAAAGCAGTGAAGCTCCTCGGTTCGCTGGGTGTAAATACAATGGGAATGTTTATAGTTGATCTTGACTTTACCGCAGCAGATTTCCGCAATATCTGGAAATGGGTGGTAAAGAACGACCTCAGGCATGCAGCGGTATCTATTTTCACGCCCGAGATGAATACGGAGCTTATAAAGAAATACCGAAGCAGACTTATAACCCGCGACCCGTCACACTGGGACTACCTGCACGTAGTTGCAAAGCCGGCAAAACTCTCGGTAAGGAGATATTACTTCCACTATCATGTATTGCTTATCAGGCTCTTTCTCCGCGCATGGAGGCAAGGCATATACGACTTTATAGATTACAGGTTCTTTATCGGATCCATGATAAAGAATATGTTCGGATTCGGAGGATAAAATGGCAGATACATACAAAAATCCCGTAAAGAAGATAATCCCAAGCAGGCTGGAAACAGGATACCAGCAGCTTATGTACAGACTTCTGGGAAAGCATATCCCGAAAAGCATGACGCCGAATCAGGTCACCGCTGTGGGAGCACTCGGCGGTCTGTTTGCCATAATATCGGCATTTCTTGCAAATATCTCTCCCCTTTTCTTCATCGGCACCATAGCAGGACTATGGGTACATATGACGGCTGATGTGCTTGACGGCTATGTTGCAAGATCAAGAGGTATGTCATCGCGGGCGGGAGCGTACTTTGACCTTATCACCGACGTGCTCATATCCACCTTCCTGATACTTGCCTTCGGACTTACTCCCTATGCGCACCTTGCTCCCGCAGCATTTGCGGCTCCCCTTTACGGAGTAATGAACGTTACAATGATGAATTATATCATCTATTTCAACGAATTCCGGTTCCCGCGTCTGGGACCTATTGAAGCACACATTGCCTATGCGGTATTCTGTATCATTTCGATGACGCTCGGCACAAAATCAATATTCACATTCTGCGGCACAGACATTCTGACAGGCGACATATTCATGGTGCTCTCCATGATACCCATGTACTATGAAATGATAAGAATGGCAATAGCTCTTTTCCGCAGGCTCAAGGAGTATGAAAAGTGAAAAAGCTGTACATTGTACTTATAAAGGCTCATACCGGGCTCGGATCGGCAGCAAGAAGGATCACAGGCTATCCGTATACTCATATAGCCGTAAGTCTCGACCGGTCCATGACGGATTTCATAAGCTTTTCAAGAAAATACCACTACTTTCCCTTTGAAGCAGGCATAACTCACGAATACAGGCATTATTACGCCTTCGGCAGACACAGATCATTCCGGGCGAAAATATTCGGGCTGCCGGTTTCAGACGAGAGCTTCAGGGCTGTTAAAGATTATATCCGCAGCTGTGAGAATGACGGCGATATGCTGTTCAATCTCTTTTCAATGGCCACCATGCCTCTCATAGGAGGCTTCCGCATACCTCATGCGGATAATTGTATGTCCTTCACGGCAAGATGCGCAGAGCTCAGCGGCTGTGTCAGTCTGAGCCGTCCTTACTGGCGGTATTCCATAAAGGATATTGACGGGCTGCTTTCAGAATATCTGCTTTTTGAAGGCAGCATAAAGCGTACCGAGGCGCCTGATGACGGTTATATGACCCCCTTTGAGCCTGTAAGATACTTCCGCGGTATGGCCGGTCTCCTGCTGCGGCTCACATATCGCCTTGTTTTCTGGAAATGCGGCAGACAGGCTGAAAAGCATTGAGCCGGTCTCCGCGGATACGGAATAAAAGTTCTGAGCTCCGCATTATGCAGAGCTCATTTCTTCTCTGCACGAAAAAACCACAGACCGTATATGAACTTCATATATTGACTTTGTTATCGGAATATGATACAATAAAGCCAAAGAAATATACTTTCACACTAAAAAACACTTTACAATGCAGTTAGTCAGATTTTCCGCCAGGATCTGAAGTAAAAATGAGGATTTAGATACTATGGGTATGTTGGATTTTTTGAAAGTGAGCAACGGTATCGCAAATAATATCCATTTTACAAGCGACGTTCTCGGCACAGGCACCTATTCCGGTCATGTCGGCTCGTCAAGGCTGCCCAACGGCAAGGGAGTCTTCATCAACTCCCTGGATATAGAATATGACGGCGAGTGGCAGGACGGCAGACTGTGCGGCTTCGGCAGGAAATACGCCAAGGGATATTACGATATTGGAAAGGACACTGATGACGACGTAATAAGATCACTCGTATATGCAGGCGATTTCATAGACGACAGATTTCACGGAAACGGAAAGCAGTACAGACAGACAGGAAAGCTCGAGTACGACGGAGAATGGGAAGAAGGCTGGAGATGCGGAAAGGGCACCGAATACTACGAAAACGGCAAGCCTAAATACACAGGTATGTGGAAAAGAGGAAGATACCACGGCAGCGGAGTTTTCACCTTTGAAAACGGCGACGTTATCGAGGGAAAATGGAACGACGGCAATCTCACCGGCGAGGCTGTGCTCAGAACCCATGATGACTGTGTATACAAACGCATCTACAATGAGGGAGAAATCATAAGTGAGGCCCTTGTAAGCGGAACTCCGAAGCCCTCTCCCGATTCACAGATGACGCTTAAATTCGAGGACGGCATATATGTGGGCGAGATAGACTTCAACGGCAGGATGCACGGCAAGGGCGTATATACCTATTTCAACGGCAACAGGTACGAGGGCTGCTTCAGAGAAGGCGTCAAGCACGGCAGCGGAGTCTTTACCTGGGCGGACGGCAACGTATACGACGGCGAATTCGAGAACGATACCCGAAGCGGCTTCGGTACATATTTCTACACAAACGGCAACAAGTACGAGGGCTACTGGAAGGACAACCTGAAAAACGGCCACGGTATCTTCTATTACAGCAACGGTGAAAAATACGACGGAAACTTCTCCGTAAGCCTGAAAAACGGTCACGGTATCTTTTACTATAAAAACGGAAGCATACTCGAATGCGACTGGCAGAGAGACCTGCGCCACGGCAGAGGTATATTCACCTATCCCGACGGCAGAAAAGTACGTCAGAGCTGGGTAAACGACAAGCTCATAAGCGAAGAGACAGTCTGACAGAATATAAATATAACAATGAGAGCGGCATTTGCGGCTCTCATTATTATTCAGAGGAGGTAATACTATGAAAATGACATCAGCACAGGCGGCAAAGCTGCTCCGCCAGCTCAACGAGGAGATAAGGACTCTACAGCTGCGCGAGGATAACTCCAGCAGCTTCCTTGCAGCACTCGGCGAGGACCCCGAGTCGGTCCGTCCCGCTTACGATTATACGTCCATGCAGGAACAGCAGAAGGCTGTCGAAGAGAAAATACGCAGGATAAAGCATACAGTAAACCTTTTCAATGCAACGACAGTTATCCCCGGATACGGCTTTACCATAGACGAAATGCTGGTATATCTTCCTCAGCTCAGCAGACGCTGCATAAGACTGTCCGTCATGAAGGACGCTCTTCCCAAGGTCCGCGACAATGCAGGTCTTTCCCGCGGTTCGACCGTTATAGATTACCGCTATGCAAATTACGACATAGAACAGGTGAACAGGGACTATACCGCGGTCTCCGAGGAGCTTGCAAGGGCTCAGACCGCCCTGGACCTTATAAACAATACAGCAGAAATGGATATTGACATATAAAACTCTTCCTTTTGCCGTTTCCGCTTTTTTGATCTAAAACAGGCAATGTTCAGTGTCACGGTTGTCCGTTATCTATTTATGGGGTGTTCCCCGGTCCAAGGTTTCTGTTTATGTTCAGGGTAGATGATCTTAACAGAAATTATTTATACGGAACAGCAATAAAAACCTGACGCAGCGGAGGTATGGTTACATGCTGCAAGAGCTCCCTTGATTTTCCAAGGGAGCTCTTTTTTATATATCTATGTGATAGATGAAAGCGTCCGCAGTCTCTCCTGTCATGGCAAAGAAGGCATTCCTGTATGCATTGAGCTGATCCGAATACTTGTAGTCAAGTCCCTCCGCCTCCGCATTAGTCTTGTAGTCAACTATATGCCATCTGCTGCCCTTTCTGTACAGAAGGTCAATAACGCCGTTCCATATAGTGAAGTTACCGTCCTCCTCAGTCCTGTGACAGAACGGCACCTCACAGTACACCTCATCGGCGCTTTTAAGCTCAGACAGTATATCACTGTACATACTGTTGCTCTGCTCATAGCCGCCTTCTGCAATACGCCGATAAACCCCGCCGAGCAGCCCGGCATATTCACTGCCGGCACCGAATTTCAGGATGATCTCCTTCGCCAGCTTTTCGGCATCAGGGAGCTTTTTTGCAGTAACCATGCTTTCCATCAGCTTATGCACCATAGTTCCGAGCAGTGCTGCGTCCGTCCTTACCTCCTTTTTACGTATCTCCGTATCGGAGCTGTCCTCGTAGTCGTCCCCGGAATCAATGACTGATCTCAGTTTTATCCGGCTCGGCCGCATGATCGAATAGGTCGGCACAGATGCGGCCGAATTTGTTAAGACGGAACTTTTTACGGCAGCTTCATAAAGCTCTGACGCTCTGACACGCTCCTTTACGGCTGCTTCTTCTGTTTCAAAAGGAGGAAGGAGCTCGAAAAAGTCTCCCTCGGCCATGTCCAGAAAAGGCGCCCAGGGATTGTTGTTTGCACGCTCGCCCTTGCTGTTGTATGAATCGGCAATGATAAGGGCATTCCTTGCCCTCGTTGCTGCCACATACAGAAGTCTGAGACGCTCCGCCGCCATTGACTGAACTTCATCTTCAAAGGCTGCCTGCTGCTTGTTTGTAGCCGCCTTTTTCAGATTGTTCACCGTCATGGAGAATATGCGGCAGATACTGCCGTCGGCGGTGTGCTCGGTCCGCATTTCCGGCTTATGCTCCCCTACTCTCGGATCGGCAAGGATAACGACAGGCGCCTCAAGTCCCTTGACCTTATGGAGATTGGCAATATGCACCCTGTTATCGTCCCTTAGCAGACTTATACAGCGCTCCTGTGACGACTCATCAAGGAGAGCCCTCAGAAATGCTGCACCGTCGCTCACGCTTATGACGTCGCCCTGTTCCTCCGCCGCTCTGAGGAGCTCCAGTGCGTAGTAAAGATATTCAAGATAAGCCGTACCGGTTTTTTCAAGGACTCTCAGCTCGTCATAGACCGTCGTGAACACAGTCACGGGAGACATTGTTCTTGCCCTTACGGCAAGATCTCCGAGAGTTTCCAGTGCATTATGAACATTCGGATATTCCTTGACGGCTTCGTTATTTACAGCGCCCAGCTCGGGAAATACACCTCTGCTGCGCAGAGCGATGAGCTCGCTGTCGGTAATTCCGAAAACACTTCCTGTCAGTGCGCCGTAAACAGCCGTTCTGTCATAAGGAGACGAAACCGCTTCGATTACCGGTATCACGGCACAGAGAGCGGGACAGTCGCCGAAGCTTATCTTTCCCTCCACCATTGCGGGAATACCGCAGCCTTCAAACTCCCTCAGGAATTTGAGTATATGCTCCTTGCTGTTCACTATTATCATGAAATCGCTGTACCTTATGGGCCTCGCAGGCAGATCGCTCCTGCTTCTTATCATCATATTACTGTCGCTCACGAGCCTGCGTATTATCTGCGACACCTTTGCTTCATCGTCTAAAATGGAATTTCCCTTGACCGAAACCCTGTATGTCATTATACCGCCGAAAAGAGTTCCGTCGTCCCTGCCCTCTATCGGTATGGGGCAGAATCTGCTCTGATGAGGCGTATCCTCGGGAAGTAGCTCTGTAAACGCTCTGTTGAACCATTCCCTGAGGCGGACTGTTGAGCGGTAATTTCTTGTAAGCTGCACTACCTCTCCCACACCCTCCTCAAAGAGTCTGCGTACCTCCTTGAAGGCTGCCACGTCCGCCGAGCGGAAACGGTATATGGACTGCTTAGGGTCTCCCACTATAAACAGCGATCCCTTTCTTGGCACGCATTTACGCCAGTCGGGAACAGGATCCCCGGCAGTAAGGTAAAAGAATATCTCCGCCTGCATTGGATCCGTATCCTGAAATTCGTCTATCAGGAAGTAGCTGTGGCGATCGTAGATATGACGTATGAGCTTTCCTCCGCTCTCTGCGTCACGCTTGAGCATATCCCGGAGATACAGCTTGTAATCAAAAAATGTGAGCTCACCCTTCCTCCGAAGCTTTTCCGCGATAGCTCCCGCCGCAGATACAAGGAAGTCCATCGTCAGCGAATACTGGAGCTCACCAAGCTCTCTGTAAAGGTCTGTATCCGCAACAGCAAGTGTATAATACGCTATCTTGCCGCGGGACGTATACGGCTCAAAAAGGGCAGTATCGATAACACCTATACTATCTGGCTCAGCATAGAGACGGAAACCGTCAAGCTTTCCGAGTATATAATATACATCTCCTATATTGCCGTTCCAGCTGCGGGTAAGGGTGCCGTACCTCTGCTCAAGAAGTTCGTTCTGCGCAGTACAGGCCTGTGTAGTCCCCCACAGCTCCTTTCTGTCCATAAGACATTCAATAGCCTGCAGGAGTCGGCGCTTATCCCCGGCAAAAAGGCTGTCCGCGTCGGTGTTTTCTTCCTTATCGTATATGAAATATGCGTCCCTTGCGCCTGTTATCCTCGGTATGAACTCTGAAAATACACTCTCGGGTCGATCCTGCACAGAACTGAACCGCCTGTACTTATCAAAGAGCTCACTGCCGTACTCGCCGCGAAGTATCGCCGAATACTCACGCCTGTAGACCGCCTTCATCTCCTCCTCGCTCCTTACCTCCGAATCCGACGGAATATTTCCCTCCGATGGGTGTTCATGAAGTATCAGGTGAGAGAAGGAGTCGATAGTTCCCATAAAGCACAGGTCGATATTGCGCAGGGCTTCCGCACATCTCGTTCTCTGAACACTGTCAGTATCTCCGTTGCCGCTTTCCTTTATGAGTTCCCTCTGAAAGCGCTCATAGAACTCCCTTGCAGCCGCTTTTGTAAAGGTTATGGCAGATATTTTACTTACATCTATACCCGATTTAACCATGGCAGTCATCCGCTGTACGAGCTGGGTGGTTTTGCCGGAGCCCGCTCCCGCTTCCACAAAGAAGCTTGTATTTATCTCCGTTGAAATGCGTTCTCTTGCAAGCTTGTCCGTATCAATCATTCTTCTCCTCCTCCCTGCAAACATTTCTGAATCCGCAATACCTGCAGTTATCGTTTCTTGCAGGCGGGAACTCTCCGTTTGCCACGCCCGCAGCAAAAAACTCCGTGATTTCTGTGAGTTTCTCTCTGACCACTTCGGTACAGGTACAGTGAATACTCTTATTGTATCGCAGATAGCGGTACTCTCCGCCGTCTGCTCTTAAGTTCTCAGCCCTTTCAAGCATCTCGGAATACAGAAGTATCTGTATGCACGAGGATATATCGTTCTCTTTATGCACTATCTTCCTGCCCGTCTTATAATCCACAATGATTATGCGTCCGTCAGGAGTTCTCTCAAGCCGGTCAAGGCGTCCTTTAAGAGTGATACTGCCTGTTTTCACAGGGCTGATCTCATGCTCCGAGTATATCACTTCATTTCCGCTGCTGCTTTCGATACCGTTTTCCACCATTCTCATAAATTCCTCACGTACCCTGTTTACCTCGGGCTCGTTAACAGGCGGGCGGGTAATGAGAAATGCGTTGAATCTGAGGACTGCCTCTGCTTTTACCTCCCCGGCAGACATAGAGTGCCTGAATGCGTCGTCCATCAGTCCGTGAATGAGATTTCCCGTATCAAGAGCGCTCATGACCGTGTACACATCATCAGTCTCGGGCTCCTCCATACAGAGCACACGGCTGAAATAGTACTTTCTCGGGCAGCTGAGATATGACTCTATGGCGCTGGGTGAAAAAGCATTGTCCGTGTTTATGCTTACGAAGACATTTCCGTCTGCCTGACGGTCGGTCTCTATGATCCTGCCGCTGTTATATGCTCTGCCGACAAGTCTTGACGCAGAAAAGCTGTTCTCGAAAAAGCCCGTATGTGATATACTGCCCTTGAGATCGTCCAGTGAGGAACCGCCGCCGTTCCGTGCTCTGAACAGCTCAAACAGCTGGGACGAGGCATTGGCTTCCTTTATCTCGGCAGTATCGTATCCGGAATAGGAAAGATGCACTCTGCTGCCAAGTGATGAAGCCGTCCTTACAAGATCAAAAAGTGTCTTTTTGCTGTCGGCTATACGCTTTTCGGAGGTAGGTGCGTTATCGTCAAAAAGAAGATAATCGCTGTCGGGTACAAGATAGTTCTCAGCAGGAGCTCCGGGGAAATTATCCGCAGAAAGCCCCGCTATGAACAGCTCTTCCCGCAGGCTGCATACCGCCTGCTTTATGCCCGTTATATGGAGGGCTCCCTCACGGCTGTTCTCACAGCATACATTCAAGCGGAGAAGCTGCGGTATTATATCAGCGGCATTTCCGCCTGAAAGCATGGTATACGCGTCTATCTCCTCACAGACCGCATTTACTGCGGAGCGGTCAAGCCGTCCCGCAAATCCGCTTCGTATGACTGCATAATTCTTCACTATGTAAGAGCAGCCTTTCTCAAACTCGCCGAACATGAGCCTTATCATTTCGGCAAGCTCTGAATTATCGGGAAATTCCCTGCTGTATGCGGCAAGCCTGCTCCGGTTTTCGGCTCTGTCGCAGGAAAGCCTCATGGTACCGCCCACGGCAACTATCTCACGAAGTACTTTTTCGTCAGTTACAGCAAGCTCTCCGATGAGCTTCTGACGGTCAAAGCTTTCGCTGAATATCACAGCGTAAAGGGAATCCTTTCCATGACAGCCGTCAGTCTCCCATGCCAGAAAGTTGCGCAGGAGCTCCGCTGAAGTGGAATAGCTGACGGGAAGTCCGCAGCCGAAGGTAACGGGTATATCATACTGACCCGCTATATCATAGAAAAGCCGTGAATACTTAACCGTATCGGCGGCTGCAACAGTACAGCCGTCCAGTGGCAGACCGGCTGAGAAAATTGTATCGATTATATGCCCGGCTTCGTTTGAAGCTCCGTATGCCTCGGTAATGTCGCTGTAATCGACCGGCTTCTCCTCCGCTCCGTAAAGCTCACAGAGGGATATTTCCGTATAATTTTCTCCCGAAAGATTTGATATTAAAGCCTCTTCAAGAGGAGTCAACGGATATTCGGCCAGCGTACAGAGCTCTGCGTTTACCTGCCCGGACAGCTCTGCCGCTCTCCTTATCAGCTGTATGCTGTCAATAAAGCCTCTTTTTTTCAGCTCTGATATATACCTGTCATAAACCTGACCGAGAGCGGCGCTGTTTATCTCAAACTCACCGCGGGACAGCTTCTCATGCAGGATCGTGCTCTCATCGGAAGCTATGAGCTTTCTCAGTGAATCAAGTGCTGCGGCGATGTTCTGAGCGTCGGCATATGAAGCGTCCGAAAAGAATTCCACATCCTTAAGAAAGCTGAATATGAGAGAGGGCTCGTCAACTGTCCTTATGTACTGCTCCGTTACCGTTTCTCCGCTCCGCATAAGAGCCGCCTCCGCAAGCTCCGCACTGCTCATTATACGCAGACACAGAGTATTCTTACCGTGGCGTGCAAGACTTCTCAGGAGCTCCGTTCCGTTTGCCGACGGTGCAAGTATTATCCTTTCGCGCATACTATCGCCTCATTTCGTAATCGTTAATTGAATTATACCACATTACAGAAAAAATTTCCATCCCCAAATGCAAATTGATTATATTCAGCAGGAACAGTGTGTTTGAATCTGCCGATCCTGTGCTGCTGTTACAGAAAAGAACGGGCAGATACATCACATCGAAGGTATCTGCCCGTTCATATTTGGAAGTCCGTGGTTTCCGCGGCATTATACCGCGGTCAGTGACTATAGACCCTTTTGTAATAAGGACTCAGCGTCCGTATATAATATCGCCCACCATAAGATTGCGTTCCAGCTTTTCCTTTGTGGTATCCTTATCTATGACAACAAGCTCTATGCCCATGATACGGGCGAAATCCCTTACTGTTTCGTCGGATATGTCATAGGACAGAACCGTGTGATGAGCTCCGCCTGCGATTATCCAGCATTCAAGTCCCTCAAGGAATGAAGGGGCAGGTCTCCACATAGTCCTTGCTACGGGGAGATTCGGCATGGACTGGAAGGGCTTCTCGCATTTAACATCCTGTGAGATAAGTCTCATCCTGCCGCCTATATCTATGAGCGACAAGGCCTTTGCCTCGCCTGCTCTGCCCTCGAAAACTATCCTTGCGGGCGGCTCCTTGCCGCCTATGCCGAGGGGATGTACCTCTATACGCGGTCTGCCCTCCGCTATGGACGGGCATACCTCCAGCATATGCGAGCCGAGTATGAGCTCACGCTGATAATCGTATGTGTAATCCTCCATAAAGGAGGTGTATCCTTCGGGATACATCGCCTTTACGACTGCTGTCATGCCTGCGGTCTTCCAGTCGCCCTCAGCTCCGAAGCCGTAGCCCTTATGCATGAGATGCTGTGTAGCAAGTCCCGGCAGCTGGCGCATACCGTGAAGATCCTCAAATGTATTTGAGAAAGCCTTTGCGCCCTCCCGGACAAGTATCCTCTCGATGGCGATCTCCTCCCGGGCCTGATACCTGATAGTCTCCTCGTCAGCCTTATCGTAATCGTAAAGCTCGGCGTACTCCTTCATAAGAGCATCTATCTCGCCGTCCGCAACAGCGTTCATGCACTCCACAAGATCGCCTACCGCAAAAGTATTTACCTGCCAGCCAAGCCTGAGCTGTGCTTCGATCTTGTCGCCCTCTGTTACAGCAACCTCACGCATATTGTCTCCGAAGCGGACTATCTTCAGACTCCTGCTGAACATGGCTCCGACTGCGGCTCTCTGCCACTGTGCGATCTTCTCCTGTACCTTCGGATCCTTCCAGTGTCCTGCCACAACAGCTCTCGGAACACGCAGACGAGCCCCAATGAAGCCATGCTCTCTATCGCCGTGGGCCGACTGATGGAGATTCATGTAATCCATATCGATTGCTTTATTGGGTATAGTCTCATTGAACTGCGTGTGAAAGTGAAGCCAAGGCTTTTGTAGGATTGCAAGACCGTTTATCCACATCTTTGACGGTGAGAAGGTATGGCAGAAGGTTATGATTCCCGCACACTCATCGTCATAGTTTGCTTCTCTTACGATACGTTCGATCTCCGACTCCTTCTTTACGGTGAGCTTATACTCCACAGGGAACGGAAGCTTCAGTCCGTCAACTATCTTCTTTGAGTCCTCCTCGACCTGCTTTAAGGTTTCCTCGCCGTAAAGGAACTGTGAGCCTGTTATAAACCAGAATTTCATTCTATATCTATCCTTTCTTTTCCTCAGAGGCCGCTGCTCTCACAGCTGAAAGCCCCGAAAGATATTTTTTCATATATGCATTTATGCCCTCCGCAGTTTCCTTATCGGGGGCTGCGGTGCTGCCCTTCATATCCGCAAATACACGCTGACTGAGGAAGTCCTCGAGACTCATGCCGCTGTCCCTGTTCACCATATATGAAGCCAGCAGGGCCATGCCCCAGGCACCGCCCTCGCCCGCTGTCTTCATAAGCGTAACATCAGCTCCGAGCGCTGCCGCAAGTACATTCTGACTTGGCACAGGCGTCTTGAAAAATCCGCCGTGAGCGTATATGCGTTCAAGCTTTACGTGCTCCTGCTCTGTGAGTATGTCCATGCCTGCCTTGAGAGACGCAACGCAGGAATACACAAGGCTCCTTGCAAGGTTCCTGATATTGAAGGGTGAATCGGGACTGCGCATAAGCAGCGGTCTGCCCTCCTTTATACCCGTAACAGGTTCTCCTGCATAATAGTTATATGAGATTATTCCGCCGCAGTCGGGGTCACCCTCCGCCGCAAGCGCATAAAGCATATCATAGAGCCTGCCTTTCGGCATATCGGCTCCCGCTTCCTTCAGAAGCTCTCCGAACAGCCCGAACCATGCGTCAAGGTCAGATGTGCAGCTGTTGCAGTGTACCATTGCCACAGGTGCTCCGCAGGGCGTATTGACTATATCTATCTCACGGTGTACCGATGAAAGCTTTTCCTCGAGGACTATCATTGAAAAGATAGACGTTCCGGCCGATACATTGCCTGTTTTCGGCGTAATGCTGTTTGTGGCGACCATACCCGTCTGTGCGTCGCCCTCCGGCGGACAGAATGGAACCCCCGATTTAAAGGTGCCAGTCGGATCAAGAAGCCTTGCTCCCTCCTCCGTAAGACGGCCCGCACACTCTCCTGCGGGTACTATACCGGGCAGCAGCTCCGTAATGCTTTTTCTCAGCTCCGTACCTGCCGCAAGCTCGTCAAACACTTCAAGCATTTTCTTATCGTAGCCGCAGGTGTCCTGATCTATTGGGAAAACTCCCGAAGCATCGCCTGCTCCGAGTACCTTTTCTCCCGTAAGAAGATAGTGTACATAGCCTGCAAGGGTAGTGATAAAATCAAGTCTGCCTATATGAGGCTCGTTGTTCAGTACCGCCTGATAAAGATGAGCAACGCTCCAGCGCTGAGGGATATTGAAGCCGAAGGCCTCCGTCAGCCTGTCTGCCGCTTCCTCGGTCATGGTATTGCGCCATGTCCTGAAGGGAACCAGCTGATGGTCGTTCCTGTCAAAGGCGAGGTAGCCGTGCATCATCGCCGATATGCCGATCCCGGCGGCTTTTTCAAGCTTTACGCCGTAATTCTCCTCAACATTCTTCATAAGATCGGCAAAGCAGTCCTGAAGTCCCGCTCTTACGCTGTCGAGGGAATAGGTCCATACCCCGTCAGCAAGCTCGTTCTGCCAGCCGTATATGCCCGCAGCCAGCGGCGTACTGTCCTCACCTATAAGAACAGCCTTGATACGGGTCGAACCGAACTCGATTCCTATTACCGTTTTTCCGTTTTTAATCTGTTCTGTACTGCTCATGTTTTTACTCCTTTTGCTTCAACCGTCATACCGAGATAATTATTATGCTGTTTACGATAAAAGCGTTACTTGTACTTACATTATAATCAATTTGTACTTACATTCATACTCAAAAATATACACTAAATGTTTAAATCACGGACAGATATTGGCGCTGTTCTGGAACTGTCTGGGCGTCTGGCCGGTGTATTTCTTGAATATCTGGCTGAAATACCTGTAATCGCGGAATCCCACGTCATATGCGACCTCATATATCATCTTTGAGGTACAGCACAGCAGCTCACGGGCGCGGGCTATCCTCGCCTCCACAAGGTACTCAGACAGATTTTGTCCGTACTTCTTTTTGAACTGTGTGCTCAGATATGACGGACTGAGGCCAACTGCGTCGGCTACATCAAGGAGTGACAGCTCGTCGTTCATATAGTTCTTGTCGATATAATCCCGTGCCTTGGCAACTATACTGTTGCCGCTGCCCTTTGCCGATTCAATGCGCCACATTATGCAGCCGCGTACCAGCTTGCGAAGAAAATCAACAGTATCCTCAACGCTCATAAGCCTTGCGCTCATATCGTCTGCCGTGCCGAAGTGCTCGCAGAAGTGCTCGTTGTCTATGCCTATATTCTCTGCAAAGGTATGGGCTGCAACGTAAATGTCCATACAAACATAAAGCCTTATCACAAGAGACTGTATCCTTGTGAACCTTACCTCTTCAAGCACGGAATCAAGCATAGCATCGCAGTTTTCGAGTCTTCCGCTCCGCAAAAGCTCCTCGATCTTTCTGATGTCCAGACGTCTTACATCCTGGACATACCCTTTTTTATCATTCATTTCAACTTCCCCGTTCGCATAATTCCTGAAAGTGAAGTTTTTACATCTTTCTTACCGATCCGCGTATCCTGAGCTCCGGAGCAAAGATTATATCCCCATCGTCAACCGAACCGGAGCATATCTTATCGATAAGCTTTTCCGCCACAGCTTCGCCCAGCCTGCGCTGAGGATGTGCGACTGTCGTCAGCGGTACATCGCATATCGTTGCATACTTTGAGTCGTCTATGCCCACTATTGACAGATCAGCTGGTACGCTTATATTGTGCTCCTTGCAGAATTGCAGTAGCTTTATGGCAATGTTGTCATTATAACATACGACAGCCGTACTCTCGCTGAGCAGCTCCAACAAACGGATACCTCCTGATGTAAATACAGAATTCTTATCCGAAGTCGCGAACCACAGTACATTATCCTCCGCGTTCCTCAGCCCGTGGGCAATACAACTTTTCGTAAAGCCGCTGTATCTCTTATGTCCCTGTATATCGTCAAGAGCAAAAATGCCGGCTATCCTTGTATGTCCGCAGTCAAATATATGATCGGCAGCTATCCTGCCCGCTGCCTCATCGTCAATGGCTACACACGGATAATCCGACCACGGATACTTGGCATTGAAGAACACAACAGGTATATTATTGCGCCTGAGCTCGTCGTACAGCCCCATATTCGGATTTGGCAGAGCGCTCTTTGAGGGCTCGACGATAAGTCCGTGCACTCCGCCGAAGATCATGCTCTGAAGCGCCTGCTGCTCCTCGGCCACCTTGTTATGAGTAATGGCAAGCTGCATGGAAAAGCCGGAGTCATTTAGTACGCTCTCGATTCCCGTAACGATCTGCGGGAAAATATAATCGGTGAAATATGTGGATATTACGCCGATATTTCTGTTCTGAACAGTCATGGCCGGCTGAACAGCTCCCGACGATACAAATGCGCCGCTTCCTCTCACGCGGCTGATGACATTCTCGTTTTCAAGGCACATAAGCGCCTGTCGTACAGTCTGTCTGCTCACATTATGGATCTCGCAGAGATCCTTTTCCGTAAGGAACCGGTCATTTGGCTTGAGTCCGTTTGCTGCGATATAATTCTTCACCCATTCGACGATCGTCATATATTTATACTCTTCCATATGCTCCTCCGAAAATGATAATATACCGTATTTTTATTCATAATAACATATCCTGAGGGCTTTGTAAATACAGCATTCTAATCAAAGGTGTAAATTTGTACGCACACACAATAAATCCTTCCCCCTATTGTGCAATATAACTATTCGCGTTCTTCCGAAATGTCTTGTAAGCATTGTTACTGCTTCACATAATTGTATACACAAAAATGCCCGCGGCTAAAGCCGCGGGCTGTAATACACAAGTTATAAAGTTTTAATTATTCTTCCTCAGCTGCATATTTCTTTTCGTAAAGAGAAGCATCCTCTTCCTCTTCAACTTCGACAATGTCGTCCGCAGGATCATATTCCTTTACATAGAATACCAGATCTCTGTCAGCCTTTCCGTCCTTTACGGTGAACAGGATTACTGCCGTATTTCCGAAGAATTCATCCTCATTCAGACCATTTGCAAGCTCTTTGCCCTTCTCCGTAAGAAGTGAAACGCCTACATAGCCGTTGTCGCGTACATCGCTGCCAACGCCTGCCAGATAGCTGCCGTCCTTGAGGGTGAACTTCTCCCCCGCCTTCACACCGGCAGTCACCTTTTCTATCCTTGCAGGATCATTGTCGTTGATCTTCCAGATCTCAAATGTGCCGAGCTCATTCATTACCGTGTTATCAATTATATTTACTATATCAGCAGAAATGAGCTTCGGTTCGGTTTCTGGATAGAACACATATGTTATGTCGCTCTTGTATTCATTGACCTCGCCCCAGTGGAAATACTCGTCATAACCGCCTGTATATCCTTCGGGCACCTTGTCTACCTGAAGCTTGTATGCCCATGGACCTGCCATTACAAGTCCGCCTACGATCTTGGATTTCTCCTTGCCGGACGTCCATTTTTCAACTGTCATCGCATATTCCTTGGGAGCCTCTATAACAGATAGCTCAACGCCCTCGAGAGGCTTGCCTGTGCTGCCGTCTATGCAGCTGACCTCAATATAGTTGCTTTTTCCGTCCTTGGGAGAAAAATCAAAGGTCAGCTCCCTGTCGGCTTTTCCGTCTTTTACAACGAAGTCAAGGCCGCCGCTCTTGTCGGAAAACTCCGCATTGGGATATATTTCCTTGATATGCTTTGCAAAATCACTGTCCGGATCCATCAGCTGAACGGGATAGTCAAACAGCGTAATGTCAGCATGATACTCGCCGTCGGGAAGATAAATATCCTCGTAGCGAAGGGTCGGATAGTAGGAATCGCCGTTCTTGTCGGTAACATTGAGCATACAGTAATACGGTATACTCATGCCGTTTGCCCAGTCGTAAAGATTGATCTTTACGTTGCGCTTTGCATTATTGCTGAGCACACGGACGGTAAGCTCCTTCTCCGTGTTGTCGCCGAACTTGTAGAACATCTGCTGATCCCAGTTGCCGATGACCGAACCGTAACCGCCCGGCAGATTACAGAGCTCTATCATATATGTGTATTTATCGTCTGTGGGAAGTCCCGTAAGTACCATAGGCACATCAGGGTTATAATGATAGTAGTTTACAACATCGAAATAGCGGTCATCGTATAAGCCGACAACTGATACGTCAACGTTATTTATGGGTTCGCCTGTCACCATGTCTACGACCTTGATGTCAAGCGTACCGCCGTTGCCCGCCTTTCCTGTCAGCTGCTTTCTCAGAAGCGTGAAATCGAACGAGTCGACAACACCGTCCTCGTCGATGTCGGCATTTTTCCAGCTGCCGAGCTCCTCGCTCTGTCCAAGCAGAAAACGCTGAAGCTGAACAGCGTCCGAAATACCTACGAACTGATCAAGATTAACATCTCCGAACTGAGTAACGATTACTTCTTCGTCATCAAAAGTTCTCGCTCCATCGCTCTCTGCTGCCGAAGCTGCGGGAATATGCAGTGCAAGGAACGCTGCTGCGGAGATAACAGCAGTTAAAAGTGGTTTGATACGTCTGAAATCCTTCATGTTGATAACCTCCTGTCATTTTTTAAGGACGGATATGACTCCCTGTCATATCGTACGTTCTTATTAAAATAATACTATCACATTATTGCCACAATGTCAATGGTTTACAAAGAAAAAACGAGCTTTTTCCTTTAAAACACGTCCTTTTGCCGAATTAAGAAATATAATTTACAAATGTGGTCCAAACTTGACACACTATGGATTAAATGATACAATTATTACATATAAAAACTCTTTTCATACGAGATCCGAAGGAGGCTTCAATATGATTATCGACATCTCGCAGGAGGTCTTTTCCTGTAATGTCTACCCCGGGGACCCCGAACCAAAATACCGGAGGATAAGCAGCATCTCCGGCGGTGACGTATATAATCTAACAGAGTTTTCCATGTGTGCACACAACGGCACCCACATAGACGCTCCCTTTCATTTTATAAATAACGGTAAAACCGTGGATCAGACAGAACTGACGGCTTTTGTGGGTGACTGCTTCGTTGCACGGCACAGCGGCGATGTCACAGCTGAGGACGCTGAACGAATTATAAGCTCCGCAGAAGCTCTCGGCGCGGAAAAGAGGATACTTATAGCGGGAAAGGCCGTGGTAACGCCGGCTGCCGCCCGTGTATTCGCGGACTCGGGCATATATCTTCTCGGAAACGAAAGTCAGACTGTAGGTCCAGAGGACGCTCCGATGGAAGTACATATGATACTGCTTGGTGCAGGGATAGTTCTTCTTGAAGGCGTAGTTCTTGACGGCGTTCCCGAGGGAAGATACTTTCTGAGTGCAGCTCCCCTTAATCTCGGCGGAACAGACGGCGCTCCATGCCGCGCATATCTTATCAGTGAAAACTGATGAATACAGAAAAAGGACCTTTCTGAAGGTCCTTTATACCTTTATACGTATCGAGAGAACAAATTGCAGGAAGGAAAGCATATTTCCCGAAAGACCTTGACACAGCCTTCCGTGTATAGTATAATACAGACAGAGCGGTACTGATACGTCCGCTCACTATATTTTTTAAGGAGAAAGTTGTTTGAAAAATAATAACAGAACAGAGATAGCAGCGTAAACGGGAGGTTTGCGAATACTGTCTCACACAAGCCTCCCGTGTCTTGTCAGCATTTTCAGGAGGTTATAAAAATGAATAAAAACGACATTATCATCCGCAGGGAAACAGAAAAGGACTATCGTCAGGTGGAAAGCCTTGCCCGAGAAGCATTCTGGAATTTAAGCAGGCCGGGCTGCTTTGAGCATTACTTCATACACATAATGCGCGATCATGAAGACTTCGTGTCAGAGCTGGACTATGTTGCCGAGCTCGGCGGCAGGATCGTGGGAAGCGTTATGTACTGCAAGTCTAGACTCAGAGATGAAAACGTCTGCGAAAAGAATATTCTTACCATGGGGCCGTTATGCGTAATGCCCGACTGTCAGCGTCAGGGCATAGGAAAGGCCCTACTCGAGCATACCTTTGAAAAGGCGAAGGAGATGGGCTATGATACGGTCATCAACTTTGGCAATCCCGATAACTATGTCGCGCGAGGCTACAAAAGCTGCAAAAAGTACAACGTGTGCTTTGAGGGAGACATCTTCCCCGCCGCTCTGCTGGTAAAGGAGCTTGCGGAAGGCGCACTTGACGGCAGGAAATGGTACTACTGCCCCAGCGATGTGGACAAGCCCTGCGATGACGCCGAAGCGGCAGAGCGCTTTGACGCTCAGTTTCCGCCAAAAGAGAAGGGCTGGCAGCCGAGCCAGGAGGAATTCTATATCCACAGTCATTCGGTGATAAACCTGTAAGGCGCAGCCAGAAAGAACTTAATAAAGCAAATAAAGCAGACGGGAGATCGTATATGATCTCCCGTCTGCTTTCTATATATTGTTTCTTGCAGAAATATCCTTTCAAAAAACTGACTTTACACAGTTTCTTCCTGCGGATTTCGCCTCATATAAAGCCTTGTCCATACGGTCAAAGGCTGTTCCTATATTGTCGCTTCCAGATACTGTGGTCACACCGATACTGCACGTGATATTGCCGACAATTCCGAACGGCTCGGCGGCTATCTTTTCTCTGAGAGCCTCAGCGATCTGTATGCTATCATCCTTGCCGACACCGTTGAGTATCACAACGAACTCCTCGCCGCCCCATCTGCCCACAACGGCATTATAGTCAGCAATAAACGAAGTGATAGTGTCCGCAAAGTGAACAAGGGTCACATCTCCCACGGAATGACCGTGTTCATCGTTAACATTCTTGAAGAAATCAATATCGAGTATCATCATCGAGACTTCCGTATTGTTCTTCCTGATGTTCTCGATGGCATTGTTTATCTCTGTCTCAATGCTTCCGTGGTTGAATACGGAGGTAAGAGGATCCTTCAGTGCAAGCTCCTCATACTTCTTGAGGGTAGCCATAAGCGCCTCTGCGTTCTCGTTAATGTCCTGAACCATGAATACGAATCTGAAATCGTCCTCGTTGTTGGTCTCGGCACGGCTGAATATGAGCTTTACCCATATGAACTTGCCTTCGAGATTCATCATAAGGCAGTCGAAGGAGGTAGTACGTCCGGGAGCAAGGTTTTTCTTGAGGTATTCGGGATCCGTACGTTCAAGGAACACAGCCTGATCTTCAGGCCATATCATATTTACGATCATCATTCTCCACTCGGAATATTTCAGCTGCTGGTTCATGACTTCGTCTGAAATTTCCGTGATACTGATACTGTTGGTCGTATCCTTTACTATATCCACATACATTGAGAAAAGATATGTATTCTGTATGGTGCTTACCTTCTTGGTAGTGAGGGTCTCGTCCACATACTGGCTTCCGTCAAGAAGATCGAGGACAAACAGATACACCTGCTCGTTTTTCAGAGGATATATCGTCATCTGAACAATATAGGTCACACCATCGAAGCTGATATTGGCCCTTTTGCTGTATTTTCCCACAAACTTTCCGGCATGCGAAAAAAACACCTGATAATCCTCTATCACGCCTTCCGAACTGTTGTTCAGATGATACCAGAGCTTTTCGATGAGATCATGGTATCTTCCCTCTTCTCCGATAACCTCCTCTAATATACCGCGCCTTGCAAGCGCCTTGTACGAGTCGGCTTCGCCGTCAACAAGAATTACTGCATCAACATTCTCGCCTAAGAATGCCATTGCGTCATCTAACGTAAACTTATCTGATGGAATGTTATTCACATTAACGCCCCCATATAAGATATTGATGTGTAATTATATAATAACATATATCTATATGTAAAATGTGAATTTTTTGTTAATTACAAGCAAGATTTGAATAATTTGTATCATCATACAATGTTAAACCGTATATATTGTCTAAAATGACAATGGCTTTTTCAATATTTTTCTATTAGGCTCTTGACATTTCCGAAAAAACCTGTATAATATAATTAAACGTGTTTAATTATATTGAACGGAGGCTGCAATGAAACGGGATATAAACAGGACAAGAGCCGCACTTCTCCGTGCTGCCGAAAAGCTTATGACGAGCTGCGAAGATGTTTCTCAGCTCACCTCGAGAGCCATCACAAAAGAGGCAGGCGTCAACCTCGCCATGATAAACTACTGCTTCGGCTCCCGCGAAAAACTTCTTGCCGAAGTATTCGGAAACATAATGGCAAAAGCTCAGCTTGCGGATCCACGCCTCAGCACCATAATGGACAGCGATCTGCCTCCCGCCGCGAAGCTTGCGGAGATCCATATTTCCATGATGAGGCTTATGCTTGACAGCTTCGCCTACTCCGAGGCTGTCACCAGATATATTCTCTTAGAGCGCGATCTTTCCTTCGGAATGGAGAGCCTGCCGCTGGTCGTCGAGCACTTCCGCGGCAAAAAGACCGAGGAGGAGTGCCGCCTTATCACCTACAGTATCACGAGCCTTAACGAGCTCGCCGTACTGAAGCATGCCGAGCTGAAGGAAAAATGCTGCACCGATCTCACGGACGAGGAGCAGCTCAGACGGTTCGTTGAAAACAATATCTCAAAATTTCTTGATATAAGGAGCGATAACAATGAATGAAAAAGCTTTGCTGGTAATAGATATGCAGAACGACTACCTATGGGCGAAGCGCAAGCCCGTGTTCACCTACGATACGGACAGCCTTGTTGAGCGTATAAACTTCTGCATACACGAATACAGTGTAAAAGGCTGCGATGTAATATACATATCCCAGGTATTCCCTGATATATTTACAAACAGGCTCTTCATCGGCTTCTCCATAAAAGGCACCGAGGGCGCGGAGCTCTATGACAGGCTCGATATAATTTCGGATATGTGCTTTGAGAAGAATCTGCCCGATACCTTTACCGCAAAGGCTTTCAGAAAGCACTTTGAAAACCGCGGATATAAGGAAATCTACCTCTGCGGGATCGACGAATGCGGCTGCGTGGGAGCTACCGCAAAGGGCGCTGTAAAGGCTGGCGCCTCGGTTTATCTCATAGAAAAGTGTACAGGCTGCCGCTACAGCGAAAAGAAACGTTCCGCAATGCATAAAAAGCTTGAAAGCCTGGGTGTAAGGTATATCTGAATATGTTTCCCGCCCTTCCGGAAGGAAGGGCGCTGCTTTTATATGCTATATCAAGAAAAACTTCCGATTTAACTTGCAGTATAAGCTTGACATATATATGTTGTTGGTATATAATAATAGTGTTGCTGTAAAAATGCTTTTACATTTTCAAGCGGCAAAATGATTTATTAAGTGAGGAGGATTAAAAATTTTTAAAAAGTCCATCGGCTAAACAAAAAATAATCAAAAGGTAGGTAAGAAACAATGAAGAACAAATTTTTTGCCGCATGTATTGCGGTGATCATGATGCTCGGCATCATGCCTCTCGCTGCTTTTGCCGACACAACACTGGCATTTGAAGCGGAAAGCATAAGCGCTGACCTCAAGGCGGGCGATGAGATCCGTGTACCGATCAAAGCGGTAAGCAACTGCGGATTTGCAGCAGGTCTTCTTGAATGCAGCTGGGACAACAAGGCTCTCGTGCTCACAGACGTTGAATACAACGATGATCTGGCCCCTGCTAACAACGCTTCAAAGGCAGCAAACAAAGGAAAATACAAATTCAGCTTCGGTGATGATTTCGCAACCGAGAACTTCACAGGCACCGGCACTTTCTTTACTCTCGTTTTCTCCATAAGCGAAACTGCAACAGCAGGCGACTACGAGATCGTACTTACAAAGCCCGACGTTCAGAACGTTGATATTGAAGATGTTCCCACCACCGTCAAGAACGGTACTGTAACCCTCAACGGAAGCGCTTCTGAGGAAGCTCTCTCCTTAGAGGTTAAGGGCACAAAGGCTGAGCTCAAAGCAGGCGAAGAAGTGAGTGTTGAGATCAACGCAGCTTCAAATGTCGGTTACGGCTCCGGTATCCTCAACTGCTCATGGGACAAGAGCGCGCTCATTCTCAAGAAGGTCGAGTACAACAGCGAGCTCGCTCCCGCATCAAATGCAGCTTCCGCAAAGAACACAGGCAATTACAAATTCAGCTTCGGTGATGATTTCGCAACCGAGAACTATACAGGTACAGGTACATTCTTCACACTTGTATTTGAAATAAGCGAAACAGCAGCTGCCGGCGAGTACAAGATTGCTCTCTTCGGCGCTGATGTATGCGATATAGACATCAATAAGGTAAACGTTTCCCTGAAGAACGGCGTTGTTGAGCTTACAGACAACGGTTCCGAGGAGACAACGACCACAACAGAGGCAGCAACGACTACTTCCACAACCACTAAGGCTACAACTTCCACTACTACAACTACCAAGGCAACAACCTCCACCACTACAACTGCAAAGCCCACAACCACTACTACAACAACTACAAAGGCTACAACCTCCACTACTACAACTACCAAGGCAACAACCACTACTACAACAACTACAAAGGCTACAACCTCCACTACTACAACTACCAAGGCAACAACTACTACTTCAACAACCACTAAGGCAACAACCTCCACCACTACAACTGCAAAGCCCACAACCACTACTACAACAACCACTAAGGCAACAACCTCCACTACTACAACTGCAAAGCCTACAACAACTACTTCAACGACCACTAAGGCTACAACCTCCACTACTACAACTACTACAACTACTACAACGACCACAAAGCCTGTAACTTCCACAACCACAACATCTTCAACAACAAAGGCTCCCGCAACATCTACCACAACATCTGTAACCTCTACCACAACTACTTCAAAGGCACCCGTAACCTCCACTACCACATCTGTTACATCGACAACTTCTTCAACGACCAAGAACGGCGGTTCTTCAACTACAACCACATCCGCCACAAGCACTACTACATCATCTTCAACTTCTACTACAACATCCACTGCAACAACTACACCTGAAACCTCAACTTCAACATCCACAACAACATCCACCGCAACAACTACACCTGAAACCTCAACTTCAACATCCACAACAACATCCACAACAACATCCACCGCAACAACCACACCTGAAACATCAACTTCAACCTCAACATCCACAACAACATCCACTGCAACAACCACATCTGCAACTTCAACTTCTACATCTACAACAACATCCACTGCAACAACCACACCTGAAACATCAACTTCAACCTCAACATCCACAACAACATCCACTGCAACAACCACACCCACAACCTCAACTTCTACATCTTCCACAAGCACTTCCACTACTTCAAGTGAGACTTCGACTTCTTCTACCGAGTCTTCCACAACATCTACATCAACATCAACCGTTACTTCCACATCAACAGTAACATCTACGACCGTAACATCTACCACAACCGCTCCGGTTCAGGAAGATGATCTCAAGCCCGGCGATGTAAACAATGACGGACTGGTAGACGCTGTTGACGCTTCAAGCGTTCTCAAGTACTACGCTCTCGTTTCAACCAATGAGGACGGCGGCTTCACAGATAAGCAGAAGAAGGCAGCAGATGTTGACGGCAACGGCTTTATCGACGCTGTTGACGCTTCTCAGATACTCAGCTACTACGCATACCTTTCAGGTCTTCCCGAGGGCGAAGCAGCTCTTCCTATCAAGGAATATCTGAATAAGTAATAATTCATTTTGCAGCTATGACGGCTCCCTTTGCGGGAGCCGTTGTTGTCTGTTCCGAAAATGCCCACTCCGGAATATACTGTAATGCACAGCCGTTTCAAAATCATTTCCGACAGCTATTGATTTTTTACTTCCGCTGTGGTATAATATAGGTGATGCAGATATAGTATAGCGGCTATTACTTCAGTTTCCCAAACTGAGGAGGCGGGTTCGACCCCCGTTATCTGCTCCAGGCGGGGAGCCCCCGCCGGCATATTCGCGTCTCAGTAAAACCGGGACGCGAATTTTTTTCCGCGCATGAAGCGGTAAATAAATTGTAACACATACACAGCGCAGTGCCTGTGCCCCCATCCACAGGGGCACTCGTTTTACTCGTTCACTTCTTACAGAAGGCCTAATATGCTTTCTCTCACAGCACTTTCATCAAATCTGTACAGCTTACATAGTGCAGTGCCTGTACAGTTCTTTCGCGTCTCACTTTAAGCGAGGCGTTTTTTATACGGTGTTATTTCCGCATTTTCATCGCCGCGCTTTTTGTTCACAAAAAATTTACATTTACTGCCGCACATCTGCCCATTCCCGTTCGTTAAATTATACAGATATGCACAGGAGTGCGCTCGCTCAGCTATAACACAAAAAGGAGGTATTTCTATGAATTCAAAGAAGCTGCTTGCGGCAGCCGCTGCACTATGTCTTGCAGTCCCTGCCGGTATATCCGTACAGTCCGCAGCTGAAGATCTCAGCGTAAAGGGCGACGTCAATGCCGATCTCGTCTTCAACCTTGCCGATATGGTGACCTTCACAAATTGGCTCAACGGAAACGGATCGCTTTCCGCTGCTGCTAACGGCGACGTCAACGAAGACGGAAAATGTGATGTTTTCGACCTCAGCGCAATGAGAAAGCTGCTGATCAAATGTATAAACGATGCTCCCGCTCTTGCCTATAAGACAAAGGCAAGAAATCTCTGCGCAGGCATAAACGCTTCGCAGGGAAAGGGCAAGGATGCTGATGAGACCTTTATTGACAGTCAGACAAAATTCACCGTTGACATTTTCAAGGAGGTCTATGCCGAAAAGGAAAATCCCGAAAACACTCTTGTATCGCCTTATTCCATAATGCAGGCCCTTGCTATGACAGCAAACGGCGCTGCCGGGCAGACCCGCGACGAAATGGAAGAGGTTCTCGGAAACGGTATCGACATTGAGATCCTGAACAGCTACCTGCTGACTCAGCGCACAAGAACGGTCAACGCCAAAAAGAACGAATACAACAACTGGTCGGTGGATACCGCCAACGCTGTATGGGCAAAGGACAGCGAAAAATTCATCCCCTGTCCCCAGTTCATACAGAACTGCGTGGACTACTACGACAGCGAATACTATATCGCTCCCTTCGACGATACGACCCTTGCCGACGTCAACAACTGGGTAAACGATAAGACTCACGAAATGATACCCGAAATTCTCAAGAAGATCGATCCTCTCGATGTGATGTATCTTGTTAATGCCGTCGCCTTTGAGGCACAGTGGAGCGAGCCCTACACCGAATACGCCATAAGCGACGGAAAGTTCACCGCTGCCGACGGCACTGTACAGGAAGCCAGTATGCTTTGCAGCATCGAAAGGTATATCGGTGACGAGAACACACAGGGTATTATCAAGTCCTACAGCGGCGGAAGATATGCCTTTGCAGCTCTTCTTCCCGACGAAGGCACGACAGTTGACAAGTATATCGAAGAGCTTACTCCCGATAAGCTCAACGCACTTCTCAGCAGCAGAAAAAATGCGGAAGCAAATGTGAAGCTGCCAAAATTCAAGTACGATTACGAAATAAAGCTCAACCGCGCCCTCTGTTCAATGGGTATGCCTACTGCTTTCTCAAGGAACGCTGATTTCACCAATATGTACTCCGGCGAAGCGGGAAAAGACATCTATATAAGCTATGTTACCCACAAGACCTTCATCGATCTCGATGAAAACGGTACCAAGGCTGCCGCAGCGACAATCGTCGCTATGACAGAAAAGGGTGAGCCTATGAAGCCCGATAAGGACATAGTCTTCGACAGGCCCTTCGTTTACTGTATCTTTGATACACAAACAAACCTACCTTTATTTATAGGAGCACTGAATTCACTTTCATAAAAGCCGCGTCTGCACTAATGCGGCGAGACATAAATTATTTCTGCAAGAGCTTTTCACCTTATAATCCCCGCTGATGCGGAGCTTCGGAGTCGGGTCATGGGTTTGGATCCGCCACCGCAGCTTTAGGGTATGGCTCAATGCAGGGGGACAGATCAGAAAGCCGTATCATATGATACGGTTTTTCTGCGATATAGCGCAAAATATGCAGTTGAGAGCTGCGCCGGCGGAGCACGGCTGTCTATGCAGAGCAGGGAAAATGCCTCTCCATTTATGCAATGTTGCATTATTTCCCGGAATATGTTATAATGTTACTATAACTGTAACTGGAGGTGGCGCTGTGTCTTTCGATATTGACGAGCAGTATGACAAGATATACAGATACTGCTATATCCGCGTCCACCATAAGGAGACTGCGGAGGACCTCACTCAGGAGACCTTCCTGCGTTATCTCCAGCATCCCCGTTACAGCAGCATCGACAAGACCCTGCAGCTTCTCTACACCATTGCAGGCAACCTCTGTACCGATGAATTCCGTAAAAAGAAAGCAATAGAGCTGGATGAAACGGAAGCCTCTCCCGAACGCCTCGAGGACGATGTGCTTGACAGCTTCGAGCTGAAAAAAGCCCTCGACAGCCTCAGTCAGGAGGACAGAGAAATAATACTGCTGCGCTATGTCAATGAAGTTCCCGTGAACGTTATCGCAAAACTTCACAATATTTCGCGGTTCGCACTGAACCGCAGGATAACGCGTATTCTCGGTACGCTCAGAACGCATCTGGGAAAGGAGGAGCTTTTATGACTGAAAAGGAAAGGATAAGACTTACGGAAGCCTTCGGAATTCCCGCACCTGACAGAAAATCCGAATTCACGGAAGAATTCAGACGTTTTGACGCAAAACAGCATAAGGCTCCCCTGTTACCCATTGTAATGAGAACAGCGGCCGCTGCGGCTGTTGTCGCAATAGTCATCGGCGTGGCAGCTCATCTTCCGAAGAACAGGCTGGGATTCAACGGAAAAAATACCGAATCCACGCCGGTAACCACTGTTACCACCAACATAAATGGCGAAGGCGGGACAACTGCTGTTTCCGCAGCGGTAACAGAAAAAACAAGCGTCACTTCCAATACCGGCACCGTAACGACTTCCGCCGTCAGAACAAACGATAAAAATGACGCAAAAGGCACAGACGGCTCAAAGAGTACCTCTGCCGCACCTGCGTCCTCGGCAGAGGGCAGCATAACAACGGTCCGCACTACAGCTTCCGAGCCCAAGCCCGAGGAAACCACAGCCGCCGCCACCACCGACCGGATTCCTGAAACTTCCAGAACCGGTATTCCCGTGGATATGGGCCGCACATACAAGGATCTGAGGGTGGCTCCCGAGGTGGTATATCCTGTCAGAAGCAATATTCTCGATGCCGACGACCTCATATACAATGACAAAGGCAGCGAAGAAAAGGAGGACTTTACAGGCCGGCCGGGTAATGACGGAGCAAAGGGCGAAGACGGAACTGTTTCCGAAATGTTTAAAAATTCCTGCGCCGTAGTACTTGCAAAAGTTGATAAAAAGGTGTATACTTCTATAGGCGGCTCACCGATGACAGCCGCAGACCTGACGGTCGAAAAGGTATTCAAGGGCGATCTTGATGCCAATGACAGGCTGACCGTCTTTGTCAGCGGAGGCTGTATTCCTGCGGAGGAATTCCTGAGGATACACCCGGAATCACGGTATATCGACGATCCGTACAATACGTCCGTATACGATCACGCCGGCAGCCGCTTTGAGCTGACTGACGGAGACAGCTGCATTTTCTTCCTGGACAGAAGCGGGAACGAGCTTCCCGACGGTTCCTTCATTCCTCACGGAAAAGAATCCGCAGGCATATTTGAGCTCACAGGCGCATATTACTGCTCTGTCGCAGGCGGACTTTACTTCCGCAGGGACGAGGCCGAACAGATCCTCAGATAGGAAAAAAGCTGCAGATGCCGGGACGTATCAACAGGCATACATACTATCATGGCTTTATGCACAAATATTTCATAAGTATATCTGAAATTTTTTCCATATATTATGTCACATTTTACTTTGCAGCTTCGTTATGTTAATATGTAAAGAAAAAATGCCATAGAGCGAAAGGAAGATAAATATAACCATGAAAAACAAGAAGCTACTGAGCATACTGCTTGCAGCCGCTGTAACCGCGGCATCTGTTCTCCCCTCGGGCGCCGTTGCTGCCTCTGCAAAGGGAGACATTGACGGCGACGGGGTTATCGCCGCAGCAGACCTTAACATCCTTCAGGAGCATATCCTCGGAAACAAGGATCTCACAGCCGGTCAGACCGACGCTGCCGACGTGAACGATGACGGAAGCATAAATGTCTATGACGTAGTTGCTCTCAGAAAGCTTATCCTGTCAACTCCCAGGGAGCTTGACCACACCGATGCTACAGACAGAATGAATTCGGGCTATTCCGACGCTGTAAAGAAGCTCGCTCTCGAAGAGGGCGGCGCCGCAGTAAAGAGCACATCAGAGCTCAAGGCTGCTCTCTCTCCTTATTTCTCGGAGAGCGTTGTAAATGAGCAGCTCAAGAAGTACAGTGACAGCTTCTTCAATGAATCGGTATTAATAGTAAAGCCCTTCTATTTCGATCCCGATGAGTATGCGATCCCTCACACGGTAACAAGGCTCAGCTGCGGATGCAGTACCTCCTATGCAGGTACATACACCACAAAGAATGTAACTTCTTACCTTAACATACGCAAGGAGCATTCGGCAAGCTCCGAATCCATAGGACGTATCCCACCAAACGCCGTTATTCCCGTTTCCCACGGCAGCGGCCAGTGGGCTCACGTTACCTACAACGGTATCTCGGGCTACGCAAATATGGATTATATGCAGAAAACTGCCGACCCTGCGACCGAGTACAAGTCGGTTCCGGGCGTAAAGATCACATCTGTCAGCTATGCAGACGGTAAGGTCACAGTTTCCGCAAGTCAGTACGTTATGCCGGAATCTGCTGAATTCTGCGCTGCTTCCATAGTGAAAGCGGTCATCCCCAAGGATGAATATTACGCTCAGGAGGCTAATTGGACGGTAAGCACGACTGCGACAACAACAACCACAACAACTACCACCACTACCGTACAGTATCCCCTTGCGGAAAAGAAGCTCAACGAGATCGGCAGAGACCTTAAGGCTGCCTTCACCGCTGCTTCTTCCATTACCTACTACGGCCATACACCCGATATGCCTCAGGACGACAATACGTCCATGGAGTGGTATGCTGATTACGGCTTCACCAACGGAAAGGGCAACTGCTACGTTATGGCGGCTATGTTCTGCGAAATGGCCAAGCTTCTCGGCTACGACGCACATCAGATCTCGGGAAGAGTTCCTCTCATGGCAGGCGGCTACGGTCCGCACTCATGGGTAGAGATCACCGTAAACGGCACTGTATATGTATGTGATCCCGATTTTGCACAAGAAACAAATCTTAACGGCTATATGATAACCTACGGACAGTCAGGTACCTGGATGTACGTCAAGGATTCTGTCATGAGCTGATCCAGGAGGAAATATTAATGAAAAAACTCACCATTATCCCCTTTCTTGCCGCACTTGCCCTTACGGGCTGCGGCAGTGTAACGCCCGCCGCTACAGTTCCCACGGAGACTACTACAGCTGAGGCTACCACCGAGCCTGTGACCGAACCCAAGCATATGAAGCTTATCGGCGTAAAGGCCTCGGGCTCCTCGGTATACATAGTTACTCTCGAGAACAAGACCGGCAAGGACATTACAGCCTTTACGGTAAAGGGCTCGTCGCAGCAGGATTATCCCGCAAATATGCTTGAGGAAGGCGATCCCTTCGTCAAGGACGAAAAGCGTCAGCTCTACTACGTTCCGCTTAATACGGATTTCTCCACCTACGGAGACAGCGACGCTCTCACCTCCGAGGAATTCACTATCCTTATCGAATTCAGCGACAAGAAGATAGCCGTTCTTCATCAGTTCCCCTTCGGCGACATTGACAGCGGCACCATTCTTATGTCAAAGGATACCGCTTATATTGAATATATGTCCAAGAGTGCAAACAAGAAGGTCTCTACCAAGGAAGCTGAAGAAATGATAGAAACCACCCAGCCCACCACAGAGACAACCACGGAAAAGCGCACAGAGAATAACAACAACTACGCTGAGCCCGTATATACTCAGGCACCGACTCAGGCTCCCGTATATACTCAGCCTCCCACGACCGTATATGTTGCGCCCACTACAGTTTATGTAGAGCCTACTACCGTATATATAGCTCCCACGGAAGCGCCTACGAATGCTCCCGATAATCCCGATAACGGCTGCGTCGGCACCGGTGCACTGACATGGTAAAGGGACGGGTGCTCTATCTGAGCCGATTAAAGGCTCTTGCCTGTATCGCGGTGGTAGTTCTTCACACATTCTACACCGCCAACAACTTTTCGGTCACAATAGGCGCTCAGAGCGTCATGCTCTCGTTCAGGAACGCCATGATGTGGGCTGTTCCCTGCTTCGTAATGGCTTCGGGAGCACTTCTCCTTGACAAGGAACGCATACTTTCTCCGAAAAAGCTTTTCGGAAAATATATCCCAAGAATGGTACTGGCACTGGTGATTTTTTCGATCATCTTCTCCCTATTCGACACCTGCACCACAGCCCGCCGCTCGGCAGGCGCTGCGGCAAAGGACGTTCTGAGCGATATATTTCTCGGCACAGGCTGGCCGCATATGTGGTACATATACCTCATGCTGGCGATATACCTGCTGCTGCCCATATATAAACTGATAAGCAGCAATGCACGGCCGAACGATATAAAGTACCTGTTGCTCGTATATGCGGTATTCCTTTCGGTACTTCCGTTTATCGAGACAATTTCGGGCAAAAAGCTGCCTTTCTATGTATGCGTGTTCACTGTATATCCCCTTTATCTTTTCCTCGGTCACGCTCTTCATACGGGTATCATAAAGCTGCCTAAGAAGGCCTGCGGCCTGATGTTCCTCATATGCATCGGAATAATCGCTATGCTTACGGTGATAAGCTGCTCGACTGCTCAGGAGTCTTCCAAGACTGCGGGAAAGCTCAATTCAATGCTGGGCGGTTACTCCTTCCCGGTATACGTTGCGGCTTCCATAGGCGCATTCGGATATATCCGCAAGACAAGGAACAAGGAGGTTCCCGTTCTCGACAAGATAGCGGGAGAGCTGGATAGCTGCTCCTTCGGCATATATCTTATACACATGGCTGTGCTCAAGTTCATTTTCGCAGTCATGAAATTCAATCCCTTCGAGCACGGCGGTACTATAGCAGTCATCGGCATATGCATAGTAACTCTCGTTATTTCCTATGTTATAACAAGACTGCTGAAACTCGTTCCCTATGCGAAGAAGATAATATGAATCAAAGCTCCCTTCGGGGAGCTTTTTATTGCACTCATTCAGTGAAAATGATATAATAATACCGAGGTGATACCATGAAAGAAATACCTGTTTCAGAGCACAGCCGTTTTTTTTCCTGCGCAGAGAGCATTACATTTTGCAGAGTGTTCCCTCTTTCAGTTGTTGAGGGCAGGCAGAGCGGTTGCATATACACAAACGAAAGCGAAAGCCTTATACTCATACGCCACAAAAGCAATTTCACTTTTATGTCCGGAGATCACAGTGAAGCAGAGCTCCGCGAAATACACGAGCTGATTCTTTCCGAAAGTCTTAAATTCCTGTGTCAGAAAGCTTCAATTGCTCAAAAGCTCCTTCAATACGGCGATGTTGAGCTTGTCCCGAGAGATATCTACAGCTATCCACACGAAAAAGCTCCCGAGATAGGTCTCCCTGACGGCTTTGCTCTCCGCAGAATAGATGAAGAGCTGTTCAGCAGACTGACAGGACATGTTGCTCCCTCAGTTTACTGGAACAGCTATGAAGAATACAGTAAAAACGGCTGTGGTATTTGCGTAATGCATGGAAATGAGCCTGTTTCGTGGGCATTTTCGTCAGCGGTAAGCAGCAACGAGGTCGATATCGGTATCGAGACTGCCGAAGCCCACAGACACCGCGGTCTTGCTCTTGCGGCAGCCGCCGCATTGATAAAAGATATACTCCCCGAAAAGTGTCCTGCATGGACTTGTCAGCGCTCAAATCTCGGCTCGGCACGTGTAGCCGAAAGGCTGGGATTTGTCAAACACGATGAATGTATATTGATACGAAAAAAATAATATCTGGGCGGTGATATCACCGTCCTTTTGTGTCACCGCGACCACGCTCCTCATATAATAAGGCGTAAGGAGTGGTTTTATGGAAAAAACAGATATTGCCGCCATAGTTGTTGTGATACTTGTTGCCTCCGCAGAGATATTCTGCCTGTTTCTATGCTCCAAGCTGAAAAACAAAAGCTACCCCCTGTGCGTCGCTCTGCCCGTATACGCGCAGGATAAGGAGCTCCCGCAGCGTCTGGAATACATAGCTTCACTTATCGAGGAGGGCAGCAGCTTTATCGAAACGGTGCTGCTCATTGATATCGACGGCACTCAGGAGCAGATACAGCTTTGCAGGGATTTCTGCGCTCACTATCATACTATGGAGCTTACAACCGCCGCAGGACTCGAAAACAAACTGAGAATAAGCTTGTAAACTCAGCAAGCACTAAGAACAAAAAAGCGGACTGCCAAAGGCAGCCCCTACAACCTAATCACTAATTACTAATCACTACTTGCATTATATCCTATAGTATGTTATAATATAAGATGTATTTTTATGTGCAGAGGTGAAAACGGTGGAGCACGAGGTCCTTCACATCGAGGGCACTGTGGAAAATGTCCTTTACAAAAACGAGAATAACGGCTACATCGTGCTTGACCTCGATGCAGGCGGTGAGCTCATAACCGTTGTGGGAGAGCTGGGAGACATCGAAGAGGGCGAAGGCCTTATCCTCGAGGGCAGCTATATCGCCCACCCCCGCTTCGGAACTCAGTTCAGCGCAGTGTACTGTGAAAGGAAGCTCCCCGAAACTGTTGTAAATATCGAGAAATACCTTGCTTCCGGTGCCGTAAAGGGCATAGGTCCCGGACTTGCCAAAAAGATAGTAGACGTATTCGGCGACCGCACTCTTGACATAATGGAGAACGCGCCCTTCCGTCTTGCGGAGATAAAGGGCATATCCCCCAAAAAGTGCGATGACATCGCCGCAGAAGCGCAGAAACTTTTCTGTCTGCGGAACCTTATGTCCTTCCTGTCACAGTATGAGATAAAGTCCCGCTTTGCCATGAACACCTACAGGAAGTACGGCACTGACGCAATGACGCTTTTAAGGCTCAATCCCTATCTGCTGTGCGGCGATTACATAGAGCTGGACTTTTCAAAGGCTGACACTATCGCCCACGATATGCACATCGCCCGCAACGACAGAAAGCGTATAATAGCGGGAGTTCAATACATACTCCGCGCCAACGGCGGCATAGGTCACACCTGTCTGCCCCTTGAGGTGCTGGCCAAAAAGGCTCAGGATACCCTCGGCGTAACGGAAAGCGACTTCTACAGCGCATACAATGCCGCACTTGAAGACAACGAGCTCTTTGAATACATCAGGAATGAGATAGAATTCGTCTATCTTCCTGATTACTTCTATGCGGAGAGCTTCATAGCCGACAGGATACATATACTGAAAGACTTCTCCTCTCCCGAGGACTTCGATTACAATACTCTCATAGACATCGAGGAAGAGGAGCATAACATCAAATACGAAAAGCTCCAGCGGCAGGCAATAACCACCGCTGTTTCACGGGGACTCATGGTTCTGACGGGCGGTCCCGGCACAGGCAAGACCACCACCCTAAACGCCATTATCTCCATATTTGAAAAAAAGGGCATGAAGGTGCTCCTTGCAGCTCCCACAGGACGTGCCGCAAAGCGTATGTCTGACCTGGCAGGCTGCGAAGCCCGGACCATCCACAGACTCCTTGAAGTGGTTTACGATTCGGGAGACAAGCTGACCTTTGCCCACAACGAGAACAATCCCCTTGACTGCGACGTGCTCATAATCGACGAGATGTCAATGGTGGACGTGGTGCTCTTTGAGAAGCTCCTCCGTGCGGTAAGGCTGGGGTGCAGGCTCATAATGGTGGGCGACAGCGACCAGCTCCCCTCTGTGGGGGCAGGCAATCTTCTCGGCGATATAATCGACAGCGGGATAGTTCCCGTAACGAAGCTGAAGGAGATATTCAGACAGGCTCAGCAAAGCTGTATCGTGACCAACGCCCATAAGATAGTTGTGGGAGAATATCCCGACCTTACAAGAAAAGACAGCGACTTTTTCTTCTTTAAACGCGACGATTATCAGCAGGCTCTGAAGCTCATAGTTGACCTTGCAAAGACCAGGCTCCCCAAGGCTTATAACTACTCCCCAACCGAGGATATACAGGTGCTGACTCCCTCACGCAAGGGCGTTACGGGCACTGTGGAGCTGAACAAGCTTTTGCAGTCAGAGCTAAATCCTCCTGCACGGAACAGGCAGGAGAAAAAGGGCTACGTCTATACCTACCGCGAGGGCGACAAGGTCATGCAGACCCGCAACAACTACGACATCACATGGTCAAGGGACGGCGAGCAGGGCGCCGGCATCTTCAACGGAGACATAGGGCGCATTATCAGCATAGACAACAGGAGTTCCCTTGCAGTCATCGACTTCGACGGCAGAAAAGCCACCTACACATTTGACCTGCTTTCTCAGGTAGACCTCGCCTATGCAGTCACAGTCCACAAGAGTCAGGGCTGCGAGTTTGAAGCTGTCATACTCCCCATAATGGGCGGATTTGACAAGCTGTGCTACAGAAATCTTCTGTACACAGCAGTTACAAGAGCAAAAAAGCTCCTCATACTGATCGGCAGTGAGGAGAATATATATAAAATGGTAGACAACAACAAGCGCACGCGGAGATATACTTGTCTGCGCCATATGCTTGCGGGAAGCACTGAAAGCAGCTCTCCCTTCGGGCAGTGAGAAAGGAAGAAAAAAATGGCAAATACTGATATAGGAATTGATCTCGGTACCTCAAATATCGTAATGACTATGGGCAATAAGGGCGTTGTTCTCAGCGAGCCTTCCGTCATAGCCTACAACACAAGAACGGAAAGAGTCCTTGCAGTAGGCAAGGAAGCCTATGAGATGATAGGAAGGAACCCCGACTACATTGCTGTAAAGCGCCCCATAAGCGAGGGTGTCATCTCCGACGACGACCTCACCCACAGCATGATACGCGAATTCATACTCAAGGTCACGGGCAGACAGCTTATGAAGCCCCGTATAGTTATATGTATCCCCTCTTTCATCACAGACATAGAGAGCCGGGCAGTTGTGGAGGCTGCAAAGAGTGCGGGCTCCCGTCAGGTATATCTCATACAGGAGCCTATAGCCGCTATGATAGGTGCGGGCGTGAACATCACAAAGGCAAAGGGACATATGATAGTAGACATCGGCGGCGGTACCACCGATGTTGCCATAGTTTCCATGAACGGAGTTGTTACCTCTCATACCGTAAAGGTCGCGGGAAACGCCATAGACCGTTCCATTATAAAGTATATGCAGAACAAGTACAAGCTCCTTATCGGCGAGAGGACTGCCGAGAAGGTAAAGATAGAGCTTTGCAACCTCTACGACCCCAGCGATGAGATGACATATCTTGTCAAGGGCAGGAGCCTTCTCAAGGGACTCCCCGCACAGGTTCTCCTCAGCGAGACAGAGCTGTTTGAAGCTATAGAGGACGACACCTTTGCTATCATGGAGGCTATACGAAAGGTGCTTGAAGACGCTCCTCCCGAGCTGGTGGGAGATATATACGACAACGGACTTCTCCTCACTGGCGGCGGAGCTCTCCTGGGCGGACTTACCCAGCTGATAAAGCGTACTCTCGGCATAAACTGCAATATCGCCAAAGACTCCATAAACTGCGTTGCAAAGGGCACGGGCATGGCATTCGGCAGAATGACTACCCTGCTGGACGGTTTCGAGACGGCAACGGTCTATAAGTACAGATAATGTAGGGGCTGGCGTCCTCGACGTCCCATAATCGGGCTCCCGTTTTCATATAAAAATTATAGGGCGGATAAAATCCGCCCAAACTAAAACGGGACGCCGAGGGCGGCGTCCCCTACAATATATCACTAAAAACTCAAAGTGAAACGATCTTCTCGGCTGCTTCTGTGAGCCATTCGCCCTCGAAAAGCTCGATAGTGCCCTGATCGCAGAGCTTTGCAAGCTGCGGGTCGATCGGGAGCTTTGCAAGCACGGGTATATCGTACTGTGCAGCTATCTCCTCTATATGGCTCTCGCCGTAGATACTGTGGCGCTTGCCGCAGTCGGGACATTCAAAATAGCTCATATTCTCGATGATACCGAGTATGGGTATATTCATGAGCTTTGCCATTTTTACGGCCTTTTCAACTATCATTGAAACAAGCTCCTGAGGAGAAGTTACGATAACGATACCGTCAACAGGGAGAGACTGGAACACGGTCAGCGGAACATCGCCTGTTCCCGGAGGCATATCAACTACGAGACAGTCTATGTCCTTCCAGATAACATCGGTCCAGAACTGCTTTACTACTCCCGCAATAACAGGACCTCTCCATACTACAGGGTCTGACTCGTTTTCGAGAAGAAGATTTATCGACATGATGTCAAGTCCCATTTTGGACTTTGCAGGGATAATGCCGAATTCGCAGGCGTCAGCCTTCTGATGTATGCCGAAAGCCTTCGGTATAGACGGACCTGTTATATCTGCGTCCATTATTCCCACATTCTTGCCGAGGCGCTGCATTGAAACTGCAAGCAATGAAGATACGAGAGTCTTTCCTACTCCGCCCTTACCGCTGACAACACCTATCACCTTTCCGATATTGCTCATGGCATTGGGCTTTTCCAGTAAGCTCTGCGGCTCCTGTCTGCTGCCGCAGTCGCTTCCGCAGCTTGAGCAGTCATGTGTACATTCGCTCATTAAAAACACTCCTTAATACATTATAGGATTATTATACCCCTTTTTTCAGATTTAGTCAATAGGATATTGACAAATGAATAACACAGTGATATAATAACAGTTGAGAATTGAGAGTTTATATATCTGCTGCGCAGACTTATTTAAATAATATCGCCGTAATGCGATACAATAACTCTCCACTCTAAACTGTCAACTCTCAACTTTTAAGAGTATCTTCGGTGCAGGGTGTGATTCCCTGCCGGCAGGCGGAGTGCCTCCGCTCCCGGCATACGCTGCCGAAGAATAACTGAATATCAACTTTTTATCTTCGGGGTTAGGTGAAAGTCCTGACCGGCAGTTAGAGCCTGCGAGCCTTTTGGTTGATTCGGTGAGATTCCGAAGCCGACGGTAAAGTCCGGATGAAAGAAGATAAGCCGCACAAAGTGCAGTATATATATCATCGCCCCGCTGTAAGGGGCTTTTTCTGTTTTTACATATTGGAGGGCACTATGAAAAATACATTGCATAACATATTTCTCGCTGTAGGACTTGGAACGATCATATTCACGCCGCTGCTCATCATCGACAACGGTCTGAACGATACCATGGTATCCGTTATCATATGGCTTCTGGCGTCAATAGTCTACGGTCTAACCTTCTCCATACTGCGTATGAAAAGTATTTTCCGCATTCCGCTCCATTTTATTGCCTGTTTTGCAGTGACCATGGCGGTGAGATTCGTTTACGCCTACTTTTCAAACGGCGAGGTCGAGTTCAAAAAGACCTTTATCGTCACCGTACCTATATTCATTGTGATCTACATAATAATGTTCTTCTACATGAAATACTTCGGCAATACAGACGGCAGCGGAGCACAGAAGGAAGAATAATCAATACCCTGCGGGTTTATGATGCGGCGCTATATGCACTACTAACTGCTGACCGGTCACTGATAACCACTCACTGACAACAGGAGGAACTATGGATCACGAAGAATTTATGCGCAAGGCCCTCGAACTTGCAAAAAAAGGCATGGGCTTCACCTCGCCCAATCCCATGGTGGGAGCCGTTATCGTCCGCGACGGCAAGATAATAGGCTACGGCTGGCACAGAAAATACGGCGACCTCCATGCGGAGCGCTCCGCCTTTGCATACTGCGACGAAAACGGCATAGACTGTACAGGTGCGGATATGTATGTAACTCTGGAGCCCTGCTGCCACCACGGCAAGCAGCCCCCCTGCACCGATGCTGTCATAGCCCACGGCATAAAGCGTGTGTTTATCGGCTCTGCTGATCCAAATCCCTGGGTTGCGGGCAAGGGAGTGAAGATACTCCGTGAAAACGGCATTGAGGTCGTCGAGGACATACTCAAAGAGGAATGTGACGCCCTCAACGAGATATTCTTCCACTATATCACTAAAGATTGGCCGTTTGTTACAGTAAAATACGCAATGACACTGGACGGTAAGATAGCGACCTGCACAGGCGAGTCCAAATGGATAACGGGAGAAGAAGCAAGACTTGATGTACAGCGCGAAAGGCTGAGGCACTCCGCCATAATGGTGGGTATAGGCACTGTTCTTGCGGACGATCCATTGCTCACCTGCCGGCTTGAAAACGGCAGAAACCCAATAAGGATAATCTGCGACTCAAATCTCAGGATACCTCTTGAAAGTAAGATAGTACAGACCGCAAAAGACGTTCCGACTATCATCGCTATGACCAGCTACAACAAGGGCTATGACCGCGAAAAACGTGAAAAAAGGCATATCCTCGAAGAAATGGGCTGCACGATAATTTCGACCGCGCCTAACCCCAACCGTGTAGATCTGTATACTTTAGTAATGGAACTGTCAAGAAAAAAGATAGACAGTATACTTGTAGAGGGCGGTGGAGAACTTATCGAGGATCTGTTCCGCCGTGAGCTGGTCACCAAGGTAAAAGCCTACATCGCCCCGAAGATATTCGGCGGACGTAACGCAAAAACGCCTGTCGAGGGTATGGGAGTAAAAACCCCAGACAATGCCTACATGATAGAAAATACGAAAATACAGCGTATAGGCACAGATATCCTGATTGAAGGAAAGGTGGTCTATAAGTAATGTTCACGGGAATAATTGAGGAGGTAGGCACCGTAAAGCGCGTACAGCGGTCGGGAAACTCCTCATTCATAGAGATACAGGCCCGAAAGGTGCTGGAGGACGTTCATCAAGGCGACAGCATAGCCGTAAACGGCGTATGCCTTACGGTAACTGAATTCGGCGGAGATACTTTCCGTGCGGACGTTATGAACGAAACTCTCAGCCGCTCCTCTCTCGGCAGCCTTTCAGCGGGAAGTCCCGTAAATCTTGAAAGGGCTATGGCTGCGGGAGGACGCTTCGGCGGACATATAGTGTCGGGACACATCGACGGCACGGGAACTGTAGCAGACATAAAGAACGACGGTATCGCCGTATGGTATACCGTGAGCACAGCTCCTCATCTGCTTCGGTACATCGTGGAAAAGGGCTCCATAGCCATTGACGGCATAAGCCTGACGGTGGCAAGGATCACGGATACATCCTTCAGCGTGTCCGTTATCCCGCATACAGCCTCACAGACCATACTGTCCGCAAAAAAAGCAGGCGATACGGTAAATCTTGAAACCGACATCATCGGCAAGTACGTTGAAAAACTCATGAAGCCTGCGGACGCTGCTCCTCAGAGCAGTCTCAGCATGGAAATGCTGGCAGATTGCGGCTTCATATAAAACTATCAGCAAGGAGAAATCTAATGTTTCAGTACAACACTGTCGAGGAGGCCTGCGAGGCTCTCCGAAACGGCGAGATCATCCTCGTCACAGACGATGAGGACCGTGAGAACGAGGGCGATATGATATGCGCCGCTCAGTTCGCCACCACGGAAAACGTAAACTTCATGGCGGCTCACGCAAAGGGTCTCATATGTATGCCAATGAGCGCAGCTCTGTGCAAAAAGCTCCACCTTCATCAGATGGTGGACTACAACACGGATAATCACCACACTGCCTTTACGGTATCTATCGACCATGCAGACACCACAACCGGCATATCTGCCGCAGAACGCGGCTATACGGCACGTATGTGCACAGCTCCCGACGCGAAGCCCGAGGACTTCCGTAAGCCCGGGCATATGTTCCCTCTCATGGCAAGAAAGAACGGAGTTCTCGAACGCGAGGGACATACAGAGGCAACTGTTGACCTCATGCGCATTGCGGGGCTCGAGGAATGCGGTCTCTGCTGCGAGATAATGAGGGACGACGGTACTATGATGAGATCCGCGGAGCTTCAGGAAAAGGCAAAGGAATGGAACATGAAGTTCATTACCATACAGGCTCTCAAGGAATACCGCAAGGTCAACGACATCCTCGTTGAGTGCGTTGCCAATACGAAGCTCCCCACAAAGTACGGTGAGTTCAGGGCTCTGGGCTATGTGAACAAGCTCAACGGCGAGCATCATGTGGCTCTTGTAAAGGGCGATATAGGCGACGGACAGGATATACTCTGCCGCGTACATTCCGAGTGCCTCACAGGCGACGCCTTCGGCTCCCTGAAATGCGACTGCGGACAGCAGTTTGCCGCAGCAATGGCACGGATCGAAAAGGAGGGGCGCGGTATCCTCCTCTATATGAGGCAGGAGGGACGAGGTATCGGCCTTATAAACAAGCTTAAAGCATATGAGCTCCAGGACAGAGGAATGGATACCCTCGAAGCAAATCTTGCCCTTGGCTTTCCCGGAGATATGCGCGAATACTACATCGGCGCACAGATACTCCGCGACCTTGGCTGCAGGACCCTGCGGCTGCTCACAAACAATCCCGACAAGGTCTACGGCCTCAGCGGCTTCGGACTTGAAATAAAGGAGCGTGTACCGATACAGGTGGACGCTACCGCCTACGACCTGTTCTATCTGAAGACAAAACGTGATAAAATGGGTCATATATTAGATTATTGAGGTGTTAATTATGAGTATTTGGTGGTATATCGCAACTGTGGTTCTTTCTGCCGGAGTTCTCTTCATGGTGCTGAACAGCATTAATCTGCTCCGCGGAATGCTTAAATTCAAGGATAAAGCCATTGTCCTTAACCTTCCCACCCTTCTGCTTTACGCCATAGCAATAGCCGTGGATATATTTCTCATCATCTTTGTAAAGGGCTTCCGCGTACCGTGGATACTCCTGGGAGCTATACTGCTCCTCTCCATATTCTGTCTTATGGTGCCCGTGACCTCCCAGGGTGTTGTCAGTGCAGGTCCTCTGGGCTGCAAGCTCCTTCCCCGCGAGGAATACAGCTATGAGTTCGGCAAGGACAGGATGGGCGACTGTATGAAGCTCTTCCGCAAGGGCAATGACAAGCCTGCTGTTTTCCACCTCGGGATAAAGAGCATGAAAACGGTAAAAATGCTGGCCGACTGGTACGGCAAGCACGGCTACGAAAATCCTCTTACCAAATAAGGAGCAAGAATCATGCCAACTTTGAAAACAATCTCAATATGCGTTATCTGTATAGTATCAGTCATATTTATAGCCGGTATCATAGGATATTTCATATTCAGGAACAGGATAAAAAGCAAGAAAACAGCCGTAAAGCTCCGGAGACAGCGTAAAAAGGACGCCATGTGGTGGTCTTTCGTCTGGGCAGCCTGGCTTGTCATCGGCTTCCTTGAATGGAACGGCGCAAGACACATAAACGACCAATATCATATCAGATGCTACGGTCTCCTGTTCATTGCAGGCATAATCCTTACGATACTGCTGGTGCTTGATTTTACAGTAGGAAAATATGCTTACATCACCACTCAGCGCGTATACTTCCCGGATAACTTCGGACTGGCAAGAAACAAGAAGAACGTCACATATTCAATATCGGGTTCAACTCTGAGCCTGTGGTTCAACAACGGCATAATGCCGAAAAAGTTTACAGTAATCGAAAAACATGACGAGCTTGTAACTCTCCTGAAGGAAAACTACACGCTCAACAGAAACGCTAAATAAAGGAGTAGATAACATGAAGACATATGAAGGCAAACTCGTATCAAAGGACACAAGGATAGGCATCGTTGTCGCCCGCTTCAACGAATTCATTACCTCAAAGCTCCTCGGCGGAGCCATTGACGCTCTCAAGCGCCATGACGTAAGCGAGGGCGCTATCGACGTGGCATGGGTGCCCGGTGCATTCGAGATACCGCTGATAGCTTCAAAAATGGCTAACTCCGGCAAATACGACGCCGTTATCTGCCTCGGCGCCATCATCAGAGGCAGCACCTCCCACTACGACCTCGTATGCAACGAGGCTGCAAAGGGTATAGCTCAGGTATCCCTCCAGACAGGCATACCGGTAATGTTCGGAGTAATAACCACCGAGAATATCGAACAGGCTATCGAGCGTGCCGGCTCCAAGGCAGGCAACAAGGGCAGCGAATGCGCAGAGGGCGCTATCGAGATGATAAACCTCATCAGAGAGATTGAGGCATAATGACCAGTCTGATCTTCGATTACGACGGCACTGTTCATAATTCCATGCTCACCTATGCTCCCGCCTTCCGCGATACCATGAAATGGCTGTCGGATAACGGATATATTGAGGACAGGGAGTACACCGACAAGGAGATAAGCTGCTGGCTGGGCTACAATTCCACGGATATGTGGAGTCGGTTCCACCCGGAGCTCGATTCCTCCATACGCGAAAAAGCCCGCATAATGCTGGGAAACGATATGGCACGCCGCATAGATAACGGCGAGGGAGCTCTCTATGACGGAGCGGAGGAAATGCTCGCCAAGCTGAAGAAAATGGACTATACCCTTATATTCCTCAGCAACTGCCGCTTCCACTATCTGGAGCGCCACAGGAGAGTCTTTCAGCTGGACCGCTACTTCGACTTCTTCTATTGCTGTGAGGCCTTTGATTTCATTCCAAAATATGAGATATTCCGCAGGATCGCTCCGAACCACAATGGCAATTTCATCGTGATAGGCGACCGCTTCCACGATATCGAGATCGCCGCACGGAACGGACTTCCTTCCATAGGCTGCGGATACGGCTTCGGCTCTGAGGAAGAGCTGTCGGGAGCTGATATTACAGTAGATAATATCAGCGGGATACCGGACGCAGTAAGAAAGCTGTGTTCCGCCAATAATTATATATGAGCAAAGCCCGTAAGCGTCAGTGCTTACGGGCTTTTTGCAGTATTCTATGCGATTTTATTCTGTTCTGAGAGCTTCCACGGGATCCTTTCTCGCGGCAACTCCCGACGGGATAAGTCCTGCAATAAGTGTAAGAGTCATGCTAATTATTACAAGCACTACCGCTCCCACAACGGGAACATGAGCTCTGAGTGTGTCAAGGCTCGTGACGCTGTGGATTATTGCGTTTATCGGGATAGTGAGGAGAACAGACACACCTATGCCTATAAGTCCCGCTGCAAGACCCACAAGCAGGGTCTCCGCATTGAACACGGTGCGGACATTGCGCTTTGAAGCGCCTATGGCTCTGAGTATTCCTATCTCACGGGTGCGCTCGAGGACTGAGATATATGTTATTATACCTATCATTATCGAAGACACCACAAGGGATATTCCGACAAATGCAATGAGCAGATAGGAAATACCGCTGATTATTCCCGTAATCGACGACATAAGAAGGGCTACCACATCGGTATAGTGGATAACGTCAGCTTCCTTTGCTCCGTCATTGTAGCGCTCTATAGCGTCGGCTATTTCGTCCTTGTCCTCGAAGCTCCTGACATAAATACGTATTGAGGAAGGATCGGACTCATCGGCAACTCCGAGGAGCTTGAGATTATCCTCATAGGTGGACTTTGAGATCTCCTCGGGAGTGTACTTCTCAAAAATCACTCCGTAGTTTTCAAGGCTAATCTCCGAGGAATCAAGCATCTTCGCAAGCTCCGCATTGGTAAGTGAGCCGAGCTGCTCCTGAGACATAGCAGCATACTGCTGAGCAATCTGCTCCCTTATGGCCTGCTCAGCATAGGACCTTATCTCCTCGTCGCTCATCTGCGATACGAAGGCGGTCACCTGAGAAGCATCAACACCGAGCTCCGACGAATACATCTCGGTTATCTGATCCATAAACTTGCTGCGGTCGAAGTCCTTCATGGCAGCCGCCACCTGAGCGTCTGCCTGCGCGGGATCCGGCTGTGCAGCCACAAGACGGAATATATCTGCCTTGGTGTCGGTATCAGCCGTCTTTATGAATGCCTTTGCAGTTTCTGCCTTTTCCTCGGGAGTAGGAGCTGTATAATCGTCGGTCATGAACTTTGTGCCTGTGATTATATCGTTTTCCTTATCCTCCTTCTGGGACTGTACAAGTTCACTGGCGCCCGTCTTTTCGATAACGTAATCCGTAAGAAGTCCCGTATAGCAGATGTAGCCCTTGAGCATGGGAGCCTTTACGTCCTCCTTGGAGTGGATAAAGCCGACTATCTTTATATCAGTGCCGATATTATCAGCTCCGAAAATATAATCGAGACCTGTCTGCGTAGCCGTAAGGTCGCTGCAGCCCTTGCCTGTGAGCTCCTTCTGATAGTATTCGCAGGGAAGCACCATCTTGAACTTCTTTTCCTTGATCTCGTCAAAGCTCCACTCCACCTGACCGTAATCCTTGATCTCCTGATTGCTCATAACAGCCTTTAGCTTTTCACTGAAGCCCTCCTGATCCTTTAGACCCATTGCGTATACGATTATATCCGGAAGCTCGTTGTTCTGTCTGAGGACAACAACGGCTTCGTCATAGCTTTCGGGCCATTTTCCGTCTACCAGCTCATACTGCTCCTTTACGATGCTGCTTATGGGCTCGCCGTTCTCGCCGGGGAGGAGCTGCTCCATGACATTCAGACCGAAGGCCTGCATTTCCATGCCTGCCATAGGATTATTCATAGCGGTCGACATCATCTCCGAGTCGTCCATACCTAAAGCCTTACTGTACATATCCATGAAATCAACCTTGATTATCTCACCAGATGGAGACTTTGTGTATACGGGCATCTTAACATCATATGCATAGCCGATAGCGCTCGCCTTGTCAGCAACAACACTGTCACTGTCGAGGAAGGTCTTGAAGTCCTTCATATTGTTTATCTGCTTTGCGGATGAATTGAAGGAATTGAACATATCATACACCTGGGTATTGGCATAGACGATACCGTCCTTGAATTCACGGCTCTCGTATTCCTTCTGATTCTGCATAAGAGCCTCTATCATTCCGGAGGTATCCGTATTTTCACGCATTATTTCCAGAGGATATGAGGAAAGAGTCTCCTCCTGCACATCATCGATATACTCATTGATACCCGTTGCAAGGGAAAGAATGAGAGCGATGCCGATTATACCTATAGAGCCTGCAAAAGCAGTAAGCAGAGTTCTTCCCTTTTTTGTAAGAAGATTATTCAGCGACAGGGAAACGGCTGTGCCGAATGACATGGATACACGGGACTTCTTTCCGTCCCTTGTCTTTTTTTCCTTTACCGCCTTTTCCTTATCACTATCCTTTGACTTTTTCTTAGCCCTCCCCTTTTCCTTTTTCTTTTCCGTCTTTTCGGCTTCGGGATCGTAGGGCGAGGTATCGCCTGTAATCCTGCCGTCCTTTATCCTGATTATACGGCTGGCATACTGATCCGCAAGCTCTGGATTATGAGTTACCATAATTACCAGCTTATCCTTTGCGATAGCCTTCAGGAGCTCCATGACCTGTATCGAGGTCTCGGAATCGAGAGCACCAGTCGGCTCATCGGCAAGAAGTATATCAGGATCATTTATAAGAGCGCGGGCAATGGCCACACGCTGCATCTGTCCGCCCGACATCTGGTTGGGCTTTTTGTGGAGCTGATCTCCGAGACCTACCTTTTCAAGCGCTTCTTTTGCACGCCTGCGGCGCTCGGACTTTGAAACGCCCGAAATAGTAAGTGCAAGCTCTACGTTTGAGAGTACGGTCTGATGTGGTATCAGGTTATAGCTCTGAAAAATAAAGCCTATTGAATGGTTCCTGTAGGCGTCCCAGTCCCTGTCCTTATACTCCTTTGTGGAGGTACCGTTGATTATCAGGTCACCGGAAGTATAGTGGTCAAGTCCGCCGATAATGTTGAGAAGTGTAGTCTTTCCGCAGCCCGAATGTCCGAGAACAGCAACAAATTCGCTTTCACGGAAGGTCATGCTTACCCCGTTAAGTGCATTTACGATATTATCCCCGCTGCCGTACTTCTTCACGATGCTTTTCAGCTGAAGCATAAATTTCATCCCCTTTAAATTTTTTTACAATACTATATTGCAGCAAATTAAATTTTGCAAGTATCATTATAGCACTTTAACGAATATCTGTCAATATTATTGTACGAAGTTAACAAAGGCTTAACATGTTCCAACAAAAATAAAGGGCACTGTTTGGTTACAGTGCCCTGTTTTTAATTATTTCATTCCGTATTTCTTTAAAAGAGTATCTATCTTTGTGTGAGGATCTATGATCTTACTGATGGAAACATCATGGTTTATAGCTTCAATGAAGTATGCGATGTACTTGGACACGTCAACCTCATGGAACCACGGCCTGCTCAGGAGCTCGGGAGTCCTGTATGTAAGGTTGGTGCCGAATACGCCGTCGATCGTTCCTTCCTCGTAAGCCTTGTCGAACTTTTCAAGACCGTTGGTGAAGATAGCGTAAGTAGCATAGCCGAATATCCTGCCCGCCTTCTTTTCCTTGAGAGCGGAGGCAACGTCCAGCATGGACTCTCCCGAAGAGATTATATCGTCGGAAATGAATACATCCTTGCCCTCAACGGGATTTCCGAGATATTCGTGAGCAACTATGGGGTTGCGGCCGTTTACGATAGTGGAGTAGTCTCTTCTCTTGTAGAACATACCCATTTCAACTCCGAGAACGGAGGCATAGTACATATTCCTGTTGAGAGCTCCCTCATCGGGGCTGACTACCATGAACTTGTCCTTATTGAAGTTTATATCCTTAATATCCTTGAGCATTGCCTTGAGCACCTGATAGGTAGGCATAACGTTATCAAAGCCCATAAGGGGGATAGCGTTCTGAACTCTCGGATCGTGAGCGTCAAAGGTAACGATATTTGATACGCCCATTGCTTCAAGCTCCTGAAGAGCGCAGGCACAGTCAAGTGATTCGCGGTAGCTTCTTCTGTGCTGACGTCCGCCGTAGAGAGTAGGCATGATAACGGTAATGCGGTGAGCCTTGCCGCTTGCTGCCTGTATTATCCTCTTGAGATCCTGAAAATGATCGTCGGGAGACATAGCGTTCTGCATTCCGAAATAGTCATACTTGATGCTGTAATTTCCCACATCGATGATTATGAAGAGATCCTTGCCGCGGATAGTGGACTTGATCATTCCCTTTCCGTCGCCTGACGAAAAGCGGGGGCATTCGCTCTCCACAAGGAAGGTGTCAACATTGATACCGCCCTTGCCGGCCCAGTCAACAAGATAATCGTCGATCTTTTTGCCGAGCTCTGTAACACTGCTCATTGCGATGATTCCGATAGGTGCAACATTTGATTCGCTGCCGAATAAGATTTCACTTGAAGCTGTCATAGTTCCTGTTTTCGCACGTTTTACGCGCGATACTCCTTTCGCTTTTTTGTCATTTTCGGTCAAAGTCACCTTTACTTGCAGAAATACTCGATATAGCGCTCAATATCACCGGCTATTATCTCCTTTGCAATGTCGGCATGATCGACCTCGTTAACGGCTGTTGTTTTGTTTTCAAGTTCCTTGTAGACCTTAAAGAAATGCGTCATTTCATCGAAAATGTGCTTTGGAAGCTCCTCGATGTCCTTATACATATTGTAGTTCGGATCATCAAACGGTATGGCAATGATCTTTTCATCATGGTGCCCGTTGTCAAGCATTCTGATAACTCCTATGGGATAGCACCTTACCAGCGTGAGCGGCATCAGCGTCTCCGAGCAGAGCACCAGAACATCAAGGGGGTCGTTATCGTCTGAATACGTCCTGGGTATAAACCCGTAATTTGAAGGATAGTGAGTAGAGGTATAAAGGATACGGTCCATCATGATGAGACCTGTCTCCTTGTCGAGCTCATATTTTATCTTGCTGCCCTTGCCTATCTCTATCACCGCCACGAAATCATCGGGGCTTATCCTCTTCGGACTGATATTGTGCCAGATATTCATAATTTCCCTCCGCAGCGAATCCGCCCGCATATAACACGCGTAAGCGGAAAATTTGATAAGCCATTAATATGACGTTATCCCCTACTTTTTAGTATACCATTTTTTTGAGATTTGTCAATATACCGCTTGATTTTCGGCATTTATTATAAATTCTCCTCAAATATGAGATTTTTTTTCACTTTTCGCATTTATGGCTGACTCACCAAATATTGCGATATTTACCATGAGGATATTTATGTTAACAAACAATGAATATTGCTAATGAATATTATAATAAAATTCTATTGATTTTTTCGCAGAAATATTGTAAAATGTATATAAGTGCTGTATGAATAAATGTTAAAAAACCGCAGAAAAGGAGGTATACCGATGAAAACTAAAAAGATCGCAGTAATAATCGAAGAAATCGGTCAGAGTTATCAAAGCGCTATACTAAAAGGAATATCATCTGCCGCCGCAGAATTCGGTTTTAACATCGCAGCCTTCACCTCCTTCAGCGGAGATATGGATAACCCCCGCCACGACATAGGCGAATTCACCATATTCAGTCTCCCTGATTTCAAGGAATTCGACGGAGCAATCCTGCTCACCAACACACTGTCATACCGCCCCGTCGTGGACAAGATCATCAAGAACATCAGAGCAGCAGGCATACCCGCTGTCAGCATCGACAACGACATACCCTTCTTTTATCATATCGGCATAGACAACAGGTCTGCCATGCGCAAGATCACCGAGCATATGATAACGGAACACGGCTTTACAAGATTCGCATATATTTCGGGTCCAAAGGGAAATCCCGAAAGCGCTGCAAGACTTAACGCCTTTCTCAGCATACTTGACGAGAACGGCATCTCCCTTGACAGCAAGGCCGTTTATTACGGAGATTTCCGTACCCTTTCCGGCAAGAACGCCGCAGAACAGTTCCTGAACGAACTGTCAGAGCTGCCGCAGGCTATAATATGCGCCAACGATGTAATGGCTGCCTCGGCTATAAACAAGCTTACCGCCGAAGGATATTCGGTACCCGGAGATATTGCGGTAACAGGCTTTGACAACACCTACAACGATCACAACTATCAGGTGGAGCTGACATCCGTCGACAGACCTCTCGCTCTTTCGGGCAGGCTTGCCTGTAAGATGCTCCACAATCACTTCATGGATATTCCTCAGGAGAGAAATGTCATACTAAATATGTCGGTCCGCTTCACGGAGAGCTGCGGCTGCCACGAGAACGCCCTTGCCGATCTCTCGGAAATGAAGGAGATCAACTACAGGAATTACTCAAATTTTGAAACTATACAGAACTATATGTCCACCCTCAATCGTATGTCCACACAGCTCCTCGCCTGCAACAATTTCGACGAGTTCATAGGCTGTCTGAAAAAGACTGCGGCTGAAATGGATCCTGAGGAATTCTATTTCTGCCTCTGCGAGAACTGGGATTACGAGGAAGCAGTGGACAGCACCGCAGACCTGAAGAATATCGATCAGTCGGTCCCCATGAACTACACCGAATACGTCACTATTCCCGTCGCCTACGCAAACGGCTCTTTCCATGAATGCGGAAAGATAAGGTCAAGGGATATATTCCCGCCCATTGCCGATACCGACGAGACCGGGAAGCTGTACTACATCACTCCCCTGCATTTCGGAGAACGCTGTCTCGGCTACATGGTCATACGCACCACAAGGATAACTCTTCAGACCATTATGTTCGAGACCTTCTGCATAGACATATGCAATTCACTGGAAAACATACGAAAGCTCGTATGTCTCGAAAACGCTGTGGACAGGCTCGGAAAGCTGTATGCTCAGGACACCTTCTCGGGCATATACAACAGAAACGGCTTCGTAAAGGCTACGGACGACCTCTATACCGACTGTATGGAGAACAAGCGGGATATTATGCTCATGTTCATAGACCTTGACGGCCTCAAGTCCATAAACGACACCTACGGCCACAGCACGGGCGATAAGGCGATATGCAGCATCGCTGACGTACTGAGGGTCTCATGCAATCAGGGCGAGGTGTTCTGCCGCTTCGGCGGTGACGAGTTCATTATCTTCGGTGCAGATTATACCGAGCACGGCGCACAGAAGCTCACAAAGCGGATAGCCGAGAATATACGCAGGATAAATGACAGCGGTGAAAATCCCTTCGAGCTGAGCGCAAGCACAGGCTTTGTTATCGCATCCCCGAAGTACGGGGAGGATATATTCTACTTTGTTACCGAAGCAGACAAGAAAATGTATAAGGAAAAACGAAAGAAAAAGCTTTCAAGATACCTGAAAGGATAAAAGAAACCGCAGCCGTGGCTGCGGTTTTTTCATATTATGGTGTATAGGCTTCCATTATACCGAGAATGGAAGAAGTGCCGATATTGCCGTTCAGGACGCTGCCGTCGGGTCCAAAGCAAAGTGAGCGTATGTCACGGGGATCATCCTCATAGGGATTGAAGTATTTCCCGCTGTCCCCGAAGTATTCCCCAAGGTATTTCAGGGCATTCCCGCTGGGAAAAATAACATTGCCCTCCGCCAGACCCGTACCGGAGTCCGCGAACTCAGCGATGAGCTCCCGGGTTCTGCGGTTGTAGGGATTGTCGTCGTCACGGCTCACCAGCCACGCGGGGCTCAGTTCCGTACATATCCCCGCCGCAACGGCACAGTCCGCAAAGAGTTTCACGGGCTCAAGAGGTATAGTCTCCTGATGAAAGGCGTCAACGGAAAGGAGTATGCGGTTCACGCCGCTTTCCCCGAGCATTTGCGCTGTTTCTCTTATCCTGCTCTCATTTCTGCTGAAAAAGCCGTTGGTTATTATGTCACGCTGAGGTATACCTGCCTCTCTGGCAGCTCTGTGTATCATGCACACCGTCTCCGGATACAGCAGGGGCTCTCCGCCGAAGGTCATCAGCGACCTTATGCCGTATTTCCCGCACACCTCGGCAACTGCCTTGGCAGCCGCCGCTCCGTCGATATGTCCTCCGCAGCGCTCATGGCTGCCCTCGCTACAATGTATGCATCTGCCAGTGCAGGCCATTGTAACAATAAACTCTATTCTTTCAAGATTTTTCAGATATTCATTCATGTAAAACTGCTCCTTTGATATGTTTTTATCCATAAACCGGCGCAGTACGGGAACTCTTCCTACTCGGCGGGACGTTCCCGCTGTTGCTGCGCCGAGCAGTTAATTCGCTTTATCACCATTGTCTTCTCCTTATACCGACAGAACTATGTCCTTGCCGCTGGGAACATATTCATCGAAGGTTACTCCGCATTTCTCAAAGAGTATGCAGGAAGCCCTGACGCTGTCCGTGTCCGCGTATTTATTGCTGTAGTATACAACGCGCTTTATGCCTGACTGTATTATAGCCTTCGCACACTCGTTGCACGGGAAAAGCGTAACATACACCGTGCAGCCGCTGAGGCTGCCGAAGCTGCTGTTCAGTATGGCGTTGAGCTCTGCATGGCATACAAAGGGATACTTTGTATCGAGACTGGTCTCGCCCTCACGCTCCCAGGGCATATCGTCGTCGCTGCAGCCCGTAGGCATACCGTTGTAGCCCACGGAAACTATCTTATGCTCGTTGTTGACGATGCAGGCTCCCACCTGAGTGGAATTGTCCTTGCTTCGCTGGGCAGAGAGCATTGCTATACCCATGAAGTATTCGTCCCAGTTTATGTAATCCGTCCTTTTCATAAGCTCACCCCTGTAATTCGTTTTTGATAATTCATAATAGCACATTCCTCCCGAAATGTCAAATAAAAGGGCAATAAAAATATGACATCTGTTCAATTATTGTCATTTTTATGCTATAACGTAATAAATATAGCAATAAAAAGCTTGTATATGTATATATAAACATGATATAATTAAACAGAATATTATATACTTGACAAAACTGTTCAAAAACAAAAAAGAGAAAGAGAAAAAAGCTGTTCCGCAGCCGCAAAAGCACGTTGCCGCTGTAAGGGCAGTTTTTAATAAAGGCGAATATAGGAGGAAATCATGAAAAAAACATTCAGAAATCGGACCGTTACAGGCCTGCTGTGCCTTGGTCTGATAATGCAGACAGCTTCATATCTGCCTGCAAAGGGTGAAACGAAATCTATGGTAACTGTAAACGAGGTCTGCACGAAAAACACGACCTATCAGACTGCCGACGGTAACTGCTACGACTGGATCGAGCTTTACAACAGCGGCAAGGACGAGGCGGATATTTCGGGCTGGGGTCTTTCCGACAAGGAGGACAAGCCTTACCGATATGTATTCCCGGAGGGAACACATATCCCCGCATCGGGACGTCTTGTTGTGTTCTGTGACAGCAACGCCGGAGAGGGAAACGATTCGATAGTTCCTTTCGGACTTTCGACATCGGGCGAAACTATCACACTGACAGACGCTGAGGGCAATACCGCACAGACAGTAACTGTAGGCGCACTGGCTTCGGATACTTCCTACGGACAGTATCCCGACGGAAGCGGTGAATTCTACACGCTTTCCTGCACACCCGATCAGGCCAACTCCGCTCCGGAGGGCAGCAACGCTGTACATCAGCCCGAGTTCTCCTCGGACAGCGGATTTTACGATAACAGCTTCTCGCTTACCCTGACCGCCGATGAGGGCTGCAGGATCTTCTACACCACGGACGGCAGCGATCCTACCGCAGAATCGGAGGAATACACCGGACCTATCACCATCGAAGATATGTCAGGTACCGACAACCGTCTCAGCGCACGCACCGACATCGTTCCCGGAAACGCTTCCGCTCCCCGCAATAAGGTAGACAAGGCTGCTGTTATCCGCGCCGTATCGGTAGACAGCGAAGGACGCGTAAGCGCTCCCGTGACCAAGACCTACTTCATAGGCAATACAAATTCGGGGTACTACAAGGAGATGAAGGTAGTATCACTGGTCACCGATCCCGATAACCTCTTCGATTATGAGAAAGGCATCTATTGCCTCGGACAGATATACGGAGGCAAAAAGGAGGACGAAAAGCCCAAGGAGGAAGACCACCCCAAGGAAGAGGATCGCCCCAAGGAGGAGGACAGACCCAAGGAGGGCGAAAGACCCGAGGACGGAAAACAGGGTCCCGAGGGCGGAGACAACCGTGTGCAGCCCCAAAGAGCCGGAAATATATGGGAAATGCCCGCTAACTACACTCAGAGAGGAAGAGAGTGGGAGCGTGAGGCTAACTTCACATTATTCGACGGCGGTGAAAAGGTCCTCGAGCAGAATGTGGGTATACGCATCAAGGGCAACTACTCAAGATGTCTGCCTCAGAAGAGCTTCAACGTATATACCCGTCAGGACTACGGCTCTTCCGAGTTTTCATACGATTTCTTCGACGGCAAGGCTACAAAGGCAAAGAACGGCAAGGCTATCAAGAAATACGACGGCCTCGTTCTCCGCAACGGCGGAAACGACAATACCTATGCCTTCTTCCGCGACAGCATAAATCAGAGCCTTATCACCGACAGAGCCTTCGCATATCAGGCTACGACAGAGTGTATCGTTTTCATAGACGGCGAATTCTGGGGTATCTACCAGATGATGGAAAAGATCAATACAGGCTACATCAGCGAGCATTACGGCGTTAAAAAGAGCAGCGTGGCTATGATAAAGAACGGCGAGCTTGAGGACGGAACAGACGAGGATCTCAGCGACTGGAGTGCTCTCTGCAAGGGCGTTGCCAACGGCAGCATATCCTATGAGGAGTTCTGCAACAAGGTCGACCTCCAGGGCTTCATGGACTACTTTGCCGCTCAGATATACTGGGCAAATGCCGACTGGCCGCAGAGAAACTATATCGCATGGCGCTCAGACGCTGCCGATGAGACAAATCCCTATGCCGACGGCAAATGGAGAATGGTGCTCTTTGACACCGAGTCGGGACAGGGTCTCTACGGAAGCAATGACAAGTCATTCTCTGCCGACTGCTACAGACGTATAAGCGGTACCAACAGCGACATCGGCAAAATGTTCACCGCGCTTTCGTCAAACGACGAGTTCAGACTTGCTTTCTCAAGAACTATGATGGATCTTGCCAATTATAACTTCACTCCCGAGAGAACCAAGGCAGTCATCAACGGCTATAAGAACAAATACAAGGAACAGGTGCTCGATACCTTTGAACGTTTCCAGTCAGGAAGCCTTTCAGGCTCGAACGGTGAAAGAAAGTTTGAAAACGAGATCTCAACTGTCATAAACTTCTACAATCAGCGCTATACCTACGCCGAGAAGTCAACAAGATCGGCGATGAAGCTGGCAGCTGCGCCTTATAAGCTCACTGTCAGGAACTCAAAGGACAACGGCAGCATCAGGCTGAATACCCTTGCTCTCGGTAAGATCAATGAGTGGAGCGGCAGCTATCACGCAGATTATGCTCTTACCCTTACTGCCGAGCCCGAGGAAGGCCGCACCTTCTCACACTGGGAGATAAGCGGAGCTTCCATTACCGAAGGCGACAAGAACTCAGAAACAATAAGCATAAAGCTTGAGTCTGACGCCATGGTAAAGGCCGTATACGATAACGATCCGAAAAAAGGCGATGTGAACAGCGACGGAAGCTTCGATGTTGCAGATCTTGTTCTTCTTCAGAAGTGGCTCCTCGCAGACAGCAGTGCAGTTCTTTCCGACTGTGAGGCTGCCGATATGTACTTCGACGGCGTCATTGACGTATTTGACCTTGTAAGCATGAAAAAAGAGCTTATTGCAGGAAGCGCTGAAAAGCCCGCAGCTGAGTAAAGCTCATATATAACGATAATAACAGACCCGCATTCCTATCCCTCAGGATACGCGGGTCTGTTTTTTTACAGGACAGCGTCTCATATAAATGAGCCGCGGAAGTATTCCGTGATTATGGTAAAAAAATCCGCGTTCCACCAAAAGTAAAACGCGGACCCGACAGGCAGGGCAGAGCGATACAGATACGCTTCATGCGCGGAATAAAAAATCGCAGCTCAGAAAAACCAAGCCGCGAAACTGCGTGCACCCAATCGGCGCTTTGTAAGCTGTACAGAATTGATGACAGTGCCGTGAACGAAAGCAGAATATGCCTTCTGTAAAAAATAAACGAGTGCCCCCGTGAAAGGGGGCACAGGCTCTGTGCTGGTTGGGGCAGCGGGATTTGAACCCACGAATGCAGGAGTCAAAGTCCTGTGCCTTACCGCTTGGCTATACCCCAAACACTTACTGAAATATTATAACAAATATCCCGCAATAAATCAATACCGCGGGATATTTGTTTTTATTTTAATTATTTGTACTTACAGTATGCCATTTTATAGTTTTGCTGCCGCATCACGGCGGTGCATATCCCTGAATTCGTATATAGCCATTGATATGGCAACTACCGCAGAAAGAGCGTCCGCAACGGGTCCAGCAAAGGTTATGCCTTCTATTCCCCATATCATCGGCAGCACTATCAGCATGGGCATGAAAAACAGGAACTGTCTCGTAAGGGACAGAAAAACACCCTTAACCGACTTTCCTATGGACGTGAAGAAGGTGGAGGTGATAGGCTGGAGGCAGTTCAGCCATGTGAAGAAGAGAAATGTGCGGAAGAACTTGGCTCCGAACTTATAATAACCTTCACTGGCGTTTTCATTGGCAAAAAAGCCCAGTATCTGCCTCGGGAACAGCTGGAACAGCACAAAGGCAATAAGCGAAATAGCTGCACCGGCCTTGACCGCCATCCAGAAGGCTCCCCTGACACGGCTGTACTTCTTGGCGCCGTAGTTGAAACTCTCAATGGGCTGCGTACCCTGAGCAAGTCCGATAACTATGGAGAATACTATCATATTCACCTTCATTACGATACCCGCAACAGCGATGGGATCCTCGGCACCGTATTCCGAAAGGGCTCCGTAGTGTCTGAGGGAGTTGTTGAGAACTATCTGCACCACCGCTATAGCAAGCTGATTGAAGCAGGAGGCCATTCCAATAGAACAGACCCTGCTGACTATGCCGAAGCCCGGCAAAAGATGCTTTCCGAGAAGCGGCACTGTCTTGAAGTTGAAGCAGTACACTATTACTATTACCGCCGATATGAACTGTCCGATAACTGTCGCAGCGGCTGCTCCCTTCATTCCCCAGCCGAAGCCGAGGACGAATACCGCGTCAAGCACTGTATTGATAACAGCGCCCGTGATATTGCATATCATGGTCATTTTCGGACTTCCGTCCGCACGGATAAGATGTCCGCCGCCTGCAGTGAGTATAAGGAACGGAAAACCAAAGGCAGTATAGCTCACATAGTCCTTTGCGTAGGGCATTACCGCTTCCGTAGCTCCGAAGCCCTTGAGCAGCGGCGTAAGAAAGCAAAGAGTTACCGCAGATAGTATGGCTCCGCAGACAACAAGGAGAGACAGTGCATTGCCCGCAAAATAGGGCGCACGCTTCTTGTCGCCCATGCCCAGCGTAAGATTGAAGCAGGAGGCTCCGCCGATACCAAGCAGCAGTGCTATCGCCATACAGCCCGTAGTGAACGGGAAAGCAATGGACGTTGCGGTGTTTCCGAGAGTGCCGACTGCCTTTCCGATAAACAGCTGATCGACCATATTGTAAAGGGCACTCACCAGCATACCAACTATGCTCGGTATGGCAAACTTCATCATCAGCGAGCGCACCGGAGCATATCCGAGAGGATTTCCCTTTTCTGAAGAAACTGCTCCTTTCGCAGAGGTGCTGCTCGTTCCGGAAGGCTCCCCTAATATTTTTTCATTCATAAATACCCAAACCTTCTTTTTAAATGATAACATATCTTTTATATTATACATCATTCGGAAACAAAAAACAATAGCGGGATAAAACGGGAAGATACAAATTTTTCAAATATTTTTTCCGATACTGATACAATTGTTACAATGGGCGTCACATCGCCTTGACAGCAGGTCCCGTGTGTGATAGAATTAATTTCAGAAAAACATATCTGCGAGGTAAATATGAATGATAATATCATAGAGCAGCTTCTCGGAAAGCCGTATTTCGTGATCGATTTTCTACCCTGTCAGGTTCCGGAAGGAAGTCCCGGCAGATTTTTCGACATTGAGAACTATATGCTGAGTTCGTCTTACGGCAGCGAGCTGCGGCAGAAATTCCTGAATATCGTGCTGAAGCTCAACTGCTACTACAGCTTGACGCTGTACGACTGGTCGGAAAAAAGAGAGACAGTCTCCCCCGATCCGCAGACAATTTCCGAACAGATAACAGCCAACGATCATCTTACATATGTAATTACAGGCTCATGTGAAACGCTCATATCCATAGGTCCCGACGAGACCCATATAACGGTCTATACGTCCGATGACAGTATAAGGCAGCTGACAGCTCAGCTTGCTCAGTCAGAGGGACTTTTCGTGTGGGAGCCTTAAACCGCCGCAAAGGAGGATAATCATGAATAAAAACAGGATAATTTCATTTGCAGTCTCATGCGCTGTATTATGCTGTATCTGTACTCCTGTGCAGTACGTCTGCGGAGAGACAAAGACCGCTTCTTTCGGCGATGTCAACGGCGACGGACTTACCGACGCAGTTGACGCCTCCGATGTGCTGGCGGAATATGCTCTTATTTCCGGCGGACAGGCTCCCTCCTTTTCCGATGATATGAAAAAGGCTGCGGACGTGAACAGGGACGGTCTGACAGACGCGGTCGACGCTTCGCAGATCCTGGCATACTATGCCTATCTTTCAACGGGCGGCAAACTAAGCTTTGAAGAGTATCTTGCTCCGCCGCCTGTAACAACAGCAACTACGACAACTTCTGCTATCGTAACCACAACTACACAACCTCCAAGAACAGATTATAATAAATATGATTTATTAAGTTCTGACCCAAGTGTAGCAGCAAAAGCATTTGAGAAGTTAGCAGACGAATTAAGAAATGACCTTTTCAAAGGTTGGATGATAGACGATGTTAATGGAATATCAGGTGGACAAAATCATGCTAAAGTAATATTAGCGTTATTAAACTATAATCAAGGTATTTCTCCAGAAGCATTAGGAACAGATATCGCATTAGGAAAATACTCATTAGATGATATTATCTATTATAGTCAAATGATGAATTTACCACAAACACAAAAAAGATATGGAAAAACAATTGATTTTAATAAATATGTTATAGATGAAAATTTTGCAAATTATCTAGAAGACATAACAAATAAATATTATGAATGGCAAAATGGAAATGCAGAGCCACTTGTTCAATTAATGAAACAGTATGGGGAAACCCATGATGTAATTACACTATCCAATATTAGTAATTATACTGAACTTTGTATTACGTTTTTTGTTGAAGATGAAATGGACAATTATGATGAAACTGGAGATAGAAACCTATTCAATGAACAAGTAATAGTTCCTATGTATGAAAGTTATGAACAATACAAAGGGTATTCATATACTAGATAAAAAAATATAATAATGTATAAATTACAGAAAAGGAAATAAACATGAAGATAATACTTGCTTCAGCTTCACCGAGACGGCGTGAGCTGATGAGATACATTACCGAGGATTTCGAGGCGGTCTCAACGGACTGCGACGAGACTCTCCCAGAGAAGATAGAGCCCACGGCGGCTTCCGAGTACCTTGCAGTGCTGAAAGCAAGGGCTGCCGCGGAGAAATACCCCGACTGCACAGTTATCGGCTGTGATACCACCGTCATCTGCGGCGGCGAGATACTGGGCAAGCCCAAGGACAGGGCTCAGTGTATCACGGATATATCCAAGCTCTCGGGCAGAACTCACCAAGTCATCACTGGCTGCTGCATTATAAGCGGCGGCAGGGTAAACTCGTTTTCCGAGGTAACAGACGTTACATTCCGTGAGCTCACAGCCGCCGAGATAGAAGCCTACGCCGACACCGACGAGCCCTACGACAAGGCAGGGGGCTACGGCATACAGGGGCTGGGCTCCGCGCTCATCTCCCATATCGACGGAGACTTCTTCAACGTGGTGGGACTGCCCGTGGGACGGCTCTTTAATAAAATTAAAGAAGTTGAGAGTTGAGAGTGCAGAGTTGAGAGTTATAATGCCGCCTTAGGTTGACTTATTAAAACAATATGAGCGAAGCGAACACCTTAACTCTCAATTCTCAACTCTAAACTCTTAACTTTCGGGACGTCGAGGACGCCGTCCCATACAAATAAGCACTAAAAACTAATAACTATAAAGGAGTATTTACCATGAACTCAACTGCATTTCATTCTGCTGACATTCTTATCCCCAAGGACTGCGATATGCGCAAGTGGTCCGTTATCGCCTGCGACCAGTATACCAGCGAGCCTGAGTACTGGGACGAGGTAAGCGCTACAGTCGGAAACGCTCCGTCTACTCTCAATCTTATCCTCCCCGAGCTCTACCTCGAGCAGGACGGCGTTGCAGAGCGTATCGACAATATACATAAGTCTATGGACAAGTACCTTGATGACGGTATCTTCACCGAGTACAAGGACGCTATGGTCTACGTTGAGCGTACTCAGAGCAACGGTATTCTCCGTCAGGGTATCGTGGGCGCTATAGACCTCGAAAAGTACGACTTCTCAAAGGGCAGCACCTCAGAGGTAAGAGCTACCGAGGCTACCGTTATCGAGCGTATACCTCCCCGTATCAAGGTAAGACAGGGCGCTCCCCTTGAGCTCCCACATATTATGATACTCATTGACGATTCAGACAATACAGTTATCGAGCCCCTTGCAAAAACTGTTTCCGACGACAGCAAGCTCTACGACTTTGAGCTCATGCAGAACGGCGGCAGCATAAAGGGCTGGCTTGTGGACAAGTCTGCTCAGGAGTCTGTCGACAAGGCTCTCTGCGCACTTGCTGACCCCGACACATTCTGCAAGAAGTACGGTCTTTCCGATACACCCGTACTCCTTTACGCTATGGGCGACGGAAACCACTCCCTTGCTACAGCAAAGGAGTTCTATGAGCAGCTGAAAAAGGCAAATCCCGGCAAGGACCTTTCAAATCACCCTGCACGCTACGCACTTGCCGAGATAGTCAATCTCCACAGCGACGCACTCAAATTCGAGGCTATCCACCGCCTTGTATACGACGTGGACTGCGACAGGCTCATAAAGGAGCTCACAGCCGCACTGGAGCTCTCCGAGACGAAGGAGTCCGACCAGTACGTTATCTGCTCATGCAAGGGCACCGAAAAGAAGCTCTACATCAACAAAAAGTCCTCAAACCTGTCCGTTGGCTCTCTCCAGAACTTCCTTGACGGCTATATCAAGGCAAACGGCGGAAAGATAGACTATATCCACGGAGCCGATACAGTAAAGTCCCTCGCAGACAAGCACAACGGTATCGCTTTCATTCTTCCCGATATGGATAAGTCACAGCTCTTCCCCACCGTTATCAAGGACGGAGCTCTCCCGAGAAAGACCTTCTCCATGGGACACGCCGAGGACAAGAGATTCTACATCGAGGCACGCAGGATAGCCGAATAATGGAATTGCTGAACAATATCGCCAAGCTTCATACAACGGAGCTTGGCGCAGTTCGTATAAAAAGGAATTTAGCTCTTGACTGCGATGACTGCGTGGCATGGTGCAGGGAGCAGATAAACGCTCCCGAAGCTGTAATCGAGCGCAGAGGCAAGAACTGGTACATAACCGTGAACGGCTGTATCATCACCGTTAATGCCTACAGCTATACCATAATAACCGCACATACGATATAGCCATTAGCCGTTAGCCTTTTGCCTGACGGGCAGATAATCCCCCCTTACCTCAATATACTTCTATACGTCCGCGTTATCGGACATAACAATTACGCATTGAGAGGTGCTTTATGAAGATAAGAAAATTTGAAACAGCCGACGCAGAAGCAGTTTCGGCTCTCGTTATAAAAACTCTCCGTATTTCCAACGCAAAGGACTACCCTGCCGACCTAATGGAGGAGCTTGTGAAGTCCATGCAGCCGCAGAATATCCTCGAACGCGCCGGTTGGACGCACTTCTATGTAGTTGAGGATAACGATACTATCATCGGCTGCGGAGCTATCGGTCCTTACTGGGGCAAGGAAGATGAGAGCAGTCTGTTCACTATATTTGTTCTCCCCGAGTATCAGGGCAAGGGCGTAGGCAGGCTCATCATGGAAACTCTCGAAAAGGACGAGTACTTCCTGAGAGCAAAACGTATCGAGATACCTGCGTCCATTACAGGCTGCCAGTTCTACAGGAAGTTCGGATATGACTACAAGAACGGCATTGCCGAGGTAGACGACGAACACGTTTACCGTCTGGAAAAGTTCAGAGTGCCTTCAATACTTACGATAAAGGCTATAGAAAGAGATGATATTCCCGAATGTACGGAAGTCATAAGAACGAGCTTCATGACTGTTGCAGACGAGTTCGGCTTCACTGTAGAAAACGCTCCCCGATTTGTTGCCTTTGCAACAACCGATGATAAACTGTACTCGCAGTTTGACAGCGAGCAACGTCCAATGTACGGATATTTTTCCGAAAACGGAAGAATTATCGGATATTATTCCCTGCTTCTGCTTGAAAACAAAGAGTGCGAACTGAATAATCTCTGCGTTCTTCCCGAATACAGGCATAAATGCATTGGCAGCGCTCTGTTCGCCGATGCCTGCACAAAAGCAAAGGATAAAGGCTGCGTGAAGCTTGTATTCAGCATAGTTGAAGAAAATGAGAAGCTCCGCAAATGGTACGAAAAGCAGGGAGCTGTACATACATACACGAAAAAATTCGATTTCTTCCCGTTTACCTGCGGATACATGGAAAAGTCACTGTAAAAAGGAGTAAACTATGTCTGACCGTTTTTCAAGAACCGGGCTTCTTTTCGGAGAAGAAGCCATGAAAGTCCTTGCAGGCTCACGTGTGGCAGTTTTCGGTGTGGGCGGCGTAGGCGGCTATGCCGTTGAAGCTCTTGCCCGCTCGGGCGTTGGCGCACTTGACCTCATTGATGACGACAAGGTATGCATGACCAATATAAACCGCCAGATAATCGCCCTTGACAGCACTATCGGTATGTACAAGGTGGACGCGGCGGCTCAGCGCATACATGAAATAAATCCCGGCTGCAAGGTGACCTGCCATATGATGTTCTATATGCCCGAAACCGCCGATAAGCTTGATTTTTCCCAGTTCGACTACGTTGTGGACGCAATCGACACCGTAACGGGCAAGATCGAGATAATAATGCAGGCTAAGCAAGCAGGAATTCCGGTTATAAGCTCTATGGGTGCAGGCAACAAGCTTGACCCTACACGGTTTGAGGTCACTGATATATACAAGACCTCCGTTTGTCCCCTCGCAAAGGTAATGCGCTATCAGCTGAAACGCCGCGGCGTAAAGAAGCTCAAGGTGGTATATTCAAGGGAGGAGCCCATAACACCGCAAGGTGAAGCCGCTGACGACGGCTCGGAAAAAACGGATATGCGAACAGGCTCCGCAAGACGCTCAACCCCCGGTTCTGTAGCCTTTGTACCTTCAGTTGTCGGACTTATCATCGCGGGAGAAGTAATAAAGGACCTGACAGGCATAAACAAAAAGCAAAAGGGTATCTGCTGAAATACAGATACCCTTATTTTTTTACTTTATAGCGTCGAAGCCGTGCTGCAGGTCGGCAATAATATCGTCTATGTGCTCAGTACCGATGGAAAGTCTTACCGTTGTGGGTCTTATGCCTGCGGCAAGCAGCTCATCCTCACTCATCTGCGAATGAGTAGTGGAAGCGGGGTGTATTACAAGGGACTTCACGTCTGCTACATTTGCAAGGAGCGAGAACAACTCAAGGCTCTCGGTGAACTTCTTCGCGTCCTCTGCTGTGCCCTTTACGTCAAAGGTGAATATTGACGCCGCACCGTTGGGGAAATATCTGTCGTAAAGCTCCTTAGCCCTGCCCTCTTCAAGGGACGGGTGGTTAACTCTTTCCACCTGTGGATGTGATCTGAGAAATTCCACGACCTTGAGCGCATTTTCGGTGTGGCGCTCAAGTCTAAGTGACAGGGTCTCAAGTCCCTGCAGAAGCAGGAAGGAATTGAAGGGAGATATGGCAGCTCCCTGATCTCTCATAAGGGTGGTGCGGAGCTTGAGTATATATGCAAGATTGCCGCACGCCTCGGTAAATACAACTCCGTGGTATGAGGGATTGGGCTTTGAAAGTCCGGGGAACTTGTCGTTCTGCGCCCAGTCAAACTTTCCGGAATCTATAACGACTCCGCCCATTACCGTTCCGTGGCCGCCGATGAACTTAGTAGCGGAATGTACCACTATATCCGCACCGTGCTCGATAGGTCTCAGCAGGAACGGTGTCGCAAAGGTATTGTCCACAATGAGAGGGATACCGTGCTTGTGTGCTATTGCAGAAACAGCTTCTATATCGATAACATTGGAATTGGGATTTCCGAGAGTCTCCGCATAGAGGAGCTTAGTGTTAGGCTGTATCGCTTTCTCGAAATTCTCGGGATCCGAGGGATCCACAAAGGTGGTCGTAAGTCCCTGCTCCCTGAGAGTATGGGAAAGAAGATTGAAGGAACCTCCGTACAGATCTGAGGAAGCAACGATGTGATCCCCTGCTGTGGCGATATTCTGTATCGCATAGCTTATGGCCGCCGAGCCCGAAGCAGTTGCAAGGGCACCGACACCGCCCTCAAGAGCAGCTATCCTCTGCTCAAAAACGTCGGAGGTAGGATTCATCAGTCTTGTATAGATGTTGCCGCCCTCGGTAAGTCCGAAACGGCCTGCCGCCTGTGCGGAGTCCCTGAATACATACGAAGTGGTGGCATATATGGGTACTGCTCTTGCGTCTGTTGCAGGATCCGGATTCTCCTGTCCTGCGTGGATCTGAATGGTCTCGAATTTATAATTGCTCATAATGATCTTCCTTTCAAAAATTATTTATATCAAATTTTCACTTGTGAACCTGTATACTGCAAATATCACATTCGCTCCGTATCAGTGATATATCTGATTGCTGTCATTTTTTATCACCCCTGTCCTTTTCTCTGTCTTAATCATACCATAGTGATAGGTATTTGTCAAATATGAAAGTATTATTATCAGTTATAGTCTCAGTCTATAACCGCTTTCTTTGCGCACATTACATCAATATGAAAGTTTTTGGCTTTTTTTCGTTTTTTCCTTGACCTTTACCGCTTTTTGTGCTATTATAATTTGTATTGGAATAACGAGACAGGAAAGGATAACGAATGAATTTTAATGAACTGAATCTATCTCAGGAGCTTCTCCGCGCCGTTGACGAGCTGGGATATACGGAGATGACGGAAATACAGCAGCAGAGCATTCCCCTGCTCCTGGAGGGCCGCGACGTTGTGGGGCGCTCCAACACGGGAACGGGCAAAACTGCCGCTTTCGGCATACCCGCTGTGGAGAGCATAACCGAAGCGGACAGGCGCTCCGCAGCAGTGCTCATACTCTGCCCTACAAGAGAGCTCGCCATGCAGGCAAACGAAGAGATCCGCAAATTCGCCAAATTCAAGGAGGGAGTAAAGTCCTCTGCGGTATACGGCGGAGCAAGCATGGAAAAGCAGATACATGAGCTAAAGCGCGGAGCCAATATAGTCATAGGCACTCCCGGACGTGTTATGGATCATATCCGCAGAAAAACACTCAGGCTCGAAAATATCCGCACCGTCATACTCGACGAGGCCGATGAGATGCTTAATATGGGCTTCCGCGAGGATATAGAGACCATACTCGCCGATGTACCCGAGGACAGGCAGACTGTACTGTTTTCGGCTACAATGCCAAAGGAGATCATGGCTATCACCGAGAAATTCCAGCGTGATCCCGTACATATAAAGATAAAGTCAGCACAGAAGACTGTGGAGCTTATCGAGCAGTTCTACTTTGAGGTGGCTATGGGAAGGAAGACTGACGCCCTCAGGCTGCTGCTCGCCGCATACAAGCCCTCCTCCGCAATGGTATTCTGCAATACCAAGGCAATGGTGGATCAGCTCACCGACGAGCTTGTCAAGCACGGCTTCCGCGCAGCCGGGCTTCACGGAGATATGAAGCAAATACAGCGCACGCAGGTCATGAACAGCTTCAAGAGCAAGGCGACGGAAATTCTTGTGGCTACGGACGTTGCCGCAAGAGGCATAGACGTAAGCGGAGTTGACGCGGTATTCAACTACGACCTGCCCCAGGACAACGAATATTATATCCACCGTATCGGCAGAACCGGACGTGCCGGCAGGACAGGTACCGCTTATACTCTGATAAGCGGCAGAAGGCAGCTGTTCGACCTGCGGGCCATAGAAAAGTATACTCACGCCGAGATACATGAAATGCCGCTGCCTGACAAGTCCGATATAGTATCCATGAAGAAGGAGGCTCTCGTAAGGGAGATCTCGGAGGCTCAGGCAGGTCACAATGCCTATGATATACTGGACAGACTGGCGGAAATGGGTATTGATTACCGTGAAGCGGCTGCAAGAGTAATTGCAAAACAGCTCAGTGCGGAAACGGAGTCCCTTCCGGACTTCGACAGCGCCCGTCCCCTCAGGAAGGGCAGGAACAACGGCGCCAAGACTGTAAAGATAGACATCAATATCGGCAGGAACCGCCGTATAGCTCCCAATTTCATTCTCGGAGCACTGGTTGACGCAACGGGAATGACGGGAAAGGATTTCGGCAAGATAGATATTTACGACGACCATACCACCGTTGAGGTCCCCGAGACCGAATACGAGTACATCATCGACAGTACAGATTCAATGAAGATCAACGGAAACAAGGTGGAGGTAAAGCTGTACAAGGGAGGCGCCCATGCCGAGCGCAGGAACCGCCGCATAGATGACAGACCAAAATTCGACCGCAAAAAAGCGGCTTACGGAAACAAGAAGAAATCGGAGGTATTCTCGGAATATATACCTAACCGTAAAAAACGCATGAAAAAAAGGCACTGAGAGGTGATATGAATGGGCAGAAAGAACGGACAGGAAAAAAGCACGGCAATGCGTATAATCATTCTCGCTGTAGCGGGCATAATGATCGCCGGCGCTGTGCTGCTTCCATTCCTGAGATAATTAAAACGGCTGAGACTTCCTGTGAAGTCTCAGCCGTTTTTTTGCGGTAAATGCCAAAAACGCTTTCCTGTAATTCCGATCTGCGTATACGGGCCGCCGATTCCGACATATTCTGCGGCCATGCTGCATTATAATAATACTAAAGACAGCAAATCGGGAGGTACACTGTGGAGACCATATACGTCGATGTACTCATAATCCTGAATATCTATGTCAACTTCTTTCTGCTGCGCATAACCGCAGGGCTCACTCATTCTCCCCTTTCCGGAGGAAGATGTATCGCTGCTTCCGTATACGGGAGCCTCTTTTCCCTGATGATACTTCTCCCCCAGCTCGGCACCCTGCTGTCCCTTATCATAAGGAGCGCCGCGGCAGTGAGCATTGTCGCCGCAGCCTTCGGGATCCGCGGCCGCAGAAGGCTCATCAAGGATACTGCTGCCTTCTTCACGGCGAATTTTGTGCTTGCAGGGACCGTATACGGTATATATTCGTTTTTCAGGCCGGCATATATGCATTTCAACAACGGCTGCTTCTACATAGACTTTTCACTGATGATCCTCGTCATCACCACAGCCGCTCTGTATGCGGCAGTCCGTATCGTCCGCATACTGCTGGACAGGTCAATGGACGGCAGCTACCGGATATTCATACGGAAAGGCAAAAAAACCGTAGCGCTCGAAGGGATAGCCGATACGGGGAACGGTCTTGTGGACTTCTTCACGGGTGCTCCCGTGATAATATGCGCAGAGGAGAGCTTCAGAGAGCTGACAGGTACGGAAATGGATATTTCGGAGCTTCCCCGCGGATTCAGACTGCTCCCCTGCTCTGCGGTATCGGGCAGCGGACTTATCCCCGTGTTCCGTCCCGACGAGGTGCTCATAAGCTGCCTGACAAGCGGTGAAAGGAAACCCGTAGACGCTGTCATAGGCTTCGGAGAATGCGGCGGCAAGGCCGTCTTCAATCCGAAGCTGCTGAAAATATAGTCAAAGGCATAAGGAGAAACATATGAACATCATTGAAAAACTGAGAACATTACTGAAAAAATGCATAAACGGAGAGGTATACTACGTAAACGGCTCGGATACTCTCCCGCCTCCCCTCACAAAGCAGGAGGAGGAAGAGGTGTTCGCAAAGCTCAACGACCGCGATCCCGAAGCACGTAACTGCCTTATCGTCCATAATCTCCGCCTTGTGGTCTACATAGCCAAGAAGTTTGAATCAACAGGCATAGGCATAGAGGATCTGGTCTCAATAGGTACAATAGGGCTTATCAAAGCAGTGAACACCTTCTGTCCCACAAAGAACATAAAGCTCGCCACATACGCCTCAAGGTGCATTGAGAACGAGATACTCATGTTCCTGAGAAAATCCTCCCAGTACCGTAACGAGCTGTCCATAGACGAGCCCCTTAACATCGACTACGACGGCAACGAGCTGCTGCTCTCGGATATAATCGGCACCGACGACGATATAGTCAACAAGGGTATTGAAAACGAAGCCGAAAGGGAGATACTCCGTGGCGCCGTTGCAGAACTCGGCGACAGGGAAAGAGAGATAATGGAGATGAGATTCGGGCTCGTTGACGGAAAGGAAAAGACCCAGAAGGAGGTAGCAGACACCATAGGCATATCCCAGTCCTACATCTCGCGGCTTGAAAAAAAGATAATCAAAAAGCTGCGGATAAAGATCGAAAGCGTGACCTGACCGTCAGCCCCTGCATCCCGCAGGGGCTGACGCATTATCGCCAATACATACCCAACTTCCGGCTCAGGCGCGGGATATTTATTACAAATTGGATTTTTTGCACAGTTCTATTGAAAAAAACAACGCAAAGTGATATAATAATATAGATATATTTTCGTTTCAGGAGTTATTTTTATGAAGAAATGGACCGTCGGCAGACCTGATAAAAATACAGTCTCCGCTCTCATGCTGGGCTGCGGGGTAACCTCCCTTGCCGCCGCCGCACTGGCTGCAAAGGGGTATTCCTCTCCCGATTCTGTGGCGGAAGCGCTGAATATAGATGAACTTTCGGATCCCTTTCTCCTGAAGGATATGCAGGAGGCTGCGGATACCATAAACGCCGCCATAGACAACGGAGAGCGCATTTGTATCTACGGGGATTACGACTGCGACGGCGTTATGTCTACGGTCATTCTTTACTCCTATCTGACCGAGGCAGGTGCCGACGTCATTTACTATATCCCGGAGCGCTCCGAGGGATACGGTCTGAATATGAAAGCAGTGGATAAGCTTTCCGACGAGGGAGTTTCCCTTATAGTCACTGTCGATAACGGTATCACCGCTATTTCCGAGGCCGAGTACATATACGCCCTCGGCATGAAGCTGGTAGTTACCGACCACCATCAGCAGGGAGACGAGCTCCCCAAGGCCGAGGCAGTGGTGGACGCTCACCGTCACGACTGCTTTTCCACATTCAAATATATGTGCGGCGCAGGCATTGTGCTCCAGCTCGTTGCCGCTCTTGACGGCGGCGACCACACCATGGCGCTGGAGCAGTTCGGAGACCTTGCCGCTATCGCTACCATTGCCGATATAGTCAGCCTGACAGGCGAAAACCGTTTCCTTGTCTCCTACGGCATGGAGCTCATAAGCAATTCCGACCGTCCCGCCATAATTGCTCTCAAGGAGGTTTGCGGCCTTACGGACAAGCCCATTGACGCACGCTCCGTAGGCTTCGGGATAGCCCCGAGGATAAACGCAGCAGGCAGATTCGGTTCTCCGAAGACAGCCGCAGAGCTCTTCCTCTGCGAGGATCACGACGAGGCTCTTGAAGCCGCCCGCGAGCTGGACAGGCTCAACAATATGCGCAAGGATGCGGAAAACGCCATTATTTCCGAGATATACTCCATGACGGACGCCGATCCTTCACTCATACGCGGAAGAGTGATATATATATGCGGCAAAAACTGGAACCACGGCGTCATCGGCATTGTTGCCGCAAGAATCACCGAGCAGTTCGGCAAGCCCTGCTTCCTCGCTTCGGAAGCTGAGGGAGAGATAAGGGGCTCCGCACGTTCATTCGGTGATTTCTCCGTGTTCGGAGCGCTCAGTGCAGCTTCGGAGGTACTTGACAAGTTCGGCGGCCACCCCGGTGCGGGAGGCTTTACCATAAAAAAAGGCATGGAATCCGAATTCGGCAGGCTTCTTGAGAAGTACGCCCTTGAAAACCACAAGCATATGCCGCTCCCCACTCTCGCGGCAGACCTTCCCGTCACAGCCGCTGAGCTCAACATACAGAATATCGAGGGACTTAATGTTCTCGAGCCCTTCGGTCCCGATAACGAAAAGCCGCTGTTTTTCATTGAAAACGCCGAGATAACCGAGCTTATCCCCCTCTCGGGAGGAGCACACTGCAAGCTAAGGTTCAGGCTTGGCTTTGCTCAGTCGGAAGCGCTGGTCTTCAGGACTGCCCCCGAACAGCTGACGGTGAAAAAGGGCGACGTCTGCGACATGATAGTTAGTCTCGGCACAAACGAGTTCAGAGGAACTTCCTCGGTGAATATCATAGTGAGCGATATTCGTCCTCATTTATTCGAGCAGTCAAAGTATTTCGCGGGCAAGGAGGTCTTTGAAGCCTTTCTTCGCGGAGAAGAGCTCCCTGCCAACTACTATCCGAGTATGTATCCCTCCCGCGACGACGCAGTAAAGATATACAGGTCCGTTCCCGATGAAGGAATATGCTCGGACACCCTGTATATCAGGCTCAATGACAGGAGCATAAACTACTGTAAATTCTGTGTTTCCGTCGAAGCGCTCAGGCAGCTGGGACTTATCACGGTTTCCGGCGCGGATAATAAGATATGCAGAGTAAAGGTCACACAGAAGGCCGACCTTGACTCCGCTCCCGTGCTTGTCTCCCTGCGAAGCAGGCTGGGCTGAAAGTCAGTATCAAAGGAGAATAGATATGACAGACGACATGAATGTACCGAATATCTCGCCCCATGATCTCGGTATTCCCATACCCGAATCGGCAGTACCGAAGGATCCTGCGGATTTTCTCAGTACTATACCTGATTTCAAGGACGATTTCACTATCGAGAAGATAATTCAGAAGATACTCAAGGACGATAAGCAGTACGATCTCAGCAAGATCATTTCCGCTTACGAGTTTGCTGCAAAGGCTCACGATGGACAGACTCGCTCCTCGGGTCAGCCATATATAACTCACCCGCTGGCCGTTGCATACACTCTTCTCGAGCTTGGTATGGACACCGATACAATATGCGCTGCCCTGCTCCACGATGTGGTGGAGGATACGGACGCCACTCTTGACGATCTGAAAAAACGCTTCGGTCAGGACGTCGCTCTGCTGGTTGACGGAGTCACAAAGCTGAGCAAGATCCCCACCTCTACCAAGGAAGAGCAGCAGGCGGAGAATATCCGCAAGATACTCCTTGCAATGTCTCAGGACATCCGCGTAATGATAATAAAGCTCAGCGACCGTCTTCACAATATGCGTACCCTTAAATACCGTCCGCTGGAAAAGCAGCGCAGCACCGCTCTCGAGACAATGAATATCTATGCCCCCATAGCTCACCGCCTCGGTATCAGAGCCATAAAGGAGGAGCTTCAGGATCTTGCCTTCCATTATCTCGATCCCTATGCATATTCCGAGATAGAGAGCATACTGGAAAACAAGAAGGAGGAGCGAGAGGCTTTCATCGAGATAATCAAGAGCCGCATCGCCCAGCGCTTCAAGTCGGAGGAATTTGCCGAGCCGCCACAGATCGACGGACGCGTTAAAAGTATATACAGCATCTACCGCAAGATATTCATAAATCATAAGAACATCGACGAAATATATGATAAGTACGCCGTGCGTATAATCGTCACAACTATCGCCGAATGCTATAACGTTCTGGGACTTATCCACGATATGTTCAAGCCCCTGCCCAACCGCTTCAAGGATTATATCTCAACCCCAAAGAACAATATGTACCAGTCACTGCATACCACCGTGCTCGGCAAGGAGGGTATTCCCTTTGAGGTACAGATACGCACATGGGATATGCATGAAACGGCTGAATACGGTATCGCCGCCCACTGGAAATACAAAGAGGGCATACAGGGCAAGGACAAAATGGAGCAGCGCCTTGCATGGGTGCGTCAGGTAATCGAAGCTCAGCAGACCTCCGACGATGTGGAGGAGATCGTTCGTATAATCAAGACCGACCTCGACCCCGAGGACATCGTCGTAATGACTCCCAAGGGAATGTCCGTAAGTCTGCCTGTAAACTCAACCGTAATAGATTTCGCTTACCGTATCCATACTCAGATAGGCCACAAGACCGTGGGAGCCAAGGTGGACGGAAGGATAGTCCCCCTCGATTATCAGCTCCAGACGGGACAGATATGCGAGATCATCACCAGCAAAGACCCCGAAAAGGGTCCCAACAGAGCATGGTTAAATATCGTTCAGACCAACGAAGCCCGCTCAAAGATACGTTCATGGTTCAAGAAGGAGCGCCGCGAGGAAAATATCGTCGAGGGCCGCTCTCAGCTGGAACGCGAGTTCAAGCGCCACAGGATAAACCTCAAGGAGGAGCAGTATACAGAGTTCCTGCAGGACGATTTCAAGCGCCATAACTGCGAAACTCTCGATGATTTCTACGCTTCCATAGGCTACGGAGGAATACTTCTCTCGAAGATACTCCCCCGCCTTAAGGACAAGTATGAAAAGCAGTACAAAAAGGACGAGGAGCCCTCGGTAGTACCGCTCATAAAGCCAAAGCCCAACGGCAGAAGCAGCATCGTACTCGATCAGATAGACGATCTGCTCATAAAATTCGCCCAGTGCTGCAATCCTCTGCCCGGCGACGACATTATCGGCTTCATCACAAGGGGGTACGGCATATCGGTACACACTACAAGCTGTACGAACTACAAGGCGGCACTTGCAAGGAACGATCCCGACGAGCTTGAACGCTGGGTGGAGATACAGTGGACGGAGAACAGCGATACCCAGCTCCAGACCAGCTTCGAGGTCACAGCTACCGACCGTGTGGGACTGGTATACGATATTTCCGCAGTCCTTCTCGAAGCCCGCGTGCCTATAATCCATTCGTCCTCAAGAGTACTCAAGAACGGCAATGCCCTCTTTGAAGCCACCATTGTCATTTCAAGCACAGAACAGCTCACCAATCTGTTTGAGAAGCTCCGCAAGATAAAGGGAGTCATCTCTGTGGAAAGAGCTGCAATATAGGAGAATACCAATGAAAATACACCATTTACAGCTGGGGCCTCTGCGTTCCAACTGCTATATCGTTGAAACAGCTCCGGGCCGCTGCGTCGCAATAGACATCGGCGGCGACAGCAGGCTCCTGCTGGAATTTCTCAAAATGAAAAAGCTCCGTCTTTCCAAGATACTCCTCACCCACGGCCACTTCGACCACATCGGCGGCGCAGAGGAGGTCCATCAGGCTACGGGAGCAGAGATATACATCCACGACCTTGATTCACATATGCTCACAAGCGAGGTATACTCTCTTGCCAACAATATGTCCTTCGTGGATTTTGTCCCCGTAACAGACTGGACAGCAGTCTACGGAGACTGCTTTATCAACGACGGTGAATGCTCCTTCAGGGTGCTACATACCCCGGGACATTCAAGGGGAAGCGTATGCTATATATGCGATGACGCCATTTTTTCGGGAGATACGCTTTTCTGCTGCTCAACCGGCAGGACCGACTTCCCGGGAAGCAGCCCCGAGGCAATGATATATTCCCTTAACCTGCTCTATCATCTGCCCGGGGATTATAAGGTATACCCGGGGCACAACGAAAGCACCACTCTCAGCTACGAGCGCGAGGTAAATCCATATATGAAACAGTTCAGAGGGAAAAATGACTGATAATACTCCTAAAATGCCGGTCATACTGATCGGCAATAATTTTAAATACGAGATCGAAGCTACACTCAAGCTTTTTTTCAATACTGCCCGTTTCAGCTTCGGCAGCTCCCGCGGGGAAGCTGCCGGCGACGAATACATAATAGCGGAGACCGACGGAAACAGGCTCTCCGCCGAGGTAAAGCTCCGAGGAAGGGCTCCCGTGAAGCGTGAGGCCGAAGTCTGCGCGGGACAGGACAGGGAGCACGAGCTCTGCCGTCTTTTGTTCCATATACTCTCCGGGGAAACAGGCATAGCTCCGCCCTGGGGACTTATGACCGGCATACGCCCAGTGAAAAAGGTAGTGGAGCTCATACGCGAGGATCTCTCCAAAGATGAGATATTCCGCATTCTTACAGAAAAATACGAGGCGGCTCCGAAAAAGCTTCAGCTCGCCTATGATACGGCAGTAAACCAGCTCCCTATCATAGACAGGATTGACAGCACGGCAGCAAGCCTCTATGTTTCCATACCCTTCTGCCCCACAAGGTGCAGCTACTGCTCCTTTGTATCTCACTCCATGGCCTCTGCTATGAAGCTCATGCCCGAATATGTGGACGCGCTGTGCCGCGAGCTTGAGATACTGGGGAATATCGTAAAGGAAACAGATACTAAAATAGATACAATCTACTTCGGCGGCGGTACTCCCACCTCCTTTTCCGCTCGGGAGCTCCGCACGATAATGGAAGCCGTTGAAAAGAACTTCGACCTCGCCGGTATACGCGAATACAGCGTTGAGGCTGGCCGTCCCGATACCATAACCGAGGAAAAGCTGCGCGTCATAAAGGAGCTTGGTGCTGAGCGCATATCCGTCAACCCCCAGACACTCAATGACGATGTGCTGAAGGTCATAGGCAGACAGCATTCCGGCGAGGATGCAATAAAAGCTTTCGAGCTTGTACGAAAGGTCGGCTTCAGGAATATAAATACCGACCTTATCGCAGGTCTGCCCACCGAATCTGCCGAGAGCTTCCGAAATACCCTTGACCGCATGATAGAACTGGATCCCGAGAGCATTACCGTACACACTCTCACCCTAAAGCGCTCTGCAACCCTTTTCAGCAGCGGCAGCGAGAACAGCTCAAATCCTGCGGCTGAAATGGTTGACTACAGCATACCCGCACTTATGTCCCATGGCTATCTGCCATACTATATGTACCGTCAGAAAAACACTGTGGACAACCTTGAGAATGTGGGCTATGCAAAGAAGGGCTTTGAAAGCTACTACAATATTTTCATAATGGACGAGACCCAGACCATTCTCGGTGCGGGCTGCGCGGCTTCCACTAAGCTTTTATACGAAAACAACAGGATAGAACGTATACATAATTATAAATTCCCGTACGAATACATACGAAGCTTTGACAAGCTCATGGAAAAGAAGGAGGAGGTCAGGGAATGCCTGAAAAAAATCAAGTATCTAAAGCTGAAATAACAGGTCTTACCTCCGAGGGCAGCGGCGTCTGCCGCATTGACGGTATGGCTGTATTCGTACCTCAGACAGCTGTCGGCGACGTGTGCGAGATAAGGATAGTCAAGGTACTGAAAAACTACGCCTTCGGTATTGCCGAAAAGATACTTGTTCCCTCACCCGACCATATCGCGGATAGCTGTCCCGTGTACAAGAAGTGCGGCGGCTGTCTGCTGAGGCATATCTCCTATGAGGCTGAGTGCCGCACAAAGAACGGCATAGTCCGCGACGTCTTTGAGCGCATAGGCGGACTCTCCCCGCAGTTTGATGATTTCCTCGGCGCTGAGGCCACAGAACGTTACAGAAATAAGGCTCAGTATCCCCTTGCCGTGCAGGACGGCAAGGCTGTCTGCGGATTTTATGCACCGAGAAGCCACAGAGTGATACCCGTTGAGGACTGCGCCTTGCAGCCCGCGATATTCAGCAGTATTATAAGAACTGTCCTTGACTACATAAACGAGAAGAAGCTCTCCGTATATGATGAGGAAACAAATACGGGCATTATCCGCCATATCTACCTTCGCAGAGGTGCTCATTCGCAGGAAATAATGGTCTGTCTTGTGGTGCGCAAGGATATTTCGAGACAGCTGTCGGCTCTGTGCAGAACTCTTGCCGAAAAATACAGCAATATAAAAAGCATCGTGATGAATATAAACTCCAGGAAGACCAACGTCATTCTCGGCGATGAGTGCGTTACTCTCCGGGGCAGCGATACTATCTCCGACACCATGTGCGGCAATACCGTGGAAATATCTCCCCTTTCCTTTTATCAGGTAAATACCGTGCAGGCGGAGAGACTCTACGGAAAGGCTCTGGAATACGCAGCTCCCGATAAGGACGAGGTCATTGCAGACCTCTACTGCGGTGCAGGTACCATAGGACTTTCCATGGCAAAGCAGGCTGCAAGGATAGTAGGCGTGGAGATAGTCCCTCAGGCTGTTGAAAACGCAAGGGAAAACGCTATCCGCAATAATATAGACAATGCTGAATTCCACTGCGGCGATGCAGGCGAGGTCTTCGGAAAGCTCCGCAGACAGGGCTGCAAGCCCGATATAATAGTGGTAGACCCGCCGCGAAAGGGCTGCTCGACCGAGACTATTGACGTTATCGCCGGGGCTGCTCCGCGGAAGATAGTTATGATCTCCTGCAATCCCGCCACCGCCGCAAGAGACGCAAGGCTCCTCTCGGAGCGCGGCTACAGCGTGGATAAGGTATGCGGAGTTGATCTGTTCCCGAGAACGGGACACGTTGAGTGCGTAGTTTTGATGTCAAGGAATAAAGCGTAAAAGTGCCGATTTTACGGCAATTTTCGGCTATACAGTCAATCTGCGAAGTCAACCCTAACCGGCTTTTTACTGTATTTGGAAAAACATCTACGAACTCAAAACGCCCGACAACCAATCTGCTCAGTGAGGTTAGTGCGTAAATTGGATAACAGAGGGTTCGATACTTCGTAGATTGGTTGTCATTCGTCAAAATGTACAAAATGAGGAGGACGATTCAAATGAATGAACGTATATTCGAATCATTCCCGGAACTGCGTACCCAACGGCTTTTTCTAAGACAGATTACGCAGGAAGATGATAACAATCTTTTTAATGTCCTGTCGAATGAAGATACATGCGCGTATCTGGTCCATAATGCTGTGCATGATATCGCAAACATTCAAAGAATAATCACCGGTATGCAGAGATTTTTTGATGAGAAACAAAGAATCAGATGGGGAATTGCGCAAAAGCAGGATAATTCTATCATCGGACATTGCGGCTTTTTTGATATTGACAGATCTAACTGTTGTGCAGAGATCAGTTACTGCTTAAAAAAAGAATTATGGGGACAAGGGATCATGACAGAAGCAGCAGATGCAATGTTAAAATTCGGTTTTGAGGATTATGGATTCCATCGAATAACTGCAAAGGTCATAAAAGGGAATATTGGTTCGATCAGGGTGCTGCAAAAACTTGGGTTTACAGAAGAAGGCTTACTGCGGGAAAGTCTTTATAAAAACGGGCAGTATCATGACCTTATGATTCTTTCCGTTTTAGAGAGTGAATATCGTCGTACAAAGCAGGAGCATGAAGGATGATCCAATCGAGAAAGCCGAGCACGTTGAGTGCGTGGTTCTGCTGTCAAGGTGTAAAATATAAAATATTCGGGCGCTTTCAAAATAGGGTTGAGTGCATGGAAAGATTGTGACGCACATATAAAGAAGGTGTTTATAATAGATACATATTATTTAGTAGATTATGAAAACGTAGGAAGCAATGGGCTTTCTGGATGTAAGAATATGGTTGCATCCGATCATATCATTATTTTCTTCACCCAAAACGCTCGCAAGATAGATATGGCTGAAATTGCCAATCATGGCGCAGCAGAACTGAAAATGATTGAACTCCCTGCTGGTAAACAATCAGCAGATATACATATAGGTTCCTATCTGGGATATTTGGCTGGAAAGTCAAAATGTAACATCGTCATTATCAGCAATGATACAGATTTTGATAATATCATTAAATTCTGGAAAAAAGAACTCGATATTTCAGTTTCTAGAAGGAAAAAACTGCAAGAAACAACTGTCAAAAAGCAAAGCACTGCTCAGGTAAGCGCAACAACTTCGAAAGAAGCTCAGATTCGCTCTCTTTTCGTTCAAAAATTCAATAAATCACCTTACATTGAGAAAAAGGAAGCCATTATTACTCTTTTTCTTAACGCTAAAGACAAACAATCCCTAAATACAGAATTGACTAAGCTTATCCCCAGCAGTAACATTCCTGCATTATATAAGGCATTCAAGGAATTTATAAAAAATCTGCCATCTACGAAATCGATGGCAAAGATTGATAAAAAAAAGCGTGAAGCGCAATTCAAATCTGTTTACGGACAGCATTTCAAAAAAGGTGTGTACAAAGAAAAACGTGTCAAAATCATCAGCATCCTCGTAAATGCTACTACAAAGCAGCAAGTTAACAGTGAATTATGTAAAATCATACCAAGTGAAAACGTAAGTAAGATAATAAAGCAATTTCAACCTCTGCTGAAGGATTTACCATAAAAACAGCTCCGCACTGCTGAAACCAGTAATCACCCGGTATGCTCGTTTCAAAAGTCTGAAAACATTCAGTACGCAGTTCGGCTGTCAGGAAAAAACTTCGTCGGTAAGCCATTGATTTTTTCAATTTTTAAGGAGTGGTCAATGTGGCAAAAACGAATAAAAAATTCATGTTATTGTCCGCTGTCGGCATTATCATGGTCGTAGACGTACATTGCTACGGTCCTTTAAGCCTGTTCTGTTCTTTTCTCCCTTATAATTCATTTTTCATGCCAATGTTTATGTTCATCTCGGGCTACTTCAACAAAGTAGATAAGGATACTGATCTATGGAAGTACACGAAACGAAAAACAAGAACTCTGCTGTTACCTTATTTTGTCATTTCATTTCTGGCTTTCTTTATTGAACGTTTGATAATATGCTTTAAAACAGGTACCGTTCCAGCTTTATCGGGCAAGCTTTTCCTGCAATTATTCACAAACGCTTTTACAAGCGGAGAAATGGCCAGTATTGCAGCTCCAATGTGGTTTGTACCGCTGCTTTTCACTGTTCAGATTATTTATGCAGTTGTGAAAAAAACTCTGTATAATTACTGGAACGGCAAGAAAGCCTTGATCCTTTTTGCGCTCCTTCACATTTTTGTTGTCTGGTATGTAACTGGCTCGGGAATAGCGCCTTATAAATATCTGCCTTTCAAAGTTCTGTTTTTCCTCGTTTTCCTGGAGATGGGCATTTTTTTCCGAGACGTGCTGGAGGAAAAGCTGAAAAAGGTAAACCCGCTTTTACTGATGACATTTTTGCTGCTCGTCAATATGACAAGAATTATTATCCTGCCCTCTGAATCCGACATTGCTTTTCGCGATCTGTCAACCTTAACAGGCTTTACAAGTCCTTATCCAGTAACGCCGCTGATCTCGTCAATCGTCGGTATCCTTTTCTGGCTTGAGATCGTTGAGCTGATAGGTCCGCCACTTTATGAAAACAGGATTATAAACTATATTTCGGAAAATACTTTTTTTATCATGGGCTTTCATATTATTTTTTTTAATCTCCTGAACTGCGTACTTTTTTCCGTCAATAAAATTATTGCGCTCCCGGATTTTGATGTTTCAACGTTTCAAAGATCAAACTGGTACCGCTGGGAATACGTTCTGCAATTCCGCCTTGCCTATTTTTTGGCAGGATTGTTCGGTTCGCTGGCTCTCAGACAGATATACGACCGCTTTATAAAAAAGCCCGTATCCGACCGCGTCAAAAAAAGGAAGCAGTACTGATGCCTCCAAAAATGCATATTTAAATATCAGCTGAAAGCCGGTAATTAAACACTTTATAAATCGTTTTTAGGAGTGATCCTTTTGGCAAAACAAAACAAGAAGTTCATGCTGTTGTCCGCTGTCGGAATCATCATGGTCGTGGACTCACATACATGGGGAACGTTCAATATTTTCGCAAATTTCTTTCCCTTCAATTCTTTTTTCATGCCGATGTTTGTATTTATATCGGGCTACTTCAACAAGGTAGACAAGAAAACGAATATGTGGCAATACACAAAGCGGAAATTCATGACTCTGCTGGTGCCGTATCTGGTGATCTCAGTTCTTGCACTCATAATAGAATGGCTCATACTGTGCTTCAAAACAGAGGCATTACAGCCGTTTTTAATGGAATACAAGCTAAGGGCGCTGCTTAACACCTTTACCAGCGGCGAGATAAGCACTATCGCTCTGCCTATGTGGTTCGCACCAATGCTCTTCGCTGTACAGTTAGTTTACGGACTGCTCAAAAAGCTGCTGTCCGGTCACTGGAACAGCCTGATTGCTCTTGTTGCTTTTTCTGCACTGAACATCTTTACAGTATGGTATGCAAAGAGCCATGAGGTTGCGGAGCCTCTGCTCCTGCCGCTGAAGGTGCTGTTCTTCCTGCCTTTCATGGAAATGGGCGTTATTTACCGCGAGGGACTGGAGGAAAAACTAAAAAAAGCAAATCATCTCTTACTGCTGACGATCCTGCTGGTCATCAATATGATAAGAATCATGATAATGCCCAATGAATATGATATTGCATTTGACAGTATGGCTACACTTACAGGCTTTACAAGTCCTTATGCTGTAACACCGCTCATCTCGGCCGTTGTGGGTATGCTGTTCTGGCTGGAGATAGTCGATCTCGTAGGCAAGCCGCTGTATGAAAGCAGAATTGTCAACGCCGTTTCGGAAAACACCTTTTATATCATGAGCTTTCATGTGATATTCTTCAATCTCCTTAACTGTGTTCTTTTTGCAATAAACAAGCTTATTGCGCTCCCGGGATTTGATACGGAGACATTTCAGGACTCTAACTGGTATAGATGGGAATACGTTTCGCAGTTCCGCCTTGTATACTTTTTAGCCGGACTGCTTGGCCCCGTCGGTCTTATGAAGCTATATGAACGCTTTATAAAAAAACCGGTATCAGAACGGTTAAAACCGGCCGCTGCGACAGAAAACCAAAAGCATTAGAAGTCCGCTATGGAAGAAGTCCTTTGTTTCCATTGACTTTTTAAATAAGCTTGTGATATAATAAAGAAAACGAATATCGGAGTATTACGCAGACTTTTAAGTCGAAATAATTCAGAAAAGAGGGAAAATATGTCAAAAAGTCATACCGAAAAAATAAAATGCCCAAAATGCGGTGCAGAATCTGATATACTCATATGGGAGACCATAGATACATCTCTCGACCCACAGATGAAAGCTCAGGTCAGAAGCGGCGAAGCGTTCAGGTGGAAATGTACCGAATGCGGCGAAGAGACCCTTGTATTCTACCCTATCATCTACCATCAGGTAAATGACCGATACATCATTGCTTTTGCTCCCGGAAATCCCGACGCGGCAGTCCAATACATGAACGAGCTGTCTGTGGATAACAAATCGGGATACACCTTCGATACAGGCTACACAAAGAGAGTTGTATCGGATATGAACCGTTTCCGCGAAAAGCTCCTCATACTGGACGAGGGCCTTGATGACCGCGTTATTGAGCTCATGAAGCTTTTTGTCATCTCTGAAGCGGTCAAATCCGATCCCGGCCTCAAGCTCAAGGCCGTATTCTTCAACAAGGACAAGGACGGCGCTTTCAGCTTCGCTTTGCAGTCCGAGGAGGATAAATGGGCGGCAAGTCCCTTTACAAAGGAGAATTACGATCAGGTGGCAAAGACATTTATCACAGATATTGCCGCTGATACAGAACCCGTAGTAGATATGGCATGGGCTATGGAAAAGATGAACAGGCATATCTGACGTAAACAGTTTGTAGAATCCAAAGCAGACAGACAAGTTTTTCTGTCTGCTTTTTACTGTTTGTTAAATCAATCCTCATTCTTGTTCTATAAAATGTTTTTTTATAGCAACGTTTTTAATTTCCTCCGGATTCTTTTAATTCAAAAATTTTTCAAAGGGCATTCTTTTGTGCACATTGTGCAATCAGGGTAAGGTTTTATAGTCTTGTCGTATGAAATTTACATAGTCTACTTGAAATAAAAAAGTTTTTATGATATAATATTAATATATAAAAAGGGGATGGATAGATCAGTGTAATATTCGGGAGGGAATATTTATGAAAAAGATCTTATCAATCATTACAGCCGTTACCCTTTGCTTTTCTTCATTTGCCGCTTTCAATGCAGGTGCAGCAGCACTGGCGCCTGTTGACAGCTTTACAGCAGAGAATAAGACGGCTGACTCCGGCAATTGCGGCGTATCAGTCAAGTGGAGCTATTCCAACGGCAAGCTTTCCTTTTCAGGCTCAGGTGCGATGAGCTCATGGGAAACTGCTTCCGCTACTCCGTGGTACAAGTACAGCTCACAGATCACTTCTGTGGAGATAGAACAGGGTATAACAAATGTGGGCGCTGCGTCACTGGCAAACGTGCAGAATCTGGGCTCCATATATATACCCGATTCCGTCACAAAGATCGAATTCGGTGCCTTTGATTCCTGTAAGTCGCTGAGATCAATCGATCTGCCTGCAAAGGTCGCAACTATAGGAAGAAACGCTTTCAGATCGTGCTCTTCGCTGACATCTGTGACTATCCGCAATACCAATTGCTATATCGTAGGAGGAAACGATACTATCTGCAATTCTTCCACCAATGGAAGAAGTACCTTCAACGGTACTATCAGCGGATACAATAATTCCACCGCTCAGACCTATGCAACTGAATGCGGATACAGATTTGTAAGCCTCGGCAACGCACCTGCTTCTACGACTACCACCACCAAGGCTACTACCACCACCACAAAAAAGACCACTACTACAACCAAAACCACAACTACCACCACCAAAGTCACTACGACTACAACAAGACGGACAACTACTTCAACCACAACCTCAAAGCCCGTGACCACCACTACCAATGTCAGACCTCAGCCGCCCGAAAATAAGGACAGCTTTGAGACCGTCAAGGACGGTATGCTGACATACAGGGTATACAAGGATCATGCAGAGCTTGAAAAATGCGAGCGGTTTATGTGGGGCGAACTGAATATACCAAGCGAGAAAAACGGAGTACCCGTAACGGTCATCTGCGAAGGGGCGCTGAGGGACCGAATGATGATAACAGGAGCGGTGCTTCCCGAAAACGTACATACTATCGCTGCAAATGCATTCTCCAACAGCGGCTGTAAAAAGGTGACCATATATGATCCGAGCTGCTCTATCGCCGACAACTGCGGCATAAAGTGTCAGATCGCAGGCTATGACGGCTCTACCGCTCAGTCATACGCTCAGAAGAAAGGCCTTGAGTTTATTTCAATGGGACCCGCGCCTTCTCACGGACCTGTTAGCGATCTGGTTCCCGGAGACTCAAACTGTGACAAATTTGTGGACCTTGCGGACGCAGTCCTTATTATGCAGGCCTATTCAAATCCCAACAAATACGGTCTTAACGGCTATGACAGCGCTCATATAACCGAAAAGGGCGCCAAGAACGGCGACGTTGACGGCGGCGGAAACGGTATTACTCCGAAAGATGCCGTTGCTATCCAGCGCTACCTGCTGGGCGTTATCAGCGAGTTATAATCTAAAATACAAAGCGGACAGTTATGTGCGCTGCTCTTAGCGGAACAAATGAGAAACCAAACTGAATAGGGAAAAAAGAGATGCTTATTTCTGGTAGGCATCTCTTTTCGGTTTATAATAAACAAACTATTCTTACTTTGGCTGCTTTGAAGCGTGTAAATCGTTACAATACTTTATAAAAATGGTTAAAATATAATCTAAGGAATACTTCATCCATTGTAATATCACATCATTATTAATTATCTTTTTATCGAAACATGGCTTATGAATCCCGTCTTCTCCTTTTAAGATATTAAAGTCATCAATTGCAGTTAGACTTAAATGTGAATAATGACATAATTGATTATATATGATTCGTATATCCTTCTTAGCTTCGTTTTTAGTATCCTTTTTTGTAAGATCAGTATTTGAATATACATCTTCAAACAACCAGGAACATAGTTTTGATTTTGTATACTTTATATACATTGTTTCTTCATTCAATTCTTCAACTATTCTTTTTAACTCTCTCTTTTCGTCTATAGTATATCCTTTAAGTAAATCAGCATCATTAATAAAAGGTTGTATTTGAATGCTTTGTATACGAGCAGGAAAGTGTTGTAATAGTAAATTATGAATACGTCTCCAATAATCTTCAGCGTTATTATTCCAACCATTATTGATTACTATGTCTTGATACATATCTTGAATAAATAAAGATTTATAAAAATTTGATTTCTCTCCATACTTACTTTCTCTGATTAATCTATTCAATATACTGCATTCTTCAAATATACTTCGACTAATAATAATTGATGATATAAACATACTATTGCATTGTAATTTGGCAAATTGGTTAGATAATTCTGCTAAATTCGTAATATATCCCAAAATAGTGTTTAAATAAGAACAAGCTATTTTCGAATATTTAGGAAATATATTTGTTTTCATTACCGAACAGAAGTTCATTTTGAAATTCAGAATGTCACTTAAATATTGCTGATCTGTTGTCTCCTTCTGGTTCATTTCTCCACTCCTCTTTACACATAGATTATTGATTAATGTAAATCAATTTTTCTTCTAAAACATTTCTATCCCATAGGATTACACTATTATACTCTGCAAGCTCAATAGCTGATTTTGTAAATTTACTGTTAGTTACAACGATAATCTTGTCACAGCCGTAGAATAATCTTCCTGTAGCAGCTTCTTGTACAGCAGCGTTACCAACTGAACCAGAATAACACTTTGTCTGAATACCATATTTGATACCGTTCTTTTCAGCAATAACATCAATCCCCTGATCGCCTGATATTTTGGTGGTATAAGCATCATATCCCATTTTTATAAACAGTTTTGTAATCAGCTCTTCAAATTCCTGTCCATTCATTGAATCAACATCATTAATAGTGAGCTGTTTGTTTGAAGCAGTATGTTCACTTTCAATTATAGGAGCAAACAACCGTTCCTCAAAAGACTTTTCTTTAGATTTTTCTTTATATTCGCAACAAAGCTTTTCAATTTTTGATAGTAAAGATAGAGTGGGTTTACCAATCATAAAAACATCATCTTCTCTATTCCATTCGGTGAAAAGGCGATGTTTTGTTTTTTCACTTTTCGCATTTTTACAAATATAATAAACCAGCAACTTAATAGCTTCATTATCATATTCCGATATGTAATTTTTTTCTAAACACAATTCAATGAATTGATCCTCTGTTTGAGATTGACTGATAGAAAGATGATAAGTATTCATCCATTTATCAGAATAGTATTCAAGTACATAATAGTTAAATATGCACCAAATGATATCATGTTGAAACTTTTCATCAATATTATATTTTCTTGTTATAACATCAGAAAACTTATCCAATAATACTATACCATTCTCATCTATATTTTCATTTTTTAAAGCCACAATGAAAGGTGGGTTAAAATTAAAGGTAATAACTAAATTACTGTTTTTTAGATATAGCCTTCTAAGTACAAGGTACTTCTTTATGTCAAAAGTTAATGGTGGCATCATATCTATTAAATTATATACTGCTGTTTTAATTTTAGCATCACTAATGAACGTTTTTACTTTATTGTTTATGTATTCTATGAAAGCGGCTTCTTTTTTTGATTTTTCTATTGCACTGTTAATTGAACTAACACGCCAATAGCGCCAAGCTTCTTCTGAAAACTCCGAAGCATAGCCGTCATCAATATCGTCATCATCAAAAATTGCTGCATCATTTCTTTTCTTTAAATACTTAGGCGTAACACTATAAAATTCTTTGATAAATTTATATACTGTATCATATTCTGAAGAATCCTTACAATAACGAAACGTATCATGTGAGTAAAGAAAACTAATCAAAAACGTACTGATTCGTTCTAAATCTTTTTGAGTTTCAACATGGTTTATAGATAGGAAATGTTCGACAACATCTTCAAATTGCCATTGTTCTTCCGTAGAAAATTTTTCGATAGGATAACAATCGCCCTTCTGATATTTGTAAATGTTATTCACTAAGTATTCTTCAATAAGAAACCACATTGCTAATGAACTATTATATTCATTAAGATTATATTTTACTGATATATTTCGCTCTATTTTTTGCAACAAGCTTTCATCCTTGAACCGTCCTCGTTTATATTTTTGTGAATCTGAAAATAAAGATTTATCAATTATTTGGTCAGAAATTCCTGATTTGTTATGTGTCACACAGAGATAAGCAAATTGTTTATATATAGATAAAGAACTGAACACATCATATCTCAAATACGTTCTTGAAAACTCTTCTATCATGTTCATTATTCTTTCATCCTGTTTTATTTCTAAGGATTTTTCCTTCATTAGACAGATATTGTTTTTCAAATCATATTCTCGAACTTGATTACAATAGCGAATCATTTGAATGCATTCATATAATTCAGATTCTTTTTTAAAGCAAAACGAATAATCAAATTCATGGGGAACAGGAGACCACCTAAATGACAAATAGTAGTACTCATTTCGACATGTCCAAAACTTCGGGTAAACTTGAGACCATGGACTCAGCTCTCTTTCATATTTATTAGCTATTATTGTATTATTTGATATATAACATACTGTACCATTTGTTGTCTTAAATTCAATAACCCTATCATTCCATTTATGATTTTGAATTATATCATCCTCAATTAATGCGTAATCAGAATCTAATGTGTATTGTTCTCTATCCTTAAAAATGAAATCACTCATATATATCTCTCCCCTCAACAATATGCTATAACTATTATATCATATCAATTCATTTGAGTCAACATTCGTTACAAATAATTATCTATGATTAACAAATAAAATGTCACTGAAAACGAAAAATAAATGTCTCCACATTTTATGCAAATGAGAATAAAGGTCCCATAATATATATTAGAGAGCCACACAGCGCTTGTAACTTTTACAGTTGCAGGTGCTGATTTTTTGCTCAATATGAGTGCCGCAAGCGCACCTACGGTTGTGCAACTATACAAAACAATGTGAAGGTCTTGTGAAATAGGGCTCCAAAAAGCCTCTCCCAGTTCTTTATAAGTAGAGGGGCAAATTAGAAACTTGAAAATTGAATATCCTGCGCAGGAGTGATACACAGCAGTTAAGTGCGCCGCGACAGCTTGGAGGGCTGAGCGCATCGAGCTGTGAAATACTTCTCTCACGTCACGCAAGGCGGAATGAAAGGAACGGTACTGCGCAAGGGCAAAAACATATTCAAAACAGTTCAATTTGCAATAAGGATACTGCTCCCACATTTTGTTCTATGCGGATAGATAAAACAGAACGACAGTGGCAGCAGTGTCAGCATATTGATGTGCAATAAAATAATGTCCCTGCCGCCCCTGAGATGTTTGTAAACGCTGATATATCCTCGCAAACGCTCAATTGTAGTCACAACAGTTCTCATAATTATGCTGTCCCTGTGATTAATAATTGTCGTTTTGAATGAATTGAAATTGTTACCTGATTTTATGCAAAACTGAAAAAACGAACCATAATACAATTAGAGGACGAAAAAAACGCACTGTTTTTCTATCAAATTGCATAAAAGATACTGCTCCCACATTTTTCCTTTTGCAAGTGATAGCGTGACAGTAGTGACGGTAGAAATGTTACCGTCACGCAGGCGCTTCCCGACAGCTCACAAAGCTCTATATAGCTTCATCTGCGGGGCGTGTCGGTAGAGTTACCGTCACGGCAGAGTTACTGTCACGCACAAAAACGCCCGTTTTTGCCGCCGATACAGAAATCGGGTAAGTTATCCCACCCGTACCAACAAAAGCGATTGTTGCGCAACGTGGAGCGAGTGTGGGCGGCATTGGCATAAGGAGAAAACTACCGCTGACGGAGCAGTACAGGCTTCGGAAGTATGAAATGCCAGCATCGCATTCGGCAGTCCGCCGAACGCTTGCTGGTCGGGGCGAACCCCGAGCCCCCCCTCACAAAAATCGCATAATGAAAGGAAGGTGATACAATGAGAAAACGAAACAGAACAATCACTATCCGCTGTACCGATGATGAGTACGAGCGGATACACAGCAAGGCTCAGCGGCACAAGCTGTCCCTCAGCGATTTCATTCTCAGGTCGGCTATGGACAAGAAGATAATCGTAGCTGACGGACTGGATGAGGTCGCAAAGCAGCAGAAAGCTATCGGTCGTAACCTCAATCAGATAGCAATGCTGGCTCATGAAGGACGGCTCCACTCGGTCAGACTGGACGAGCTTGTGGAGCAGCACAAGGCCGTCACCCAAGCCGTTTGCGATATAGCCAAGGAGGTGAGATAGTGCCTATCATCCATTTCATAAACAACAAAACTCAGACAGCTGGCGGCATGAAGAACGTCCTCAACTACGTCAGCAGAAAGGAAAAGACGATCTCCGAGGACAAGCGTTTCGTGACGGGAATCAACTGCTCGCACGAAACTGCACTCGACGAAATGACCGCAACTAAGAATCTTTACCACAAGCCTAACGGTCGTTTGTATTATCATTTAGTGCAGAGCTTCCCCAGCGGATATGAGATTGACTCTGAACTCGCACACAAGATAGCGGTGGAGCTTGCGGAGAAAGCCTTCAACAAATACGAAGTTGTAGTGGCAACTCATATTGACAGGGAGCACGTTCATTCTCATTTGGTAATCAATTCGGTCAGCTTCGAGGACGGAAAGAAGTATCATTCCAACAAGGAAAGCGTTGAACAACTGATGAAGCTCAGCGATGAGATTTGTCAACGGTACGGAGTTCATGTGCTTGATACTCCCAAGAAGAAAATGAACAGGGACTATCTCTCCGACAGCGAGTACAGGTCAGCCAAGCGCGGCGAGAGCTTCAAATGGGAGCTGATGAATATCATAAACCAAGTCATGAAGCAAGCAAAGACCAAGAAGCAGTTCTGCTACATGATGAAACAGCAGGGCTACAGTGTGCGGTGGGAGGACAACAGAAAGTATATCACTTACACCTGTCCTAATGGCAGGAGATGCCGTGACAATAAGCTTCACGGCGAGCGATACAGAAAGGAGAATATGGAGTATGAATTCAAAGCAAGAAGAATTGCAGCAGATGTACGACAAGGAATTGTCGGCAGCGGAGGAAACTCAGCCGACAGTGGTAGTGCTCGATTCCAACTGGAGAGCGCTGATAGAATTGAACAAGCTGATGTCGCAGGAGCAGCTGGAGATACTTACCAGACTCTCGGTGCTGGCGACGAAAGCCGAAACAGAACAGGTGCTGAAAACAGTGCGTTCCGAGCAGAGAGATACCATAGCGACTTGTCAGGAGCTGCTGGATCAAACGTCGGAAACCGCGACTTTAGCAGTCGAGCAGTTGAAGAAAGCAACAGCGGACCTGTCATCACAGGCTGGGAAGCTGAACGAGGAATATGGCTCGAAACTGAAAGAACTCGACGAATACAAGCACAGGCTCAGATTGAAAGTTGCCAAGTGGATAGTAATTTCACAGTCGGTATTGATAGCATTATCGGCGGCGTTGCAGCTGTGGCTTCGATAATCGAGGATGAGCCTGCCGATGACACCGAGTACGCTCGGGAGTACACCGACAGCAAGGCACTCGCCGAGGAGCGAGAGCGCAAGGAAGCTCACGGAATACACATGGGATAGTCCTGTGAGGTGTGCTTTGTTTCAACAGCCGGTTTTCGTCAGGTCTGATAAATGGATTTCGTCTGAGTGCTGTGGTATGATAGTTGGTCAGGAGGTGACCGCGGCGATGAAGTTGCAGGATCTATACTACGGAAACGTCATACCGTGTCAGCATGATGTGAGAAAGGATTCCGACTACGCAAAACGAAGTCTGGAGCTACTCGAGATGTGCGACACACTGGAGAGACGACTGTCGGCTGACGATAGAAAGCTGCTGAACGAGATAACGGATATGCATGGAATGCTGTCCGAGACAATGGTAGCGGAGAGCTACATACAAGGTTTCCGTGACTGCGCCGAACTGATAATTGATGTGCTGTTCGGCAGGAGCGAGAACCTGAAATAACATAACAATCAAATGGAAAGGGTACGGCAAGCACCGTACCCTTTAATTTTTAGTAAAGGAAAGATGAAAATGAACACTTTAATTCACAGAGGAAATGAGAACAAGACAACGAAAAGGAGTATGATCGAATGGCTGAGAAGAACACAAAAACTGAAACAAATAAGTACACTGAACTACGCCGAACGCATTATGAGATAGATACGGTCGTAATAGACGGTAAGACCTACACCGTTATCAACGCCTTCCCGAAGGAGGCTGACGAAACCTTGGACGACAAACTCCGCTATCTCATGAAAGTTAGTTAACAAAATTTTTACTGGACTTATGAGCCGAGTAGGAGTATACTGTTGGTGTACCACAAAGGTACGCCAACAGAGTCCTATTCGGTTTGGTTTCCAGAGAAGGAGGATTTATGAAACCAAACAATGAATTAATAACAGCTTTGTATTGCCGACTTTCGCAGGAAGATGCTCGAGAGGGCGAGTCGCTGTCGATAGAAAATCAGAAGAAGATGCTCAGTGAGTATGCAGAGCGTAATGGCTTTCGCAACTGTCAGTATTATGTCGACGACGGCTTCAGCGGAGTCAATAAGAACAGACCTGAGTACGTTTGTATGCTGAAAGATGTCGAGGACGGTCTTGTGGGAACGGTAATTGTAAAAGACCAGTCCAGACTTGGACGTGACCACTTGGAGACTGACCGACTAATGGAATTAGTATTCCCTGCATATGATGTACGCTTCATTGCGGTTACAGATGGAGTAGATAGTGCCAACGGTATCAACGAGATGTCGGGCATAAAGAACTTGTTCAACGATATGTATGCCAGAGATACGTCAAAGAAGATACGAGCAGTATTCAAGGCAAAGGGAGAGCGCGGTGAGCGTGTTGGAACAGCAATTCCTTATGGATATATGAAAAATCCCGATGATCCAAAGCAGCTTATACCAGATCCCGTAACCGCTCCAGTGGTGCGTCAAATATTTGAGCTTTGCGCTGAAGGCAAAGGAACGATGGCAATATGCAGGTACTTGGAAGAACATCAAATTGAAACGCCAGGAATATATGAGTTTAATCAGCGTGGAAAAACATGTAAACAGCCTAAGTTCGATACACCATATTTATGGACGCAAAGTACAATACGTGATATGCTGTCAAACAGGATTTATTGTGGAGATACTGTAAACTTCCAAACGTACAGCAAGTCAAACAAGCTGAAGAAACGTATCAAGAACGATCCAGAGAATATACTCATCTTTGAAAATACGCACGAAGCGATAGTGAGCCGAGAGCTATTCAACCTCGTTCAGAAGCACTACGAGGGACGGAAACGTCCAGACCAGCAGGGAGATACCGACAAGTATGCTGGCTATATATACTGTGCTGACTGTGGCTCGAAAATGTATCTTCACCGCGGCAAGGGAATTAAGCCTGAGAACAACTACTATCAGTGCGGAGGCTATCAGACCAAAGGTGGAAGATATTGCACAGTTCACAGAATAAAGGCAAATGTGCTTGACAGCTTAGTCCTTAAACAGCTCAGAGATATGACTTCCTACGCAAGAGAAAATCCTGAGGAATTCTATGAAATAGCCGCTCGGAACGGCAGAGAAACTGCTGAGCTTGAAAAGAAGGAGTCTGAAAAGAAGCGTATCAAGACCGAAAGTCGTATTAAGGAGCTTGATAATATCCTGAGCTGTCTTTACGAGGACAAAGCGTTAGGAAAGATAACTCCAGAACGCTATGATAAGCTTTCAGTAGGCTATGAGAAAGAACAGACGGAACTTGTGTCTGAGCTTGCTGATTTCACAGCAAAGCTTGAAGATATAAATCATAGAGATGAGTGCATACTTGAATTCATAGAAAATGCTAAGGCAAACCTTGAAATCAAGGAGATCACTCCGAAGATACTTAAAACATTCATAACTCGGATAGAGGTATATGAAAAGCCTGAAAAGTACTCCCGAACCTGTGGGAATTTGGTGCTTATACATTATACGTTTCCAAGTCTGAACAAATCTGAGCCTATGCTATCTCCAACAGCTGACAAGCCATTTGCTAAGGCAGCCTGTTAAAAGAGAAACCGAGTGGCTTATCACCACTCGGTTTACATAAGATTTTAATAAAGTTCCGTTAAGGATAGCCGCCTTATACTGTCCGCTTTTGTTTATTGGCGCTTTAGCGTAACTAAACCCCCAGTTCTACTGGGGGAATAAAAAGGCTTTAGCAAAAGCTTAAAAATAACCTCCAAGTATAGTAGAATAGTAAAGGTTTGGCGACCGCATTACTA